>Ga0180217_1000009_pt1 | contig 420171 bp, 168 predicted proteins | sample eDN3rd37CBELigOP_FD_128521 | JGI IMG/M metagenome (GOLD analysis project Ga0180217, IMG submission 128521) | Enriched Organic Plus compost microbial communities from Emeryville, California, USA - eDNA 3rd pass 37_C BE-Lig OP (version 2) (version 2) ...
GCACGAACATCGCCCTGCGCAGCACTCTTGGAGTACCACTCAAAGGTCGCCTTGTAGTCCCGTGCAACTCCATGCCCAAGGTGGTAATGACTACCGAGCCCGCGTTGCCCACCTGAGTTGCCTTGTGCGGCGCTCTTGGAATACCACTCAAAGGCCTTGTTGTAGTCCTTATCGACTCCTGCTCCTCCACCAAGACCGCGTTGGCCACCCGAGTTGCCTTGTGCGGCACTCTTGGACACAGGGTCTCGTTTTGAGTCGCTGGAAGAGCTGAAAGTGCCGGTGCCCCACGGCCTAGTTGTCTTCCCACTTCAAAGTAGAAGAGACCAACCAGCTTCTCGACGAGAAACCGCATGGGATCTGAGAGATCTGTCGGGACAGTATCTGGTCTGGTGCGAGTACTGAAAGCTGGATCACTGCGCGTTCACCGGCCTAGACTCGCGTTGCGTCCGACTCAGCCTGTGAGCCTGTGTGCCTATGTGAGCGTGTGAGCCTGTGTGCCTGTGTGAGCGTGTGAGCCTGTGAGAGGGCGCTTCAGCCAAAAGTCCAAAGGGCGAAAATTTTTTTGACACAACCACATCCGGCTAAAATCTTTATAACCGCATCCGGCTAAATCTTTTTTGCAACCACATCCGGCTAAATTTAACTGGCTGGCTCTGGTGGGTTCACACTTCTTAGTCTGGGTACTGTATTCTGGTCCTCGTATTACTGTGTCTGGTAGGTGGTAGACTGGCCATATGGCCGGATCCAATTCCGACCCGTGCTGTGACTCTTCTTGATTGGGAAGCAACTGTGCTCGGTCTTGATAGCATACGTACGCGTAAAGATAGCGAGGGACCGTACACGAATCAAAACCTTCGTTACGGTTTATTGTGACTAATGCAATCAAAGTGTTACTCTTCAACAATAAATGTTCTCTCGTTTTACACTACCTTAACACATTATCTAACGCCTTCCTCGATTGGGCTGCTTCGTCGTTCCAGCGATCGCCGTTGCGGGCACCATACCATTTCCGTACAGACGAGGAATCCTGCCTTGAATTGTTGCAGCAACTGGATTCGCGACCAGAGATAAGAATCGGTTGAACTCAATGATTTGTGGGTGTGCGGCGTACTGGGGGGCTCGTGGCTTCAGTGCCTTCAGGTCGAACACGAAGTAAGCCACGAGCACAGTCCTCGTCAGTAAGGCCAACAAGTGGAGCGTTGAATAGGGCTCTGTCAAGTTGAAATATACGTCAGCGAGGCTTGTGATCATGCCGGTCGACACGAATAGCAAGATTGTGCGCATGTCGTCACCGGCTGAACGCATCTTGGATGTAATTCTCAGGATCTCATAAAAATCAAGGATGTATAACTCAACTGGATTCAAGAAAGGCGCACATCGAACCAAAGCCATGAAGACTAGACTGGAAGTGGCGTGTCTACGCAGGCGGAGGTTGAATTTCCACAAATACAAGATCACACGTAGGGTGTTGGTGACGTTGACGTTCGACCATAGCAGTGCCACGAGATGATCGGCTGTCGCGGATGAATTAAGTGGGGGCAATGCGGTTCGCATTGATTCGCCTCGGAATGTGCAGCTAACAAGATCGAGCCAAACTCTCAATCCGTTCCAGTGCTGGAAATAATCAAAGCTTGGAGCAGTTGTGAGCTTCCTGTATATCTCACCCATCCAGATGCCAAGCACACGCGCAACGGTTGGGCCTGCAAGGCATAACAAAGCCAGCATGAGCACTCCAGCTAACGAGGCCACCCACCGTTTGGCAAATCGAGGTCTGCCGAAAAACGCTTTAAACACTAGAAACACGTGGAGGACGGCCAAGATAGGGAGAAGATCGTATGTAGAAGACGGGACAAAGGCTGGGTAAGAGAAGCTAAACCTATCATACAAGAGACCAAGTGATGGGTGCCACATTAAAACCTTGTCCAAGAGCATGCGGGGCCAACCAAGGACGAGCGAGAGACCATAACTGACATAATGACTGGCTTGATACAAGAAGTAGCAAATTGTAATAAACGAAAAATTCCTCGGGTTCGTAATAGGCTCGTCGCACAGATCGAAATGCCTCTGATGAAAGCTTGATGTTTGAATCACATCGTGTGAAATCCAGCACCCTATGTGCACAAATGTAGCTGGGAAAAATCTGAGGACATAGAACAACATCTCGACGCGAGACCAAAGGAAAGAAACAATAGACAATGCAATCACTGAGGGTCCTCGAGAGGATGATGACTGAACACAAGTCCGTCCACGAGCACCTCCTATTAGTTTTTCGAGAATGCACACAGTGTACTCATAATCTTCCCAAGTTGCATGAGTGCCAATGAGTCGGTCATAGAGTGACCGCCACCAATCGGACAAAAAATTGACCATTTTGAGGATTGTCGTTGAGGGAAGAAAAATCAGATAGTCGAAGAAAGCATGGATTAGTACTGATATGGATGGGATGATTGATTTGATCATTATCTCAATCGACATCATAACAAGGAGCGTAGCATGCAGAATACAGCCAATTAAGGCGCATGGGATCGTGAAAATAATCCGGAGTAGAGATATACCTGTATCATCCAGCCCGTTGGGTGAATCATGTGGTAGATATTGGTACGGCCGAGTACCATTGGTGGGGAGATACTCGTCAGGTTGTGGAAGTACGTGAGTGTTGATCAGCAACTGTTCGCCGAGATCCCACACGGCGGAATCACTTTTCCACATGGCGGTGAGCAAACGATTCAGATGTGACAGTAAGTCGATCGGAATAGCGCCCGCACGGATGCAATTCCACACAGCATTCAAACCGTGATGGAGGAGAGTTGCCACGAACTGCACTATCATGTGGAGGTATTTCCTCCACGGCACGTTGAACTCATACCTCATCAGGTCTCCATCGTTCACATGAATTAGATCGGTGAGTGCGGCAGGCCGAATGGCACGGTGATATACAGCATTGTAAACATCCCACGGTTGATGCACATAACTTTGATTTTGGTTGCTATGGAGTTTCAGCACGAATTCTTTGGGTGCAACGTAATATCCTTCCAAAGGAACAGGAGGCACGTTGATGTCTTGGAAAGCATACGCCCGCACCTTCGCTTCGGTCAGCACTGAGTAATTGCCTGGACTGGACTTTACCCAGTGTTGCTCACGCTTCAACAGATTTATAGGCGCTTTCAAAGCCACTAGCGGCACATGGAGCGTCGCAATGACGGAGTCAAATATTCTCCGAATGTACTCTCTCGCGACAAGGTCGGGATAGTAAATGCGAGCGAACGCAAGGACAAGTCGTTCTTCTTCTTTCGCAGATAACGGGAAGACAGCAGTGACATTGGAATTGTACCGCTCGAGTTCGAGTTCAGGAGACAAGCTCGGCTGGTCCTCGACATGGATATCGTCGTGAAATCTTGTCGAGTAGAAAATTTGTAGCTGCTGTTCCATCGCCACCATCTCTGGCGACCTGTCGAGCATTGTCCTAATGATGTTTGTTAGGGGAGGAACAGCATCATAGGTCTCATTCGCAGTGCGATACGATCGGCGAGTCAAAGGGTAGTATAATGGCGAATATGCATCCAGAAGAGTTTCGTCATCCTTGAGTAAAAGCCTTTCCTTAATGCATTCACGCAGATGGCGATAAATTTGGAACTGCGTGGTGAAGATGGGATGATGTTCGAGCAAGTCCGGTGATTCAATATGCGGCAGTCGCTCGAAGTGGTACTTCGTTGTCCACGCTCCTCGTGCGGTGAGTAGTAATAGGCGGAAGCGATCAAATAAGTTTCGATCGGAGAGACTCTCTCTCAGCAGCTCTTGGTACTCCTGCTCTCGGATATGAGGCAAGCGGAAGAGAGATGAAACACGGATCGGAAGGATTGCAGTCTGAGGAGTGGTTATGTTTGTATCGAATCCTGCGAGCAGTGACTGATTAAGTCGCGCAAAGGCGGCCTCTAGCGAACGGTTACGTGCTCGTGAATAGAGTTCAGGCAGATTGCTCGGATCCTTCGCAGAGCTAATGCGTTCGAATCTCGGGGAATATGAGGAATATGGATCGGCTCCGAAACTTACAGCCAATAAACTGAGCTTATACGAGGCCTCATCAGCCAAGGGCGCGATCAGGGCACGCTGCAGTACAGGTGGGATCGGAATATGGCGCCAAGTGTCATAGAATGCTTGTTCGCGAGGGAGCAAAACTGATGATACTGAAGAATCCTCAATGATGCCAGTTTGGACGATGCCAGGTAGTTGACCTACCTTGCAAATCTCGAACTCCGGTACGCTAGTCCTTCCGAAAAGTTCAACCCGCGTTTCTGGGCTCAATCTCTTCGAAAAGGATAGTGACTGGAAACCAAACTTCAAAGACCAAGAAGATGGGAGCCAACCGTTGACATTTGCACGGAGCGCATCAAAGTCAAATTGATAGTCGCGAGCAAAAATAGCAACAAATGGATCGATGGCGTACAACTTTTCAAATGCGTCCTGGACGATCGATTCCGACGGATTGCGACGCGCGGTGAGCAGTATTTCCGCGAGCGGCTTGACACCCTGATCGAGAGCGCTAAAGATTTTTGCGCTCATGACGAAAGATGAATCGGGTAGTCGAATACAAACTGAAATTAGTGGAGTGAGTTTCCACTTACTGTCTGTCATAAGCCAACTATACCAAGATCGTGTGTCATAGCGATCAATCATCGAATCTGCGGTTTGTAAGACGTCAGCATCCAGCTCATTCACGAGTTCAAATGAAGGACCACTTGAGGTGTTGGCACGACGTAACAGCACAAGTGAATCTTGGGACTCTACATCCGTAACGGCGATTCTGCTCTTAGACTGCGTCTTGTACAAGAGTTCCGTTCGTATCTCATCAGCATCGTTGCCGTCTGGGAACATCGTGAAATACGGGAAATAATGATGCAGATACGAGGCCGGATTGTAGAAATCCTTCGTTTGACTCAAAAGATCAGGATCTCTTGTGAGGACACTGTTTCGAATCTGCAAGAACGTAGCGGTTTCCGCCTCGAAGTAAAGACCGAGTGCTCGTGAGATTAGGCTGAGGCGTGCGGCGGATGACAAATATACTGCAAGGAAGATGATTAGTGCAAGACACATACCGATATAAACAATGAGATTGCTGTACCAAGAATGAAGGGATCGATGCGAGGTCGGTTGGAGAGTTCCAACCAGGCTCTCAAAAGCGTGTAGTGGAACTTTATCAACGCTGAATTGAGGCGAAATATCATGATCACAGGATGGTGATCCCTTCTTACGGTGATCAGCAAGCATTTTCTGCAAAGATCTTGTGACGAACCACCCAGCGGGAGTGAATTCAATTGGTAGTGGCGTTGCAGCCTCCGTGCCTTTGTTGATGAATTTGAGAGAGAACGCAAACTTTGATGTCCTTGGACTGAAGCGCGACATGCTCGCAATCATACCGCAGCCATGCATGTGGCGGACTCGTTCAGCATTGCCCCCAACGAGAAGATGGATTCTGCAGTCAAGATTCGTGCAAGCACGAATTGCGTTAGGAAACTGCTGCACTCCTCGTTCGAAGCCAGTCTTGCATTTCTCGCACAATTGTGGAGCATACTCAGGATCCAGCAGCCGATGAGCAATATCCACGTATGGCCATACCTTCGGTTTCGGCTTCGGTTTCGGTCTCAGGTCCGCTAAATCAATTTCCATTTGGACGGAACCGTGACGGTTTTTACGGCTCCGAAGGGGACCGCTTTGAATTTCACCTCCAGAGGATTCTTGGTTCGATGGTAGCTGTGTTTCATCAATATTCGACACAGACCGCTCGAGAGTAGGAGGTTGCGTAGTCGGATCTTCTGAGTTACTTCCAGGAATCGCGTATATTCCACCTGGCCACCAAGTTGGACCCCATGAGTCCTGGATGTATATGCTCTCAAAGTCCTCAACCAACTCACAGTCTTTCGCCTCAGTCAGCACACCTGGAGCATCTACCGACTTCCTTTCTTCGCGTGTTAGCACTGCATTTGCATCCATCTTCATGGGCATCGAATCTGAAGTGTCGTCACTCGTCGCATCGCCCTTGGGTAGACCAGACTTCAGCAGCTGGAGTTTTTTGCTGTCTACTTTCAGCTTTGAAGAGCTGAACATGTGCTTGTCGATCAAATAAAGGCCCGCACTGCAGAAGAGGAACCCAATTCCAAATCCTAGCGGTTGGACGAACGTCCAGACCACGCCGATCAAGGCGCAAATGAGCGTTAGGTTCACGAACGTCCCTTCTGGAAGATCCAAAAAGAATATTGTAGCCTTCAACGACGCGACCTCGTCAATACTCCTTGTGAATGTGGCGTACTCTGGACGCCACTCGCTCAGGGATATTCTGGGCCCTTGTAAAATCGCTGCCATGAGTGAGTTAGGAACTGACTCGAACCATTGTTCGATTAACAAGCGCTCGAAGGTCGCTAGCGCGAACTCACGAGTCACATAGCTTCTGCCCACTACCTCGCTTGCTGTAAGATTCTCATAGGCAGATTTGACTGGGCTAGATTCGCTAGTTTCATGAGAAGGAGGTGCACTCGTGACGCACTGCTCTGAGCATTGATCTGAACTGAGAGCCGCATCCAACTCCTCTACAGAGCGTTGAACTTGCCTCTCCATTACGAATTCAACAAGAGACCTGTACGAATCTCCCTCTCTCCTCTTGCATCCTTCGATGCTTTCACATGTGGCAACAAACGCACGAAGCGCTTCTTCAATTTGCTCGATATCAGCATCTTTGGGGAACACAAAGGGATTTTCACCCCTAGTATCTGCACAATTTCCGGTTACCAACTGAGTGAGGCCTTCATCAACAGTCATGCGCATCTGGTTCGGCCGTACCGAGTCCCTGTTCAGCGAGTACACTTTGATAGTTGTTTTCTCGCGAAATGAATTTGATTCAATGGTCTGAGTTCCGAAGCGAGCAGTGGATGTGGCATCCCATTCACGATCAGGGCTGTACATTTGGTCAGGTCTGGGCTCAAAGTTGTCTGTGAATCTGGGCCTTCGATGCTCATCCTGCTCGAAGTTAAAGCCGTACGTCTCAGCGATTGAATCAAGACTGCTCCGTAGAACGCCAGGACTGGCATATTGTTCTCCCGACAACAAGTATGCTGCAGGGGTTTTACACCGGTCGGGCTGGCCATGTCTCAGCGCCGACACGAGGGGCTTCCAAATTACGCTGACCTGTCTTTGAGAAGGGAGAATTGGTCGCGCATCTCCAGGGTCCCGACCTGATTCGGTAGTCAACAAGTATGGACGTGAATAATCTTGGAGTACAGGCTCGATGGCACTAAACGCTGTCAATGCTACACGCATCTCATTCGCAAGGTCCAGCGGCCGCTTCACACTCAGACCACAGTCGCCAGCCTCTTCATGTTTGATAAGCCACGGTGGTATCGAAGGGTCAGATCTAATTTCTGCGCTATCTCGTACTACCACCATATGCTTCGAGCACGATCTCAGCACATCCACAATACCATGCCATCGTTCGCCCATGAAAAAGAGATGATCTATAGCACCATGTACTTGAGACATCTGTTGCTGAGTCAAAACTAAAGGTCCGCTTGGCGGTTTCCTCTCCCAATCTCCAAGCCATTCGATTGCCTGGACAATTCTTGGGGATACACCTTGCTGTTGAGCGCGTCTGACTGCCATGTCCACTGAGGTGGTACGAGGGTATCCACCAGGTGGATATAGGTGAGGAGACCGCGAGGCAATCCACTGCAGAAACTCTTTGGAGGGCGAAATGAATGGCTTTATAAGGAAAATGAGCGGATACAGGAGCTGTATCGTACCAAAGGCCAAGCGAAAAGAACCTGTTATCGTACCGTGCTGAAATTTGTTGTCTTTCATTGTTGTTTCAAGAACACGCCATAGACTAATGAGGTGCTGCAGGATTTCGGCCTGGGGCGGATGGTCCTTGATTCGCATCAAGAAATCACTAGCTCTGTCGAGGCCTTCACTGTCTAGATGCTCATCTTCCTTCTCTTCCTCTCCCTGCCATGATGGAGAGCTCATCAGCTTCGACACTGGGTCCCATTCCTGTCGTTCAAGTGCAATGCAGATTGCATCGCAGAGCTCTTTGTGGACCGTTATCGGTGTACTCGACTTGTTGAGGGAACGGATTCGATGATCGAGATATAATTTCCATAGTTGAGATGCCCACTTGAGACGCGAGCCAGCGTAGCGCGACACGAACTGGTACAATGCAGAGCTGAGGTACGAAGGATTAAACTCTTCTAACCACTCTGCAACAGCATTGTTTTCATTTGCTTGGTTGACCGTGCTTGCCCACCACTTCATAAGGGCGTCCGACGGTGTTAACAACCTCTGGTACTCCTTCGGTAACCTAACTACGGAATTGAGTCCCCAGCTCTGCAACCAGCCTAGCGACGCGCCGAGCCATCTCTGTTGATCCTGGTTGAGTGGCAGACGAGTGAGAATCGGGATCACACGCGTAAAGTCGGGTCTAGGAGCGTTATCTTGGGTTAGTTTAGCATAAGGCCATTGCATCACGGCAAATTGTGGCGCGAAACGGTATGTCCAGATGAGATTTTGCTCTTCTGCCGAGAGAAGACATTTGGCTGGCGTCGAGAGTATAAAGAGCAACTCGTCTAGTTCCATACTCAGATACGGGAGGGTGTGAAGTAGCTGGATCTGTTGGAGGCGACGAATCTCATAGAGGCGCCCGAGACACAATGCAGCTCCCATCGAGTTGGCAATCACATCGATTTGAAGCCTCTCGCGGATCGCGTTGGGAGATCGATAGGCCGGGACACGCACAAGCTCATTCTCATTACGTGCCGTTCCACCAGGCCCGCATTTGCACAATGTCAGGTTCTTGGCATAGGTCCGTAGAACTTGGTACGCTTCCTTGTGTGTAAGCCGACAGGGCCTTGATCTCTGATGTGCCCGTAAGATCGCATGTTGCGCCCACCGAATGGCAGCTTGGAACTTTAGAAAAGGGGAAGAAGCGTGTACGTTCAGCATCCACAGCAGCAAATCCCCCGGCGCCAGGTCAATAAATCGCTTCGTGTAGTATGCGGTCTCGGCAAGCAGACATGTCACGAGGACTTCTGACACGTTATTTCGCACGTGAAGTGGAGGATCTGATGGATGCTGTAGTCGTGAAGAATCAAATTCAATTGCTTCCGGCAGGTATACAACTACCCATTCTGTAGAACAAGGACAGGTAGATTGGTGACCTGGATGCGGAGCTTGAAAAAGATACGGGACATGTGGTGCAGGTTGCCAAAAGTGTGGGAGGTGGGCGTAGCGCACAGCTTCGTTCGAGAGAAAAACACTTTTCGGAAGATGATGTGCTCCGAGGTAGAGCCTGAGACGTTCAACTAGTCTTCGAGTGATTGAGTCGAAAGCGTAGCGTGAGTTGTAGCCTCGCACGCTTCCGAAGTATGAGTATCGCTCTGGAACACCCACATCTTGTTGAGTTAGGGCCGAGCTGCCAGGAGGGAATTCATCGTCATAGAGCACACCCTTGGGAATGTTTGCAGTCTCTGCTCCTACAAACCCTCTAACGAGCTCGGATGGCCAGTGACTGAGCAACCGCGTATACTCCGGACTTTGCAGGAGCGTTTGCTCATCAACCTGCTCCAGCCACGCGTCCTCGTTAAACGTTTGATCGACCTCGTCATTCATGACATCCACATCTTCACTGCTATTCGTATCATTGCCACCATGACCACCATCACTGCGAACCTTGACCATCGCATCCTCCTTCTTCTTCGTCTCTTCAGGGTGATCTGGCTCTGCTCCGGACTGTGGCAACCTCATCAGGCTGATCAAATCACGAGGTAGAGGGTCTCCATCGATCCCTCGCACCCTCCGGCTGATGCTGTCCCATAAGAACCGTACGGACTGCATGGTTTGCACACCAGGTTTGCTGGGGTGGTTAGACGTCGTAGGCACCTACCAACGCGACACCGAACCCACCACTACAGACGTCACCACCACAAACAGTCAGCTGACGCACTGAGTGTAGAATGGAAAAAGCGTTCGGACAGCGTAAGGGCGCAGTGTACTCGCACCTAAATCGCTTGGGCAAAATCCGTCCACAAGGCTTCTTTCAGTTCTGTGTGTTCCAGATTGTACCTGTTCCCTACAGTGCGACTTCTCGCACACAGCTCAAAATCGTATCGTCGTCATCGTTTCCTATCCGTCCTGGCCCTGATTCGGCCTCCAGTGATGAACAAGATCACAGTATTGACCGCGCTGAGATCTGGGGATTCAGACTATTGTGCGTGCAGGAGGTTGCGCAGAGTGGCGTTGTATGATGATATCGCCCTAACTTCTGGCAAATCATCCTGATGCACGCGGTCACTGCTGTAGATTCTACCCTCTCGCCATCATGCTCAGATGACTCATCGCTGTTTCCCACCGATTCGGCCTTGCTTTGGACACCTTGAACCATTGTAGACAGGCGTATTCCATCGCTTGTGAAACATCACTGCTCCGTAGCTCCACATCTAACGACTCAGCCAAATCTGCTTGCAGGTATCCCGCCAAGCAGCTGGAACAAAGCCTCAACTAACGAACCTCAAAGTTTCCACTGAGGTGTTGTCTCGCGAGCTAGCGTGTGACTGAGTGGTGCGAGGTCTAATCCGAACTTGGCTACGCGCTCTAGCTCCTACGGAACTTGCGAGGCAGTAGGTTTATATATCAACTCCTGCCCGTTGCTACACAAGACCAAGCACTTAGCTGATAGAACTTGTATCCAATCAAGTGGGGAATAACGACTCGGCTCAACCGATAGGATATAATAACACCATGTCCACACGCACCTTGATGACGTTTATTGCCCGAGCAGCGGATGGCCTTCTGCTTGTCGAGACAATGGATCACTCTTATGAGCTGAACGGTACGTGAACGAAGAACTGGTCACGCATGCTAGCAGTCCATGCTGGGGTGAAGACGGACCCCGATACGTGATCTTCTTTGTTATCCTTCTCCTCAGGTGCTCATTGCATCTTTCTGTCCCGATAATACCCCCGACTAATGAATTTTATAGAGGAAAAGACACAGGCGAAGAAGGTTATCAAGATGATTACTCCCACATCTCCTAATCGTTGCGTCTTAGAGGCAGGCGACTTAGTCTTCTTTTACATCATTGAGCAGAATGTACTCTATCTCACCCTAGCAGATCGGCGTTACCCACGTCGCGCTGCTTTCAAGTATCTCGAAGAGCTTGCTCAGGCGTTCTACGCAGAGTATGGTAACGCCGTGCTAACATTTACACGTCCTTACTCAGCTGTGGCGTTTGACTCAAAGCTCGAACGCATTCGAAGCAATTACATCGATCCTCAGGGAGCAACTCTGAGCCGGATCAATAACAATCTCCAGGACATTCACAATGTCATGGTTCAAAACATTCAGGATGTTCTGCAACGAGGTGAGAAGATGAGTCGCATGGAGGGCAAGTCGCAACAAATGCTGACTGACTCCAACTTGATGAAGAAATATGCTCGATATACCAACATCCTTGCTAAGTACCGTGCCATGCTCCCCTTGGTTGCTATTGCATTCGTTGTTATTCTTGTTCTCTACTTGCGCTTCTTCAAATAATCGTCGTGAGTCTCCATGATCTTTTGGGTCCCTGGGGTATCTTCTCGGCAGATGCTGGAAGCATCGTCAAGTGTCAAATCAGAAGCCGACAGTGACAGCAGAACGCTCCGTCAAAGTTTCGTGTGTCGAGTTGCAGCATGACCGCTTCGAACACGAGAGTAAAGTAACTACACTCTTTTCTTGATCTAAGATGCTCGCGCCCCTCGCGGGCTGTTTTATTTGCTGTGAGACTGAACCTCTTGCGAAATGTCATCGGTTTCTGACCCGTCCACACAGATTCGAGTATTTGAGCTTTCGTTAGTACCTGATCGATGGCTTGATTGGCGTCGCTTTTGACCCAAATCAGTTTCTACCATGGTCTCAACTCGTTTCTGCCGAGATAATGCCAGTGAGCTGCTTCCTCCTGAGGATGTCTTGCTACCTTCTGGTACAGCAGATTTAGCTGACGTTGCAGATGCGGGCATGGGGGCGGTAGTTAAAGCCAATACTGGTACCTGCTGCAGCGGGGGACGTGTCTCATCGGATGGTTCTGACCTCGACGCAGCTATCTTCAAGGGGGAATCAGTCACAGCGTTCCTCCTGCCTTTTCCTTGGGGAACTGCTTTCTGAACATTATACATTGGCTGTGCATCACGATGAACATCCTTGCGATGAGCAGAGAGACTCGGCCAATGAGAGTATATTCTCCCACAGATCGGGAGGTGCGGTGCCCGTTGGTGGACACAAATGTACCGTTGATGAGTCAACCTCACATGATGGAAGAGAGAATCATCTTCAGCGGCTGAGAAGCCACATCCCTGCATCGGGCACTTAAATGATGCTGTAGCCCGCTTCGTAAGCATCATCGTGTGAACAGGCTTCCAAACATTAGCCACGTTGGAAAACTCCGTTTGCGCTAGTGTCGAGTTCGCATCTGCGCCTGCGCCTGGATCCCGAGCTGGCGAGGCTGGACTTGGACCTCGAACCGCGTCGGAAGTCTCTCGAGGCGCCTTGGGTCGGCCGCCGGAACGAATGGCGGAGACTAGCCATTGACTATTGCTCAGCTGAGAAGCGACTTCACGGGATGAAATGGTATCCTCTTGCTCGTAAGGGGAACCCGCTCTTAGTGTCAAGCGGGGCGTCTTAAGCGATTGCTCTTTGTGCATTGGGCTGGGTCGGAGCCGTGACGAGGGAGTCTTTGATGTATATGGCGAGGTGGGCTCTTGGCTGACAGTCTCTCGCTGTGAGGTCTCAAGTTCCTCGGTAGTTTCGCCGGTTGATTCCATGCTCGAGGCAATCTCCAGGTGCATACGTCCGAAACGCTTGGGAAATACTGCCTGAGTGGAGTCATCTGGTGTGGCACGGGGCTGGTCCTTTACAAGGTCAGTTTGTGTTGGTGGTTCTTGAGTTGATTGGGTCTTCGCCTCGGATTGCAATGGATTGGCTCGGGCCTGGGTTGCTGCAGAGTCCGAAGGAAAACGCAACTCGGAGGCCTGCGTGGACGCGGCATGGGGCATAGGAGGTCGCAGGCTATCACTTTGATAACCATCCAAACCCATCCATATACGTGTAAGAAGAGGGCCACCGAAGAAAATTTGAGAGGGCTCACGCTGCTGTGCTAGGCTTAGGCGTCTGCGGATTGATGTGGCTTTGAGGACTTGGAGCAACCGTTGTCGCAAGGAACTGGCGTGGATCGTTTTCCACCTTACATCCTGTGCAAGCAGTGCATCCATCAATCCACGTTGATGCACCCCATATCGCATAATCTCTGAGCTGATTCCATCGGAGCCACCCTGAGTCTCATAGTCACTGATGGAGGATGATGACGGCGCCGTGTGTTGGGTTGGCTGACCTGGCTCGATTCGGACATCGCCAAGTAGGGAGGGAAGCGATGCTTGCTCAAACTGAGGTAGCCCCTGACTTGGCCCGAAGAATAATGATGTGTTCAGGGCAGAGTCGAAGGTGTCAGTACTGGTGAAGTCCTGACCAGCTGAACCCTGACCAGTCGAACCCTGATCGGTCGAACCCTGACCAGTTGAACCCTGACCAGTTGAACCCTGACCAGTTGAATCCTGACTGGTCGACAATGCCTGGACAGGATTTGAAGAAGACTCTATAAAACCTTGTTCCTGTTCCCATGCTCGAATCATTGCTCCGAGCCAGGGCCACGAAGACAGGTCGCTTCCGTCGCCATCCGAAGCCACATTGGATATTAACATCACACCTCGAGGTGAGAGCAATGTACGAGAGACACAATTGGCAACCAATCGTTGGGTAGCCACCCAACGTCGTGCCAGTTGAGACGCAACTTGACAATACCGCGTTACCAAGGCTTTCAAATGTTGAGCCTGCACTCCCAAACTTGCCCGCGACAGTGTGGAAGGCTGCATGCAGCACTGGTACGTGTGTTTGATCGAATGCACAGCCGGGGCATCGAAGACCAGGTCGAATTTCCGGTTGGACCTAACCAGCCACTCCATTTCAGGAGGCCACCAAGAGTATAACGAACTCGCGTTACCCGATCGACTTCGCTCGTCCGGGATGGATTCGGAACTCGTGACTAAATGGACCAATTTGCGAGTACTATCAGCTAGTTGATGGCTCCATAAACTCAGCAATATGAGCTGAGCGGCACATAGCTGGCCCCGCGCCACTTCATGCAACGAAGTGGCACTGCGCTGCTGGGTCATTCCCCTCAGTGCCATCAATATACGTGAGAGCCGATGGGACGGGTAGACCATGGTGAGCACTTCCAAGTTTGATCTCTCAGGAAACTCCTTTGCCAACGAACTCAGGTTCCAAGCTTGGTTCATTTCAGCCTCTAAGCCATCCAGTTCATGTCTCACTGCAGTTGCCATGTCCTCGCCTGTGCCTAGATATCCAGGCTTTGCCTTCGCAGCTACCTTGGTTATTGCTGCCCACCATTCTCCAACAAGCTCTTCCTCGTCTTTCAGGTCCGTGATATCCAATGCCCAGCACCAGGTCTTAAGTAACTCCAGTTTAAGTGCATGGGCTGAACGAGGATCTGGAATGTTCATCACGGCACGCACCAAAGATTGAGCCGCTGCCTGTGCGTCTGATCCACAGCACATAGGCGCTGGGCAGGCGAGATCTGTCAGGAAGGCTGAAAGCAGGACTCGAGCATGGAGAGCCTCCTGAATCGATTTGAAAGCTCCACAGGGCACATCCATCCTCGTCGTGATCGCGTCAAGTTCCCGTGCGAACTCCGTTTGGAGTGCATCCAGTAGATCGACTCCTAAAGGTTTTCTTTCGGCTTGCATGACAGTCCTGTCCTGCTCCGCAAGTCCGTCATTCCAGACTTGCTCATCAATAGCACACGCGCAGGTGAGAGCATCAATCAGCACTGCCCGTGTCACAATATGCAAAGCCTCGCGTCGGCCTTGGTCTTCTCGCTCAGCGGATGCCTCTCTCGGCCATCGTGTCCTTCCATCATGTTCGACTTCGTCGCGGAGATGAATGAGCTGCTTGAGCGTAATGATGTGAGGAATCCCCTTTTCCACATCAGACACACCTTGCATGTCCTGTGACAAGGAGTCGGCGAGACTGGTTAAGGCTGTTGAGTAGGTACGAGAGCTGATCGTGCTCCCACCACTGCTACACCGCATTACAGCACTGGAGCCAGAAGTATCCTCACTTCCAGTCACATTCGAAGGTGTTGTGTGCTGTGTGGGTGCCATGGTCACACTGATGCCATCATCCGCTACCAAATTCTGACCGACTTCGCCGCTTTGGAATGCTAACCCTTGCTGGGTGCTAGATACCTGACTGGGTTCGCAACCACGGTCCCAGCTAAGCGAGAGCAGGCCCTCCTGGTTGAGCGGGATCGCATCGATCGAGTCCATCGACGTGTGGCTTGCGTCATGGGCTGCCTCACGAGCCGGTAACATTGGTATGTCCATAGTCTGGTCGTCACCACTTCCACAGCCAGAGCTGCTCGCACGAGGTGGAGGTGCCCCGACTGAGTTGCCTCACTCACTGATGGCTGATTGATGAATATGTCGCGTGTACACGCGAGATCTAATATACGGATTCAGATGATTGTCACGTATCGATAACAATCTGCACAGTAGTATCGGGCATGCAGATGCCGATCCTTCCAGACAGAAAGTTGCTAATGTGTCCGAACACGATCTAGATTTGGAGGGAAATCGACTTGGTTGGCTCTGCGTGGTTCCAGCGGGGGTCTGGGAGAACGCAGAGTGCGCTTAGAGTGCACGACTCATCGGAATACACGCAGAAGACAGGTGTAATTAACATTGCTAAATGTATTATAGGAACCTAGTGTGGCCTTGAATTCTATCCACAACAAAGAACGACGGGGAAAAGTGGGGCTATAGGACAAGTACAGATGACGTTCGAGGGATTAAAATAATAATGAAGGGCATAACAGAACTCGGCGGGTGAGTGGGAAGATTAACGTAGCATCCCGGTACATTTAAGAGCTCCAGAGCTCCTGGACATAGCGGTTCTGGCGAGCCATACGGTCTACGTAGGTATCTGCTGCAGCGGGGGTCATACCACCATACTGGACGCAGATGTCAACGATGGTCTGGCGGATATCACGACCCATGGCAGTACCACCGCAGACATAGATGTAGGCATTGTTGTTGATCAACTCCCAGGTCTCTTGACCGTTCTCGCGCAATAGATCCTGGACATAGACCTTCTTGGGTCCGTCTCGAGAGAAGGCGACTCGGAGCTCATCGAGAACGCCTTCCGCCTTTGCCTGCTCAAGTTCCTCTCGGTAGATGTAGTCCTTGCTGGCGTTGCGGCAGCCGAAGTAAAGGATGGTCTTGCCATATCGAGCCGCTCCAGTGCGGGTGCGGAATTCCTGAATGAAGCCGCGGAAGGGTGCAATACCTGTACCAGGGCCGATCATGATGATGGGAGTACCAGCCTTGAGAGGCAAACGGAAGGACGAGTTGCGAATGAAGACAACCATCTTGTCGTCAATCTCAGCCTTCTTCTCCTCATCGTCGCGCTTAGTCTTGCAGATGTAATCAGAGCAGGTACCGATGTGCTCGCGACCATTGGGCTTGGGGCGAGTGAAGCGTGAAACGGTGATAGCGAGCTGACGAGGAGAAACCTTGGACGAGGACGAGATCGTGTAGTAGCGGGGCTGTAGACGAGGGATCAACTCAATGAGATGAGCAAAAGGAATGTCAATGCTGGGGAAGGCCTCAAGGAGCTCAACCCAGTTGTACTTGAGGTCGTTGAACTCCTCCTTGCCCTGTGCATCGGAAGCAAAGTAGAGGAGCTTAGCCTTTTCCTTCTCATCCTTGGCGTACGCCGAGAGAATACCTGCATGCTTGTGGCGAGGGAGCGAGTTGATATCAGCAAAGTACAAGAAGAGGTCACCGACAGAGCATGGAGTGGGCATGGTGAGCTTACGAGTACCCTTGTTGGAAACAGCAAACACGTCCTCGAAGGAGAGACCCATGCGCTTTGCGAGCTTGCCAGCAAGCTTGTAGTCGTTGCGAGGGTGGACGCCCAAGTTCTCGGCAGTGCGGTAGCTCTGATTCTCAGCAGAGAGGGAGAACTCAACATGGACGGTAGTGCCATCGGAGGTGTCTTGACGCAGCTCATAAGACTTGACAACTGGGAGAATCATAGTCTTGTGATCCTTTGCAGGGTCGTGGAAGAAGCGGGCAACGCGAGGAAGACCACCCTGGTACTTGGTAGCCTGCTCAGACTCGCGAGGGAAGAAGGTGACATCGAGTTGGGACTGGAAGAAAGTGATATCATTGGCAGCAGTAGTCTCACCCATGAAGCGAAGTCGAGCAGCAGCCCAGAATGCCTGGCGCCAGTTCTCGAAGTCCTCAGCCAAGGTGCCATCGTCATCACCCAAACCAACAGGGAGAAGACGCTCTGCCTTCATGACTGCCATCTCGGTGTCGATGCGGCGACCAACGGCACAGAAGTGGCGGTATTGGCGGTTACCCAAAGCGAAGACAGAGTAGAGGAGGTGATCAAGCTCGTTGGGAGTGCGCTCGTTGTTGGGCTTGGTGATGTAGTCGCGCCAGAAAGCAGCGGCGTCGTCGGTGGGCTCACCCTCACCGAAGGTAGCAGCGAGGAACACGATGAACTTCTCAACTGCCAAGTCATCGACGTTGAAATCACCAAGGCTCATGACTTCGCAGTCGAAGCCATACTGCTTGCCTTCCTCAGCGAGGTCGTAGGCGTAGTTCTCTGCAGTGCCAGATTGCGAACCGAAGAGGAAGAGAATGCGAGTCTTGCCATCCTTGTTGCCAGCGCTTGCGGATGCAGAAGCATCGGCAGAAGACGACTTCATCAAGCTTTCGGGCTTCGTAGCTGCTGCGGGAGCCTTCTTGCCCTTCGTGAGGAAGTTGATCATCACGTAAATGCCGACGGCAACGCCGAGGGCGAGCAGAACATCGACAAAATCGAAAGCCATGGTTGTGTTAAGGATCGTAAAAGAACCTTCTTGGAACTTTACACCGGAGAGTGGAGCGACGCACAGACAGACAGTCGAGCTCGGACGGTCGGACGGTTGGCGCTCCTGAGGGGGCTAAAGAAGAACCGAGGGGGCAAAGCAGAGTGGAAGTCACACATCTGTGAGTAAACATACTACATCACAAGAACAAGCCATTGTTACTTCACTCCAGGATTATGGTCTCACGCAACATTTCCCAACGCGTTCGACGAGGTCTTAACTGCAGTCCCGCGCGAGTCCATATCTCGACGGCGGTAGCGATTGACGAGTACTATGCCCGAGAAACGTGGCGTAAACATGAATAAAATCCAAGAGCAGGTCAAGTACCGCATAGAAGACCTGCATAATGCGTCCCATGGCGTCGATCCGTGCGATTCACCCCACGCGAGCTCACCAAACCAGGGAATCACATGGGTTTGTAAAAAACGATTGCGCAGCGTCGCGGAGATTCGAAAGTACGCTGGGTTGGGCAAGTCCTGCGACGCCTGGGTATACTCAATGGGCTTCTTCCAGCACTCGCTCACCCCACGCACCATTGGTGACCCACGACGTGACCAGCTCGCCGTGATTTTCAACATTATGTTGTTGTATCACAAGGCTGCCTTTTTCTCACTCCGAGGGGTATTCCCGCACCCCCGAACCCGATCCGCCCCCAGCATCGGCCAGTCGACCCACACGTAGGGGCCGCAAGAACGTGTGCAAAGTGGGGATACGGGGCGTGGACCGGAATTCATGCTTGAGAGTGACATTATCCAGGATGTGTTGACGTTCTATCACTTTCTCCGAATTTTTGCACGCCTCTACACCGTCCAGTTTGCTTTTTTCCCTGCCTCCAGCCAGAAGCTCTACGCGCCATATTCTTCTGGTCTGAGCGGCCCAGTCAACAAAAAACGGCAGAATCTGAGCTCTGACACAGGTTCCTTCCGAGCGTGCTACAGCCGAGGATAGTGAGTGATGGATTCTGCTTTGAGTGCAGTTCGTTGCGCAGCCGTGTGAGGGCGCTACAGAACCTATCAAATCCCGCCCGCAGTGAACCCAAGAGGTGTAGACCCTTGCCAATGCAATCCCGGCTTGAGCAAGACTCGGTTCAAGTCCGAACAGCAGGGCGCGTTCTCGCCTACACCCCACACAAAGTACCCAGTTGGCCACGCATCGAGTTTGTGACGCGAATTGGGTTTAGTCTCTGCCAGCCTGTCTTGTGTACGATCTCCTCCAGTCGCTCACCGCATGCACCTGCCCACTCCGAGCCCGAAACTCTAGATATCCCGCCTTTTCGTGGGGGCTGTGTCACTGTGAGTGCCTAACCTAGCGGCCTGGCCACGCACCCTGTTCCATTCGTGAGGGCTCTTGTCTGAACTCACCCGTGCGTTGATAGGAGGCGGTTAGCTCATCTTCGCTGTAACCAGACCTAACGACCAAACCCCGCGGCTCTCTGTATCTCGCAAGTAGAGGTCATTATACGCCGAGTCATAATTGAGAGCTAACGACAAATTAACACATGACGGACATCAACGTGCTCCTGATGCGAACCCAGCAACGGCTGGCCGAGTGGAAAGTCAAGCTTGATCCACAACTCGCTTCCAGTCGGTCCACGTCGAGTGCTATCAGCTCAAGTTCAATAGCATCGTCAACAGGGTCTCCGAGCTCGCAGAACAATCACCTGCCTCACTATCGTCCTGCTTTGGGCTCATCACGTTCAACTTCGAGTCTAACGGAGACAGCCTCTACGACGTCATCTTCACCGAGGATTCCATCGAGGGGTAACTCAACGTCGAGTGCAGGCTACGAAACGAGCGGGCATAGTACTCCACATCCAGTATTTGAACCAAAGGTCACATCTGGCACGACGAACAAGACTGATCGAGTGCAAGTCCCCAAGCCTGCCTCAGAGTCAGCATCCTCGAAGCCTGCTCAGGTTCCGATAACGCTTGTGCTTGCCATTCCGACTGATGACGGAACCTTGGAGCTCAAGCTCTCCTCCACTGACTCTGCAAAACAAGTCGCTGAGAATTTCTGCCGCGAAAATGATATTGCGCTGGAAGATGCTCCTGCGCTTGCCGCAGCGATTCAGGCCAGAATGGACGAGGCCTTCGCGCAGGAGCAGCAGTTGGCAGCTGCCTTAGCCGAGGCAGCTGCAACTGAGCACGAGGATCCAGTGTCCATCTCTACAGAACACGTTACACCGATCATGTCGTCGCGTCCTGGACCTATGGGCAAGGCCAATGATGTTCCGTTGACCAAGTCGCAGCTAAACGAAATGGCTAGTAGTCTAGATACGTCATCCTTGTATTCTTCTTCGAATGTGGCTACACCCGCCATGCTGAGGTACCAAGATTCTGTCGATGACGCCGCGCTTCGAGTTAGCTTATCCTCTTATCGAACACAGCAGAGGCTGCGTAGTCCATTTCAAGGCCATCCTACCACGCCTCAACGTAAGGGCGATCTGTACGAGAATCTATATGCAGACGCGTTCCGCCGAGCGGCCGAACGTGATCGAAAGGCTGCTGAAGCCAAGGAGGCACGAGAACGAGCCGAATTGGCTGAATTGGAAGCAGCTCGTGCGCAACACGGTTTTTTCGGTACGATTCTTGGCGGGGCTGCAAAGGGTTGCTCGTCGTCGCGGCGGCGCTCAACGGAGCCCAAGCGCCATTCCACCGTCACAAGTTCCAGTGGAAGTGGAGAAGTCGAGAATGACTCAAGTGCGGCCAACCAGGACGGTGCTGAGGACAGTCCATCTTCGACTTCCATCTATGATCGACTGTATTCAGAGTCGTACGAGCGTCGACGCCTCCTCGAGATGAAGCGTAAGAAACAAGAAGCTGAAGAAGAGGCCCTGATTGCTAAGTTGCAAGCCGAGGGTGAGGAGCTGCGCCGTCACAGCACGCAAAAAGTAGCTGCTGCACAAGAATGGGCAAGCACACCTTTCCTTGACAGAATTACTCGCAACACCACGGCCCGAGCCCAAGCCACGACCACAGGTCAGCGTGCAGCAACTCCTCAGAGTCAGAGATCTGGCTCGACCCCGCGGCCTGCAACTGGGAATCACGATGGCCATCATCACCCAACTCCGAGAAGGGGAAGCGGCTCTCAGACGGATCAGAACCAACACCGAACTCCGCAGCGACCAGCGTCTGCGGGAAGTACTTCGCTCGCAGCGCTGACCTCTCGATTGACCACGCCCACTGCAGCATCTCTACAGCGTTCCGCCAGTCGCTCGAGTGCTGCAGCAGCGGCCACACCAAGAGCTTCATTACGATCGCGTCGGGACCGAGCTGATGCGGATGCAGCCGAAGAATCGTCAAGCCGTACTCGAACGAGTGTTTCCCGCTCCCGATCGACTTCTCGTCATCGGGCTCAAACGCCAGTTCAGGTGCGCACAAACCCAGGGCAATATGCTACACAATCCACTGCTGCACGGCCGCTTTCAGCCACTGCGCGTTTTCTCACGCCAACTGCGGCCTCTCGTCAGAGATCGAATGAAGCCCAGCAGCAACAATCACAACAGGCAGGCATCACACCCCGGCGCGTGCAAGGCTCTCGGCCCACCACACCCCAACAGGACCAACGAAGTGCCATCACTTCGCGTACTCGCCCTCGTTCGGCAACGCCAGGCTTCGGATCTTCAACCGCTCGAGACCTGATTCCGCCATCAACCCGAACAGTCACACCCAGATCAACTCGTCCAACGACTCCTCGTGTGGAGTCGTCGTCGTATACCCGACCAACCCAAGCGTCTCGTCGAGCAAGCGTGGTAGATATTCCACGCGACTCATTCATCTACTCGTCTTTTTCTGAGGCCGCAAAAGGAGGAACGCCAGGGCCTCGTCTTGCGCCCCCTGAACCGACCAGTTTGTCACAAACACATCCCCATGGGGAGCGTTCGATTTTCCCCCGCTATGTTTCTACCGCTGAGCGTCTAGCCGCAGTCAAACTTGCACGTGAGCGTGAACGTGAAGCTTTGCGCCGCCGAGAAAGCAGCTCTCCGCGAGGAAAGCAGCCTTCTCCTCGAAGCAGTAGTAGCAGTAGTGGACATGGTACGAGCGGAGCAGGTAGTGGATATTTCCAAAGATATTCTCAGACGCATTCGCGTCAGACTAGCCACGATAATGCAGCCTCTAGACGCCAGGGACCGATTGAACCCCAGGATCGTTATTCGAGAGAAGTTGCAGCATTTACATTTGACGCACATCCGATGCCCACTGGTGAGACTGGCTATGCTGACCCCGATGAGGGGCTAGCTGCGCCTACTCCAAGGAAATCCGTGCCGCAGCCAACTGTTTCTCCCCCTGCTCCTCCCTCCCCCGATGAGTCTGATCTCCATGCAGCCTCTCTATTCGCTCAAAGTCAACAAGACTTTGCCAGCACCGATGATCGTGATCAGGTCCCATCGTTTGTAGCATTCTTCATGGAGATGCCAGCCAATAAGCGGAAGGCCGAACTCGAAGACATCTGTGCGCACATCGACAAGGATCACGATGGTTTCATCGACTGCAGCTGTTATTTCGAGGCCAAAACTCTCCCACCACAGCACTCCAAGCTACTGTTGTCCGCATTGAATCGATTGCTCACGCAAGTCAAGCTCAAATACCAAAAGCAGCAGGCGAAGGAGCGTGCTGCAGGCAGCAACTTTGCAGCCGATGCAGCAAGCAACCATGGTGCTGGAAACCCGTACTTGCAGCAGTCACCTCAGGACATGGGATGGATGGCGCATTGGACAAGCTGGCGACTGTCTCGCAAGCAATTCTTCCACATTCTGGAGTATGAGCTCCAGATGCTGTCATCAGCGTCGTAATCTCGGAACTACCATTACTTTCAGGAGTAGAGTTTTGAGCAGTCATAAAGTATTGTGCACTTCGATCTTAGACATTCTCCTTTATTTTTCTTCGAAGCGACTACTCATTTACTCATGAGTTTGGGGTGAATTCGGTCGGGGATATGAGGGATGGCCTATAGCAACACTTAGCTCAACTAGATCAGTTTCAGCTGTGATTCGTGTTTCGGAGCCAGAGCTAAGACAGCTTGACCTCTGGTAATAGTCTTATCTTGTAGTGCGGCCATCAGTGGTTGACGATACCCCACCATGCTGGTTTTGGTTCTGAGATGAGGTAGAGCTGCTCTGTCTATCAGACGGCTTGTAGGGCTTGGAACCATCGATAACTGCATCCTCTTTTACCCGACGGTGACTGACCATGGTAGAGTCCGTATTCTTGCCCATACTCCCACCGACACGTTCGGCAGTCGAACTTGTTTGAGTGTAAGACACGCCTGAGGGCCCTCCACCAACGTTTGTAGTCGACTTTCCAGTATTCATCGAACCCATGCCAGTAACACCAGAAGTAGGTTTCTGCGAAACTTGTTCTGGACCAGAATTCGGGGTCGATTTCTGCTCGGCCTTTGGTTTGATCGTGGCATTATGGAAAGTTATGCCGCGGAACTGTCCCAAATAGGGCGAGGTATTGATGTTAATTGTAGTGGTGCCTGCCACCGGCATTTCGGCTCTTGATTGACTACGGGACCGAGTTGAAGTCGAACCCCGAACACTTCTGGAGCGGGAGGTTGATCTAGCCTGGCCGGATTCCGAACTGCCGGCTGCATTACCTCGCGAGGATGTGGTTTGAGTTGCAGACTGGCGACCGCCTGAACTTGCAGTGCTTGCTCGTGATCTTCGGCCAGTTGCACTGGTGGAGCGCATACCAGATTCCATGTCTTCAGCCTGATCAGCTCGAGATACAATTCGTATGCCGCTCGGCATAGAGGTGCTAGTTGCTCGTGGATTTCCCCGGGTGCTACCTGATGAGGAAGTGGTGCGTGCATCACCTTGACCAGAGCTGCCTCGGGTACTTGTAGTCGCAGTTCGAGGGGAAGCATGAGTTCCACCAAGATCTGAGCGAGTTCGAGTATTGACCGACCCTGGGGTACGGTACATCATTGCTTGAAAGGCCGGAACTGCATTCACCTTTGGCGCAGCCAACACAGAGGATCGTGTAGCCGCGTTGACAGATGCTATTCTACGAAGCGTGGCGCTGAACATTATTGATCTGGGGAGAGTCTGCTCGTTGAGCCAGATTTGAGAGAGGGGTTGACTGATATGAGTCAAGATGGCGAAAGTAGCAGAAATCGACGAAGCGAACGTCTTATCGATGTCATAGACACATACTATGATCGCACAGCACCCATAGCGATATCCAGGAGCACATGTCGAGCTTCATGTTTGAAAGAATCGCTTGCAAGGCAGATTGACAATGCTGTAGGGCCAAAAGATTGTAGTGTCTTCCTGATCTGTCGCAGTTGGAAATAGCTACCTGGCGACTTCCACCGGGAATCTGCTCGTGATCTAGCTTATACTCGCGCATTGTTGTGCCAAATACCAGTGAGCAAACTGGTGATGAACGATTTTGTCCAGGAGCCAAAATCCCATTGAATTGGTCACTTGGTTCACTCGGAGGGACACCCCAGCAAGGCTCACTTAGTGAGCTCGTGTTCTTCAAGAAATCTCTCTTCGGCACACTGGAATCAACTATATCAAGGGTTGGACTCAAAGCTACGTGCATGTGAGACCGTGAGCCGTCGAGCTGTATCAGCGTAGTTTGTGACCATGGCACCATTGCGGGGGAGGCCTCATGAGTCAATCTAATTAGGCATATGCAAACGCAATTTGTGCGGGTTTGCATGGGTTGTTTATGGCTCATCGAATACTGAAATGGGTTCAGTTTCCTTGGGTATCCTGGGTTCGACTTCCCAACGATCTCGGCCGCGTCGAGTTAAGTCAAACGAAGGTAGCAGAACTCGGATTATGTCTGTGGTTGTGATAACGCCAACAGGCTGGAAGTCACCACTAGTGTGATTTGAATCTCTACATAAAGTCACCCACACAGTATGCACCCGGGCTGCACATGCGAGTTGAATTACTCGTCGGAGAGAGGCTTCAGGGCTAACGGTGAAAATCCCGACGGTCGTCTCGAAGGCCGTTTCCTGATCTCTTAATCTCAGCAAGTCGGGCCAGAACTCGCCACACGTACTTTGCAGGCGAGAGATGTCATGAGGGTGCAGCAAGAAGCGCAAATCTGATAAAGACAAGTGGCCCATTAGCGTTCCATGACTGTCAATCAGTCCTCCTGCCTCTGCACCAGATCCAATGAGGTACGCGAATGCGTCAATCACTGGCATTGTGCTGGGAATTAAGAGGGCCGAATAGCGTCGCCGCGGACCCGGTTCACTGGACGGGACCTCTATTGGATCGAACAGCTTCGGTAAAGAATCCGCTGGCATACCTCGCTCCACACGGAACGCGTGTGTAATCACATTTAATGAGCTTACCTAGAGTGGGGGTTCGTTTGGTGGACACAACGCGTTCGTGACATTAAATGACACGGCAAACCTAACATTGCAAATGCCTTTCTTCTCATCACCCAAGCAAACTGGTGAGTTGACTTACCGGCTGGTCGAGTATTTGCGATAGGGCCGACTGGCCGGCCATTTCTAGACTACGTATTCCGAGGAACCCGAGCAAGTCACTCTGGGTAAAGACGCCGAGACCATACGTCGCTGCTCGCAAAGTAGCATCACCTGAAATGCATAACCGCTTCACACCGGTTGCAAACAAGCAGGCGACGTCAAACAAGGTCCTCCTCTCACGAATTGATACGCAGGCCATTGAGTGATCGCGCTCTGGATGACAAAAGCGTGAAATTGGGAGTAACTGTATCCGAGCAAGTGCATGCTGGATGGCATACGACGAGTAATCAGGGGGAAGCCGAACCAAGTTGGCAGAGAATTTTGGCACTGGCTTTGAGTTAAAACTATTGCTAGCTGCAGCGTCCTCACCTGTTCCTCCCTCTCCACTGCGTGAATTGACCTTGGTAGGTTCTTGAATGTTTTGGAGCAATCGGATAAAAGCCAACCCAACAGTGGCATAGTCTACAGTTCCTATTCGCCCAAGTTCACTGATGCTGTAAGATGCTATCGAGCTTGAGGGACTTGCTGAGAGCATATTCTTTTCACCTGCTAAAGATCGAGCCGAGGCAGGTGTAGACAGCGCTGGACTCTCACCTGCACTAGCATTACTGAGAGCTGAGGCCAATTCGGTGAATTCACCACCTGATCCTGTTGCATGCGAGTTGCCCACTCTTGAAGCGGCTAGCGCCTTTTCAGCCTGCGAGGCAAGGAGTATATTCCCGTCGAGTTTTGGAGTGGGTTCGATCAAATCTGGAAGCAGGCGTGGTGTGGGGGGTGATCCGGAACTTATGGTAGAAGGAGCATCCACATGTGCTAATGCGCCTCGTTGAGGAGCGGCTTGCGTCTGCATTGCATCGCTCATCGAGCTCCCATTATTCCCGATTGATTCAAGTCTCCATCCTACGATTCGAACAAGCTCGGAATACTCATCTTGTACTCCAGACAGGAATTCAGACCGACTTCTACTTCTCGCCCCCAGAATAGGTGAACTGGTTAAAATGGGATCCGGAGACAGTCTAGAGGGCGAGTGTAAGAATCTGTTTCTCAGCGGAGACTTACTCCTTGACAACACAAGTTTCGTGGGTGTAAGATTCGCAGCAGACTCTTTCTGACCTCCATTCTTCTCTTGTACAGGCTGCTGAGGCTGATGATTCAAATTCTCGCTCTCGTCCCCTCTTCGATCGTCCATACGCATCGAGTGAAGGGGCGGAACTGGCGATTCAAATGGTGGCACTCTTGGTGATTGCGTTCCGGAGGCGATAATGGACATGTCTGGAATGTCTGATTTGACACGTTTCAGGCGATTCTCAGATCCGAGCGAGCTCGCTATCTGGGGTGTGTCCGGCATATTTAGTGTTGCCTCTAGGCCTTCGTGCCCGCCGCGGCTCACCATGGGCAAACACCCCACATCACATATGGAGAAGGCACTCACAGTAGCGGACAGGGTGGCTCTTGAGTCGATGCCATACTTGCATTGTTTGGCCTCGCACGATGATGTTGCCTTGACTTTGTCAGTTCTTTCATCTGATTGACCACACAGCAGGGATCGTGATTCGGTGGACAAAGTCACCACGTACTGTGTCCAAAGGCTCTGATATAGTTCCTGCTGCTGCTGTGGTGTAAGTTTACTATACCATGTGAAGGTACTTTCTGTTTCTCCCTGGGGTGATTTCAACTGGTCTGTAATAATGGGTCCCACTGAGGTACACCCGCGTTGCTTACTCTCCTGAGAAGCAGCTGGGGAGGAAGAAATAAGGCTAGCACTTAGCCCACCCTGACTTCCACTCAGAATGTGGGCCCGATTTCCACTTACAGGACTTTGACCAAGCTCCTGCTGGCTCATGAACGAAGTACGGGTTTCGAGCTGACTCGTGACATTTCGCATTTGCAGCTTCCCACTGTCGTGCGTGGTCATGCTTTCTTTGAGTAAGTTGTTCAAGAGCTTCTGACTTGACTCTTACACTCGATTCACCCGAGCTGCTGGCTGCGTTCACACAGCTTTGGTGTTGGGTCTTTGTGGTGGCGATTGGGGTTAACCGGCTCGCACCCACTCGAAAAGGTAGTTTCCAGGTGGACTGAGCTGGGACGTTCTGGATTGGGAAGGATTCGAATTTGGATGGTGCCGAGACGTTCCCCCTGCCGTCACACAGTGAGTTTTCTGTGAGACCCGCTGGTAAAGGGGACTCGACTTGGAAAGGTTCGAACTGGCCAAAGCGTTGCTTAGACAAGCAGTCTCCCCAATGTTTGTGCTGATGCTGGGCCTAGAGTTACAGAAATAAATCTCCGAAGTCAGTCGAATCTCGTTTCGAGTGTCGAGCGTGAGGCAAGATCATGGATTGAAAGGTCACTGACAGACACTTGTCTCTATGCATTGAATTTCATGCGGCGCCACCGCTAGGGATCTCCCATAAACGTCCAGGGCTCAATGTAGCATCCACTGGACCTTCTTCTCATTCGCACAGACCCGATACAACACCTTCCAACACTGACTTAGCACGCTCTGAGTGCAGAGGCAACAATCCCGAATCAGTGAGCTGGCAGCGGTCCCGTGACTTTCGGCATGGGATCTTTGATCAATTCATGAGTAATCGAGCATTCGCGGTGGTATATAGGCTGACCAGCTCACGACGTGAGAAAGATAAGTCACCCTGTAAGACGGGTATCCAGTTCTTGCGGATACACGTGTGCTCCCCACTTCCTCCGTCTTTGTTGGTTGAGCCAAATTTTTTCGCTCCCGTAAACCGCAGCATTGTGAGTTCGCAGTCACTTTTCCGACTGTACTGGAAGGCGAGGTGGTGCACGTGCCGTGGAGTAGAGAGCTTGTATATCAGGTACTAAATCACCAGAACTACTGATCCACCTATACGGATTGCAGTATACCCCAAGTTTGACAAACTTATCTTACGAAATTCCAGTCCGGCCTGGGAGGATCGAAACAACAGTCTCTGCGTAGCCCCCATCTTGTGGGCCACACTTGAGCATCTCTGGCACACTACGATAGCTCCTTCAATGTCGCTGCCGCACATCACACCCTATGTCCCCTCTGAGGTGGTACGTACCGAAGAATCGTAAATTCCGCTAACCCTCCTCGCACCTAGCTCGATCGCCTTTCGCCACTTAGCCCTCCCACTTCGTAGCCTTAGACTGTCTCCCATCGCACTCCCCTTGCAATCCCCACCACAGGATGGGTTCTACAGACGAGCCAAAGACGAACAATTCCGCGCCCGTTCCGCATATAAGCTCCTCCATGTACATGAAATCACTCGCATACTTGATAATGTGGTTCGCGCGGTAGACTTGTGTGCCGCACCGGGTTCATGGAGCCAATTGCTATCACGCATGCTATACGCACCTCTCGGCATCGATCCTACGAAGCCGTTGCCGGAGGATTGCCCGGTTCGAATTGTTGCGGTCGATCTCCAGGAGATGGCACCGATACCAAGGGTACAGATTCTGCAGGGTGACATCACCGAGTTGAAGACAGCTCAAGAGATCGTTACCAAGCTGGATGGACATCATGCACAGCTTGTGATATGTGATGGCGCCCCCGATGTGACAGGTCTCCACGAAGCAGACGAGTTTCTACACTCGCAGCTGATTTTCGCTGCGTTGGGCACAGCCGCACGAGTATTGGAGAAGGGTGGAAACTTCGTAGCCAAGATCTTCCGAAACGAAGGACTGGATCTTATGCGAGCCCAGTTCCACCTGCTCTTTGATGCCGTCGAGGTCATCAAGCCGTCAAGCAGTCGAATTCGCAGCGCTGAACACTTTATTGTTGGCCTCGGATTCAAGTACGAGCCAGGTGAACTTGACTTCCTCTCTTTGTCGTCGTCAGCGACATGCGGGACTGCTGCAAATGCGACCGGTCCAGATCTTCAAATGCTCCGTGGCATGTTGCTTCAGGGATCCTTGTCGCCTCCTTGCGAGTCCGGATTGAGCTCCACAGGTCCGAGTCACAGTGATGCTACCACCGATCGGTGATGCAGGTTCAATGCATACTTATGTACATTAGTGTTTCTTTGTTTCGTCTTTTCGCTCCAACGCATTTGAATCCCATAGAGCAATCACGCTTTGTATAAGGAGTCCATGGTGCACGTACCTGCCCCACCCGTAGCTCCCCAGTCACTCTCCCAGGCAGTTACTTAGGGTTAAACCAGGAGTTGCGAGAGAGAAGGAAAAAAGTTCCTCAGAGATACATTGTTTGGGAGACGAATTGGAGCGCTTGCGCCTACCACCCGAGTTCACGCTCGCTGCTAATCGATACATAGCCGAAACCTATTCCATTTTGTGTGACCCGGCACCTCGCCAAGTGCCATCGCGTCCACAGAATGTTTGCAAATGCGATACTAAAGGCAACTAGGGAGCTGGCTCCCACCGCGTTCACCGCGACTTTTCGCCGCCTTCCCAGGGCCTACGCCGCCCTGAGTGATGTGGCGCGATCCACGCAAACGAGAGCCATTGCGGCACACCAACGTGCACTCGCCACGACTGCGCGAGCGTCCCAAGGATTAGCTCAAAGGACCCCAAGCGCCGACGAACTTGACTCTCGTTCAGGACCACGGGGCGGACTTACGGCGCTTTCGACGGCATCGCGTCAGCTGCGACTTGAACACACTGCGAAGTTTAGTCAGACGAGTGCAGCGTATTCAGCGGTGTATGCCGGACCTGCTCAGCCCGAAGTCTACGACGATAACGGGCTCGTACCCACCGCTTGGAACATCCTTGTTGCGAAGGGCAAGGATGGTATCATGCACACGGTGAAGTCGAGCGAGCCGATTGCGCGGGTCATTCGCAAGTTTGTAGAGAATCGTGTCGGTCTACTTGTTGTCCTGGACGATGTCGATGGTACCGTTCGAGGCGTAGTATGTGAACGCGATGTCATCCTTGTCATCGGTCGAAGCATGAGCCAGTCGACTAATCACGGTACAGCTGGACAGACTCCAGCCAGCGCTGGAGTGGGTGGCTCTTCTGGTGGAGTAGCATTAGCCAGCTCCCTACAAATTGACCCCGCTTGGGCCAATATCCCTGTTTCCGAAGTCATGACTCCAAGCGAAAAGGTTCTCACGGCCTTTTCAGATGACTCTCCTCAATTGCTTATGTCCATTCTTTGCAGCGCGGGCTTCCGGTATTTGCCTGTGATTGACCGCACAGAAACGCAGGGCAGCTACCTTGTTGGCGTCCTGTCACTGCATGACATCCTAAGCATGCTTCGAAACTCCATCCAGAATGGCGCGAACCTCTTCGACACAAGTGGGACGCTTTCAACCGAAGATTACCTCCACCGTGCAGCCACTGAAGAGGCTGGTGGTACCCATGAAAAATGGCGGTTCCTGAATGATATCCGACCGCGTACAGGTATTCCCAGTCGTACCCGTGTGTTCCGGTCGCCGCGACTGGATATCAGCCGTTTTCAACTCTATTTAGAATCGGGTGCTGCAGCAAGGCCGCACCCATGGAAGCAGCAGGTTGGAAGTGAGGACAGCTATTTTGCATATACCGCTTTGTACAATCATCAGCATCACGGCAATATTCTGTCATCTGTCACGGCAGCCTCGAGCGACCCCTCTGAAAGCAATACCGTTCTTCCATACTCGGCCATAGGTATCACAGATGGAGTGAGCTCTTGGAAGATTCAGGATGGAGTCGACGCAGGTAAGATGGCACGGCGCCTACTGACTGCGGCCGAGGAGCTTATCACCCAGCGTGTGCACGAGGCGCTCGCAAAAGAGGAGCAAAAGCAAGCTGGTCTTCTTTCCGACACAGATTATTTGTCACTTCTACCCACCGCTGCTGAGTTGCTTGAGCATGGCTGGAAGACCGTAATTGAGGAAGGGCTTGTAGGCAGTACGACAGCATGCATTGCCGTTTTGAATCCAGCTGCGGGGCGATCAGAGCTCAAAGCCGCCAATTTGGGCGATTCAGGCTTCTTGGTTCTGCGCATGCGCTCAACACCATCTCAACAAGCCAATCCTCTGGGAGGTAGATCCGTCACGTATTATGACGTGGTCTATCGGTCTCAGCCCCAGCTGCGCGAGTTTGACCGCCCTCTTCAGTTAGGCCGCGATATCACAGGCTCCACCGAGAACTTTGAGCAAACTAAGGACGCCGCGCTCATCCAAGTGCCTGTAAAGGAGAATGATTTGATTATTATGGCAACGGATGGTGTGTTCGATAACATGTTCGATGCCGAAATTTGCAAGGTTGTGAATGATGCGGAACACGACGTTTACTTGGTGTCAAGTGGAATGGCATTGGCACGGCCCGAGGTTATCGCTGAGAAGCTAATGAATAAGGCGTACGAACTGTCCCTCGACAAGAATCGAGATTCTCCTTTCGCACTGCTCGCGAAAGACAACCTACTAATGTATTCGGGAGGACGTCGTGACGATGTCACCGTAGTTGTCTCGCGAGTTAAGCGAGGCCATGTAGGCACGACTCAGATTCTCCAAGCCCGAGATCCTGGACCAGAGGCGGCGACCAAGGAACTAGGTCTGGGTCCTCCCGTTCGTTGGCAGAGGAAATTAACATGTCACAATCCGGACTCATCTAGTCGTTTTATTCATACTGTATAGGGTGAGCATACTTACGGAGTGATACTAATATTTCTTTCTATCATCAGATCGGCTTAGCTCTAGCCTGATGTGTCGCGGGATGACTTCTATTGGTCATCCTGAGCTTGACCCTTCCCACACAACTGAAAGTTATTCCTGGGTGACGCATTTTCCCCAGGCCTAGTCAGAATACAGATTTGTTTACAGTTTCTCACGTCAAGTTTAAGTGACACCCCTGTCAGGGTGATGCTCAAGTGGTAGGATCAGCCTTTATGTAAACTTGTGCTAACTGTAAGTCTGGATATGAGAGTGCCGTCTTACCAAAGATTAGAGGCTTTCTTCTTTGCAGGTTGGACTGCGACGGGCTTCCTCAAGACGGCTGGAATTTCCTCTTCCACTTCGTCATCCGCTTCATCATACTCTTCCTCGCCATCCTCTTCAAAGTCATCAAAGTCTTCATCTTCATCTTCGTCCTCATCCTGATAGCCTAAAAGAAGTTCCATGTCGCTATCATCCAGATCGCTTTCTTCGCGCGAGACAGGGATGAAGTCTGCCTCGTCATCCTCGGCAGCCACCGCGGTAGGTCGTGCACGCTTTTCGCCCAGGCGGCCGAGCATCTTGTCGACCTTTTCCTCAATCTTGAGCTCCTTCTTCTTCTCAGAACGAAGTGCTCGCTTTCGGGCTTTGTGCAGGGCCAGCTGATGAGCTCGTGCGGCCTGCTTCTCATCTACGTAGAACACACGAGGGTTCTTGGAGGCCTCAGCCTCTTTTCGCTTCAAGCTCTCTTCGAAATCCTCATCGGTCAGCATTGCATCCTTATCACGTGTGCTTCTGAGTGCAGATGCACGCTTAACCTGGGTAGTATGTGTGCCAATGTGGATGGAGCCGTGCCGTACCTTGTCAAAGAACGCACCAGCTACGAGAGGCAAGGCCGGTACATCCATGAGCGATTTGGGCATTTCCTCTGGTAGGAGAATATCAGGAAGTCGCTCACCCAATTTCTTAGGAGCTTTGGTCCGTCGACCGTGAGTGAGCATCTTGGCTTTGGCTTGCTTTCGTGCTTCACGTCGGCGCTCGAGCCTCTCAATTGTCTGTTCGATGAATTCCTTCAGCTGGTTGGCAGAAACATTGTTCTCAATGTTGAGTTCCTTCTGCCTCTTCTTGAGAAGTCTCTGAAGCTTGCGGTATGCAATCCGTGCCCTGCGCTTCTTGCGCTGATTGAGTGTGGCGGTTTTGTAGAACTTGCTCAATGGAGGTGGTACAAATTTCTCACCTTCCGGTTCGACGTCTGCAGATCTCAATCGGTTGAACTCCTCGCTTTCCTTTGCGGCATCCACGGTTTTCGCCTTGTCCACGACCTCGATTCCGCTATCACGCTTCTTGATCTTCTTTGCTATAGCCTCCAATGTGTTTGCATACGCCTTTGTTGGTGGATTAATTGAAAGTGCAGTGGGAACTACTACTGGTGCCTTGACAGTGCCTTCTCGAAGCTTATTGAGCTTCTCTACCGTACGCTCAGTGTTGGTAACCCTGCGCTTAGCGAACTGTTCGATATGCCAAGCAGCTGCCCTTGCTGGAGGAGGCAACTTCTTCAGCTCATCATTGGAACTGCTGGAATCGCCCCAGAGGTCGTACATTCGCTCTTGTCCACTGTAGGCCTTCTTGGCCTGTCGCACTTTATCACCCTTGAGCAGCCGTACGTTTCGAATGCGTTGCTTCGCTGCGCGCTCCTTTTCCGCCTTTTCACGGTATAAGGCAGCGAGCTTTGCCTTCTCCTCATCACGTTTCTTTTTCTCGGCCTCCTTAGCGGCGTCGACGCGCTTCAGAGTCTCCTCCTGCTTCTTTTGTGCCTTGCGCTTGGAGCGCGATTGCGTGTGTCCGATTTCATCCACCACAAAGAGGTCATCATCTGCCTTCTTGGTGAGGTCAACCTTTGTACGCTGCTTCTCTTCGAACTCTTTGACCGCCTCCTCAATTTCGGTCGTGTCGATGTTCTTCCACGCCTTCTTGGAGGATTTCTTGACCATGTTTGCTGACAGCTAGAACCGACGCCGTGCCGCTCCACGCCTAGGATTGAAACAAATCGAGCGAACTAGAGGGTGCTAGCGCTTTTCCAGATGCTGCTACTGCTGCTGGGACGTACTTATGTATATCTCACCCAGCTCAAAGCGAAACCGCGAAAAACCAGTCAAAACCCCGCTGGAGACGAAGCCCTGCGGGATGAGCCTAGATAACACACGATGTGAAATAAATGGTCACAGTAAGCAATACGCGGCAATTAGCTAGGTGAGGTAGATCTCCCCGTTCCACCAGCACTGTCGCAAGTGGTGTTACGTAGGACTCATCCTCTAAGAGAGTAGATATTCTAGTTTCTGTTGGTCCAGATATGGGTCAGTCGCGACAATGCTCAATGCAAGTGGGTTTCACAGACACTCCTCTATAATCCTGCATCCCACCACATCCGCACAGAAGCCGCAACCTGCGCATTCACACCCCGCGTAAATCACGCAACTCCTTCTTTCCACGGCATTTCTCTCACCATCCGTCCTGGCCCGGATTTCCCCCGCACAATTTGTCTCGAGCCAAGCTGGTGTTTCCGGGCCAGGACGGATGGAGGCAACTCACCTTTTTCCAACACGAGTTTCGTGTCAGTGTATCGCGCTGTGCTACATCCCCGAGGTGTGTCAATGAATATATTTGACATATATGGCGTGCCTTTAGTCGGATCGACCCGGTTTGACCGCTCCACAACCGCTCCATAGCTCCGCATTTGCAGCCGTCCTCCCACCTATCGCAAATCCTCTCCCACCCACCCACACTGTGATAAGAATCTCGCGTGTACCGTACTGGCTGACGATTGGGATGGGGAAGAAGGTTGTGTTCGGGGCTGTAAATCCACACTCCAGTCTTCACGGAGCCGTGACCCTCGATCTTGTTACCCTTGCGTCATTTTCCCATGCCCCACACCGCGTCGAGTTGCGTGAGAAGAGAAAACGGTGCTAATGACTCTGCAATGCCCACTCGTAATCACAATCATCAATGGTCTGATGAAAATTCCTGACTCAATTGTGTTTGTTTACCACCTCTGTCGCTCTACCCACATCCAGAACAGCCCTCCAGAATGAGGAAGAAGCCAATTCTTCTCGCATTCGCTCTGGCCGCTGCGATCTTCGCAGCGCTCCTCGGCGTCGCCAGCGCAGGGTCAAAGTCCACATCAGCTGTCTCAACTTCAACACAAGGTCCTGATGTTCCTGCCCGCACCACGGTCCCCGGCAAGAAACTCCGAGGCGTTGTTCTCCTCGGACGTCATGGTAACCGCGCACCCGATCCCTCCGTCAAGGTTCTCTGTCCCAATCGTAAGGTTCAGTCCGCTCTCTACGAGTCCCAAAACTGTGGTCCTGGTAGCATGACTCGGGAGGGTCTCCGCGCGATCTGGGATCTTGGCCGTGCTACTTACCGCGCCTACGTCCAGGATGCTGGACTCGTCCCTGCTTCTTACAAGCGCACTGATGTTTATGTCCAGGCTTCGTCCTCGGATCGTACCATCATGTCAGCTATCGCTTGGGGCGTGACCGCTTTCCCCGAAACTGTTCAGGACGCACCATACCAGGTCCCACCTGCGACCTATTCCGTACCCATGACTGAGGACAACTTACTCGAGGTTCGCAAAGCCCGATGCCTTGGTCGTCTCCAGCAGGATATCAAGGAGTTCGACGAGACTGTGGGTAAGAAGATCATTGAGAACCCTGAGTTCAACAAGCTCCTCGACAAGGTCAGCGGTGTCTGCGGTGTTGATCTCCGTAAGGCACGCGAGTTGACTGACGGCGAGTTTGGCATCTTTGAGGCTATCAAGGACGTGTCTGATGCTATCACTGGGGACTTCCTTGAGGGCTTCCCTCGCATGGAAGGTCTTACCAATGAGACCGCACTCGAGTTCCTCACCATGGCAGAGAATCTGTTCCAGAATCGCTTGTATGGCTCGCCAGCTCAGGCTGCCTACCTTTCTGGTAAGCTTCCTGAGAAAATTCAGAACTTCTTTGAGCGTCACGTGATTACTCGTTCGCAGGCGCTGGGTTTGCTTGCCGCCGAGGACGAGAAGGAGGACATTTCTGACTTTGCCAAGATCCGTGCGCCTCGTAAGCTCACTGCCTATCACTGCCACCGAGAGGTCCTCTACGGCATCGCCAAGTTCCTGGGCTTCAACATTACTGTTGAACGTCCTGGCCTGCCTACAGGTCTCCTCCACCCCGGTGCAGGTTTGTTCTTCGAACTTTGGGAGGACGACAAGGTACCAGCTAAGGGCAGCGGCCTGAACCAGATCTCTCTTGAGTCTCGATTCTATGTTCGTACCTTGCTCTGGGTTCCTTGCTGGGAAGGCGACGGCTTCGCTCAAAAGACCGAGAATGGCCTGGTTTGCCCTTTACGTGTTCGCATTCTCCCACAGTGCGGCGAAGAGTTCTGCCCACTTCCCACCTTCAACGAAATCATTGAGACCAACTTCCAAGCTGTAGGCGGTGATTTCCGAAAGCAGTGCCGTGTACCCGCACTTTCCGCTGAGAGCCTCCTACGCAAACAGGTCCGCCAGTTGCAGAGCCAGATTGCCGCCATTGAGAAGCAGAAGGCCTTGATGGTCGCGAAGTCCGACGCTCCTGTGCTCAATGCACGTGACCGTCGCCGCCGTGCACGCTATGCATTGGCCAAGCGGCTCCAGACCAACCGCCGAGCCACGATGAAGAAGAATGTTCGCCGACCACGCACTGCCAAGGTTGCAGGTTCGAACGTTTTCCTTGAGGAGACTTTGATTGAGGACGGCCATGACGACAACCTCGGCCTCTCCACGGATGCACAGGATCCTGATATTTCGTTCACCCCTCTCCGCGACTCGCTGCATGACATGGTTGCTGAGCACAACGAGCTGATTGAAGATGCTCAAAAGCACGCAGACGAAGACGAGGCTGCACTGGCCAAGGCATCCGATGCACTTGTAGTTGCTGCAAAGCACCACAAACACAAGCATAAGCACCACAGCCAACTTACCAAGGAGGAGCGCGATGCAATCGCTGCTTCAGTTAAGGAAGCTCTCTGGGAGATCCGCGATTCGGTTTTGGCAACTCTTGGTGCTGTCAAGCCCTCAGCTCAGGCAGTTGCAATCAACGCAACGACCGGCGCGAAGGACAGTGCTGAGACCGTCCGCGATGCGGCCAAGAGCTTCGCCGAGGAGGTTTTTACCCAGGCGAAGAACATCAAGCAGACCGCAAACACGACTCTGGAGCATATCAAGAGTAAGGCTGTCAAGGTTCATGAGCAGCTCAAGCAAGCGCAAGAAGCTCATGCAGCAGAAAAGCATGAGAAGACTACGTCCAAGGGTTCTGTCACTCTGAAGCAAACTTCTCAGGACGACGCCCAAAAGGAAGCGTTCATGAAGAGCGTTCCTCCCCAGGCTGCTGAGTTCCTGAAGAAGTTCATGAAACAGAACAACAAGGGTAGCAAACCTGAGTCAGCAGATGCGAACTCGGATCCAGGCGCTTTCTTCCAATCCGGCCAGTCAGGAGGTGATGCTAAGCAGCCACAGCAACAACAGTTCACCGTTCCTGATATTTCCAAGTATTTAGAGAGCTTCACAGGAGGTGCAGATGGTGCGGATGACAAGTCTAGCGACGATTCCGCAAATGACGATTCCAAGGAGGCCCAAGCCATCATCACAAAGATCGGCACCCAGGCCAAAGCATCTAAGGACGAAATTGCAGAAGACTTCAAAGCGAAAGCTGAGGAGCTGAAGAAGACCATGAAGTCCAAGACCGAGCACATCCGTGATTCCATCAAGAAAGCCATCGCAAAGCAGAAGGCAAAGGCTCAGGCTGCACTTGGTTCCAGTGCACACAAGACGAAGGAGTAAGGAAACTCATTTGGAAGGTAGCCTTTGTGAACAGTGTGATCATTAGCCTTTGTTTTCCTAGTTACAACTTAGCGAACTCTCTGTATGTATGTAAGTATCTTAGCTCGCAACCTATTTACTATCGCTATTTTGCCTAGCTTTTGAACAACGTGGTATACCATGCTATTCCAATGACCCAACCAGTCCGACCGGTGGGCGTGAGCCATCGGATGTTCATCCGTTCAATATACTATAGTTATTAGCATTAAGTAATCAATTCTGACCTCATTACACGAGTGCAGTAGGAGTTACTATACTACTACGTTGATACTTTATGTCTGAGTGTAAAGCGATGTTGATGGTGATGATGATGTCTCAAAGGCCACATGTAGGTCGGTCGACTTAGACATCCGAGAACAAGCGGTAGATGTAATATAGATCGGAGAGCACATAGACCACCAAGGCAAAGATGTAGCGTGCGTCGGGGGACATTCCAGCCACACCACTGAGACGTGTGCCCATGCGAGTAAGTGAGGCGGAGTTTAGTTCAAGCGCGCCTTGTCGGTGCTGAGCAAATCGCACCAAACACAAGAGCAGGTTTAAGATGAACAGGAGCCAGCTGCGCTGTACCAACAAAAGGAAGGTCAAGAAGGCATGCGCATAGGCATGCAGGTAGACGTTCTCATTCAAGCGGTGGCAAATGGTCACAACATCGATACGTGAGTTCATCATGTTCTTGTAGTCATTGAAGTCATAAACCGTGATGGCAGTCAAGCAGATGCCAATTGCTGTGATAAGGAACCAAACAAGCTGCTCATAGCTTCGTCCCGATCCTGTTGCTGATAGCTGAGCAAAGTCAGTGTCACGGGCCTTGTCGCTGCTCTTGAGGTAACGAGTTGTAACTTCGAGGATATCGATGTTATCCGAGACCTGACCAGTTGCGGCCGTGAACGCGATGTGCGTATCACGGAGGGTGTTGCGAGGCTTGGAGCCAGTGGTCATACGGTTGATCTCAACCGCAAGACAGAACCGCCAGCCTTGACCATCACCAGTGTCAATGTATACTCGAAGGACACGGTTCAAGAACTTGACCAACGCCGTGACAGGACGGCCGAGATTGCGGTACTCAACAACGCAACGATAGCGATCGTACTCGGGTGAGCTGGAAGGTGGAGTCTTCTTAACCATATCGTGTTCAAAGTCCAAATCATGCGAATGGGGGAAGTTTCCATCGTTATTCTGAATGACGAAGATAGCAGGATTGTTGCGTTGGTGGTCATTGTCGTAGACATCGAAAAGTACACCCACACCCTTGAAGTTGCTCTTCATACCGAAGATCGGGCCTGTGAGAGCATTCGTGTTTTGCAAGAACGATGGGTCCGACTCGGCGTTAACGAACCACAAAGCAAAGCCGTCACCGCCGAGGTGAGGCTTCGAGAAGACCTCGAATTTGAACTCAACCTCGAAGTCTTCGCTTTCGAGAGGGTATTCATTCCACAACCAACCTTTGCGGCCGGGAACTGCTGGTGTAAGTCGTGCGTACTTGGTCGTCATGACGGTGGAACCACCGAAGCTCCAGTAGACTTGGCCATGATCGATTGGGGGATGGAGGCAGTGCTGTGGCTCAGGGGGGTATTGTGTACTCACTGGTGAAGGTGCTGTTGCCTGAGCACCGGCTGCATAAGTAGTTAGTGCAGTCACAAGGCCAATCAGCACAGCGAACTTGGCGATCGCCGTGAGCCTCTGCGCCAGATTCGAACTTCTCATTCTAAATGGATAGGATTTGCAGAAGCTGCGTAGTGCCTATGCTCGGTCTGTAGACTAAGGATATAAGCTGATATGGTTCGCCTTGGTAGGACTTCCAACTGCTCTCTAATCCCTCTGTACAGGTTCTGTCCAGCCTGAGATGTAAAGCGAGACTGGATCTCCCTTCTTCCTTGAGCTATTCACCCTGAATAAGCCAACGGATGGCAAACCTGTGCTTAGGGCGCGTCAACAAAGCGCACGTGTCCCGTTGGGTGGAAGCACTGAGCACAGCTGCGCGTAGATACGCTCTGGATCTTGGGGTCTTGGAGACGAGGGGTTACTCTCCAAGCAAGGCAGACAGCGATTTGCGGCCTAGATCATGAGATGAAAGTGGGTGATGCGAGGTAATAATATCCTTAGATGATTCATACCACGTTGATCTACTCAAACAATTGACTATTATACCTCTGCATGAACCGATCCACACGTATTTCCCCCCTGATCGCACTGTCACTAAGGGAGTAAATCTTGTCGGTCCATCCGGTTTGGTCAGCAGGACGTCGGGTTTCCGGGCCAGGACGGATGGCACCAGGGTGAAAAAGTTTCCCGCCAAACGCAATTTGCAGAGTTTCACGCGCTGCGAAATGCTAGGTTAGGCAGTTGTGCTGGTATAATACTCCATGTGGATGGATGTAATGGAGTAAGATGTATTAAAACTAACGTGCTGATGATGTGCACATCACAACCTACCCGCGGTATTTCTGTATTTTCGATTTCATTCACTGAGCAGGAACTGTGATCTGGCTAGTACATGCACGTTCCAGACTCATACGCGAGGTCCACCCCCGACGCGGCACTATATCCTGTATATTGGCACTGTGGAAACGTGCCGCACCTTTTCTTCTCCCTAGATTTGCGCTTACTCGCCACGAACTACTCACTCGCCACTCTAGACAATCAACTCAAGCATGACCGACTTTGGTGGAGGCTACGGATTTGGTGGAGGACTCGGAGCTGGCGGCTCTGGCGCTGGTGGCATGGGTGGCGGCGGCGCTGGCAGTGGCCCCCGAATCAACTCGGTGACTCCCGTGACCATTCGACAGATCTTCTCCATGATGCCTCAGGAGAGCTCCAAGCCTACAATTGGCAACCATGAGGTTCGCCAGGTGACGTTTCTGGCTTACGTCCTTCAGTATGATGACCAGAGCAAGCAGTGCCTTGTAGAGGATGGCACTGGCCTTATCTATGTCCAGCTACCTGCTGCCGAGGGCGAACTGAAAGACTACTGCCGATTCACAGGCCACATCGTGTGGAGCAAAACGACCTACAACATCGAGACCATTGGCCTCAGCGAGGGTCCCATCCTTCGTGCCTACTATGCACGTCCAGTGACTGACCACAACGAGCTCACTTATCACATTTTGGATACAATCACTGCTTATGAGAAGCTCACACGTGCTGCCCACACCAGCAGCGTTAGTTCTTACCACATGTCTGACTCTATGTCCTATACTTACCGACCACAGGATACTGGCGATTCTGGGGAGTTCGCAGACTCGATTGAATCTGCTAAGCAGGCCATCATTGATCTCTTCCACAAGACGTCGTCTACACTTGAGTTCGCTCAGATCCTCTCTGCCCTTGCTGGTCAGTACTCGGAGGGCGAGCTGCGACAGGCTTGCGATGATATGATTGCTAAGGGCAATGCGATCTCTGAAGACGGTGGTAATACCTACCAGTTCGTTGACTAATCATCTAGCCAGCTGGATCTACCTCTCTTTTCGTGTATGAGTTTCTGTACTGTTTGTAAAGTAAGCAGACACTTAACGTACAACCTCTCCCCTGTGTAATGTAATAAACAGTATTCACTCGACTTTATTGCGCGGTCTACAACTCTGACTCGAACTGTAGTGCGTTTTCAACGCTCACATGCGGATGCACGGCTACCAAGGTTTATTGTTTACTGTTACTCCAGCCGTAGTGCGGTTAGTATACATTTCTGCGTGCACATTTGTGCAGAGCCACCATTAGTTTCATCGACAAAGTCCGTCTTGAGCACAGCGGTGATGAGGTTCTCTAGGTGCAGCAGGAGGTGTTGCTGCGCACTACGATAGATGTCGTGGGCTCCAGTTACAGGCTCCGGATTGATCCATGTCTCTTCGAGCTGTTCAGCAAGGAAAAGCAGCGCAGACTCAGTGTTTGCGTACAGTGAACTGGAGCAAAACGCTAGACAGCTATCACAGCGACGAATGGCATTCCAAATCGTCCGAAACGTATCAGAGATCCTCCAGCTGGGGGGCTCTTCACAAGGAGCTTCTAGCGAATCCGCGTGATTCAAGCTTCGAGATGTCACAATGCTGGCATATAAATTGAACAGCTCCGCTGTTAGAAACACTAGCTCTGCCGCATAACCACCCGAAGCATGACACGATCCAGCTTCTTCCAACATCAAGGTATGCAACTGTTTTCGGTAGTCAGCTACGATGTCCATGGCAGAGGAGATGTCATCCATTGAGAATGCCAACGCACAATCTCCTGGATGTCCGTCATTGCACTGTCGTGCACACTTCGCCTCGGCGGATGCAATAACACGCGTCAACTCCTGAAAGGAATTCCATAATAGCATCAAGCGATTCGGGATCAACATCGTGGAATCCAGTTGTCGCCCCCCTGATTTCAAGCCAAAGATCGGGATATTCTCCCAGTTCATCTCAATGAGATCCTGAAATGCTATGTTAACAGCTGGCTTCGGAAGCGTTTGGAGACTAGATAGCGCTCGAGAAGCAGTCGCTCCCAAGGCAAGACGGTCGAATGAAGCGCATTCCGATAGGGAGGAGTCGTTGATGATTCCAGCATCCGTGCATGCTGCGATCATGATTGTTGCTGTTAGAGGCACATCGGCAATGAAGCTGATTCCATGACCAGCCAACAGCGGATGCAGTTCGTAGAAAGAGCCACAGTCTGGCGAAAGATCTTTCGCACACATCAACAGCTGAGCTCTCTGTTCCAATGCAAGTTGGATGACCTGAATCCAGCCAGCTGGTGGTGGTGCAATACTCAGCAAGCTCGACGTAAGGGACTCAGTGCTGAGATGCGCCTGCTTGACGAACATCCCAGCTTCTCGTAGCTCTAGCATGAGCTCGTAGATGCCATCGATTACCGTTTGGACATCTCCAGTACCGCACATCACCATTCCTGTGATCTGGTCTATCGTGCGCGCGATTACCGTGGCGCCCCATCCTCGGCGCGAGGCCGCGTCCGTCCAATCTTCAATTTGAGCTCGCACACGCTGGCCATCCAGCCCCAGTTTCTCGCCCAGTTTGAGATAAAGTTGGCCTATACTTTGAATACCTCTTTCGGAGTCGGGATTTGCTAATATGGCGTTCATCGCAACCGAACATAGCTTCTCCAGAGCCTTAGCTCGATCCACAACTCGTGATGTGTGCTTCTTAACATCAGACGAGAGTTGTGTACTCTCCAGACAACTGCTTAGAAGAGTGATACTTTCTGCAAGGCTCTTCCGGTCACTAACTAGCGACAGCAGGGCCAGGTTCCACACTAGGGCAATGTTGGGCAAGCCGTCTGCTAGTTGATGGTAACACGCGGCCGCCACATATCTAAAGCCCAGCTCGAGCTCGTCTGAGGTGGCGCTGCTGGGCATCATCCCCGACTCTTGCGGTGGTCGCACTTCCAAACCTAACAATGCATCGAGTTCCATTTCAAAAAACTCCGCAAGTAGTCGCACGACATCGCCAAGTGAACCGGATTCCCACGATTCCTTGTTCTCAGGAGTTTCCTTGCACCGAGGCCTCGAATTAGCGTGCTGAATGTCGCGAGTTAGGTCTCGGATCAAGGCAAACGTCTGCTCCATAGGTGAGTCATCCGATCCTGGCTCATACGGCGACCCCTTCAAGAGCTGATTGAGGGGCGTCAATATTTCCACCTGCACATCCTTTGGCAGAGGAGCGACATGGACAAGACATAGACTTGCTGAGATGGCACAAATGAAGTACTCCAGTACTTGGCTGAGCTGGCCAGAACCCAGCTTCTCCTTATATACCACGAGTTTGCCGACCGTTTCGAGTCCTTTCGATGCTGAATCTACATGTTCGACCAGACGCTGATTGTCAAGTCTCGACTGACGCAACTTTGCAAAACTTACTACGGAGGTCTTGAGGCCTCCGTACTTCGATTCCAAGATTGGGAGCTGGGTGGTAGCATCCATATCCTGTTCAGCTTCTGCACTGGCATCAAACTCAGCAGCGTGGACTTTAAGTCTGTCCACAAGTAGCCTAATCAGTCCGTGATTGGAGGGGCTCACAAATGCTGAGCCTTCAAGAGTAGGCTCTGTTTCTGGTAAGCACTCAAACACATCCCTCGTGAGATGCCTGGCGGTTGCAAATAGAAGAGACACACACTCAGCAAAAAGCGATGAGAGGTTGGTTAGCTTCATCTGAGGCTCTTCCGGCTGTGGCTGACATGGCACATCGCCAACGGCTGGATTGCTGAAGTCCTCACTCATGGAGGACGCGTTAGGGTCTTCCTCACTAGGCTGATTATGTACTTCGACCTGGACCGGTGGGAGCAGACTAGTCTGTCCTGGGCCTTCACCAGGATGAGTTTCCTTATCTAGTCCGGCACCCACCCGCTCCTCATAGGAGTCCTCAGCCACTGTACCGGCTGAGAGCTGGGATAAGTTTGGGTCGCTTCCGCAGAGTGACCGCTCGAGGAGCGGCTCGTGGATGGGTGAAAGCGGCGCAGCTCGGTGCGCCGAAACAAACTGGCTGGGTGGCGCAGCCATAGGAGCAGTCCCTTGGGGCGCTGTCCTGGGGCCCAAACCACCCTAGGAGGGAAACGGTCGCTTTAGGTGAAGTTTCCAGGGTAGTGGTTTGGGTGTCTGTGATGTGTTCTCACAGTGTGAACACCTTGAACTGGTGAGATGACTGAGTATCTACTGAAGCAAATTGTTTAATTTCGACGGCACCCACGCCAACCTCGCAATCTCAAACACTTTCCAATCCCTCTAACGACCGTTTTTCTCACAATAGTACACGCGTCCCGGTTGCAGGGGCTGACACTTGAAGTTGATATCTCTCGGCCCAGAGTGTATTTTATTGGCGATGTACGCCAAGTCTACTCTGTTCTAGTTGTGCACAACTCACCTCGGCCTCGCCCTGAACTCGATCTCTTACCCCAACGGTGCCCCGTGCTCTAGCCACCCCGAACAACCGCTCTCCTGCTCCCCTGAGTCAACCAATCTGACGTCGGGGTACGCTGGCGGATATAGTCCCTATCCCTCTTCTATCTACCCCGTTCCCCTTGCAGATCCGACATAGGAAGACCCTCGCGGGGACCGAGGAGGTAAACCTCCATACTGCCTCCCCACTGCTGCTACGGGCTGAGTTGGCCGATCGATGAGTGATCACCATTCATCAGCAGCCAACGGCCACGGCGCGACTCTCCCGAATCTGTCTGCTCACCAGGCCATCCTGAGTCGGCCTGCTGCCAGTGGCGTTGCAAACAAACCGTCTGTGGATTATGCCCCTGCTCCTGCCCCTGCCCCTGCCCCTGCCCCTGAGCCTGCCACAACAGCCGACTTTCAGCTCCTGGGAAGCACTCGCAGTAGTCTGGGCTTGAGCGCCCTACAGACAACTCCCCAATCGTCAGTGAGGACGGGGCCGGTCGTACTGAACCTGTCCTCGAGATCAGCCCGAAATTCTGAGCCAGTATCAGAGTCAACAGTAGCGAGCAGCGTCCTAAGTGCGACATTCTCCTACCCCTTTCCGCGTCCATCAAGCGCCCGTTCGACTACGGTTTGTTCCGATCCGGACTACCACGTGACGTCTGACGGCGCTGGTGGGGTGGACTTAACGCAGGACACCACACCTCCGAGTGTAACTTCGGTTCTTCCGCGCAACGCAGGGGCCCGTCCCGACCATCCAGTCATAATGAGTCAAGAACTTCTAAGTCGAGTCGATCAGCTGGAGGAGAACTCCAGAAATGCGGCTTCGCAGGTTAATGCACTGCTGGAGGGTATTGGCAAGTTGAAGGAGGAGTATTCACGCCCTAGCTCTCGTCTTTCGCTCTCACAGCAGCGGGGCGTGAGTCCCGGGGTAGCTCGTGTTCCCACGGGCACCAGCGTCACCTCAAGTTCAAGCCTGAGCAAGGCTTCCAGCGGCTCCTATCCTTTGCCAAGCCGACTTGCTGGAGTGCCTGCTTTGATCTCCCCTAAAAACCAGAGACACCCTGGAGTCGATCCGATTGTTACTACGAGCCATGAAAGGACCGTTCCAAATGAGGGTCTGGACTTCGGCCACAGAATTCCGCCGTCTCCTGCGTTTTCACACACGTCCTTGACGGGAAGTGGTAATGGTCCCTTCAATCAACTACCTCGTCCGCCTCATATCGCACAGCAAAGCCTCCTCGAACATCGATCGATCAGCGGTTTAACCCCAGTCCACGAATCACCCTCGCCTGGCGGAACTCTGACGAGAGCTAGCATTCCACTTCATTCGCTTCTCCCATCGCCGACCTTGGACCGCGACAACTTCACTTCGCTTCCTCTCCCACCACTTCCTTTGGCGCACGGCGCGGCTGTGGCAACCAAGCCTGACGCTGTTTCAGTGGGTACGCGTTCTGAATTAAGTGATCCAGCTGATGGCCACTTAACTGCTGACATCCCTGGCAGTGTTGTTCCATCTACAGTGGAAACGGAACGCACTCCAGTCCTGCGAGGTAATGTTCGTCGACTTGGGCCAGATGAACATCCAGGATTTCAGGACAGATCTGTTGCTCGAACTCAGCATGCTAGACCCGCCACTGCGAGTGCAGACCCGACGGTTTCTTCAAACCGAAGCGAGGGCTTGCGGAGCCCACTAGTTCCTGCCGCCCAAGCATTCGCTTCATCGATCTTGATGCCACAGGGTGACACTCCTGTGCTATCGAACACAAGACTAGCAAACGATGTCGATGCGGACACGCTAGAGCTAGGCGAGGCTGGCGGCACCGCGTCTGTTCGTAGTACAGGTGCGCTGGAGTTGGCAGCAATGGATCGGCCTCGTCTGGCTTGGGGTGATGCTGAGGCCGACCTACAAGCGACTCTGAGTGATAATGCAAAGCGTAGGGAGGGCACCGAGAACATCTCGTTGATCAACGAATTGATGGACACCGCAGCATCGAATACGGTGGTACACAATGATTCGAGAATGACCAAACTACCACCGCGCCCTGCGCGGCCAGCGTGGTCTGAGTCAGGCACCAAGTCACTTGTGCCAGCGCCAGCGCCAGCGCCGGCGCCAACGCAACCCACGTCTCCACATTTCCGACTCGATCACGCGGCATCGCCTGCCATGCAAAGCATGCCAAGTCAACATATTGGAGCCAATTCTCAGAGGAGTCAACCCCACTTGGATGGTGAATCCCGGACGAGTCATCACCAAGCTGAGTCGAAGCGCGAGGCACATGGCGAACTCAGCATCAGCCCAGATTCGCATGCCACACAAGTCCTTTCCCCAGAAGATGCCATTCTCTCAGCTCTCACTGTTGCCGAAAGAAAAGCAATCACAGAAAATCCTGACGCTGCAAATGTACTGCTCAGCCCATTGCATGCCACACGACGCACGTTAGTGCAAAACGTAGGGTGTAATCATGTGAATGCCAGATCCTTGGAGAAACTCTCACCCATTGCAAGGCTCATGCGTGATGCCACAACATCTACTCCGTTGGACTCACCATATTGCACACCTGCAGCTGAATTACACATGGTTCTCGCTCTACGGGATGTACGAGCTATCAAGCACTTCTTCGCAACACCAAAGATCTACGTGGATATCTCTCGATTAGTTGCGGCACGTGCTCAATGCACTGCAGTACAATGGGAGGCTGCATCACTTTTGGCACACGCATGTGCCGACCCTATCATCTCCTCATCGTTACAAACTGCAGCCATCCAAGCGTCTCTGGCAGTTTGCGCACAGAATATCACCGCTACAAGCAGCGGTGCTACTACAGTCAGCAATGCAGGTCGATTTGCCTCAGCAATTCGAAGCCTGGGATATGATATGGCGGCTGCCATGGCATCATTGGCCGACCGTAACGACGGGATGGGCGTCGTGCATGCCCCTGCCGCAAATAATTTCGTGACGGACCTTGCTGACGGCGGTGAGGGAAAATCTAGTTCTAATTCTGCTATGCTGGCCTCTTATTTCTTCTTCACTTCGCTTCATCTAACCCCATCTGCAACAAGTAGTCTGAATCCAGCATTTATTCCGGCTCCAGAGCTTGCAGGATTCCTCGACTCGGCGGTCGGAGGTGTTGATGCACTTTTGACGCACCCCGGACTGTTCCCTGAGTACGATGAGCTAGAACAAGATTCCGATACGACGGATCGTACAGTCCTGGCTTCCGAAGAGGCACGCGTTTTAGGTGTCAGAAACACGCCGCGCCATCCGACAAGATTGATCGGTCAGAGTCCGTCGAGACGGACAAGGGGTAATTCCGCACGCTCCGCACTGAGTGATATCGTGAAGCAAGCAAAGTCTCTGATTTCTAATAGCACAGGTGCTACTAGCATCGCTCCTGCTCACGCTGAGGAGCTTTGGGAACGTGTTTACTCCCAAACACATCTTGTAGAGCTCCCTTCAGATGGTTCACCACTAGCGATGCCGCGGATCCGAATCCCAGCACCCCATCTCTGCGGATGCGAGCTGGATCGTCCGCTCCTCATCCGAGTAATGTCGCATCGCGGAAATGCGGCTCCTGAAGTCGTGGGCCAATTGCGTACCACGCTTCGGAGACTGCTTGACTGGCCTGCGAGAAGGATGACAACCATTCCCAACACGCTAGAGGGTCTGAGTCAAGGACCATCTGACAATACGTCTGATATTGAGTTTCTTTCAACACCTGTTGCTCGCAAAGACACTCTGCACCAGTTGTATGATGCAGATGCGTACGAACGCAACGGGTGGATCGACACACGGGGCGAAACAAATTGGCACCAACTTCATTGTGTGCTTGCTCCTGACGGGAACAAGGCAAGTGACCCCAATGAAACTGGGACCTACTCAAGGGCCACCCTCACATCAGGTCTTCTTCAGCGATGCCGTGCACAACTGCTTGTGCCAATATACCCCGAACCGCTAGAATTGTTGCTTCGACGGGAGACCCTCCGACCGAATCCAGAAGAGATGAGCTCGGATGAGGACGAAGGCTTTGTGATTATTGCCGGGAAGAAATACCGAAACGCCGCCACAGCAAGCGCTCTTGAAAAAGAGCGCGGTAGCGTGTCCCTAAGTGCTCGTGCAGAACCGATCACCTTCACGTCTCTTGTTCATTCTCGTACTCAATTACCTCGTACAGGACTTGTCTTAACCGCTCGTGTCTCGGCGTCACTACTCTTTGCAGGATGGAAATGTCGTCCCTATTTCGAAATTTATGCTCTAGTCAGCAGTAGCGGCGAGAAAGCGCCAAAGACCACCTCAGCTCCGGCAGCAGCAGCCAGTGAGCAGCCATCGTCGACAGTGATGGGCGTACGCAGACTCACCACATACGGCGATGCTAGCGCAGCTCATGAGATAGGGCTACTTGGCTCATTCATTGGAGATTCAGCCCGCACTCATCGGCTTGTCGACTTTGCCTCAGATGCGCGCGAGGGAGGCCTTGCTGCGTGGTCACACAAAGTCGCATCGGCTGGCTTTTGGCATGAAGAAGGTGGAGATACATGGCGCCCTGGTGCGCTGGCTGAAGCTGATGGTCGCACTTGGAGTCTCGTATATCGATCCGAGATTTGTACGACTAGCACTAGCAGCGTCGAGCCGACATGGCTTGCCCCTTCAATTCGCCTTGAACCCTTGTGCAAGAACAAAACGCAGCGAGCAATTCTAATTTGTGTCTGGCACAAAACGAATAGCGGTGACGAATTGATCGGGAAGTGTGTCACCTCCCTGCGACGTCTCTTCCCCAATCGAACGCCATCCCAGGCATCCTCGCGAGCGACGCCAGATATGCATCTGCTCCGCGTTCCGCACCACGTAAGCTTTGAACTCATTGACCCCACGAAAAAATCTGATCCTCGCTATAAGAACTCTGGGTCTATAACCTTCGAGCTTGCACGTGTTTTTACTCCAGTTTACTTGGGGGCGTTGCCGGTACCCGCCGCTGAACTCGACCAGGGCGATTAGCGAGCACTACCACACGACCCCGGGGGCGTACTCTTAGCGAAACTCAAATACAACTTTATGTACATAGGCTTAGTGTCTTTGCTCAAAGGTAGCATGCTGCTGCATGAACTAGGAGAATGGTACTCTGGAACCTGGAATAGCCTGTACGAGCTGAATCCCGCACAACAGACTTGGTAACGGAATTGGAATGAGTGCATCCAGCTCCGTGTCCGGGATGGAAACCGATCCATGCGTGGGAGTGCCCTGCGGCTGATTTCCAGAATGTGTTCCTGTGGTTTGTAGAGCCGTTAACGCCCCGCGCAGCCTCATTGCTAGGATAGGCAACGAATGCGACTGTGAATGTAAAGCCGCCTCTGGGTCGGCCGTGGTGGATCGCGAGGACGATGACCTTCCTTGACTTGCAGCAAAACAGTTGTCAAAGATCTCCGCTGATACTGCTGGGAACAGTTGAATGCTTTCAACGACCGAGAATGGAATTCTCCACAATGTCTGATGACGACTCCTTCGCTCGCGAATTTCCTCCACTGTCTCTTCATCGAGGTCCGCGAAGTTTGGTCGAGTGGGATCTATTTCACACTCACAGGCTGCCTTCACGCACGACATAGGATTTTGACGGAAAAGTGGCTTTCGCGGATCCCGTAATCGTATCTCGTTCAGGTCTGGCGTCAAAAAGAAACGAACACAGTACAAAGCTTTGTTTGTAACGAAGAAGCCTATAGGGACGACCGTTCCAGCTAGTTTGGCCATTTCACTCTCCGTCAGCAGAGGATCGATTAAATGCAGTGCGCTACCAGAGCACACAGTCAGAACTGTGTGCAGATGCTGCTCGGACTCAAAAACCCGCCAAGAATTGTGCAGGTCCACCCTCTGCTGCAGCCCTGAGCTCACTTCTAAGATTGGAATGCTACCAGCAGGGTGGAACGGCTCGAAATACTTACACATCACTGTCGTGACTTGCTCAAAGTCATATAGAAACTGTGAAAGCTTTCCTACCTGGTTACTTCTCGGCCAACCTGACCAGATCCAGTGGTTCATCGATCCGCGTGGATGGGTCGCCTTCCGAAGGTGGCCAGCATGAACAAGCGATGTTACATCTTGACCTGCTGCAGACAGTGCGAATAACAGCTCTGGAATGAAGGCTCCTGTGGTTGTGAAGCAGCACTGCTCAATTGCATTGAGTACCCCGTCTATGGGTGGGAGCGGCACATGAACACCGACTCGAGCGACTAGCCTTGGCAACGGCAAGAGCGTGTAGTCATTCGGCCCTAGGATACGGTTCAATGCCGTCGAGCTCTCAGACGCGGGACCTGAGTCGTTGGCCGACGGGATAGAGCTGACTGAACGCAGCCTATCCGCCAGTCCTGCCGTTGCATTGAGGACATGGGTCAAGGGTGTTGCCACAACATCGACAAGACCAGTGCCTATCGAAGTCAGGATTCCACTTGATGCGCCGTTTTGATTATCTCTTGCCTGGATTGCGCCGGGAGCAGGTGCTCGAGTACTTGCGAGGAGTGCAAAGTTCGTATTGGGAATGTCAGAGGAAACACCAATGCTCTGGCCGGCTTTTGCTTGGAGCACATGCAAATTCAAATGACGGAATGCCTCCGACGGCATCAGCCGCAGACACACTGGCGCAACAAGTCGTGGTAACACAAAACGGTTCTGCTTGCCAAGTCTACTTAGCGAGTGCCTATGCAGTAGGAAAAGGAATAGCACTGTTTGGTAGAGAGAGTGCGAGCCTATTTGACATGGGTCATCAAATACGGGCAATCCCAGAGTCCATGCGCCTGCCAGTCCAGGTTCACTCCTGGCGTACACTTCAATTACATCCAACCTGCGCGCCCGCTTTGTAGCTCGTTCTCCAGTTGGTCTTGTGGCGACAGATGCAATGCTTGACACAACTCCACTGGCAGTCGAAGCGACCGCACCTAGCGTTGAGGCCGCACCGGAGATCCCATGACGCACGAATGACGTGATACCTTGACCTAGCCCCACGAGTCCACCAGTTAGGCGGTTCCTCGTATTGTCACTCATTGTGATTGATGTGTGCGACGAGTTGGCCGGGTGTGGCTGTTCGCTCTGAAAACCTTGGGAACGGCCCACGAATCCAGTAAAGGGAAGCGTAACGAGGTCTCCTACACCGCGAGTAAGATGTCTAATGAGTGCAAGTGGATCTCCAAATGCCTGGACGTGCCCCAAGAGTACAGGCAACGACTTGACTAGTTTAGGCTGAATATGACTTATAACGTCTCCCAAGACTCTCCTCGCCGCACCGCGGACACTCACGAGGTGAGTAGGAGAAATCTCCAGTTGCGCGTCACGAAGGTTGCCAAGTGCGGCAAGCGTATGTTCCAGGAATCGACTCAAGACCGGTCCCTGCAGGCCGTATTGAGCCAGATGGGTCCCGAGAACACGTGAGAGTATACGTCGAATCGGGGGGACAAGGTCGGATGCACTCGTTCCGTCGTTTTCAGCTGCATTTCCGGGTTCAGTACTTGCGTCGGTGTGGCCATCCCGAGCTCGCTCGTCGGCTGTACCGCGCAGTGCCAAGGTCAGTGATAGGATGAGCTTCCCAACTTCCAAACGTCTGAGGTGGATAATTGTCTGCTTATTCGGAGCGTCCTCATGAAGCCGCGGAGTGATTGGCTTTGAGTCCACGGAGTACTGGCCCATTTGATCAAGCTTAGATGCTGGAGCCGAGGTGAGAACTGGAATATGCGCCATGCGATGATCGTTGACGAGTGCGCCTTTGTGAAGAGAATGGAGCCGTTGCGATATCCAGCAGAGGAGGCCTTCAGTCAGTGCATGCGGCGAGGTCGAGTTCCCTGCCAACTGCTGATGCGGATGATGCTCTACCTTAGGTCGCCGCCTAGCCGCAGTAGATTGCGTGTGACTGTTGGTGAGAATACGTTCGGACTCCATCACACCATTAACAATTGACTCCACGGTGCGGTCTTCAAAGCGGAGTGAGGGGCTATAGTCTTGCGTTAGATTCTTTCGACATTCCAGTATCTTGCCAAGCATCGCGGCATACCTCAGGCAGCGATCGATGAAGACTCCGTCGAGGCAAACCGCTAACGGCGCTGGGATCCATCGGAACAGCGAGATGGTTAGCGTTGGATGATGCCGGCTCGCTAACCAGGTGCTTGATTCACGGATGCCATTTGAGGTTGGGGCATCAAGACTCCATACTACGTCTATGACAAACGCTCCGTTTAGTGGTCGGTTGGAATCTTCATTTGCGCCCACAAGCTCCGTTGAAAGCGTTTTCGCGACTACAGGCATCTTTCCACGGGGATCATAATGCTCCAAAATTAGAGCACCCGCCGAAACGCGAAGGCGATGACGCGAGTTTCCGAGTTGCAGAGTCACTCTGGGTGACGTCCCTTGTTTGGCTTCCACTTGGTGAGGAAACGCGTGAACATTTGAATTTGCATCCGATACGATGTGTGGTTTGTCCTTAGCCATCAAGGGGAGCGTCTGTTGAGATGATTCCACGGTTCGCAGTGACGACGTGTGGATGACAGAGAGCCCAAACAAATGAAGGGCGGCGAACTCAAAGTTCTTTAAGTCAACGAACGAGAACCGGGCAGCTGCAAGCGCAAATGAAAGGGTGATGGATTGGAGTCCCCTAGGTGTTCCCAGTGCTTCTTGAGGGTAGATAATGTTCTCTGTGACAACCGCAGTCCTACTGGGCCTAGAAAGGCTTCTCTTGCCAGATGAGATATCATTCATTACTTTGGGACCCATCTGTGACGTTCGAGTCGATCCAGCCAGCGCGAGATGCAACGGTAACGCGATCGATGGACCGGAGATTCCAGATGTGGACTGCGGATTGGGAGCTGAAGTGCTTGAGGCTACGAACTCACTCGTACTCTTCACGGTGTCTGCCTGGGAGGATAAGCCCATAGGAGGCGTCGAAACCACTTGTCTACGCTTCAGCACCACGCTTCCAGACGGCTCAAATACGACTTCGATGCCTACATTCGGCAGACGGCCTAGAGGCACATCAAGCGCCGGGACTACCTGCGTCCTTTCAGGTGCTGCATCACGCGAGGGCCCACGATCTAGAGATTCCATCTGGGCCGCAGTTAACTCGAATGGGACATAATCAAGAATACATTCTCGAGCAACCAGCGCAGCCTTTACCTCAACAATGTCAGGAGAAGGCTTGGCCTGCCTCTTGATGGTTGCAAGTGGTGCATCCGGGCGCACAAATGCGAATGTCAAGCTTGGCAAGAAGTCGTACGGCGATGGGCGCTTGGGAAGGAACTCAGCTGCAGATGAAGCATCAGGATCCGCTTGAGAATCGGTGAGAGATTTCGCTCTATATAGAGGAAGGGTTGACGGATCTTGCTCCCAAGTAAATACAGCGTCGGGAGTTGTGGAGGGTATTGCCATCCATCCTTCGTCGTGTTCTGGCAATACAACTACTGCACTGGATATTCTTCTACTGACAGTGTCTGAAGTTTCAGCGCTCAAGCCGGAGGGCGGGGTCTGCGGAACTGTCTGCAGTTGGATTATTCGAAGCTTGCGTCGAAGGTTAACTTGCCGAACAAACACAGTGAGGCCTGTCTCGTTGATAAAGCGTAATGGTCGCGTCTCTGAACCAGCGTCCGCATTTTGGACTCGTATGATTAGAGTCCCATCCCTTTCATCGCAAACGATACGCAGGAGGCGTGTCGTCTGACTCATCATGAAGGTAGCAAGTTCTTCTGCTCGTACGGGCACCGATGCCTGTGTGACATTACCGACTTGAGATGATCGGTTAATCGTGTGGAATCTCAACGTCACGTTAAGGCCATCCCTTAGGAGCAGAGGGGCAGACCAGTGGTATCCTGGAAGCGCCAAGCGAACAAGAGGACATGATGAAAGCAACCTCCAGTCGTCCGTACCGGAGTTCTGGTGATTCTCGGGGAGCTGACTTGTTTGCACGTATGGTAACGCAGCATCAGCCGGATTATGAACCTCGACCCAGTACAGGGGCGATCTTGCTCCTGGAGCCATGATAATAGCTCGAGAAGATCGACCAAAGGTGTATGCTGTAGCATTCGGCCTTAAGGGCAACGCAGCTACTTCGGACGGTGGCTTCTTATCCGCTAATACTTGATCAGCATCGAACGGAACTGGTGGAAGTGGTCCGAACTCAAGGCATCTGGCCACAACAAGGCTTGCATTGGTCTCATTGACGAGGATATATCTCGGACTGAGACGAAGCTTGGGAGAGCTCGTGGGGGCGGCGACCATGTGATCTTTACCCCCGCCGGACCACCAATCCAACTTCTCACTCCTGATCGCCTCTTGATCGAGCGCTTTTGGTTCAGAGCACAGCACTAGGTCGAATTGGCTGTGCGCAGTAAAGAACCCAAGTTTTGTCGGTGCTGGTGCAGCCAAAATAGTCTTAACTCGTAGAGATATCGGTACGGCACATCCCTGCGTTTGTTCGTGCAGAGCTGGGGCATCTAAGGGTTCCGACCAACTCTGAGCGACGGTCAGAGCTTGCAACTGTAGATTACCATGCTCTCCTGGTAGGAAGTGCGTTGATATTGCAGGATCGAATGCCTTCAGAGAGAACAACGTATTATCCCTCTCATGTGGGATAGGGGAGTCAGCTAAGGCAAAGACAGTCCAGAGAGCAGACGCAAGCAGTGGCGACGAAGGGGGTAGTATTGGAGGCAATCGGAAGCTTGAACTATTCGATGAAATGCTGGCACTTTGCCGTCCGGTACGCTCTGAATTTGGGATGAAAGGCAGCATAGTTTGTTGAAGCGTGATAACACTTTGGGAATTCAAGGGTACTCGCGCAACTTTCCATCGTCGCATCTGAAGCTTCGCTGATCCCAAGGATGGGGCGGTATCACTGGAGGGTGATATCATCCCTGCGTCAGCCGGCTTCGGACCGTAGAGAGCCTTTCGTAGCAGCGAGAAAATGAGAGCCAAATGATGAGGCTGCCACTTCATCTGCTCGGGCTCTAACTGCGGCAATGCACACAACGACATGTACTTTTGAAGAAGATCAGAGGTGGGCAAGTCGCATTCCACATCATCCCATGTACTATCGTCCTTGAGCCCAGGGTCGCGCCCAGTAATCGAAAGTAACCTCCATGGTTCGATCGCTCTCCATCCTGGCGCAACGTCATAGGGGGGATACTGAACTCCGGGGTTTGCGTTCATCTGGGTGATAGAGGGCACGGCACTTGTGGCCGTATTCCACATTCTCATTCCGACCTTTTCATACCATTGCGAGTTGGGTTGTCTAAGAACTCGAGTGCACTGACCATCGATGAACACACTTGCAGAATGGAGTTGCGTATATATCAATCCACCTGACTGTGGATACTGGCTATTATGCTCCATTTTCTCGAGCCCCAGCGATGTGCTTCGTACTACTCTAACCTCAATAATCTCGTCATAGCCGCAGTCGGTACTCTGTTGCAGACCGAACTCACTGACATATCCGTCCGACCGCAACGCCTGAACGGAACCACCTGCCGCACCCGCCTTCACGATCCAATTGACTTGTTGCGCGGCTACGTCCCGAGCTTGTTCGGCATGCGCAATCAGCTTTGAGGTTAGTGGAGACTCAGCTACGAGATCACTCTCAAAACAGCGCCTCTCCAGGGACAAAGCAATCGGCCGAGACGAGGGAATATACACCCATCTTGAGCGTCTAGAGCAAACGCCTTGCTGGAGCCAGAGACGAAGAAGCTTATCTCTTTGCGCAAGTAATTCGTATTCCACCTTGGAGGCACGTTGAAGCACTTTCAAAGCACGCCTTAGTCTCGCGAGCCAAGGCATTGTTTGTGCTAGCATATCAGCAGACGACGAGGCCGAAAGGACCCCGTCCTGGCCTGAAATGAGATCTGCGTGAGGGATCCATCCAGCTTCCAGAGCAAAATACATATCGGTAAGCTTGATGGATGCGAGTTCTTCTAACGCGACGATAAAGTTGGGGATCAATACGAACCGCTCAGGAATCATCTTTAACTGTACAACAGCTGCGATGGGATACAGGCTTGGGTTTCGCCAACATGTGAGCATCTTACTTTCCTTGGATGAAATGGTGTCAGGATTGATAGGAGAAACGCCGTCTGCCATTTCATCATCCGAATCGCTTTCGCTATCAAACTCATTTAAAGAGGTAGCATCGCACGCTTCGTCGTACGAGGCATGGGACGGTTCAGGTGTTGTTGGTGCAACTAGGGTCGATGCATGTAGTCGACTGTCCATCCACCCCTCGACGTGGATTGGTAGCTCCAATGAAGTCGCATGGAGTGGCTTGGGCACACGTGAAGGCTGGTTTGGACTCGGCTGATCTTCTTGCTCTGATGCAGTAGATTTCGCCTGTTCCGTTCGGCGAAGTTCGTCTTGCAGCGATTGGAGCTTCGTAGCGCGCTGCACAAGACATTCTCGGGCTAAGCGAAGAGAGCCTAGTGTAATGGCATCAAGAAGGGGCTGCTTAATTCGGTGTCTCAAGGAAACCAGCTTTAGCGTAGCCGGACGCATTGTCATGCCGGTTCGTAAGTGAAGACCGGTAAGATTCTCATACATATATGGTGACTGAATCGAAATTCCTAGGGCAAATGCTGCGGGACCTGGCCACAGCCAAGGAGGATTCATGTCTTGATTGGATAGTGAACTCGAGCCCCAAAGACCCGGTAGAACAACTGCAGAGCGAGCTATAAGAACGCATCCAGGCCTCAGAAGCGCTGAAGTGTTTACGGCCTCAGCTAACGGGCTGCTGGCCAGGAGAATAGCCTTCGACACTAGGGCATCTGCTTCAAGTGGATTGGCCTTTATCATGGTAGGTGCTGGCGGGTCGAACAGGTAGGCCTCAGTCGAAGCCGCAAAGCGAGGGTGGTTTCGCGCCCTGCGCATGCGTTCCCGTCTCGAAGTGCATACAGGAACGAGTTGCCCCTGCATTACATGAGTGGTCCCTCCACCTAACTCGCTATCATTGTAATCCTCAGATACATCATCCTCGTCAGTGTCGTCGCCAGGAGCCTCCCTTTCAGTAGAGCCGCGTGACGGCAGGCGAGCCTGGCCGCCCTGGAGTTGTCGTAATTTCATCTGACGTCGTCGATACCACCTTCTGTACGCACGAGCCTCGAGGTAGTACTCCTCTTCGGCATCCACAATGTCGCTGAGTTGTTGACTCAATTCTTCCCGAGAAGCTAAGTAGCTGCGATGTGCAACACTTTGCCGGTCATACGCGAGGTCGGACTCACTTAGCTTGGCTTTACGGAAAGCCACTTGCTGTGACCCAGGGAACATACTGTTGTCTTCCGTTTCAAATGCACCGCCACCCAAATCTAGCAAGTCCTCACCTTCTGCATCCATCCTGCGCACGAGTTGGAAGGCCTGCGCCTCATAGTCATCCTCGAGAGCCTCATTCATTTTGCGATCTGAAAGAAGGCGTGTGATCAGGTGCTTGGCGGCTGCATCAAGTACATTATTCGGCGGGTCCATTCGAACTAAGTCTGCTGTTGGCCCCTTCCACTCGAATTGGAACGACGGGTGAGGTAGGGGCGGCCCTTGAGGGAGGTGCTGACTGATTACAGACCCCGCAAACTTGATCGAGTTAGTATAGGAAGCCAAAAAGCATCGTGGGAGCAGCGCAAGAAGTGGAACATTCGATACTTCGTGCAGAACGTAGCCGTCACTCTTTCTCACAGTGAGGGAAATGGTAGCGGGTGGATTGGAATACAGAGCTGCATGGAGGTCCAATGAAGGGATGGCAGACGACGATCCGGGACGAATCGTAGTTTCGTGAGTAAACCATCGTGCCGTTGAGCGCTTCGGACCAGTGTGGAAAAGGACCTGACTAAGCGTGTGCTGTCGGACTGACTCTCGATTCGGAATGGCTACCTTGAAATCTATAGAGAAGGGCAGCTCGTTATGAATGACTAAGGGGTTTGTAATCGCCACAGAGAGTGGATAAAGCGGTTGCGACCCATTTGAGTCGAACGGACGTTTGACCACTTTACGCATGGCGGTGATTGTAAAGTAGAGGTCATTGGAATCAGGCCTTTGTGCGTAAGGTGCAGTGATGCTGATGTTACTGCTTGCATCGCATTCTCCGGACTCAGAAGCCGGCGTAACATCAGTCTTGTTTCTACAGATAACAGACCATATCACTCTAGGGACTCCATGGGTTTGGTGTAATTCGTTCTGATCAACGAAAACCGTATCATGCTGATGTTTTTCAGTCAGTTTAAGGGTCCTCATCGTGAGGGTTTGAGATATGGACGAGAACGAGAGTGGTAGCTGCGCCCACTCCCAGCCCGAGTTACCAAGGGAACGATAATCAGCATGCAAGGCTTCTTCTGGCTGGATCCGCCAGGTGTCATACAGAGCCTTGGAGCGAACCGCTGCGTCAGGGCTTGATCTGTCATGTCCACTCGCAACCGAACTCTCGACTGTGGGCTCGTCGTCTGACTCAAGTGCAAGAGGCAAGGATATGGGAACACTCATGCACACCCCAGGACCCAAGTGCAGCCTCTCACATGGTGGGGCACCTGAGCTTTCAGGCATCGTCGGACAAGCCTCGAACGGATGGAAGTGGTTGGGCAAAGTGCCTATGAGCTGTCTCAGAGTCGGGGCGGTTTCGACCGCATGCCTTAGAAGTGGCGCAATATAGGGGTAAGCCGTCTTTGCAATGCGAAGCTCATCGCTCTCCCCAGAGTACAAAGCATTAGCTTGCTCACTGTTTGAAGGCAGAACGATGTTACCAGAAAGACTACTGATCGTGAGAGGCTGCGCGAGTTGCATGCTCAAAGGCCTTTGGGCCATATTCGAGAAATATGCGAATGGTTGTAGCGTGACAGAGATGGAGTTTGGCGTTCTTCGCACTTCGACGAAAATCGAGCAGCTCTCAGGAGCGTCCCACCCGTAGTCTCGGAGTGGACATGGAGGGATTAGCCGATGACATGATCGCCCCAAACGTTGGAGAGTAACAAAGCCCTCGCGTAGTGTCCAGGAGAACGGCAAAATTAGGCGAAGTGTAGGGCCATGCTCTTCTGTGCCCACGAGGGAAGCTACCTCTTCATGTGCGAGCGTTGGTCCGGGGCCTAAGGCCTCCTCTTCTCCTACATCCAGGACCTTCCAGTGGAGCGGTTCCTGGTCTGTTTCATTGGCGGGTTGCACCATCCTAAGGCCTCGAACTGCATAAACGAGCTTCGTACCCGTTTCGTTGATGATGAACCATGTTAATTGGTCAGATTTAGAGAGTCGAGCAGGGGTGCCCTTTTGCGTATCATTCTCTGGCTCGGAGGCTGAGTTTCTGTGGCCACGAGACCGAGATGCCTTGGACTCTGCAGAACATATGACAGGTGGGAAGCTAGGCAGAGGGTAATCACCCAGAAGGTCGCCTCGTGCCATTCTGATCGCACGCACATAGGGATACCATCGTCGCAAAGTTGCAAATTGTGTCGAGGGAACTTGGGCGGAGACCCGTTGAGCTAAGACGACATGGTTGAGTGCACCAAGAATAGACCGTAAAGAAACCAGGCTCAATGTTGGCTTCACTGGGGACACGCTAGTAATCGCGGCCCTGAGCCGTGAGGGCGCTTCTTGTTTGCTGGGTATCAATGAGATCGCTGGACCCGCAGACCTGGCCCAATCTGGATCCGAGTCATCGGTGAGTGGCACTGAAGGTGTCTTTGAACCAGCAGGCAAGCGCAAGCTCTGCGTATACTCCAGCTCCAAGTCGATATCTACTGGCGACAACATATGTTCCCAGCCTTCGCCAACTTTTTGTGCGAGAAAGGCTCTTCGGATCAATGCAATCGAAGTTGCGGCTGCACCTGCTTCGAAGCCTTGAGTGAATGGTGTATCACTTTTTGGTTGCTGGAGGGATTCATCTGGAACAGACGACGGTACTGACCTTACTTCTGACAGCCCATGAATGCGACTTAGACGGTCCAACGCGGACGGGAGGGAGTGACCTGAACGCAATCGATCTTGTGCTCTGTAGTAGTCTAGAGAAGTAGAGAGAGAACCGGTACCTCGGACCACCAATTGGGGGACCCATCCCGGTGCGCGTGTGATTAAACTCGCGCTTAGGATAGATTCGGATCCGGGGTTGTCTAATTCCTCAGATTTGAGTCCTTCCTGGCTGAGCGCACTGTAGGGCGAGGTCAAGAAAAGATTCCTGATCTGAAGAAGCTCGTTGTAGAAGACCAGCACGGGTCGACGTACGACAGGTTCATCCTCCATTCCTTCGGTCTCCGTATCAGTGTCATCCTCTGACGGAAAGTCCTGAGATATAGTAGATGTAGAATTCTCTGACGGCGGTGAGGGTTCGCTAGTACTGAAAATTCGAACTGCTCCGAGGTCGGGTGAAAGTGACGTGATCTCGAAGGTCCAGAGTGAGGGATTCACTTGCGCACACAAAAGCGGCCTGAACATTAGGGATTGTTGCAGTGCCTGGAGAGCTGCCACACGCACACCTGACAACTTAAGAGGGTCAACCACACGAGCACGTCCGGCGGCTTTGGATGCGTGCAAGGAGACTCGTACGTCACTTGAAGGCATACCTTTCTCGTTGCTCAGCTCGGAAGGTGGACTACTACTAGATCTTCTTTCCACCGATGAAGTAGTAACGCCGTCTACAGGATAGCGTGGATAACGCCGAGCTAGCTCGCTGAGTAACAATTGTGATACGGGCCGATCTCCAAGAGGAGGTGCACCTGCATCGATGAACTTATCAAAGATGGGGTCCTCAAAGTAACAGAGTGCGATAGGAGACCCCTTTAGCGTTATTGCATGAGTGCTCAATAGTGTTCTCACGTTTGGCTCCGACTGCTTCTCCAAGAGCCATTGTTGGTTGTTTCGAACATTGGGTCCTGGCTCTGAGGGGTCTGGTTCAGGAGCTCCAACGGCACGCTGCCTGCTAGCTGCCAAGTCGCGGCCCAATTCCTCCATAAATGCTTGTAGATACAAGATGCGCCGTAGGGTCAGTCGGACCCATATCCGGGATAAGTCTAGCTGATCCAGTCTTGGCAACTCTGATCTTGCTCGATACTTTGGAGGCAAGAGAGTATCCATCGTTCCGGATTCGTCACCTTGGTGTGGTGAATCTTTCATCAACTGCTCGATTGTTGCGTAAGGCGCTAGCGGACTGCTTACCAACTCGCTCGTAACGTTTCGAAAGCCCCCCAGCGGCGAAGGTGTCATCAGTAGACGATGCAATGAGAGCACAGGTACGGGCGCTCCGAGAGGCAGCGCGGAGAATGAGAAGAGAGCTCGACCCTTTGACGAAGTCTCGTGAACAACGATCTGATTCGTTTCTGGGGATTGATAGGGTAACTTCACTTGTGTGAGGGCATGCACAAGATTCGCGTACAGAGGAGAGCAAAGGAGTTCATCTTCTGAGTAGGTCTCACGCAGATACAGCTGAATAGTCCGTTCATACCGATGAAGTCTGGGGATACAGGAGTCAACGGGCATCCGGTTTGCACCACCCGCGTCTTTCTCAGGACTTGCATACTGAGGGACCGCGCGCATCGACCTTGAAGGGAGCTCAAGGATTGCAACTCTTATGGCTTGCGCATCACAGGTCGCCGCGGTAAAGAGTACATTTGCTGAACTGGCAGGTCGAGACGACCGAGACCTCATGGAAGCGAGTCCTCTGGAGGACCGATGGGTAACTCGGCGTGAAATGATCGCTCGGGGGACTTCTACCGAGACTGGGGCAGAGAATTGGAGCTCAAAACCCAGTGTACCGTCGATCACTAAAACAGGGGTCAGCAAGTTCCTAGACAGACGAATATTGCGGATGGTGGCTGACCGAAGCGAGCGTAGTCGTGACGGCAACGAATTCCCCAGGAAAGACGCGCCAGATTCTCGCTCGCGTTTGCTAGAGGTCATGCTATCCTCCACCTTTTCATGGCCAGAGCCTTTCGCAACCAATATCTCTGGATAGGCAAATAATATCCGCAGGTCTCTGGTGTGGCCTTTGATGCTGAGGCTGCGAGGATTCGCCGGTTGCGAATTCCTATAGAAGAGGCTCATTTTACGCACGTCACGATGTGTACCGACTAGCCTGCTAAAGCACTCCTGTAGTGAGCGGGTCGTGCTGCTTAACCATTCCATTCGTGGAGCAATTGCTGGCGAATGGGCTTCAATGTCAAGTCTTCTCGCGGCGAGTCCTAGGTCTTCTATTCTCAGCCACAGAACCGGGACATTACTTGCTTTGTCAACGTCTGGCGGCCTTGGGCCGGGGGGTACGGCTACCCAGGGTCCCAATGATAGTTGTGATTCAGCAGACATTCGGGCTTTAGTTGTTTGTTCCGCGATGCCAAACGACGCAAATAAAACCTCCAGTGGTGTTAGGGTCAGGTTAAGATCATCTGAGACGCGATAGTAGTTCCCAGATTCCTCGCCACGGCTATGAGGAAGATTGTACTCGTCCAAATCATCGTATACGTAAAGGCTGCGGTGTCCCTCTGCGAATGAATGAGCCCTCGAGTTCGGACACTGAAAAACCGTCTCTAGCAGCATAGGTTGCTTCCTTGAACCAGACACAGTTGTCGACTGATGACGTTCGTCTGGCGGACAACATCGGAAAATATGTAGAAGCTGCGAAGTCATCATTGTCATCATTGTAAGTGAATTTGCCTCAAACACTCGGCCCAAAGGGGATTCTACTGTCGGTGCTAACCGTATGCTGCTCTTTTTAGGACCAGCTGTCGGTGATCGTGCGGAAGATGTGGAGCCAGAATCAGCGGCCTCAAGCCGAGAGGGTTGTGTAGTGGCGATTCCAAGGACAGACACCAGGCTGGGGCGCTTGTAAATATTGGCTTCAAGGCCTTCTGCATGGATTCTCGCAACTGTAGGAGGTCGCAAAGACGCGGGACTGTCTTTGATGCTGACATGTTCTAAGTCATTAAGTAAGTCAATCGCTAGTGACGAAATCGATGCATAGAAACGGAAACTACCAGTGTAGCGATACTCAGAGGCATGATCAAAAGTAGCCGTACTTGCTGAGCTCGATACAGGTCGAGACAACACCAAGTTCTCGCCCTCATCCGATGCTGTGTCGCTTTCCAGGTCGGTTTGACTTATCCTCTCACCAAGCTCTACGGTCGATAGCCCTCCCCGTGTCTCCGTTTCATCTGCCTCGGAAACATGTTCATCGTCTTCTACGGTTATTTTCGGAATATCTGAAACGCCTTTGTCTCGGACTATCGCAGGATTTTCAGTTCTATCAACTCCTGACGTGGCGGAAGATCTCTGCGTATTGACTTGCAGCCATGAGTTCAAATCGAGCAACACATTATGGCCAGTAAGATCGCTGATCATCGCCAAGGTTGACAAGGGCAAGGCACCTGCCACCCCACTGATTTCCAATGCAATAATCGTATCCGCGCAATGAGTCCAGGCCTCCGGTAAAGCATCTGCGGATGTGACCAATGCTCGATCTTGAGGGTCAATGAGTACGCGTCCTAGCTGCTCCCTTACTGCGGCAAGAAGAGGGAGTGGTAAGCCTGTACCCGGGGGAAGCGGTGGTGGTGTAGCTCCAAGTCGAAGCGAGAACCTCATGCCCTGTACACAAAGTGAGAACATACCCGAGTCATATGTTGTGTTCTCTCTACGTGAGAGGGCAGCGAGTAGTTCCTTACGTGGCGTGGCGAATATAGGGTGATCGCATTCATTGTCGGCGGAAGTCGTTGCTTCGCATTTGTGGAGTTCAAGCGGCCGAATCTCTGTAGAGTTCGAAGAAATGACGACTTCGGTACGACGATGCTTATGAATCCTTTGGGCCAGATCAAGCCCTTCGCTAGGGACGTTGCTTGCATCGGACGGACGAAGCTGCAAAGGGAGAACCACAAAGGGGCTAGGCTGTGCTTCGAGGCATGCTCCAGCCTCAATTGAGAGGCTTCCAGGAAGGAGGGCTAAGCCAGTCGTAGCGAACATCGAGCGCGGAACAAATATCACAGGATGCGACGCGGTAATGACAACGCGTGTGAATAGGAGTGCAGGACTGGCGAAAACCAACGAATTTGGATCGAACTGCGCTTTCGTTCTGGAAGCAGGGGAAGCTGTACTGAGCTGCGCACTATTGGGGATCTTTGCTGCAGCACGAATATGCTCCACAACAAGGGGCAACACAAACCGTTCGAGCAAGCCTGAGAACATAGGTGCTCCAGCGCCATCACGCCGTATTCCAAGAGCTCGCGAAATCGACAAGAGGACGATACGATCGTGATGAACCTTTTCCAATGGAGGTGCTACTGGTTTAGTGACTTCGACTTGGGGTGCTGACTGCGGTTTCATTTCTTTTTCCTTATCGTTCTGGTGAGACTCTGGCAACGGCTTCGTATTCTCGTCATCTGCTGCTCGCTGGCCTGGAAACAAGGCTCTAACAATGGATTTCGCTCGTTGGAACGTATGGAGTGGTGAACGCGTTGACTGCTTCGGCGCCGGGGACTCCAGCGAGGGTATGGAGACCTTTTCTGCACTCTCTTTGACTGCGGGTTGGGGGCTTGAATGGCTCTGTTCACTCGGCAAGGCTGCACCATGGTAATCACCTGGAGGGGTGGAGTGGGGTTTCAGGGATGGTGCAGCCGCGTTTGACACTCGCACCGAACGCGCCGGTAATGGAGCCACACCATACCGGGCTAGTAGGTATGTCTCGGCATCAAGGGCTCCGACAAAGTGATCAATGAGATAGCTAATAACACGTCCCAGCAGTGGCTGAAGATACATAAATCCGGACGATTCACCTAAGTGCAGAGTGAACGTGCGAGCTTCGTCAATATTCATTCGTCTCGTTGGTGCCATACTCGTCCACTCATGACCAGTGGCAGTAAGAAGTGCCAAGTCATCATATTGCACAGGATCATTATACCCTTGCGCCTTCTCCATAACTGCTACAATGTTCGGAACTGCCTTTAGCAAATTCTGCACAACCTCGTCTGCTGCTAGGGCCGCGGGTTCGGTTTGAAGTGAAGCAGGAATCCCATCGGCCACATCTGTACTCTGAGACGCTGAGTAGCTCTGAGTGTTCTTGATCGGAGTTGACGCTGTCGTCGACATCCCCTTTGCGATGCGAGTCTGTGAGCGTCGCACCGCCACTCGCACCACCGGCTCAAGCCGGATTAGCGTTCTTCTTGTGATCTGATACAAGCGTTCAATCAGAGTTCCACGAAGACCCCAGTCGACGAAGGCGAAGTGGATCCTTGCCAAAGCGGTATTAGACGCTCCACTCTCCGCGTCTAGCACGACTGGGAATGATGTTGAGCCTTCCGGTAGGCTACAACGTATCTGGAGCGACTGCGCATGCCCGGTTACACGGAGACGTGCGAAACCTTCAATTCCTGTTGCATGCTTTGCAAGTAGACCATGGGATACATTGGCGAGGCTTCCCAGATGTGCATAGAAATGCGACATCAGTTGAGAGTGAGGATCCGGCAACGACCAAAAGCGAGACTTAATTTCGGACACCTCACGGTGAGTTAATACGACCCAACTGAGCCTTTGGACCGAAGTGTGCTCTGAGTTCTCACTGCTGTCATCACCCTCACTGGAGCTCTGTGGTCTGTCCCCTTGCCCAAGTCGGTCTTCGAGGGTGCTTTGTGCATGGAGAGTCGTAACCATGTGACCTTTGCCTTGGAAGAGGAGCTGCTGCAGCATCTCTGGAAGCCTAGCAATGTAGCTAACGGAGTCACGGACAATTCTAATTTCTACCTTCTTGGCTTCGCTTACCGCCACGAGTGCAGTGGTTCCTGCACCTTGCGCCGATTTCGCGTTTGCCATCAATTGGTCCTCAAAGGCAGCCTCGTCTCGGGAGAAGTACGATGATACCCGACGACCCGAACTCGTCATTCGCACTGCATTCCTTACGTTCATGAGGTCTTGAAGAGGATCGCGCACTTTCACTCTTACTCCCGCCAACGAGATATCGAAGACGCCACGCTGCTCTAAGCGGTCGAGCGCCGGCAACGACACCAACACATTTTGAATTGCGGATGCGGTGGGGAACGCGCCGCCGGCTACATTTCCTACTCCAGGGTTGCGCCGCAACGCTATGCGAAGGAGATCGAAGATGGAGGGATGCCGTGTAAGGCGCTGCCTCCCTACTTGTGCATTAGCATCAACCTCAGAGCTTGAAGCGGGTACGCACCGCGCGGCCTCGCATACAAGCAGAGCGGTTGTTGCTGGACTCCATGATAGGTCCATATCACCTAAAGATAATGATGCATGAGCCTTCCATGGGATCAACCGTCGGCCAGCAGTGTTCTGGGACTGCCCTTGCGACGATTGGGTGCTTCCAAGTTCTGCACGCGATTCTTCTAGGACGCTTGCCAGTGTCACAAACCTTGCAGAAGCAGCCCCTTCTGGGCCCACGGGATCCGCACTAGCTTCCTCAGACAGTATAGTGATACGCCCGAGATAGTCTGCTCGCTGACGGAATACCAAGAGGAATGCATGAGAGGAAAGGCGAGGTGTTAACTCGGTGCTGCCTGCTCCTTCGCCATTGATCGAGGTCAGAGCCTCGAACTGTACGGGAATGCAAAATTTACCTACTGGATCTGCAACGCCTCGCCGCCCCGAAATGGTGCTAGCCACCATGGCGAGAGGATCCTTTGCGTGAGAGGAACCAGAGATCCTTGGGTCCGGGTGCATCATAATTGAGAATCGCAATGAGTTTGATCCATTATCTCTACGAACAATCACATCCACTGGCTCCAAAATGTCCTCTTGAGCCGTTGAATCTGACGCTGGCGGTGGATCCGACGTTTTAGGTGATATCCTGGGTGCTAGAACTGACATTACAGGTCGGTAGTAGTAGCGATAGTTCCAGCCTCCTGAATGAGGCGATTCGTCCGCTAATTGGGCCTTCACCTTTGATAGATCAACGGGAACGAGTTCTCTCGCGATAAAATGACGGCCAGCAGCTCGCATTGTCAACACACCAGGTCTGGATGCAACATTAATCCACAGACCACTAAGAACAGCTGTGATGTTCGGTGGTCGCACCAGCGACTCTGGATCCGAGTCTGCCCTCCCTGACCTTTCCTCGCTACGGCTACTGCAGGTGCTACTACTTCGACTTCGTCCACCCGATCCAATTATTGTTGGGCTTGCTAGACCAGTCACAACATCACCCTCGTAGGATTGCCCCACGACGCTCGGAGGACGTAGCTTCTGGAATTGCCGATATGCCGTCAATGCCGATCCAGGCCGAATTGGGGAAAATGCTTTAGAGGTGGGTGGGTGAGGCGTGGCTGTGCTTTGAGAGCGACTTCTAGGCCCATGATTAGCCTCTACTCCCAGAGCGAGGGGAGGGCTCGCAATCGATGGAATCGGCGCAAGGGTAAATCCTCTTTCGAGTTGACTATACGAAACCGACAATTCGTCGAATGCAAAGATAATGCGAAGTGTTACATGACCTGCTACACTTGGTTGCTCCCAAAATTCGGGATCACGCAAACCCGCTCCTTGAGGACCAGAATACCTCGCGTCAGCTGGTAATGCCGATGCTCGTGCGACTTGCTCGCGCCTCGAAATGGGGACAAGACTCCGCAACAACGAATGCTGGTCTCCGGGAACCAATTCCCTGAATGAAACGGCATGGCTGCCTAGTTCCATCGGCGCAGCTATCCTTGCTACGAAACTGGCCAGCGACGAGGCTGCAGTAGGATTGATTTCCTTCGCTTCGGTGGCTTCCCTGGCGACCACTTCCGAGGGCCGAGGTGCAACTCGATCTTCAAAGATGAGTGTTCGGCGGGAGACTGTTGCGCCTAAAACGTTCTCCAACGTAAGGGCCTGTCCAACATGATGGGATTTCGAACGGGCTCCGTCGCCTTGCGTTATCGACCGTTCAAAGTGCCGTGCAGCGAGCATGATATCTCGCATCAACTCAAAGGCAGCTACAACTACAGCGTGGTTCAATGCGATGTGAATTGAGGATATCGTTCCTTGCAGCAGAACGCCTGGGTCTTCATCTGCAGGCGAGGTCGAGATCAACTGGAGTGGCGAAGAGGTAGCATCTCCATCAGTGACCAGCGACATGCGCCTCCACGCGGATCGAGACTTGGAAGGGTGTATGGCCGCTCCACTGTCTCCCGAAGCCTGAGCAGACGGTCTGGTCGAGCGAGTCGACTGTGTGTGCTCATCCTGTGTAGACGCTAGGACTCGTGAAGCGCTCGTGTTAATGACATTCGAGAAAAGCAGGATACGCACACCCACTCCACCCAAAAACTGTGTCGAGGATCCGCTGATCTCCGCATTACGAAGTTCTGACCAATCCGAACCCATTATCCAAGTTGCCTTACACTTCAGGAGCTCATCAACATCATCAAACATTTTGGAGCTCGCGCGAACGAGTCGAATGGATGCACCCGCCAAACGCGCTTCCATGACATCGTACCTCATTGAGCGATAGGGAGTCAAAGGAGGCAACTCTGTAGTCTTATGACAATATTCCTGATTAAGATAAGCTTCTGTCAGCTGCTTATCATGAGCATCTTCGACGTAAACGATTCCGCTCAAATTTGCACATTCCGTCATATCGCTGGGTGAAGGAAGCGTCCTGAGGGAGATAGAGGTGCACTCTGCAATGAAGACGTATCTCGACCTCAAACTATCTGTTAGCGTAGAGTGATCCGTTTCTACATCTAATATAGGCCAGATGCAGCAAGGGTTCAGGAGCGTTGCATCGACATCCACAAGTTTGCGATTCGTGAGGGTGGCTACGAGATCCGTCCGCACCTTTGTTCCGAGAGCAGCAGCACGCTTGGTGATAGCGGGCGCTGCAGGAGATGTTGCAAAGAAACTCGCGATGCTGGTGATAGTCGGGAGCGACAAGGTCAAGGCCAATGGAGTCACGAGGGCTCGGCATAGTAAGTCCGCACGTCGTGACGGGTCGATCAACCGAGGCATAGTTTGAATGAACAGTACAGCAACGGGATGTTCATCCGAGGGTCGAGTGGATGATAGCACGTCTAACTCACTAAACCACCGAGGCATTGCAAGCTCCCGCCCAACTTGCCTTGCACCGGCACCTTCGTCCTCAGCGGCTGGTATTCCGACAGGATCCCATTGCCGTCTAGAAAGCAACTCGCATTCAGGTCCAAGGCCGCTGATTTGAGGAAGCTGTGACGCGTCTTGGAATGAGATCCTCCAGAGTCTCGCATGTACTGACCAACAACCAAGTGTTTGTCGCATCTCTAAACGAATGCACCCGGCTGCTGTGAGGCGGAGGATAGGTATAATCCTCTTCCCCTCACAATCCGACGTGTCTGCAGCTAACTCCTCAGTTTGTGACAGAGATGCCGCTGCTGGTTGAATCATTGATTCTAGCCTGGGCTGAATATCGTCTTCATAACCATAGCTATGGGCACGGGCTCGGGTAGAGCCAGCCTGATCCCACGACCCGTGTTCATCAGCAGCAAATGGTAGGTCTGCCGTGGAATCCGAACGCCAACGGGTGGTGGTATGGAGATTAACATCAGTCACAGCGTCTTGCCCTGGTAAGTCAGGATCATCATACTTCGGAATCGGCTGGGCTCCTATTGAGCGATGCTTGGGTCGGAAGTCCAAGACGGAGGCTTGACGCCGGATGAGGGTGAAAGAGAGCGCTTGAAACGTGACATCAAAACGTGCGTTAACGGGAGGACCCAAAACCTTAAGATCTTCTCTCGCTTGCCCTGCACGCTTAGAATCAGAGTCCTTGACATCTTTGCTGTGAACACTCTCATCCCTCAATAGGACCTGGAGGTCGTCAATCAAGACACTTTCGTACACTAGGCGTACACGTTCTTTGGGGAGAGTTATGGCCTTGTAGAGAGTTCGCATATCCTGGACTACACTTTCTGAATCCCAAGTGATTGAAGAAGCGCGCTTGCTCGTGACGAGTCCTTTGACCCAGCTTCCAATCCCATAAAGAAAGCTCGCACTGGCCTGCCTTTGATGCTGAGCACTGTCCTGCGCAGCCAAGCCAGATGTTTGATTCATTGCTTGGGTTTGCTTCTCGGCAAGCTCGATTGCGAGTTTCTTCTGCTCAGCAATATGCTCTTCTGCCAGAAGGCGCGCGAGTGCGATTTTCCACGAAGGGAGACGCTTTTCCAGAGCGTGCAACCGCTCACGTTCTTCGAGCATCAGACTGGGGAGCCATGGAGCACTAGTGTCAGAGGCTGTGCCATCTCTCGGAGCTTGGGATGTGCCCAAGTGCCTCATATACAAATCAGTGTACTCTCTGCGTTCTGCCAGACCCGTTTTGATCGCGAACCATGATAACTTCGGCACTCCACTTTGCAGCTGGACAACATTCGAAGCCGCGGCGCGCCAGAGAGATCGGTACCATGCGTGCTTCTGCTGCAGCAGCGAAGCCTGGCGAACTTCTTCGGCAGCTTCCGTGAGGGCCTTGATAGAATCTTCCCCAGCAAGCAGTGCAGTTCGCTCATGAGTGTGTTTGCTCTCTGTCGTAGTTATCCCCATTGCATGCAATGACTTTCTACCTATGGCAAGGTCGTCCTTCTCTTGAAACCGCTTCACGCCGACGGTTTCCTCATGGTCAGGTATCGCTCCGTACTGATATTCAGCGTCCGCGCTAGGGCCCAGAAATCCACTGTCGTCTTCATCCAGTTCGTCCTCTCTATCATCTGGGAACAAGCTTCGACTCATACTAGGCGGTGTGCGGAAAGAGTCTGCTGTGCTCATCGTATCTGCACCGTATAATCCGTCTCCCTCGTGTAAGCGCAGAGCATCCTGCTCACCGATCATAAGATCCCATTGCTCGAGCTCATTCATATCCCCAATAAAGTCTGTCTCAATGCTGGACTGCAGGGTGGGAAGGACAGCTGAGGGCGCGCGGCTTCTAGATCCAGATAGACTCTCAGGCGGCTTCACTGTTACGCCTTCAGGTCGTGGTGGTAGCGGTGGCAGAGTGGACAAGGCTAGCGCAATTTGCAGTCGTCGTTGTGACGCACTCCAAGTTTCCGCAAGGGCTGCCAAATCTCTAAATTGCCGCTCACTCAAGCGCACGGCTAGTTCTCCGATTTGAAGATATATGGAGGTTCGAGGGACAGCGTTCTGTGTGGAGAATGCCTGCAAGCTCTGTGCTATCTGCTTAGGCGTTTCATTAGGCTCAGGGTTGCGCGCGAGCGACGAGTCGCTGCTCCCTGGGCTTGAGACCGAGTGAGGCGACACCGGCGTGTTGGTCTGACTAGCACCCAGAGTTAAGTTAAAGGGTCCTACAATGAAATCATATGAGCGGAGATGAGTCTTGGCGCTTAAGGACTCGGATGCTAGAGACGCTGGAAGGTTTTGGAGAAGCTCTAGAATTCTTAACGAGGACAGCTTCGCCCAGAGCTTGGATACGGGCTCGCGATCTTCGGTCGGGCTTAGGGTAGTAATCGCTGGTTGAGTTGTTGCTGCAGGAGCTTGGGATAAACCTGTAATCTCTTGACGATCTGCTCTCGCATCATCCAAACTATTCCAATAGACAGCAAATGAGTCAATCGAAACAGATTTGTTCCATGTTGAAACATTTGGCGAAGGCGCCTTGTCCGTGCCGAGTCCAGTGGGAGTTGCATTCTCCAAGAGACTGATTTTCTTAACAGCGAGGCCCATGGCAAACGCACGGCTCGGTACGGTATGATATGCATCTTCGTAGCGGACATGCACGTCTTCCAATGTGACTTGCACACGAGAAAGAATGTCACGCAGCAACCTTGCCCCAAATCCTCCTGACGGTGCTGTCTGCACTTGTGGCGAGTCCTCAGGTGTCGTAGCCGCCGATGCACCTGCCGTAGATGACTGTGCGCCATCCTTTCCACCACTACCTGTGCGTTCATTTGGTCCTGTACCATCACCTGTAGGGCTATGGGCTGCCTTCCGCGTTTCAGCCTCTAATTGTGCCTCGATTTTCTCCTTGGCACGCTTGATGAGACTTTCAGCTTCGTGCATCTTATACCTCCGAGCACGTCGAAAGTCATCTCTCAATGCTGCGTCTTCGGACTGCTCCTCCTCTTCTTGCAAAAAGTCTTCATCGTCGTCCTCGTCTTCATCTTCGGCTTCGGTTGTCAGGTTGTCAGAAGTTTGTCCTCCTTCAACCTTGGCTGCTGACCTTTGTTCTGCCACAGCCAGCCTCGATCTACTCTTGGCACGACCTCCAGGAGACGCTGGAACGATGAATGCATAAACACCACTAATCGTGACCACCACTGGGTCAGACACGATTCGGTGCCATGGCACTTGCAGTCTCAGCTTTGTAATTCGCCCCTCAACCAAGCGCACGGGAAGCCGTAGAGCTTCCAGGGCACGAGGCTTCAGACGAATGTTGTTCAAGACAACGTCTCCTCGCCACACACTCACCTGCAGTTGTTTGCGATCGACATCCTCAACATAGTCTCCGACAAGCCGGAGCAGAAGCTGCTCCAGGATGCCCTCAAACATTCCTCAGGCGAGGACAAGCGATTGTCAGCAGATACTCACTGCCTAAACCCAGTCGAAAGCGTGTAGTATCTTGCGAGCGAAGTTGCACGTATCGCTGAAACAAGCCTGCGTCTTCAGTGGCTCAGTACATGCGATGCGATTTCAGTCCAAGTGTGGATACGAATAGACGCAAGACCTGGATCGACACAGCCTATTCCGCTCGACACGCAATTGGGAGCCGCGTATGTACCCTATTGACGCTCTCCTGGAGTATGTTATCACTGAGTTGAGCGACGACCGACTGGCACAGCGAGACTGTTGCGATTGGAGCACAGAACTCCCGATCGACAGCGAGGCTTACCAGTGAGGATCAAGTCGTCCAAGTCAAGTCAAGCACACACACAGCGTGGTAAGAGCCAGCGCTTTCTCGACCGCCTGGATCCTCTGACCGAGCCTGCACTGCGGAGTGAGTTGAATCAGGCGCGAAAGAGATCTGAATTCGTGCGCACCAGCGAATGGGGTTGCGAGTCTGCTGACAGAAGGAATAGTGTAGAGGGGAGGGTGGTAATTAGCCTACACAATTGTCAGCCGTCTCCACAACCACGATATCCACGCTTGGCAGCACCAGTGTTTGGTGTTTGTCGAGTTTTCCCCTCCTTCTGGACTCGCAACTTTTTGCGAGTCTCCGGCCCGTCAGAGGCCAACATGCTTTCTGGGCCAGGACGGCAAGGGCTGGACATTTGCACAAAGAGTCTGTCAAGAGCGTGTGAATGTGGAGTTGGCGGTAAGCGCATGCGTGCTCCGACTCGGCGCCAAATAGTACCTGGCGTGAAAACCCGCATTAGTGTCTTTGCAATGGCCAAAACCTCATCCTCGCGAGATACTCGCCACGAGAGGGGAGTCGTTTGAATTGATGAGAAATAACCGTTACTAGGGTGGTATAGGCAGCGTCTGAGGGTGTGGGGTGTGCATTGAATTGACGCAAAATCAGATTGCTCCATATCTTAATGATGGTTGCGCTTTCTATACTCCGCGTGACCGATCTTTATCCTGCGTTTAACTTCATTTCCTCCCCTCTCGACCCGTTTGAAACCCAGACTGAGCACATTACTCGCACTGGAGACGGTGTGCGAGGCGAGCGTACCAAGCACACATCGCGGCTAGAGTCTTCCGTCACAGAGTATGTCGTGGTACGCAGAGGATGCTGAGACAGTGCTCTTTTACCTCCGAGGCCTACCTACCTTCCCGAACTCGGAAGTAGGCAAGGAGCCGGAGGTGATTGAGCCCGCATTTGCGAATTCGTTCGGACCCCCCACCCTCTTGCACGAGGTATACATGCCTCCCTCGCGAGCACAAATGTGCCCAGAGTGCGTTTACATCTTTCTGGAACATGCACGCGTTCTTCAGAACGCTGGGCAGTTCAGTGCTGCATTGGACAAGCTCGAGACGGCGCGCCGCATTTGGGTAGACAAACGGGTCTGGCCGATTTTGGAACGAGGTCTGGATCCCTTTGCTGTGCGTAAGATGGCAGATGCGTGCCTGCGACGTGAGGTAGAAGAGGAGAAGCTCCGAAAGGAATGGGAGCAGGCTCGGCAACAGGAAATTCTCAATCGAAGAAAGGAGCGCGAGGCAAAGGAGCAGCAACAAGGCAAGGGTGGGAGCACTGTCTCTAGAACTAGTGGCTCGAGTAATATGCCCAACTCACCTCGCTCGAGTGTAAATGCAGGTGCTACGAATGTTGCAGACGGAGCAGAATCCGACCTTGACATTAACATTCCGTTGCTGCCTCCGCAGCTCATGAACAAGTCGGAAGTGCAGCTGGCTCGTGAGGCAGAGGAGCGCGAAGCCAAGCGTTTGTGTGCGATGAGCGGCTCCGCCACACCAGAAGAGGAACTCGAATTTTACGTTTATCTCTGGCTGAGCATTGCAAGCGTATACCAATCCGCAGGCGATGATAAGCAAGCATTACTGCACGTATGGAAGGCTCGAGTGGCGATCGCAGAGTACGCAGAAATGATTGAGGCATCGAGTTTGAACAAGGAATTAGCCCGTCGCCTGCGTAAACTGCGTAATGTTAAGAATCAGAGTGCAGTACCTGAGGATGACGACAGCGATGATGAAAGTGATGGCGACTATGAGAGATATTCGGACATTCACTCTGGCACCGCAACCACAACCCGGCCAATCAATGAGGAGATGAAAAGAGCTCCTTTCCCCCTCGCGGTCAAGCTGCGGCCAGTGTACAAGACTCCGTCGTTCCCCATGTCCTCATCCATGCCCAATTCACCCACTGCTGCCGGCTCTCAGAACGCGCATGGACTTTCTCCTACCGCTTCGAGCTCGACCATCCTCTCTCCCAAGCACCGAAGTCAAGGTTCGATTTGCTATGGATCAGGGTCATTGAGTCCCGATGCCATCGATATCTTCTCGGTTAACCTATACGAGAGTGATGGAGAGGATGATGGGGGTAACCCACCATTCACCTATGCGGCTGCGCAAAAGGTGGCCGCTCAAACTGTGGGCTCGGAGCTCACACCGCTGGGACTACCTGATACCTTGGAAAACCTTGGTTTGAAGTCAATCAGCGCGGCTGAATCGAAGCGCGCGATGGCACTTAAGAGTGTTTCCAGTCCCGAGTCTATCGACAAGGCGACCGCAGCGAATGTGCCTGCGAAAGATGAGCTAGTAGCCGAACTTAATAGGTTAGGCCTGTCGCCATCCCAACCCTCGAGAAGCGCAGGGGAGTTAGCAGAGAGCAAGTTGCCAGCTGCAGTCACCGCGGTTAGCAGCATTGCAAGCGGCAATGCCACATCTATGCCGACATCTGCTGGAGCCGCACTCGGAATGGCTCAACAGAATACTATCCCACACTCGATTACAGACCTGGTGCTCTGGAGCTGCGACCAGCCCCGATTCAGCCATCAAAGACTTGAACCAATTGACGTCCTAGATGCCTCGTGTAGCCCTGTGCTAGCCTCTGTATTTGATGCTCTTGGCACGGCGTGTGCGAGATTGAATGAGATCCCCCTCGCTCTGGCATGTTATCGCGCTGCCAAGGACATCCGGTTTAAGTGCATTCCACCTTCATCTATCGAGTTCGCTGATGTTGGCATCACTCTGAACAATATCGGAGTGTGCCTGACGTCGCTGCGACGACCGAAAGAGGCCCTTGCGTACTTCTATGCAGCTCTGGACGCATTCACCCCAAGAATCGAAAGCACACATCCACGTATCAATGCCGTGACTCATAATATCGAACGAGTTCGAAGTATGACAAATCTTGTGAAGCTAGATTTAGATGCTTTGCGTGCCGCTGTGCAGGTACCTGGCCAGCAAGCTGATGGATCAACTGCACCAGCAGCCATGACCGCTGCTGTTCCCAGTGGATCAGCATCAGACGCCGAAGGAGCAAAAGTGCCAGGCCAGTTTGGAATCGTTGGAGTGACACGTCAAATCAAACTGACTACGTACCAAAAGTTGCTTGTTCAGTACAATCAAGGTGGTGCCAAGAAGGTCTCAGCGGTCGCCACAGTCGATGACGATTCGAAAAAAGCCCAATCAGGGAGGAAAACAAGCAAGTAGCAGGCCCGTTTGTAATGTAGAACCACATAAAGTATCGGAACAGCAGGCTCGTGCTGAGGTCTTGTATTCTTTTATCGCTGCTGTATTGTAAGACGCGGTGGCTACTCTTTAATCATGGAGGCAACACCAGCCTCAAGTATGGGAATCAACTGCTTGCGTGACTGAGAAATGTTATTCAGGGCAAACAAACTCAGCATTCCAGAGCGAACATAAGGAGAGATGGTATTCCGAGTCGCGCGATGGCGTTCAGAGTCAGGGAAACATGCTACCTCTTCTCCAAGCGCCAATCTAACGGCCTCACGATGTTCTGATATCCCTTGTCCTTCTGGGGTCTCACTTAAAAGGGGGAGCGGCGAGAGCTCCAAGACGCTCTTTGTGAGGCATTTGTCGGTAGTCCACAAGAGCGGATGCAGGACCTCCTTTGCTACAGCCTCCGATGGGGAGTATACAAGTAAATCACGTGCGTAAAGCGAATCACTACCAACAATGAGGGTCAGAATGACCAGAGCATCGGCCCGCATTTCCACCAGGAATTCGTCGACCGCGCGAATGAAATCTGGGTCGCCTTCAATCCACTGGACTAAACTGATCGGAACACTTGCCACGGCAATGTGAAGATAACCTGCAGGTCTTGGTGAAGCTCCGAATGGCTCTTCTTCCTTGGTGGAGATGGCATAGGCCTCTGACCCTGGTAACCGACAGTGGATCATCTTTAGGTCCATCTTCAGTTTCTGCTTCGTGGTAAGATGGTCGATGGACACGGTCTTCTTCGTGATGATCTTAAACAGCGAGGTTCTCGAGGCCTCGCCATCTGCCGACGCCTGCTGCAAGGCAGCTTGCAGAAGCCTCTTCTCGGATGCTTCGTCATGGCCCTCTGCGAGTCCGTTATCGAAGTTTTCTGGGAACGTTGCGATGGAGTTATCACTTGGCACAGCCGCCAGGAGCTTTGCCGGCGTATTGTGCAACCATGAGCCAAGTCCCAACTGAGCTATCGCAATCAAGTCACGACGCGTCAGCTTGGATGCAACCTGACCAAGATTGCCTGTATCCCAAAGGATCACAGACGCGAGGAGATCACCTACACTCCACTTGACATCGTCCGTCTCGGCGTTGCACGCACGTAGTGCACGTCCCATGAATTGTCCCGCGAGGTAGGCGTTCGAACCCTTAAGTGATTCCATATGGTTGATGAGCAAAGAAGCGGTGCTCCCCGTCGGCACTACGACAACTCTAGGATTTGCGTTGAGGTACATGCCCATGTCAACGTGATGGTCGATGATTGCGGTCACGGGTAGGTTATCAATCATTACGAGCTCACTCGCGGGTGGGGCGTTGTGATCAACTAGAACAACTGAGTGAACGAATCCCAAGCGCTGTTCCCATGCCACGTCGTCTTGGAAGACCAGTTGGTCGAGTGAGATGCCAGCCTTCTCAAACACATACGCGACCTCGGCACGAACAAAGTCCGCGCGCGGCGTATTGATGACTGGAACACATATACTCGCCTCTGTGACCTTTAACTCGTCTCGATACAATGCGAACGCAAGTGCGGACATGCTGGAATCAAGATCAGCTCCGGTGTTACCTAGGACGAGTTCGACCTTGACGGGCCAGGTCAATTGGGGGGGCTGTGATATCCCATCTAACTGCTGCTGATTCGTAGGTGGACAATCTCTTCGAGCGCCTTCTAGAGTCATCTCGCTCAACCCGGGCGAGGACGCTTCCCCACTTTGTGGCAGAGCCGAGATCTCTGCAGTGCTAGGCGACAGTACTGAGCTCGTCACAGCCGCCACCGCTGCCGATGTTGCATTTCGAGATTGTGCAAGGATATCGAGCATGTATGCGCGGCGAATGCTGAGCCAGCGGCTGACATCCCCACCACACTCGTGTAAAGAGAAGTGCGAGGGTGCGGCGCACATGGGTATGTGTGGGTTGGTCGGAGTGTTCGTCGTGGTGAGGTGTGAAGCTTGTGTGTTGAGATCGTGTACGTAACCAGGCAAGTGGTGATAGCCCCTAGCCTTGTTAGGATACACAGTACCGCGACCTGGCTCGGTTCGTGACTGTATCGAGCGGAGGTTTTCTACGTCGAGGCTGCGCGCGGGGAGGGATCGAGCGTGTGCAGCTAATGTCGTAGCAGGATGTATTGCGTGGGGCGGTCGGTGCTGCAGTCCAGTCGTCAGGCCTTGATGGCGGTGACTAGAGTAGCTCTGAGCCAAACTGAGGATCTGCAAGGATACTCCGGTGCGGACTCCTGCACGTGCCGCGACTGCAATAACACGGCTCAGTGTGGAGCAGTGAATCTTGTTGGAGTGTGTCTAGGCTGTATCCCGCCGATAACTGTCCCCCGCTCCTGCAGATGCGCCGGTATAGTGCAAATGATCGATCGATCAGGCGTTCAGATTGGATCCCAAGTCTCCAGACGAGGGTGGCCTGTGGTGAGATATGCTGAATCAGACCGACAGAAAACCCCAATATACACGCAACACGCACTAGTTAGCCAGTCTCGACCCGCTTGGTGACTCAACGCTCACCCCTCTGCACGCGTATACAGTCCAGAACTCAGCCATACTGTCCACTCGAATCAGGTGGGTTTTAGGGTTCTGTGTGACCACGTTGCGATACTGGGGCAGGCTTCGGGAGGTGAGACGCTATCAGGTGCCAGTATCCACATGAATAGCTTGTTTAGAGTGTATTTGACGACGCGTCGCCCCCATTCCGGTGAAGGGCCTTCCTGCCAGCGGCACGTCACTTCGAGTTCGGGACATAGACGTTGAGCCAAGTCGCAGCCGAGGCGGGGTTTCATCGTCACTCAGGACGAAATCTCCGAATCCTGACGCGCTTTGGAGAGTCGCATCGCCTATCTCGAGCAGAAGAGGCTTTCTTCAGGGACAGATCAGCAGAGTTTCCACTACTCAAAGGATGGTAAAGCAGTGCTCTCTAAGAGTGCCCAGCGTGATTAACTATGTGGATGCGCATGTAAGATGCAACTCACCTAGAATATCACGGGTTTTCGGTGCGCGACCCCTTACCTAGCCCAAGTAGAGTGCTCAAAGTCCCTCCGCTCCTGAGCCACCTCTTCGTCTTCGCTCAAGAATAGCATATCTCACGCGGGGACCGAGATACTGGGATTGTGGATGAAAGGACTCTCCCACCATATCGCACCCTTAAGCGTGCCACCGCGGCATGACCACCGTTAGCTTCATATTCATCCACAGTTCCTCACCACGTACCAATCCTCACTCCTCTGTAGCAGTCAACCCGCTTGACCTTAGATCAAAGTAGGAAGCAGCCATGTCAGCGTTGGAAGAAGGCAAGCGGCTTCTGGCCAAGGCTCAGGAATACTCCAAGCCTAAACTACTCTCGTTCCGATTCAGTCCCGACTGGGAAAGCGCTGCTCGTTACGCTCGCCAGGCGGCTGAGAAGCTCACATCAGCTTCAATGACAAACGAGGCAGCGTTCCCATTCCTCGAGGAGGCCCTCGAAATGAGTGCACAAGCCAGTGATCAGATCAACTCGCCGAACCAGGCTGCTCGCGACTATGAAGCGCTAGCCAAGATCCATCGCAACAAGGGTCGACACGAAAAGGCTTGGGCAGCATTTGAAAAGGCTGCAAGATACTATCGTCTCAACAATCAAATTGATACCGCCGCGTCGGCGCTCGTCCAGGCCGCCAAAGTTGCCGACGAGGCTAAGAATAGCGCAGAGTGCACCCGACTGTATAATCTGGCTGTCAGTATCTACGAAGACGAGGAGGAAAAGGCCATTTCGAGTGAGAGCACATTCAAGGCTGCGATAAATTATCTGGTGAATGCCGGCCGCTATGCCGAGGCCCGGCAGATGATCACGCGCCAGAACGTCGTTTACCGTCGTAAATTTGATGTCTATGCCCACGAAATCCACTTCAATTATCTTAGCACGATCATTCTCTTCCTACACGAAGATAAGCTTCCTGAAGCCAGTCAATTCTTCGACAGCGTGACTTACAACGACAACTTCGCTGGGTCTAATCCGTTTGAATGCGCACGCGCACTCATTTCTACGCTCGACAGCGAGCCTGAGAAGTTAGACGAAATTCGCCAACGCTATAGCGCCGCGCTCACTGCCATCGATGCACCAGTCTCAAGACTTGCATATCGTCTTGACCCAACTCGGCTAAAAACAGCTGGCCTGAAACGTCAGCAACGTCGAGATGAGATCAAGTCTTCTGTTTCCAGCACCAACTTTGATGCAGTTATCGATGCCAAGCTCGGAGGCGATGATGCAAAAACTCAAGAACCCGAGACCGGAGCTGTTGATGCTGGCAACCCCGAGAGTGACACTGCACTCGCTGAGACTGCTGAAGATGCATTGAACCAGCTGATGTAAACACGACTCCGAGTAACGAACAAGTGGCACATAAACGCGGAACAAGAGTATAGATGATGTATGGATAGTCTAGATGCATGCGCTTTGATTGGTAGTAAAGTTGCCAAGACGTGTTTAGGTAATGACGATGATGATGGTGATGATGGTGATGATGGTGATGATGGTGATGACGATGATGATGTGGCATCCAAGGAGATTGCTGTATCGAGGGTCCTTTCTTCCGCAGAAGTGCACTGGCATATTGACGCGGGCTAGAAGCCAACAGTGTCGCCACGACTGAAGAGTCAGGGTAATGTGTAGGAAGATGAGTCATAATATCATTCACAGCGGTGAAGGGTCACAGATATGGAATGATGGTGGGCAGGTCTGGCAGGACGGTTTACTAACCCATGGCAGCGGTACTAGGTCATAGCAGTCGTTATCAGAATCAAATAGTCAGATCATATAAATAGGTTGTAGTGTGCAATGAACGTATGCCGACATTGTCTGCATACGTTCATCAGATGGGGTAGTACAAAGGGATGCGGGAGCTAACCCGAGGATACATAGAAGTTAGACGTAAAACATGAGCAATCCTGACTACGGTATGTGCACATGAGATAATCGTGAGAAACGGAACGTAAAACAATCTGAAAAGCACAGTAGTGTGAAAATTCAATGTACGCGTAATAGCAGTGCGACGACAGTAAGCCGCCAGAACAATTGTAAGATGTGGGCGATGGATGGTGGCTGGAGCTAACACAAATAAAGCTGAATATGGGATAAAGCTAGGGAAATGTGGGTGTGCGATTGAGACACGAACCTGCATTGCTAAACTGGGTAGCTGGATATGAAGCTGAAGTGTTAAGGAATAGTAGCGGCTCCGAAGCGTGGATTCACAGACAACGGAGGACTTGATCAAGCTCTGGCTTCAAGAAATGGCACGAATGAAGTGAATGCGGCTACAGGGAGCTGGGATGCAGGTGGGTACTGAGCGTGAAGCACGGATCAGGCGATGCTAGCGTTGTAGCAAGGAGCAGGTAGTACCATGAGCAAGGGCTTGGCGGGTGAGCGTAGCAGGGGACGTGGAGGTGGAAGTAGAGTGGAAATGCAGGTGGCAAAGGCAGCAAGAGAGGAGGTGCTGACGATGCTGGTGCTGGACACAGGAGGAGGTGATGATCTGTGATCAAGAGCGGTTGAGAGATGCCAAAGTCATTATCAAGGACGTAGGGAACTCACTTCCATCAATGAGGGTAACGGCAATCATGCCAGTCAGGTGTGTCTCAGACATAGTCAAGAGAGAGACACTGTAATCCGTGTTTCATCAGCTTCACGGGAGTGTAGGAATGAAGCTCGGTCTACGCTTAGTCTGAATCGAAATCTTGCGTCTGTAGACGCATGCTTGCAGCGGCTCCACCTTCGTTGTGAATCTTGAGAGAGGATTCTTGCCCTTCTTCACAAACGGACCACTCGTACCAAATTTTCTTGTTACCATCGCGTTTACGGGCAACACTAACCTTGAGCGAGGTACCTGCACGTGCTACGAGTGGTTTCAACAGTGGGAAAAACATTGGGAACCAGGAAAACATACCATGGGAGTAGGTTTCGGGGAGGGTACTCATTCTAGTTGTATCATCGTTCTCCAGAAGCCAGGTTGAGAAATAACCAACCAGGCCGTGAATAATCATATCGGACTGAACGGTGAAACGAAGTTCTCTGATTTGCATAGAGGTTATAATTTCGAGTTCGTTTTGCTCAGCTTCGCTCGAGAAGCTTGTAACAGTCGTCAGTGGATGCTCGAAGGTAAAGCATTCTTGTGGTCGATCTGCATGCATGTACTTGTGCAGCCGACACACGTAGGGCGTCTCCAGTAACGACGCCTTATTGTGAGCTTCAATTTCTTGCCAGATCCGAGGCGCAGACACAGGAGCGACGTAATTGCACTCTTTGCGCGGCAAGCACATGCCTCCTGGTCGCAGAAGTCTGACTTCAGGGGTGAATAGGCATTCGGGCGCCAATTCATTGTCTGAAAAGGAGCCTAAGAGCTCGGACGCGATGATGTCGACCACACCCGTAGTTTCACGGGACATTTCACGCACATCGTGACCAATCACTTCGATTTCAAAGAGCGGCGGAAGCCGTTTTTTCTTTGAAGCACTGTCGCTCTCAACGTCTCCTGAGCTATCCGGGGTAGTGTTTGCATTTTCTTCGGAGCGAATACGGCGAACGTACTCCAGACGAGGAAGCCAACGACTCTTTAACAGTTTGTGCAGTGTGAGAAGGGCATATGGGTTCTTCTCAATTGCCAAGATTCGCACGGGAATCCCGACGTCTTCCGATGCAAGAAGGACAGCATGGACGAGCGGGCCACGACCAGCGCCGACAATCGCGACGCAGACCATGCCCTCATCAGCTGGACGCTCAGCTGCCATTCGAACCAACGCGACGCGTAGTGCGAGACGGTACAGATGATATTTGACGGGGTCACGCTCAAATACTTCGTAAGTGAGTGCTTGGAGATGATCTGTTAGGGGCTGCAATGGCAAATTGAGTAGATCGCGGAAGGAGGCCTCAAACGCCGATTGCGCGGTCAACACCGGCCGGTTTGCAAACACACGACGCAGCTCAGTCAGCCATTGTTCGCAGGCTTGAATGTGGCGTACCAATGCGCGTTGCAAGGTCTCGGTACGAGACGTCTCTCTTTCACTTGCCGACGTACCTGTGCTGTCCCCGGGCTCGAATACATTCTCATGTGTGTCCTTGGGTATGAGGGAAGGTCGTAACAAGACCTCGACCTTGTGCTCGAACAAATGGTTTAGCGCACAACGAACTGCTGTGGGTGTTCTTGGGAATCCGGTAATTGGGCAAGTCTCAAACACCTCAGTGTCCAGGATAACCGCACGAATCGGGGCGGTCAACCACTTACTGAATGCAAGGTTCACAGTTGCCGCGTGGGGCGGGCCAAGCCCAATTCCGCGTCCCAGTGGCAAGACTGTGGGTGCAAGGGGTCCAACATTGTACAATCTAGGCGTATGGGGCAGGAAGTAGTCAACTGGCTCTGCGACGGGGGTCTCAACATCGGTCAGGGGACCATATTCCACAACTAGTGAATTGGCGGCGAACTCGCCTATCTCAAGGGCGACACCCAATCGAGAGAGGATTGATGTAAAGCGGCGAGCATTATCTTGCGATGCTTGTGCGTGGCGCTCAAGTAGGTACGCTTGAACAAAGGTCCAGAAACTCCACGACTCAGTGGTTTGCCATGTGTTCAATTCGACTAAACGTTCGAGTGCCTGCGACTCAGTGCCTGGGGATTGACTATCTGCTGCGCTCGGACTGTCTTTGGCGACGGTTTCATCTGGCGAACCTACAACAGCGAGATGCTCGGCATCACTGGCGCACAGTGGAAGCTGGAGCCAGAAGTTGATTTGTGGGTACACGTTGGCGACCTTGATAAGGGCGCGTACGAACGATTCCCACTTTCTCTCCGGGAAAAAGCTTTCGGCTACACAGGATTGCCCCTTTCGCTCCTGCTCCTGTGTGTGCTGCACTGGGACGGGTACGAGCACTGTGCTCAATCCCAAGTGAACGGCCCATCCAACCTGGTCCATGAATTCTTTAGTGAGTCTGTCAAACCGAGCCTTCGCCTCCGCTGTCGCGTCAAACTCATCAAATAGAGGGAGAACGTCTTCAGTGACTCTGCCAATAAAGTAACTGGACCAGAGTGCCATGCTAGGCAGGTCGATGTCCGAAATGTAGTTCTCGTTCACTATTGATGCATGCTCGGGACGGGTAGAGAAGTAACAGTTATCCAGATTAGGATGGGCAAGGTCGAGAGTAATGTAATTGAACCTTCCAGCTTGGCAGAACTGAGCAACAAGCGACTGGATCTCATTCTTTGCCACTCCTGATGCTCGGACTACTTGCGACGCGGCATCGTGCTGTCGAACCATATAGCCGATCAGCACATTCTCTTGGACACGATACTTGAGTGTCCCATCGATATCCGCTTGTGTCGGACCTACGCACACCTGTCGAGATGCTGGATCCTTCCGTGCGGCATATTGGACATGGTATTCTGCATGGGTTGTACTGAAATTAGAGTCCTGCCTTCCTGAGCTAGATGGTTGGGAGGACTGCTGATGCGATTGCGCTTGCGACGATACACTAGCATCATCTTCACTTGCGCCAGCGGATTGCCGCTGCACTGCCTGGGTATCCATGTCGTCTACTTGTGACTGTGTAACAACCCCTGATGCGGCTCTAGTGAAAAGGCGAGGGTGAGGTTAGCCTGCAGCACTCGGCTACTTCCCCTGACTTAAAGGAAAGGCACTGATAGTCAGATGATATGCTGTTGCAACGAGATCCGCGATGTGTTGTCTCGACTCCTCTCCGATGGCAGCGTATGGCACTCAATCGATGCGAGCCGACCTCAGCAGAACGTGCGCCAGTGGCAGACCGCGTGCACTCGTACAGCGTGGGGGACGAGGAAGAACCGTGGGTCTCAGACGGCGCAATGACGTTGACGCCCACGCAAACGCTGTGAGCACTGGTAAAGAATAGTGGACCCAAAGCGTCCAACCCCCGCGGCACAGCCGGTGGTGATACGCGTCCGAAAGGCAAAGGTGCGGAGAGCGTAAATCGAGGTGGATCACCGCGTCGGAAATGGGGTCAATCCGAGCTGCGACCCGGGAAATCTACAGAAGATCAACGAGGGGAGAGCGGTTGATTCACGTTCATGAGGAGTCTTTCAGTCTGCAACACACCATATACGGTATTCGCATTTGAATGCACAGTAACCCACACTCAACTTATGCCTATTCCAGCACCCCATAGTGTGGATACGGGTGGATGAGATCTATTGCACCATTGGCTCGTCTTCTGTGTCATTCCATTCGGATTGGAGCGTTCTTGATGCTGTGACGCAGTGATATGAGTGGGACCCAGTAGATCAAGTTCTGCCAGCTGCTATGAGCCCATTGAAGCCACGATAAGGATTGGTATAGGCGTGATCTCGGTTGCATTCTATCTTGGTCGGATCGGATTTCGTATCTTTGCAAGAAGTCCACTGACGGAACACTGGGACGACGAGACGATGTTAACTGAAACTCTGTCATCAATACCATGAAACGCATTTCTGTGTGCTGCTCCTAACGTTGCTCACAGCCAGTCATTTCTTCCTCCCACAGTGTTAGCAACAATGTCCGCTGCAAGTCCCGAGGGTAAGGACGCCACTTCGTCCTCCGCCTCTAATGTACGTAGCTCATCCTCCAACTTCTATCCCAGGAGCTGATCATCTCCGAGTCCTGTCTGCGCGCCTTCATAGTCGTGGTTTGGAACAACTTACTCATAATCTTATGCAACCCCACAATTCTTGACCAACTACGCGTGTAGCTCACGCTGTACTCATACTGGCGTTCTTCGTCGTCCTGGCGAGTCCGCATTGTCCTCGCGATGAAGGGGCTCAAGTACAACTATGTTGCCGTCCCTTTGCTTAAAGGCGCCCAGAATGACCCCGAGTATGCAGCCAAGAATCCCATGCAGCAAATCCCCACACTCGTTGTGAGCCGCGAGGGAAAGACGGATTTCGCGATTGCAGAGTCTCTTGCTATTATGGACTACTTAAACTTGCAATATCCAGGCCCCAGCATCTACCCCTCAGGTGCGTATTGGCGATATTATTGCATAATCTCGTTGTGTCTGTCCTCCATGGACAATTTGCCAACACCCCCACGGCATAGCTTATCCCGACCCTCTCAACAACTTGTCTTCCTATGTAGACCCCGAGCAACGTGCGCTTGCCCTTCAGATTGCGCAGCACATCATTGCGGGTATTCAGCCTCTCCAGAATCTCAGCGTACTCGCTTGGATCGGCTCCAACGTGGGACAAGAGAAGCGTACCGAATGGGCTGTCAAAGTTGTGACCAAGGGTCTTAAGGCTATTGAAGATCTCGTCGTCGCCCAGGGTGACGCTGAGAATCGCAAGTTCCTCGTGGGTGACTCAGTTTCCATCGCAGACATCTGCCTTGTTCCTCAGCTTTATAACGCCCGCCGTTTTAACAGTACGTAGAGACTACTACTCGACTCATATTCGTGATTCTGAGCATTCAGCTGCTTCGACTATCATTTGTGGCTTAGATTGTGCCCTCAATCCCTTGCTATTCATCGCACTGTCTAGTCGACCTGGCCCCCTACCCGACCCTGCTCCGCGTGGAGGAGCACCTGAATACTCTCCCAGAGTTCAAGGCTGCTCATCCTGATGCTCAGCCCGACGCGAACCAAGTCTAACGTGGACTGTGTCTAAGCGTAGATCGTCGGGATCCATGGATGCCGTGGGATTTCATATCCCAAGCACTAGCATCCACCCCTCTTATCTATGTGTATTCTGCTTAATGCGATTTTGTCTCTGGTTGCCAGGATGCCACTCTTTCCTACTCAGTGTGATACGGCTTGTAAGTCCACTCCCGAGTGCAAGCATGGGCATCTCATAGCATCAGCATACATATCTCCTTCATCGCATTTATCCCTGATACCATTCATTGTCCTTGTTCACTCGGCTTGTCCTGTGCCCAAACCAACCTCCAGGCCCCGCCCATATGGTCCAACCCATCAGGCTGGATGGGTTAGCCATCGCATGTGAGCTCTGCGCGGGTGTGAATTCGAGTTTTGCGGCTGTGTACCAAGCTATCCAGCCTGGGACTGGGGTGCGGCCTGGACTCCTTACCTGAGGATGTACACTACGGTGGGGTTTCTGCGCTCGAGAATGCTTGCGAGGATATATTCGGTGAGGTGGGGGTTCCATTACATTTCTACCATAATAAACTATGTGTATTATCATCTCAGTGCGGGCCGATTCGGCACGTTTTGAGCCCCACGCACCGTGCTACACCCGCGATACCTTGCTCTGGCGCAAGCTGGAAACTTAAAAAAACACCGTGGATTGCACGCATTAAAAAGCGCAGGTGATGAGCTCATTGAAGAAAGACAAGCTGAGCAAGAGCGACAAGGCTGCGGAGAAGGCCAAAATCGCCGAAAACTCCCAGGCGAAGTCCGCTCCAACCGCCACAAAGGAGGCCAAAAAGCTTAGCTCAGAGAGGCCCGCAGCCAAGGCCACTCCGGAGGTGACGCTCGGAAAGCGCACACTCGCGGAGTCAAGCGTAAAAGCTGGCGCCGTAGAGCAGGCACAACCAAAGAAGGTCAGCGGACTCGCTACAAAGCCTGCTGACTCCGGTAAGCCCATGAAATCTAAGCCTCAACCCCAATCCAAGCCGAAGCCCGCCGCTGCACCCGAGTCCGAATCCGAGTCCGAGCAGGAGTACGAGGTCGAGAACAAGTCCCGTGCTAGCCCACGCGATGACCACGAGGACGATTACTTCTCAGAGGAGGAAGAGGAACGCAAGGATGGCGACGATAGTGAGGAGGAAGAGAAGGAGCACAAGTCGAATGACAAGAAAAAAACAGCCGCACCCGCACCTGCAAAGCTAGCAGAGGTGCGCGCTGCGACAGAGGCCGCACAAGCCAACGAGTTGGATGACTTCGATCCCAACGGTGCAAACCTGGACTATTCTTTCGACTCGCTTGATATCCACCCCAACACAAAGAAGGCAATTGTCGAGATGGGCTTCACTCGCATGACTGAGGTCCAGGCCCGCACCATCCCCATCTTGCTCAAGGGCCGTGACATCCTTGGTGCAGCCAAGACAGGTTCCGGTAAAACCTTGGCGTTCCTTATCCCTGCAGTTGAGCTGCTCCTGCGCACCGAGTTCAAGTCGCGCAACGGTACCGGCGTCATTATCATCTCGCCCACTCGTGAGTTGTGCTTGCAGATTTATGGTGTCGTGACCGAACTGTGCCAGTTCCATCACTTCACGCACGGTGTCGTCATGGGTGGTACCAATCCTCGTGCTGAAGCCGAGCGATTGCGAAAGGGTGTTAACTTGCTCGTCGGTACTCCTGGTCGATTGCTCGATCACCTTCAGCACACTAGCGGATTCGTCTATGAGCACTTGCTCGCATTGGTCATTGATGAAGCCGACCGTATCCTTGAGGTTGGTTTCGAAGAGGAGATTCGCGGAATCATCAAGCTCTTGCCCAAGAATCGCCAGACCATGTTCTTCTCAGCTACACAAACTCAGAACGTCCAGGATATTGCTCGTATTTCTGTTCGATCACCGGTCTACGTAGGTGTCAACCAGGACGAGAAGGCCTCTACGGCCTCTGGCATTGAGCAGGGTTACGTGATCTGCCCATGTGACATGCGTTTCCTCTTGTTGTTCACGTTCTTGAAGAAGAACCTCAAGAAGAAGGTCATTGTCTTCTTCTCCACCTGCAATGCTGTTAAATACTACGGTGAACTGTTGAACTACATTGATGTTCCTGTTCTCGACCTCCATGGTCAGCAGAAGCAGAAGAAGCGTACTTCTACCTTCTTCGAGTTTTGCAATGCTGAGAAGGGCATTCTCTTGTGTACTGATGTTGCTGCGCGTGGTCTCGATATTCCGGCCGTAGACTGGATTATTCAATTCGACCCCCCGTCGGATCCCAAGGAGTATATCCACCGCGTTGGTCGTACTGCACGTGGTCTCAATGCTACCGGTAAGGCACTGCTCTTCCTGATGCCCGAGGAGTTGAACTTCCTGAAACACTTGAAGGCAGCCAAGGTTCCTCTCAACGAGTTCGAGTTCCCACAGGAGAAGATCGCCAAGGTTCAGAATCAGCTCGAGTCCGTGGTCGAGAAGAACTATTTCCTCTACAAGTCCGCACGTGAGGCCTTCCGATCGTTTGTGCAGGCATACGCCCAGCACCCATTGAAGGACGCCTTCAACGTTCAGAAGCTGGATCTGGTCGCCGTTGCAAAGTCCTTCGGCTTCCAGCACCCACCCACTGTTTCTCTCAACGTTCCCCTCAAGTCACGCCCTAGCGTTGATGCGCGGGCCGGTGGACAGAAGAGCCGCCACGGATTCGATGACGAAAATCCATACGGCACTTCTAGCTCAACCACCACCCGACAGTGGAGCCGATAAGCTCGCCAGTGTCCGAAGCTCGTTTCCTCAACTATTCTCAGTTGGGTTGCTGGTATGCTAGGTGAGTATTTCGAATCTATGATGATGATACTACCGCCAGATAATAAACTATTTAAAGCAAGTACAAAATTGTAAAGTTGTAGGCAACCGCCGTGCCTGCTGACGGTGATCACGGTGATTAAGTGACTAATATCATGACATGCATTTATGTACTACAGCCCATTCAATCAATGACACGCCTCGGCTCTGTTTGCACACGAGCCATAGTACATGTGTGGGAACTAGGTTACTAATCGACTCACTAACTTACATCAACCGATCACGAGCTCGAAGCTGCTGCTCGGGGGCGAGCGACCTAAGTCGCTCCATCTCACTCTGAACAAATTGGCGATATTGAGCCTCGGCAAGTCGTGCCTCCTCAAGCTCAGCACGAACGCGGGCCTGCTCAATAGCCCGCTGGTTGGCACGCTCCCGAATCTGAAGCTCCAAATCAATCTTTTGACGCAGCTCTTGAATCTTTCGCTGTCTCTCTTCTTCGGCCTGAAGCTTAGCATCATGCGCTAACTCCGCTTCTAAAGCTTGCCGCTCTGCAATTGCCTTCGCGCGCTCTTCTTCCTTGGCCCTTTGCTTCGCCTCCAACTGCTCCTTCCGAGCTCGGTCGACCTCCTGCATTAGCCGCTCGCGTGCCTGTCGCTCTCGCTCCCAAAGAGCATCCTGCTTGGCGTTGCTTGCGTCGAGGTGAGCCTGCGTAATTCGGTCCAGTTCTTCCTCAAGCTTGCGCTCCTCTTCTCGGCGAGCTTGGAGAAAAGCTTTGTATGCCACCATCTCCTTTTGCATGGCTTCTTTCGTCAAACGCTTGCGCTTGAGTTCTTCTTCATAGTCCGCAAGCTGAGCCTCAATGATCTTCTTATCTTCGAGGTCCTTCAGCCTTCGCTCTTCGCGCTTACGCTCCATCAGCTCAGCGTTCCAAGCAGCGACCTTTCGGCCCTGTTCTCGCAACTCGCGGATACGAGCTTGCTTCTCCTCCTCAGCCTTAGCAGCTTCCAGCTCCATACGAGCCTGCCATTCTTGGCGTTCCTGTTCTTTCAGGAGGAGCTCGGCGTTGCGACGGTTCTCACGGTCACGCATCTGCTCAATGACTGCAGCACGGGTCTCAAGAATCATCATGGAACGCTTTGCCGCCTCTTCTGTTTCACGGGCAATCTTCTGTTTGCGGTCTTCTTCCCAAAGCTGAGTCCAGATCTCGTCCTCCTTCTTCTCAGCCTCCGCTCGCAGACGCTTCTCTTCGCGCTGCCGCAGCTGCATATCCTTGACATATCGGTCGTTTGCCTCTGAGCTTAGCGTTCGTAGGTCGTCGCAGCCAGCACGCCACATGCGTAACAGCTCCTGTTGTGCAAACTCGCGTCGCTTTTCTTCGCGTGCTTGCTTGTGCTGCTTGGCAATAGCCAGATTACGTTGCAATTTGTCTTGAATGGATTCCGTTCCCGCGGCGATTTCGCGAGCATATTGCTCCTCCTCAAGTGCTAGCAACTCGGCGAGTCGTTGGCGTCGCTGCTCGACCTTCTGCTGCGCCGCAATTTCCAGTTGTTTGGCAATGTTCTGAATCTGGAGCTTTTCTACCTGCGCGGCGCTTTTGGCCTGCCAAGCGGCCACGAACATACGCTTCTCATCGGCCTTCTGGATCGCCTCGTGCTGCATCATCTTGTCGTCCAATTCGCGTCGCAGCTGGATCGCGGGGTTCTCGCCCGTGCTGCGACGGGTCTTGGTCGCGACTTGCATCATCTTCCCAGGGTTTAGTCCACCTACGTATGGCGCAAATGAGAGGCTAAATCCGAGACAGTATGGTATTGTGGCGGTTGTAATCGCTCTACACGCCTTATCCTACCCTCAACGCGCCTCCAAAGGGTTCCAACCGAGGTCTGGAGTGGGAGTGTGAAGAAGTGGGTGGTTCGAATAGGCGAGAATTTGAGGTAGGATTGTCATGTGTTGTGGCAAAAACGGAGTGAGACGATAACCAACGTATCAACCAATGCACATATAGCAGCCGTTGCGACGGCACACACCTCGCTCCCGCGTTTCGGCCTCGCAAACATTGTAGTTTTTGAACCTTTTTCCTTCCTCTGAGCGCTCGAGTAACGGTCCAGGCCGGATTCAAAATTTAACGGCCCAGGTTTCTCGCACAGAGGGCATTCCGCTGTGGAAAGTCGGCGTACATCGCTGTAATTAGTGTGAAATCACTGCAGTAGTGTGTCACTGGAGTGTTATATTCTATTCGGGGTTTAAATCCAATTGAGGCGTGCGAATTTTACCTCGTCGAGTTGGCATCATCCTAACCAGGAGAACTCACTTGGTCATGTGTGGACCGTCGTCAGGGTCGTCCAGACGCCAGTTGCGCTTGGGGCTCTGCGTAGGGAGCTGAATCGTTGCCATACGCATCCGCTGCTGACCGCCTGTTGAGTCAGTCGGAGGCACGCCTCCCTTCGTTGGAGAAGTCCCACCTGGTGTTATTGGGTTCATAGTGATAGGAGCAGCGCTGCCAGCTGCACCTTCTCCTGTTCTAATCTGATGGTTATGGATGTGAATCGCGTTGGCATTGACGTTTTCTCCTTGCGTGGCTTGCGAAATCGGAAGAATCACGTGCTCGATAGGATGTCTAATTTGTGTGTTGGGGTGCATGCCATGACGCTGCCCGGTTGATTGATCGTGTGACGTTATCATTCGATCTCCAGGGGTGGTGTGCGAGCTATGGCTGACATTCCCATGATCGGTATCTCTCTTGTCATTACCACTGTCGCTTCCTCCTTTAACTGGTGTTTGCTGGGAATCCATCAAGGGATCTGCACGACGAAGCCGTTCTGGTGATGTGAAGTAGTATAATACAACGATAAGTAATAAGCAAACAATGAGGCGGATAGCTGTTTGCACACGCCAATCCCTGAGCCATAGCGACAGCGCACTCCACTTGGTACTCCCCACATTCCAAACCTTCGACTTCCCACTTTGATCGCCGTTGGAGTTGCTGCGAATTGGACTGCTTCTACTAAGTTGATGGTTCAGACCGTTGCCCCGTAAGCTCATTGAACTACGTTCGGGACTTGAGCTCGCATGCGATGATGGTGATGCGAACTTTGGTGACAAATTCGGTATGGACATGGATGTACGGTTTGTTTTGCCTCCATGATAGGTTGGAGTGGTGCTGTGCATTTCGTGAGTATTCGCCTGCAGTCTGACTGGATACTATGGGACAACAGCGTTTCTTACCGATACAGCTTAGCTACGGCTCCGTGTGTAGCTTTGAAGGCGGTTTACCGGAATGCGGCTGATTGCAGCACCTGGTCAGTTGTCACCAAAGAAATTCGCCGAATCCGTTGCCGGAGCCCTGCTTGGTTGACTCTCGCTGGCTTCCAGCAGGATACGTGGTGGTTTCGCCGATCGCAAAGCTGGAGAAGTCGTCCAGATCGGTGGTCGTCGTTCAGTCGTGGAATACAGAATGGAAGTTCGTAGTCGAGGCGAGACGTGAGTACAAGGCCGTCTTTCACACTTATCAGCTGCACACTTGTGGTCTGACTCGGCGTCCCAGTCGTGTCACGCGGCACACCTGGGATATAAAACTAAGGTATCTTCCCTCGTTGCCTTCATTTCTAGCTGAGCTGCTCGTCAGGCAAGGTCAGGAAGCCTCCCCTTCAGTGAACGTGGCACATGCCTGTTGCGATTCCAACCGTGAGCGGATAGGAAACATTCAAGATTGCGTCATGAAATTCGAGTCCGTATTGTTCCTTTTGTCTAGTCACTTAGGCTCACGGTCCCATTCATCACCTGTCCACCTGCTGCAGCTCGATTCCCCAGCTCAGAGCCAAGCCTGACTTGAACGCAGAAATGGATACAGGACTTCGAGAACACGACTCTGGCGGGTGTCCGTGCAATAAGTGCATAAAGTGGTCTAGATTAGCTCACCAAAGGCAAAAATCATCTTGAAATAATTTTTCACCGCGTACTGCATAACCCGTACTCCTTCCCCACCCGTCTCCCCCTTTCCTTAGGAAATTTGCCTCGAAAGCGGACCTCGAAGCGACGCCTTCGGACACCGATTTCACGCGGTGCAGTGCGTGCAGTGTGATTATAATGAATGATTCTGGTAAATAGTCGTGGTACATGCCTGAACTGTCTGGTTTACATCGAAAACACCTCGCTGCTTCTGAGCTTATCCCTTCAGAAAGAAAAGCTCTACCGCGTTTTCGATCGCTTTCCTAGCGATTTTCGTTACCTCCTTTGGGCCTAGGCAGAGTGTGCGCCGAGCTATAACCAGCGTCGACGTGCCAACAGCGTGATCCACTCCCTTTTACAATGGGACATATACTCCAAGGTGCGGATGAGAACGAGAACAAAGCATCCTAACAATGGCCCCAAAGCGCTCCGCTTCATACCCTTGTTTCACTAGTCCAGCATAGGGACAACGTGGCTATGATAGAGTGATTAACACCGATACTGTGTTGCGTTGCGATGTACATCAATTTTTCGCGGGCACACGTGGAACGTCTTGGTATATTGCCCGTATCTGACCCAACAGGCCAGCCCTCGGAAACGATGATGGCACTCGGATCGAGGCTACGTTGGCGAGGGAGGCGTTGTGTCGGTCATGACATATCATTATACCTCATAATACCCTTGCCTTTACACCTGCACTCATGAATTTATCTCGTATTCCCACGCTAATCCACGTTCCTAATCACCTCCAGAGCGCCAGAAGCAGCTTCTCACCATGGCTCTTCCCTCGTTCTACGCTCTCGGCGTTATGGCCGGCTCGTTCTTCGCTCTGCGCTACGTTGGCCGAGCTCTTCTCGATGCCAAGGACGTTGTCTATGGCTTCCCGATCGTTGAGGACCGCAGGAAGATGATCAAGGAGATCGTACGTTGACAGTTTGGATCGAGAACTCGTTGTTGTGTGTTCGCGTTTTGTCTCGAAGGCGCTGGCATCCTTGATGGACTCCACTCATGCCCTCACCTCTTCTCCTCTCTTCACCTCGTGCAGTACCAAGGCAACGACGCTCGTGTCTACTTCATGGTCACTGGTGGCCAGTACCCCCCTGCAGCAGACCGCGAGGTGCCTTCCTGGGTTCAGCCCAATGAAAAGATTGTTATTTCGAATGAATGGAACACGCAACAGTCGTAAGCGGACGAGAGCACTTAGGTACAATTGCCCCGTGCTACGCGCGTTCCACCCCCCGCTGTATACTTGACTAAACTACTATACTAACTTGCAACCATGGCTGAGGCATTCTTAGAGGTATCGTTAGCTACCAGATCTTGGTTTTGGTAGTGGACCAACCGACCTCCCTCCAAAGCCGAAGTCATGTGATTTTCGTACATTCAAACTACAATACACTAAAACAACGCACATGTTGGTAACTTGAGCTTTATTTACACTCGGGCTAGCATCAACCTGCTTGAGACACTGTGATTCGGAATAGCTTTGCTACCTTCCACTCAACGCGAGGCCGCGGAGCAACTCGGCCTTTGCATTCATCATATGATATTCCTTTTGAATTTGCATGTAGTTCTTCAAGAAGGTGTTCAAATCAATCTGTGGCGGGGGGTTCGCTGCGAACGCCAGAGCGGATGCCGTACTAGTCGTAGCAACCGATCCACCTAGTGAGAACCTACCAGAGCGAGCACTGGATTTGACTTCGTCTGGCTCGGTATCTGCGCCCGGATGAGAGCCTGCACCTGCACTGCCACTCGAGGCTGACTCGGGCGAGATTGGAGAGGCATCCTCTTTGTCTCTGCTACTATCAGCCTTGACATCACCTCGCTCCTGACGACTGCTCGTCGTGGCGCTGACTTGTGTCGTAATGGCTCCCTCGAGGCAGTGCTGTCGAAGAGACTCGCCAAGCATCTCAAGCTCCGACTTTCGTGTGGATGCAGCCTGAGCAAGCGCGATTGTGGTAAACCTATTCTTCAAGGAGTTAACTGCCTTGGTAACTCTGGCTAGCTCCGCCTCCGCGGTCTCCTTGGCCTCCTTCGCACTCTGGTGCTCGGCCGAGATCTTGCTAAGCTCTTCAACAAGTGCAGCCTGACGTGCTTCAAGTTCTTCTACCTTCTGTTTCACGCTGTCTCTCGTTGCACTCAGCTGAGTGACAGGCTCGAGCGCGTGGACAAAGTTCTTCACTAGTTCCGTTTCGTTATCAAGGTCTTGGAGGTCTTCGATCGTGAAGAACTTCATCTGCGCCCGTGTAAGTTGTGGGCACGGTTGTGGTTGCGGCTGCGGAGGTGGTTGTGGTACCCTGGCCGCCTGGACCGCACCAGGTGCAGAAGCTGACTGTGAAGGATTGTTGCTTGATGGATTTGGATTTGGCTGCCCAGGCTGCGGCTGTCCCGGTGCAGCCTGTGGGTTCTGAGCGGGTGTGTGGAACTGGGCGGGCTCGGGAGCGTTTTCTGTGAACTCTCGATGCAGCACTGCGATGAGATTCGCGAGCGAGGAGTTGGGCTTCCAGCTCTCAAGCTCCGGGTGAACAATTAGGCAGTCGTCTCGGATGAAGGGTGAGCGCGCGTTGCGTCCGGTATACACAATAGGCACCTCGAAGGGATAGCGCTGCGTGGCCTTCACCGCGAAGCGAAACACTCCATATGCGTTCGGGCACAGCACCTCAATCATCATCGGGTCGACTCGATTGAAGGCGATCTGAGGGTAGATTCGAGCGAGCGTGGCTACGTCTCGGTCGAAGAGTTGCGCCGCAGTAGCCATCTATACAGGGTTAGCCGGCAGACCAGGTCGGATCCTTGAGGAAATGTCTCGAACCTACTCAAAGCACAGATTATTTTTTGGGGAAGTGACCAGGTTTTTCTACATTGTCACAAGTGTGGAATCGGGTATCCGAGTGTGGTGGGTACGAATTCAACCGCACCAACCGCTCTAGCACACAGCATTTGCCCCCATCCGACAGATATACACCGCAAAATTGACACTGCATTCCCAGACAAATCCTAGTGTTGACCTCCCCCAGGCTGAGTTGAGAGCATGCTCTCTAAGGCCGTGCTCCGCACGCGCTCGTGCCCCGACCTCCGCGATTACTTCCGCGAGCGTGGACTTAAACGCCAAAACCCGACCCTCAATGCTAAACCTGAAATCGTCGGTGATGATGTCAAAAGGCCAGCACTTGAACCACCCGCTCGAGTGAACTTCAGTCCCAAGCAACAGCAACAGCGATCTGGTGAAGAATCCGAGACGGTTGAGACGAAGCCAGTATCGCCGCCGTCTTCACGCAGATCTACATTGCACGACCTGCTGGCTGCTGCACGCCTGGCTGTGACTGGACGCAGCACCGATGCCCAAATTTCTCCGCGCCAACTTGAACGTTCGCGGATGGCTGCTCAGACTCAGCAGAAGCAGGAGCAGCATGCCGAACACCAACAGCAGCTGTATGCACCGCCGACAGAGGCTCCACAGCTAAAGCAAGGTGATAGCGCCTCCGTTGGTACACATGATGTGGCAGGCCTTGCCGCGGAACTAAGTGCGATTCAAGTCACAGCTGTGGTGAATGCGGTTGGTCAGGGCGAGTCTATGGTGCGGGAAACAGTTCAATTTGCTGTCCAAATGGAGAGCAGCACTATTTGTCCTCAGAGGTCAGAGCCGAAAACCTCAGTCCAAGCGATACCGTCCAAGGAGTCCTCGGGAAATGTTCCCTCTTCAACGAGCGCTTCGGACAAGCCCGTAGCGGAAAGCGGAGGTCGTACTTCGCCAACCATGCCAACCATGCGCCGGTCATCATCACTGTTAGCACAGTGGCAAGAGCAACAGCGAAGAAACCAGGAGATTGAAGAGCAGCAGAGGCAGCAAGAAGAAGCACACACACGGATCGTCGCGAGCCCTTACTGCACTGAGGCTCAACTAACTAGTCCATCGCCTTTCTATCAAAGAAATTACTACGAGTCAGAACCAGTCTATGCTGGGTATATGCCAGCGCACCACTTTTCGTATTATGCAAGTTACACTTCAACCTCCGAGTACACTCAGGTTGAAGCTAATACCACTGGAGACAACACCCAAAACCAACCTGACCAGGAAAGTTCTTCGTCAGTGCTGCACCTATTTGACTCTTTTAGAGCGCGTAAGCCCGAAGAGGTCGATGGATCCGACCCTTATCATACGGCAGCAACTACGAGTACACAAAATCAGGAAGCCAAAACGGGCCAGCGCGCCATGCGCCCACCTCAGCCTTCGCACGCAGATTCGCTGGCGCGGGAAAGTTCAACAGAAGCGAAGTGTTGTTGTCTCCCTTTCTGTACATGTTGTCGACGCCGCGGCCCAACTGCCGCAGCTTCGAAGCAGCCACCTAAAGTAGCTCTTGTATCGAAGGCTAAGCCAACGTCCAACTCGGTTACGTGGGAGGACGCTGATGCAAGATATAACCTCAGTGAGGCGATTCTAACTCGTGAATCCAACGCGAACGCAGTAGAGTCTCGTCCGGATGTGTCAGAGATGAAGAATAACTCTCAGGCAGTGTGTAATGATATTGAGCTGATCGTGAAGAGTACCTCTTATCGTTCAACAAGAATGGTACGCCAATGCACATGCTCAACGACGCGAGAGTCTGCGACCACCCCCGTCGTCTCAAGGTTGTGCCCTGCTGGGTCCTCACTCTCTGACCTTACTCAGGCGATGCCATGGGCGACGCGACGCTGTGACATTCTAGCTGAGGTTTATTCAAAGGCCATCAAACTCTTGATTCACGCAATCGCTCAGGAGCAGAACTCTACATCGCCTGAAGACGCGAGCGAATCGCAGACATATTTGACTGGCGTCTATGCAAGCATCATTCTGAAGCAGTCTGCGATTCTCGGATTGCTTGCTGGCGACGAACCTCCCAGCGCTGGAACAACTTTCACGTTTCAAAATGGCAAGGTCTCATTATCCCCTTCGAGCTCTAGTCTCCCAGCCATGGCAGACGTCTTGTCACCGAGGCCAGTATCTGACAATGCAGCACCTTTATCCCATGCTTCGACGCTAGGCTCCTCTTCGAGTGCCAAATCCGTCACTGACATGGATGTGACACTCTTCACGGAACGTTCACAACCCGTTTCAGCGCGAAAGATTCAAGATTATAATCGCATTCAGTTCATTCTCCGTCAGAAGGCTAAGATGACAGACCACACTGCGACTCTTGACCGATTCGCCGCAATGCGTGGCGGGGCAGGGGCTGGCGTGATGGGTGCCAACTCACAAGGCCATTCGTCGTCGTGTGCAGGCCAGAGGCCCGTTGACCATGAAGCGATGCGTCGGTTAGATACCCTCGCCCCGGGCCTTGCTAAAGCCACGGGCGTCGCCCCCATTGTGTCCCCTCTCAACGTCTCAGCTGATGATCTTGGTTTGCTGAACTTACAGTTGCTTGCGAACGTACTGGTCAAGCGGTTCAACAAAGTTAAGAATGACAGCCTAGGAGATTCCACTACTGACGACGACTTTACGCTTGACAGCTTTAGTGCACAGTTGACTGAGGCAGTGCGCGCACTGCTTGACCCGCAGCCGGCCATGAGTAGCGCGTATTTGGCTGCAATGCGAGAGCAAAGCCAGAGGCTTGAGACGCTTGCCTCACTTTTTGCGTCGCAGGCCTTGGAGAGATTCATACGAGTGCTCATTAGGACCAGCCAGGACGATCCTGAGAAATTTGACAAAATCTCGTCATCCTGCTTATTGTCACACGTTATCAACGGGCTTGTATTGCGTGACCTCGCATTGCTCTTGCAGGCACTCTTTGAGTTGACCCCAGCTTCATCATCCACGACATACGGAGAAGTGGCACCAAATCCAACTGCGCCTTTCCCAACGTTAACCTCCAACTCCAACGCTGCCTCTCAGCGGCTTCGAGTTCAAATTGCGTCCGATCTACACATTGAGACTTATGGGCTCTCCAAGAGTTTACCCAAAGATCAGCTCATGCGTGATGTTATCATCCCAGCCGCACCTGTATTGGGTCTGCTTGGAGATATCGGTGTTTTGGGGTCACAGAAGCCCGCTTTGGAGTACTGGGGTTTCCTTCGATACCAGGCCGCGCGGTTCAAGCTAGTCCTTGTTCTTTCCGGCAATCATGAGTTCTACTGTTCTGATCTGTTTGGGACGAAAACGGGCATGCAGGAGATCTTGGCGCGCATCCACGCGGTTTGTGTGGATAGCGGTGCACACGTTATCTTTATGGACAGAGAGAGTGTAGTCATCCCACCACTGCACTCGTCCTACACTCCAGCTGCGAAGGCGGCGTCCCCTAACTCCAAGCCATCTGTTCTGACAGCAAACTCCCCAGGCGTCAGCCTGCCGAACACTAAAGTTCCGTTCAAGCCTGTTCGAATCGCGGGATGCTCACTATGGTCGTTCGTCGATCCTGAATTTAAGGATCTAGTTCAGCTTGGTCTAAATGACTATCATCGAATCCACGTCGACACTGCCCACAACCGCGACTCTGGAGCGTCGTCATCTGCTGCATCGTTGCGACAGCTGTTGGTTGCAGACACCATGACCTTACACAAGGAGGACGTACGATTCTTGTTTAAACAGGCGCTCGTAGCGTCCCAGATGAATGAGAACTTACTGGTCTTGACGCACCATGCTCCGACGTTTAAGAACACTTCGAACCCGATGTATGAGGACTCGCCGTTAGCGAGCGCATTTGCCACGGATTTGGAGTGGCTGATGGCCCCGAAATGCAGCTCGCAGCCTGTACGTGCGCGAGAAATTGCATCCCTACACGCATTCCTTTCGCATCGATCAAATTCACGACCTGATCGGGCGGAAGGCGAAGAACACAGACTTGAGCCAGAGCTCTCAGCAGCGCTTCGGCTGGCTCACAGCGAGCTCAATGGAGACTTCGTGATGGATACGTCATCCCTGCACACGTGGTGTTCAGGTCACACTCATTGGTCGAATGTATCATCTCTTTATGGCGTCCGCATAGTGTCGAACCAACATGGCTATGTGGACACATCTGAATCGACTTATGATCCTAGCTTTGTGATTGCATTGTAGTCCACGTCGTTAGGCATACTTTGTCGCTCAAGCGTCGCTGGATGTTCTTTATATCATCCCTCCATGGTACTCTAGTTCGCCCACACACAGGCGATGAATACATTAGTGCACATTAGTCTCGATTATCAAACCATACTGTGTCTTAACAAAAGACCATACTCAATGTTTTATGAGAGCACTAGATGCTGCTGGGAAGTAATAGGAAGCAGGAGACGACATATCACGCCGTACTATTGACCTCAAAGATGATGAGGATCGTAACTTCTAATCCTCGTTCATTTCAGTCCCAATTGGCAGCGTGCCAGTACTGATAAATCCGCGCTTAATTCTAGACTGGCCATTCGCAGTAGGTTCATCATTTGTTTTTTGTTTTTTTCCTTTAGACGGGAGTCCCAAACACAATACATTGCCATATCAACATGTATATAACTCAGGGCTTTGGCAATCGTGCTCTTGTCGGAGAACAACTGGGTAGCAGAGGTAGTTGAGTAATTCTTCTTGTTGTTTTCTTCCAAGACGCCGAAGCAGGAGCTGCTCCGACGCTGCAATGCATGGATTGGGTACTATTGAGCTCTCCTCATTTTACAATACGTATCTTCATAATAGTAACAGAATTAACAAGTATACGAAAGAATTAGAAGATCGATAGGTGACTCGGTTTGGAAGCCTTGACCTGAGATAGGCCAGGGTCCACGCAACTTACGCACGAAGAACTCAGGAGGCCATGCACGTGCAGATTCGGTTCGAGTCAAACTACGAAAGCATTATCATAGTTGCGGCTCGCATCTAACACAAGACGACACTTCCTCAGTCCTCGTGTTTCGCAAGCAAGCAGGATTGCACAAATATCACGGACTGGGCGCGACAATCAAGCGAATCTTGGCCTGACTCGTCGCTGGCTTGACCAGTCTGCGCTTACTGAGTGCGGCGGAGCTGGACACCACGAGCATCAGCAGCAGAGCGATCAAGGAGGTTGCCCAAGGTGATACGGTCATCATTGGTAGTGGGACCACCGTGGGTGTGGACACCGGTGTAAGTGCCCTTGTCGTCGTGGAAGCGGACCTGCTCGGCCTGGGTACCAGAGGACTTGGGGCCGTCTGCAGCAACGATGCGAGCAGAGAGATCAGAGGCAGTGCAGCCGAGCTTGCCTGCAACCTCACCGAGAAGCGACTGGAAAGAGTTGAAATCAAGCTTGCGAGTCTTGCCAGCGTGGCGGGTGAAGGTGAGGTCGATGTCAGCGGTGGTGAAGCTCTTGTTGACGAGACCGACGTCAGTCACAAGCTTCTTCCAAGTGCGGCCATCCATGGAACCGGTGTTGGACTTGTCACCGAAGCGGCAGTAAGCGAGGTAGATCTGGAAGGTGGACGCGGGCGGAAGCGTGTAGAAGATGTGGTGAGTCATAGGACAAGCACGTTGGTGAACCAAGACTTCGGTTGCAAATTCTGCGTTATATTCGGCACACATTACACGGGAGCAGATTACACAGTGGTGGCATAATACACACAAGCAACTGGACACGTGATATTCACACGCGGATGAGGTGTTGGCATCCTGCAGGGTCCAACACACCCCAGGATTGCCAGCCCCACCCCCACCCGCACCCCCAGCGCCAAATTTTCAAAAACGTAACGCCGTCGGTTTCTCCCACCCTAACTAGTTCAAGTCGAAACCGCCGCTCGTGTGAGCTCGTTTTCCCGTGTCTGCCGCCAGTGTGTGTCACTGCTCGCGCAATATGGCCGCATAACTCGCAGAATCGACTCCGTGTCTGCAGTGTTGTGGCCTCCTTAGTCACAACACTCGTCAGGATCCATTGCAAAAATCGCAAGAAACGCCATGTAGCAAGTCGCGTGCCATCTCACCCAAAGGATGAAAGAACACATGAAACGATACCAAACGCGTAGTGAGGTGCAATAAAAATACATTATAGTGTTGTACGTACGGATTGGAGAGTATCAGCCTTAGATTCTGAGGACATGGTTGCTGTGTGTTGGACTTTTAATCGTTTTAATGCAACGATTTCTGTTTGGGATTTCCTTCCTTCTGGCAAAAAATCCAGAGCGTGTATTCTGGCCCCCCTGACTCTGGCAATCCTACCACTCCGCTCATCGCACTCTGCTCTGCATTGCTCTGTCTCATAACGCCCTTGATCGATCGATCGCACGCGACGCTACGCGACGCGACACCCCACGACTCACTCATTCATACCAATTCACTGAATCAGTTTCATCAAACGAAACACCACAGGCATAATCACAAACGGTATTAATGTATTCAAAACAACAAAGAACACCACGACTCATGCTGGTGAAACTTAATTCATTCGCCTTGGTGTTCATTCTTTTTTGGTTTTGACAGCTGACACAGACGCGGGGCTTGCCAGCTTATGGGTGTGTTGATTCGTTGGTTGAGTTGGTTTCCTCGCAACGCGGACCGGCATTGCGGGGCGCGCACGCTTTTCGCAGCTCGCGGACTCCTCTCTTCGATCCAGACCAGAAAGTGCTGAGGGAGGTGCTGAAGCGGAGTGGTGCGACATGTAGGGACCACACAGGGGCCCTGCAACGTTCATTATATCCTAAATCTGCTCTCTTCTTCGCTTTCAATTACATGTACCATCGACGTAACATCGAGTTCCTTACGTCATATCAGAAATACGGACAGTGCGTTGTGTTCGCCGAGCAGGTACGTGTGTGCGCGGGCATGATTACGTGCCTGGTCCTGCACAGACCTACTCTACATCTCTGCAAACGGCGCAGCTGTTGGTGCTGTGATTGCCTCAGGGAAGAGATGACAACAGAACAACCGCGTGTCGTATTCTTGAATGAGTCGACTGGTTGGGCTGGGTATGGGGGAATTTCTGATGGAGATAAATATACGTGACGATGTGACGTTGAGATCATTTTTGTATCTCTCTATATATAGATATACCACTTCTCGGCTCTGAATCTCTTCTATGTCGTGTCAGGCACAGCCGTCGCGTTCAACGTGATGACTAAGATTTCGCGACCATGCCTGGACACGTACCCCTAAACCGTGTGACGCTTCGGCTGTAGACTCACCTAGCAACACACACTTTAGAGCTCCTGAGGGTTGAGCTGATCTGCAGTCCACAACGTGAGGTTGTCACGAAGGAGCTGCATGATGAGAGTGGAGTCCTTGTAGGAAGTCTCATCGAGGTCATCGAGCTGAGAGATAGCCTCATCGAAAGCGCGGCGAGCCAATTCGCAAGCCTCATCACGCTCACCAAGAATCTCATAGTAGCAGACCGAGAAGTTGAGAGCCAGACCAAGGCGGATGGGGTGAGTGGTGGGGAGACCTGGGCCACCGTTAGCACCACGTGCGAGGTCGAGAGCCTGCTGGTAGTACGACTTGGCCTGCTCGTGGCAGCCTGCAGACTTGTCCTTGAACTCAGCGAGGTAGCGGTAGTAGTCACCGGTCATCTTGAGGTAGAAGACGTGAGCCTCAGTGTCCATATCGCAGACCTTGAGGATAAGGTGGAGGACATCAAGGACCTCGCGGCAGATGGCCTCGAGCTCAACCTCAACCTGTCGCTTGTACTCAGCAACGAGGGAGTTCTCCTGACCCTCATCTGCATTAAGAGTGCGCCAAGATGATCGTCGTGCGCCGATAACGTTCTTGTACGCGACGGAAAGCAGGTTGCGCTCGTCGTTCGTCAAGGTCTTGGGGGAGATATTTGACTTTTCGATCTTGTACACAAGAAGCTAGACGAGGTATCAAACGTGGGTGAATGGGTAGTGCAATCCAAAAGATGAGTGGAGAAATTTGCGTGAATGTCACCAGGGTGCAGCTTCGTGGGTACTTTAGGCTTTGATGCCAACCACTCGACAGACCTGGCATGTTACGTTGGTATCAGAGTCGCTCTCGCAAGCACGCGGGGGCGGACTTCGCGAAGTATTCGCTTGTGAAACGATCAGCGAGCTATAGCTACGCGACGATACACGTCGAATCCGCCTCCATCACGTCTGCAAGCGTCCAAAATGAGCGCTGAAAACGAGGCATGCAGCGTTCCGTTGATGGGTTGAAGATTTAAATAAAATAGGACAAAGGTGATGAACGTACGCGCATAAACTTGCACATGTCTTCGTATCGCTCTGCGGCCTCAGCATGGCGTGCAAGATCGTTGAGCTCACGGCGAGCAACAACGGGATCCGGGCTCAAAACGTCCTCGATCGATGGGTGATTGCACTGCATGACCGTTTTCTATCCAAGTGATGCGTGGAGCTAAGTTTCCGCGCCTGTAGAGTGGGTGGGATGGTTTGCCGTTGGCTAAATGAGTGTATCAATCGAAGCAGGATTGGTTTGGCTATACAATTCACACATCTACACACAACTGCACCCGTGATCTTGCCTCCAAAACCGACGCATAAACCGCTCGCGTTTCAATTAAAATCTTGTCTTCGCTCGAGCTGAGCCAGGAGATGGGGTGATGGAATACTCGAAGACTGGTAGGTAGCCCGGGTTGGTTCGAGCGGCCCAAGATCCGGGCCAGGACGGATAGCCCCGATTCCCCTTCGAGATAGAATAACGCCTCGAGGCACTCAAGTCGGGTTGAAAAGGGTTGTTTTTCTCGCGATGTAATGGCGTGAATGGGGAAATAATCGCGTGACATAATACATCATACTTGTATACACTCTTGTCTACGGTTTATAGTGCAGCCATGGCCAGACATATCCACCAAATCAACACAATGCATATTTTCTCGACCATTCAAACTTTTCCTCGATTTTCTGGGATTTTCCTGATTTTTTCCTTTTTTCCCCTCCCCCTCTCTAGCCGCACCAGCTTCGAGTCCCAGTCCCAGTCCCAGTCCCGGTCCCAGCCCGGATTTTTTGCCATTTTTCGGGATTGGATTTTTCTGGACTTTGCCGGCCCTTCGGCTGTGCTGGCTGAACTGGCCACAGTCAACTCATTCAGATTATGAACAAACAAGCAAACAAACAAACAAACGGATTATCAATACATCAAATATGCATATACCCATATTGAACCAGGTGTATTCGTAAATTGTGAGGATGTGCGGCTACGCTTCCTGGTTGAATTGGATCTGTGAAGACGAAATGCATCGAACTCGAATGCATGCATGCATGAACGATTGGAATGTTAGAATGAGTTAGCGATTGATTTGGTGGTTTGGGGAGAGGACATAGAGATGAAAACAGGATTATTTACCGGTAAGCTGACAGGATAAGTTCAAAGTTGCGAATAATCGCGATGTGTCGAGGAATACGAATTGACTAACAACCTAAGATAAAAATATGAGTGAGATACATATACGATGGATTACAAGGAGCTACGTGTCGGTAGTTGGAATGGGGAGCCAGCGCCTGGATGCGAAACGAACTGGAAGAATACGCGGAGGGTGACCTGAGATGACTAAAAGGCTAGTTGCAGCTAGGAAGGGAATGAAAAGAATGGGGGGCAGGAATGCAACTCGACCGACAAGTCTAAGGGAACACAAAAGTGATGGACTGGTAGAGCACAACAAACCAATAACAAACGACACAAGACAAACAGCTGGATAAATTAGTAACTTCGTTTCGCGACGTAGGAAAATGGCTGATGGAGGGCATGGGGATGGCATTTGACTGGCGATGCAATCCCGATGGTCAGGGGCAAAGGCGACTTGAGCAAGTCGTGGTCCTAGTATGGGAGGGTCGCAGATGCGTTTGTCTTGGATATGATACAAAATAGAAGGGTTATGGCTACCTCTCAGAGATAACGACCGGCTAGTCAGCGGCGCTTTGTATGGGACGTCTCAGGAAACTGAGAGCGTTCCGCAGGGCACTCAACCCTGGCAGTAGCATCTTCTGCGCAAGCCTCTACGGTCCGTGCTGCGTTCTGGTAAGTCCTCGACTTACATGTCTCTGGCTGATAAGGAATCGTCTCTGCGTTTCTCTTCATTGCCATCGAATTTCTCAAGCTTCGTTCTAGTACTATCAAACGGCCGATTGAGGAAATGTGTACTCACTTGTGATAAAGTCGCGAGCGACAACACAAATGACGGGTAGGCTAAGCGGTGGAGAGATGAGAACAACTGTGCTGATCAGCGAAATTGCTTGAATGTCAGTACAACGACTGAGGTGTAGGGAACGCAACTGGCGCAAGGCAGACGAGATAAGGTGTGATATGCTAGTGGGGCAGATCTTTGCATTGATGTTTCTACGCATGAGCAGAAATTATGCATACTTGCGAACTATGGAGGACTGAGGAGCACGAAGTTGAAATGGTATGGTGTGGGGGGAGTGATGTGGCCATAGCTCGTGCGGGAGAGGTTATAGTGTTAGCAATGTCAGATTCGGAGTGCGAAGTAGCTCATTGACGGATCCTAACGGTCTTACTGCTGTTAACGGTCTTACTGCTGTTAACGGTCTTACTGCTGTTGTGTTTCTGGACCCAAATGCAATCCTCCTGCTCGCTATTCCGTTGCATCGTGCAAGCCCAAGGAACAGATGTTACTTCTGCTCGCGACGCACGACGAGTCTGGAGAGTTTGATATGCAACAGCTGACTGCGATAGGATGACAACTCAGGAGAACCGTCAGATAGCTTCGACGGTAAGCTACTGGGCGACAGAATGAGGCCATGCAAATACAAGTTGGTTCCGGAATGGGAGGATATACCGTGCCTACCAAGGTCAAACTAAAGCTGGTAAAATCAATGACTGCATATTGCAGTTGTGGAATGCCAAAGTAAGAGCGATATGTACTAGTAACGAGAAATAAAAAGCCAGGTTTGTCGTAAGGTTAGACAAATAAAAAAGAACTTTCAAAACGGTACACTACCGTGCAGCACCCAAGACATAGGGCTTCGTGAGTGTGAACCCAGGATTCAGAAACGATGACTCGGAAGCAGCATCGGAGGTTGTGGTGCGTAAAAGCGGTGACTATGAGAGAAATGGTAGAGGTTGGGGGCTAGAAGAGGGTATTCCAATAGGTCAAGAAATCAAACGTCGCTCCGTCTCCACAAGTGATTTGGGGTTTTGTACAAGGGCGTAAAGAACGGGAAAGAAAGAACGACAAAATAACAGACAAGGTGCGAGTGTACAAACGGGTTATACAAAAGCCGAGGTAGAGTGAGAATGGATAATGGAGTGGTTGGGGTAGAAACGAGGCTACATAACAGTACTGTTCGTAGTGATTGGGTGGGGAGTAAGGGCGAGGTAGTGTGAAAGAAGCTGCGTTGGAACCGCGATTCGTCTGAAAAAGAACAAACTCTAATGTCAAAGATACGGTCGCCATGCTTAAAGTTCCGCTGCCTTGCGATTCGAAGGGGGGATGAGGTGGTGGTAAAGCATGTACACAAATACAAATCCATTCAAATGCCGATATGTTGGGGTGGGGTGGTGAATCAACATCTAATCTTGCAATATCAATCATCAATGTGTAAAATGCAAAAACGTGCGAAAACCGGGTGGTGAGGTGGCGAGGTGAAGTTAGTGTAGCTGGAGGAGGTGGTGAAAGCGGCTACTGTAGTGAAATGTCCATATTGAACGTTATGTGCTTGATTGGCTGACATGGGGGATATCGCACTTCAAAGCACGTCGATTGGAACGATATCATAACCATACAAAACCCACGGTGTTGGAAAAAACTATCAATGTTCACCAAGTGAGGTATGAAATTGGGAGGTGGTGGTGCGAGTATAAGATATCTAGGCAGATACCTCAAATAACAGCGTGAAGAAAGCTCACAGAACAAGGAGAAAACTACTGAGCAGGACAATTTGCAAAGAACAGTTGTTTGACGGTCACCTAAAGGACCGACAAACAACCATCTCAAAACAATTACCAGTGAACTACACGAAATGTTCAGCACTTAGTCGTATAATGTGCAGTGTCGTAAATCATTGTCTACGGTGCAGTCGCGACAGATGGGAGTGCACCTGTTGAGTGGCCTGTTGTCCGTGTGAATATGCATGATTCTGCTGAAATGCGCGATGAATCTGCGTATGGAACGTGCCAACTGATGGTTGATGAGACTGTTGCTGTTGCTGAGACCGGTGTTGTTGTTGAGGCTGGTGTTGTTGCTGGCCGGCATGAGAATTATGACCACTGTGGAGCTGCTGCTGTTGTTGATGCTGCTGCAATTGCGGTCTTGCACGGTAGTGACGATGGTGGTGGTGATGAGCCTGCTGCTTTTGCTGGTGAGTGTTGACGTGAAGGTGATGGTGGTGGTGACTATGATGGCCCAGATGTTGCTGCTGCGTCTGTTGCTGCTGTGGTGGCGATGATGTCGGCGCGAACTGGTGATAGTGTTGGTGGTGAGCGAGCCCAAATGAATGATAGCCCACGGGAGGTCCGACGTGGGCCGAGCTAGAAGGCGAATGACCGCCTCCAGATGATGGACTGGCAGGGGCATTCACACGACGGCGAGGAGGAATATTCGACGGTGGGTGTGGGGCTCGAACAGAGTCAAGTGCAAGATAAAGATCCGTCCAAACACCGGTGATAGGATCGACCGTAATCGACTCGATAGCAACGAAATCAATATCAAACAAATCAATGTTTGCAAGCTTTTGCTCCTCGGTTCGAGGATTCACCATGTCAAAATATTTGCGTTTGATCACAAATTGATTCGTCTCAGGCTCCTTAACGCGGCGAATGTAGGCTTGCCCGGTTCTTCCTGTATCCATGTTGCCCATGTTGATCGCGACTCGAATATCATCTTGGGCGAGGGCAACCTCAATCGAGATGATCTTTAGGTTCTTCCCGCCCAAACAAACATCAGCGAGGATGTTGGATCCAAGCTGAGGCTTGATTAGGACCTTACTACGGTTCACAGCGGGGACTGGTGTGGGAGAGCGGTTGTACACGCGAGGTTGCCCTTTTAGGTCCTCACTTAGGACGATCGGGGTCTCCCCCGAAGGAGCGACAACGGCAGGGTCAGGGCGGCACTTAATTTCTACCACCTGACGGAAATCCTTAGGACGGGTTAAGGTGAATATACCTCGGCGGCTATCGTCTTCAGGATCTGGAGGCGCGCTAGCATTGGCAGGGGCATACTGCGCCTCGACCATGGTTACTTGCCCCACAGTGGAGCTCTCGGTTTCAACCGAGGTAATAGATGATGCAGATGCAGATGCAGATGCCGTTGACCGCGAAGGCGAGCCACGATTCGAAGCGGGTGGTGTGTTGTTTGCCGCAGTTGTGCTCGCGGAGGCGTTCAGCTCGATTTGATGCGCCTCTGATAAAGTCGTCGTAATCGCAGAGATAGGCGATGCCTCGGGGAGCTCTTCAGTCGCAGACGTCGTTGTAGGAAGGTTGGTGTTGTCCCCTGAATCATGCGAAGACAAGCGAGATTCCGCACCAGAGGCGACCGTGGATTCGAGAGGAATATCGGCACTTGTGGCAGTAGTGTTGTTGGCTGTTGACGTTGCCGAGACAGCTGCTGTTGTTCCTGCTGATCCCGGGGTCGAAGTACGCGTGGACCGATACGAATCATACGTCTTGGTGCGAGCCCCTGGTCCACCTCCAACGCCACGTGATGATGCTGGTGGAGTGTAGTGCCCATAAGAATGGTGGTATGTGTGATGGGCTCCGTGCTGGTTGTACTGGTGATACCCGTGCTGCGAATGAGGGTGTGGATGCATTACACGGCTACCAGGTTGATGGGGACTACCTATGGTACCAGGACTGGCGTTCCGAGGCGGATGGACAGAATGTACGTGATGGTGGCGATGATATGCAGAAGAACGGTGCCTTGGAGGATGCAGCTCAGCCAAAGGTGAACCACTCTGATTGGACGCAATGGACGGTTGTGATGCCAGACTCGTGGCGGAGGCTTTATCATGAAATAAGGCACAGTCAGCTCCGTCGCACTCGAAACTACAACCGCAGCCGCAACTGCAGTCGCAGTCATACCCAGAGTGATCACCACACTTGGCGCAGTTCGCAAGCTGACACTCAGGACCAACACTAGAAGCACTTGAGGGGTGGGAAGAAGCGGGAGGGGGTATGGAGCCGTGCGGAGGCGAGTGGGTCAACTTATTCCCGTAGCCATGTCCGGTCCCCTTCGCATGACTCAAAAGCGATAGACTCGAAGTGCTGGCGATGGGAGAGCCTGAACTGGTACCTGATGTGTGGTGAGAAGACTGCGAGTAGTTGATGAACAAGTTTCGGGTTGTCAGCTGAAAGGGATTCGCATGCGGGTGTTGTTCGTTGAACAACTTGAGCGCAGCTTCGGCATCTTGTTCCGTTTCGAACGTGACAAATCCAAAGCTTCTGGATTTCACTTGAGACTGTGGAGAACCTTGTTGCTGTTGGTGGTGGTGGTGGTGGTGGTGGTGGTGTTGATTTGGGCTCTGGTGTGGGCCCTGGTGTTGGTGTGAGTTACTGTTGATGTTGCTAGTGTTGCTAGTGTTGTTGTTAGTGGCTGGGGTACTGGCACTAGCCGCTGCACTTGCTGTCACAACCGTGGTCGGGGCTGCAGTCGTTGGGGTGGGTGTTGAAGCGCCAGATGCAAGTGCAGTGCTCGCACTGGCGCTGGCTGGGACCGACGAAGATGAAGCCGGAGGCGACAGAGATGCGGATGAGGGAGGCGGGGATGACGCCGCTGATATCGGCACCGCTGCGACACGGGCCTCCCGCACCTTGAACCCTTTGGAGGCGAATACGTCCCTCAGGTCGTCGTCCGTGACCGTCCAATGGATGAAGAGTCGCTATATTCGGCACGTAGGGAACGGTCGGGGATTATATGGGAATGTGATTTATAAGATATTTCCACTCCTACACCCTCCCGCACAGTAACAAGCTATACTCGATTCAACTTAGAACAAGTTACAGTCCGCATGATTTCGGGCATTGCGTAATATTTGAGAAGGAAACAGCACCCGTCCCACATACAAACCAGTGTGTTCAGTGCGCGACACCTTGAAGTATGCAGTGTACGTACATTTTTGAAGAGTCGACCTTCCATTGCTGACATGTACAGCGTTTTATACCCTGTTTTAAATGCCCAAAAATACCTCCTCCCCAAGCGGTTTTTCGGATCTTGCACAGCGTTCCAGGCGCGTTTCGACGAGCACACCAGTAATCAAGTGGGCACCAACGTAGCAAAGACGACGCCCCGGTTGAACTGCAGTGATACGTGCCCTCCCGCCTGAAAACTACGAAAGACCGCTGGCCAACTCAAACGAAGTCACAATTTTTTGGACAATTTGAAATTTGATCTGTCGGACTGGGTTGTTGACTGCCGGTTGAGTGGGGCATATCCATCGGATCGGCTCGTTTACCTCAGGATAAAAGCATCGTTGAACTGTCTAGACATATTCCATGGCTGCAGACTGATACGACTTTTGATATACTATCTCCAGCCACGAAACATGTCACATGCTTGACTTGTCAACCTTTCCCATTGATCCGGAGAACGAGGTCCGCGAGCTGGCTTTCATAGGGGGAACTTATATCCGACTTACATAATCCCAGGAAAGGCCCTACATGGGTGTCTAAACCTGCACACATCTTGAACATTGCCAGGGAGTCAGTCCTTCCTCCGAGCAAGTCTCGAATGTCGCTTCCGTCTCCAGCCTACCTTTTAGTGGAGGATGTATCAGGTCCTTGGATCAATCCTGATTGTGTAGCAGATTTCACGAGGTGAACCAGAGGGCGATGTATCTACCAGTAAGTCTCGGTTCTCATGCTTCTCATGACCCAGGAACCTGAGATCTGCACTCTTCAGCAAGGATCTGCACCAGCTGAGTGCTCAGTCACCTCACTCGCAAAATGTTGCGAACCCACCCTCGGCACGCTCGCCGCTGCCAGGGGTGCGGGAATACACGTAGATTGAAGATTAAAACTGCTTGTGGAAAAAGGGTGTTTTTCTGTGTTTTGGGTGGTACGTCACGGGTGCCCGGGTCCAGACTCACTTTCGCTTGATACGAGACCGTATATTCTGCCGGAATAACCGAGGTGCACCGCACACCACCTCGTCGCTGGCCTACAAATCGCACCTAAGTGGCCGGATTCTCAAGATAAAAATCTACGAGTGTCTTGGTAGGGATAACTAGGGCGCGTCGCCTCGCTCATTCGACGTGAGACGAGTCGTGGGACTAGACTTGTATAGCAGCATCCAGTGGTGTTGTTACATCCTCTAAATCGAGGTGGAACATGCCACAAATCGCATCTCTACCGTTCCAACCGGACCCGCCTCACTGTGAACATTTGAACACGGTACTTTTGCATAGCCTCTGCAGAGTGTCTGAGGCGTTGTGTACAATATTCCCCGTCTCACCTCTGCGCAAACCACTCCCACCATGCATCCTTTATGGCTCCCCTCACCAGCCGCTTTGTAAAGCGAACCGAAGCTTTTCAAAGCAGCGTCCATCGCACCTACCCGCAGCTCATCCCCCTGTGTCGCGCGCGATTGCGATACAGCTTGTGTAATTGGGGACTCTTCCGAAGAGCTACGCTCACGGCCTTTTCTGCCCACGAAAGGCATCGGAAGAACTTGTCGAGGTAGGTTATCGCCGGACAGGTTGGCTAGTGTACACTAACAAGCACACACCTTCCAGATGTCTACGCCCAGGAACAACGAGGAGGCTTCTGACTCGCGCCGCAAGTCAGAGTCGCGGGCGCGATCCGAGGAGCCTCCCTCTGAGAGCCGACGTGCCAGCATCTCCAAGGCGCCAGCGGTTTCCCGCCGAAAGTTCGGTCCTGAAGAGGTGCCGGAGCATGCCGATGCGCTCTACCTGCATGCAGCATACCTGCCCAAGCGAAGCAAGATTTACATGTGGTTCCAGGCAGGTACACCTGAAGACGCTGATCTAGGTATTGCAGGTTATCTTTGTTACTACATTGACCCCAAGCGACGTCCCGAGATTACCGATGCAGTCGTTTCTGAGTACAGACTCTACCAAGTTAACAAGGTTTCTTTGGAATCGTTGCTCCGCCTCAACTACGGCAAGCCCACCAACCAGAACCACGAGTACTTTGCGCTCAATGAGACAGACTCGCTCTTCCAGATCGTATACGAAGACCCTGTGCTCTCCGACGAGGCTACCCTCTACCTCGAGGCGCCCTCTGCGCAGGCCGTTGTCGAATGGTATGGAACCCTCCTTAACTGGATGGCCTACGCTAAGATCGATGTTCGAGAGTCATCACCACGCAGTTGGGTTATGCGCTGGTACGATAGCCACTTGTATCAGCTGCTCACCCGAGGTACCGAGATCACGATGTATGAGGAGAAGCGTGCTGACCAATGGTGGTGCTTCTTAGATGAGGACATGATTCGATTCACCCCAAGCACCGATAGTCTGAACCTTGACAAGGTCACAGATATGTATTTCATTCGACCAGACCCAAGCAAGGACCCCCTTGATGACCCTTACTGTCAGTACTACGGTGTCCGTATTCATGGTGATGATGCAGTCCACTACCTCTATGCCACTACCGAAGCCACGATCTTGAACTGGCTGAAGGGTATCCAAGCAGTCTTGAAGGAGAGTGGTGTTGGTCTCGGTGTGGAGGATGAAGAAAACAATAGCTTCCAGGAAATGTCCGTATCGCGTATGAAGGCAACTGCCAACTTGGCTTCGGGCACACCTTTCCTTATGTACACTAAGAACAAGCCTCCGTCTCAAGTCACCGTTATTGTCCGTCATGGTCGCCTAGGCTTCCCTCGTGCTGGCTCTGAGCAGTCTGGATTTGACGAGCACAACTCATTCCCCTTGGAGTGGATTCGCGCCATTTACTTGCGCAAGCAGGCGCCTTCATTCAACGCCACAAACCGTGGTAAAGAGGCAGATCCTGAGTGCTGCATCACCATCCAGTATACATCCGCAAATGGTGGCAATACGATCGATTTGCATCTGTGTGCGTCCGCGCCAGAGATCCTCCAAGCATGGTTCCGAGACTTCAAGGAAGTCATCAAGTCGGAGGAGGAAGGCGTCGAGCTCACCACTCAAAAGGAGGGCGATGAAGCTGAGGACGACGATGCTGACCCTGCGCATCTCATCACAGAGGACGTTAAGAGCAACACTGATGTTGTCGGTCTTGTTATGGCCGGTATTGAATTGGTGTGGGAATGCCGATCTCGTGGCAGGGCTGCTGAGACGCGACGTGTCATCTTGAAAGGCAACCGACTCTTCTTCTGTCAGAATCGTCACTGCTATTCGTTGAACGCATTTGCTGCCATGTCAGTGGGTGTTCATAATCTCTTCCGAAAGTGTCCTACGGCTGACGGTGTGAATCCCCAGTGTGCTATGTCCCTCATGTACGATATTCAAAACAATAAGACGATTCTTGCTCGTGCAGGTGAAGATCCCACTACGCTCGAGATCGAGGAGATCGAGCGCACAGCTGCCGAGCTAGAGGAAGGTACCAACGTCGGGCGACTCAACATCGAGTTCCGATCTCGAGAACTCCAGCGCATGTGGATTTATGGTCTGCAAGAGGCGCTTGTTGGTGTCGGTATGAACGTTGAACTTGTAGAGTCTTCTCAGGGCCGTATTACCGGTCCAATCTACGTTATCAAACAACGCTCTGATGATGATCTTATTGATGAAGTCGGTGCTGGTACGAAGTTCATTCAGTACACGGCAAGGAAGACGTATGATGTTATGCTCTATGCCCTCGAGAACGCATTGGCCTGGGGTCCACCGCATTTGACAGTAGCATTAACCGATGTCCTCGACTTCTGGGTTGGGCCTCTAGCAGCATTGCGCAACCGCAAGCCTGACCCGCGCGTCGCCACTGCCGCTGAACCGTACAATGATCCCAAGGATGTTAACAATGTGGAGCTGATCACCCTTGTGTTCCAGGCCATCGAGCTCAGTCCCGATCGCAAGGCAATTGTTGCCGATCATGTGATGAGATTGAGTGCTGAGACCGCCGACATTGTCGAAGAGTGGGTTTCTGCCCTGCATGAAGCTGTTTCGATGCTGCATCGCGCAGAGGAGCAAAGCGACCGTCTGAAGGAGAAGGGTAAGGCGCAGGTCAATCGTTGGGCCAAGATCCAGCACCTCCAGCAGTATAAAATTCTGTTCGATGGCCTGGTCGTTCGTGTGTACAGCAAGAGCAAACCACCTAAGCAAAAGCGTATCTTCTTTACACAGGGTTTGGTCTGCCTTGCACACCCCGATGACCCTTCTCGCCAGCCGAATAAGGATGCATTCCCCGTTGAGCGCATCACTCTCATTCACACCAAGCCCGAAGGCCCCGCATTCTCGAATCCCAAGTATCGTGTGAAGGGTGAATGCTGCCTTACGATCCAGTACAAGAACAGCAAGGGCCAAGACAAATTCGTCTACCTCGAGATGGATACTCCTCGTGAACATGATGAGTGGATTCGTGCCTTTGAGGACCTCGCGCGAGAGGATGGACTAAACACTGTCCGTAACCGTGAAGATGAGGAGTCGCTGGCAGAGCCTAGTTTCTCGCGAGGTGCTCAATCTGTCGTCTCTCGAACGCAGTTCGGTCAAAGCTCCGTTAACATTAACCCCTCCGGCTTGCGTCGCATGCGCTCACTTGGTGATGGTGCTCTCTTCAACCTCTCAATTGATGACGAGCCACCGAAGCCATGCTATGTCTTTGTCAAGAATGGCTACATCTTCTGGGTGCCAAAGCACCAAATGATTCCCCTTCGATCCATTACCCAGCTTGACCTTCGCAAGTCTGCTACATCTGTCTTCCGTAACCGCAAGCACGTTCAAGAGGGAAAATTAATTACGATTAACTACGATTTGGGCTACGGTGTAATCGGCTCAGCACACTTTGAGGCGCTGAGCATGAGTAGCTTCCAATTCTGGTTCATTGGACTGAGACGGTTGTTTGAGTCTCTCAATATCGTGTTGAATCCAGACAAGTCTACTGGTGTCAAGGCGTACCGCTCACGTGTTTGGATTGTACAACGCGATCACGCCGCTCTGGACGGTGGTTTCTTGGAATGTGACTTTGCTCAGATTGGTAAGCCCGTTGAGCGTCGTACCTTCACGATTGAATCGAACAAGATCGTATTCCAGTCGCTGGACAACTTTGCTGGTCGTGGCTCTGCGGGCTCAACCGTGTCCATCTTGCTCGAAGATATTTATTGTATTTATTTTTCGACGAATACTCTGCCCTTCGCGGACCTGGCTGATGAAGACGAGAGTATGGTCTTGTACAGCTTCACGTTGATGTATTTCGACAAGGGTCGTAAGACCCAAGTGGGTATCATTGCTCCTGACGGTGATCGTGATTACATGCGTGCCCTTGTCGATGCACTGTTGTCACAAGTAGAGCTCCTCGGCTTCCGCGTGCTCGATGACGACCGACGCCTCCGCAAGCCTGAGTCAAAGATTCGCATCATTTCTCCTAAGCACGATCCCTTCGGTGCACTGACCCAGCAGGCGTCAGGTCCTGGACAAGCAAAAGAGCAACCCCAACAACAACAGCAGCAAGCAGCCGAAGCGACTAAGGTAACAAGATCTCGTGGTAGCATCGCTCCAAGCCAGAATGCGCAAGTAGCGGCCGCAACCGCAGCTGCACTTGCCGCACTGGGTGCAGATACGCCGACCATGAGTGCAAGCGACCTCGCTCAGGCCGCGACAAAGGCCCAGAATAAGAAGCCTGGTGCTCAGGTAGACGAAGATAAGGGTGAGCAGGCCCGATTGAAAATGCTTCCTGCAGCTCTTGCTGCAATGGTCCAGGGTGAGCCTATGACCGGCTACGCCTTCATTCAAGATGCTGCGACTATGGACGTCCAGATCCGCTCTTTCCAGCTTTTTGTCTTTTATGAGCCATCTCGTGATCTGGATGGACTGCACCCAGGCAGAATTTGCTGGTGTGCGCAGGGATCGCGTGTCGTTTCCCCTGACTCCAGCATCTCGATTACCGACATCACCAACATTCTCATTGGTCAACAGTCACCTTTGTTCCGAGATATGGCCTTCCAGAACACTGACGTAGATCCAAGCTGCTGTTTCAGTCTTATCACTGCCACCGAGACGATTGATCTTGTGGCTCGCAGGCCCTCCGTCGTCGCCACCTGGGCTAAGGGTCTCAGCTACGCATTGAACGCACTGAAGGCTCCCTATGCCGTTACATCTCGCTCTCGCATGAATTACGTCGTCTCTACGGCACCCGATCCAACTGGCAAGCGACTTGCCGCAAAGAATGCCGTCGATCGCCGTATCTTGGAGATGAAACGCGAAGTCGAACGTGCAGAGAGCATTCTGAGCGTTCCTGACAACCTCATCGCCGTTGCAACCCAAAACCAGCAAACGCAGATGGCCTCTGAAATGCAGCTCAATACTGCGCGAGCCCTCGCTGTTGCCGGCTCAGCTGATCTTATTCGTGCACCGATTGTACCTATTTCACCCGTTGACATTACAAAGGTGTTGGATATTGAGCTCCAGGAGATTGCAGAACTGTCGAGACTTCAGCGTGGAGCTGAATTCATTCAAATTGATTACTACTACAACACAAAGACGCGTTCTAGCTCACTCGCAGAGCAGACCCATAACCGCGCGCGTCAGTTCAGTGATGAGAACCTGATCATCGATAAGCGTGCCGTCATGGTAATGTACGTACCCGACGACCACTTCGGCTCTATCTGCTACTATTACAGCGACAGCTATTACACCAACGAGAAGAGTGCTGGCAACCCTTATGTCAAGTCTATCCCTATCAGCATGATAACTAATCTATCAGCCGCGGGAACTGCGCTCGCGATTGTGAGTCCCATTCTCCAAGACTGCCATAACAACACGTTCAAGATTGAGTCGGATGATCAGCGCGTGATCCAAATCTGGTTCTCTGCGCTCTCTAAGCTCTGGAGCCGCGTTCCGCCTGCGGTCTACAATGAGGCAAAGGCCTTGGCTGCTAAATTGACCGCACTTGAACAACAGCAGCGCCAGCTTCTGTTACGTCAACAGAATGCGCAGTCGACTGCATCCGCTGCGGCCGCTGCAGCAAGCGCTGCTGCGAAGCTTCAAAAGACCTACAACCGCATGGCAATTGTTGCGCTCGACCGCCCTCCTCAGCCACTTGTCGCTCGTCAGTTGGCGAGCCTGCTCATGCCGCCGTCTGGCGCCCCTCTCTCGGCCGCTGCAATTCGATTGGGTGGTACAGATCCGGAAGAACTCACCCTGGATGAGAGTATGGTTGAGATGCGCAAGAAGCTTGAGGTCGCCGATGATGTGTCACTCGCAGAAATGGCCATCACAGACGAGGAACTTGCACGGGAGGCCGAGACGCAGGAAGAGGACGGAGACGGTATCCTGAGCCAATGGGCGAGCGCGACTGGATCGTTGTTTGGACCAGGTCGACTCTCTCCTGAGGATGAGGCCAAAAGGAAAGCTGCTGCCGATCGCAATGCCGGAGCCATTTCTGATGCCGAAATCGAAGACGACATTGTGGAGGACGATACAGGTGCCGTGCAATTCCCAGCACATGACGCCGTTGCAAAGGAACAGGCAGAGAAGTTGCGCCGCGCCAAAGAGAAGCAGGCCGGAATGCAGACCGAACAGATGCTTCGAGCCTCAGGTGTTCCCGTCGGAAGTGGCGTCACTGTTTCGGGCCTTGCTGCGTCCGATGCTGCGCAAGCTGACGGTCCTGAAGAGCCTGAAGGTGAGGAGCTCGGGGATGATTCATATGACCCACGCCTCAATGTTGACATCGACTTCGATGATGCCGCCGAGGAAGCCATTGCTCAGCGCGAACAGGCTGCTCAACAGGAAGCCGAACGACAGAAGCGAGCAGAAGAGGAGGCTCGTGCTGCACGAAAGGCGCGTCTCCAAAAGCAGGAAGAAGAGCGCCGCAAGCTCGAAGAGAAGCGAGCTAAGGCGCGTAGCCGCTCTGAAATGTACAGTGGCGTTGATGCTGCGGTGACTGATGAGGCTGCGACCTCAAAGTCCAGCAAGCAATCGAAGAAGGCAGCAGCTGCATCTAAATCATCAACCTCTGCCAGTGCTGGTGATGCTAGGGCAACCGTGACAGAATCGGCACGTGCAAAGAAGCCGGAAGCTGCAAGTGGAGCGTCAACTACAACTGCTACGCACGCCTCCACCACGTCCGTGCGAGATCCCAAGGTTGTTTCGCCTACCTCAAGCTCGCTCAAGGATGCGGCAGACGCTGCGAAGCGAGAACTCGCAGAAGCCGCCGCAACTAACGCCAACCTCACGGTGGGTGTGGCGCAGCTGGAAGCCGAGTCGTCTGAGGACGAGGGAAGCGCATCGGCATCTGCATCGGCATCTGCATCGGCATCTGCATCGGCGTCCTCTGCGGCAAGCGCTGCAGCTCACGGAGAAGCTGGATTCTTGTCTGGGGCTGAAAGTGAGTACGAGACTCACACTCGTGTTGAAGACCATAGAATCGAGGTTGAACTGGAGACGTCTGGCATTGAAGAGGCAGGAGGCTCGGATGATGAGGTTGACACCGAAGCCGATGGTGCGGATGATGCTACTGAAGGTGAAGAAGACGTCGAAGGCGAAGAAGCAACCGAAGGCGAGGCCGACGAAGACGAGGATGAAGGTGAGGATGCCGATGTGGATGAAGAGGCCGCTGAAAGCAAAGACGCCGCTTTATCTGATGCTGAGGCTTCTGCCGCAGACGAAGATGCTGACGACGATGTGGAAGATGACGAGGAAGTCGAGGAAGAAGAGGAAAGTGAGACTGAGACTGAGGAAGAATCTGAATTCGACGATGAAGATGAGTCCGAAGTTAGTGAAAGCGAAGAGGAAGACGAAGACGATGACTCAGTCGATCCTGAGCTCGCTGCTAAGGCGCGCGCCCTCGCCTCCAAGAAGAAGTCCAAGGTTGGGCACCGAGACCCAGCGCTCGCACTCCTGCAGGCACAGGAATACGCACGCGCACTGCAGAAGCTGCTGGATGAGCATCAGAAGAAGCTGGCTGAACTTGCGAAGGCTGCGAAGGTGGCCGAGGGCAAGAAGAAGAAGAAGAAATCAAAGAATTAACCAATCTCAGGTATGTACCCCATCTCTCCCGGGGTGATTCATCAGAAGAGGCTTGAGATTTCCAAGGAACTACAACTTCGATCCATACTAATTCGGTCGCATGTGTTGTTTATCTTACAAGTACCACCAGTAAAAATTGTTTCCTATGTATTTCTCTCCTCCATTTTAGCTCTGGGGAGGACTTAGTTCACTGGATATTGCAGTCAATACACATACACAGCCATATCTACGTAAGTTGGCTCACATGCATTATTCGGGAGGATGGGTAGGTTGTTGGTTTGCAAGTTGGCTTTGGGAGCTGATCGCAAAGGAGCAGGCTCGTGTTGAGTGTTTATACCTTGCGGCGCAACGAACCTTTGGTTACTCGCACGCCATCTTCACGGACATATGTAACAACGTCCTCTTCCTGATGTTGGATTGGCACGGACGTAAGTTGCGATCGTCGAATTAGTGAGGGATAAACAACATTGGGAGGAATTCGTCTCCCTAACAAAGCAAAGTTTTCAAGCCCCACATAGTCTTTCCGAACCGACTTGGCTTCATCTGGGATCGATCCGTCCCCTGCTACATTGGCGGTTGCCTTGTCAGCTCCATCATTCTTTACCTCTCCGTTCGCTTGAGTGGGTTTAATAGCAACCCAAATCGCATAGTGACTCTGAATCAGGTACCATTCTTCGTACTCGTCGAATCGTTCGCTTGGGATTGCCTCAACTCTTCGAGTGTCTCCCTCGTCGAGGAAATACCTGTAGATCTCATACATAGTCCAACCAGCCGAAGCTGCAAAACCGACCCGTTCAAGTCGCTCCTTTTGTGCGTCGAAGTTCGGATAACGCTCAAGACCGAGTAGCGGGCAACCACGCCTCCTGAGATTGTCGATCATGCCTCGACCATACTCATCATGAGCGAAAACCTGTTCGTACATAACCAAGATTAGAGGACCCGAAAAGTGAGCGGTAAGGGCTTTCAGGAGTGCGTCCGATGTCTCCGGTTCCAGATACACGAGCATGCATTCGCTTAGCACTAGAGTCGGCAATGTGGGGTCGAGAATTGGATTGGGACCCTTGGTGAAGGAATCCAAAATCGCGTCCGCATCGTGGCTGAGATCAGCTGCTACAGCAGCGTAGTCTTTTGACAGGACGGTGATACCTTGAGGGTAAGCAGCATCAGCCTTGTACTCAAGCGGATGTTGCACCTGTGCGGCGTCGCTGCTCTCTAGCACCTCCCGCAATAGAATCGTATGCTGAATTGTTGTCAGTTTTCGGGCCATGGTGTCTGGGTAATCGATTTCAACATATCGAGACGCTGAGAGACGCTTGTGAGCTTTGAGGCGCCAGTAGGTTGTATCCATGCCAGCGCCGAGGGAGATAATCTGCGAAGGTAAACCTTGAGCCCGCGTCGTCTCAATAAACTCTTGGATCATCTTATCCAATGCTGCCACACGCGAGTAGTAACCTCGATTCATCATGGGACTTTTTCGAGTCTCAAGCATCACGTTACGAGCGAACTCGAGCTGGGCCGCACGGGTTGACCCCGCTGGGGGTGGCTGTGCAAAATACACTAGAAAGTCATCTCGGTAGTAGCCCAGTTGGATCGCAGACCTAGAGAAGTGCAGAGGAGTGGCAACCATGCGAATGTGGTTTGAGTTCAGTGGTCAAGGTGTCAGACGTGGCGAGTACCCTTATTGTTCTCAAAAGATGGAGCTTGATAAGAGGGTGACTTTGCATACGAAACTATAACTTGTACAAACGCAAATGGGGTGAAGGTTTCATCCAATCGCAAGTGATCGAGGCCCTACATGACCCTGATCCTGGTCTGACCATGAAGGCCCGACCCAGCTGATTCAGAAAAAACGTACAGTTTTGCGACTAAGGCATCTTGCGCAGTGCGTTGGACCTCACGAACATCGCTCATTGTGGGGACAAGATTAATCGCGCTCGACAGCGGGATGCGTCGATCGGCCGGTATCTTGTAGATCGCTCTGAATCGAATGACTGGCCTAAGCTTTGTTGAGCTTGGGGCTAGAAGTGAGGGGGGAGTGTCGTGTACCTGCCATCAATGAGGCGCAATGATATCCGACGAGGCCAGTAGATATTATTCCGCGGTGATCCGTGGCATGCAGCAATGTGATCCCAGCGAACAACACTTTCGACAAAGTGGTTCGCCACAGATTTTCCAATACTGTGAAGAGTTGAATATCACACGGTGTGGTGAGTGTTTCATCTGAAAGACAGCACTACAGTAAGTTTGCAAGTGAGACACCTCGACTACAACCGTCTTCGAAAGCACACTACAGAGCCATCATGTCCAACGATGCTCCTGTGCACGATTCCGGTCCTGTGGTCACCTCGTTGTACAGCGGAGCACGCGACTTCGAGGAAGAGAAGGCTGAAAATCGACACTACTACGAAGCTGCGGCAGCCCTCGATGCTCTGTTGCGTCAGGGCCGGCACGGACCCGAGAATGCTACCGAACGGACAGACATCTCTGAGTCTAAGAGCGACACAGTTGTGGTGGCAGGATATGCAACACAGTCGGACTTCCTCGACTTGCTGGGTGGGGCCGAAGCAGTCAGGTCACTACATAGTGGGCTCGCATTCCGCGCTCCTGATGCGCTGCAGCAGGCAACAAAGGGGCAGGAGAGTAGGACCCCGACTCTGGTCGCCGCAGCAGGAGCTGAAGCCAAAGCTGCCGACACAGCGGCGGCAGCAGCCACGCTTCAAACCCGGGCGAAAACCATAGCAACTCATAGCCTCACGTGGGGTGAAGTTGAAGAACTAGCATGGCAGACGTTGCTATCCGCCGTTGCCACATCAACCGCTCAGCTTGCAGCACAGAGCTCGAAGCAAAAATCCAAGACGTACAAGTGGATCCAGCGCTTTGCTAAGATTCTCAATATGCCACCAGGTCCCAAGCGACGTGAAGCTATCGTGAACTACGACGCTGCGTTTCGACGCTCGGCTGTGAATCTAACACGCAAGGTCGTGCAGCTGAGGCTTGGTCTTGGTTTTTCGGCGCCTGATCCACAACACCAGGGGGCATCAACAATGAGCTCAGCCGGCAGTCCAGCAAGACCGACCCAGGTCCTTGAGGGCTACAAGGAGTTAGAGGAGGCAAAGGACGACGATCTTGACATCGACACCGATTCCGATATGGAAGAACCTAGTGGAAAATCTAGTAGGAACCGAAACAGTGCATCTGGAGACGATGATGATGATGATGAATTCGAAGAAGACCTAGATGCAGAAGTCCGTGAAGCAGGAGTTGGAGGCATCGCTGGTGGTGTGAAATACATTGGTGATGGCATCCTGCTCAAGTTCGCGGAGGACCCCAAGGTCGGAGTAGATAGTCTCGGCAGACCGATTTACCTCTATGGTGGGGACAAGCCTGACCTTCGCAGTGCTGGCAAAGCAGCTTCAAATGATCTCAAGGGAGCTAATGCATATTTTGGTCATTTTTATGAAAATGGTATCCCTGTTCTTGTCCCAATCCAAGTTGTGCTAGACGCCATGGGATATCGTGTCGTCGCGATGCCTCTGCTACCAATCGGACGTGCCGCTTCGAAGATCGACACGGTTGGAGAAGAAGTGACAGACCCAGAGCTCAAACGTGGGATACAGCTCTGGTGGAGGGCGAAGCTCTTCGAGGTCGTAGATAACACGATTCCAGATTTGGTCAAGGTTAGCATCCCCAATATCGTTGAAGATGTGGCGAAAGCAACTATTCGGGCCTGGAGGCAGGACAAATCCTATCAAGTGACAATGTTAAACAACGTGCGAAGACTATGGTCGACGAGGAACAGCGAAGAACCGATTTCTGGAATTGACCTGTCCTCGGAATCGTCAGGCAAATCCGCAATCGTAACCGTCCTGGCAACAGCTGCTTTACACAAACTCCGCCTGGTCAGGCCTCCACCACATACTTTACCAGAGCTTAGAAAGTGCTTCGAGCAATACCCTTTGAATGACTACCTTGCTGATGGGCAAAAGAGTCTTGAAGCGGAAGCTTCCTCCAGTAACATGTTGCTATCGGCACCTCACCGTCCGGCAAGTGGTATAATTTATGGGACGGGCGACGGTGGAATTAATGTCCACAATGATGATGTTGCAGCAAGCGCATTTATGCGTCATGCCGCAGTACATGGGCTTCATCTTGCGGAACATTCTGTCCGAGGTGTGCTAATTGCATCGGCAGGAGACGTTGAATGTCATATTGGAGGAGACGGTCGGTATTATTTGATCGATTTAGCACGCGCGTTTCCTCCGGAGTTCGCACGCCAGCTTCCTCACCTGCCCCCACTTAAAGGCGCGGTATTCGTCCGAACTCTGCGAGCTGAGTTCTTGACGCATCTAAAACGTCTAGGCCTCCCTGCCATCTCACCGGACGCATTCACCGGCTTCGCCGATCGGAATGCACCAAATCATCGTGTTCTCACTCAGCAAGCAGCGCTGGCAACTCGTGCACTAGTCACACAAATGTATACTGTCGTGCGCGGTATGATTGCTGGTGTCGTGGCTGACGGACCAGACTACATGGGATATGCGGATGCCTTCGTTCGGCAAACTCAACCGTTTGTCCATCCGCGTATTTACTTAACTCTCAGATCCGCTGCTCGTGCGCGAAGCGCTCACTCCGGCCAACTCAATTATTTTCAAGTTGCTACGAAGATCCGACAAAGGCTGTACCGATTTCATGCTGCAGGCAATTGTACCAGTGATCACGGAGACCCTTGGAAAGCAAGCATTCCGAGCCAATTGGAGGCGCATGTCGCCCGGCTTCAGTGGTTAAATCAGCAGCCACTTCACAGTCATCTCCACGCTGCTGGCATTGGTATGCGCCACCTTGGACTCGTGAAGTCACTTGCGCATCGAGCAGCAAGACTGGGGCTACTACCTACGACAGAAGTACCGGTGGAGATTTCGCAAACAATCCTGCAGTGGGCTGAAGCCGACGAAGCCGTTGGAGCGTTGCTTGCAACTCTAGTGCAGAGCCTTCCTGAGACGCAGTCTAGTTCGCATGAGCTTGCAGAAAAACTCTCGAGACTACTCATTGCTCGAATACCACCTCTTTTCGTCGAGCCGTTGAGGATGCCTCCTCGGCTATTGTCTCTGATCCGCGAATGGCATCAGGCATCTGAATCCGCGCGAGATCTGTGGCAGCGGACAAGATCCGCGATCGTTCCCACGGCCTCGAGCCGGGGCGAGGTGCTTTCGCGAGTCCCTTCGACGCACTTCAGCTCATCCGATGGCTGCAATGCCTTACTGGTCACTCATCGGCAGATTCTCGAGCACAAAGCTGGCGAGTCTGCCGAACTGACACTTGCATCGGCAGCTCAGTCGGTCCTGAATAGCTCAGAAGACCTAGTCGTCGCAGACTTGACTGCTGCGGTTCTCTCCAGAGTGGATCCCTCCCCGAGTCAGCGATCACTGAAGTCGTTTTCGAGCTTAACAATCAAACATGGCGGGTCCCAAACGAGTCACGATTCTCAAGACGCCGGTTTGAGTAAGGTGAAAGCACTTGATTCCGCGGCGCAAGCAGAACTGCTAGAGGTGTATACTCAGGGCAAACGACAACTGGAGGCATCTACCATCCACCCGTCGTATCAGCAACTCGCACTCCAAGATCGGCGAACGCCTGCGTCAGCAGCTGGCAGCTCAGCAAAAGAGCCAGACGCACAAGACAAGCAAGTCACGAAACCTGGGCCGAAGCTGTGCGAGCCACCCAAAGAGGTGCAGACAATATCTCAAGTCTGTCCCACGACTGCCATGTCCGAGATGGAATGCGAGGCATCTTATATGGTTGCGGGAGAATTACGGTCAGACATCATCACACGTGCACTTAAAGGAATGCTCCGAGCATATATGCGGACATATTCGAATTCAGCTAGCGAGTCTGCTAGCAAGACGACTGGTGGTCAACGATTTGCTCAGTACCTAGAGCAATTCGTGGCACTTGTCATGGGCTACTCTCAAGTTGAGGGGGACCGGCGTTTACAGCAGAGGAACTCCTCAACGAATAGTCCCACGTCAGCACCGCCCAATCCCAGCCATGAGACGCCATGGCTGTATCTGTGTGAGAACCCCATCATCTCTGATGCTGTTGCACAACGCAAGTTGGTCGATGAAGCGCGTCTGCGGTTCGAACCACTAAGGTACCGTACGAATTTGCCGAGTCGCGACACCTTGGAAGTATTGAGCAAATCACCGGATCAAATCGACTCTTGGGAATGGGGTCTCGATGATGGAGTCAGCCTGCTGATGGAGTCGCGTGCACTGGCAGAGCAGGCCTTTGTCGCAGTTCTCTCTGATCCTGCTGGCGATTACGATGGAGTCCAAACTGACCTCAGTGTAAACCCTGGGAAAATTCCTCGCCCCGTGTCGTGCCTAACGTGGGATGAAGTCGACATCATCCCAGACGAAGAGAGTGCGTCAAAAGACGACCAGACATCGAGGTGTGATCCATCGCATTCGACTCAGTTGGTGGACGGCTTCGGGAGCACGCTCGACGACCGAGTTGTTCGAGCATTTGCCCGTGGTTTTGTGGGTCTCAAGCATGGAGCATTTCCCGGTTATCGACTCGACTCAGTAAGTGGGGACGGCCCGTCACTGAGCCAACTCATCGGGGCCGACGCGTCTCAACCGAATAATCCAAATGTCGAGACTGACTCTCATGGCGAGCTCCGCGACAATGAACAGGCTCAGCATGATTGGGAGGCTCTCAATCGTATTCCGTGGCCTACTCAACCAAAGCTGTTTGCCTTTTGGACTCGTGCTGTCCCGCAGGCGATTCGAGACTATTTCGGTGAAATTGCCACTCGTGAAGAAGATGTAGTAATTGAGTCACATCGACGCGCGGTGGAGGCAATCGAACGTCACGTTGCCAACTTGGTGCCCAGGGCCGCGCGTCGAGCTGATGCGATCCGAAAAGAGCTCCTGGCGGTAAAACTGAAGTATCGCGCGCAAATCAAAAATAGTATGATGCCAGCATCAGGTGCATACGAGCCTGAAGCAGGAGACATGACGGCTATCGACAATCCGCAACATTTTCGTGCTCTGTCGCGTTTTGCAGAGCTTGACGATGTCTGCGAGCATTCAGTCACAAGCCTCCTCGCAACCAGCGTGTTGATGGTTCGAGCCGCAGAAAAGGCTTTAGGTATCACGATGGTTCCTGAAGGTGAGGGCGGATCAAGCTCCAGTGATGAACCCATCACCGTCGAGGTTTCCAAGACCCCTATGCACGAGCTAGACGCGGTACCAAATCTGTTTACACCTATGGCGTTTGTTCCTGAGTTCACCCTGAAGCAAACAGCAGCTTTGACGGCATTGACATACGCAGAAACATGGCCGTTGCAATCGGAACTCTTGCAACTCGAAGCAGAGGTTTCGGCCTGGCGTAGGCGCTTGCATACGGCACGCATTGCATACGTAAACGCCCAGCTCGTATGGTGGAGAGCAGCAACATGTAGCAATGTCGAGTTTACATGGGCTGAAACACCCAGGATGTTACCGCAGAATTCACGACCTCTTGCCGAGGAATCGATGAGCCCCCTTAGACGACTATACGGACGGATGGGACGGACTGACGAGTGCTTCTATCTCGAGAAGCTCAGACTCAGTCCTGAAATTGCTACGCTTGGCAACACTCGAGCTAGCTCACGAGGTGAGTCGCAGAGTGGTGATTGCAAAACCGGGTGCGATATTATTAGCGGTATTCTGCGTACGGACTGGCCTCAATTCTATAGTTCAGAGCGAAAGTCCGGTCGCGTCGAGAACGCGCTCGCTAGTCTGATAAGATCCCCACAGTTAACGACACACCATGAAGAGGACGTGCTTGCAGATATGTTGATTCAATTCGCTCTGAATAATGAGCCTGATGACGATCGCACACGAACCAACGGGGTCTCTAACCTTGAAATGACTTTCAGATCCACTCGAACCCTTCTTCGAGCAACTACTCGTCAACACATCCTGTTTGATGCAGCTCTTAGCACTGGCGAACCTTTCGCGAGGATGGCGGGGTTGGTGCCCTCTGCGTTTACCGAGGGTTCTGATGGCGGCGCTCGTAGCAATTTCATCACCTCTATCATGTGTGCTCCTGCACGACTATGTTTGCTCTCTGACCTATTCTTATCGGATTACATAACGGTTCGAGACGAAATTGCTGTCTTCCAGGAAATTGAATCTTTCGTCCTGAACAAGCAACGGGCTCTTGCGCAGAAACTTGAAGCAGTGAAGGAACAGCACGAACTCGCCAATGATCAGGAGATTCCAATTGATGAACAGACGCTGGGGCTCACTCAGCAGGAATTGAACTTCATCAAAATGTCATCGCAAGATATCCGGCAAGTAGTGTATGCTGAATTTACCAAATGCCCCCGGGCGTTCCAAGTGTCTAAAACTCTCTCAGATTCAAATCAGGAAACGGTACCTATCCCTCTTGGACCCTCTCTTGCGGTATTGCCGCTACTCCTCAAGGTTCGCATGCTGAACGACATTCGGTGTTTGAACGTCGGCCTCAGCAGTTCGCGGAGGGATAAGAGCGATGGCTCCAGTCGCTCACTGAGACCCACTCGCAGCGATGCCCGAGCCGCGCCGCAGATTCATGAACCCTTATATCTTGGATCAGCGAATGAGACGTATACAGAGGGAGTGAAGGTAGGTTGTGGCTCTGTCTTGGAGAATGATCATGATATGATTCACGCACAACTTTCGGGGATGGACGTTGTGTTGACAGAAAATGTAATTTTCGGTCCGCTAATTCCTTCCAAGCAGTTGCTTTTTGGCCGCGCAGATGCTGCCAGGGTCGACTTCGCTGAGGTTGAGACTTCGCGACACACCTCAATCGTCGCTGGGAGAGTGATGCGTACTTATACAGAAGCCGGTGACGCATTTATTCATGCACCCGCTGCTATCGTGTACATGAGTCGTCTCAACCGGCAGCGCTGTGATGTCGGGGATTTGGCTGAATCTATCTCTCCGATCGTTGCATCAGCCCGAAATCTTCTCATCAATTTCGATGGTCATATACTGAATGACGACAGCATCATCTTCAATGCAGAAAGCCTAGGGACTGAAATGAAGGAATTCATGCTGGTGCGGAATCTAACGCGCGCAGAGCTCGTTGCGGAATGGCATGTATTTGGTTCTGACGTATGGTTTTATGATCACGATCTCTTTAGCACCAGTTCTGCAATGCTTGCATCGACACGAGCGGCTGCCTGGACCGACTTATGCACCCAAAGATTCGGCAAATTTGGCTTATCTCTCCAGGATATTCGGACCATCCTGTTCGGTGATCAAGGGAAAGATTCGATTGGATCACGGGCTACAGCAAAAAGCGCATCCTCTGGGGATTTCCAGGAATTGGGTGCGAAAATCGACGTCGATGCGTTGTTATGTCAAAAGGCTGCTACCGTTACGGAACCACCTGTCATTGACCCGCTCTTGAGGCTCGCTTGTGGAGTTAGCTTGCTGCCTCGCATGTGGGCTCAAGGTATCGCAGCCCCAGGGGGCTTTTACCTGCCAAATGAAATGCCCTTGTCACAATTAGCAGGGACGGGTGTAGAAGAACTGGCAGACCAGATCAAAGCGATGTCTACCGGAACAACGAAAACCGTCGACGATTCCTCCACCGCGGAGCACGCAGAGGACGAAGGCATGCAACCAGCATCCCCGTCTATAGATCGGGAGTCCGTCGCAGCCGTGCCATGCCCTGCCTCTGAAATTTTCATGAGGCTGTTAGATGTTGCAGAGGGAGTCAGCGAGGCAACAGATTTACTTAAGTTACGCATGACTGGGGTTTCTCATCTATTGAACCAAGCGATGTATCTCTGGTTCAATCATGGAGTTACTACCGACTTATCACATACCGAAGTCTCACTCCAGGCCATATGCCCTTCGCTCTACTGGTTTTTTACAAATGAAACCCATGCTGCCATGAGAAGACGCGGAATTCAGCTCGAACTGCTGCTTCAGCCGGCATCGGATGCTCTCTGGAAGCACCTCCCCATGCAAGCTCCGCATCCCTCACCGGCGTGTACCAATCCTCCCAAGCTCGTGGATCGTATTGGAGTATTCTACCCATGGTTGGTTCCAGAGCTGGGTGCAGCTAGTGACCGACTTGATTTATTCCTGAACTCAACTGGGGTCGAGACTCTCGGTGCCAATACAGGCTCCCGATCCGCCCCCATTCCGCTCGTCAAAGCCGCACACACCATGTTCACTCAGGCGGCGATGGATGCTATCAGCCAAATAACTGGAGTACCAGAGCAGCGCCTGCGTCGAAGGCTCCGTCAGCGCATGCAGGTGCACAGGTCCTCTAAGCTTTTCGAAGATCTGGTTCAAAGGATTGTGGCTGACCCTTCTTGCATGCACTCAGACTTTGAACTTGCTGATGCAGTCTCGGCGTGGTTCGATCAAGACGATATCTCTGACGAAGCTAGCCAAGCCGCCGACGACCAAGAGCACTATCTAAGCGAGATCCTAATTCATCCTAATTTCGGTCTGCCACGAGTCACCGTGGCCCAGTGCCGACAGGAAGGGAGGGAAGCTTGCTACAAGGCTGCGATTCAACGCCAGTGTGGAAAGGCCATGACCTCCCACATTACGTATGGTGAGTATCTTTCCCGGAGGGCTGGGCTGAGTCGCTTGGATAGCCTCGAAACCGCTCGTACATCGAGCCCATACGAGCGGTTGGCACGGGGAATTTTGAGGCATTTGGCAGCCACATCGCCGGATGTCCCAGCTCATGAGGCCGAGAGTAGGGTGAACGATATCCTTTCCATGTATCTGGAGCAGTTGAAATCATTCTATGGCATGCCTGGCGAGCGTGGGGTGACTGAAGTGAGCCTGAGTAGCCTCTCTCATGAGCTACCGACTTTAGAAATCATGAGGAACTCCGAGAACTCTCGCATCTACACCGCCTACGCGCATTCACACGAGGAACTCGTAGTCTACTTAAACAAAATCTATGATACAGAACGATTACGTCGTCTGCTTCCATGGCATCCTGGTCGAGAGCTAGATTTGCATGGGATCTGCTGGCAATCGATTCCGTGTCGTATGGCATTACCCTCTAGAAATTTCATATGCCAAGCAATGGAGCAGTTCAAACTCACGGATGCAGTGACCCTTTCGCTGGATTTCGCAGATTTGTTCTCTCCAAGCGCCCAACTCGATTTCATCAGACAGAAACGGCCTGACTTATTCCTGCACGGAGGATCGATCGATGAACGATTTGCAAGGCTCTGCCAGGCGCGTCAGATGTGCAGAGACCTGTCAAAGCAACTCAAAGCCAGTGCTTCCGTCGCTCTGGCCTCTATTGCGTACATTCGCATGCTCTCGCGGCATAGTCGTGAAACAGAGCACGCCATGCTCGTCGCTGTGCCGTCTGAATCATGCTCACTTCGTGCGCGAGTTAGTCAGGTGCTTAAACAGACGGGAGTGGATTTGCCGGCAAACATCACGCTTGCACCAGAGGCAGTGAGCCAACATGTTACATCGGTGCTCGACGAAGGACGCTTCCACGTGAGAGCAAAAGGTATGTTAACAATCCGTGATATTCAAGGTATCTACTGTTTGGACCGAGCTATAGATGCTGGCGAGCGCATTGGTCGCTATATTGTCTCGCGTGCAGCTGAAGATGGGGCGCCCCAGGTATCCAAGTTTGGTTTAATTCTCCGTACTTTAAGCCACGAGGCCAAGCATATTGTTCCCGACAAGCATTCGGCCTTGATCCCTAGTCTCGCGCAGCCCGAAAACCTGCTTCAGAAGCAGGGTATAGACCTTCTTCAAAGCCTGTTGTTGCGTGAAACGGTATTCAGAGATATCTTAAACAAGGTTATTCGCGAACTAGAGCGCCGACAACCGGACTTGGAGAGCAAAGGTGTCGCCAATGATGTATCCACTGTTGTTACTGAATTAAGAGGCGTAATAGGGAGTGTGGTTAGAGCGAAGGCACTGCGTTTAACGCGATCCGAAACCCGAAGGCGGTGGACAAAAGAGGACATAACTAGAGCTGTGGCAAGAATCACGAATCAGCTTATTTCCTGGTTGACGCATGCGCCAGGCAATTCACAGCGACGCTCCTCTGCAAATGTGCACGATTTGCAGAATGGTTGCGTTGCCTTGGCTTCCGTCATGGGATTGAGGGCATCTCCCCAGAAGATTGCCTGCTCTGAGTTCGATCTGAAAAGCGTTCAGAATTTGAACTCTCTCGGCAAACGAGCAACCCTCCTCCTCACAGCACCACAATCCGCGCCAGAATTATGCACTGAGCCCCGCACTGAAATCCCTCTTGTGTACGCCACGGAGCTCGCCAAGTACATTCAATCCATGGCGCGAACTTTCCACGATATCGCTGGCTCGCATCCTCTTGCTATTTTCGCGAGAGTTGGTCAGGCTCTCAGTGCCACACTCACCAGGTTCGGCGCGAGGAATCCACCCCCATACGACACATTAGAAGCCGAATGGGCTGTTGAGGCTCTTCGCTGTGGAACTTGCCTACTACAGCAGGAGACAAGCGATCAAATCAAGCTCGGAGCTTACCGTCGCGCCCTGGCTGGTATCCAAGCATCTAACGATAATGATGGTGTGCTCCGAATTACTCGTCTTAGCGAGGAGTACGAACAAATTGGCGACTGTGGCTGCTGCCTTTGCTTCTCTTCATCCCCCGAAGTTGTTGGTGCACTGTACCTGGGCCACAATCCGGAAGCTGCCACACTTCGTGCGCTCATCCATTTGGCTGCCGTCGATAGCTTCATAAGCGACTCCTTATGTAATGCCCTAAACACCGATCGTTACGAGCTTGCACGCAATGTCGCCTCACGTCTTACGAGAGTTCTTCGAATGCGCGTGGTCCCAGTCTTTCGTAGTGATGTGCGTAAAGACACTTGGATGCGAAGCATGAAGCGGAAGGGGTCGTCTCCAAAGTACGAGCATTGGGATCTCAAATCAGCGTATGACTCCATGCGCTGCGCAGATGGCGAGGATACAGGCTCAACTATTCCCGTTTGGCAACGTCACTGTTTATATGCGCAACCCCATGTTGTATTCAGGATTGATCGCAATTCCGAAGTAGACATGGATCATCAGCATCCCTCCCTTAGGCGATCAGGCTCGCTCAAAGTGGCATTGGCCGTCCCAGGTCTAAGCGATCTCCTGAACTTAGAAAATGAAGCATCATCGTTGGCTGATTCACGAGGTGTGTCTCGTTATGAAGAACTCCTTGAGTCAGGCTTGGTTGTCTTGAAAGCCATTACCCTCTGGCACCTGGCTCACGAGTCTCAGCGAGCCTCACCTGACCGGCTAGAAACAGAGGAGTGGCTATGGACCAACAACTGGCAAGCCTTTGCGATGAAATCAGCCGACATGAAGACAGCGATGATTCTTGCTCATTATGGAATCAACACTATTTCAATGCCTGCCACTGAGCCACCAATAGTACCTACCTTGTTTACTTCTGGCTTTGCGCACTTCGGCGAATGGGCGCTTCGGGAGCTACCTTCACAGGAATCGATCCCGTTAAGGATCACGCCACTTTATCGATGGATTCGACCGCAGCTACCTCTCATCTCGCAGTTTCTCCCGTCTGGGCTTGAAATATCTGCCGCAGCACTTCGTACCTGGCGATTCCTAGAGCTTACCCGGACCTCAACGACATTGCAACAGTTAGCAATTGCCCCGGCAACCGCTCGCTACCTATTGAACGTCCTTCGCGGTGAAAGCACCTCAGCAGATGTCGTGGAAGCTCGGACAAATGCGCTGATTGTAGCGCTTCATGCGTCCCTCAGGTGGTACGAGGCTCAGAAGACATCCGCTCACGTACAGCCCATGCACAACTCACATGGGCTCGAAGATTTGATCCACTGGATGAAACAGATTCTCATCACTCGCCTTAGTCTCCTTGACAAGACTCCTGAGAAAGGACAATCTCATCAATGGATTGAAAGCCAAGGAATGATGATTGTATACGAAAAAGGACTCTTCCTACAACGCCTAGGAAATGGTCAGCAATCAGAACATCCCAAGGCTCTTGAGATACACAACCCAAGCGCAGTAACCCTAGAATTCTTACGTAAACTCGTGTTATTTGGTCAGTTAGGCACTCTATTGCCACGACCTGGTGGATGGCCGATGATCCCGTGTTCGCGTAGAGTCGGTGGTTACAGTGCTATTGCGAGCGCTGTGCAAGCTGGCAATGAGGTTGCATTACGACTGCTATTGGCTCGTGGCGCAAATCCTAATGATATCAATTGCCTAGGTGGTAGCGACCCTGTGTACCTCGCAGTGAGTTTGATTCAGCCACCCCATCTCCGACTTCTGTTGGCATACGGTGGTGTCATTGAACATGAATCGCTTGATGGCTCTCCTTTAGTGAGTGCTCTCACACGACTCGCGTCTGTCGAGGCTAAAACAGAACAAAATCGCGTTGAAAACGACAAAGTGCAAAAAGCAAGGCTGCAAACCTCGCGCTCTGGAGGAGATCCTTCGCTAATTCCGGACGCCCCCACGACACCCACAGGGTTGAAGGTTCGGCCAAGTGCAAAGCCCATCGACAGCTTACCTGACCATATATATAATAAGGTCTTCACGAGGCAGGGCACGTGGGAAGATATTGAATGGCTTGCACCGATCGGTTTGGAAGAGTATGGAGCGAGTCAATTTGATCTCGATGACGACTTCCCACCGATCCCGCCACAGCCTAGCTCACCATCACCATGGGAAACGTTCCTCCAGGAGATGGACTCACAGGAAGAGGCTGACTCATTCGTTTCTGATTGTGTGGAGCATGAGCTTAACGATGGAATGGATGATCCTAGCCTGCTTGAGCCACGTCAGGAGGACTTTTTCGTGCCACGCGACTTCGTTGTACCACCGAAAGCACTGCGAACCAGGTTCTTGAAAGAGGCGCGGAATGAATGGAATGCATTCTTTGCGTCGCTTTTCGTCGCAAAGGTTTTGCCCGAGGATTTTATTAGTTCCCACCCGATGCTTCAAAGTGGAAGCATATTCCCTACGCAAATACCAGATGTGTGTGCGAATGGAGATGGAGATTTGAGGGACCTCACAGAGCTATGTCGCAAGATTGCCACCCAGTTACCAGCTGCATACGATGTGCCGAGCGACCTTCGAGTCTGCATCTGCCCCGCACTGATGCCGGAATGTGCTACAAGTCTTAATGCAGCGCAGCAAAGCTTGCAAACTTCGATCACAGAAGTCCAAGAGATGGTCGGAAGTATTTTCCCCAATTGGCCCAAATATGGTGCTGCCGCTGCACCTCGACTTATTTCGATCATTCGCACAGTAGACCGATTGCGCACTCTCGCCGCACGTAAACGAGAAAACCCTGAAGTGGATATTACCACCCTGCTCTCAACGACTCCGCTCCCAGATGATACATGTAACGTCTGTCTTGGAAAGCTTCGCGACACTTTGCTTGAAGACGCATTGTACGACAGCGGCATGGAGCAATGGGAGTCGTTTAGAATGCTTCTTCACGAACGATCTCATCGTCGAAAAGTTCATCGCCGTGTCCGCCTGCTTGCAGCATCACGGTATGGAAGGGAGCTGTTGCTAGCTCTAGCGCAGCGTGCCTTGTATCTACAAGCGTCTCCGTTGGCTCCTGCTTTCCGAGATAGCGAAACCACAAGTAGGCTGCGCAATTGTGGGTACGACTTGGCGGATGTAGACATCGAGAGGATTGTCACTGGAGATCCTGAGGCCTTGCGCGAGAGCTCAGAGATCGTGGAAGGCGTCTTCAGAGCAAATGAGTGGTCATACTCAACAGTACGGCATTTGCTCGCATGGCTCGACCAGTCTTACCACCAGTTTGTCAGGGTTGCATCCCTCCTATCCATCCCTATTCGTATTCACCATCTCGAGAATTGTGCCGCGCTGATGTGGGGCAAGCAGTGCAACGATCCTCTGTCTAAGGCGCTCTATCTCCTGGTGCATGCGAGTTACAGAGTGAAGCCAGAACCGCAGTTAATTTTGCCTCCTTCAGCGCCTGCGAGAGTGGAATCTCCGGCCGAGTGCCTACAACCAGTAGGGCCCAACTGGACCGATCCAACACTCCCTTCTAAGCTGCTCGCAATCCCGATTAATCCGAAATATGCTGCATTAGAAGTTACTGGCAATGCAGTTCTACGCGAAGAGGTAGAATCCAGCCCCAATTACGTTGTTTCGGCTGACTGGTTACCTTGGCGCACCTCTGCTACAAATGTTGTTCAAGGCAGCGAACAGAAGCTGTACTCCATGATACCTTCGGTGCGTCGAGCGGCTAAGCGACTACGTGACTCCTCTTCGTGGCAAATTGCGCCAGTAGGTGGCCCGATGACAGATGCAGTTGACGCTAGTGCATCCGATGACTACGCTGTTCGAGGTATCCAAGAGACTGTATTCTCATCCTCTTTGCCCATTGCACTTGCCGCCGTTGTCCGTGAAGAACTGATGTTGGATGATGTATGGGATGCCGAATGGCCACACGTGCCGGCACTCGATTCACTCGACACTATGACGGGGTTGGGTGTAAGTCTCTTGAACGCGGGCTACGAAACGAAGTCCCCCAAAGTCATACTAAGCTTGCTTTACGCCTTCCTTGAGCGTGAATATGTTCAAGACTACTGCGAGTATCGTCTCTACAAACTTCGCAACCAGTTGGCCAAACCCATAGCGGTCACAACACCCTCCACTAACAAAGAAGCCCACGGTGACCTTCCTCCACCCGTGCCACTGTGTGTCACACAGTCTCATTGGGAGCGTCGGCTGTTTGGCATTCGGTCTATCTGGAACACTCTAGGTCCACACTGTATTGGTGCCAACTCAAGATTCTTGGAGCTTGAACCACCACTCGGTTACTCTAGTCCGTTCGTACGCTTACCACCCAATCCTGATGAAAGTTCTCCGATATGGGAACGCAAGTTTGTTATTCCAAAAACGATGGGATCAGCTAGCAGGAGCCGTGTTGCCCAAGTTCTGGCGGATTTTCTACTCCTTGGACAAGGTCATGACGGCGTCAACGAGTATGATGAATCTGATGAGTGGGTCGAAGACGATGACTTTCATCAATTAGAACGGGCCGTCCGAGCCCTTGAGGTATCCTCTCTCACAGAAGATGCAATGGAAATCATTCACTCGTGGTCAAGCACTGAAAAGCGTGTACTGGCTCCTCGACGCCGACTCCCGATATTCACCTTTTACAAGTATTTGGAAAGGGCGTGTGAGGGACGACCTCTAGGGCCATACTCAGAGTGGGCTCTCGATGTCCCCTCATCATCCCATGCACTTGCACAGCTCAGGGGAGCCTTGGAAGATATCCGACTTCGCTTGAATGAACCGCTCAAGCTTCGCGCCATTGTGCATGCCACCCCAGAAGAAAGGCGCATTTTACAGCAGGACGAAGTCAAGCTTTTGCCTGCCTTCCGCTGGGCTGTTATGCGTGTGATTCGGAAGGACGTCCAATGCGCCATAGATCCTTTTTACCACGAGCGACCGACTCGCATTAAACGGCGTACGCCAAAGCAAACTCAGGCGCTGAGTTCAGAGCAAATTGCAATCGCTGTAGCTCGACGGGTCATGCTGCGTGAACTGGAAGAGAGTGGAGATACGTCTCCGCTGAACGCGTCGGAAGTATACAAGCTCCTTTGCGTTTTTAATGGAGGCCTTGCGTGCCTCCAAACCTCCGCTGGTATTAGTGCCTTAGACATGCTGAGCGCGTCAAATGTCCACACAAGTGTACTAGCTGCACTGATAGCTGGTATGGCTAACCCCAATGGATCGGACGTCGAGAAGATGAGAGCATTGTATGTCACAGTATTCCCCAAAGCGTTCGCGCGATTGTCGGCATTGTTGGATTCACCATCCCAAAGCGAGACTGATGTTAAGACCTCTGCTCTTGTTCAACGCCCAGGTTCTTCAACGAGAGATCCCGACCCCTTAGCCCCTGCAGCGCTCCGCCAAAATGCCAGCGTTCGGAAAGCGCTACTGGCCTGGTCGGAGTGGCAAGGCCCAGCCCTGCCTCCCTCTTTATTTCCTGTGGTGCAGCGAGCAAATGAGCGCAAGAAGTTAGAGCAGGCAGGAAAGGGCGTGCTTTCGAGCGGTGTGCTAGCCTCCCCTCTCTTCTTTGCAGCTCAGTTCAACAATCCTGAGGTAGCTGCTCTGATAATGCTGAGCGGTGCAAACAGCGCACAAATTGATCGCACGAATCTCCAGCCGCCGGTGCTTAGGGCGGTAGAAGCAGTAAGTAGTCGTCTCATATATTGTTTCCTCACCTTGGGTCAACGCGCTTGGGAGGTTTTCGCAAGTTTGTGTAGTGCTACATGTGTGTTGTACTAGTTTGTATTGTACTAGTTTGTGGGATATTTGGCGCCCAATGTGGTACGTGAGGTCCCTTCTTTAGATTTCTTCGCTTTGCATATGCTCACTTATCGCCTATATCTCAAATGTCTCCCCCCACCCTTCTGTAGAATGCTCTTCAAACGTTACAAGTCATGTTGGAGCGTGGTGCGGATCCCAACCAGCCAAATCAACGCAACGGATTAAGGCCGCTTCACTCAGTAGCTTATTTCAACAAGATTCCCATTATGGTCACTCTCATCAAATACGGAGCAGACATCCGTGGAACATTCATGGGCGATATCACCCCGATCTACACACTGGCCAGCAAGGAACATCGGCAAGCCCTGTTTACGCTCTGCACACTCGCCAAGATGAATGACCGTCGAATCCAATTGGCTGCGAAAAAAGAGCGAATTGCCGCAGCGCTGAATCTCCCTCATGATGCCCCAGTCACCCCAACTGCATCTGCAGAGCGGGCCGAGGCCTCGAACCAAGACATGGTTTGGACGGAGCAGGACGAGCAAATGTTGAACGACACAACGTATGTGTGCGAGTTGACAGTCATTCGGACCTCCCATATTGTCGAACTCATGCTTACAGAGGTCTCAGGTGGTGTCCCCTTATTCATGCTCCTGCCTGGTGCGCTGCCACCTCTGCCACCACAAGTGGAAGGTGAGTCGCAGGACATCCAACATGCACGCACAAGACGGGATCTTATGCATCAAGTTGCGTCTCGCGTTGTTGACGAAATGATGGCAATTGGCATGACTTTCCGAGAACCTATTCGCAACGTCGCCCCAGGCACCCAAAATGATACGTCTGTTTTCGCCATCGCCGCTGCCAGTGGCTTCGTTGACATCATGCGTAAGCTAGTAAACAAGTGGCAAGAGGAGGCTGTCGGTGAGGGTGCCAATGACGAAACGCTGCCGCTCCATGAGACTGTGCTCGAAACCCTGCGTCGGCCTCAGTACGAGCCCAGGGCGCGAACGCTGGCAGCCAAATATGGACATAGCGAAGTTCTTGAGTACTTAGACAGGATTATGTCGTAATTTATCCACTGTTTATCATCTCAAGTATTGAGCGTTATTGTATTCTTTTACCCCCACACACGCCCTAGATCACAAGATATTCCCATAAAACGTTTTGTAACGGCTCTTTTCCGAGCGATCTGAAACTCAGGATATACGCTGTGGTCGTGAGCCAGAAACATTAGGGTTGCGCGCATCAGCGTAGGTCGAGTTGGACTATCACCATTACTGCTGGCCGTACTTGCGGCACGGCTTCTAAATCAACATGAATCGAGCCGACGCTGGTGAAGTTGCTGAAACACTCTCAACCCTGTCGCAGCTCCTGCGGTCGATGCCTCTGCCTCAGCCGGGCCATGTGGTGCAATCAGCAGCAGGCGTCGAGCAGCATCCACCGGCGCAGGTAGGTGACTATGCCAGGCTCCATGCTCTGATAAAACTGCTCGGGAGCGACCCCCGAAACGGACCGGAGGAAACTCCTGAGGAGACTACAGCTAGAAGTGGTGACAGGAGTGCTTCTGCGGCTCATAGTGACAGTAGGCCCATACTCTCGTGGGAGATACCCCTTCCAAGTACCTCAGCCACGTATGTAATGCCTGAGCGAGACTTGGCGACGCCAGTGGAGGTCCAGGTCAAGAATCCCACACAAGAGTCCCAACTTCCCCCAATCGTGATGTGTTTGGAGCAGCCTCGAGAGATGGTGCAGCATGCAGAGCACTCTGAAAGCCTTGCAAAGGCGCTGACGCAATCCGATATTGGCTCAGGCATAATCGATGCTTTAAGTGAGTGCGAGCAACCTCGCCAAAGTGCACCCCCCGAGCCTGAACCTGCTCGTGCTCAAGAGTCCCAACCACAGCCCATAACTTCGACTCAGGGCACAACAGAGCTTGGGACAGGTGCGGCGACGCCATCCACTCGCAGTGCCCCCAATGCAACCCCCCGCTCCTCAGTCACAAGATCTCTCGACGAAAGGATTGCTGAATGGCATCGCCAAAACAGTCTCAAGCTGGCTGCACTCGAAGCCGAACGGAAACGAAGAGAAGAGGAAGAGCTTGCCCGTACATGTACCTTTCGGCCTAACATCCCGCCATCTAGCAGAATAAGTGTTGGAGAAGATCCTGGCGAGCTGACTCGAAGCCTTTATGAAGAAGCCCTGGCTAGGAAGCGGCAGTTAGCAGAGCTTGCGGCACGCAAGACCGAGGTAGAACTTGCACCATGCACATTTAAACCCGTCGTTCCAAAACCGCCCAAGCACTTTCAGCCCGACAGCCGGAATGTTTTTGAGCGACTCAGTGAAACGCCGGTCACGCAGAGAACACCGCGTGTCGGGAGCGCCGAATCAACCCGACCAGCGACTGCACCAGTTGAAGCCAGAGAAGCCCGAAGTCGGCTGGCACGGCTAGAGCGCGAAGTACAGGCAGCTTCCGGATGTGATCGATCGCGCACTCCTTCCGTTGCGCGCTCCTCCACACGATCGGCCAGTGGTGGTCGCTCCAGTGCCTCTGTTCCAGATGTTGTAGAAAGGATACATGAGCGTGCCCAGCAGACTCAAGCTCGACGTGAGCAGCTTCAGCAGCAATTTGCCATGCAACAAATGCAGGAATGCACCTTTAAACCCAATTTACACCATGCTTTCGCTTCACGCATTCACCCAAGTGATGAAGAGGATCACTCTCAGCCTCGCCCATCGATTTATGAACGAAGCGTGGCTCATGCCACAGAGCGCATGAAGATCCTCGAGCGAGAAAGAGAGAGAACTTTACCGACGTTTAGGCCCGTCCATATAAGCAAAACAAGCACCACACTTGGCACAGGGAGTGAGACTGCAGAAGAACGTGCAGTGCGACTCTCTGTGATTGACGCTGAGCGTCGACGCATGGCGAAGCTTGAAAGAGAGCTCGCCGCGCAGGCTGAGCACAGATTCACTCCGGCCATTAACCGGGTCTCGCAAATTCTGGCCCTGAGAGCTGAGCGACATCGGCCGCAGCAATTGGGCCCCGAGGAATCATCCTCATCGGGCTCTGGAGCACCAGTCGAACAGCGCTTTGAATCAACCACAGACAGTGCGGTCCATATCGGAAATTCGAAGGTTTACGAAGCTTTGGCAAAGCCTCATGAGGCGACAATCTCACCAAAGCTTGCCAATGAGCTTGCTGAACAAACCCCATTTTCTCCCCAGCTTGCAATCACGTCGTTGGCGCTTGCAAAGCGTCGGCGAGATCGCGCTGAGGAGGCTTTACGCCGATTAGTACAGGATGAAGAAACGAATGCCGGTGCAAGCCATGGTGAGGCAAGTCAACGCGAAGAGCCAGCTCAGACCGAAGCACGAGTGGATTTGGGAACAGCCCAACCAGAGCCATTCGTTGTCGTCAGCGAGAATGCAAACCTTGGCACCACGTATAACGCTCTCAACGACCAGAGTGAGCAGGGAGACATTGATGCTGCCACGATCCTACGATATGTGGGCCCAGCCAAAATTAAAACAATGGACCCTCACTTGTATGTTACTCTCTTGAAGAAGCTCAAGGGAAAACGCGAAGCTGAGGAAGCCAAAGCCAAGCAAGCCCGGGAGCAAGCAGAAATCAAGGAATGCACGTTCACTCCTCAAGTGAGCATAACCCCAGGTCCTGATGAGATCAAGCGCCTGGTGAATGATCCGAACAAAAAGCTGGAGCGTCAGGTGGCAGGTATGGAGCGAGTCTACGAGCTGCGCGCAGCTCGAGAACGCCTCAAACAAGAACAGGCCGAACGTGAATTTGAAGTGTTTGGGTATGGTCAGGATGGGCACTATGAAAAGGTCTTAGGTTTGCCTACCCAACCAGTTAGCTCTAGCAGTAGTCAAGGCAGTAGGAAGGCTTCATATTCTCAGAATGTATCGCAGACCAGTCCCGATGCCCCTTTACATTGGATCCACCAAGCTGTGAATGAAGTTGCTGCTGAACGCGGTCGTCGAGGTGAATATGAGAGGATGCAACGCGCGCGCGTTGAAGGGCGTGTAATTGAGCCGACTCGAAGCAGAAGCATGTCTCGGCCAAGATACACTGAACCCGTTGGGTTCAAGCTATCCCAGACCCCTGCTCCGATTGCTGAGAGGCGTCGACGTCTAGAACAAGAAAAGGAAGAAGTCTTTAGAAGTACTTGCACATTCGCACCCGCAACTGTGGCCAAGACGAACCGCGCAAAGATCGACCGCGTGCTGCAAGAATTGAATTTGTAATCGTATATATTCCAATACAACTCAAATTACAACGCTGTTTACTGGCTGTGGGCCCCTCACGGGTGCTTGTTCATGCGTATGCACAATGGGAAGTGCACAGTCGGTAGACCACAAGTCATGTGTCTTGATCTTCATCGGTCAACTGGCCAAGGACTAGATTGGAGAGACGATGAATAGGAACGCGAGAGGCAAAACGGTTTACATCATGAGTTTGAGACCATAGCTGTGAAGAAGGTAGAAAGCAGCCGCACAGTAACAAATGAGTTTCAATCTTCCACACCCGCGATGGACAGTGAAGTTACTAACTTACCTGAACCTAACAGACTCGCTAATGTGTTGCGCTGATCTGTGCTCAAATCAGTTATGCTTATGGACTTGCCACTGAGGAAGTTCGAAACAAAGACCTCGTCGTCGTCTTCTTCAACATCTTCTTCGACGTCCTCGTCCTCACCCTTGCTCTCACCCGCTTTATCTGCTGCGCCAGCCTTTGGTCGCCTTGTGCGCTTCTTTCCCAAGGCGTTTCGGCTTGTTGTGTCACTCTTGTACTCACTCTCATCAGCATCCTCCTCCTCTTCTTCCTCCTCCTCCTCGTCGTCGTCGTCGTCGTCCACGCGGTCTTGAATCGCGCTATAGGCGTCTTCATGCTCAATCTCAGCAGAAATATCGTTAGCCTGAATGTTTAGCATGGCGAGAATCGCGCTTGGCAGCTCCGTGATCTCCGTAGTGTCCACGCATGTGGGGTCGTAATCGTCGTCGGGAGTGCGGTTCATGCGAGGGACTATATGGCGCGTGTCAGCTACGTGGACTGGGGTGATATATGTCAAGAGGATCTTATATGGGTCTTCACGCTGCTTCCACGGGTTGAATCCGAATGCTCTCTACGGGAACCCGGGTATCTTGACCAGTTGGAAATGTGCTCGAGGGGGCTCTCACTCAGGTGAAAGAACAGGGTGCGGTACATTTCGACGCTGGACGAGGGTTGAGGCGCGAGAAAACCCCGAGACGACGGTATAAGTATGGTATAATACTACTGCTTAGCCCGGACTGCCACTTCAAACAACATCTGTGTCGCGCAAAAGAGTGCAACAACACACATTACATGACCAAACGTCCGGCTGGTCAAATTGTTTTACTGACTAACCGAGGGATTCGTGAAGCGTGGTGGAGTTTGGATGATTCATCCCGCTACTATATGACCATAACAGCGGTAGTATCGATGAATATATGCCGACTTGGGTGCGCTCTCCCATGGCCTCATCAAACCACTCAACCTCTCGTGAAGACGGATTGGATGGCAAATGAGGAAATAAACCTCATAGGCATCTCTGTGAGACCAGAGCCCCCGCTGCTGCTCCTTCCTGCACATGGTGTATAGGAATACACATACCACACGAGCGTGGCAAACTGCACGGCTAGGCATGGTAGTACAATGAACATGGTTGGCTTCGTGAAGCACACGAAGAGAGTCAGGATCATGGATCCGAAGTATGCAGAGGTAATAATATAACGCTCTCGGCTGAATAGTGTGGGTAGTTGGCGTGAAGGCGGCACGATGAAGCACGTGCTAGAGGGGAAATCAGTTATACAGTGGATTAATCGTGGTGAGTTGTGTGGCTGCATTTGCTGGTAGACAGCCAAGTACCAGGACGACCTCGTCGATGCTCATTCTACTTACCTTGTAAGAATAAAGATATTCGCCATGACATAGGACAGTGCAAACTTGGCAGCGCCACCTAGTAGCAGCAGATGTAGTGTCGTAAAGCACTGAAGTGATGGGAAGCAATGTTAAAAGGATAGAACGTAAGTGTAATGGCGTCCAAAATGGCTCCGTGACATTCTGAGATGAGAAGACGCAACATGCAAACGAGTCAAAATACGTACAATGACCATCATGATGATTCCCGCAGCGAGTGAGATAAGAGCTCCTACTAGCCTCTGAGCGTACGAGAACTCAGGGAGCTGGGGCAGCGAGGGCAAATAGCGAGCATAGAGTGGCTCGGATTCGGTTGAGTTTGGTTCGCTTCCTTCGCCGTCGTCTGTGTGTTGGCTGACCGGCTTGGGGCGCACAGTCTGGCTCTCTGGGTCGACTTCCGCGGCAGCCGCGACAACAGCATCCCAGCCGCTGAGAGCCTTCGGCTCTGCCGCGGTCGATGCCCCTAGTCCAAGGTAGCTCTTAACGGTTTGCATGTGTTTGATGACGGAGTGTTAGGATCTAGCACGTCCAAGTGCAGATTCAGGTCTAGATCCAAGTCAACTTGACTCGGCCTCGCGTGCTTGTGGGTTGTGTGTATCCACCAGACTCAAACCGTTCGATCGCTTAGCTGCGTTATGGCGGGCAGTATCTCTCTAGAGTGAAACCGGTAGGGAGTTAATTCGGTGTGCTTTAAGTGTGTGATAGTGGGAATTTGGGGTTTTTTCCAGAGTTTAATGGGTTGTATAGGCATTAGCAATATTCCTATCCCATTTACTGCGGCAGATAACAACGGGAATGCCGGATTTAAGACCCCATGGAAATGTGCATCCATCGATTTCAACTTGTTTTCCAACACCCCATGCAGTGCACAGCATGCGATTGGATGACAATAGTACTACTAGTAATACGTGTGTATGGATGTTTATATAGTCGTGGTAGGAGAAAATGAATGTGACTTTGATGTAGCCTGTGCTCGATGGGTGCTAGAATTGCGCTGTCATCTTGGATCTGCTGCAACTTGCTAATGCGGATTGAATCGAGCAGGTCGTCCTCATTCGTTTGGCCGCTCCTAGCATTGCCTTGCAGTACGATGCAATGCGACAGTAGTTCGAGCAACCACGATTCTGTGCGACAGCGCTCGTAGTGGAGGGCTGGATTCATCACAAGATGGGCTGGCCTGGGGCACGCTTTCTACAAGAAGTCATGCACCAAGTGTGAGTATGAATGGGTTGCGTTTTGTCTTCTCCTAGGTGATTGGTGGGCCAGTCGGCCTGACACTCATCATGCGCGTCCGGCACCCAGTCCACGAGCAATCCGTGAGGGATTTAATCATGAGAAACACCAATGCAGACCCAAAGATTAAACTATTTTACATGCGTTGCGTTGGGTTGCCATCGCAACTCTGGGTGAACAGCTTCTGCGTATTTGTGTTAGATGAGACATGCAAGCTGCTTACTGCTGAGATGCGGCCTTGCGAGCAGCAATCTCATCCTGCTTCTTCTTCTTGAGTGACTCGTAGAGCTCGTAGTTGCATCGCTCATACTCGTGCATCTCGTCCTTGCAGTTGGGGTACTGCCAGCCCTTAGCATAGCGGCACTTGTGGAGAGGGATGTAGACGTCCACGCACAAGTCACGCAGGCTGTTGGGCACGCCGAGTGCATCAAGCTCTGCTGCGCTGGTCTTGATCTCTAGATGTTCGAGGATGTGCGCCAATGGTGCGATGGGAATGCAATGAAGTGAGCACGATTCGGATGCCGAAGGCGATCAAATCTGTCTAGAGTTGGAAGGCAAATTGCGGGTATTCGCAACAGCCACTCCATGAGGAGACACATACCTGTGGGTGGATATACAGGGCGGGCGTGATGATGGTGTGCCATATTCCACTATCGAAGAAAGGGGACCTACACAATTGCAACGAAAGAAGGCAGAGTTCGGTGAGCTCTTTGTGGAGTTTGAGGGTGGGGTGATCCTGGCGCAGCTGCCAAGGCGGCTAGCTAAGAAAATTACCGCCTCATTACAAAGTGAATGGTTGTCCTATCACAGCCAAGCAGGCATCCGGTGGCGTGAGATAGGCCATAAATGGTTCTAAGTCGTGCGAAACCACCTCACTCGGCAAGCTTGGACGCGGTTCTAGATTCATGGAGAGCTCCATGAGGATAAATACCCAGGATAACGGATGTGCATCGATGCTAACACCAGGGTGACATAGGCTATTGCTCTGCCGCAGCACCGCACCGGGAGATATAATGTCTTATTCAGAGTGCAGTTTTACCGTGCCCTGACCCCCTGGGTTGCGGGTAATTTTTGCGTGCCCGCATAATCCGCCGCGTCCCATCAAACACCAAGGTTGTTTTTTTGCTTGTGCGCAAAAATTCAGCGAGCCTGAGAAGGTTGTATAGACCCGCATTGAGCGGTAGAGCGCGGCTGGCATTCACTGCAGTGCACAGCATTAGATAGAATAAGCTAGGAAGTATCGAAGTTGCGCCCCAGATCCGCAGCACAGTTCGAGATCCCCGCCTTTTAGCGCCCAAACACAAACAAGAGAACGAATCAATACGATACTATACGCGAGCGGTGAGCGGTGGACGTTGGATCAGGATCACGAGGTCAGATCACGCAGCGAGCGCACGAAGTAGCAAGCCAAGGTAGCTGAGTTGAGTTGGATTGAATTGGATTGAATTGGATTGGATTGGATTGGATTGGATTGGATTGGATTGGATTGGATTGGATTGGATTGAATCTCAAACCAGATGAATACCGACGACTACCTGATACAGCTGCGACAGAAGGACCGGTTCATTCGCCGATGTCTCTTCGTCTGCAAGCAGTCTGTGCTCTACAAGCTCAAGACACGACCATCGGAATCAAATCCAAGTGGCACATGGGAGAAGACTGGCGTCGACGGAATGTTATTCTTAGTAGAACGTGAATATTACCCCTACTATGTCCTCACTGTGTTCAACCGGATATCACTTGATGAGTTCTCCAAAGCACTCACAGAAACAACCAAGGTCGAGATTATCCAGAACTTCGTGTACGTGCACCAGTCCGCCATCCTTCGTGTGCGCGCCAATGCCACGGAGGAGGATAGGCTGGGCTTCCGTCCCGATGCAGATGGTGGAGAGAATGAGGTCATTGCATTCTGGATCCCGCCTTCGGCATCGTCTCTGAATAATGCTCCGCATTTGCTGGCTCGGCTCAAGACAGTCATTTCATACTTGGAGATCTACAAGGACATGCTGACAGGGCGTTTGCCCATGATCGCCGCGATCGTCGACGACTCGCACCTTAGTTCAGGCTCAGACGAAACAAAATCCAGTAGTGGAGACAGTGGATCGAGTAAGGCTGGTCCGAAATTCGAAGCCACCCCATCCAAATCGGGCGCCACATCAGGCTCGAGAGCCTCCTTAGCAAATCTTCTCTCAGGGAAGACGTCGCTTTCAGACGATCCCCAGGCGGTAGCGGAGGAGTTTTTGGAAACCATCAAGCCATCCTCGGGACCTGAAACCGAAGGCAAGACAACAGCTGCTGCTGCTGCCGTTGCTGCCGAGTCACCTTCACAGCCCGAAGCCACACCTGGTGCCGGCAAGAAGCAACGCAACAAGGCCTCGCGTATCCCACGCGAGAACTTTGCAGCCCACCTCATGGAAATCGTGAACAACGAGGCTCGGCTAAACAAGCTCTATGAAAATTACACCAAGAACCCGAAGCTGTTCGATGTGTAACACTGCCCCGACGATCCTACTGCTGCGGTGCGGGGTTAGCACTGCACGCGAGCAACGGCTCGTGATGGCATATTCGAGTGATTCACACTTCGCGGCACCCGTTTTGCCCAGCTTTTGTACACATACTCCTTGTATAATACACCCGTTCTGGTGGCAGGTGCTTGTCACAGCCTTGAATGCCATGAATTCCGTCTTAGTGCCTGGTAAAAGCTGAGGTGTTTTATGAACAAATGAGTGCATAATTACATCAGTGCCTTAAATGGTGGACTCAGCAAGCTCGGAGTGGGGCTGTCGTGTTTGGGGGACGGAGTGGTATGGCCCGACACCCAATCTTCCAATTCGAACACCGCCCGTGATTAACGGACTGGAGTGAACTTGCTGAGAATGGTGTGAGACAGGCTGCACTCGCACCAAAGGATCCTTGTACAGATTAGGAAGAATGTTGGTGCCAAAATACAGGAATTCAGGCCAATCCACATAGCCATCCCTATTCAAATCCGCTGCATCCCGTAGGAGCGCAATTTGCTCTGCAGACAAGCGGAGCTCGGGCTCAGCGGATAGGCAACGCGAAAATTCCTCAGCGTCCAGTCGGTCATCATCATCAGCATCAAACTCGACGAACTTTTTCCTGAGTTCACGCTCTTCCTTCGTTTCACCAACCTTAGCTGTTGAAGTGCCGTCAGGTACTCGGACGCTTGGCGCACCGGAACCGGGTGTTGCCTGAGAGGCAGCATGTGGTGTGGATGCGGCGGGTACTTGGTTCAAGCCGAGGCCCGAAACCACTGCACCTGCCAGGCCCGACTTCGCAAGCGCATCCTCATAAATCGAGTAGATAACAATGCTTGCTAGGCGCGTGAAACCAGCAATATCAAGCGGAACCTGTCCAGAGAGATAGTCCGTAATTGCTGACGAGAGCTTAGGCTGGTCTTGATTGCCCACTCCAAGCGACCCCGTACCATTCGCACTCGCGGGGACATATTGTACCTTTCGGCCAACACCTCGGAAGAGTGCATAAACCTGCAATTGACTCAACCGCACGCGAGTCGCATCCTTGACGAGCACGTCGCGCGCCCAAGATGGAGGCAGCGAGGGTCGAGGCTCGGAGAATGCGGCAACACCTGCAGTGGGCGCAAAGGGAACCATCGAGCCCTTGACAGGTGCACCCGCACCGGTGTGGCTAGCTCGCTCCAATGACCCCTGGTTTGCGCTCGGAACGGCATTAGACAGCAGAGCCATATGCTCGGGAGGAAGGGTGCCCGAGGAGATCGCAGATGCAACGGCCGAAGCATAAGCACTGTGACGTGCAGTCATAAGATCAAGGAGGTAAATACCAACATCATTTCGTGTAGACTCAAGTTCGCGATTCTTAAGTGCCTCTTGGATTACCTGTTGGTAGCACATCTGGAATACCTGATAAAGGACCTCTGGATGGGGATCGTTGACGCTGGGAACCCGAGGTGCGAGCTCATAAATGTTTCTGATCTCAGAGCTAACCAAGCCCAATTCGAGCCCACCCAAGAATCGAATAAACGCGTCGTGGGGGATTCGCCCCGTCGCCCCAGTATCCAGCTTGCAAAGAGCCTCGTCCATCGCCTTGTGAAGGGAAGGGCATGCCTTCACACGGGCCGCAGCACGCAATCGTGCCTGGGCTTCACGCTCTGCGCATAATCTCAGAGCGCTGCGTGTAGCACGCAATGCCTTGATGTACTCGAGTGTTGTGTTCACTGTGATTGTGGTTTCGACCTGTCGTTCGGGAAGTGGGAGATTGCTTTCCGATGCTTCGTTGGTTTGAGCTCCGATGCGTGAGAGGATACCACGGGCACCTTCACCGAGTCGTGCGTTCGCCTTGTACTCATCGTAGGCATCGCTTATGGCCTGCTGTAGCACGGAAATATCGCTTTCGCTAAAGTACGGCAACAAGTCCGTTACCTTCAGCTCAGTTAGGGTCGTCGTCAAGACTGAGGTGAATTCCCCAATCTTGACGACTTGTGACTGAGCGCTGCCACTAGCACCTGCGCCAGCAGCACCACTTCGACTCGTTGGAACTGAGGCAAGCGAGCCGCGCTTCTTGGTTACTGCATCTGAAGAGGGTGATGACGTCTGTGTGGATGGTGCGGCTTGCGACTCGGGTCCCGCCGAAGTAGCGAGAGTCTTGAGAGCCCCACGAAGCGCGGCCTCGATTTGCTGAAGAGGGACGAGAGATGGACCTGTGACGCGGGGCTTGTTGACCTCTGGACCGGACATTGAAACGGTTGACTCCGATACAACTGGAGTATGCGATGAGGACTTCGATTGGCCTTGTAATGCATTACTACCTGAGGAGATAGCTGCTGATGAAGATGTCCCGCTGTACTGAGCGACCCAATCCGTTCCACGTAGCTTAGAGGCAGTGACAATATTGCTTGGTCGGCCAATGTTGATCAGAGTTCCACTTGTCGGAGGGCCTTCTTCATCTTTATCATCAGAGGCGTGATACAATCGCGCTAGAACACCGTTTGGATCCGCCTTGACCCTTTCCCGGAGCTCCCTCTGTGCGCTAAAGGCATGGGCACTCCCAAGCAGTGTACTGGGATTGCCGCTAGCACTATGGTCACCACTTTCAAGTGCAGAGCCGTTTGCAGCCCCGCTCTGGTCTCCGAAGAGTGTATCCGTGATCGTACTCGCCGCGGTGGTGTAGTCCCACTTGAGCCTGCTTTCCAAGGCCTCTGCATTGTCGTAGTTGAGTTGAATGCGTTGGAAGAACTGGGTCTTGAACTTTAGCACGCGCTGGATGTGGTGGTCAATATTGCTCAGCTCGGTGTGAACGTAGTCCTCGTGCTGAATTCTCCAGCTGATCTGTGGGGGGCCCAGCCCCACGTCGATGTAGTTGAAGTCGAGTTTGGATGGTGTAAAGGGCGGTGGAACCATGCCCTCCTCTTTAGGCTGGCGCTGGTAACTAACGACAAAGTGAATTACAACCCGTACATCGGGTACGGGTTGGTGCGGCGAGGGTGCTCGATACCACTCGGTGTCAAAGAAAACTGTAAAGTCGCCCATAGAGTTGAACGTGATGGTGTACACGTACTTGCTCTGCCATCGCTGGAACAGACGGCGCAGCAGGTCCTATATGCATAGCAAGGCGGGTGTCGCAGTGTGGTGTAAGTATGCAGATCCCTCGCGAAACCGCATGAACGTTGGGGAACCTTAATTTCAAGAGAAGTGAACGTACCTCTGACCCGCGGATCACAGCCTCGCGGTCCATGCAGGGCGCTAGAAATGAGACGGAACAAGGTAACACGCGTGAGATGGTGAGGTCAGTGGGATGCGGGTTGGTTCTCAAGTGCGTCTAACGGGGGCTAAGGAGCTAAACTGTTGGTTCAAAGGCTTGAAACAAGCGTAAAAGAGGAAATACGCAGGGTAGACGTGGTGGCAGTGGGGTATTATCATACCACACGAGGCGCTGATGGTGTCTGCTATTGAACTATAATACCGGCACACACATGCCTATACCCCTTCCCACCATTTCAATCTCCTTTACAATATGGAAATTTGACGGTTACTCCTCCAACCCTGCTGGCCGGAGCAGCTTCCCCGCACCCCGCGCGCCACAGGCAGAGCCAAAATTTATGTGCTGACTGGGACCGATGTGTCTCAAAGACATGCGGCTGCGCACTGAAGGCCATCCCGAAACACCTTAGATCCACCTGGGAACGGCACGCTAGACACGAAACTTCAGGTTCTGACATTGTGTTCTTCCAGGGGTGTCTGAAGTAGATGCCCGGCGACCCCCTCCATGTCGACCCAATGCATCGTGCTCTCACCAAGCTAACGCTATTCCAGTTGTTCCAGGCAGTTTGGATGCCTGCCTCATCTACTTTGGCCCCAGGTCGCAGTCCTGACCAAGGAACATCCGTCAAGACCCCAAACTGGCAGGGGGTGTCTCAGGGGATCGACGGTGGTCCCCATGCATGGCTGCGGATTCGGGCTTGAAACGCAACGATATGCCTATCCACGCACTATATCGGCTCTCCGCCCAGGGGATCCTGTGCACCGGGCCTGAGCCCGCGAAGAATCCACATTGTACTGAATTCTGAAATCACGCACTGGGCTCAGTGTCAGTGATTGTAAACGTTATAAACCGATCCCTACCTGGCTCAAAAGCCGATTTGTCAGCAATACGCCTGGTGCAATACTCGATATTCCCGCGAAAACCGAGAAACATAATTCCCAGAGGACAAACAGCGGCAAAATGTCAAACTTGACTCGCCCGGCGTTCATTGAGACAAGCATTCCACACACCAAACTGGAAGTAAACACGGACTTCATCAAAGCACGCGTCTACCCTAACGGACTTGCCGAGATCATCCTCGATCGCCCCAAAGTACGTTACACTAGGTTTATGAGCAACCTGTCGGTTGCGGGCCATCGCGCTTAAACCGGTCGCAGCGTGAAGTTGTTCATGAAATGGGCTGTATAAGGCGTGTTCTTGTAGCGGTGGTCTCACCTATAATGACCCCATTCCTCTATCCCTCAAACCCATGTAGGCGCTCAATGCTCAGGACTTTTGGATGGTCAAGGATGTTTACCGAATATTGCGCACGCTCGAGGCCGACCCTAACATCAAGTGCCTCGTTATCATGTCGGCGATTGACAAGGCTCTCTCCGCAGGCGGTGATGTCGTCAGCCTGATTCAGCAGACAGACTACAGGGTAAGTAATCCTATTTCAAGTGCTGTAACCCCAACCCACCGCAAAGTAGTCAGTCCATGCTTCGCTCTGAACGTGGCTCATCCGAACTTTCTCGTGTCTATATTACCACCCTGACATATATCTAGCTTGCAACGATTTATTTCCGCGTTCAGTATGTGCTTCACCTGGCTCTAGCGCAGAGCCATATCTCAGTTATCTCTCTGATGCGAGGCATCGTGATGGGAGGTGGCGCTGGCCTCTCTATGTCCTGCCGCTTCCGACTAGTTAGTGAGACTGTTTCTTTTGCTATGCCAGAGACGCAAATTGGACTGTTTCCTGATGTCGGTCATACCTACATTCTTTCCCGCCTGCCCTTTGGGGTTGGCCTGTACGCGGGTCTTACCTCAGCACGGCTGACCGCAGGCGATGTTATGCACCTCGGACTAGGCACTCATTTCATCCGCGAATCCAGCATCCCCGATCTGTTGACAGTGCTGCGAACTGAGAATCTTGCTTTGGTCGGGCCTAAGGCTCCAGCTACAATCCCAACCAACTTTGATTCCAAGGAGTTCAATCCCCTTCGCGTGACTCCACCCAACGAAGAGCAACAGCACCTCTATATTGCCTCAATTCTCGAACGATTCGCAAGTCCCTCGCCACGTCAGCCGTTCTTATCTGCTCGTCCATCTAACCCCCTGCAGAACCTCGAGAAAACCGAGGATTCCCAGAATATTTATACTCCGACCTCAAGTGGCATGGAGAGACCCACCAGTCCTCCGGCGATTCCCCCATCTCCGCTTCTTCGTCGATTGCCGATCATTGCCGCAACATTTGTTGGCAACAAGAGTCTGTCGGAGCTCATCTCCCGCCTGCGTAGCTGGGCTGAGCTCGCGCCTCTGATCAATATACGCGGGGCGGATGACGATGCCTCTCCTGAAGGTACGGCTGTGACCATGAGTGAACGCAAGACTGAAGCCGTCAAACATTCCTCGTTGATGACCAAATTATTGCCATCTATGATTCAGTTCGCGAAAGAGACCTTGGCCACACTGAAAGTCAAGAGCATCCTCAGCATGATAGTTACCTTCCATCTGTTTAAACTCGGTGAGACCGCAGCATGCCTGGCAGAATGTCAGGCACGTGAATACCGCGTAATTGTTCGTATCGTGCAACGCGCTCACCTATATAGTGATTTGCATGAAGGTGTACGTACACTCTTGATTGAGAAGGGCAAGCGGCCTCCCGTTTGGAGAGACCCACGTGACATCATCAGTGAAGAAGCGAATCACGCTCACGGTAGCATGCTTGGAAATCACCATGCGGGAGTGAAGCCTACCCCTGGTTTGAACGGTGCCACTGTGGATTTGATCCTAGGTGGAGCTGCTGGAGATACTGGGAAAGAGAGTGATCGCTTGCAAGCTGCGCTTGAAATCGAAGAAGCGGTGGTCCGGCGTCTTGTGGCGCCCCTTCCTCGGAAAGACCCATGGGATATGGATCTCTACGATTACTTCGCGGATGCAGCTAAGGGTGGCAAACTGATGTTCTCAGGTGAGGAGTTTATGCACAATATGGTCGTACCAAGCAAAGGCCAGCAGCAAACAGCCTCTAGCAAAAAGACTGATTCCAAGTTATAAGTTAGTAAATCATAAACACATTCCAACGTCAGACTTTTCGTACCAAAGAATGTCTTGTTTATTCGGCCTCGTGCAAAGACGTCGCTTAGAAGAACTTGGTGTGAATTACGCTCTCATCGTTCGTAAATTCAGTCGGGTTGATCTTGAGTAGATCGAACGTGGGAAGTGTGGCGCACATGCTCGCTCCAACCCAGGTTGCGAACTTACGCTGAGAGTCAGCAATGATCTCAACTCGGCATCCTCGTGCCTGTGCCAGAGGCTCAAGTTCATTGAGCAAACGAGATGACAGTCCTGGAAGCAGCGATCCACCACCTGCGATCAGGACGCGATTCAACAAAGACTTTTGTAAGTGTTCGTCGCAGCTCTGGAGTGCCGCTACGATCATTTCGATGATACCACGTCGTGGAATCAATGAACCTGTCGATGATGCCATGGCTGCCGCAACCGCACCTTGGTGGGAGGTGATTGCACCATCCTTGCCTCCTTGCACAGCCGCAAGAATGACTGATGTAACTGTTGGCTTAAGGTCAGCGAGAGGCGCAGGAAGAGGTGTTCGCGCCAAAGTCGCCTCGTAGGCTGCTTGCAGATTACTCAGCGCGCTGTTAATTGGATTAGCAGCGCTTGAGTGGTGAGGGTAATAGGACGTTCGACCGCTCATGGAATGAGCTGGGGAAGGAGCGATTAAGTCCATAGTCGATGCTCCGCCGGGTGTTCGCGCATATCCCATGCCGGCGGCTGGCGTTGGAGGGAAGATAAAGCTTCCGCTTCCAGCAGACGATGGAGTTTGAATGCCCGAGCTAAGGCCCATGTGTGACATAGGAGTTTGTGGAGTGCCTAGGCGAATATTCAATAACGAAGTTGGCTGGCCACGTGGGAGTGCAGCGTAGGTATCAAATGGCACAACCATCAGCGAGCTTGGTGAGTGCAGCTGGAGCATCGCTGTTTGTGGAACCATCACGCGCATAAGCTGGGGTTGGAACAAGATCTCGGCTGCCAAAACGCGCTCCTTAGGTGTGGCCACGACACGCTGCTTCTCACTCAGCTCAATGGCGGTCTCAGCGATCTTGGGAGATACCTCTACTTCGATGATATCTGAAATAGAATCGCCCGCAAGAGTCGGGTCAATGTTGGGCTTGGGTAAGTGTTCGAGATTGTCACTGGAGTTGGAAGCCTTCTGTTCGTGGTCGACCTCAACTACATGGATATCCAGCTTGGTAGGGTGCACGACCGTAGTAGCCTCCTTAACAGCTCGGGCCAGTGCAACTATGCTCGTTGCAGGGGTAGAAACCGTGCGATGGAAGAAGGAAGTGCTTGCGCTAGCGTCGCTCCCCGAACTGGTTTGGGAGTGGAAATGAATTGCCCGCTCAAGGTCTTTAGTGAAGGTAGCAAGCACGGCTTGTGTTACATCAGCACCACCCAAATCAAGTGCTTGTGCTGCATGCCTCAGCATCTTACCTTCAAAGACTGGGGTTACGGAGGTGAGTCCCTCTCCCATGTCAAGAACGATGCCGGTGGTCTGACCAGCCGAGAATAAGGCAAGTCCGCTTGAGTTAAAAAGTGTAACGGAGGGGACCTGGAGTGTATCGAAGAGCGCTCGCACGAGCTCCTTCCTTGTGGACATTGGCGTAAATGGACTAAGTGCAAGCACAATCGGATGTGGGTCTTTGATATGTAGCTCTTGCTCGACAACATACTTTACAATCTCAATAAAAACTGGAACATCCACAATTAGGCTCCGCTCGACAGGTCGACTTGCAGTCAGAGTAGGTGCACCCGAAGCCTCGGCAGTGAGGTTGATGGCCTCCACGGCATCGTAGCCAAAGAGCCATGGAATGGACTCATCGAAGCGTTTCCTCAGAGCCTCGTTGGGAGGTTGATTCGTGAGATTGATCGCGATGCTCGGAATGCAGCAGCGTGGTGAGTCCTCACCTGCCCATCCCGCTTTAATGTAGGCACTGCCAGCATCAATCACGATTGGAGTGAGCGCTGCAGCATGCGATGTCACCGAGCCAGGTGTACGGCTGCTTGCACTTCCGCTGCCTGCGCCAGCGCTTAGTGTCGTGGACATATAGGAGGGTATGTGATGTAGGGAGTTCAGAAATGCAATAATGCGATGCTACTTCGTTACTCTCCCCTCCAACTAGCCTGCCTGTGCTCGGGTTCAATGGTTCGGAGGTGCTTGAGAGCTGGGGAAGAGGACCTGAAGGGGGTTAAGACGCGAGAGATACGGAGCAGGGAGAGGTAAGGGAGTTTCAGCCGTGATGAAGAGCGCGAGGAAGAGCATTTGATGCCAGGACAGTCCTGACGGCATCCAAAGGCCGCGAACAGAGCGGGTGGAACCTCGTCCTCAGTGAGAGATTCTTTGGGGGGGGTTCTTCGTAGGGTTATCCGGGTGTATGTGGGATTTACGCAGTAATCCCGGTGTCAATGGCCAACTCACATCCGTCCAGCCAAGTCTTCACAACAGGTACAGTGCCACTCGCGAGATATACAGCTTCCGTTACTCTAGTTTGGGCGATGGATTTTTGAAAAACTACGTCGACGAAAAAATTGCATGCAACCGAGGGTGACTTAGCGATTTCGCAGGCGTTCGTCGAAAGGTCCAAGCACGTGCGATTAGTCGTGAAACGCCAGCGATTCAGAGCGCACTGAAAAGGCCAGCTGCGGGGTTTCAGCGCGAGAATCTCACGGGAAGCCCCCGAACGAGCACCCACACTCCTGAACCGCGAGCTGGAATTTTTTTCGAATTTCCCATTTTGGAGCTGGAGCGAGATGTGTGTTCAGTGCGGGTTACGGGACATGTCGGAGACACGAGGGTTTCTGCTCTAGGAGGAAGGTTCGGCACGCTAGGCTGAGACTGAACCAGGCCTAACACCCCGAACGGACGCAGCCCATTAAGAGTATGGTCTCGTTTTGCTCAAAACTGATTACAGAGAAAGCCCGGGTTTAGCCTGGTTTAGATGGATTGACTCGGAGTCTGCTCAAAAAGAAGCTGAAATAAGCTTCACGTCGCCCGCCCCATTTTCCCCCGTGTCCACATACCGATCTGTTAGGGGATGACTCCAAGCCACCCTGCTGCTGAGAGAGGTCCAAATTGGCAACGAAAACATTATTCCACGTCTAGCGAATGACGCGACAGGGGGGTATGACGCATTAGCAAGTTGTGTAGGGTGATTTTTAACCTGTGTGTGAGCTTATTGAGCCTTATGTCTCCCCGCTCTCATCTCCATCGGCCCCTCTAACACCGCCTCACCAATCTCCAGCCTTTATCCTTATAAGCAGCCGCACCTGTTCTGAGCACATACCAAACGAGTCACCCGAAACAAAAAGCAGGAACCGGTGTGTATCGCTGTAATCCAGCCAGATGGCGAGATCGCCCAGGGATAGCCCGGGCCAAACCCCGCCAACACACTTGCATCAACCGAGCTCAACCCCCACCACTCCTTTAGCGGCGACGCCTGACGTCCAAGAGTCGCGGCGCCGGCTTCGAGTGGCTAAGACGATCGATTCCCCTGTTGGGGACAGTACGCTGCGCGCAACCGAACTCTATCCCCAGATCGATGGCGTCAGCTTTGGCGGTGAAGATGAACAGAGCTGCTCCGACCCAGAGACGGTTAGGCGAAAGCTGAATACCATATGGCGGGTAATCTCAGACCTGGAATCCAGTGTTATTGATGTCAGTGATGAGCTGGGTCAACTCCGTAGTGAGTTACGCGAACTGCGGCGGCAACAGGGTCGGCCCAATGAAGACCAGATTCGAACCCAAACCAACTGGGTGCTGCGATATGCGCGGCGACTGATGATAATGGTAAATCTGGGAATGAGTGGGTTTGCGTTTATGATGGCAGTACTTCGTTGCTTCAAGTTGCGCGGTCGCTACCCTGTCTCGTTCCTCGCAAGGATGCTCCAGCATCCCCCCAAGGGGACAACAATCCTTCCGATTACTGGACTGCTTCAGCTCGGTATGTTGAATGGCATCCAGGAGAGCTGCTTGTTTCAACTTGCCACGATCATGCTTACGTACGACACGTATCCATGGCGCAAGTACGCAGCTGCGTTCGTATCAGCACTGCAATCGCTGGCGGCGTGCTCGAGTGTTGTTGTTCGTGAGCCCTATTTATTGTTAGCACACAAGATTACCATTGTTCTTAACATTCTGTACGGCCTTCTATGGCTCATGGAGTCAGGCAAGTCTAGCACGTGCAAACCAACTGACTGATGATGGTTTGACGGTGATTTCTCACTCGCGATGATCTCTATTCTGGATGAGACATCAGGCAAAGCGCTTAGAAAGCTGTGTCTGCGCTTGCAATTACGATTCATTAGTCATGGGAGTTAGCTTTGTATTGGACAGAAATATACGTAATCTGACTAAGAGAACGTAAAGCAAACGGACCAAAGGCACGGTTAGGCGAGAATTACTCTGTCAATTCTCTTGGATGAGTTAGTAGATGAAGTAGACACTGGTCGGACTCCGCTAGATGTAGTACACGGCAAAAACAAACCATCACATTACATAGGTATGCACGATCATACAAGTAGACGTAGTTAAAAGCAATCGTGCGCCACGCTTACGATGAGATGCGCTAGTTTCTCGCAGAGATCGATCGGGGTACAAATGTAGCAAACAGAAAGCTAGACTACCGTTGCTGTTGCCGGGTGGGATCTGCACACTACCAGTTGCACATGTTTCACTGGCATCGCAGTGGCAAGCTGTCCTAGCGAATATGCTTAGTTCTTATCAGGAAGTGATCGAGAGCAATCCGTTGGATTGGAGAATCGAGGTAGCACTCGAAGCATGAGATACATGAGTAGAGGGCACGTACGCACATGAACTTGCTATTGAAACAGAACAGTACACAGTCAGGAGCATCAAACGCTTGTGTTTCTGACGACTTACAAGCTGATGGATGAGTAATGAGTAGATGGGCACGCAATCTCTGCGTGATTGAGGTTGTGGGATGATCTGCAATACAATTTATCGGCTGCTTAGTGATATGGGCTTTTTCATCGGGATACTCAAGTTAATTCGGCTCATTTCAACCACACAGAAGCAGTATTCCGTGGTCCGGACATCTGATATCCCTCTCTGCTTGTTCCTTTTCTTAAAGGTTTGTCGGGAAGCTAGTTACCCTCGCCCTCTTCCACTTCTTCCTCGACATACTCGTACTCTACCCCATCCTCTTCTGCAGGATCTGCGGAAGCAGCAGACGTAGGGTCGCCCGTTGCCGGTGGCTGCAAGCTAGCCAAGTAGTTCACGAACTCGGTCCTTAGCTGTTTCAGCTGATTGAGCATGCCCTGGAACTTGGATGTCAGCTGTCGAGCAACATTTTCGGCAGGGACCGCCTGGCTCGGATTCTCATTCGCGACTCGCTTGATTGAGCGCAGGCATATGGCCATCTGTTCGAGATTGGAGGCTGCCGCCGCCACTCGGGTGATATGTAGACTGCGTGCTGCACCCTTAAGCGAGTGGGCGTGGAACATGAGCTTGTACGCCAGAGTTGTTGTCTCGGCCTTCGCGGAGTCCATAGGAGCCTGTCCGGGTGCTAGTTCGGGAATCTCGGGGTCGTTCCATGCATTGAGCACGTTGGAACCACCGGACTTGTTGAGTTTCGCGGCGAACTGCATCATAACATTGTAGATCCGATCAAGTTCGGCATCCATGTGGGCAGGCATTTCGCTCAGGGAGTCCATCGCTGCGAGCCAATCGCCAGCAAACAGCTCCATAATCGAGTTATGGTTAAGTACCCCAAGCTTGTCGGGGTCAACCCAACGTGAGTTGAGCGCGTCCACCTCCGCCTTCACTTCACTTGTACTCATGTTCCTCCAAGCTGAGCAGTGCAGGTGTCTAGATTGGATAGATTGCCGGGTTGCACCAAGGTCAGCTAGAGTGCATTGAAATGCCACACATGCAAGGACTCTCTACACCACTTTTGATTTCGGCTCGTATCACGCGATGCTGGTATTCCATATAGTGTACAAATGTAAAAACGAACTCGATTTAGGCCCTATTTGGGATGGAAAACGCGGTCGCACTTGGATTCAGGCGTCTTATTTTGCAAGAATTCGCCGTGAATGGTGTATACAAACCCGTATGTGACGTTTATTCAGCAAAAACGCTTGAAACACGTACTCATTTACTCCATTTTCTTTGTCCTTCCCGACCCCCACTTGTGCCACTTGGCGCGTTTAGCCCCTCCAGATGCTTGCTCGCACTGCCCAGCTGCTCGGAAGGGCACTCGGTGCGTCGAGCCGAGCTGCCGCTACGTGCGCGCGCTCGTTTGCCACGACCACCGCCCTCGTTCGACCACAAATGCCCTTGCTCTCGGGCTCCTGCTTCGCTCTCCGACCTCTGAATGTCTCGTCTTTTGCGGTGAGCACGACGCGCGTGGCACAGACCGCAGTGGCTAACGTGGCACCGTGCCGAACCATGGCAACCAAGCGTACCTACCAGCCCTCGGTGATCCGCCGTAAGCGGAAACACGGCTTCTTGACGCGACTCCGATCCAAGGGAGGACGCCGAGTGATCGCGGCTCGCCGCGCCAAGGGCCGCTACCACGTCTGCCTCTAGGCGCAATAGCTTCGGGTTATACTATTCTAGTCATCGCATCCTAGGTTGGCCGGCGTACCCCGGCGCCGTACTAGCCAAACTGCACAGAATGCCATCTCCGACTCGCTTCCCAAGGCGTTCTTTGCGCGAGTTTACAATAAATACCGGACTGTATGTTAGTTTTGAAGACATGGATACTTAGCGTGCGGATATATCGATTGAATGCGCGCGTTAGCACCGGCGCGCACCTGGTCACACGCGCGCTACAGGCGTCAAACGCGGGTTCTGGGAAGCCAAATCGGCATTGATTACAAGGTGAAAAACACGTACTATGCAGCGTGGTTTGTCTAAGCTGAGTTTGGTATACAATACCGTACGCCGAGTGGGATCGAATAATGTGGGTTATATTCCAACCATGACCCATGCTATCCGACAATTTGCCTCGAAAATCCCCGCTTTGAACACCCTCTCCACCACTACCGAGGGTTCTGGCGAGTTTTCGCGCGCTTCCGCTGCCCGCGACGCCGCGCTTGCACATCACGAGAGCATACTCCGCAGCGCTGTCCTCGAGCGAGACTCTGTGACAGAGCAGGCGCTCGCTTCCCCTGCAGAGCAGGACGTTTCCGCCCTCGCCTCCCAGACCGAAACCGCTATGAGAGGTGATATTGCATGCCAGACAAGGGGGTGCGCTCACAATACTAGCGTGGAAAGCGTCAGCATGCGCGGCAGCGCCGCTCTGCTGGCTGAATTTGCACAGGGCCAAGCCAACGACGCATTCGAGCTCTGTGCCGTGCCCAAGAAGAAGACCTCTGTTCACAAGCGCAAGCTGCGACACGAAGGACAGTGGCGAGCGGGCTTGAAGCGACTCTACAAGCCTTACCGTATCTGCCTGAGCTGTGGTCAACCCGTTCAGCTCCACTTCATGTGCAAGTGCTCCACAAAGTCCCTCACCTTCCCTCGCAACTAAGCTTGAACAACTAGTCGCGAGTAGCGGACTTTGAGCCGTATGAGGGCGGGACCCCAAACGGATTCAACAAATGCATGCGGTTTGGACATCACTCGCTGGCTCTACTCCAGCGGATATGGTTGCACGTCGAATTGACAGGTCAATTAGACGCGGTCAGAACCGGGTGGCGCATGCACCTGTTCGACAACCCTGAGGTTCTGAACAACCCTAGCAAGCTACACAGGGATGGTAACCAGCTGTTATGCCGAATCAGCGGGCACTGACATGCTTGCTTGCATGTTATGGTAGTAGTTGTAACTATTCTTCCGAATTGTTGTGTATGAATTCCTCATTCCCAACCCTACATCACACCACGGCACATGCAATCGATCAATCACACCAGCCATTCCCAACGTGGTTCTCACTCATTCGACGAGCTCGCTCGAGGTAACTGGGCGAGCTCCCACGCGCAGACAGTCGTTGTTGTGTTCCCAGACTTTCATGGCTTTTGTGAGCGGCCAAGTGCTCAACTCAGGTTTGTTACGCACAACCTACGTCGTCAGCCGCTTCACCACAGCGTTCCGCCAATTTCAGGCGTAGACACGAGCAGCATCAACAATAGCAAAAGGCAATATCCACACCTGTCATATCGACCTTAGTAAGTTCGTTATGTTGATCGATTCATCGATCACTACACTAATACACTAGTTCTTTGTATCTGTATAGACATTGGTCGCTCCACTGTATTTTTGCGTTCCCACCGCTTGAAGGGGATATTCTGTGGGGTCGAGCATTCACGTATAACGTCGGCCATATCCATGCCAGTCATGCACCAAGGCCGAGTGGCTCCATTCGCTCCACTCCTGCCGCGCCGCCTTCATGTACGCTCAGCTGCCCTGTCCCCTGCAGCTACTCCATCCACCCGTTGCCGTCCAAAAAGTTCGATTCGTCCGGAGTGAGGGAAATTTTTATCCAAAACGACGCTATTGGAACGCGAATTTGCGGTATTGGCAAATTTATAATTTGAATTGAAGCTAAGATTATAAATCTGCTGGTGAGTCTGCATCGAGATTAGTTGGTTTCAACCCCAGCGCACTTCGTTAAGCCAGTCAATTTTACATACGAAATCAAAAATGTTTCGATCTCTGGCCCAACGCGTACACACCGTCGCTCACTCTGCGCGCGGCCACGTGCTCATGGCGCCCCTCGCAATGCCCGTGCGACACGCTTCGGGCAAGACCGTCAAGGTCGTCCTCATCCAGGTACGTCTCCATATCGAATCACAAGAGAAACGGCCAGTGTACCAAGCATCGCACTTTCGAGGTTCACCCCTGTAGATGGATATGTCGCATGTGGCGTGAGTGCATCACTCTCTCTGCTCGGCCTGTGTCGCTATGTGTCAATATGTCCTCACATGCGCAATCTCTCCCCTGAATGAACGTCTTTGTGAACTGTATAGGATGTGCCGAAGTTAGGTTCGGCAGGTGAGAAGGTCGCGGTTGCGCCGGGTTATGCACGCAACTGCCTGATTCCACGCAAGCAGGCGATGTATGCAATCCCCAAGAACATTGAGGTAGTCAAGTCGGTCTTCGGTGAGATTAAGGAGTCCGGCTCGGGCTTCGAGGAGGTCCTTACGGAGTTCTCTCCCACCGGGTACCCTGTCTACGATGCCATGGCAGGTACTCTTCGCGCGATCAACTTTAAGGTAAGGTTATTATTGGGTATGGATGCGTTCACGTAGGCTTTCGCATGCTTGATGGACATTGTACACAACATACCACAGCTTCGCTCACACCACACTCGTTCCAATCTCACCTCACCCATTTCCTACATTCCAGTTCATTCACACCGTCCACAACAACGAGTCCACGCATCCCGTCACACGAGAAAAGATCCTGAAGCGCATCCGCACCGCACGATTCGATCACGTGCGCCTGAGCGATATCGAGCTGCCTAACGATGCCACAGAGCTGCGAAAGGTCGGAGAACACATCTTCTATGTGAACTTGATTGCACCTGACTATGCTGCTCGCACTGCAGTCAAGCTCCAGATCCTTGACCGCAAGGAGGTTCAGAAGAAGACCGCTACAAGCATGTCTGCAGATGCTGACCTTGATGACGACGATGATGACTTCTAAGCGTGTGATTAGCTCCTATTCCAACCGGCTAACTTGCTGGTTCTGTCCAAACCTCAACCCCAACTCCGCAAGGTTGCATCAAGGATTCAATTCGATTCGATTGTGCGTGCAGTGAACGTACGTATATATCGATGTTGATGCAGATACCCACCCTGATGTATCCTGCGCGGATTCGATTACATTAATTGGCTGTTCTGACTCTCGCTCATTAATGAATGAGCGCACGAATTAGAGCACTTTGTTTAGGTCTTACCAACCAACCAACCAATCAACCAACCAACCGTCCTTCACTCGACCACGACGACGACGACGGCGGCAGGTGGTAACAGCATACGACTTTGCTGACTGAAGGTCACCACACAGTTCTACTGCTGTCGTCTGTCAGTCTGTCTGCTTGCCAGCTGCCGAGCCGCGCGAGACTGTATCTACTTCACAATGCCGGAGGTTGCACTCATAGGACGTCGGCATAGCTAGTTCATGTGCTCCAACAACACTGAGCACGTGGTTTCATCATCCACCACCCAACTTTCTTCTTCTTCGTACATAAACTAGTATATTATAGTCGATTTTTGAGCATCTAAGACGAGCGCAGGTCTGCATCACATCGATTGTATTGACTGAGGTCTTGGTGTGAGAATCGAGGAGAGTCAGTGGAGTTATATGTTGGTGTGCAGAAAGCGGTATGTATGTGCGCTTATGCCACTGCGAGGCGGTTAATTCCAGTGTTTCATCATAAGATGTATTTCTCTTGCCGAGATTCGCGTGGGTATTTTCGTATGCTCAGCTCAGCTCAGCTTGGCTCACCGGAGCTGGAGCGGACGCTCAGATGCGGGCACTAATCCGGGCCAGGACGGTTAGCCCACGAGGATATCTTTGGAGATTTAGAAACGCAACATTGTGGGATAAAATGGGGTCAAAAACAAGGGATGGGTAGGATTGGTATGAAAGTAAAGTATATCAATCGATACATACCCTCGGTAGCTATCTAATCAACGTATTTAATATACGTCACATAGGCACTTATCATACTACATAACCACATATTTACACAGTTTTTCACTGGTTTTGAGCCAAAAATATCTCCCGCGATATCTTTCGCCGCGTCTTGCCCCGGCTTCGTACCCGCTTTGCGCCTTCCGGTCGCGCCGTTGCATCCGCGCGCGTGGTCCGCACCTGCCGAGTACATGCGCACCTACGACCGCGTCGGCTTGCTTAGCGGAGAGGGCGAAAAAGTGTGTTTTCCGAGGTCCGAGGAGGCCGATCCGAGGAGTATAACTTGTGTGTGTATGGCCCGGCGTGGTATGAAACCTAACTTGAAATGTATCTGACAGGCATGTGTACTCACCTGCGCGATGTCATCCCGGAACTCGTTTACCCATCCAGCACAATGGCCAGCACAGGCAAGCTCGTCGTGAAGGAAGTCTTCCAGAAACTGGTATACGGACCGTGCCCCGAGAGCGACTCCGGCGTGCGCGCATGGGTCGCCGCTCACAACAACGGTCACTTCGGTCTGTTCATTAACAACAAGTGGGAGTACCCCGAGGGCCGAACCTACCTCGATTCCATCTCTCCTGCTGACAAGAAGAAGATTGCGGCTACGATCAATGGTACTGCGGAGGACATTAACACCGCTGTCGCCGCTGCGAAGGCCGCCGCTGTGAGCTGGTCTGCTCTCCCTGGCTACGAGCGCGCCAAGTACCTCTATTCCATTGCTCGTCACGTTCAGAAGCACTCTCGTCTCTTGGCGGTCCTCGAGGCACTCGACAACGGTAAGCCTTTCCGTGAGACCAAGAATGCGGACATTCCCCTCGTGGCTCGTCACTTCTACCACCACGCGGGCTGGGCTCAGCTCATGGAGGAGGAGTTCCCCGACTACAAGCCTGTGGGTGTTGTAGGTGCTATTGTTCCTTGGAACTTCCCTCTCATGCTTTTGGCATGGAAGGTTGCACCTGCTCTTGCCATGGGTAACACCGTCGTTCTCAAGCCCGCTTCTTACACTCGTCTCTCGGCTCTCCTCTTCGCTGAGATCTGCGCAGAGGCTGGCCTTCCTCCTGGTGTATTGAACGTTGTTACTGGTTCGGGTGCTATCGGTTCCACCCTTGCTGACCACCCTGACGTTGACAAGATCGCTTTCACTGGTTCTACTCCCATTGGTCGTGTCTTGCGTCAACGCATCGCCGGTTCTGGCAAGAAGATCTCCCTCGAGTTGGGTGGCAAGTCCGCTGCTATCATCTATGGCAACGCTGATCTTGACTCCGCCGTCGAAGGTCTCGTCGATGGTATCTTCTTCAACCAAGGTCAGGTCTGCTGCGCCTCGTCCCGTGCTCTTGTTCAAGAGTGTGTCTACGAGCGCTTCGTCAAGAAGCTCAAGGCACGCTTGAACGTCTGGAAGATCGGCCACTCCCTTGAGAAAGATATCGATATGGGTGCTCTCGTCGATGAGTCTCAGTACAAGACCATCAAGTCCTACTGCGAGCGCGCTGAGGCTGAGGGCTGCGAGGTCTACAAGGCTCCCGTCCCTGTCCCCGAGAATGGCTACTTCTGGCCTCCCACGGTCATCACCAACGTGCAGCAGAACAGCACCGTTGTCCGTGAGGAGATCTTCGGTCCCGTCGTCACCGTCCAGTCCTTCCGCACTATGGAAGAGGCCGTTGCGCTCGAGAACAACAGCATCTACGGTCTGGGTGGTTCCGTTTGGTCTGAGAACATTTCACAGGCTGTTGAGACCGCCACCAAGATGAAGGCTGGTGCAATCTGGATTAACTGCCACAACGTCTTCGACGCTGCAGCACCTTTCGGTGGTTATAAGGAGTCCGGTTTCGGCCGTGATGGTGCTCGTGAGGGTCTCTACGAGTACATCAAGCCCAAGTGGCAGGTTCGTGAAGCCACCACGGATGCTCCCGTTTCGTACCCCTTCACTAAGGACCAGGTCAAGTGGCCTTCGCCTCGATTGGGTCTTCCTGCGCCCATTCCTTCGCTCCCTGGCGTCTCACAGGACCCCATTTTCGGTCTTAAGATCGACCGTACTCGCAAGGTCTACATCGGTGGCCAGCAGAAGCGCCCTGATGGTGAGTACACTTACCCCGTCTTCAGTCCCTCTGGCAAGTACATTGGTGATGTCGCTGACAGCAACCGCAAGGATCTCCGTGACGCTGTTGAGGCAGCTCACTCAGCTGCTCCTGGCTGGGGTAAGCGCGCTGCTCACAACCGTGCTCAAATCTTGTACTATATTGCCGAGAACCTCATGGCTCGTACTGACGACTTCGTCAAGTTGATCATGGACCAGACAGGCGCCAGCGAGGAGGATGCAAAGAAGGAAGTTGCTGTTTCCATCCAGCGTCTCTTCTACTATGCAGCCTATGCCGACAAGTACGGTGGAGATGTCAAGGAGACTACCTTCTACGGTCTCACCTGCACTTTGAACGAGCCCGTGGGTGTTATTGGTCTTGTTTGCCCCGACGAGTTCCCTCTTCTTGGCTTCATTTCGCTTATCGCTCCCACAATCGTTCGTGGTAACACCGTGGTTGTGATCCCATCACAGAAGTCGCCTCTCTGCGCAACTGAGTTGTACCAGGTCTTCGATACCTCCGATCTCCCCGGTGGTGTCGTCAACATCTTGACCGGTGAGAAGGATGTACTTACCAAGACTCTTGTTGAGCACAAGGACGTCCAGGGTATCTGGTACTTCGGTAGCAAGCAGATGTGCGCTAACGTCGAGTTTGTTGCTTCGGACAACATGAAGCGCACCTGGGTCAACTACGGTCAGGAGTGGGACTGGCTCTCTAAGGAGCAGGGCCAGGGTGAGGAGTTCCTCCGACACGCAACTGAGGTTAAGTGCGTGTGGGTCCCAATGGGTGATGGTCAGCCGTAATTGTCTTGGCATGCATAACCACGTGCCGATACACATGCTATCATCGTCAACCTGATGCGTAACTCGCTTCTCTTTGTGTAGTAGTTCTTTCACCAGAGTTCCCCTTCCCCTCGTCCTCACCGAGCCTATCAGCCGAGTGGGGTCCTTTCAACGCCGTATCAAGCCATATATCATCATCATCATCATCACTGTATGTTCCTACCCTTAACCGTGTTGTCGCTTTTATCGAACCAGAACGTGGACTTTACTGCCACCTCCCTTGTTCTAAATCACACCCAGCAATGCCCTTCCGACGAGGCCATATGTGATGAATACAAGTTTCATGCAATTGAGAATTGTCATTGTCAGTCACATAACCGTGTGAGTGGTAACTGTGCATCCAGCTGCACATACATTTATTCAAGTAATCAGTGGGTACAAAGAGCGAACCGTTACACAGCTAACCGAAAGGGTTGGAGGGCTCGTTCTCTGTCAGTCATTCGACAACAAAGGGTTTTTCCTGAGAAACATTTACCAATGCAATGGGGAGAACAGTCTCAGGAGTTCGGCTATATACAGGGACTAATTGGAGAGATGCGATTGCATCAAAACTCGAATAATGACAGACATTAGCGGCTCAGTTATGTGCAGACACAACCGAGCCGATTTGATGATCTGGGCGATGATGGCGGCGAGCTATCTGGCACTTCTTCAAACCGGAAGTCTTGAAGCCTGTAGGTAGGCACTCGAGGACCAGTACCAGATGTAGATGCGGCTCGACCTTCTCTTGCAACCCCCTCTCCATTGGCAGTGCCAGTTTGGCCATCGGCGCCTGGCGATGGATCAGTGGGTTCAGTTGTTTCGGTTGGTTCAGCGGATTCATCGTGTTCCTCTGGTGCGGGACTTACAGGTAAAGCTGGAGTTGGCGGCCGTGGAAGCGATACGACCGAAGAGGACCTCTCCTTTTCGGGTGGGGTAACTGGCAGGGAGTCTGTGCTCGAGAGCAGTCCTTGAAGGTCGGCATCTGTAGCTGCGAGTGTCAAGCGCTTCACGCTGTGAGCTGGACTGATAGGGTCGTAGGCAATGGGCGGTTCCCTGAATGACGAATTCACACGCTTGGGCGCACCAATTCGCGCCTCGCCCACCTCACTTGTATCGTCTGGAGCGGAGTGAGTGGTGGATTCGAGTGACGGCGATGACGAGCTCGCCTCACGTTGCAGCTTGGTTTCATCACTTCCAGCCTGAACAGGTTCGTGGAGTTTTGCTAAGAGTAGCTCAACAACCCTATCTTGCTTTCGGTCACGCGCAATCGCCAGCACACTTTGATTCATCTTGGTTGTTGCCCAGAGGTCTGCTTTAGCTCGCAGCAGGGTTTCAACTGCATTTACGTGTCCTTCTGCGGCTGCACAGTGCAGCGGCGTCCGGTGCTCGTTGTCAATTGCATTAGGGTCTGCGCGACCTTCCGAAATCAGCAGCTCGATGATGTTTGTGTAACCATACGAAGCTGCTTTGTGCAGAGCTGTGCCTCCCCCATATGGCGAACGTACATGTGGCGAAGCACTTGCGTCGAGCAAGGTTCTCACTGATTCAGGTTGGTTGCAAAAGGTGGCCAAGATAATGGGTGAGTGCATAGCTCCAGGGATGCCATCGATCATTGCTCCAGCCTTGAGACATTCGACAATCTAGAATATGTGTGATGTAATATATGGTAAGTGAGTTGTTATATATGGTAAGATGTGTCCTCCAACTCGCTTACATACACACTTCAGGTCAAGCACCAACGAGTTTGCCCACGTACTCCTTTGGTGTCTCCTTTACGACACGCCTCGAGGAGGGCCTCCTGCTGCTTGATCTGCTCCTCATCGGGAGTGTAGGAGACGTTCGCATATACAGACATGACACACCAACGGTTACTGAGGGGGAACGCTGGGTGACAGAGTGGCAGTGTGAGTGAGTGAGCGGGGGGATAGTCTCCACGACGCTCCTCCGCAAACGCTCACTGCGACGAGCGTGAGACAAGCGATTGAATGACGGTGTGAAGTAGCTAGAGGAAGCGGCAGGGTGTCGAGTTGAGCGCACGAATGGCATGTATCATCAGTCCGATGCAGTCGGCAATTGTGTGTCAGCGCTTGTGGGCTGGATGGCTGTAGCCATCACATGTGGCATCGTCGCAAGAGGAGCAGGTACCGTTGCGCGCACTCAGTGACTTCCACGTTCATGCCGCCAGTATGGCGGCACAGATGCGCATGCAGAGATGACGTAGACCTGCTTGGTGAGGCTCTTCAAGTCCGTTTCTGTACAGTTTGCATTCGGGTGCGCCTGAAAGTCCGCGAGTTTGGGTGATCTCGCGGTACTAGTGCTGTCTACACACCTGTTCTGCCACTGGCGACGCGTGCCGATCCCATTCAACCCGACTCACCCAGTCCCAGAAAGACGTTGGAAAGGGCCTCGATTGGGAATCTCATTGGAACATGCATAGATTCTCAGTGCGTGTGGAGTTTTGCATCAGCATTCAGATCAGGTCACACCGGGCTAGTTATTCCTGGTCTCCATTCACCCCAGCACCCGCTAGGTGTTGAGATTCACTACGCACAATCCCAGTTCTTCACACCTCAGTGCTCAGGCCTGGGTAGCACGTAATTTTTCGCTCCCCGTAAAAGCGGCCTCCGGATGCATGGAATTTTTTCGCACCCGCAGATTCTCAGCCAACGCGACCGATTGGAAAATTTCTTGAAGCCCATCCTGGACGCATTGTAAGGCTTAAAACGCGCTATCTGCCCTATCCACGTGAAAATGGGTGTCTGTCACAGGTACGTATACGTGTTGAGAATGATATAAAAGTTGAATTTTATTCAGAGTATTCTTAAAGAAGGAGTAAAATGCCCACTTCTTCCAAGTTGAGTGGCAAGAATCTTTGATTTGCACTTGATACACCACGCTTATGTTCGGCCTGGAGCATGTTGGGAGCACCGAAGAACTCACAGCACGACGCGCGTTGCGATCCCCACACCTCTAGCTCTGAGTTAACCCGCGAGGAGAAGCGGCGCATTGAGGAGGAGAGGATCCGAAACAAGCAGCTCGAGAACCAAATGTCGCAGGCCAAGGAACAGGACAAGCAAATCCACAAGTTGCTGCTGCTCGGCACGGGTGAGTCGGGCAAGTCCACGCTTTTCAAGCAGGTACGTTATGTGGTTATGATTCGCGCACACGTGCAACGCGACTGTGAGTTGTCTTCCTGGGCAAAGCCTGGCAAGTTATGCTTGGCTTCAAACCCGGAATGAAGCCTTCTTTGTGTGTTTTCGGGGTTGTTATCCTGCACACTGGTGCAGTTGGTCTGCCTTGCTACTTGCGTTGTGTACACTACCTCTGCATGCATTGTTATCCGCAATCTTAGTCACCTCACACTTCGAACATATCACTGCTTTCGCGCTGTAATTCTGTATACAGATGATCACCATCTATGGTCAGGGTTATCCACCTGAGGAGCGCAAGAACTTCACGGCGATTGTCTCAAACAACATCATCAGTTCAATGCGCATGCTGTGTCTGCAGGCCCCTCGATTTGCACCCAACATGACCGTCCAGCCCAATAACCAAGAGACCTTCGAGCGCTTCCGAGCCGGCAAGATCGACGTTGAAGTCATCAACGAAGAACTCGGGACGGCGATTCAGGAGCTGTGGAAGGACCCCGTGATCCAGCAGACGTTCCGAAACCGATCACAGTTCCAGCTCATGGACTCGGCCGAGTACTTCTTCAACCGCCTCGACGAGATCAAGCAACGAGACTACATCCCTTCACACCAGGACGTCCTGCGATCGCGTGTGCGAACCACGGGTATTGTTGAGAAGGAGTTCACCGTGAACGGCAAGATTTTCAGAATGTTCGACGTGGGTGGTCAGCGTAACGAACGTAAGAAGTGGATTCATTGCTTCGAGAATGTTTCTGCCGTGATCTTCGTCGCAGCGATCTCAGAATACGACCAGACACTGTACGAGGATGAGAAGACGAATCGTGTTGTCGAGGCTGTGAACTTGTTTGGTGATATCTGCGCTCTGAGTTGGTTCGCCAAGTCAGCCTTCATTCTTTTCCTCAACAAGCGAGACATCTTCGACGAGAAGATTAAGACCGTCAGCCTAGCTCACTACTTCCCAGACTATCCGGGGCCGCCGGGAGATGCAGAAGAAGGCAAAGCTTACATGAGGCACATGTTCGTTTCAAAGGACACAAAGGGTCGAAACATCTATACACATGTCACGTGTGCAACCAACACAGATAACATCCGATTCGTTTTCGAATCCATCACAAAGAATGTTATTGACGAGCAGCTGCGTGCGTATGGCTTAAAGTAAGCCCCTACAAACAACAACACCATCCAGGGCTCACACTTTGTGTATTGTGCTAACACAACTTTGCTTTTAGTTCCAACCTCCACTTGTCCAATATGTATATGATTGCACTCTTCTCCAAGCCTTTGTGCATGTCGATAGGTGAGTTCGTATGCAAGATGATCGTGGCACGACTCCACAATCCATCACGGTATTGCTGCAGCGCATAGTAACACATGATCCTTATGCCGAGTTTCGTGACCCACCCGTTTGCACTACGATTCCCTTTGATACCAACTTGCGGTTGTCCACTCCGATGTAGTCAGCTGTCGCTTTACTCATCGTCTCAGCGACTCACAAGCTCAGCCCGTTGAATGATCCTCAGAAGGAGAGCATGAACCACGTCTTTGTACCTATTCTCACTGTCACTCTTGTTTTTTGTATAACTATGAGGCCATTCACCATGCTCTTCATACGACTATCCCATGCATGGCTGAGTCAAAACAACACGCAGCTCTAAACTGAATGACGATTTTTAGCCAGCTCTTTCACGACCATTTATCGTTTGCTACAGAGGCTCCTCACATTTCCCCGCATTCCAACGTCTCAGAGCTCCACGCCGACCACGAAACTAGTTCAATGACTTCTATAATCTATTGTTAGCATCCTATCCAAACCGCCCATCGATTTGGGGATCATCGGATCACAACTTGATGATTAGGCCGATCTTGGGGACCTGACATGACACAAGACACTCATTACCTTTACATGTACATGGGCGGGCATAGCGAGCCTGCTCGTTGCACCGTTGCGATTTCTGCACGCGGTACGCGTGTTCATTAGGGTTGATTACGAGGCTCATTGTCGACTACTTTGCCTACACCCCCACCCAACTTCCCCGACTAGGCCATTGATTCATGCCCAGGTTATGTACCGCGAGTTCTCTAATGCAACCCGTTACAGCAGCTCGTTCAAAGTGTGTTGGGCGGAAGAAGTAGTTCCTGTCTACAACGATCTGCGAGCTGAGTTGGTTCACTTTTATGTCGTACAGTCTTGTTTCTTGTCTTATCATTCTCGGCAAAAGCCTAATGCTTCAACGGTTTGTGGAGCCTGTCGTGTTGGATCAACTACGTAGAACTCTGATTACTATACACACCCTAGACAACATCACCACAATTTCAGCTAATTTATTGCATACCGCATGACGATATCGATAATAATACAACAATTTTGGGTTTCAAAAGAGCAAGAGCGATGGTACTGCAAAATGGTATTGCAATAACGAGAGTGCTGTATTCCCAAAAAGCCTCAAGCAAGCTCGTCATCATCAGAATTATCCAGAGGCTCCAAGTCAAAACGTTGTCGATATGCCTTCTCCATATCTCTTCGATACTCCCTACGTTGCATTGTCCGAGCAAGGCCTTTGGTGTGAACATATTCCCATAAACGTGAAATGCAGTCTGGTCCTAGCTCGTTCCACCTCCTCTCCCACGACTCCAGCCATTCATCCATCGTCAACACGGAGATAACGTTCTCGATCTGCAGCTCGTGGTCATTGGCATGCACGTCACTGGGGCTCAGGTGAGCAAGGCTTCGTTCAATGAGGTTAATATCTCTTCGCATATCTTCTTCACTTAGCGCCATCTTAGATGAATTATTCCAATGTGCTTGCGCTTCTGCGATCGCTGCCTTCCGATTCTCCTGCAAAATCTTAAGGGTTTGGGCGTAGATGACATGTGTAGGTAACTGCAGTTCTGCTAAGAGCAACTCAAGGCCATGGATGCCATCCAAACTTGTAGCATCTAGCTCATTCTCCAGGCCTTCACCCCCATCCATTGAGCGCAGCTTCTGTTGATGTTCACGATATTCACGACGCCGATGTTGCAGGAAGGCTCGAACATCATCGGGCAACAAGAGACCCAGCGCTTCACTTGCAGCGATGCTAGCACGCCGGCGGAGGCGTTTTTCCTGGTCACTCAACGGGTCGGAGGCTGGGTCTTCGTCTCGGAGATGATCGACTACGGAGGTTGCAATTCCGTCGATAATCGCACGCATGACGTCGATGTTAGGTGTTCTCAATACTTGGCGATACGCGATCTCATTTTCAAGGCGTAGTTTGACAATGGGGTCGGAAGTTCCCATGATGAGTTCTCGTAGTTGATTGATGTCGTCGGTTTCGCCACTCTCTCTGGTCATGACCTCAGCAATCAGTTTTCGGAAGCTCCCGATTTCACGTGCAAGAATGAGCTTGAGCGATTGCTGCTGGCGTGCACGTTCTATAACGATCGACTCAATTTCAGGGTTGAATTCGATAATTTCTTCAAGCACTAACGTACCGAAGCCGTGTTCGACGTTGCGACGCAGATCCGTTTCTTCCAACACCCAGGAGAGGAACAGTTTAATCTCATCAGGCATGGGAGGATAACCTGCTGGCGCTGTGGCTTGAGTGACGTCTTTGACGTTAAGTGAAGCTTCTTGACCAGAGACTTCTTCTGCAAGGCCAGCTTGGGATTCATTCTGTACCACAGCCTCCAAGGTGGTAGATTGGCTCTTGTACGAAATGCCACCAACGTTCGCCTCAGGTTTTCCAGGGAGCGTTGTGTGGGATACACCAAGAGATGGCTTGGAGGAGGTTTCCCTGGCATTACTGACAACAGATTTCGTTGTGATAGAGTCTGTTGTGGCCGATTGTTCAGTTGCTGAGGCGAATGCCGATTGTTTCATTTTGCCATTATCCTCTTCGCGTCCACCCCTGTGGTTGCTACGAAGCCGGGACAAGCCTGTCTGGGCTGATGCATGAGGCTTAGTGGTCACTTGACGATGGGATAACAGTTTAGCTGACTTGGATAGGCCAAGCAACCCACTCTTGGGACCATTGTCCGCCAGTTCCAGGCCCTTCGCCCGATGCGCACGGCGCAGCAAGGGTCGCATGTGCTCGGACACAAACTTAGTCTGCTGCAGAAGTCTAAGCTGTTTGAGGGTTGAGAGGCTCGGGGAACCTCCAATGAGAACGTAGTGCTGAGCACGAGACGCCGACCTACTCTCGTGTTCGATCTTCATCATCTCATCCATTACAGCATAATACGACGTTTCAACTAACTGACGTGTGCGACTCGCGCAAATCCACGATAAAACGTCGAACATGACACTGGGATGCACCAAAGAGTGTAAGGGTTGCGCCCCGGCGCGGGGGATCTGCTGTTCAAAATCAAGTGCCCCGTAGGCGGGGAGGTTTCTAAACACAAAAGATACGGCCTTTTGAGCATGTTCCAGATCGATCTTCGTGAGTCTTATCTTGTCTACAGGCTTAGTTTTCAAACGCCCGAGCTTCAGTAAAAGGTCTTCCCAAGCTATTGCAGCAGCAGACATAAGATGATTTCCCTTGGGCAGAAAGGCGGGAGCTGATGGTGCTCCCAACGTCGAGAGAGTAATGAAAAGAGGTAAACCCGTCGAAGACATTGGTTCTGACGAGCGATACTTTCGTGCGATTCGAGTGAATGGACGTCGACCAAGCTCGGAACACCTAATCGCAACTTCCACCCGAAGCAGTGATGAGGTTGCCGCAAGCATGCGCGCAAAAGCTCCTGAAACTGCAGCCTCCCCGATCCTAACTAAACAGCTCTTCGAGGAACATTCAAGTTCACACCCTTTCATCTGGGCTTGAATCGAACGCGCCGTCGCCATAATGTAGTTTGCATCCGAACAAGTGGGTCGCAGTGGGCAGTGCTTCAGATGAGGAATCAAGCGCTTAGAACTAAGCGACGTCGCTAGGAAACGCGTAAGGACCCAAGAGCCAAGGCCGTCCCAGTCACACCAAAGCAATGGACTGTAGGATCTAGATGCTGCTCCGATGCGAGTGCTTCTAAGGTTGGCATGAAGATTCTCATTTGTGCTGTTGCTGAGCGATAAGGTAAAGCAAGAAGTTTGCAGGCCAGCATCTGTGCTGGGGTTTGGTCTGAGTGGGGCCAAGAATGTGCTTGATGTGTTGAGTTGCGAGTCCGATTGGGCGATGAGTGCGTGAGAGGGGTCTGCCAAAGAAAATACGCGACAAAGCTCAATGATAACTTCGCTGTGGTGATGTGGCACGTTAAATTGGTCCAGTGTTAAGCGCAGTACATCCAAATCTATGGGATGCAGTGGAGGCGCATGGGCGCAGTATGGATGTGGCAGGTATCCTGATGTGGTCAGTCCTCTGAAGAACTCCGTAGAGGACGACGGTGGGATGAACAGTGGCTGTGCGTGCATTCGTCCAGCTCCAGGGCTCGTATCTTCACTTGACTGCTGAACGCTCAATTGTAGGGTCTGACCGCCTGCGACCGGATCCGCGAGACCGCAACCAAATGGGTTTGAGCGATCCCTGGTTAACATTGGATATACCTGCTTCTCGAGTGACCAGCGTAGAACATGACCGATGGCAGCCCGACGTGCGCGATGGGCAAGAATAAGCGCAAGGACGGCGAGAGCAGCTGGGAATCGTTCTGGATCACGTAGTGCATCCGCTTTACGGGCAATGAAGTCACCCACACGAAGGTCAGCACCATAGTGTTGTGGGATGGATAGCGCTGCAAGCAATGACCATCGCGGCGCAGGTTCAGTGGTGTTCGACTCGTCGGTAGACGGTAAAGTGTGCGCCATACTAGGCGACGACTCTGCAAGATGTGCTGCGTGGGAGATGTCGTCGACTGAAAATGGTACGTATTGAGGCACAGCCAAACCGGGCAGCCGCGTCAGCACATCAACTGTCGCTTTGGGGAGAAACTGCGGGAAAAGCGTTGAGGCGAGAGGGATGCTTGAGCCTGAGGCCGACGCCATCGAGTTTGGAAGCGAATGGCGGTTGAACCCGCGAATGAGGACTGCGAGTGATAACAGCTCGGGTGGGGGCTGCGGAACTTTCGTGGCGGAAGTGAGCGAGATCTCAGTAGGCAACGTGCATGCGGGTGGGGCACATGTCTGAGCCACGATGGGCGAGGCTGGAGCCAAACCGAGTTCCTCCAGCGGAATCGGAATTGGCGTGAACGACTCGGTTTCTGCAAAGAAAGCTGGATCTAATCCCATATCATCGAGTGTGGTTCGAATGAGATTGATCTGACGCTTAAAGTTTGCTTCGAACTTGCGGTGACGTGCCATCAGGTCCGAAATTCCACCCAGAGTATTTGTCCGGGGACTCTCATGCACAGACATTCCGTTCGATTGTCGCTGGAGCAGCAGTTCTCGTAGCGGTGGGATTGTGACCTGTGGCGTAAGCGCAAGGCATGCTGAGAGATATGTCAGGGTCCCGCTTGAGGTGAAGATCCTATTGGCCTGCATTTGATCCCGGCGCCGGTGAGCAGCCCATCGTATATCCGATTTACGAAGTGTCATCTCCTCGCCACTGGGAGCAGCACGGAAGCGGAAGTTGAGATTTTGTTGAGCGTCATCACCCACAAGTGTCGTATTCGAGGCAGAGGGGTCTCCAGACACGGATTCATCCTCCTCATCTTCGTCGTCGGCGGATCCGATCATCGTTGCATCTCCAGAGCCCTTGCTTCGTAAAAGCTGATCCAGTGCCAAATTGGCATCCTCTTCATCATCGACGAAGTACTGCTCGAGCTCGTCTAGGAGATCCGTGGTGCTGCCCTTCTGGTCGCCATTGGCAGCTATGTGTGTTGATTGGTTTTGGCTGTTTCGAACCTTCGCTTGCATCTGGAGCAGCTTAATCGCACGCAAGTCTGCCTCCATTGCAAATGCTATTGCGCTTCGTATGAGGCTCTCCTTCGATCGGTCATTCTTCACACTCATAGCACACACAGTCGTCGTTTCCGACGTGGGAGCTAGAGCAACTCGAATTGCCACATCCACGGGGCGATCAAGATTGCGGTCCAAGATTCTAACAGTTTCAGGGTTCAAACGCACATTTGACTCCGTTGACAGACTTTTCGGTGCGATCCAAGGTCCCGATAGCGGAGTCGATAAGTTTGAAGAGGTCGAAAGATCTTGCTTGTGTTCGGTCTTTTCAGGTCTCGATGCTGTGCTACCACCCTTTGCACTACCATCCTTTCTTGGAGGCTGATTCGGCGTGCCGTCATCTGCGCTTTCCTCGTCTGTATCTTCGTCTTCACCAAGAATAGACTCAAGTGTTGGGGTAGTTGTCATCAAATTGGAATCCACATCAGCTTCCAAGGTCAGCGGCTTTCGGGGATATAAACCTTTTCGACCGAAGCTCTGTCCAGCTTGAGAGGCACCAGGCCCGACAACCTGCCACTTCATATGCCTAAGCAACTCTTTAGGCGAGAAATTCAATCCAGGATGGTACCTTGCCGGCACCTTGCCAAAGTACAGTTGTGGGACCACAGAATTCGGCCCGCTCGTATCTGAGTTGGTGACGTCATCTAAATCTTCATCGACTTCAACCGATGCTCCCAAACTCATGACCGCAAGTATCATGGGCACATCAGAATACTCGATCGCCTGGAAGATCGCCGTTCGGTCTGTGGGCTTGACGGCGTAGTTCATAAGCTTGGGGATGAATGAGATGGGTTTCACCACGCGGCACGTATTTTCTAGGGCCGCTGGGTCGCGCAGCGCAATAGCGGTGAAGATTTGAAGGACTAGGTCGCGGACATTCACAATACGTAGCAGGCGATTCTTGGCTCGATTCTGAAGCATACGTAGTTCTCCTGCTGTCGTTGTAGATGCAACAGTACTTGATACAGTACCTCTTGAAGAGTCATGTGACTGGACGGTAAGTGGAGATGCATTATGCGGTGGAATCGGCATATTCGCTTGAGATGTGTCAGAGTCGAGCTCCAAAGTGCTTTGAACGGAAGCTGACAGCAGATAGCGAGGAGCAATGCGGCCTAGACGCGGATCAGCTCCGTTTGATAGGAGCGTAAGTGCAGTGGAAAAATACTGGCCCTCCAGTGCGAAATCCAGTGCGGAGTAGCCAGCCTTAGCCCCGAGCGTATGATGTGTGGGAGCGGTCCAGGCTCCAGCCAGGAGCTCGGGGTCGAAGAAGGATTCAGCTGTCGAAGGCATTTGCTTGATAACTTCCTTAGAAACCTCCTGGCGGAGGGGGTTCTGAAGCAATTCAGTCGCAACGGACGTCTCTCGAGCATTGTAATTACAAACTTTGATACGTATATCACTCATCTGGATGGGTTGAATCAGATCCGCCAGGGTCGGCAGGGCGACAATGTCCGATACCGATGGCGTAGCACTCAAGGAGTTCTGAGAATAAGGCCGAGCAGCCCGTTTATCGGAGAGATGCGAGGCCTGCAGACCCTTTGCGCCGGTGTTGGGCAGAGTACCGGTGTTGTGGAAAGTATCATGCGGAGGCTGATGATGCTCGTATACCAAGTGCTGAATATCTTGCACGGTATTCTGCGACTCAAGCAGCTGGATATCATGCAATACGACGTTAATTAGATCCGGGAAGCGTTCCTGTAAGCACGCTTTGATACTTTCATTTGAATCATCAGCGGTTGTTCCGTGGCTAAAGCTAGGTTGCAATTGCAGTCGTGACAAAGATTTCCCAAACCATTCGTCGAGTTCCGCTGCATCGTCAGCAGTCACACAGTAGTTCGGGTCGGCGCCTGAACGCAGTAGCAGCTCGACAATGTCGCTGTGACCTCGGCGAGCACTTACATGCAGGAGGGATAGACCGGATTGAAGTACATGTCCGCAGGCCTGTGGCCACGTGCCTAGGACCTCTCTCGCCGCGTTGAGATCACCCACCGCGCAAGCATGCTGCAGTGTTGCACAAGCTGCATGATATCCTTTCTCTGTTAGCTGAGGTCGGTGCACGTGCGATGCGTATAAAATTCGACTCGCGAAGCTCTCTTGAAGACGTGTTAAAGCATCCTCAGGTCGTAGCTGGCAGGCGTATTCAGGCATTTGAGAAGCCAGCGCAGGGGACAGGGGAAATAGCTCAGCAATAGCTAGCCTGATACGATGCAGTGTCCTATCGATTTCATCAAAGACAATCTGCTCTGAGCTTGAGACAGATTGGGAGTGAGGGTGAGGGCGAGTTGGGAGGTTCGGCGAGAGCCAGTGTTTGAAGCGAACGGATTGCTGATCCGGCGAGTCCGTGACATCGCCAATATCTTCACATCTGAGTAGCGAAAGGATGCTACGGTCAAGCAAGGCTCGAGCGTTTTTCCGCCACACTTGCGAAGAAACTGATCCCGAAGCACGAGCAGCCTTAGACTTGAGGCTCTCGGTGTGGTAATCTCCCTGAATCGGCTGTTTGCACAGTAACATCAGCTTGCGGAGATAGTGGCCAAACGTTTCCATCGATGTGTCTGAAAACATATTCGTGGATGATCCAGACTGCCCTCGTTTTGAGTTCCTCTCGAGTGCATCTTGCCACTTGCAGATTACGGCTGCTTCTGGTACCAAGAGCGCAATTGCCTTCTCACGTGTGCACTGAGCACCGTACTCAATCAATGCCTTACATGCCGCCAAGTGACCATTTCGGATCGCCCAATCAAGCGGAGTCATTCCAATAAAATCCTTCATCTGAATTGGGTGTTCGTCAAATTCGAGATGAGTGCAGTCCAGTAGGCGACTACAAAGCATACGGATAGCCTGGACTTGACCACGTGCCGCGGCAACATGCAACATGGTTTGACCCGTACGTGGATCTTTCGCAACAATAGGCAACAGGGTTGCGCGCTGGGAGTGCAGGTCACGCCAGTGTGTCAGGAGATTTCGGATCTGAGTCGGAGAGCCAAGGTGGTGAAGACCAAGCCTAACAGCCAAGGCACTGTGGGTTTCAGCCTTGAATGTGTGGGGATCCACTTGTGATGCAGACTGATCACGCTCTCCTGCGGGCCTGCACACTTCTTCAATTTTTGAGGTGCCCAAGAGTTTCGAGATGAGCTTACTAAGACTTACACCGAGATATTGGATCTTGCCCACACCAGTTGATAGCATGACACGTTCGCTGAGGTCAAGCACATCAAGCTCCAACGCCTGAGCAGTGCGATTAATACCCCGCAACCGCGCCTGAATCCGCTGCATTCCTTCGGCCTCTACTCCATCGCTTCCTAGTGAAATACTTTGCAAGCGGAGACACTTCATCAATTCAGAGGCAAGTCGGACTGAAAAATGCGAGAGGGGTAGAGGCTCATTCCATCTTTTTCGCAGTTGCGTCGCAAATATCAGTGCAGCTGATGACGCATCCCCACCACGTACCGTCTCAATAACGAGTGACGCCACAGGGTCTCCACTCAGGGCCGAAACCAAGGTGCGCGCGGCTTGCAAGGAGTAGATCGAACTTGCTGAGTATCCAGTGACTCGCTTGCCAAGCCAGCTCTCGTCGAGAGAACTCTCTGAGTGCAGACTTGCATCGCTGTTCTTTTGGAAGTTCTCGCCACGGAGTTCTTCATTCAGCCGCGACAACCGGGTAACGTCATAGATAGCAGATTTAACTCGACTCGTTGAGCTATTCGCCGTGCCCTCCAATCCACCTGGAGATTTAGTGGTTCCATGGGGTTCCCACTCTAGCCCCTTGCTAGCGCGTGAGAATGTGGATCGTTGCGAGTCCACACTTGAGAAAAGCCTTGCTTTCGCTTTGTAGAGACGTACTGCAGCTTTCTCGTCCAAGTTTTTTTGAAGTCCTGCCTCGGTTGCCGCACTCAGTGCCGCGCTCGCAGTTCGCGCCGCATGCAGAAGCAACCGTCTCGCACGTTCATCATCCTCGCGTAGCGACCTGAGACGCTCGATAGGAGAGCTCTCAGGGTCTCTATCTTGCTGACGCTGAGCGGACGCCTTACTCCTCTCGTCTTCGGACTTGGAGCCCGACGTCAAAGTGGAGGAGATCAGCGCGCCTGTGCCGTTCAGCATGGCACTGTAGGCCTCAAGACGCTCCCGAAGGCGTTCCTCCTCTTCCAGATCCTCTTCAGCGACTGTGACGCCACCCTTTACTGCAAGAGCCACGGCCTGGGCCCACGCCCTCTGGCGTGCTCGATCACTTGCATAGTCTGCTTGTTGAACCCAGTGGCGAATTTGTTCTGCCGAGGCGAACTCAGGATCCGAAGCAAAGCCGAAGTCGAGCCCCGTTTTGGGCGTTTGGAACGGGCGTTGTGGCATGAGCCTGCCTGTGGCAGGATCCACTATGGGATCATTGCCATATGCTAACCACCAGCGTTCGCCTCGCATCTGGAGCTGCAACGAGCGCGCAAAGAAGTCCTGCTCCACGGCCATCACCGCCTTTGATTGTAGCACTGCACGGGATCGACGCCAAGTCATGCGGTTATGGAATACAATGTCAAATGCTGTTGGGTGAGTCTCCCGCAGGAAATAGTCTCGCGATGGGAGATAGGCTAAAGGATATGTACCGGACTGGGCTGACTGAATCCCAAGACCAGCTACAGGCTTCGCTCGCGTTGAAGCAAATGTGTCACTAGAGTGGCTGTTCATACTAGGACCGATCGTTTGGCTCATGCCGGCGAGTGAATGTGAGTCGGCGACCAAATCCTCGGACAATGCCGTTGGCGCGCTGTGCACGACTTCGGAGTAATACATTGCACTAGGCGCTGCACTAGATGAGGTAGAATCTTTGTGAGTCGCATGTTTTGCGGTATGCTGATCATTTGGATTACCGAGCAGTGACCTGGGATTCGGGAAAATGGCCTGGGCAAGATCTTGTCCAAATAATAAGCGCGCCTTCTGTGCACGGTGTGCAGTAACCTTCAGCAAGATGACAAATTGTGCATGGCGCACATGCTGCCAGAAGCTATGGACTTCGTTCGTAAACAGCTGTTCTAGGTCCTGTACTGATCCATGTCGTACGACGTCGAAGCAGTACTGGAAAAGTTGCTCTCCTGTGCTGATCTTCCCTTTCCTTTGCACTTTAGAGCCCTGAACGCGCTCTTTGCGTTGTTGAGCACGTGTTGCGGCCGTTTCATTGGCCAAAGTGGCTGCAATATGGCGTTTGTATGCCATAGGAACGAGATCTCTGGGTGCACGATTGGAGTGTTGGGTTTGGACTCTTTTGATTGTGCCATCACGTCCTGGTTCTGAAATTGTGGACAAACCGTTTCCATTTGACTCATATGATTTACCAGCGGCATCCGGCTTAGCTAGCCGAGATGCAGGCCGAGATGAACTGCGGGATGGTTCATTTCGGGATGCCTGGCGAGGTGAGGGAGTTGGCGACCAAAGATCTGCATCCATACTGCTGATGTCATCGTTTCTGCAATTTGGGGTCACTCGAATCAGCTCCGGCAGTTTGGTGTCCGACGTTTCCAGATCTGTTCTAGCGAGTTTCTGGGTATACTCGAGGCTTCTCTTCGCGAGAATGCTGCTCTGACGCATAGACCTGGCTTCCTTCCCCGTGCTGAGGTGCTTTGGGACATCGTGTCCAGCAGTGAGGTACACTCGAAGGGCTTTCTTGGGAGCAAGGGTCGGGATTAGGGTCTGCGATGTACTCGATGGCTCGAGTGCAGCAGGCATAAGCTCGTTAAGCTTGCTTTCATCAGCGACTCTCTTTGTAGTTACCAGCGGCGCCGGCCGAGGGGGGTTTCCGCTTCGAAGCGATCCACGAGTAGCAGTCTGTGTTCGTCTGAGTGGCGGGTGCGATTGTTTATAATTCCAGTTTCTGGCTGTAAGCGCGACCTCTGGCAATTTCAAAGGGCCAGCAAACGGGTCACGCACGAGCAGGTTGGAGTATGCGTTAGAATTTGGGGGCTGTGATGGCCAAGGCTGGGTTTCTGCTTGAGCACGGGTAACCGCCAACTCCTTCTCAAGGTCCTCAACAGCACGCGTGCTGACTTGAGGCATACGCATGATGTCAAAAGGAGTTGCCTTTGCAAGAAATTCCAATTTTGAACTTGCAGGTGTTGCAGGTGGTGCACTGGGATATGTAGGTGCCTGAATCACGCGTGATGAATGCATTGGTGCCTCAGACTTGGCACTGTGCTCGAGCTTTCTCGAAGGTTGGTCACCATAGCTGAGCTGCAATCCGTCTGAGTTGGAGTCGATTACGCTTGCGTCAGGTGAACCGCCTCGTTTCGACAAAGCAAATCCCGATGAGATCGGCTGCGTCTTAGTCTGGCCATCCAACGACAGGGTCACATCCGAGGTGAGGTTTGCTTTGTGGAAGTCGTTCTCTGGGTAGTTGCTAAAGTCAAAGCTGCGACGACGACGGTACCAGGCTTTGTCCTCTTTGCTGATCTGAGATTTTCTTGGAATTGCAAATCTGGATGTACCTTGTGTAAAAGACCGTGCGGAGTAAGGTGAGTCTCGAGTATTCGGCTTTTTGATGTTTGGGCCGATGTCATCATCATCATCGGGCGACTCAGAGTCGTCATCCGACGCACTTGCCATATCTGAGTCTTCATCTACCTCACGAATCATGGGTTGAACCTGGTTTGTTTGGGTCTCCATCGGTTCTTCGACCTCTGCGACGTCATCGAGCGTGAGAGAAACCCGCGCTTTAGCCGCATTTCTTTCGGCGTTGTCTCTTCGCTGAACGAGCACGCGAGCAACCAAGGTGGCGCTAAATTGGTCATCTTCCACTGCATCAGAGTTTGTGGCATCGATGCTTGCATCAAGTCCCGCGCTCAGGAAACCGCTAGAAGATGCTACAGAGCCAGTGGACTTGGCGGGACTTGGTGCGGCCGACGAAAGAAGTCCTCTTCTTTCACTTTGGGGCGAAAGCGCTCGAAGCGTTGTCGACGCACTCTCCACCCCTGCCACATCGGCCTCAACAGGGTCGAGAGGCTGGGTCGATGACTTCCATCGTGCGATCGGACTTGAGACATTGTCACTGAGCACGCGTTCTTTCATACGAAGTGTATCAAGTGGCGAAGCGGGAGTGGCTCTACCATCTGGCCCTGCACCGCGTGGGGTGGTAAAGTTCGAGGGTAGTAGCTCAAGCGGCGTCGTCTGAGAAAACGGCGCTTCTGGGGCCAAAGACAGTCGACGAGCGGCCACACGGTGAATTGGCAGCCCATACGTATTTGTCGGCGTGGGTACTGCCGTTGTCACGGTTTGACCAACAGAGGAGTCGGCAGAGAGCTGTGCTTTTTGCAAGGACGAGGGCAGCGCTGAGCTTTGGGGTGCGAACGGTCTTGACGAAGAAGCAAGTCCTTGCGCGGCCGTTGAGGTAGCTCCTGAAGGTTGACCCTGCGACTCGTACGAAGTGGAAAGACCGAGCAGTCGTGTTGCGAGGGCAGGAGACATTGATCCTGCGAGCGAAATCGAAGTGCGCCTCCCCTTTGTACGTGTTATGGTTTGCAGCTCCGTTTGAGTCAGCATACGAGACGGACTTGCACTTCGGGTTGCAAGTCTTGACTCATCCTCCTGTGTTTCTGCTGCTGCCGCTGCCGCTGCCGCTCCTATCTCCCTGGACCTCTGGATGAGATGAGACTCGGGTGACGAACCCAAAACATGTCTCGACCCATGACTTCCTCCAAAAAGACTCCTGCCATCGCCGCTCAGTTGTACACCCCCTCCACCGTTCGTTGAAAGCTCTTCTCGGCCATTCAATTCGCCATGCTGCGTTCGGTGCCGAGGCTGATCCCGTACAATCTTAATATTCAGTTCATCATCTACGCCATCGTCTTCCTTCTCGACCTCAGGCACGTCAGGTACTCGGGCTAGGGTACCTCGCAACGGACTGGAAGGAGATCGGTTTCTTCCAAGAAGGGCGAGGGACTCCTCGGGTCTCCACTTGGACATGGTGGTATCAAAGCTCTCCTCGAAGATTAGCGGATTGAGCGCGCCGGGCTCCTCGGACCGCTTGGGCATCTGTGCCAGCACTTGTGCAGTAATCGTCATTCTTCTTCCGCGTCGCACATTGCTTGGTAAGGAGTCCTGGGGTGGTCCCCCTGGCTGATCAGTGGGTTGCACTTGCGCCATGATGCGGGCAAATGAAGGTCCAAACTACAACTATTGCAGTAGTATAGTTTGTTTGTACCGGCACTCACGCCGATCCCACCTTCACAACCCCTTGGTAACGGATTCTTTTAAGTTGTTCCACCCTGCCTTTTTCGCATAGTTCACGTCCCATCCGCGGCTTCCAGGGCTGGCTCCACTGCGCGTGGCGTGTGACGCAGATCGACACCCAGTGGTGCTATGACAAGTCACTCCGCCCACTTGACTCAGTGAATACGCAGAGAAAACAGGGTTTCAGCGAAAAAAGTGACGGAAAGGTATATTCTCAAGATAGATAGCTCGGCACTGCTCGCTGAGACATCGAACGCGTTTATATATCATTCGATGCGGTACTCCATTGTATTGTTGGTACTATGCTCTCTGTGGGCCAGTGCCCTCGCGCAGGTGCGTAATTCGACGACAAAGTGTCTGCTTGCTGGATTTCTCTGCTATGTCATCTGCACTGACCGTTCTTTTGCAGACTCAGTGCAACTGCTTGGGCTCTTTACCTGGCGCATATTGCACACCGTGCCCTCACCTAACCCGTCTATTCATCTCCTCCCCCATACACAGATGAGCGTCCACGAAATGGAGGCCAGAGCGATGCCCATGATGCATCTCTCGATTCCAGTCTTCTGGATTGCCATGGCTACGGTACGTGTGTTTATGACATTACTGGTGCGGCCTTAACTGTGGTGTGCTAGCGAATCTCCGCAGTGATCGCAATCCCAAGTCAAGGCTCTATTGTGGCGCGTGCGGGCCAATGGGAGCATGAATGGCCAAACCGATCCGAAATGACTTTCCAGGGTGAAAGGCCTGATAGTCCGAACGCGAGAGGCGATCAATCCGTAATCTCTCGTTGTTTCGCGTGGAGATGAAACCACATGCATAATCTCACGCGCAAATCAGCCCTCCTTGGTCGGCGGGAGAGGTCGCTACCACGGCCAAAATATCCTCAACCAGAGCTTCGTTTCTGGGCATTGGGTCTGGCAGATGCGAGGCCGCGACGTAGCTCACTGAGTCTGTATGAGGCGACTCTCGCTCACTCCATGCGTTATTTCCCCGCGATTCACAACTTCTGTCCCATTCTAGGGCTTCTGCTTCGGCCTCGGCTTTGGCATCGTCTTCACACTCTGCTGGCGACGACAAATGGCAATTGAGAAGTTCGGCGCAGAGTTCGGTGAGAAATCGTTGCCGGGTTCTCGTACATCCTTCCAACGTGGTGATGACCTGAGCAACCGTCGCCTATGTCCAAGCTGTCCCGTCTTGGCTTACCTTAGGATATAAGCAACGTTTCGTTGTTTATCAACAAGGAAGCTCTTCGCAGTAAACTTTAGCAAGACCCTGTATAGTTCTATTTGTCGAATCGACCCTGTACCATGTGACCATACTAACGAAGCCAACTTGATGACAATCATAATCTGTCTCAGTGCTCTTGACGCTGAGTGAAGACTCAAACTTGAGTTTGCGGTACTTCGATCCTTGATTACATTCGCCATGCCTCATGTTCACACCGTTGGCAACAGTTCCTCACTTGCCGGGTGTCGATGTCGAGGCGGGAGTTTGTGCTGGCTTCACACTGTCAGAGACATCGACGATGGGTGCGAGGTACTGGGGGTAGTAAGGATGCCTTCGTCCGTACCTAGATGTGGAGCAAAGAAGAGAAGGTCAGTATGCCACGATAAGAATGAGTCAAACAAACATCAAACATAAAGAAAAAGTCAAGTGATAAATCCAAAGTTCTCAAAGCTGTGTGGCGCTCGACAGTAGGCGGTAGGCAAGACCTTCAAAATAACAAGTTGGTTGTTGTACGAAAGCAGAAACGACGACGTACCCTAGGGCCTGTGGGGCAGGGTTAAGAATGGGATCCTTGTGCCGAATGCGCTGTGCAGCGTAGACTTCACTCAGGCACGGTTTCCGTCCCCCAGCGCTGGTCTGCTGACCATGTAGCTCATCGGAGTCCTGGGTCTGACTGAGTTCCGCGTTTGTGCCGGTGGCTGTGAACACGCCGCGAGGTGGCGCGCCTCGTGTATACGCATAATAGGATCCATGGACAGGTCCGAAACCCAAACCACTTGCATTCGGGTTCACACTGCGACTTCGCTCCGCCTGCAGGGATTCCCTTGCCCTGCGTTCCTTCTCTTCTTCAAGTTGCCTGAGGTATCGCTCGCGCATAGGACCGCGGATTGGGAGCACAGCAGGCTTTTCCGGCGGCGGAGACGGCGGCCTTGTGCTCTTAAAGTCGTCTGGGTGGGGTAAAAAGCTCATATGGCGAGGGAATTCCGCAGTAGGGGTCGTATCAATCCAACTCTAATACGTGGTGCCTAAGCTAGGGAAACGCGAGAGATTTTGCGAGCCTATAGTGAGTGCAGAGGGATGTAGAGGGGCGCGTTAAGTATTAACTCGAGTCCGTAAGGCATTTGTATCGACAGCTGTAAACCGCAGTAGCGTTGATGTTGTCATATATTAACATGGCAATTGAGAATCCGTTACGTTTTGGCACTGATTCCATCCACCCACGACAGGAACAGGTGGATGGAGTTGTATTCAGTTGCCTGCTTTGGCGGCGGCTTTCGCCGTCGTTCTGTCATGAGTCGACTCGAATAACCACGAATATCATATTTCAGTCATGATTCTAACAACTTATCCTCTTATTCATTTCAGGCTCGTGTATTTCACATCTCCAACTTTCCTTTATGCTTTAGTGATTCAACGAACCGGTTGGTTCAGACCATTGATTCAGTGGAGAGGCGATATAGGTGACGCAACCATGCTACGCAGTCCTTACCACGCACGAAAATGCGTCTCAATGTTACAGATGCAGTGCATAACCTCTTAGTGGACCAGTCCACATTCGATTCTTGATCGGGATACAAAGAGCTGCAGGGAATATCTCTGGATTCAGTAGTCATACCTTACGTCCCACAGGCACAATGGGTCTACCGCAGCATAGGATCCAACTCTTGAGCCAGATAGCGTGTCAGATTAGGCGGTGCGCTCGGTATGATCCTTTCTCAGAAAAAGGTTAAACGGAGTTTGAAGCACATTAACTAGATCCCTGGAAACGGGTGAAGTCGAGGTAAGGCTTGGAAACCAGCGCGGTATACAAGTAGATCTCCGTTGGATATAATATTCCATCGGATCAAACCTGCGACCTGCCCCTTCATGTCCTCCAAATCCCCCGCTGAGACTGCCCGCATTCTTGCGGAGAGCTTTGTGCAGAATGCAAAGGCACGAGAGTTTGTGGTCCGCACTCAAGACATGCTTATCAACAACGGTAACCCGGTATCTGAGGACGTCATTAAGAAAGCGGTACGTATAAATCCCAAGTTTGGCCTCCATATGGCTATGGAAAGCCTCGAGTTCTTCACTTACGCTTAGGCTCGATCAAGCGATGTTCTTACATTTTCCTTTGCCTGCTCGTCTTTGTTCAATCACCTATTTAGGCCCTAGTCCTCAGGCCCACTGATTACGATGCCGTAGTCGAGGATCGAGTATCGCGCCAACGCTGCGGGTACATTCGATGTGGCAACCCGTTGCCAGATGTGGATCCCAGGAACAAGTTCGTATTTTCGGTCAAGGAAGCTGTAATGGTCGACCTCTCGGAGGGCTTTACTTACTGCAGCCCCGCTTGCGCGGCGAAGAGTGCGACTATCCGAGTCAGCCTGAGCGACACCCCATTACTTATGCGCAACTTTGTCAAGTTCCGACGTGCCGGAGGGTCGGACAATGAAGATCTCACTAGCAGTACCAGTGGTGAGTCAGAGCAAAAGGTCAAGGGTGAAAGGTCTCAACCACAATCTCAAGGGCCTACGAAAACAACATCGGAAGGCGGCGTGGGCGCGCCTGAACAGCCCAAGACCGAAGGAGTCACCCAGGGCCAGATTCCCCAGAACATTACCCTCAGCGATCGGGAAAACGAAATCCGTAAGTTTATGGGTCTGCCTGAACTGCCCCCACTTGAAAATGACAAGAACACAGCTGATGCAGCCGAAGAGAAGAGCGAACCTCCAGTTGTGGTTATGAGCAGACCTGAAGCAGCAACACCAAGTGAAACCGCGGAGGGAAAGAAAGAGAAGCCTCGTCGCAAATCCGTGTCCTTTGCAGATGACCTCGAACAGGGTGCCACTCCTTCAGGATCTGCACCCTCTACAAAGGCGCCCACTTCGATTCTGAAGGCTGTAAACAAGCCCGAAAGGCAGTCGAAAGCTAAAGACGAAACCAACAAAGAAGGAAAACCAGAAACAAAGTCGGAACCGGAAATCGCACCCTTTTCAGCAACGGGGTTGTATGTTGTGGAAAAGAAGCGTCCACCAAAACGGAGTGGGACATCTACTTCCTCAGCGCTGGCGCAAAATTCAGTTACGGCTGCTTCCTCAGGAGCGAGCTCAGAAGGCTCGGCTCAATCAATTCAGTCTGATCCGGAAGCCGCGCCTATATCACCTCCAGCAGCAGCCGCGAGTGTGCAGTCCAATGCAGCATCGGACCCAAGGGCTGTTCAGCAAGATACGACTGGACCAACACCTGAGAGTGTTGTACAAGCATCCGATCCCGCTCGTGGGGCTCAAGTTGCTTTGTCAGAACAAGAGACAACGAAGCCAAAACCAAAACAAAAATTGCCGACACATGTCCTGCGTGCAAAGCAGAATCAACAAAAGGCAGCAGCCGAGATCGCCGCCACTGCCACTGTGAAGGCGAGTGATTCTGACCTCTCCAACGTCTCCACGGCTCCTCCCACCGAAGAAGAGAAGAAGAAGATGAACCAGCTCGACTTTATTCTCGCTCGAAGTGAGGAGGCGGAACGCTTGCGAAATAGGATTCTAAGGAAAACACCATCAAACCCTCTTGCCGATGTCCGAGTGCAAGAAAATATGCTTAAAATCCAGAAAGCGCTTGAAGAATACGAGCAGAAGTGCAAAGAGGAAGACGAGTTGAACGTCGAGGTTCAAATGAGGGTTGCGCAAAGGCAAGAGGAGGCCCGCAAGGCACGCGCAGAGCTGGCACGTATGCTGGGAGAAGAAGAGGAGAGGCAGAGGGCTAGAACAACTGAGGCCGACTCAGAGAACGAAAAGAAGTCTGAAGGGGAGATGAAGGAAAGTGATGGGGAAGGAGAGGAAGAAGAGGGAGTTAGCCGTGAAGATAGCGAGGAAGACGATAGTTTTGATGATGCCGACCTCGAAAATCCCAATGAAGCCCCTCTAGTTGACGACGAAGGTGATGATGATCCTGATACGACTCGAGCTATCGAGGAGGCAGCAAACTTTGCTCTTTTGGAGAAGAAGGCACGTCGCACAGCCCGAAGGCTAGCGAAGAAGCAACGAAGCGAGCAAAACGCTCAGTCTATTGGCCCAGAGGACTCGAACCATGCGCAACCCTCCGAGCCCTCGGTGTCGAATGATCAGGAGCAACTCACTCCTGAGGCAAGCGAGGAACTCGCACAAGCGGCCTTCGGTGCCCTAACCGGGGAAGCACAGTTAGTATCGTTCGTTACATCAAGTATAACTGACAAGACCTATTACTGCCTGTCACGCAAGCGCGTTGCCAATCGTGAGGCCCACGTGACCCGTTTAATGGGGCCGGAGAATGCCCCGAACACAGAACTCGAGACTGAAGCTGATGACAAGTCCACGGAGGTGAGGTTGTCGCCTGAAGAGCAACTTCGTGTCCAGGCCATTGCCTTGCAAAAGTCACGACAAAAATCTCTGAGGGCGCTACTCCAGCCTTATTTCTTTGCGACCTGCACCGGACTTAAGGTTCGCGAAAGCACGGCTTACTTGGCCAGGCGCTTGGTTGAACTGATTCAAACCCTCAGACTCCCAACTGCGATCCCTTCGGTTTCACCGACTTATTGGAAGACGCTGGCCGCGGCTATCTTACTTGTTTTTGCACGCCAAGATGGGCTGACTGTGCCCAGCCACAGGGCATCGAAGACGGCGTCAACTTGTCACTGGCTGGATCACCCTGAAGGTGAGCTGTGGAAGAACTTCCTGAATGAACACGGCCTGGTTTGGGACTCAATTTATTCCTACTGTGTGCTGTTTACGATTGGACTGGATGAAGATGACTAACTTCCTTTTTCCAGCCTCCACTCGCTGTCACCTTCACGCCAGGTTTGGTTCATAATAAACAAGGTCGTTCCTGACCAGACATCTAAAGGATGGCTTCAGTACTTGAAAGTGGTACTAAAGGCTTTCATCCTTGACATGGGCTTGCGTTAACACATGCTCCCCGTTTTCAAGACCAAGGTGCCTGCAGCCATCCACTCACCATATATTCTTGTTGTTTGCACTTGGCCGAGCGCAAAAGCTGAAGCGATGGACTCCAGCTCAACCTCAGCTACGCCTTTTCAGCTTGACCAGTCTGGAGTAGATTTTCAGGCCAGGACAGATACAATGGAGAGTCGAGCTCGTTCACTTTGTTCGTGTGTGAATATTGAGTGTGCTAGGAGGGGTACATAAATTTCCCATAGTACGAACGAATTTACCGTGCGTACACACGTGAAAGGCACCCTCACTGATCCCTAAATACTCCTAGTTTCATGTGCATTCACTCCATTTTCCTTTCCTTACCTTTGTCCCACCGGCTACTACCGCGTCGCTTACCTATTTCGGACTATCGACACATGCACAACGCCATCCAGACTCATCGCTAAGCTACACCGTGCATGGCAGACTTGCTCGGTGGAAGTGGCGAGGCGGGGGCCCGGGGCAGCTCCAATGCCAGCCGCGGCGACCCTCACCAGGACTCAAGGCTTCAGCTCTCACCATCTGCCTCTCCAACGGCCTCGCCGGCGTCGCCGACCCTGGTCGGGTCCAGGGGCAGTGATGGCGGAGGCAGCCAGCAAACTACTCCACAGGTGTATCTGTCACGCTCGAGGATGCAACCGACCTTGCAGATGCAGACACAGGATGGCTACGACCAGGACTCAGACAGACTTCAAGACTTCATCGATCCGTCTGGGTTCCACCAGGTCATCTATTCTAGCTTCTCAAAGGGTGTGGGCGAAGCATTGGATATTCTGGGTGAGCCACCTACGAAAACGCGCGCCCGCAGAACCACACACGTGAACTATCCTTCACTCCTGAGGAATCGCAACGGGGAACAGGTGGAGGAGGAAACCACCATCGGGATGTCCAGTGACACAGTCTTCCAGAGAAGCAGGGAATTACACTACGGCTCGTACGCCTTGGAACATCCAGGCATTTATATGCATGTGTTCGCTCGCTCGGAAGAGACTCGATTGTCGAGGGCTCTCACGACGTCCACGCTAAGCTATGCCGAGGGTATTCAAACCACCATTGATAGGGCTAAGTACGAGTATGCTCTAGCATCGGGTCCAGAACAACAGGCCACCTCTCCGACGCCACGAACAACGCTCAACTCACGACCCCGCAGTCGTCACGTCGTCCCAAAGACGAGTGATGTGATTCGTCGACACGTCGATGCACTAACGAACTGCTTGGCATCCAGTCCTACATGCGACACAATCATTGAGACGGCTTTGAGCTCCAGCAGTTCTGCAGACCGATGCAATCTATCCCATAGTCCAAATGCTCCTGGCGAGAACGAGGATCCTGAAGCAAAACGAGTTCTGAGTAACAATTCATCCACATGGTCTTTGGATGGGACTAGCGTCGAAGTTGATCAAGAAGCACGTCGCCTGGCCTCGCATCGTGCCGAGGAGTACGAAATGCAGGCGTTCTTTGATCACTACCGTACACGTATCGTGAACCGAGCGCTTGAGCGCGCCAAGGCGAGGTGCCGTATTGCAGAATTAAAGGCGCATCTTTCAAGCGGAGATCCGGCCACCATGTCACCAGCACACGTGGCCCAAGTTCAACGTGAGATCGAAAGATTGCGCGTTCTGTATACAGGTGTCGATGTCGAAGAGGATGTGGCGTTCCTTTCTCAGAGCGATCCGCTCATGAAACCCGCGGCAAGTTTGCTTGCTCCACATTTTATCGACGAATCACAGGACCCAGGCGTAGATCTTAATATCTTCACTCCCGCGTTCATGAATGACCTGGACTCGGAAGAGTCAACCCTTCATGGGGAATCCAACCGGAGCCATTGCTACGGCAACGGCGACGATCTGGAGATCATTCGCAATGAAGCAGGCAGACCAGTGCCATTCACGATAGCGCGTGACAGCATGTGCATTCTCCGCGACGGCCAACGCTGGAAGAAGCACTGGATTGAGTTCAGCGTTGGTCCTTTGACTCAGCCGACGCACCGCATTACAAACCTTGTGGCATCGTTTCCAATTTTCTACGCAGCAGAAGAGCCTGGATTCTACTTCCCTGAGACCTGGAAGAACAGTTCTCCGACGGGTGAACCTCGCGGACCCTTGGTTGTTCCTTCTCCGTTACTCCCAGATTCACCTCCTCCTATTCCAGCTTCGACCGTTTCCTTGGCGTGGGCGCATGTGGCAGAAGGCGAGCATGGTCCATCACTATTGGGCATCACGAACCGTGCCCACGAGTATGTGAGGCGTAAAACCATGCAACAATCCGAACGGTTGGTACATTTAGACTCAAATATCCCATCCGCTGCTGAACTCAAGGAGGGCTTCAAGTCAGAAATGAAGGCGATATGCGAAAATATCCGTGCTAAGTCCTCGGCTGACGGGGTCCCTTATAGGATATTCTGGGTTGTTGCGGAGGGGCGTATTATCACCCTGAAATTAACAAACCAGGGTCTGGCGGACTACCTTTCATTTGCATTTCGTCGACATTTCCGCAATGCTTGCTCTCCCGTGCAATGGAAGCGGAAAACATTGGCATTCTCTATCGCACTACCAACGATCCACTTGCAGGCATTGTCTCAAATTTCATTGCAAGCGGAGTTTGAAACGACAGCGGAGTATATGCGACAGGAGCGAGCACTGCGGCAGCAACGTGTGAGTGATGCCGTGACGGCAGCAATTCAGGAAGCTCGCATGAATGGTGTTACTGATCCTGTGGAGCTCGCTCGAATTGCATCCAATGTTGAGATCGCGACGAAGCAGCAACTCCACAATGAGCCTGCGCTCTCTGGCAAGCCTCCCCGCGTCACGAGAATTATGCAAGCTGTCCACGCACGCAAGAAAGAGAAAGGTGGAGTAGTTTCTGTTCAGCTCGATCCAGCCATGCTGTTTGAAGTGAACCAGAAGGCGATGCCTACTCCACAACCCAGCACAATCACGAACAACTCATTACAAAGTGTCCCCCTCAATGTCCAATCAGATCTGGTGACTGCATATCTTCCACACTATTATGCTGGCATGTCTCACTCTGTCCATCACGAGCCTCCATTTTATTTTTATAAGAGCGCCTTCAAATCGAGTCGCAGTAAGACGAACAAGCACCAGAGCGCCGATGTGCTTCATTTAGAGAAGACGTTGGAACGCTTGGGCCACCCGGGTCATCAGCAGGCTCCTAATGAAGTATGGCTTCCGAAGTATATGCTTGACTCCTCGATGGACAACGAGCAGTCGGAAAATGGAAGCAGCTCGACAGAGAACCTGAAGCAGGATGATACGACACTGGTTCGAGTCAGTTTGCCTCCATCGTCCTTAGCATCTCGCTTTGAAGCCGTGACAGCGCCGCAATTGTTCCCATTCCGTGACTTTCTATTTACCATTTATCCTGGTGTTCTTCTCTGCTATCGTGATTCCAGAACCCACCTACCCTCAGAAACGATTCTGCTTCGTCACTGCTCGATTGAGCTCGATCTCGTGTCAATGGCGCGAGGCGAGCACACCTTTATTCTCAAAACACCATTACGAACACTAGTGTGTCGCACTCGCCATGCGGTTGCGTTGCTTGAATGGACCTCTCGCCTTGGTCGAGCAAGCGCCCAAGTCATGGAAATTGAGAATCAGACAAGAGGACCCCAATTTATTTCCACTCTAGTTGAGCCTGTGTTTTGTTTCCAAATGTTGCTACTTGCTTCTATCTCCAAGTCTTTGAGCGAGGAGGGAAAGTCCGGCCAAGGATCCGAGGAGTTGCATAGTTTATGCTCGTACCTCCGCCCAGGAGAACTGCCTGTCTTTGGTGACGCCCTCGCGTTTGGCCGACGCCGTAAGATTGCTGCAGCTCGAATCCGTACCGAAGCAAGCGAGAAGCTCATGGCCGAGATCCGAAAGCTACATCAGGACCAGACTGGAGATTCATCGTCAGAAACATTTACAATGCAGCTGGATGCAGCGTTTGTCGATGGAAATCAGCAGAGATCACAAGAAGCTGGGGCTGCCATCGAAGGCGATAGGTCAGCTGCCGAGATGGTTGCCGACCGAGTGGCAGACGATGGTGCCACAGACAGATTGCCAGATCGCGATGCCCTCATGAGCAATCGTGATCCAGAGGGAGTCGACGGTACTGGTGATGAGGAAGAGGAAGTGTTCGACGAAGATGAAGGGCAGAGTGCTCCCATCCCAGATGGGGAGCGATTCCCCGAGGAGGGACGTGGGGCGGAGTTTGATTTACCTGATGAACGTGCTGCAAATGCTGAAGATCTGGAGCTACTTCCACCTCGTCCTGCAGTGGAGAGCCAGCCGAACAGAGTTGAATATATCAGCGAAACAGGCCTGCTTGAACAACGTCAAACGGCAACACAAAATCAGGCAGGTGCGGATCCTGTTCCGAACACTCCTCTAACCGCAGCTGAAATCTCTGCAGCAGCTCATGGCAATCGTACGAATGAAAGAGCCCTTGTGTCTTCGGCAGCCAACGTTCTTGCTGCGAATGCAACACCACTACCACTGCCAACCCTTGAGCATCTCCTGCGTGGTGAGCAAATTCTGTACGAGCAGAAGGTGAATGCTGAAGGAAATATGCTGCTCCCGACGATTCTCGATGCTCTGCGTTGGTCCAGCATTACCGACGCAGGACTTGCCCAGACAATGGATCACGACCCTTCTAACTCTATCTCCGACGCGGTAACGACTCCACCTTACATGTCAGCAACAGGCCTAGCCTCCTTGTTTGGTTCGCTTTCACCCTTGGAGCTGCCGCGAGCGTTGTCACCTGGTTCATCCGCCTACTCATCCAAGTGGGCATGTATGCTAATCGACAATCGTGCACTTTTCAGTGCGGTCATCTCCGCGCTGACAGTTTCATGCTCTACATTCCTCGCCATCGAGTCACATGCCCCATCTCTGAGGAGCTTTGCACGCTTCCTTGCTGCACAAACTAACGCTGAGCTGCAGTCCCGCAAGATTGCTTTCAAACTCGCTTGTCACAAAGCTGAAGGGCGCGGTGAGCCTACGATGCCAGACTCCTTGAATCTGTCCGAATTCGAGAGAGCACTTGAGCTCGGCAAGTTTACAGACTGCCCCCTACCGAATCTGCTGCGCGATCTTGTTTTCTTCCGCGCCTACATGCAGTTCATGTCGTTGCCACACTCGCACCCTAGGTTGTTCGACTTCGCATCACAGCTCTACCGTGAATTCCTATTTCCTGAATCGAACCAGCCTACCAGGGTGCTTTCAAGCGTTGGCACATCGTATTTATTCCCGAACATGTGGCAGCTTCAAGATGCAGTTGCAAGTCGAGTCCTACAGGTCGCCTCGATCGCTTCAAAGCTCGAGGCAAAACCGGATGAGCCGATTGCTTTGGATGACAACGAACTTGAAACATTTTCCTTCTCGTCGTTTTATCGTGGTCCCGAGTCTGCAGCGCATATTCTGGCTACAACTGGCTCCTCAGGAAGTACCGCGTCAGCGGAACTTGATCAGACACAGTTCGTGAATGCTACTGAGGCTGCGAGCAAATGCCTCCGTTGTATTCCACTGCCCATCACAACCTACATCGGTCAGGTCCTAGAGGCTGTTGCTGCGCAGGGCTTTGTTAGTGGCGTCCATCCTTTGGCAGACTTCTACAATGACCACTGCCCGGTCATATCCCCGAACGTCATGCGATTTGCCTATATGTACGCACAGTGCCAGTCTCAAATCTCGTTTGACGAAAGTTTGGTGCCACCTAACCCGAATACGACGTTCACTGTGAACCAGTGGCTATTTTATGCAGCAAGTCATGCAGCAGTGTTTGGATTACCTGCGATTGGTGAACCAGAAGCGGCAGTCGGTGTTGGCCTCCCGTGGCCTCTGACATACACCACTTCGCAAGCGCCATTTAATCGGCTTCCCATCTTGCGATCAAACCATGCCGACGCGTCCCCATCGACTAGCCACTCACATCCACTGTCTCTGGCTGCAAAGGGAGTACGCTCAGCTTACCTAGCCCAAGTATATACTGTTCTTCCTGCACTGCTGAAGACACTGTTCATGCCTGTTGCAGCGATAGTTTACGAGCGTCTGAATGCAGAGTTTATCAAATTCAAGTTTACCAGCGAGTTTGTCAAGCTCTCCATGCCGAATGCCACAGAATCGAAGTCTATGGAACCCAACCCTAGCCCTGTAGGATCGTATCCAACGCTTTCCACATTTTCGAATAGCGACGTGCAGCAGCTCACAACCTTCGCCTCGAACGCAAATGTGGCATCAGCAGAAGTAGATGGATTCAATGGTATTCGCATGCCAGTTCCCCGGAAGCTGACTCGAGGGGCAGGAGGTATTGTCTCAACAGTTGTGAGCTGGGTTGCAGGATCTTCGTCAACGCCAGACGAGGGCAATAACCCAAGAAATACGGCACTAGTGGGTTCCTCGCCTGAGCAGGCCTCCTCACAATGGCAGAGAGCCACCTCTGCTGGCCCTTGCCCATCACCAAGTCAGGCGTATACGCAAAACCAAGCTCCGTCGGCACCCCCACTGCGCGTTTTGTCGCCCATTGATGCTATTCCATATGCTCTGCGTGGTTCCTCAAAGACTGAGCCTCGCTTTAAGGTTCATCCTGCCGCCGCACTTATGCTCATGTTCGTAGATCAACCACATCATCTGCAGCATCAACTTCAACTGCAGCAGAATTCGCAGCCGTCAGTGACGGGCAATGACGATGACGGTGCGACGGAAGATGCCGAGCTGCCAAATCCAGTCCAAGATGGCTCAATGCTACCTCCAGAGGACATCCTAACTGGGTTCGACCTCGCTGGTCGTGCGCAAGGCATAATTCAACTTTTACTCTTGCCACCTCCGCGAAAGATTATCAGAGGCACCTTTGCTTTGACCACCGCATCCTCGAGCGTTGTACCTCAACAGCTTATGCAGTTTGTGTCCCAGTGCCTTGTGCACCACGACATTATCTCGGCGAGAACATATCAGGTACTAGAAGAGATCCGTAGAAGAAGCCTGCGCACCCCAACGGAAAGATTCGCGTTGCGTATCGAACAGGCGCGTACGCCACACGTTCCAGGAGCGGTCCTCGCTGCAGTCATGAACTCGTCCGGTGTATCAGGAAGCATGTTAGGTCTTCCAAATGGAATGGCATTGAACACCGGTACCGGCAACACCATTGCCTCGACGAATACCGGTGTCGGAGGATTGGGGCAGGCCTTTTCAATTGTAAGTCCACATACTCATTTAAAAACAGCTGTATCGACGCCATCATCAGGTCAGGCTCTAGGTGACCCGTTGGATTCTCAGGTGAAAGGCCCTCAGGAGCCATTATCGTTGATCTCAGTTGCAGAAGCCATTCGTACTGTCCAGTTTGTGGAGAGTGTGGAGCCTCAAGAGTCATCTCATTTGGGTCCAAGACTCGTCACAATGCCATCGTTAAGCATACCCGCACCGAGTCTCAACCTTCCGCATGTTACTCCTTCCCCGTGCGTTTCACCCACTGTGCAAGACATTGCCCAGCCTAACAAGTCCAAACTCCACTCCCTTGATTATCCGGAGACATCTGGACTCGATGCTGTGGGAAGTCTGGACAACGGCTTCGAACATATGCCACCGAATGGTGTCCGTTTGAGCCGTTCATCTACGTTGCCAGTCACGAGCGATCCTGCTCTGGCATTCTCGCATGGGAGTGGACTCGGTGGTCTTGATGCTTGCGACGCAAGTTCGCCTCTGGACCCATGCGACACCCTTGGCCCACTTAGTGCGCGAGCCGGGGATCGACAGCTTAAATCGAATGCGTCGCCAGTGCCATCCAGCCCTAGGTCTGTGACCACACCCTTGAATCAGCTTTCAAATTTTATACGTCCCATTGCACCTTTGCCCCTTAGCTTGTTCAAAATGCCCAAGCTAGGTGCAACGGCAACACCAGGCGCGCACGACGATGCAGATGCCGAGAATGAACTGGATGCTGACCCTTTTCTGGGCGGCAGTACGCTGCGTACGTACAGTTCAATGCCCAGATCTGCGGCCATCGCTTACGTCAATAAGTATTTGTTGGAGTTGGGGGGTTCCTGCGCAGCTACGGCAAAGATGCGGGCTGAACTAGCGCGTGCCGAATTAAACTCCCTTAAGGACGCACCGAGCGGTGGTCGCTATATAGCCTATGCACCACTTGTGTCTGAATCAAATCTGAAAGAAGTGGCCACAAAGCTTCCTTCTTTGATTCCGAACCCCTCCATCGCTGATGAGCTCATTGATTTGCTCTCTTTCACTCCACAAGCCGACTCCATCACCAGACCTCAGGTTCTTCTCGTTGCACCATTGGGAGAATCACTCGAGACCGTTGTCGCAGCTGCGACAAGCGACACGACAGACGATCAGATTCGCGAGTTTGCTGGGGAAGGAAGTTTGACCCGAATCAGGGCGCAAGACGCAAGAGACGCCGCATATAGTTTTGATACGGCGGTGTTCGGAATGAGTGCAGCGAATTTGGTGCAGGGCAAGCCTCTTTTCCCAGGCAACACTCTGGACTTGGGCTCTTGCATGTTCCTGCTTATTCGCAATAGCGAAACACGAGAAATAACGAAATTTGATCTCAATCCAGGCCCACCCAACGCACCTCCAGTTTCATTGTCGGTCGGCCGTGAGAAGGAGAACGGCCTCGTTCTGCTGGACTGCCGAGTGTCGCGCTCTCACGCACGCCTAATGTATTCTGCTACTACGTGCCATTTCCTTGATCTTGGTTCTAGTGGTGGAAGCAGATACAATGGACGCATCGTGGCGCATACTCATCTGAAACCCGGAGATTGGGTTGAGCTCGGTCACACCGCAATTGTATTCCAAGCGATTCCGCCAGTGGAGCGGATCCTCACCTCAGCACTCGGAGATCAAGAGGTCAACTTGCTTCGAGCATTGTACAACGTAGCCGTCACACGAGTCGCCAACAAGCAGTCGTCATATTTTGATGAGACCGCAGACGATGACTCAGCGCAACCTTTGATTACTTCCAAGTTGCCCACGGCAAAGTCTATCCGAGACAAGTTTGAATCGACCAGAAGTTCGGTCCTGACACCGCTGAAATCGGTTGGGTCGACTATCCTATCAGGACTTCTTTCGCTTTCACCGTTATCTGTCATGCGCTCCCCGAGGATGGAGTCCCAGAACACCCCGTCTGCTGCGAGGAGACTTATCAGCTTCTTCAGTCTCAGCAGTAGCAATGATGTGAATCAGGATGAGTCCAACAAAGACTGAGTGACCTGACATTTTGCAAGCATACCGACCCTCCCCACTTTCTATTGTCTAACTCTGATTTCATCTGTGTACTTTAACATTTCGCATAGTTGTTCCGTATTTATTTATGGACAAGCATTTGATGCACATATGCATCCAAGACTGACTACACTAAGAAATAAACCAACGTCAGAATGGTGACCAGTGTACATGACGAAGAACAGCGCAACCACATTTGTGTGATACGCCATCTAACTAAAAGCACGAGGGATTAGATCTGGGATAAACTAAACATACAAGGAGGCACTCTAGTGAGATTGTTATTCGTTAGATGCCTTATTCGTCTCATCAGATGACCCAGAAACTGCTTCTGCAATCGCTGCAAGGAGAGGGTCGGACTCTTCGGCAGTTGATGCAGCAGTTGATGAGGGGGCTAATGAGGACTCGGCTTGGGCGGTTTCGGTCTCTGGCAGCCTCGCCACAGCAGGTTGGGAGGCTGACGGCTGTTGCTGATTACCTTTCTTACCACCACCTTGCTTTTGCGCGTCACCGTCCTTCTGTGCACCGCCTTCCTTCTTCTTCTGTTTCTTCTCCTCCTTCTTCTCCTCCTTCTTCTCCTCATCGTCACCAGCATCCTTCTTGTCGGCGCCTCCCTGCGCACCACCTTCATCACCTTCCAGTTGTTGGATTGTGATGAGACCGCTCTCCATGGCAGCAAGGATTGCCTTGCCGACTTCAGCTGCGTTCGACCTTTCTGTAATACCGAACTGACCCTTGTACTTACGGCGGATCTTCATTGCAAACTTGCTGAAGCGCTTTCGTTGACTGCCTGTGAATGACGCAGGATCCATTCTCAGAAGTTCTTCAAGCGTTTCTTGTGAGCGGTTCTGAGCGTCCTTCTCGACTGTGCTTCTTGAATTGACAACAACGACTTCTTGGATGGCGGGCACTTCGGTCTGGTCAACGTCATCGAGAGATGGCGGGGGCTGAATGACGACACGTGCTGCGCTTGCGGTAGCCTCATCCTCATCCTGGGATTGGCTGTTTGCGAAGGCAGACACACACAGGCGGACGACAATACGCAATGCAGGGTCAGTGGCGTACAGGCCCAGTCGGCAAGGATACAGCTTCGCTCCTGCATCGGTCTTGGGACCGAGTGTCGTGGGCCCAAAGTCGACAAAATCGAATCCTTGTTCGAGTGCTAAGCGCACAGAGCGGTTCAACATGATGAAATAGGCCTTGACTTTACGACCCTGGGTATGCTCGAGACCCTGGATATCGCACGTCATCATACGACTGCGAGGGAACCTGAAAATAACCGATGAGCCAATCGGTTGACCATTCAAGCGTAGCAGCATGAAATAGCGGTTTTCCGGAGACATTTTAGCAATGTCCGCGAACATCTGTGGTGTAATATCGTAGAGAGTAGGTTCGTGGCCCTGCTCAATACGGTGCTGGGCGATGTGACGCCAGAGCGCGAAAAAGTCATTGGTCCATCCTGGATACGAGGACTCGAACTTTTCGTTGACACTTCCAATGTCATCCCGACCTTCCTCAACCTCCCAGCTCTTCAAGGGTACGGACTTGTCATCCTTCTTTTGTTGTGCAGGCTTGGATTCGTTAATGCCGGCGCTTGCGGCATTGATCACTGCATTCCAGGCTCTTTCCTCTGCAGTGAGTTCTTTTTCTTCCTCCGCGGACTCACCCTTCGTGTTCTTGTTCTTCTTGCCACCCTTTGCACCGGTGCTGGTAGGAGAGGCTGCATCATCTGAGATAGTGACCACGACATCAGTGGTCGTCTTATTCTCCCCATTAGCACTCTGCATAATTGATCGACGCTCGTCGATTGCAGCCTGGCTAGCGGAGGCAACTAATCCTGACTTACCGTAATTAGCAGGATCCATGTACGGGTTCTTGTTCTTGTAGAACACATCGGCTTCGGGTGGGTTTAGTAGAGAGTACTTGTTGTCGTCGTATACATCGCGGATGTAGTGGATAGTACCTCCGGCCTCATAGAATTGCTTGTCGTATTCACGTCGGTTACCATGACGCAGCGCAGTACGCAGATACTCTTTCCAGGTCTTGCCTCGGTGCTCCCGAAGATCGACAATAGCCGTGGGAGGAAGAGTAGCATAGCTGAAGCCTGACTTCGTTGGTTCAAGAACGTGCGCAACAAGTTCAGTATCCATCGCGGGGAGAAGAAACAAGGACCATTGGTGCTCACGTGGGAGAGAGTTGTTGTACTCGATAGCTGCACGTAGTGAGTTGGACAGGAGCTGAGCATTGTTGCGTCGAACGCGGTTGGGATTGGTGTTGACAAGGAACACACCGGATGTGAAGGGCCAGTGGAAGCCGACAATACCGAAGCGGACCACGAGCCACTTGAACAGCGAGTTACGGCCGCAGAGCCATGCCAAGGGTCGGACGAAACGCGTCAAGTCGATAACCTCAACCACTGTGACGAAGACCAGAGCCACGGTATCATCGCGTGGACCATGTGCGGTGGGTACGTGGTTGATGGTAGGGGGACGACCATCGGTGGGCTGGTACATGTGGAGGCACAGTCCACCGATGTCTGGAACACCACGTCGCGAATATGCCTTCATCATCTCAATCGCACCGGCACCATCCCAAGCACCCATGTGCCGCAGACCGTTACCACGATCGATGGCAGCTGCCCACTGCGCCTTCTGATCGTCAGTCAGGGTACGAACGTCAAGGAGCTGAATTGAAAGACCAGAGGGCAGTGTTCGTTGGCCCATAGCACGGGAGATCTTCTTAGATGTCAAGAACAAAATGATGGTGAACAGCATCAAGATGTTGTCGGCGGCGATAATGATTTCGGAGTGGGAGGTCATCTTGGAGTGGAAGGAGATACCCAGGATGCCAAAGACGACTGCGCACACAAACGCTACAATGAGCAGGAACTCATACGTAACCGAAAGAACGTCCAAGGTAGCACCAGGGGTAACGCATGCTGACGCGAGACCGAAGGAGGCGGCGATGATCAGAATGGCACCGGTGGCCTGGAAGCCCACGAAGATCCACTTCACGCCAGTGGCACGCCTGAATGTGTTGATCACCACGAGGGCAATGCCCGTAGCAAGCATGAAAATGCATACCGTCGTGATAAACGCCCAAGCCACACCCTTGCGGTGGCCCCACGTAACCGAAAGATCGCCATAGAGACAGAAACAGAGAGCGATCGAGTTCAGCAGGAGGACGATGCAGAAGGCCCAACGGAACATGCGTTCATGGTGAACGAGGTGAGGAGTTGCGTCGGGATCGGCGGCGTTGTAACGGCCCCATGCGGAGACTACGGCGATCATGAGCGCAAGTATCATGAGCATGCCAAGGATGTTCAGAACATAGTGGATTGTGACGGGAAGCGCGCAGATGTTCGTTTTGCGCGCTGAGTCCGGTCCTTCTTCATCCATATCATCTGAGCTGACTGAGGTGCCATCGCGAAGGCGCTCGCGCTCGCCACCGGATGCGCGAACACGCGAGTAAGACGGCTTCGCTGACTGGTGCCACAAGACGAGACCCCAGATGGAGTTGAAGATAAGGAACGCCGCGATGATCGTGACAAAAAGCGGTGTGAGGCCGGCGATCTCGAGGACACGCTCAAAGTTGCGAGTCACGAGGAAAATCACACCCGTTGCCAGCAGTGCGACCGATGACAGCAGCGCGAAGATGTTGCTCCAGAGCAGGTGAGCATTCGAGGTGTGCAGCGCGAGCTAAAGAAAGAGCGCGGTGAAGAGTCCCATGCAGTATCAACTCGATGAGACATTGAAGCACGAGAATAATATCATATACGACGAATGCACGAATTATATCTCAACGAAACGACGCGCATGGCAGTAACCCACGAGAGAGCTGACGCAGAGGCGTGACTTGGAAAAGCGTCGAATGACTTGGTTACGTACATCTTCGTCCTGGTAGATGTTGTGGGACGGATTGCCCGAGGATCCCTGGGAGGACTGCATACTCGAGATGTCACCGTTTGCCTTTGAGGCGCCATCAAAACCCGCAGAACTCGACTCGGATTGCATGCGAGAGAAGCCACTTTGATTGCCTTTAAGTCGATTAAGATCAATCAGGGTGGTCATGCTAGCGTAATATATACAATAACGTGATAGTAGAGTCGATTTTCTTTTCAATGAAATATATTATTTGGTACAAACCAATAATATATCCCAAGAAAATCGATTCTTTCTTATCTCGTTCATAGGCTTAATTGGCTTGGAAAAATCTCGCTCCGTCACTGCTGGGGTTCGCTGCGACGCGGGTTGACTGTGACCATGGTCACACTTGACGCGAACGTCCCGTCCCCAGTCCCCGTCATCATCCATCATTCCTTCGGCCATTCATTCAAATTTCAAATTTTCACCCAACCCAACCCACTTCGCGCCCATTTTTCCACACTGTTTGCGTGCGTTGTTTGCGCGGTCGAGGTACGCTCTCGCCCGGACGCCTTGACAGGATGGTGCAGGATCTGTGTGACAATACATCCGCACGCGCTTCGGATCCATTGAATTCAGGGATGACCCCGTGTTTTCAATTTCAACTATGCTGCACTGGAACCAACCTGCACTCGGACTTGTTACAAGCGTCGAATGGCGCGCGGGCGGACGCCCGGCACCCAAGGATGGAACCCGGACACGTTTTGTATTGCGAAGCAAGGCGGTGTGCCTTCAATCAGCCGCGGTCTTCCATTCCGGGACGCGCTCGACACACCCCAATTCCATCCCAATGAGAACTTGGTTGTGGCACTTTGAGCTGTTACTCAATCTTTTTGGCACGGCCTGAAGTATAAGGAGTGCTTGCCTTAGCCTCCCAATGCGACCTGTGCCTAGGTATCGTCCTATGTTCTGAAGTCCTGAGCCCTCATCAACCTCCCTCACATGAGACACTCATCCTCCTCATTCCCCGCCTCATTCTCGATCTAATGGACACAATCTTCGAATCGTATTACCTCAGGCATCCAACCAAGCTCCATCCCGCAAATGTCGGCTGGTTCAGTTGCTAACCTTTCACTCGATGACCACCGTCACGCACTCTCCAAGCTGCGTCAGTGCGTCCATGAAGTCATGCTTCTCCAGCTCCAGGTCAATCGTAAGCTCGAGACGGAGCGCCAGCACCTTCACGAGCTCCAGTACAAACTCGCGAAGGCTGTGAAGAAGAGCGCAAAGCATGGTGATGACGAGGAAGCTGCAGCGGCTGCTCAGCGCAAGCGCGAGCTTGAACTCGAGGTCGCTGCGGCTGAGTCGCAGGTACGTGAGAGTGAGAGCCTTGCGTTTACCTACGAATCCTCCCTGGCTCAGCTCAACCAGACAATCTCGCGCTCCATCCCCGCGGAGGCACCTTCGCATGATTCACTCGTTTCTCTTATTAATCTCAAGCCCTCTGGAGCTGCCACAGCCTCTTCGTCAACCGCCAGCAGCAGCAGCAGCAACAACAACAACAACAACAACAACAACAACAGCAGCAGCAGCAGCAGCTCGCTCATGATTGCTGGCGATGCTAGCTCAGAGGCCGATGGCAAGAAGAAGCGCAAGTCCAAGAAGAAGGACGGTGAGGAGAAGCAATCCCTTGACGATGAAGACGAAGAGACCACTCCCTCGACTAAGCAAGAAAAGGAAAAGAAGTCTAAGAAGATCAAGGATCCCAATGCGCCCAAGCGAGCGATGAGCGCCTACATGTTTTTCTCCAACGCCATTCGCCAGAGCGTCATCGAGCAACACCCTGAGTTCAAGTTTAATGAGATTGCTCAGCACATCGCTGAGCGCTGGAAGAACATGAGCGAGCAGGAGAAAGCACCTTACGTGCAACAGGCACAGCAAGATGCGGAGCGCTATAGCGTCGCTAAGGCTGAGTACCAGGCAACTAAGATTGGCAAGTAATTTCTATAGATCGTCATGCCACCACCACCTTAGCCAGCATTGCCCACGTATACTGCTTTCAGTTCAATGCGAGCAGAACGCAGAAATTGTGCATCCCAGTCTCAAACAAATGTTGTGCAGTTTTGTCCAGTCGTTTGACTGGGCGACACGAGACATTGTTGGAGAACAGCCAATGTTCTCACCAGCTCCACCACTTTCACCACAGCCTCTCTTTTTTAGTGTTCTTATGTCGTCCTTCATGTTTAGCAGAGCAAGGAGGAAGAAGGGTGTAGTAGTAATGAATATTAACTGCACAAATGTCAATCCATAAGTTCCGGGTTATCTGGCTACTCTATGCTCCGAGTATCCACTCCCTCTTACTTGAGTGCAGTCACACAGCTAAATTGAGCCACATGTTACATCTATGATATTTAACTCACTCATTGCTCCCAAACTCCATTAGCCTGTTAATACAACATCCAGTTCGTCAGTGTCCAGCGCTGCAATGCAAGGAGATCAGGAAGGGCTGTATGAATGAGAGGGGAGTATGGAACGACGCGATACAGCCCCAGAAAGGGCCGAGCTACAAACTAATCGTTCTAATACTTGGCACCAGTGACGAGGCTGATCAAGGCGTTGCAGCCACCAGCAAGATGGTAGAGCTGGTAGAAGGCATAGCCAAACATCGTGCCAAGTGCGAGGTCAACGATGAGGACACCAACGTAGCGACCAGTGCCACCCTTTGCAAGGTAGCCAATAGTGTCTAGATTTGTGAGTCGGCAATAGGGAGCAGTCAAGAGTGGTAAGCATAAGCATGAACGGATAAAGCCCTTATCTTTCAGGAGCGAGAAAACTCGTTCCGCGGTTTTCAAAGAGGTTTAGCCAGTGTTATCCATCGTCGAACCAAAACATTCGCATTCGAAATTTACGTACAGAGCTGGCGACCAATGATGTAAGCAATACCGCAGACAACTGCAAGGCGGGGTGATGCAAGACCAGAGGCAAGGATGCTCAGGACAGCGAGAGTGACACCCTCAACGTAGTTCATGTGTGCACGAGAAGCATTGTTTAGGTCAAGCCACTGCTCGACAGAAAGCTTGGCAGAGAAGATACCACTGCCGTTGTCAGGGTAGCCATCCTTGGGGTAGGTCTTGAGTCCAGGGAAGTTCTTCTCGAAGAACTCCTTCGTGAAATACTTTTGGCGGCGCCGGTTCATGGCAAAGCCCTATACACGATAGTCATGAATCAGAGGTGCGATGTAAGGTAAGCAGACACTCTTTTTGAGGCGTGTTATGGTTGTGCATCCAAGTACAAGTTCCAGCACGCAGCCCAACCAGTGCTGGGACAGGAGTTTTCGACCGGCACAGTCGCCATCGTAGACGACGCGACTGGCTCGTAGGCAGTCAGCGGACTCTGCAACTGCTGCTCACAGTTACGTTCATGCGAAAGCATCATCCAAAGGTCGCAAACATACAGTCATCCAGCATTGGACGGTCACGGCCAGAGCGACCGCGACAACCCAGAGGTAGTCAGAGGAGACAGTGATACTAGTAACAGCCATGGCTGTGAAGTGCTGATCTAGACGATGCAGGAAAATAGGGTTTGTTGCGAAGATCCAGGTATTAGCGCCGACGAACCTCAGTATTAAATGCACGATTTGTATCCTCCATCACCGATCTTTGGAATCCTTAATTCAAAATGAGTCTGTGGGGTGTGCAATCTTGTCATCTTGTAATTCTAGTGCATGATCCATTCTCAACGAAATCGATTTGTGGGGAGGCCCACACCAGTCTGTGCACAGATCTATCCATGTCCCTAGCTCGCTGTTGATCAGCGCAAATTATTTATCTCCACACAATACACTGTATGATGTATTTTATTCAGGTGCACGACACGTGGAGTATACTTTTCCCTGAACACGACCTTCTCGTCCGGACCATCCGTGACACCGTGTAGCTGGCCAATGTTACCAATAGAGTGTGGACTCTATGCATGTACTGCATATGCAGTGACACCCCGGCTCGAGTCAAGCGTTCTCTCAGAATACGTCGAAAGGGGGCTGACGTCCGTTTTTGTATGCAAGCAATCCGACGTGCAGTTCGAGGTCTTGCAAGGATAGCATCCATGGGAAATGCATCGAGAGTCGAAGAGAAGTTGCTGCACGCACCGAATGCACTCCAAAACTCCACGCGCGGTACGTACAACTAATGAATTCTATTCAAATAATGACATATTTGACAGTTTCGTCTCATCCTTGGACATTTCGATTGAGTTTTTGCAATACGTAGCACATGTCTGACCTTGCCAACACCTGCACCTTCCAGATGACGCGCATGTAGACATAGTCAAGCTGGTGATACCCACGATGGAGTGTCTGCAGATCCCCAAGGAACTCGAATCCGAGTATCTCTCGATGGGCCTGCCTCGTGTTCCGTTGAATGTGCTCAAGGACGCGAACGGGACTCCTCACGATGGACATCTGTCTTCATTTATTGCAATGATGGCCGCGTTTGACGAGCGCTCGCGCCAGTACAGACCTCCCGAGAGCGGGCCCTCCTCCAAAAACCGATACCGAAACGTACTGCCCAACCCTGAGTTCCGCGTGCGTCTACTGCCTGAGGGCGAGTCCGCAGGCTCAGACCCCCATTGTAGCGAGGACTCGTGTGGCGAGGCTAGCTGTGCCTATCGAAGGGCCTGTCAGGACAATGGAAGCGATTATATCAATGCATCACATGTAATTCCTGTGCTGCCAGGAGCACAACACCAGTACATCGCGTGCCAGGCGCCGTTGCCTAACACAGCGGGAGATATGTGGCGTATGATTTGGCAGCAACAGTCAAAGTTGATTGTCATGCTCACTCAGTTGCGAGAGTCTTCCCACGGCTCGTTTAGGCCCAAAGCCGATCAATACTGGCCGAGTCAAGTTGGAGAAGTTTGTACATATGGCGAATTTAGCGTTCAGCTTGTAGAGGAGGTGACCACCGAAGATGGCAATCTTTGCGAACGTGTACTGAGACTCTTCAGGACGAACTCTGGCTACCAGCCGGAGCCCATTCTTTCAAAACGTGATCAAGAGGCCAAGTCAAGTTCAGTGTCGGGATCATCAAGCCACGACGCTTGTGACGATGGTCCAGGCGGCCGAAGTGGCACAAGCGGTGATTCCAGCGTAAACTCAGCTCCCTTTGCGACGCCGGTTCCAGCGCGCAAGAATTCAGGTTGTGGGGATGCACTAATTCCGCCCTCAGCTCAGATGGAGATACGTCGTGTCGCCAGCCGAGGTGCTGGACTCCAACTCCGCAACCAGGAGAGTCTAAGTGCACTTCAACGTGGGAATGGAATCAAGCCACCCGTACAACGAAAGCTCGCAACTTTTACTGACAATACGCCAGCTGAATCACGCAGCAGCAATAGTGTCGATATCGGTGCGACGCCTGTCACGTCGACAACCCCTATTGTCGTCAATCTATTTGACTCTACACCAGCTACGACTGTAACACCAAAAGAAGATGATCAGGATGTTCCTCACCATCAGCTTCAACGTTTCCAGAGCTCTCGACAATTGGGCATACTGCTTCGCGAGTCGCTGGTCACAGAAACCGAATACTCCGATGCTGAGTCGCTAGGCTCATCTATTCCAAACCTTCTCAGTTCGGCAGCCATGGATGCATCCGACATGCATGCCCTGCCACACACGCAGGTTGATACTTCGCTGGCAACTTCGCCGTCGACGATGCATCACCATCGAGGTGAGCCAGAGTATGTCGATGTCAAGATGCTACACTATTTGGCCTGGCCCGATTTTGGTGTTCCCCGAGAACTGACCTCGCTGACAACGTTGTTCCAACGGTTCAGGACGCTTCGCGATGAAGCACCGTATTTGTATGAACCATGGTACAATGTAGATGATGACACTCGTGTCGATTTGTCACGCACGCTCTTCTTTGCGATCAAGCACCACAATCCGATTGGTGAGTCATCGAACAGTGGTGGCGATGCGGGAGCGACTCAGCAAATCGCATGTGAACTCATTACACTCTCGCTTCCACCTAGGGCCCCTTCAGTTGTGCATTGCAGTGCTGGCATCGGCCGAACGGGTGCATTGCTCTGCATTGATATGGCGATCGATGCAATTATCTTCGCCCGCAAGGCTAACTGGCTGTCTCGAAAGCTCACAGCAAAGCTGCATGGCGAAAATGACTGCCGTCACCACGCAGCAAACATGACTCCTACGGATAGTCCCGCTCAGTCAGCGTCCAATTCCTACGACATCTCACCGACAACGGCAGCCCAAAGCGACGTCGCCCATCATGGAGAGGGTGATCTAGGCTCGGGCTCCGATAGCACTCGGAAGTACTCGCTCTGCGAGTGCTTGGGATTCCAGCGGCAGCATGTCACACCTGGTCAGTCCCCTAGTGGAGGCCATAGCAACCGTCAAGTTGCTAAACGACTGCGCCTCTCTGTTACTCCAAGCAAGCTGGTGTTCGGTGGCAGTAATCTGGGGAAGCGACTGGAAGCTATGGACTATCCCGATTACACCTCTGAACAAAAGGAAACTAGCGAATTGGGCGACACTTTCTCCGACGACACGATGACTCATGCTGCGTCCCAGTCGCAGCACACCGAAGCACACGAGGAGTTTAGTAAGGGTGTGCCTGAAGACGAAAACAAGACGCCTAGGCATTCCCATCGCCATTCAGAACTCCACTCTCTGTTAAGAGCCTTGGGAGTGCCTGCTCTAGAGCCATTGCTCGCCGAAGAGATTGAGGCCGAGCTTGCGGCGCTAACTGCCGATGAACTCCGCGCGTTAGATGAGGATATCGAGCTGGATGTAGGTCGAGCTATTTTGGGTCTCCGAATTTGCCGTCCAGGAATGGTGCAAACCTCGGGTCAAATTCGACTGGTATATGCATTCTTACGTCACTGCTTACAAAATCGGCTGTTTGGATTGTGAACCGATGGTACTAGACCTAGCAATACAGTGCTGCTAGCTCGCAAGCGTTAGACTTAGATTCTTCAGTCGCTAGAATAATCGCTTTATGCTTAAGTCAAGACCTAAGGTAAGATACTACAAGTAACAGTGGCTATCGAGTGCTAGCGTGTTTGGCTTTACGTTTTCCTTCGTGTCTTCTTCTTCTGAGAGCTTGAAGCCGGCGGAGCTTCCTCCACTTCAATGTCGCCGTTCTGTTGTAGCGATTTGTTCTCGTCCGAAACACACTCAGACGATGCACCAGAGCTTTGAGACTTCTGTTCATCCTCAATTATCCTCTGGAATGTCTCGCTGAAGTCGGCAGCATTGCCTTTGAATATCCTAAGGACGGTTGTGCTCCAATACTTGTTCCAGTCTTTGGTTGGTCGTCGGACCTCGAGGGCCTGTCGCATTTGCTGGAGCTTTGTCGGGTTGTCCATAAGGGCAGCAAGCTTTGTCGCAAGCTCTTGACCAGTGGAGAACATCTCTCCGGTTACACCTTCTTCTACAAGCTCTGGCAGTGCTTTGAAACGATAGGCAATGACGGGCAGGTTGACGCCAAACATGTCGACAACCTTCATTGGCAAATCCACCCCGGAGGACGAGTTGTGCAGGGATATACCAACGTTGGCACACGCCAATAGCCTTGGGTAGTCTTCGGGCGCTAGCCATGCAGTGACAAATTGGACGTATTTCAGCTTGGCTTGCTTGAAGAGGGACTGGTAGAACGCCTTCAGCTCCCCGTTACCCGTGACCACACACAGGACTGCTCGAGGGCGCATAGGCGGGAGGCTGACCTCTTGCTGCGGCTGAGCGGAGGAGGAACCGGCTTGGTGAGCGGACGCGAGCATTGCTCGATCGATTGCAACCAAAGCCTCATAGAGCATGCCAAAGTCTTCATCGTGAGTCCAACTGGTGGAGCTGACAATGAGAAACGGCGAGGCATCCGGGGATTGACTGGATGTAGTCAGCTGAGACGTTGGGAAGAACACATCCACAAGTGCTTGTTGATAACGTGGCGCAGTTACATTTGTCTGGCGATTCTTGCGTTCCAACGCCTTCTGCTGCTCCTCTTGGAGCATCGCCCTTCGTGTGGAAAAGTCCTTGGTGAGCGCGCGGCGCTTTAACTCATTTCGGTCAAAGGATGAGTCAGGCCGTGCAGCAATACCTGACACAACCTCACCATCAATCTTATACACGGGGAACTCTTCATCGTCTTCAGAATCCTCAACGATTGCAGCCTGCGTGGCCATCTGTGCCAAATTCGCATTGCGTAGGTCCTCGAGCCATTTCAGGGAAAGACCTTCAAAGACACCACTTCCGTGGAGTTTCTGGATTACATCACGCTTCATGCTTGTATCCTTGATCGGTGCAAAGCGGCGCGTAGGAACATCATAGACCACAGTGACCTGCTTTAGCTTCCAGTTCTTCATGAGGTCCTCCTGCATGGCTCGACTGACGCACAACGCAGCATCGGCCGTGCGACCAAAGACATGCTCAATGAGGCGTGCGACCTTGACAATTGGGTGCTTGGGTCCAAAGTTCAATGCCATCAGTGTGTAGCCGTAGTTGTGGAAGTCGACGACGAACTGAGCTCCTCGGAGCCAACATGCAAGACGAGCGATGGGAAGTGTCGGGATTGCCGGTGGATTCTGCATCAACAGGGACTGATACCTGGGAATCTTCATGAGTACACGGAACAGCGCAAAGCTTTGGCGCACCGCTTTGAAAACTTTGCTCAGAGCACCACCTCGAGCTGAGTCATAGGTAGGTAAATGATCTATCGTGATTCGGGGGTTGGCGACCAATTCGCGGGCGGGATTCGATCCAGGGAAACCCACAATATTTACTTCAAAGCCATTTTGGGCCAAGGCCAATGCATGGTACTTCATTCGAGGACTGCGACCAATATCTCCCAGGACCAAGACGCACACTCGGTTTGAAGGATGCTTTCGGGCGCGCCAGCGAGCCAGCCTGGTTAATACTGCAAGGAGTGCCACCAGCACAACGCATGTCACTGTGACGATATATCCCAGGGACCACAGCATGCTGACTATGTCCATTTTGCGTCAACTCTATCCTGTGATTGAACGGTGATTTTATCCACCCTCAGACTGACTTTCGTGGTCACTGACTGGACCCATCGTTCCTCTTCATGTCACGACATGATGAAGAACGACGAGGTACACTCGTGAGATGGCACATACAATGGGGTTATCATATCACGAACCGCTTGATCTTTTCCGGCGCGTTCCTTGATGCATGGGCTTACGATACCATTCTCCGAACAGTAATGACCAGGGCTTTTATGCGATAACTCAAGCGATGGGATATTACCCGATGTGAGCGCTGCATATCAAGTGTCTTGGGTGTGTGTGAACCAATCTGTCAGAGTATCATTCCTAAATCAATACACATTCATTGGTCGGAAAGTGTGGTGGAGGGGGAGGAGATTGAGAGAAGAATTGTGTTCACGCAACGAGGGCGAGGGGATCCAGCTCTTTTGCTCAAATTCACTCACTGCCGACCGAAATGCTACGTCGCTGAAGCGGCAGTGCTGCAGGCTAAAACGGACGACAGGCTCGATTGACTAGTATGTGCACACATAGATTACGAAATAGAAAGTGGAGGGGCAGAGAAAGGCTTCTGTTCACGACGCAAATGGTCATGAGCAGCCACGTAATGATCACGATCGAATATGAGATACTGGGGTCAGAGTCAAGCCGGAGGCTGAAAGAAAAGGTGATGCAGTCGATCAAGCGTGGAAGGACCAACTTAGGGATAGCATGGATAAAGAAGCAAACGTATGAGTCGAAGAATCTGATGAGGAATAATACAACTACTTGTTCGCGTTAACTAAAGCAGTAAACAATGGGTAAGTAGTGAAATGCGGCGGCGGCTGCTGCTGCAATAGTACGATAAAGCGTAAAATCCTTATGTCGGGTGAATAAGCGCACAGTGATCCAAGAACGTTCACCATCATCACGGACGATGATGGCTTGTGTCAATGTCACGATCCGCCCATGCCCATCAAATCAAAAACGAAGAACCGTTGCTGCACATTTGCTTCTCGTTTCACTAGTAAGTTCCGTACTATCTGAAGACCTCGGGTGTCGTGTCATGTCGAGCGAAGCAAAGTAACGTAAGAAAGTTGTCAGTAGGGACTGAGGAGCGTGAGAACCAGGCTGGCCATTGTAGTGAGTGTCAGCACTCGCACGGAGGGATACCGATTAGTTCTGTTGGGGAGGGGTGGAATCCCCTGGCCGGAGTTCTTTCGATCACACGCGCTTGAGATCGCCTTTCTTCTCATTCTGTTAAATGTATCCGCTTTCAATCAAGGCCGGTGGCCGTTAACCACGCACTACAAGGCTAGTGACGAATAAAATGCTATCAATGACCACGACGATCACGATGTATGTGTGCGGAAGGAGGGGAGGGGACTTGGTAAACCTAGGCAAAGATGAAAAGGCGGAGGACTTGAATACGCGCAGACATAGCGGAGATAATGTGCAGTTTACGCGATAGTGCAGCAACCCTTACCTGCCTGTTTGGGTGGCTTTGCCGCCTGGGTCGCAGTTGAGGCAAATCTTTCGCTGTAGTTCTTGTTCTCGTCTGCCTTCTCAAGCACTGCTACGAGTTCTTCTTGTAGGCCTTGTAAAGAAACATATCCGAAATCCCGTATTCTTGTTTTGAACTTATCATCTAACCGCACATGACGATATTTCTCTCGATCGAAGTCGCCGATGTCGCGACGCGACGCAGCATTAACAACACGATCGGGAACGAATGGAGGGTCTACGTAACCCGCCTCAAGCAAACCCCAGTCAATTGACTCGAAGAATTTGTGTTCCTTGATCTCGTCAATACCACGAGGACCGCAGCCCAGTCGATTCTCAGGCTTCTTTTGTAGCAAGCCCTGGAGCAGGTCGATCGCCTCCTCGGAGAACTGATCAGTTGGGAAGACAGGTTTCTTCTCAACCACAGCCTTGTCTAACTCTCCTTCTAGTTTACCCTTGAACGGCTTCTGGCCGCAGATCATACGATACAGCATGACACCGTATGAGAAGATATCAGTCGAAGGTCCATAGAACTTGTTCCTAATCATTTCAGGTGAGGTATAACCTGGCGTGCCGGCGTAGCCCTTGATCTTCACAGTGGTGAACACGGCAAGACCGAGATCCGACAACCTCGAGTTACCATTGCGATCCAAAAGCACGTTCTCAAGCTTCAGATCTCGGTAGACAACGTTCTTGGAGTGCACATGCTCAAGACCAAGTAGGACCTGTGCAGCATAGAATCGTGCTCGCTTTTCCGCAAAGCGAGTGGACTGAATCAAGTGGAACTTGAGGTCACCACCAAGCATAAGATCCATAATCAGATACAAATTGTCGTCATCCTGCAGTGCGTACTTGAGGTTCGTAACAAAATTCGAATTCATCATCATCAAGACGTTGCGCTCCTCAAGAATATTATCGAGTGCGTTCTTGACCCGCACTAGCTTCTTGTTGACACACTTCATCGCATAGATAGCACCGCTATTGATCTTCCGGCAAGCATGGACTGCACCAAAGCCACCACGTCCAAGCACACGGAACGTGGTGAAGTCTCGAACTGATACCTTCATTGTCTCAAGGTACTTACACCGAATATACCGCCGGTAGAAGTCGGATTGGCAGAAACGTGGGAAAACATCGAGCTTTAGATCATTGATCACATCCTTCGCGACATCGTCAAACAGGTCATTCGCAAAGTCCTGACGCAGAATTCTCTCCCGAACGCGCTCAACGGACGCGCCAAACGCGCCAATCGTGTTGGTGGGGCCAATCTGCAATGAGTTTTTGCTCTCTGTTTCGGGATTAGCCTCGTCCGGCGACCCACTGGGCTCCGTTGTTGTGGGTGGGTTCGTGATTAAGTGGTAGTGACGTGCGATGTACTCACTAATGTAGTCTCGAGACTCCCTCAAGTCAGCAGAGGGATCTTTCCCTTCCTTCTCTTCACGTTCTCGCTCTCTTTCTGCGGCAGCTCGGTTCTCCTGGTGAATGATCTGGAACACCGATGATCCCTTGGGGAAGAGTTTCGCCTGGTCAGGTGCGACGAATCGTAGATACAAGATGTGGGCTACACGCTTACGCGCGCTTTCGAATCGCATGCTTTTGTACATCTCCACATCTTTGATGAAGATTGCACGATCAACTGCCTGGTCCGCATCGAGGAACTTCTTCAGATTGTAGTAACCACAAGGTTCGTGGAAGATGCGGTCAAAGGTTAGCTGACCCTCCGCACTGAGATGTGCCTCAAGTTCGCTTAGCTCTTCGTACGGAGGCAGCTGGTGGAGCATGTCGAGAGACACATCTCGATCTTCGATTGCCTTGAGATATGCTGAGTTCTCAGCAATCTCTTGGATTTCATCAAACATATTATTGGTGTTGGTGGTGTTGGAGCGTTGACTGGAACGAGCTGTACGCGACGTCACCTTGACACTGATTTTTGATAAGGATTATTACCTTTGTTGTGACTGCCTAACTGGATATGAAATGGAAACAGTGGGACAGTAGCTGAAAGTAGATGGAGGGTTGGGGCTGGTTGAACGACTGCGTGCGTGTGTGCGTTCAGAAAACCGAATTTGGCAATAAGAATAACAGCGACACTCACACGTATAGCTATAGTCCTATGTAATCGATCCTGTCTGTGAGTGTTGTCTTTCCGCGTCTCAGAGCGCAATATCTCTGTCTGCTTAGACCGAGTAAATCCAGGGGTTGTAGAGGTACACAACCGGTCGCTTCTGTTGTTACTGCTTCTGTGCCTGTCGAGCTCGACCTAGCTTTCGCTTCTCTCTCACTAGCTCGCTCTCGCTCTCTCACAACAACGCAGCAAGACCACACCGAACCGAGGCGCACACTCGTGCCGGGCTAGGCTAGGCTAGGCTGGGCAGGCTGGGAAGGGAGAGGGGGAGGAGGGGCTCTATAACACGCGTGATGGCGCGCAGGGTGACGGGACCGGCGCGCAGGCGTGAGGGAGGGCGGCAAGTAACGAGGGAGGAAGGAGCGAGGAGCGGAGACGCTGTAGTGTTCAGAGGGTCGAATCACGAGAAAGTCGAGCGTTTCAAGGTTTGTGAGTTGGTGAATCCAGTAGCCAGCACGTGTCAAGACCGCCATAGCCACTCCCACGGTCCGTAGGAAGCGTTCCTAGCTCGCGGGAGCGGCGAAAAGGGAGGGTGGAAAAACTCGTTTCACAGACTTGTTTCAAGGAATCTCATTTGAGAGAGCAAAAAGGGTGATTTGATGTGGTTTGCATGACTCGAGACGTCACTCAATAGATTGGCATAGCTGTTATGCAACTCTTTCAATTACCCACTCGCCACACATAGCTCCCCATGCGCCAAATTCTAGCCCTTTATCCAACGTTCTTACCACCCTTTTTCCCCCCTTTCTCGATCGAAGTTAGGCCGAGTATTCCGTCCCCCCTTGTCTCGCTTTAGCCGGATCAGGCTAAAATCTCGCACACAGATGCACACACTCCGACATCCTTGCACGACCCGATACCCCTGTGTCGGCCGTAACAAACACACTGCAACCGTAGCACCCTGTCTGTACGTCCTGAATCTGCATGGATTAACCCCAAACAGCACACGAATACCCACTAACGACATATGATCCAAGCCACCCTGAAGGGCCACTCGGTCTGGATACATGACCCTGACTTGCAGCTTGGAGGTGGGGTGATGGCTCCCACCCCGAGCTTTGGCCAGTTTGATGACGCTGGCGGGGCGGTGATGGCGGGATATGCGCAGCCGCCGCCAGCCACTCCAAATCCCCTCATCCAACTGTACACCATCGGGATCTTTGGCAAGGGCTCACTGTCGCGGAGTGTTCCGCAGCGCCTGCATCAGAGCCATCAAGGTTCGGACACCACGAGTGGGTTCAGAAGGCCGTTTCGAGGACTGTCCAGCACACCCGGATTTCTGAGTCGTCGTACAGCTGCATTGGCTGCCACCACAGTCAATCTAGATGCGGGATCTCAAGACCTGCCTCGCAAGTCACCATTTTGCGAGAATGATGAGGACATTGAAGGGACCGAGGAAAACCAACTCAAAGAGCCCCAGATTCTCCAAGAACACCTCCAACTGACTCTGCTTGAGGCGTATTTCCTTCAGCATGTGCTCAGGATTTTGAGGGTTCATACTGAATCAGGAGAAACTCTCTCCGACGAAGCGCTCTGGAAGCTCTACCTTGAGCGAGAACCCAGAGCCTGGGAGCTTTTTGCAGCCTACTATGCATTACGCGCCTCAGGCTGGATCCCACACGCCGGTATGCAGATGGGAAGTGACTTTATTGTCTACGCAGATGACCCTGAACGAGTGCATGCCTCCTACCTAGTCCATGTGGTCAGCCCTGAGCAAGCCAGCAACCACCGAAGTCGTGTCGACACATGCATTCGTACTCTCAGGGATTTTCGGGTGGCGGAGAGTCTTGCCAAGCCCATCATGCTAATAACAGTCGAGTTCGATGAGAGGCTTGGTCGAAGTGCGGAGGAAGAGGAAAAGAAGGCACCGGCTTCCACATTGGTCTCAGCAGAGGAACGTGAGGAGACGTACTCTCTCAATGATCCCATTGTACAAGTCGCACACGCACGGATAACTACTCAGATTTATCAACGCTGGGTGCCCACACTAGCTGCAAATCCATGAGCGCACTGTATTGCGTAGTATTACAGCAGAGAAAGGGGGTGCACATATGTAACGAAACCATCGTGCCATGGTGCGGAGGGTAAGTCAGGTCCCTCCGTGCCAACACTCATCGCGCTTAAGTCAATCTCATTGGCTAGATTCGCGGAAACTCGTTGGAGCGTCTCCCAATTCGTGTCAATCTCTTTCTGCGATAGGAATAGCGCATGAAGCGCCAGTATGACGACACTAACCGAACTCTTGTGTCTACCTGTCGAGGGCGGAATCAGCCCCATCCACACTTGAAATGTGACGTCGTGCTGGCGAGCAAGCGCGTACCTAGTGCAGAATTGGTCACCCTTCAACTCGTCGGGTGATTTGACGATGTTCCACTCTCCCGCCGTCAAGGTATGTAGCTTCTCTGGGAGGATCGTTCGGTCGGTTTTGCTCTCCAAGCTCGTCCCCGTCCAGGACGAAAGAAGTGACGCGAACCAGCCCTTGCCAGACCCTACACTATCAGTGGTACTATGTGATGTAATCTTCAGGTACTTTGTCTTGACATCGGCATGCGTGATCATTTCTCGAGGAACCAATTCCACTGAGGGATCACCACGAGGCTCAGTGCCCCCCGTTGATTCCTTGGACTCACGAGTTATGGAAGGAGCTTGCTGCTGAGCTGGGATCGGGACAGGAAACTCAATATGTTGGGCCTCAAAAGTCAATCCCTCCCCAATGAGTTTAACAAAGGATTCCTTCAGAGCCCAGTTCACGAAGTACCTACTTAGCCTCACTTCTGGCGAAGCCTCTGGGTCTTGAACATATTTTCTCTCCTCGGGTCCCAGCGAGGATGACATAAGTTCGACAAATTCATCACCGGGCATTGGTTTTCCAGGAACAGCAATCGTCGCGACGTCGCAACCTAAAGAGTAGATAAGGGTAAAGGGCGTAAAGCGGCGAATGGGTTGATTGACTACATAGACACATTTCCAACTCTTCTCATGTATAGATTACATAAACTCTTGAATGTCTTGTACGTACCGACCGAACCGCATGCAGACACAGCGAGAATGACCCACTTGTCGTAGTGACTCAAGTTGAACGAGACCCGAGCCAGCCTTGACCTTTGCTCCAGACTCAGAGCCTCGCTCTTTGAGGCATCCCAGTAGGGTTTGTTCTGCTCCGTCCTGGAGATGTGGATCTGTTCGAGGGAGGCTCCGGCTACGGAGGCCAAGGCGCGTCGAGTCAACACGCTACCCACTAAGGCGCGCAGAGCGTCTCCGTAGAAGGCGTATCTCGTGATCCGGTTTTGTTCTTCCGAGGGTAGTAGCCGCAGCATCTGTATAAATGCGGGGTCTTTGGCCTCCGCGACGGGGTTAGCAGCGGATCCGTTCCGATTTCGCGCCACCTCACCCAGCACCTGCGCCGTACGCGTGGCGTTTGTGAAGCGGAAGGGCCAGAGGTCCAGGTCGACGGAGAAGACTCGCACACCTCGGAGCATCACGGGGGGAGATTCGGGGATATAATTGTGGAACAGTCGGTTGCAAGATGCTATCTAACGAAATGAATGTCTTCCAGCATGGAGACACCGCGCGGAGTATATCTTCTCGAAATGTCACAAAAGTGTCGGGGCGACCTGCTTGCCTCCAGCTTTGTCGGCCTCCAGCTTGCCACACACGGATTATGACAACGCAAACAGTGGATGAGCTTGACAGCCAGTACGCTGTGAATGCCGTCAGAGATCCGTACATGAAGCTGACTCTGCTGACATAGCAAAAGGACTAGAAATATGACTCAAGTATTTGCAAGACCAAGTCTCTCAAAGGCTCTATCCCGTGTAATACATCACCTCGGAGGGTATATATTGCGTTTTCACGCATTTTACACCCTAGATGCATATATTTCCTCACCAGTTGTAGCGCACAAGATCCATCTTAGAACAGTGTCGCGCCTACACCAGCAGTGAAAAGGCGAGCCCCGATGGTGGGGAATGTATGTCACGTCGGGACGACAATCTGACTATGTCACATGAGCATCCAGTACTTGCGTATGACTGCGCGCCTACCACATTGGGCCCGTCCGTCAGGCTTCCTGCCGCACCAGCACGCCTCCTTGAGACATTGACAAGCTACAGAGCTTATTTCTCGAGTTGTTGAATAGCGCATTGGATGACCGGAGCGACCAGGAAATGTTAGTGCCCAATTTAGGACCTCAGAAAGAGCATATTGAACCCCCACTGACCTTGCGCCGATCCCTGCTCTACCCCCAATCCAGAACCTAGAACCATGTCCTCGAAGACTCTCACTCGTAGCGTGGGCTTCATCGGCGGCGGGCAGATGGCCTCCGCGATCATCGGCGGTATTGTGTCGTCCGGTCTGCTCCCTGGTAGCAAGGTCCACGTCTATGACCCATCCCCGGCTCAGATTGAACAGCTCCAGAAGCAGTATGGCATTGTTGCCGAGAAGAACAACTGCGAACTTGTCAAGAGTTCTGATATTATTGTTATTGCTGTCAAGCCTCTGTATGCGCCTGCGGTACTTCGTGAGGTGAGACCCGTGATCGACACCTCACGACACGTCTTCGTGTCCATCTGCGCTGGTATCTCCCTTGCCGCCCTCGCCGCAGATGTCCCCGCAGGCACGAAGCTCGTGCGCGTCATGCCAAACACACCTGCTCTTGTCCGCAAGGGCGCCTCTGGTTTCACTACCGGTCCTGGCGTGACAGATGCTGATGTCAACGACATTCGTGCGATCCTCTCCGCAATCGGTGTGGCTCACCAGGTCAGCGAGAAGGAGCTCGAAGCTGTGACAGGATTGAGCGGTAGCGGTCCTGCTTACATCTACGTGGTGATCGAGGCGCTCGCTGATGGAGGTGTGAAGGCGGGCCTCGCACGGCCTATTGCGCAGTCGCTTGCTGCTCAGACCGTCCTTGGTGCCGCGGAGATGGTGCTCAAGACGGGTCAGCACCCGGGTGCACTTAAGGATGCTGTCTGCTCTCCAGGCGGCACGACAATTTGCGCAGTCCATGAACTTGAAAAGGGTGGTGTTCGTGCGGCAATGATTGAGGCCGTTCAAGCGTCCTGCCGTCGAGCAGCCGAACTCGCAGCTCCTATCAACGCCCGCTCACAGTTATAAAAGATTCGTTCACTACTGCTCTCCGTTACCATTGCTTTCATGGTTCTGCTGAACCAGCATTCAATCCAATGAAGCTTGTATTTATTAATCACACAGCGCTTTTCCAGGTATATCAGCCCTACTATCGTGTTAATAACATTCCCGCATAGCTTGCAATTCACGCTCGGGACCTAAGTGAGGCCCTCTTCTTAAAATGCCAAGGAGCGAGTCCTGCTCATAAAAGTTGTTCTCGAGACATGACTTGATCAGGTTCTCCGCCACTTGCAACTGATCAGAGAGAGGTATTGTAGCCCCTGACGCTACAATGGCGCTGCGCGATTTGATCGTGAGTAGGCAGGGCAGGAGGGTGTTGTGGCACGCGCTTTGCATCATGTGGAGGGATGCGAACTCCTTCACACCACGTGTCACGATCACGACCCACACAAGAAGGACCTCATCCAAAGCAGTCGAACCAAGATATGCGTGTGAGCTCAGGGTCGCGGAGAGACAGTCCATACACTTGAGGATCACCTCAGGATCGATCTCATGCCGTAATACGAGATCTGCTGCTGCGGTTATCAACAAAGTAGAGCAAGAGAAGGTGGTGTGGTCAGAAAAATGCTCGCCCCCATAATGGCCATATAAGAGCCAGCAGCAGCCCTCAGACTTCAGCTCCAGGAGACACGAATTTCCAGACTTCGCGCAATCCTCCAATGCCTCCCACGCCTTTGCACGAGTAGTTGCTGTCGAGGAGTTGCAAGCAATTCGAAAGACGTTTCCAATAACCTGCGGTGACACACCTTGATCAACTGATGAAAGCAATCCGCAGGCATCTGCATATGCTTCAGGGTAGCGAATACTCAGTGATTCGGTCAAGAGTTGTTCTAGTTCCTGACGCATAAAACATCCCAACTGAAACCGCTTCGCGAGCTGTAGCAGTTTGGCGAGTCTCGATTGCACACACTCTTGGTCATCGTGGAGATGCAAAGTTAGCATGGCTTTGAAACACTCTACCAGGGTTTGACTCTCCCCTCCTTCAATCACGAACGTATTTTCTTTACCCAACGATGTGCACGAACTCATATGAGCTAGTATAACGTCGAATAACGCTAGGCTGTACGAATCATTATGCTCCAATGGCATCCGAGCCAAGAATTGGAGCAATACCCTGGACTCTTCATTCGATGCAGCATGCAAGCAGACCGAATTTAGTATCCTTTGTAAGCCAGAGGGGAGTAGCGTCGCACGCTCAATCATGTTACGTGTTGCCGCAAGCACCGACGCTAAAAGACTACGGTCTTCCACACTCAGGCATGCCACAAGAAAATCAATCGGCCATGCATTTGATGTAGGCATCTTCGAAAGATACTTCGAGGCGAAGCTTAGCAGACCAGAGAACAATGCGGGGTGAGATCTGCGCACGTACTGATGATGTTCAAGTAGTCGTGTCGCTACCCAAACAACGGGGTGGACGGATCGACACTCCGTAGAGCAGGCAAGGTCCACAATTTCCTTCATCTCCTGTGCCCCATCGCTGTCACTTAGCGAACAAATCAGGAGGAAACTTAGCCTTTCCCAGTTTAGTCTGTGCGTGACCTTCCTCTCCAGACTGAGTTGGTCTCGCATGGTTTGCAATACTGTAGTCCACACTGCTTTCAGGCCAAGAATTCTGAGTGGCACACCGCAGTCCAACGTCCTTGTTACGACTGACTCAAATACCTCGTTTTGCCGCAGACCCACCAGGGTACTGATCAGCTCCATGCTGATCGTCCCCTCTGCATCAGAATTAGCTCGGACACAGGAATGACCCGCTCGTTTGAGCTTCCATTGACTATTTCCATCATGAATTTTAGCAAACGCAAAAGCACTCGCAATCGCTAAAAGGCTCGCCGACTCCTCTTCTGCCTTACTTTCAGGTTCAGTCTTTTCAAACAGATCACACCTATAATCGGCGATCTCACTTGCGTCTTCGATGCTTGGCCCACAGACACGTTTGGTTTCCCTCACCTGTGAGTCAGTCTCTTCCCTATCGAGCGTGCGTTTGCTTGCTGTGAGGTCATTGCTCACCTCCATGGACTTCCCCTCGGCATCTTCTTCCTCCCAGGCCCAAGTTCTTGGGTACTTCTCAAGCAGTCCAAACGTTCGGACAATCGCTTGCTCTCGCTGATTCACATCCTTCTCGTACTCCTCATCTACCTCTTGTTCCAAATACGTATCCAAAGAATACCATCGCCGGTGGGCATCGCTATCCTCCCAATCACTCAAGGTTGTGACGGTTCGGTCGGCCGACTCTTCATGGTGGTCATCTGCTTTGCAGCCATGGTGTTCGAATGCGCTGCCACGATTCGCAGTTTGAACTAGCTGCTCCGTCTCGTGCGGGATCATCGTTTTAGGGTAACCAGGACTCGGATTCGCTGCGTCGTCATCAATGACCATCACTGAAGTTGTAACGACAGAGTCGGACACCACTACCGCCGGGTGAGAGCCCTGCAGCACCGATCTCGTACGCTCGAGAACACAACAGTACACTGCATCCACGATTTGATTCACAACTTGCTGGATTTGCGACCGCCATGCCATAGCGACGCTACGCAAATCAACATTCTCCACCTGATCGATGAAGCCTGTCAGCTTAGTCCACATGTTCAAGAGGCTGTCTAAGCACTTGATGGCCGCGCGCTGAACGAATAAATTTCGATGCAGGAGCGCTCGTGACAAGTAGCTTCCAATTGTTTCCAAATTCGTATTCAGAGGCTTGAAGGTCGCCAAATCACAGAAATCGTTCTGGAGTTGGGTGACAAACGCCTCGTCGGCCAGAAGACCTAGATCCATTTCTGCTGCCACTCGCAGGAACGAACGACAGTCATGTGATGACTCGAGGGCTAGTGGGGAGCGTCTTAGCCATGCCCAGCATAGAGAGTTCTCGAGCACTGCACTCAGCGCCTCGAAGCCCGCGATGTACACTCTCAGCTCCGCCTGACGATGAGGCCGAACCAAGTCCACTATTCGGGCGAGGATAGGCTGTAGAAGTGCGCCTGCAGCCGAGGCAAGGCGCTTTAGCCTATGTAGGGGTAACACACCTTCCTTCTGAGATTCTTCTTGCATCTGCAGGCCAAAGCCCAGCGCGATGCAGAGTCCCGGGAGCCTGAGTTGGTGATGGATTGTGTGTTTTCCCAAGATACGCCCGACGCATCGGGTGGCCATGGCAACAACCCGGCTGTCCGGATGACGCATGCCAAAAAGCGCCTGCTTCCAGAAGAACGGATCATGAAATAGGAACTCAGCACTTTCGCCGTCACTCCTGGAGTCCAGTTTGGAGAGCAAGCGCTCGATCCAGATGACGACACGTTCAAAGTAGGTGTCGTCGAGTTCACCCTCAGGCACCACGCGAAAGCATGCTAGGCTCGTGTGGAATGCTCTCATGGCCTCTTGGGCGGACAGGCTTCCACCTCTAGCTGCAGACGCACCACCAAGAGAGCTGGAGGCGGTCTCAGAGCAATGCCGCTCCATGGAGATCCGAGGAAGTGTGAGGATGTGGGGAGTCCAACTGGTGTAACTGGGTAGAACCCGTCGTTCCACCACCGAACGAGTCGCTCTACGGTCTTAGTTACCTACAAACCCTTGAGGTATCTACCATTCACTTGTCACGGAAGTGTGTTCACTTGCGTCCCATCCCCAGGCCTGAGGCGTTTTCCCTGCGCCCCTTGACCACACAGGACCCACCGTTGTGTGTCCTCGCTCAGACGGATACATACCCGCATGGCACCTCTATGTGCCAAGCGTGGAACCTGGAGGCCGTGTGCTCGCCGAGTATGGCCAGGAAAACCACCCTCGGAGACTCGAAAACCGTTACGAAATTACTTTGTGTCGGATAGGTGTGCAACGTAAGTGGGTGTGTGCATGATGCTGAAAACCTAGCTAATCGTTTATTTATATCTATCTCAATTAATCAGTTGCTATATCAATCTAATGCCGGCCCGGTATGCCTCGCAAAATGCCCTTCAAAGTGAGAAACCGACCAATTTGAATTTCACTTTCGTTCTAACCACCTTCTCGCGTCCGGTGTACCTACCTCCACCCTCATTCTCTCAGTAATCCAAACTATATAGACTAGCCAACATTCACACACGCAATATTAAATGAAGAAACGCACCGGAACCCAGGGAAATCCCGCCGGGGCCGGCCTTGGATCTCTGAGCGTTCAGGGCAAGAATGGGAAGGCGGCGTCCCCTGCGGCTCTGGGCCAGGCTGGTTCGGTGGAAACTAGGTATTTGAAGCCGCAGCCCAAGGGTAAAAAGGCTAGTTCAAGCAAAGCGAACGTCACGAATCAGGTCAATCCGCTACCTTCCTTCCCACCTCCCAAGGTCGAATGGACACACATGTTCCCTCCGCCGCTCGGCGTGCCTGAAGCGGTTACCCTGTTTGAGCCATGGAATCTCACGAAAGTGCAGAAGGATGTGACTACACCAGGTGGGCCCTCCGTCTACTGGAGTCTAGTGAACACATTCCCACCCGTTTCCGCCAAAGGTCTAGCACCTGGCATGCCGGGCACTATTCCATCACCAGGAGGATCATCAGCAAATGCACAGTTTGAGGACCCAGATGGTTATCCTATCTTGCCTCCCAGCTTATCCAGTCATTGCGCAGGATGGGTGCGTCTCTCCGAGCTGATGTGCAGTCCAGCCATTGGAGCCTCAGAAAAGTCGATCGCAGTGCGCATTACGCCGACGAAGCAGAGCAATCCTTCGCAAACCCTCGCAGCTGCGCTTGGGTTGGAGAACTCCACAGGAGCCATGGGGGCCTCGCCTAGTGGCAGCGCGAGTAGTAGTGGTACCGTTAATGCTTCCGGGTTGGGAATTGGGGCAGCCGGAGGAGCTGCAAACTCGAGCCTTGCCGACGCAGGAGACTCCAAAAACCCAGACGGTTTTAAGCAGGGATCATTATTGACATCACCTTTCCGACCACCGCCGCTACATCGCTCTGGCGTCGAGGTCACGTTCGCGCAGAACGCAGTTGCCCGTAATATCCCGTGGTGTGTTCAACTCGCAGAACAGCTCAACATGATTTCGCAACTGGGTGCAGCCGTGATGCCAAAGGATTCGTTCTTGTACGAGTTGATCTATCCGAAAGGTAAGGAAGGCGCACCGAAGGTTGCAGAGAAGGGCAAATATATCGTCAAGATCTACCTGCACGGTGAATATCGAGCGGTTACGATTGATGACCGCATTCCCGTTGACACGTCTGGCGCACCGCTATTCCCTGTCTCCATCAATCGCGATGAAACATGGCCTCTGTTGCTGTCGAAGGCCTATCTCAAGGTATTTCAGGGAAAGGAGTTCGATCCTCAATCGTTACCAGCGATTTCCTTGTTCACGGGCTGGCTCGCACAGAATCCATCAGACACAGTGTATCAGAACGTTACCACCGAGCTCGACGTTGCGGAGGCGCACAGTCGGAATGCTACAGAATCCAACTGGGTCGTGGAAGGACTTCGAAATCTTGCAGTGACACCAGACTGGTTTTCTGAGTTGGTCTTTAAACAACCATCGCCTTCTTCCGCTAATGCAATTGCAGCAAATGCATTGATCGCGGCAGAGCGTGCAGAACGTGAGGCCGCCGCCGCCGCTGCGGCTAATCCGACATCGAATGCTGATGATGAAGGGATAGCTCAAGGATCGGCGCCCACTGCTGCTTCGGTGTCCTCATCCACGACTGCGCATTCTACTACCAAAATGCGCTCAAAGGCCACGGGCGATCTAGCAGCCGGTGGTGTTGCTGGTCAGGCAGGCGCCGCAAACACTCCGCAAGTGACAACTCCTGAAATCGAGACCCTATCTCCTGCACTCTGCGGTGTCGCGTTTATCAATAAGAGCATCGCTCCTCCAGCCGCCGGCCGGTTCCACCTCCCACTCTCGCTGGGTAAATCCTCTTCACTTGACGTTGATGTGATTCCCAAACTCGATGTTCCTGAATCAGCGGATCCAGAGGAAGAGAAGAACGACGCCTCCAGGTTGTACACATACTTGATCACGCTCCCCCCAGCCACACGAAGCCATCTCGAGGGTTTACCCCTGGATTCTCTGATTACACCAAGTTATCAGCTAAAGACGGCACATGCGGCGTCTACGGCCACCGCATTGAACGCATCATTGGCAACGCCTGCATCCGCATCAGGCTCTGCAAAGGCCCATCGAAGTGGCTCGAACGCATCACTAGCCAGTGCTGATACAAGCGCGGCGTCGCCATCCCAGACCATGGGCTCGAGCCGTCCTGACAGTAGTGGTTCTAAACCGCCTCCAGTCCTCCGATCGGCTTCACGGACGAATCTTATCAAGTCTGCGGCAAATCCCATGTCACCTGTGCATTCGGCCCCAGCAGAAAACATAGTCTCTGGCCCCACCACGTTCACATTCGAATTCGCACCGAACACGAATCATGGTCAAGAAGAGCTGCAGACGATTGAGCGATTCATGAATAGTCCAGCATGCAAGGTGTGCGTTACAGAACTACGAACGAAGGCATCCTGGCTGATACCTCTGAGTGAAGCACGCTCCGTATTCGGTAATAACGTGCTTGTTTTGTACGACACCCAGCAGTTTGCGCTATCGACGTACATAAGCGATATCTGCAAGGACATTCGTCGGCCTTATACTCCTGCGCCCGTTGCCTTCGTCTCAGTTCCCGTCTTGCATGCTCCGACGCCCTTCTTCTTTACCCTGGACGCGATCCCACCTGCTCCCGCACCCTTCGGCACGGATTACTCCATCCCTGCGTTACCTTTAGGGAAGTTGCCCACGGACCCAGAAGCTGCGCAGGCTTCGGGTGATGCTCAGAGCGCTCTCTCTTTGGTGAAGCCAAAGCCACTCGGTGGTGGTGTTCCAATTGGCTGGGCAAGCCAACGGCCTTTCCATTATGGATTGTGCATCCAACAATATGCTTGGAAGCAAGGCGTAGCCGAGGATATTGCGCGCTTCTCATGGGTCTACACAAGCGATGGCGCTCGCGGATCGACACGTCGTACGGTGCTTGTAGTGCTCCAGCCCTCAAAGGTGCCTCGTCAACTGCGCATCCACATTGCTGCCCCTTGTGGGTACACGCTTTCGCTTCATTCCAATGTGTACGACACGCGTTCGTCTATAGATTATGCATCGATCCGTCTCGCCTTGCTGCATCAGGTTCTCCAGAAGCAGTACCATGCACAGCAGTCGCTATTGCGGAACATTTTGAATCTGGTGGAGCAGGGCTCGGTTCATCGCGTGGCATTCTCTCGTGCCCAACTGGAGACTGATGGCGGAGCAGATGTTGGCGACAGCATCGAGAAGACTCGAATGACGATACCAGTCGACGCCCATGCGATAGTCTCCTCCAAGTTCAACTTTGGGGACTTCCCAGAGCCAATTTTGCCGCGAACGCTAAAGTTCCCCCTACTCTATCCCAGCTGTAGTGGTGAAGTCAAGTCGACGGGTTCGTTCTGGGAATCTACTGCGAGCCAATCGCCACGCCAAAGCGATGGAACCTTAGCCTCCCCAAGCTCAAGTGAGTCGCACTCCAGACCACACACCTCGCAATCCAATTATACCCTCGGCAATGGCGTGAATCCACAGATGTTGGCGAACGGAATAGTGCTCATGGAGGGCTGGAAAACAGGAGCGGGTCAAACGTTCCTTGCGGCGAACGCTGGCACGGATACTGAAGTCCGCGCCATTGAGGGTCATTATCACAGCCAAGCAGCACTGAGTCCATTTGTTCTATTCAAATATACCTTTGAGGTGCCGTCACTGACGCCTGCACTCGCATCAGACTCATCCTCAGCTGGAAGTTCCCAATCAGACGGAAGTGTTGTAGCGTTAGTCAATAACTCGGGTAACGACCCGTATTTGCCAGCGCTTAATCTTTCGTCACCAGAGTCTAGCTCGCTGGACAGCTCGGTTCCAACGTACTTCTCGGCCTCGGTATTCCTGAACGACAGCAATTTACACAAGGATGTGAAGCTTCAAATTGTTGATTTGGATACTGCCAATACGATTCAGCTCCCTGCCGACCTGTTGGCATCGCCCATCCCGTTGTTTCCCAATCGATGCGGCTACGCTTTGGTGGCCACATGCGTCCCCTCGCTGTGCGCGTATAGCTCCACCGGACGTGGCAAAGGAGAATTCTCGCGACTTAACGTGACTCCCCCACCGACACTCCCGCCCCAAATGGCGCACGCTCTGAGCTCGGGTTTGGCAGTTAATACGCAGATCCCTTTGCCAGACATCCCCGACTCAGCGCTTATGTGCCCAATCCCTTCAGGTCGTTGGTTCTTGCGAGTAGTTTCCTCGTCTCCACTAGGCCCCTTCATCCAGGATGCTCCCATTTGCGAGCCTCCTAAGAACGCGCCGAGCTCAAACGCTGCGGCGTCTGCCACCAGTGCCCAGGCTGCATTCAACACCTTGGCGTTCAGCACGCAGAGTCTCGTGAGTGTAACGCAGAGCTCGGCTGGCTCATCAGCAACTGGCGGTTCGGGCGGAAACAGCATCACAGGTGGTGGTGGACTTGCAGGTGGCAGTGGAGTCGGCACTGGCAGCACGTCGTCCAGCGCTGTCACTCAACTCGCAGTCCCTCCTCTGCCGGCTGCTGCAGTCATGACGACTATCACATGGCCGCCTGTGCTGCTGCCCGGCACAGGAGGCGCGGGCACGGCACCAATTCCGTCTACAACTGCCGTGACTGGTGGCGCAGGCACATCATCATCATCGTCCGGTAGCGGTAACAGTCAGACTGGTGCCGCATCTGCCAGTGCAAACAACCAAATCGGGGCCATCGGGATTCTCAGTTTCTACACGCCAGCGCATGTAACGAGCCACGCGTTGGTTGGACCTGTCTGTGCGACGCCGACCTTAAATGCAAATTCGGCTCCAAACCCACCCTATGCGTCAATAGTTACCCCTACACAACCTGGTGGAGCAGCCGTGGCTGTAGGACTTGGAGGGGCTGCCACAACGAGTTCTAACACTACAGCCACTAGTGCTCTCAGCCAATCACCCTCATCTGCATCTTCTGTAGTGTCAAATACTCCTGTAGGTAAGCCTTCACCGATGCTTCCAAACGTTGCGTCGATCATTCAATCCAATCCTTGCATGGCAGTAACTGGATGGTTGCCTACCTTGTACACACCTGCAGCGTCCCTCCCCACCACACCGTCCACTGCGCAGCCAATGAACAGCCTCGTTACATTCTCCACAAGCCCTTCATCAACCTCATCGGGCTCTGGAAGTGCGGGGGGAACCAACATTTCTCGTGATAAGTGGGAAAAGGAACTCTTGCAGATCAGTTCCGAGTACACTGACATTTACAAACCGAACTCAAACCGAACTCTCTTCCGCACCTTCATTACTGGAATCACTCCCAATCTTGCGCAAGTGTCGCTCCACGTCTGTGCTGCAGCGCTGACTCCGTTGTTGCCGACACCCACATCTATGGGAGGCGCGGCGACCTATAATCCATACTTTGTATTCCAGGTTTTGAGAAGATTCGCTGCGAATCTGTTCAACGCACCACTGGATGGAGACATTGCAGGCGTCTCATCAGCCGAGTGGGATATCGTGTGCTCGCCGAGCACCGTCGAAAGATTTGGTCCTCAGGTTCGACTGGCAATCTACGAGGCGGACGATTTAGCGGCGGTCACGGGGCGCGATTTGTTGGGCCCCGGTTTGGCACCACGACCATTGCTTGTGCTCACGGGTCGCACTATTCACGTGCCGACTCTTTATCTTAGCAAGGATCAGCGTTACTTACTGCAGGCATCACTCGTTCCTACGGATTCTGGCATCGATCTTGCTCACCTCTACACCCGGGTCCTTGCGCGCGCTGGGCATGCGATCGTTGCAACCGCCACAAAAGCTCCAATGCCACCCCTTTACTCCCTATTTGCTCTGCCATGGCTGACATCCCCGCCTTCGTCAGGTCCTGGGTCCAGTAACTCGGGACCCAGCTACAGTTCTGCAAGCGCGGCTGTGATGGCCAGTGCTGGCTCGACTAGTGGAGCGGGTGTGGCATCTGGCATGCCTCAGGGCGCAGCAGCATCTGCATCTGGTGCTGGCTCAGGGACGAATTCAGCTGCTACTGGATCCACGACCCAGTCCCCAGAGTACGTTTACGGTATGAATTATTCAGTGCAACCCGAGTCCCAGGCATCCGCAGCTGTTGTCCCGCAGAATACCCCAGCAGCACACCATGGTTCTGCACGGACAGGTGGAGCGCGTTCCGGAAGCTTCACTGGGTCCCATCTCCAGAATCAGCCTCAGCATGCTGTGCAGTCAGTTTCGCAGAGCTTTGGGGCGACTGTTGTTAAGATTCTCTCTTCAGGGGTTGCGTACACAGAACCCTTTGATCAATGGACACTGAACCTGCTAACGGCTGCGTTGAATAGCATCGCAGTTCTTGCAACAGAATCATCGACTGAACCCCAAAGTCGAGACAAGCAACCGTCGCAACGCAATGAGCCTGTCGCTCCTGTACCGTCACATCCCTTCGCGCTTTATGGTGACGAGCGCGTAGACGCTATCCGCTGGTATGTTAGGCTTCAGGGCGGCGCTCCTGTTATCGTCAGCCATGATACTTCGCTAGAAGAGGAGTACGCAGCAATCAGAGCCTCCTGGGAAAAGGGCCTTCACCTGAGCTCAAGTGGTTCGCATGGTGGAGCCCCAGGTTCCGCACAGGGCGCATCCTCCAGCGCAGCGGCGGTGGCAGCGGCGGCTGCTTCCCGACTCAAGCGAGGCAAGCTGCTACGCGAAAAATATCTGGATGAGTTATCTTTCGCCCTTTCTCGAGGTCTATTGCCCGTGAAGAGTCCTAATTCGCTACAACCTACGTACACGCATGGTCTACCGAATCCCACACGCACCCAAGATCGTGCTATTCTCCTTGAAGACGCATGTGCTCCTTCCTGTCAAAGCAATACTCTCAACTCCGAGGCGTTAGAGCAAACCAACGTAGTGCTGGGTGCACCCTATCGCTCCATGACAGAAGATCTTGGGCTGTATACTCCTGCCCCCCGAGAGCTACGTTCTGTTACGACGTATGGCATTGATCAGATTTACAATCGTTTGGCTCGAGCAAAGCTGAGTCAAGGTGAGAGCTGTGATGTGGGTAATGACACAGACACTTCCGCATGGCCTTCAAAGTCCGCAACGCAGCTGGCCATGGGCTCGACCCCTGCGGTAAAGCTGGGTCCAATGTCAATTTCCGACGACCCATTTGCGATTTATTGCACTGATTCTCAAACTCTCGGAGCTCAAAGGAAGAGGCGTGCCCCCAACAGTGTTCGGGCTGTTCTGCACGCGTCTGGGCTGTTGGCAGAGCGTACTGCACTGAATGCGAACTCAGGGCAGGGTGCGGGAGCATCTAAGGAGGCGAAGGCAAAGGCTCCCAAACAAGGTGCAAGCAATGGACCGACTCAGGCAGGTTCTGCGTCTACGCTTCCCTCAACACCTAGCCATGAGGACTCCTCGCAGCCCGTTGTGGCTGTGCCTTCGCCACTCGAAACACCTGTGGCGGCCATGACGCCGCAGCAGAAAGACGCGTACGCAAATGCGCTGGCTGCCAAGTATATGCGAACAGGCCGTTTTGTTGCTCCACTCGCGCTACCTGTGAGTCATCCCGCTTCGTCCCTGACAACCACTGTGATAGCACCCGTAACCACTTTGCCAGTTGCACCATATCCATACTGGGCCGGAGTTTATACAAACGCGAAAACATGCCCACCACTAGAGTACTTGCCTTCGTTCAAGATGAACGAGCAAGTACGCACGCTTGCTGAGTCGGATGCTGACGGGAAACGTGTGCCCGGTTCGTCCACACTACCGAACCTTGTCTCTCGAACCGACTCTGAAGGAAGTGCTCCGAAGGGGGATCTCGTTCAAACCCTTCCTCCTGTTCCACTCGAGACATATGAAACTGCGCTCACGGCCCGACGTCTTAAGAATCGTCGAATGCTTGCCGCACTCGCTTTCCTGAATCAGCGTCGGCGAAAATTCCACAGCGCGCTCAGCAATATCCAATCGGCGGCTATTGCTGAAGAGTTTACGTCTATGCGAGCAGCCCAGGCCTTGGACGACGTGTACATCGCTCAGCAACGGTATCTCACCCGTACTACAACACAGTTACATGACCAAATCATGCGCCTGGTAAAAATGTCAGCCTCTCAACCTTACATCATTGCGGAAGATATCCCATCGATTCCATTCCAAGATATCGAATCTACCCCGGAATCAGAAAAGGAGCTCGACTACTATGAACGAGTTGCGGATCGCGCCGCTGCGAGTGCGGTAGCACAGACATCGTCGTCCCAGCCTAGCGGCCCCGCAACTGGCCACCGTCGCAAACACGGGTTGTCGTCCGGTCAGATCCCTATTCCAACCATGGATTCTCAGGAAGATGTTGATGCATCACGCAATAATACCAACAAGGAGAAATCGTCATTGCCATTACTTCGCAGTGCTGTGCTTGGCCTTGCTCCATTCACTTCACCGGGCAACGATGGATCGAAGACATCGGTGCCTGCGCTCACGTTCTTGAAGAAGCTAGGAAGCGCTCTAGAACTCGCATTCGCCATGCTAGATGCTCCAGGCACCCCAGCGATCCAAGCAACTACCGATGAAGAGAGCCTCGAGCTAGATGACAAGGCCGCTCAATTAATTTCAGCCATCAAAGCAATTGATTTGTCACCGCTGGGCGGGCTAGATGCCGTGTTCGCTCCCTTAACAGGCATTCATCCAACAACCTCCGCAAACGCAGGAGCGCCCACAAATGAGAAGGCACCGGCGAATCATCGCCTGGGCTCCGAACGTGCTGCCGGCGCTGACGCTGACTCTACCGACAAGCGAGGCCTCGCCTCAACTCAGGCTGTGTCAGCGTCGAGTAGTGCTTCTTTGGTTGAGAATAGCTCATTACTTGCAAGCCTTGCCCCGATCCCGCCATGGAAGCTTGCTCCATTGCTGGCGCGCGCTCACAGCAAATATATCCATGTCGCTGAGGAGTGCGTTCTTGCCGCCATTGCCGGTGAACGCGGAGCTGCCGAGCTGGCCCTCGCTGCGAACTTGTCACCCGAACAATTCGCGGAAGAGGCGTCTGGTCTGCTGCAGAAGTACGAGGCTAAGGCTGCAGAGTTGCGTGCGATTGCCACACTCGCTGTGGAGAATGCAAATCGCATGATGGCAACGGCCTCCACGTCACAAGAGAGCACGCAACAGCAGTCCTATAATCAGGGACACGAGGGAGCCTCGGCAGGTCCTACTAGCGGTGCCGGAGTCCTCCCCTCAATCGTAACCCCCTTGGCACATCCCGCGCCAGGCTCAGGCCCTGCCTCCAATTCAGCGAGGCGACCAAGGCTTCCCAGCGCGGGCATTGACCGCCAGCATCACCATGCAGTGGGTCACCAACAGAGTGCTGCGCAGCCTACAGCCATTTCAAGTGCTTCATCTGCAGCGTCGAACTCCATCGGCGGTTCGGCATCACCAGAGCCATCCATGAATGAAAACGTATTAGAGGCAAACCGAGCGGCTGAGCAGGCCCAAGCTGCTGCACAGGCAGCAGTCGCATTGATTACACCCGATTCCGAGACCGCGGAAGGCCCCACTCCCGCTCAGATTGTTGCTTCCAGCGGTATTGACATGAACACACTGACTCCTCGAGAGAAGTGGATTATCGAAACGATGCCTATTGTACAGCCCGAGGTGCTTACTCCTCAAAGAGCAGAGTACCTAGCCTCAGCTCTGACATTTATTCGTCAGTCACATCAGCTTCTTCACTCGAGAGCTTTAACCCTAGCTGTCGTTCGTGCAGAGTACGTGCTGTTCCAGAGCATCATGAAGGAAATCCAAACCAAGATGGCAGTTATCAAGCAAGAGCTGGCAACGGGCACTTTCTCAGCCATGGCAGCCGCTACAACAAGCGCTGGCTCGAAGACTCAAGCGCAGCAACAGCAGGCCGCACCTCAGCCCTCTCGCCCGGATATAGAACTGCAAGCGTTAGTCCAGCAAGTGCAGTCCCCAGAACTCATCAAATTCGCGGGTGAGGCTCATCAGCTTGTCCTCGCTAGTGTGACAGGTTTGCTTGAGGAGTACACAACTGCACGACAAGCAGCCAGTGTCAAAGAACCTGCTACTAAGGGTGGCGCCCAAAGTAAAGCTGGTTCGGCAGGTGGTGCAGCTGGCTCTGGATCTATTCAAAAAGAGAGCCGAGTGCCCACATCGTCACGTATCCGAAAGCCCGCTATGTAGACAAGGCTCAAGCCTGGAATAAACTGCCCAATCCACTCATTACCCCACTTTTATTACTCCATCTTTTGGATTGTCTTGCACATACTGCACCGTATGCGCTCAATTCACTGCATCCCCTCCAGCTTCATGTCATGAAGATCCTGTGGTGTCAACTCCAGCTTGAAGTCAGCAATGAGCTGGAACAACCACCTTACCAACGTTGGTTTTCGCTGTACGTCCGCGATATTGAAAACCCCCTCTGCAATGGCCTTCACAAGGGTTTCCCGAATCCCTAAGACAACCACCTTGTCCGACTCTGAAAACTTCTTTAGGCTAGAGCCAGACATTGACACGATCCTTTCTTCTGAAACCTCTTCAGGTCTGACTGCAGGTTGATTCATCACGACACCGCTGTGCGCTGAGCTTTGCATAAAGTTCGCCCAGTTCTCCACAGAAAACATGTTAGTGGGTGCGGAGCGTTCGCCATGCGCCGGCGGTGAATTAGCCTCCAAAGCCTCACTTGCCTGCTGCCCACCTCTTGTGGAGTGAGGTGACTTTGGCTTTGCTGTCGCTGGATTAACAAAGGTATCAAGCGCTTCAGCAAGCTGTGTGCCGAGCTCTTGGATTGTCTTGAGAGGACGTTTGTGGAGTAAGGCAAAACGATCTGGAGCAGCTTCAACTACGCGCCGAATCATGCTCAACTGCTGTCCCAAGTAGCGAATATCACTGGCCTCAACGAGTGCTAAACTGAGCATAATCAACTGGCTTGCAGCGAGGGTAGCCGTATCGAGAAGTGCGAAGCCAGGGGTTTCTGGTAAGATGGTCTTCTTGGTACCAGATTTCCCATTCTTGCCGTCTTCTGCCTTCGAACCACTTGGCTGCGGTCTCAGCTCTGTTGCATCGAGCCGCTCAACGGCTGTGCGCATAAGCAGTACCGCCCTGTTGGTCAGGACCGCGACTGCAGTTAAATAGAGAGTATCAGTGGACGAGAAAGTCCGTGCCAATGCGCTAATACCTTCACCAAGCACGGAAATTGGTAACGGTGAGGCTTTCTGAGAGGCTCCGAAGAAGCTGCATTGCAGGGCTATCATGAATGCGAATAATGCACGAATCTGCGCGAGTGAAGCCTTCGGATTGATATTATACGACCGGCTTAACGGCATGAAGTAGCCTTGGGTCGGAATGCTGAGCGGAGCAGCCGCTGTTGAATGTTTTCCCGGTGAAAACTCTGCATATCTCAGTTCAAGCACGGCAGAGCGGTATAGCTCGACCAGTGATCGGAAGAATAAATTAGTGCATGACTGGACCAGTCGCATTGAATAACACTGCCCGATCAGGTACTTGGTCGTCAGTGGCATGATATAACCTCGGAGGAGCAGTGGCTCCATGTGCGTGCACGAAGACGTTGGAGAGCCTCCTTGACCTGATAAACTCTTCTTGCTATCTTCATCCAAAGGCGTTGCCTTGCCGACGCAGAAGGTACGCAGCAGTGCGACAACTGCGAAGCGTCGGGTTTCCTCGACACGTGTAGGACGTGGAATACCAGGGAGGTCACCAGGGATTAGGCTCGTCGCAATTGTGGAGAGCTGACCTGGGGGCAAGTTCAAAGGCGTTTGCAAAGGTCGAGATGCCATCATGTATAGAATGGCTCTAAGCTGGTTGGTATCATGTAGCCGTCGGAGCTGTTCTTGAGGGCCACTGTATCGGGGTGACGCCCACATTCCCGGCTTTAGCAGTGCTGGTTGACATTTGGATAACACGCGAATATGCTCGCCAAGGAGAGAGAGGCCTTCCCCTTTGCAGCTCGTAACTACTCGTGCAGGATTGTGGATACTGTGGGTTGCATGTGATCCAGCGGGTGGACGCTCCATAAAAATCGATAGCAGACGAATCAGACTGCGTTCCACGAGGGGCGACGTCGAGCCGGGATGATATGCGCTGGCTTGAACATAGTGCGGAAGAACATCTTGGCTGCTCACTGCTTTCGCGTCAAAAGCGGGTCTTGACGGCGAAGTGACTTCGAAGCGGAAAAGCTTTGCACTGCTGTCATGTGCGAACGAACTGTACACGTCATCCTCCTGCTGCAGGACGCTCAATAAAAGGAACGGCACTGACGATCGAAGCAAGTCGAGGTGCAGTACCTCATCATCTTGTAGATATTCTAGGGGGGTACGGTTGGAGTCTCCTCTTTGCTTCTTTTCTTGCAACTGGAGTTCAATCCCCCGTGCTCGAGCTTCAGCCAGTTCGGTCAAAGTATCTAAGCAAGAGGCAAGTTGGTATGCCTCGACTGTACTTGGGCGCGCATGATATGTATATGCCTGGATATCGGCAACGATAGCAAACATGATTGGACAGCTGAGACATGACAACGTTGCCGGCTCTTGTGCAGTACTACTCTGCTCATGTGATGGAGTAAAGGTCTTGAGAGCATAATCTCGAAGAGCAACCTTAGCATCGGCGAGCGCCTTTGCCTTGTTCGCCTCGTACTCCGCCATTTGACTTAGGGCTTGCTTGAGCTGTTCTGCCTCCTGAGGATTTGATTTGACTTCTGCAGGACTCGCACCCATGATCTTTGAAGCAGCTTTCTCTTTTTGCGACTGAATCAGTCTGTTTACGAGCTCCTGCAACCCAGCGGGTGGCTTTGCAACTTGGGGCGGTTTGTAATCTGTACACTTGGAAACGTAGGCAAGAAGAGCGATCACAAGAGACGTTGTGACACTCAAGTACTTTGAAGTAAGTGCACTATTTAGAGGAACGAACAGAATATCACTCTGTGCTGAGATTTTACGCCGTTCCTTGGTTGGGAGCCGCGCTCGACGGAGTACTGCAGCACGCTCCTTTGCATAGTCATTCCACGCTGAATAGTTACGTCGTGCCACATGGCGAAGCTCCAGAAGCATTTGAATGGCTTCTAGCGAGAGCGCTGAGTGAGAAAACACCTCTGCAACTTCCGTCGGTAGCTCATGATTCGGAGACCGCTTACTAGAGACCACAGCGGCTTGGTAAAGCTGATTTAGCGAGGGAATCTGGTGCGCTAGATCACGTAGTACGACACTTTCCAACACTGACTCCGTCATTAAATCTAAGATCGTCCGGTGTTGCTGAACATACTGTCGCACGAGCTTCTGAGAGATTGGCTGTGATGCGTTGTCCTTGTAGATACGATGAATCTCTGCTGGAGTCAGTGACATCGCTAGCGTCGGAAGCCATGACATATCCAGTAACCGAATTGCTGACCTCCATGCAAGTCGACGGGCAGATGACAGGTGAGCAAAATGTGCTGCTAGTTCTCGAACCAGATAGCCCACTGTCTGCTCCAGTGCGAAAAACTCTGTCGCTTGGGGTGAATTGTGACTCAAAGCATCATTCTCACCGAGCTGCTGAAGAAAATCGACGTATCGCATTAGAGAGGCAACTGTAAGCGCACTCAGGCGCTCGAGGTCCCCCTGGAATGATGCTTCCAACTTATCAAACTTCGCCTTTCGCGACTCCTGCTGTAGCGTTCGGACCACTCCCATCACTGCAAATAATGAAAAAACTGGAATGTCACTCGGCATCCTGGATGACGCAGCCTCCGAAAGAACTTGCATAAGGATAAACATAACCTGCAACTCGCGTTTTAACTCGCCTTGATCCTTGTGTGAGGCAAGGTAGTACGCGACTAGCAGTGAGCCAGCTGAGGCAAACTGAGCCAGACTTTCGATTCTGGGGATTGCATACGCTTGGTGAGGGCTCTGAAGTGCAACCCAATATGGAGACGCCCGTTTGGAGAGCTTGGTAGGCCTGTCGGGGAGCTGGAAATCTCCGCAAGCCACACCTCGGGAGCGGTCAAAGGCCGCCACAAATGCAGCCAAGAGATGGGCCGTACAGCTAATTGAAAGCCGTGGTGGCGCATTCGAGGATGGGGGCGCGACTACTCCATTTAAGTCCAGGTTAGGTGTGGAAGCCACAACCGCAACCAAGTTCTGTAAAAACGAGCGAAGATATGGGCTGTAACACAAATCATTGGCTAGGACGGAGTCCTGACCAATGAGCGATGAAAAGTGGAAAAGAGTCTCCAGAATCGCGCTCTGCAACTGCACCGAGTCATCGATGGTGAGGCCGCTCTCCTGGGTAGATTGGCCTTCACGGTCGATCAAGCTCTGTTCTAGTAAGTCGGTGGAGGGCGCTAGCTCACTCAGGTTTACGGGATGAACTACTCCTGGCGCGACGTACGGGAGGGTTTGGATCATTGCTAGCGCTGACATTAGCACGACGTGAGTCCAGCATGTCACGACGAAGAACGAGGCAAAGTGTGTTCTAATCGCATACGCCTTAAGCCGTTCATCAACTGACTTCGCTGAGCTCTGAGTAGTAGACACCTTCTTTGCGTCAGTATACGGACAAGTGGGTGAATAGGTATCTGGCCTCATCGATAAACCACTGTCTTGGCTTGGAAAGTGTGGCGCCATCATGTCCACAGGCATGCGGAGTCTAAGGGGGAAAGATAGCTTCGGGATGTAGTCAGGTTGTTCGTTCTGTTCATTGGGTGAACCAGCTTGTTCGGGGGGACGTTCTGTTGCTTGCTGGCCTTCGTTAGCTACGTCCTCGCGCCTTGTAGGTTTCGTAAAAGCCAGTGCCAAAACTGAATTCAGACGCGCAACGGCTGATTGCTCCCGACAAGCGACGTCGTAACGATGGATGCTGTAGCTGGTCAAAAGGATCTCGATAGCACATTTGGCCATCGTCTTATTCAACTCGATGAACTGGCTCAAGGCTTGGGCGCTTGGTGGCTCGGTTCCGGGCTTTGAAAGCATGGCTCCCAAATGAGCGATAAAACCGTATCCCAATCGCAGCGCCGCAGAAAGTACCCGTAGATCAGGCAGATCAAGCTCTAGTTCGACCAGACACCTTTTCAAGTTCTGTAGACTCTTGACGTTTGGTCTGATGTCATCGGCAGGAACAAAGGAGTCAACAATCGAGGCAAGAGAGTACTTCGTCTCGGCTGGACTGATTGATAGTTGGCGATGGTGTGGTGATGGCGACACGACGGCTTTACTAGCCTGATGAGAAGTTTGAGGAACTTGTTGCAATTCGGGAGAACTCATTGAGATCTCACTGGGAGACTTTGCCTTAAGATCATGGTCAGTATGCGCTTGCCCTCCGTCTACACTTGGTGCTGGAGCCTGCAGGGCAGCTGAAGATGCTGTCGACATTGGTGGTGCAGATTGCGAAGCGGATGGATCAATTGTCTGGCTAGAAGGTGGTTGGATCGGCGGTACTGCGGAAGAGGGAGCCAGGGAGGGAGGTGGAGCCTGGAAGCCGGGTGTAGGAGGAAATGTGGGCTGGATCAAAGTAGGCTGAGGGAAGAGGCCTGTATACGCCCCCATGTACATGTGCGGTACTTGAGGAGATCCATACATCGTTCCCAGCGGGTAGGAAGCTTGGAGTCCTAGTCCTAGCGCTGGGGAGTATGGAGAGCCGAATAAAGGAGACGCCATGCCAACCGTTCCAGGGCACATGGTACTCAATGGGCTTGCCATTGCAGGGTTTAATGGATCCAGCCCTGAGTATAGGCCAGGAGTGCCGATGCCCAGTGGTGAGGGATACGTCAAGGGCCCAGGCATGGGTAGGGTGGGACCGTAAAGGCCAACAGGGGGCTGCAGCGTCGAGGGATATGCTCCCAAACCATAGGCGGCGTACGGTGGCATGAAGGGCTGCGGCACCGGCTGTGGCACGGAATGCATTGGGTTTGAATGGGGCGTCGAAGGGCTCGGAACCGCAGCAGTCGTTGCCGTTGTATTTTGAGCAGTGCTGCTGCCGCTTTCTGCGGAGTGGAGGTGTGCTGTGGAGGACACAGTAGAAGCTGCAGTAGCTTCGTTCCATGCCGACGCTAGCGGGTCTTGAGCATTAGATCGAGCGGCCGTGTTAGCTTGGGCTGGACTGGTCTGGTCTCCCTGAATGCCCGATGTCGTCTGAAGGGAGAGACCTTTTTGAGGTGGTGAGTAAGGTTCCTTTGAGACACTTTCAGACCCTACAACTAAACTGTTCCGCGGCGCAATTGCCTCTTGAGGTGACTGCAACTCAGCCTGGATGGGCGACGATTCGTCATTGCCGGTAGTCCTTTCGACGTTACTGCTCACGAGGTCTGCTTGACCGACCGCTTCAGATGACCCCGTGGGTTTCGAGCCTAGGGCAGACTCGGGGAAGATCTTCGCGTTGGGGCACAGCCTCAACGCCAAGCCCCTTCGGAGACGCTGTGCACCATCTCGAACTACGTCACTCACAAAAGTTTGGAGCGGGTGGAGGAGTGTCCAACGATCGAGTCCTATTGCGTCTTCTGTACCGAGAACGCTGCTTACTGTGATGCACAGCGATTCGGAGAGCTCATTCGTGCTCTTGCCCAGGTTCCTTGCATCCTTCAAGTCAGTCCAGAGCTTATGAGCATGGACAAGGTCTAGACGAGGGTACGGTTTGTGCGGGGTTGCCAGGATATCGGTGAGCGTGTGGCCAGGACAGTGAGACAGAACGATGGCTCAAGCAGTCGTTCCTACATTGCAGATGCCGTATATTCCATGCCGCGATGACTAGTTCGTCAGGAGACGTACTCTGCAGGGTGAACGCAGTGACGGAGGGTCGACTGGTCATGGATTTGCTGGATCTAGGGTATTATCTCGTGCTATCACCAGACGTTTTCAATGTTATCGGCTGACCAGAGACATATGGCGCAATTTATTGCCAAATGCACCTGCGCCCTGGTGTGGTATCCGATCCTAGAAAAAGTGAGAAAACAAGCTTTTGAGCCATTTGAATACTCTAGGGTTTCTCGAGAATGCTCAGTGCGCTGCGTCAGCTGACCGCTCGAGTAGCGGTCCGCCTCTCGGCAGCATCCAAATCCATCCCACTCGCCGCACCACAGCGTCGCGTACCCAGCCAACAGATCACTAATCCAATCTCCAAGAGAGCCCTCTCTGGATGCGCAAGCGGCGCATGCGCCTGTGCGATGGGTGGCGTACCCAGCGGCGGATCCAGTTGCGGTTCCCAGATGCCCAGTGATCCAACGAGTCCAAACCCACGCCCTGTTTGCGATCCCTACGGCAATAACGGCAAGCCCCTGAGCCCAAGCCAAATCAAACTGATGCTGCCGACGATCGACTCGCAATGGGAATTGAGCTCTAATCAGCGTAGCCTCACGCGTGTATTCAACTTCCGTCCGTTTTTGCTTACGGACGAGTCTCTACGCATTCCCGGTATGCTTCCAGCCGCAGGACCCCGAGCTGCATCAAGCTTTATCTCCACGATCGCAAACATCTGCATCAACAACGACCATTGGTACTATCGACTCGAGTTCAAGCCTAACCGCTGCGAGGTCCTCGTCGAGCTCAAGACTGCGGTTCGTGCGGGTCTCACTAATATGGACTTTTACATTGCGCTGCAAGTCGATGCCGTGTATGATAACATGATCCCAGCTCGTGTTCGTCAGTTCCAAGCGTCCCAGGAGGACTATATTCGAGAGGCCGAAGAGGGTGGGGAGACAAGCGTCGACGCTAGCAGGTGACGATTGTGATTGCAGAGCTTTATGAATGTTGCATCTGCTCGCTTTCACGCACCTACTCCGCGACTAAAACCGTTATACGAGCCGGTCACACATTCTCCCAGTGTTCAGATCAGCCTTGCTTCAGTACTTTAGTAAGACCTTTCCAACCTTCCCCAACAGTTTGTATATATGAGTAGCAGCCAGTGATTCCCCTTGCATGTTAAATTAGCACTAATTGGCATCTCAGTAAAGAAACAGCTTCCATTAGGACCAGTGTCCGCTCATGCGCTCTTGGTTTGGAGAGCTAGTCTCTGCACATTGTTCTCAGGTGAATAGATTGCGTGCTGGATAGACGAGTTGACCACCCCGTCCTAGATCACCTATGGAGCTTCCTCCGGTAAGATGCTGATGCGGACACTGCCATTGCCGTTACTAGGCTGCGTCCAAACGAGTCGTCCTGGCGGAAAGTGATGAGTGTGTCTCGAACTGACAAAATGTTGCGAGTGGGACCAGTGCTTGAAAGTGTCGTAGATTGAACAATAACGGCTGTGAAAACGGGCCACCACGCGTGTACACGGATGTGTAAATGCGTCGATTGCATGTCTTATAATGTCTTATAACATATCTCCACGACTCTAGACTGCTTTGACTCAGTGCCTGCTCGCAAAAGCGTGCAGAGATCTGAAACGGCTTTGAACGAGAAACCGACCGAGGGCATATCGGCTGCGGCACACTACTGGGGTTTTGTAGGGCCAAGGCAGCACTCGATAGGGCTGTAAGCCGTGGCAAAATCGCAATTAACACAGAAGTGCAACGCTACAAAGGCTACGTCGCTTGATCATCCGCTTCTCTTCCCATAAGAAACCGCTTGGAAGCTGAGACTTCGTAATTCAGCACGGCTAACAGGACACACAAGGCAGTATGAGCAGCATACGGAAGCCTCGGCGGCTCAACAAGGTCAATACGAGCTGGATTAATGCCGTGCTTGAGAGCGCCAGCAGGAGTGAAACGCCTCAGACCAAACGACCCACTCAACAACAGACTCAGCCGCTAAATCAGACTGGCAAGGTCCCCTCGGCATCTGGTCTCGACGCATCGGTTCAGAAGTCATCATTCTCAGCAACAGGCTCGCTCTCCACCGCGGCGGGTGACGGCAACAATGTCGCAGCCAACACAGGAGCCGTCCTTCCCCTCAACAAGCAGGCTCTCTGCGTGGATATCTTGACTCGAGGTTACGTGAACTCCTTCGTGGATTTCTTTTATCTTACACACCTCACGGGCAGTCAGGTGCACCGTGTTGAGATCCCTGACCAGCACCTAAGCTCTATTCAAAATAATCTTATCGCTGCAGAGAAGGCTCATCGCCGAAATGAGCCAAGCAGAATCATTGATGCCTACGAAAAGCTGGCCATGTATTTCCAGGAGTGCCGCGATTACCGAACGGCTGTTTACTTTTATGAGAAGTGTTCTGATATCGCAGAAAGTACAGGCAACCTCGCCCAGCAGTGTGTGGCTGCCAATAATCTTGGTGTCACGTACGACGCCATGGGAAATGTAGCCCTCGCGGCGCGTTTCCACGAGAAGCATCTCCAGCTAGCGCTTCAGATGCAGGATGAAGAACGTGTTCTTTTCGCTAATAAGCGTCTGCTCGATGTATATCGACGATTCGCTGAACAGTACGAGGAGAATGGTGACATTGTCACTGCCATTGAATACTACAAGAAGTTCCTGCAATGTGCAGTCGACTGCCATGATTCTGCGAGTGAGCGCATGGCCGTTTATCGCCTGGGTCTGAGCTACGCGGCCAGCGATAACTTGTCGCAGGCCGTTTATTGGCAACTTCGATATCTCGAGTTGTGCCGTCGTACGGGAGATCAGCTTGGAGAAGGTGCAGCCTGCGCCGCACTTGCGATGTGTCATCAAAAGATGAACGACCTGCAAGCCGCGGCCGAGTACCTCCAGAAGTACGCCGAAATCAGCGGACGGACTAAACAACTTCTGCACCAAGTGGAGGCCCACACTGCGCTTGGTTTACTTGCTTCAGGCAACGGCCAGCACACCGTGGCAGTTGAGCACTTCCGACGAGCGTTTGAAATTGCTCGCCAAATGAACAACCGCCGTCTGACGGATGCCGCACGTTTCAACCTTGGTATGGCACAAGGCAATGCTACTCTACCCCAATACTTCCAGCAAGTTTCACGTAACTCACAGACACAGCTCGGTACAGGTGCACTCACCCTCGCAACTGCGGGCATGGGCGGTGCCATCACCTCCATCGCACGTGTTGGTTCGGCAGCTGGAACGAATGTATAAGTCTTTCTATTTGTAAAGCACTTGGAATCTAGAATCCATTCAAATAAATGCACGAGTGTATGTTGATAATACTAATGGAACCAAGTCGATTCGCTCACGTCCTCCTGCTAAGCCTGGGTCGTCGGCTCGGGCTCATCGTGCACGTATGGATCAAGAATGCGATTCGTCTTGAGCCATGTTCCAAACTTGACTGTGTCCATGACTTTGTCACCCTCGAACTGCACGGCCGTGAAGAGAACATCAACACCATCACGGCATCGAACCCGAATTACCCCATTGGGTGCACGATCAACCTTGAAAAGGTTATCCACTTCAATTTTGCCGGGTGTGGTGGAGTCAGGGATGGCATTCTCGTCCAGCTGGTGAGGTGAGTACTGGAGGAGGCTTCGCGATCCTGGTAAGGCATAACCGACGGCCTCGCGCAAGATCATTCGCTGTTGTCGCATGAGCGAGGCCGGAGGTGGCTTCACGCCCTCCGGGAGATCATCTACCGGTCGTGGTTTGAAGTAGGTATAGAACGGCACAAATCCTGCGAGTGCTCTCCAATTGTCGTAGATCTGCTTGGCGGTTTTCTGACTCCACATGGCTCTGGCGAGAGGTCCGTGGGACAAGATCTTCCCCGCGTGACGCAGATGATTAGGCAGAGAAGCAGTGTTTTGTAACAGGTCTGCTTGATCCTTGGATTGAGTGTACTTCTCGTCCCAGTTTGCGAGCACATCAATCACACTCTTCCTTGCGACCTCTCCCAATTCGTCGACGAGAGTTGCATAGGTTGCGTCAGGGTGAATCGGGATTTCGCTCTGGTCAAGCACGCGGCCGAGATCAATGACCTTGGGGTGGATTGTGGTGACAGTGATGCCGGTGGTTTTCTCTCCGTGAAGAATCGCATGTTGAATGGGAGACGCGCCTCGAAACTTGGGAAGGAGCGATCCATGCGCATTGATCATGCCCATGGGCATTGCATCGATCATGTCGGGACGGATGAAGTATCCAAACGAAATTACCACGCCAAGATCAAACGTATTACCACTCGAACTCATAGTGGGCATGGTGTAGTTTGTCATACGGAAGTCCATCTTTGGTGGCAAAGTATGTACAGGGAGTTTGGACGACTCTGCATAATCAAGAATTGTGGCCTTTTTCTCGCGCGTACGCTTCGCCGGAGGGCAGACCACCTCGAGCTCGCCAACGAGTGGATAGCCCTTAGCAAGGGTGGTTGGTGCAGAGGCCGCTTGAGCCTCCTTAAGCGCGTCAAGCACTGGGATCGCAATCGCTGAGGAACCGAAGAAGAGTATGTTTAAAGGCCGTTTGGGAGCCACGAGTGCTGAGGCTCGCTTCTCATCGGAGCGTTCATCTTGTGTGGTAGTGAGGAATCGGTGGGGCGTGACATCAATGGTCCCTGTCCACGAGAAAGCGGGGCGCAGCCATTGCTGGCTGAGAGCGGCTCGCCAGCGAATCGAGTGCATGCTCGTCTTTGAGCAATGTCTGTGGGGTTTTGGCGAGCAAAACAATACCAGTGAAGTAGCACTGACGATAACTGCGCGAAGAGCCTATTATCTCTGAAATCTAGCAGCTCCTAGTGCAGTATCCGAAGCAGCGACAATTGTGCGAGACAGGTTTGAAGCGGCCTTTCACAAGGATGCGTCACTAGATCGGGGTAATGAGCGTGTCGTTTGAGGCAATAATGCGTCAATAATGCCTGGTCACTGGGTCACGTATTGTCATCAATTACTGAACCGATCCAATGCATGTGCAGTGATTTTCAGGTGTAAGTGAGTATTTCCAGAGTGTGCTCAAGAGCCACTCATGTGACCTCGCCCTGGTGTAGGGACACTCTCCGATCGTGCAGACTGGAATAGCTTGAGTCTAGCTCCCTAAGCTTATCTCCGCGCCATCAGCCTTAAGGAACAGCTGTTCCCGGAGAACGCGCCTCCGGAACCCCGCGCACCGAACTAGTGAGGAACACAGAGTACACTGTCTGAAGATTGAAATCTACGGAGTTGGGGATACGCACCAGCAAAAAATAGCACACATCAAGAGATCACCCTAGTCCAAATCAAGCGCGGCTGGTACATCCTTAGCGACCCACACATATCACGCGTAATTGACCAAAACGATATGAGTCTTGTTTCGTCACACTCACAACTTGAGGAGAAGCTGCGGCCAGAGGCGGCTAAGGTCCGACCCTTTATGTTGAACGCCCAAATCGGCTTCCTCGAGGCGTTCTTTGCTATCATGGAGTTTACGTTTGGCGTGACGGTGTGCCAGAGCCTCCTGAAGTTCGCTTTCGGATGGTTCGTCGAGTCCATTCTCGGCCTTGACGAGAGCATCGCCAAGTCCGCCTACACGCTGGTCGCGACCCACTTCATTGTGTATTGGGTTCTCTTCCGCTTCTGCCGCAGTCTCCACACACCTATCCACGAGTTCCTGCGCGACTGCTTCGTTGCCACTACACTCCGCAAAAAGACCGTCGACCAACTGGAAGCCGAACAAGTGCAACAGCAGGCTGAGACCAATGACCCCAAGTCGCAGGGACGGCAATCAACGCAGGCACGACAGCCTGCAACGTACTGTGACCCCTGTAAGAAGACATATTCACTTCGACCGACCGCCCTGGGACTTCTGCTCATCGCAGCTCAAATTAGCAGTGCGCTGGTTGTCGCGTTCATCACGAACTTCAAGTACTATTCAACAGAAAGCTTCATTGTGAAGGAAACGGGCCAAATCAAGTACGGCTCTGTGTTCGAGATGCTGATTCTGAATCCCCTGCGTGAAGAAATCGTCTTCCGCGGTGTGGTCGTATCCGCTATCTATCGTCGAATTGGAGGCTTCCATCCCCAGCACAAGATCCGTGTCAGTCTCCTTTCTGGCTTCCTTTTCGGCTTTATTCACGTGCTGAACCTGTTTTCTGACAAGTTCTCACAATTCTACATTCTTCTCCAAGTCGTCTTTGGCTTCTTCGTTGGATATTTCTATTCCCTGCGATTCATGAAAGCAGGCCTGATGGAACCCATCATCCTTCACGTCGCAAACAATGCCATGGCCAGCTTCTTCAAGAGCGATATTAACTTCACTACAGAGGACACATGGATGCTGGTTGCGTTTGGGCACTCACTCGTGCTGTTCATAATTGCGGCTTACGTGGCAACTCGGGAAATCCAGGCAATGGGTATGACTTCATTTCCCGCAATTGATGGCAACGCGCTGGAGGTGCCTCTCGAGGAGGGCAACGAAGAAGGACAGCAGCAGCAGCAGACGCGTAAGAGGAAAAACAACTAAGCCACTGGAGACTAAGAGTAGTACCCCATGCTATTCATGTATTCAGTGCTATGTGTAACATAAACCAACCCACTGTGATATAGAGTTGTATTCATTTTATTGAACCTTGCGTATTTTGCTCTGAACAAGAGTGGGAAGCCGGGGAAAAACGGCAATGATAACGAGCATGCTCAATGCACGCTAGACCAAGGATGGATGCAAGTCGTAGGAACGAAGAATAAATTGTGTACCATGTCATCGCATCCATGCCTGTTCACAATTACTTAATCAGTGCGAAAGCGGAGTGGTAAGCGGCATCGTTCTGGCCAAAGCATCCCGTTTCGTTGGCTCGTCTTCACATGCAAAGTGAGTACCGTAGACACAAAGGGTACAATATTACAATGCCACGACTACAAACTAGCGTGTCATTCATTTGCATAGCATCATTTGTTTGCTTTCTGCTTCTCTAACAACTTTCGCCTTCGTTCCAAAACTTATGTATCGATGCGACAACCATCAGTGGCTCGGTGAGGTTGGCAAGCTGGCGCAAGTAGGATGAGTTGATGGGCTCATCTGCCACACGAGATGCAAGCATAGGCAAATAATCGAGCAGCTGCATCCCAGCCTGCAACCTCACTAGGCACTGACAATAGTCATGACACTACCATGATGCTGATGTTGGATCATCATTTGATCGAAGTGATTGCTTATGGTGCGCGTTCCCTCTCACTGAAAACGTGGAGGGAATCGTGAAACACACAGGCGGAGGTGGATCTGATGCTGTGGCTTGGCTGTTGATGCAATCCTACGCGTGTTGGTCAGTCGTCCTTCCATCGAGTCCGAGATGCGACCCGTGTCCATTGGGAAAATGGCGACTGAGCCTCTGCAGATTCTTGACCAATCCACTCTAGTACACGCAGTCCACCCAGTCCGCCTCGCAATGCGAATCATTGACCATGACGGCGAGAATTTACTGGAAGTTCCGATCGATTTGGTCACCTTCGTACATCTGGAAGAACTCCTGTCCAATGAGACGGTAGCTCTCGTCGACGCACTGTTTGCTGCCCATGCAGTCGCGGATAGCCATGAGCACGTCTGCAAGGTTCATGCTGGGCTTCCACTTGAAGTTGGGGATCGCATTGACATCGACGAAGCCGCGAGAGTTGACGAAAGGCAGGCCTCCAATCTTGGTCACGAATCGAATGATGGGAGGTACAGTGGGATAGTTGGGAGGCATCTTGGCGACCCAGGAGTAGAGCACTTCACCGCAATTCTTGCCCTGAATGCCGATGATGATGCCTTGCCAGTAGCCCACGACATCGAAAGCTGGATCTGCGGCCTGGGCCTTGGTCATGTTCTACAGCGTAGTGTTGAGGATGGAGTGTCATCAGGGCGTGGCATGAGTTGTGCGGCGGCGGCATCGCGGGGCATACTGCACGATAAAGTGGCTCAGAACCGGGGCCTTCACAGGAAGCCCTGATGGTTCCAGGGTCCCCCTCGCTTCGTCCTGCAAGCGATGAGAATATGACGAAGAGGTCTGGTTTCTGGGTGAGGCGAGGGGTCGCAGAGGGTGCTTCTCAGGGCGGGTGGTGGGAGATCCCGTCCCACGCACCCCGCAGGAGCCCCGCGCCGTTCTGCCCCACGCGATTCAACACGACATCAAGTCGAAACGATGCTGAATGCGGGCCAAACAAGGGTACGTACGTGCAGACCATAGCTGATGTAGGGGGCGTGCTCTTCTCGAGTGATGAGGGTCTTTGCCTGGATGTGCGAGGGTGTGGGAGGTGAAGGTGGCATGAGCGGGTGCAGGAGAAGCACGCCAGTCTGGCTGTGTGGTGCATTCGGGGACTCCGTCGCAATTCCTGTGTGAAAAGCGGGTGTAAATGCAACCTCGCTATGAATCCAATCCCTGTTGCGACGCGTCTGGAGTGAACGTACCTTCTTACCAGCGGCAGCATTGGCCTCTAATCTAAGCTTAAATGGTCGAGGCAGGATAACCTCGTCTTCCACGGCAGATTTTGTTTCGGCCATTGTATCCTAGTATGCCTAATTTCAACAAAATATCAATGTCTTGACACACTGCTGGCTCGTCTTTTTTTCCCACCACTCGCGTGGTTTAACCAGGTTTAACCAGGTTTAACTTTCCCCACTCACCCCGACCGACTCCACCCCCACTGAATCCACTGGCTCGCCCACTGGAATTAACCCCCTCCAGCCACCCCACCCCCTCGACCATGCTCATGAGGCCAACCACATCGCCTGTACATACTCACACCAGCCTGGTTTGACTTTTTTTGGAATCCATACTATTCACCATACATATCTTTTCCCCCACACTTCTCAACCTTCACCCTTCGTAGGACCATCCTACACCACTCGATCCCGCACGTGTCCTACACCTGCTGAGCTGAAACGCTGTGGCCAGCTTCCAGCCCCCATCCCGAACGCACCTGCCCGCTCTAAGAGAAATCCGCACTCGTTCACCCACTCTACACCCTCCCGGCTGGACCGACTCAGAGTCAGTTCCGAGTCCTTAGTCCTCTCTGCGTGACTCGACTCGATCGCACACCCGAAAGACTGGCCCTGCGCAGTGCTCGCGAGCCAGACGCGGCGCACTTTCACACCCTGCCCGCACGACTTCGCAGGTCGTGTCACACCGCCACACCGGCGTAAGCACCTCTCAGCAGTGTCAACCAACCCGCAAGATATCTCCACGACACTAGTAAGAAGAAACCGAAGCCACTCAGGACACGGGTGGAACCCGCTCTCCGGTCCAGCGAGAGGGTTATCACTCTGTGATACGGTTCATTTCGAGTTCGAGTTCGTGATCCGTGAACCGCCGGGATACACTAGGGATCTTCGTGGCACACCAGCCTGGCGGAACTGATTTCATGAGCCAACCGGATCTACCGCCCAAGCCATCGACAGCGGGCGCCACACTCGGTACACCCCGAACGAGCGGTAGCAAACGGTACCCATATCACCTAGGCCCTATTGTGGTCTCCCCATCCCCGACAGCATCGCCACGACCATCCTCGCCGCTCTCATCAACACCCAGTCCTCGCCACCCTGGTAGTGGTACGCCAGGGTCTCCCAATCGACCTCAGACGCGGCGGCCATGTCCAACCAGCCCACTCAAGCTTACCTCAACAATGATTCTGGCAAGTGGAGTCCCCACAACGACTGCGGGAGCAGGGGCTACAGCGCCGCACTCTCCGTCTGCGTACGGTTGCACGCCTAGATTCGAAGGTACGCTGACGCCCAGAACAGGCGGCGCACCCAGTCCCAAGTTCACCTACGAGTACAGCGGCCTCCATAACAATCCCGAAAGGCGACTGCGTAATCATCTGCAGATCAGCGTTACCAACACACCCGGTAGCAGGCTAGGAAGGGCGCGCCACTCCAAGCTCATTTCCGAGCTCTGCTCCAAGCCTCTTGGAGGAGCACCTCCGGAAACAGTGTTGGAACCTCACAGCGTACTTTACTCGCCTGAGACCCTCTCTGCCACATTGCGCAGCATTGGCAAGTTGCCACCAGCCGACAAACAAGCGAATGAGCAGGAGAAGAAGGTACCTGCTCCAGCCGCTACCAAAGAGTCGGCTTTGAGCAAACAGACCAGGTCAAAAGGCACTCAGCCCAAAGGCCGACTGCATCGGTCTCTTGAGGAGATCATTGAGACATGTTGTTTAGAGCTCGAGGCAAAGCGCCGATCTGCTTCTTCAGCGGCTACAACATCATCTACCACGACTGTTGTGAATCCTACCAGCGCCTCATCTCCTACTACCGAGGATCCGTCTGCGACCCATAGTTCCACGTCTGCAGCGGGTTCGGCGGCGGTCGAGGGCACTGGGCAATGATCATTCTCATCACTCATGCTACTCCCTCGCCACGGTGAACTAGTCGTACGCCTTATCTCAAACGACATTCCGTCTATCTGAATCACTTTTACCGCATCATCAGCATCCACCTCACCTCCTGCTATTCCAGCTGCACATTCCCTGATATCGCTTCGTCTTTGATTCTTCCGTAATACTTCCGATTCTACTAGTTTATTGCGACCGCCAGTATCCTGGCAATCTGTACTTTCCAAATGTTTCGCCTACGTACAATAAATTCGAGAGCAAACTGCTCGAGTAGCACTGTAAGACAATCACTTCATTGCCGACCATTGAGGAGGCCTATGTGCGAGCCACCTTCTTGGCCGCCTTCTCGGGTTCGGGTGAACTGCGACGTCGGCCCTTGGCACCAAGACCAAGGTCTTCGGTTACAGTAGGTGAGCCACTTGGCTCTGCAGCAGTCACATCATCAGTAGCTGACTTGGGGTTGCTGTTTGAAGAGGCCTCGGGGTCTGCACCAGATGCACCCTCAGCGGATTGCTTGCTTTCCTGTGCTCCTGCGGCCTCCGTCGTCTTGCGACGGCGGCGCTTCTGTGTCACTACGCTCAGTGCGGCTGCATCAAAACCAAGTTCGTTCGAAGGAGCATCGGGATTAGCGCCGGATGCAGCCGCAGCGGCACTGCTCCGCTTTCTTTCATCGAGTGCGGCCTTGATCGAGTGACGCACGACAACATCAGCTCTTCGAGCAAGGTCCAATGATGTCCTGGATCGGATCGCATAGTTGAAGCGGAACGTTGGCTCTTCGTGAGCCAGATCTTGAAGCAAACCCCACTGACCCCAAACGTTCTGCTTCGCCATGTTCCACATCAGCACGGCATCGTCCTCGGCATCGAAGCCTCGCTCACGCAACGAGCTACGCATCTTGGGGGCGGGCAGCATACGAGCCGACGTCGCGGTAGGGTACTCCGTCAGGGGATATCGTCGCACGCAGAAATCAAGCAGTGCACGAGACTGCTCAAGCTTAGCTTCAGCCTGCTCGATCGCCTTGATTTTGGGACCAATATCCTTGATGAGGTGGTAGCGCTGCCAGAACGCTTGAGCGTACTCCTTCACTTCTTCCAAAGTCTTTCCGGGAACTTCGCGAGCGATCTGTTCATAGTTATGACGACCGAAACGCTCGCATGCACGAAGGAAAGAACGATACTGAGTAAACTTCCACTTGGGGAAACCCTCTTTCAGCAAGGTATCGAGTTCTTCTTCCTCTTCTTCGGTGAGACCGCACTCGCGTGGAGGATTCGTCGAGTTGCAATACTTGAGATAAAACTTCATCTCAATATCAGCAAGCTCTCGGATGCGTTCTTCATTGAAAAGCTGGAATGATTTCGTGTTGACGGGAATGCGTCGTGGTTTCTTGACAATAATCAAAGGCATATCGAATTGGTCAAGTTCCCATCCTTCCACTGGCTTACGCTGACGCTTACCAAGCTGCTCACGCATCTGGATCAGCTTCTCCAGTCGTAAGAGCTCATCGAGTTCCTTGCGCTTTGCGACATCCATAGGGTCGTCAACGGATCGCTCCAGTTCATCCAGCTCAGCCTCAGTCATGTCGGCGATGTTACGGCCGGTAAGTGAAAGGTTGAAGCCAGTGAACTTCTGGAGCTTTGCATTCAGCTCCTGAGTCTTAGCCTCACCCTTCTGAAGAATCAACTCAATATCCTCATCCATGACGTTTGCAACATCCGTGGCTTTGAAGATATTCTCGGCACCACATCGGATCGCACCGGCAATGTCTTCCGCTGACAGACGCTTGTGGCCCTGTGCCAGGCGTCCTTGCTGAATGACCATCGCATCAAGACGAAGCTTGGTCTCGGCACGCATGACGATCTTCTCTTCAACACTATCTTCGGTGACAAAGCGATACACACTAACTGGCTTCTTCTGACCGATACGGTGAGCACGATCCTGTGCTTGCAGATCTGCCTGAGGGTTCCAGTCAGAGTCAAATAGAATGACAACATCTGCGGTGGCAAGGTTGATACCAAGACCTCCCGCACGAGTAGACAGCAAGAAAATGAACTTCTCACTCCCGGGGCGATTGAATTCTTGCATGCCCGCATCACGCTCTTCGGGGGTGGTCGAACCATCGATACGGCAATACTGGTAGCCTCGCATGTGGCAGAAATCTTCAAGAATGTCCAATTGACGAGTCATCTGCGAGAAAATGAGGCAGCGCGAGCCTTGCTCCTTCAAACGACGTAGAAGTTTATCCAGGACGATCATCTTGCCCGAGTTTTGCACAAGGTGCTCCCCAAGAGGATCCTGAGACAAGTCTTCAACACCTTCAAGGAGATACGGGTGGTTCGCGGCCTTCCTCAGCTGCATCATGACGTTGAGCAGCTGAGTTCGGTTACGCTCTTTGCCTTCGAACGACTCGAGGTTGCCGAGCAGGATACCCTTGTACACTTTTCGCTGGAGCGGCACCATACCAACGTATACGAGTGTCTCCTTCTTGGGAGGGAGGTTCGTAGTCACATCTGACTTGAGGCGTCGAAGCATGAAGGGTCGAAGCAGTGCATGCAGTTTGGTAAGGAGTTCGGTGGAGGCGCTATTCGACCCGGTATCGGTGGTGGTGGCCTCACCGGTAGCGGCTGCCATGCTTCGAGTATTAGCCTCTTCGACGTTGCTGAACATGGCATCGAACTCGTCTGAAGACGGGAAAATGGTCGGGAGCAGGAAGTTTAGAAGCGCCCACAGCTCGTGAAGGTTGTTCTGCAGAGGAGTACCCGTAACCAAAAGACGGTTACGCGACTTGAACTCACGCGCATCACGCGACAACAGAGAGTTCTCATTCTTAAGGCGATGCGCCTCATCGACTACAAAGAACTGCCAATCAATGCGCTTCAAAGCAGCCTTCTCACGAGAGGCCATTTCGAAGGTGGTTACGAGTACATCAAACTTGCGTGGGAGAATCACTTCCTCAACAAGCTCGGTGCGGGCCTGCGCGTCACCGTGGAAGCGGCAGATACGCAAGGTGGGGCAAAAGCGCTCGAACTCATTGCACCAGTTACCCAGTGTGGAAAGTGGACAAAGAATAATGTGAGGGCCATTGATCTTGCGATACTCTTTGAGATACGCTAGCATGGAAATCGTTTGGAGAGTCTTACCGAGACCCATTTCATCGGCCAAGATACCCGACACACCACTCTCATACAAACGGATCATCCAGTTCAGACCCTCGAGTTGATAGTCACGCATGACGCAGTTGACAATCAAGCTGGGCTGTCGATTCAGACGGGTGTAGAGCTCCTCCTCTTCTTCCTCCTCGCCGATCTCTTCATCGTCGTCATCGCCGTGCCCACGCTTGGTGCGAGCGCTTCGGTTGCCACCGCGCGACTCTTGCTGCGATGGCTGCGGTTGCTGCTGCTGCTGCTGCTTGCTCTTGGGCTTTCGGCCACGGTGGGATTGGATCAGCTCCCTGGTTCGCTCGAAGACTGTGCTGATGAGCTCCAGCGCGGAGCGGTGTCTAGGATCATCGCTCATGCTGGACATTTGCTGCTGAGACGCACTCAGCTCGGATTCACTGCTCATGTTTGGATGTAATGATGACTGACTGGGGTGCGCTGCTCAGTCGATCGAACGGACGTAACAGTATCAGTACGAAAGGAACGAAATGGGGAGAGATGGGTGATTGGATGATTGGATCAATGGATAGTAATTGGATATGCGTCCTACACAACCGGATCGTGCGTGTGTGCGCTTGTGTTTGTGCCTGCGCCTAAGCCTGTGCTTGTGCCTGTGCCTGTGTGCGCGTGCTTGTACTTCTCTGAGGCCTCGGGGCGGAAGTGGGGGCTCAGAGCTACCGGTTGGTGGCGGTTGACTACAGATCCAAGTCAAGACGAAGAACAGAGCGTGGTGGGGATGAGTGTACGTGCGTGCCAACGAGGATCCCTGACATTATGACACTCGGATCGAATGAATACACACCAAAACAGGTCTCAGATCACAGCTAGTTAGGTCAATCGTGGGGAAGAGGGCACCATTGGGGGGCATAACTAACACCACGCATCGACACTCGAGAAACCAAGCCTAGCCACGCGATCTGCAACCCGGATTGAGCGGTATCCCGCCCTCGTTCGCGCACCCCAGCTGATCCACGCGGGTCAGTCATGAAAGGCGGGAACCGAGCAAGTCGCGCCCAAAGTGAGGCTCGGGCGCTCTTTGCGGGCGAACCGGGGTGGATACGCCCGCGATGCAGTCGAGCTGTGTACACGCATCGCATGGGTATTGGTTTTGTTCGATCAGGCGTGCGAACCGCGCCGCATGCATGTCATACCACGGGTTGACAAGATGTAAAATTCGCTCGGAGCAGGCGAGTGAGCGAGCGCCTGAGAACGAGAGAGGATGATCTGATATGATATGATATGATATGATATGATATGCATCGAGTGCAAGAAAAAAAGAAAAAAAGCGGGAGCGCGGGAAATTGAAAAACAATATCCTCATCATCATGCACACATCACAAACCCCTCCCGCGCCGGGGCTCGCCCCTCAGTCGAGTCACGCGGTCTGGTCCCTGAGACGACAAGTCAACTCAACTCAGTCAACCCAACTCAACCCGCACCCCCTTCCCCGCCCACGCCCACCCGGAACTGAAACTGGGAAAGGAAGGGCGGGGAACAGAAGGGCTGGCTGGGCTGGGCCGGGCTGGGCCGGGCTGGGTGGATGGACTCGCAATTGAGCGAGCGAGCGAGCGAGCGAGCGAGCGAGCGAGCAAGTGATGGACACTCAGTCATATGTACGGTCCGCGGCAGCCCGCAGCCCGCAGCCCGCAGCCCGCAGCGCGCGGCTCGATGCTCGCCTGAGTTACCTACTCTCGGTCAGATCATCACTCCATACTCGCCTGCATGCCTGCCTGCCTGCCTGCATGCCTGCCTGCCTGCCTGCCTGCGCGCTGGATGGCACAAAAACGAACTCGAATTCAAATTCAAATCGGGCACTCATTCCATCCACCCGGTGGACGGAGATCACGCGAAAAATCGGCTCTCGAGACAAGTCCAACACACATTCACTCCCAACACGAAAACGCGTACTGCCAAGTGCGGAGTTGAATAGAAGTCATGTCGTTGACTTCGTTATGGTACGTTGATACGCTGGCTCATCGAGAGAACGCCAGCACCCACATACCATCCACGCAAATCCCCTCACTTCCCAAACACCGGAGGGGGTGAGGGGGGTTGAAGACCTCCTTAGCAGCACTGGTATGCAGTGCCACCCACTCTGTATCTCACTAGCGGATGCGTTTTCTGTACCATCACACCCTTCTAGGCTCTGCGGAACTGCCCTCCGCCGCTCAGCTGGCGCTGTGCTCAACGCACAGGCTACTCAAACTCTTCGAAATAGAGTGATCAGCTGCGGACTTCGACACCGCACCCAAGTCTCCACGTGCGCAGTGCTGAATGCATCCCTGCGAAGCCTATCCACCTCTTCAGCCTCTGCTGCCCCTCAGAAGGACCCGCACCAGCAAACTTCGCAGCAGCAGGCTCTAGGGGCGCTGCCGAAGTCGATCATCGGCGTCCAAGCGGGCGGCAACCCAGAGGCACTCCTCAAGGAGGTCAAGGAAAAGCAAGACGAGAAAGCAAAGGAGCTCGAGCGACTCAAGTACATGAAGGCGTATCTGGGGCCCAGCAAGACTCCCAAGGGCATCAATCCTGAGCTCTTCGTGGATCCTGACTCGGCAGGCAAGTTCGTCCCGGCGGAGGAGCAACAGGGCGATGGAGCGCAAGCAGCCGTTCCCGTAGCGCACGACCCCAACACACTGCCTGAGGTTGCTAAGCAACTTGAACCGGAGATTCACGCGCTCGTTGCTAAGCTCCGGACCGATTCTGAGATTGCCAAACTCGACCCTCTCACCGCTGCTGCGGAAATCCAGCAGCGAGTGTTCTGGGAATTGATCGAAAAGAAAGACGAGGATCCTGAGGTCGCCTGGAAGAAGGCCGTTCTAGCCAGCGATCCATTCGAGAAGCTGCCCAAGCCTGGACTCTTGGCGGCGTATCTTGTCGTCCAGAATGATACTCTCGTGGAGCAACGCGGCATCGGACGGATAGGCGAACAGTTCCAGCAGCACATCGAGAGATTAAACAGCATTGAGACAGCCGTAGAAGTGGCCAAGGAGAGTGCCGCGAAGCTAGGCCACGACGTGTCTGGTCGAAAGTCGCTCGCCAAGCAGGCGGCACAAGCCATCAGCGAGCGGCTCAAAAAGATACGGGAGAAGCGAGAGGAATCGCAGTGGGGCGACGCCGGGAAGAACTTCCAGGCGAACATCGCCAAGCGAGCCGAGCAGACTCGCATGGCCATCATCGATGCGGAGGGCCAGACCACGGAAGCGGCCGCGTCGCATGACTCTTCAGCGGAGCAAGCGGGCAGTCCGCACGGTGCCGTTAGGGCACCTGGTCAAGGGGGCCCAGCTACGACAGGCGAACCAGGTACCAAGAAGCCGTTCAAGAGCCCAGGTGCTGCGATTCTGAAGGCGATGGCAGTCGCGAAACAAAACGAGCAGCTTGCATTGCAAGGCGCACTCGGACCTGAAGCCAAGAAGCATGTCCAGGCTGAACTCATCACTCGCGAGTTGATGGGCGAGCTGGCCAAGAACGATCCCTATGCGGATTGGGTGGTGCGTCCCATTGATCCTTCCCGACCCGAGACGGGTATTCGCACGCGAGCGGAGTTCCAAAAGATGATTTACAAAAAGAAGATCGAGGTCGAGCTCAAGGCCATGAAAAAGTTCCCTAGTATGGCCAAGTTCTATCCAGAGTGGACACTGCCGACGATCCACGAGTTGCGCGTTGAACTAATGCCCAAGCAGACTCTGCAATTGGAAAGCCGCCGACGTATCACAACTGAAGAGCTCAACACTCGGCATGCAGGTACTTTCCGTCACATGATGTCACACCGCATGTTCAAGGTGTTTATGGGTATGATTTGCTTACTGATCTTGTCATCTGTGGGTCTCGTGCTTTGGGATCACCACATGGAGTTCACTCGAGGCGTCACGCCACCCAGTTGGTTCAACTAAACACGCCGCGACTCCCTCTCAATTGAATCATGAATGTACAGTCTCAGCATTCGAAGGTGAACACCGAAGTGCAGCACCATTCCCTTCAGTTATAATATCATTCGTAAGCATAAAGGGCATTATGATTGAAGCATTTTTGGATACTCCTGTGATGCAACTCGTCATTTCCAGTTTATATCATCCTCTGCATGTGCGCTTATGCGATCACTGCAGCAGTCGATGACTGCAGCAGTGTCGTCAGGAGCTGGAGACTCACTCATTTCGGGACGAACCCCATCCGTCCTGGCCCGGATTTTCAGTTTAGCGGACGTTGGACCAGGCTAAAGCAACTACGAATCGAAGCCGTTTTTGACAAGGTGTGCTGGACTTATCCTCAGCACAGTTTAGTAGAACTGCGTCTTGACTAGTAAGTGACTGATTTAACTAGTTATTGGTTCCAGCAGAGCACGAATAACCTGTTGAACTGGCGTTTCCTCAACTCGTCAGCCTTTGAGTGAAAAGTGGAGGGTGGAGTATCGCACGTCTGGGGTGCGACACGCGGAGGATAAGCGCCTGTGGTAAGTGAAAACACGTGATAGCCACGGAGATCTCCCAGAAAATCCATCCGTTACCGGACCCACACCCATCCCCAGCATGGAGGTCGCCAACCCTCATCAGAACCTCCCCAACACGAGTACAGAGGATTCTGGGGTTGCCTGTGGAAACAAGGCGAGCTACGACCTGCTTGTGAGTATATTCAGGTCGATATCTAAGTGCGAAGAGATATGCCACCCACAAAGCAGTGGATCTGGCGGTAACTTAAGCAGTAGCAGCAGTAGTACTTATCCAAGACTGAGTCTCTCCGATGTGAGACGACTTGAAGACAACTTGACGTCGCTGAGACTCGACTTGGCAAAGGTACTCGAGCTCGATTCTGACTTTGCCAGCGATCGCGATGGCCGCCGGACGTTTACGGAAAAGCACATCAAGTACTTTGACAATGTAGTCACCCAGCAAAAGGGCCTGCTGCTCGCTCAGAGCCAAAGGCGTGCGTACGAAGACTCGGATGCTGGCACATGTACCTCGCTCGCTGGTGCTAGCTCAACGGCGCCTGCCACAGCGTTTGACGTATTTGATGCGGATGCTTGCATGCATCTCTGCTCCCAAGACCTCGCCTCGACCTCTTCCCGTGCCTCGATATCATTGCATCGAGGACGGTCGTCCCTCGGCCATCTCGTGCCGGCGGAAGTTGGCCATGCAGTCCTGTCGCCTAATCTACCCGTCAGCCGCAGGCTGTTCGACCCATCCTACCCGCAGAAATCGAGCGCACCCCTCGTGATGCGCCACATCGAGCAAGCCCAGCAGATGCTCCAGGCCCAGCGGCAGCGCCAACAGCTCGCGTTGATTGGTCAGCAACAGAGTCAAGGTATGTTGCACTGTACGCAGGCCGCTGCAGTAGCGGGCCCGCGACGGTCCAGGCGCATGCGTGGCGGTGGGCATGCTCGTGGTGCTGAATCGGAAGACGAATACTTTGGGGCAAATTCCGATGATGACTTTGCTGCTGCAGCGGACGGTTATGGATCTCCCGACGATGATTCTGACTCAGACGACTATTTGGAGCACGCACGAGATTTATGGGAGCCCTATGCCAATGCAAACTCAGATCTCAGCAACTTCCATGGTGGACTTTCCCAGTCGACACGGCTCCGCGGTCCCCCACGTGGGATGTCTCGACAGCGATCGACTTCCAGATGGGAAGACGCGTGGAGCAAGGACGCCGACGAACTGCTATCCCTCGCAAGTACCGGTGCTCTCGCCACTGCCGACGAAGTTGCTGCAGCGGCTGTCGCTGCCGTTGCACGGCGTGGCTCTATTAAGCATTCGCAGAGCCCCGCTGATCTGATGCAACCATACGACTTACCGCCGACCACGACTACTAGCACCACCGCGTCAGGCCAGATGCGATCCAAGAGCACTCATCACTCGCGACAGGGCCCAGCAGCCTCTCCAGCATCGTCTGCATCGCAGCAGCATGTTGTGAGTCGAGCAGGTGGAGCAAGTGCAGGAGCAGCAGCAGCAACAGCTTTAGCGCCCGACTCGATCCCCAAACGCACAAACACTCAGAATGAAAAGGTGTCGCGAACAAATGCGATGCGCGTCGCTTTGGGCTTAATCGACTCGACTAAGCTCGAGCATCCTGCCAAGGCTGATACAAATCTCAATGTTGCGAGCAGTACTGGTGTGTCAAGCTCAGGCATGAAACCAGATCCAAAGTTGAGTACCATGCTCGAAGAGCAGCATGTAGTACAAGAGCAACTCACTGAAGAGCTCTTAGAACTCTCCTCCTCCCTCAAGTCTCGCGTGACAAGCATCAACAAATCTCTCAAGGAAGATGCTGCCGTGCTGGAAAAGATCGATGCCGTGTTCGATGAAAACCAGCCCACCATTTCGCACCTCACAAAACGGATATCTGATCACCTCTGGGCATCCGGGTTCAACTGCTGTAGTAACATTGGTCTTGTTGTCATGACTATAATCATTTTCTGGTTCACTTTCCTCGTGATTCGAATCGTACCCAAGTTCTAGTCGTCACTTGACTCTGTATTTATCACCGCACGTTTTCTAGCATTTTTCTGCGTTTATGAACCTCGATTGCTTTGGTCTTCACCCACTGATTAACTACCGACTTTCTTTCGATTAGACTACGCAACGCAACACAAAACAACTAATCTCAAAGGGCTTTGCTGTGAATGCTGAACTTTAGAAACAGCAAAACCGCTCTATTTGTACTTAAATCTGCCCTCAACCATTTCTTATCCCGCTCGAATTCTACCCATAGTAGTGGTGGTGCATATCCGAGCCTGGCGTCATTAGATTCTCAGAGCTATTTGTGATTCATCAGGCATACGAGTGTCCTTAATTGGACGTTTCCTCATCTCGCGACATCGCATACGCATGCTCAACGCCGCATATGTCTTCCTTGCTGGTTCCAGTCTCGCCTCGTACTAGGTATTGTTGGACACCTCTCTTGCGAAGGATGTGTGGCTGCCAACACAAACAGCGATGTATAAGCTCCTGTGCAGCTATGTATACAGCTCTCTCGAGCTGTTAGTCCCTGATCATCAAGCGACGTGACGGTCGCCTCGATGACGAAACTGACTGCATTGAGAAAAATCGTCCACCCGCCCGCGGCCATTCAGGGCGAAAATTTCGAACATACATATTATTTCCAAGTGCTTAAAACTGGGTATTACAGGTGTGCATTGTGAAAGACAATCAGATATCCCGGTACGCATTCTGGAAATACATATTATAGCGCGATTCTAAGCTGGAAAGACACGCTATGAAGCGCCTAAAAATCTACCTCTTCGTCATCCTTAGCGTGCTGCTCTGCCTCAGCGCGGTGCGGGTGCTGGCTGACGACGACGATGAGGAGTTGACACGAAATGACATCGTCGACCCGAAGATCAAGGTTGACGAAGCCCTGGAACGCTTCTCACAGTTCCCCACACCAGGCGGGAGCAAGTCAAAGAACGCCTATGTCATCATTCACTACGAGGGGACGCCCAAGGTACGTAGCGTTGTTTTGCATGAAATGGTGGTGAACTTGTGCATGGATATGCTTGCAACGGCAGCATTTCGTTGTTCTGCCTCGTTTCTATGTGGAACGTCTATCATGATTTACTATGGCTTCCCTCGCACTCGACTCTACTCACACCCATCTAGGACGATATCTATGTTCTCGGTGTTCGCGTCTTGTTCCAAAGTATCCGCAACACGGGCAGTACTGCCGATTTTATCTGTATCATTGCGGACAACGTGAGAGAGTCGACGCGAGAGCTCTTCCGCAAGAGCGGATGCATTCTCAAGGAAGTTCCCAATATTCCAAACCCTTACAAGGAGACCCAACTGAAACGGCGTACCTACAAGGCGCGTTTCGAGTTCACGTTCAACAAACTTTACGTCTGGAACCTGATTGACTACGAACGCGTCATTTATCTTGATGCTGACAACCTTGTGGTACAGAATATTGACATTTTATTCAACTGTGGCCACTACTGCGTCACGTTCTTCAACCCAATCTATTTCCACACTGGTATGATGGTCATCCGACCCGACCGAACGGAGTTCAGGCGCCTTCTCAAGAACCTCCTCACACTGGAGAGCTTCTCTTACGATGGTGCAGACCAGGGTTTCCTCACGGCTGAGTTCCCCCAGCTCGACAACGCACCACTGTTCGACCATCGCTATGTTACGGGCGAGATTGAGTTGCCTCCTCACACACAGGCGCAAATCACACGCGCCTTGCAGGTACCAGCGTCTCAAGCGCCGCGACGCTTCGAGGAGCCCGCTATGCGTTTTGCGATGGAGTATAACCTCAACTCAGTGTTCTACTACCCCAGCTACTCGTACGATTACTTCCGACGCGCGAACTTGCCGTTTTCAAACGATCCCAAGTTGCCCATCGGATCGCTCGATTTCTGCATTATTCCGCACTTCAAGCCATGGAACTGGTTGCCTTACATCGTGTTCGTGACTGTTCGCGAGTGGCACAAGGTACGATCCCAACTAGGCGATTCCTGGCTCGCGTTCGGCATGTCGCGACTCGCAATCATCATCGGGTACATCGCCTTCTGGCTTGTTCTTCACCGCGCACTTCGTGCAGAGCGCTTTGCACCGATGCTTGATAAGGCTCGCGTCATATTCCGTGCGGCTGTGTTGAAGTTCCCGTTTATAATTCCCTTCACAATCTTCCTTGTCTCCATCGCGTGGGTCTTCTGGTTCACCACGGAGCTGCTCCCTCAGATTGTTCCTCCTGAATGGGCCTGGCCTCTTGCTCTGTTGATCTTGTTCTCGACGATGTATATTGCTCTCGACTACTTCGCGCTCTTCATTGCGCCACCTGGTGCTGCTCTAGCTTCTCACCGTGGTTCCCTCCAACTGTCCAAGCCTTTCGGTGCCACTTGGTTCCAAATCGCGATCTTTAGTTTCCACATGGATTGGTTCGAAGTCATTGTCGAAGGTCCAAGCCCACTGGCCCCGCCTGTAACGAAGCCTCTAGATGAGTTCGATGATGACCAAGACCTGACCGACACGGGAACTGATAATGAGGGTGTTCTTCTCACCTCTGTCGGGAACTCGGCCAGGAAAGTCAACAGCCAACAGAATGCAAGCTCAAGTACTGCCGACGTGCAGCCATCACAGTCATCATCGCGATGGATCGTGGCTTTTAGTTTCCGAAACGGAGTCCTCCCCACTGTTATGCTTCTTCCTTTTATCACATTCCTGATTGCCTTCTATATCGCAGTCGTTGCAGAATGGCACTGGCATTTTGTTGAAAAGACGCTCTTCTTCGTCATCACGCAGCTTATCTTCGTGGCCAGCTTCTATTACACATTCGTTCGTGCTCGTGATATTTGCCTTGGTGCTCCCGGAGCGCTCCAGCAGTACACCATGCAGTGCGGCAGCATTCCTTTCTCTCAGGCGGTCCAAGCCGTACTTGCCGCCAAGAACAAGGGTGCTCCTCAGATTGTCGTTCAGGACGGCTCACTTGACAATGTTGAGCCAAGATTCGCTGCGCATGCTGAATCGAGTGTCGGCAGAGGAGCAGTCAGCATTCTCGATGAGTGAATGTAACGAAGTCAACGAGTTAACCAATCAAGCAATCAATGAATCACCAGTGACAGGCTGTACAGAACAAAGAACTTTCTCTCCTTTGCCGAGAATACAAACACTATTACAGTAGACCATTTTTCCAGTACTTGATTTTGTTAGGAGAATACCTGTTCCCCCTCGGTTCCGCTGCGCTCACTTGGCCATTCTCAAAGGGCTTTACTCCTTCTTCTCTTATTCTCACTCTTGATTGATTGATTGATCGATCGTCGAGGAACTGCAAAACGACCGGAACCCGGTGGATGAAAAACCCAAGCCTTCCGAAAACCCGAAGATGCGAAGGAAAATCGAGAAAAGTTGGGCAACTTTGGAGGCAAAAAAGGCGGTATGGCCGCAGTGTGTTCGCAATAATAATATGCGCATCATGTAGAGATAGCTTGCTGCTTTTGTAATGATTCCTTACTATGCTCACACACTTCGCATATTACTCACTATTCCATACGCAAACCTACAGTCTGGAAAACACCCCGTTTCCAACGCGCGGCAGCAGACCCGTTATCGACTCCGTTTCACATACCTGAGAGGACTTGAGACTCTGCGAAGTTCACACCGTCACAATGGCATATCGATTGGCACGAGCAGCTATGTCAGCTGCGCGCCTGAGCACGGTTCGCGTCTCTACGGCGCCCATTTCCTTCGCCGCAACGAGCAGGTTGGCGGTCAGTGTGCAAGCGTATGTATCACATAATGCGTATTAGGATTTGCTCTGATGCAGCAGGGTGTACATAGGTTATCGGGTTGAAGTGCTGAGTCAGTCCAACACTGTACCATATCGTCAGACAGTCGCATGTGCGTGCAAGCGATGGCTGTTGCGAGCTCCAACAGCACAACGGATCTTGGCGGCGCATTGGAGCGCTTGTCTCACTCCACCGCTGCGCGTTTTTTCTTCCCCAAATCCCCTATTGTAGCCCCAAAGGTATGACAGTCGCTCCTGCACTCACACAGGCAAACTCGACGAGCATAATGACTTCGTCCCGCACCGTGTTCACACAAATCAGCACCGCACCTCTTTCTATGGTTGCTATTTCGCTCAACTCGACTACAGGTGTAGTCCCGCACGCACAAGCCATCTGCATAGATGGATCTGATCCAGGCATGTAGTTTCTCTAAGCAGCGAACCAAAGGTAAATTGGTTGCTGTCGACTGTGGTTTTGCATGATCCCCTGTTTGCTTGCTATCTTTTGTGCACCTTATGTGTTTATATAGTGTTAGACTGTGGATTTGGAGGTGGAACGCGTTCCGTATGTTGGACTAGTTCCATCGTGCAGTTACTCAGACTGACCAGCACTTTCACGCGGGAGAGGATAAGTGAGCCTCGGCTTCGACTTGTTCCACTCCGTCCTCAACACTGTCTCCTGCTTCACCGCCACGACTGCAACTTCGAATGCCATCTCCGTTAAAATCGCAACTCTTGATTCGATTTCGCTCCGTCTTCTGACGCCACTCCCCATTGCTCCCCGCGTTGTTGGCTTGGAACCCCGATGTTTGCCGAGCTCCGGCAGCACGAAGCGAGTCCATCACAATCAAAGACCCAATTTTCACAACTCAAGCGTTCGATCAAACGAAAGAACGAGGTAACCGACATGAAACAGAACCCTCGGTCACAAGAAATTCGCTCGTTTTTGAACTTAGTAGTCATCGAATGAAGCCAAGTGAAAACAGCTGGAGCCGTGAGAAGCAACAGGATCGAAGGGACCAGAGAATCAAAGAGTCTTAAGGCAAAGTGCGTAAAGAGAAACCGAACGATGCTAGGTGTCAGTTGGAGATGCTGGAGTAGGAGCCAGTGTTGGGGGGTTGGTCGGCTTGATTCTGTTACGGTTATTCATCAATCCAAAGTGTACGTGAAGCCTATGTCATAGTCGTCAGTTGTGCTTACACGCAAATGGTTCGATACGTTGTTTTGTCCTACCCCCCTTTCCCCATTCCACTCCGTGCGATTCCATCTTCTCCACTCCGTTCGAACATCTCCGCGCCGCCTCCCGCTTCTTCACACACCTGTGGTCACACGCACACAAACACAAACACACGCACACAACCTTCACAATGGATATGACTACCTCGGCTTCTACTGACATCACTCGCAATTTGGTACGCACACGAATATTCACGAACTGTGGATTGCAACCGTGAACAGGTGTATAACGTTTCATGGCAAAGTACGTACGCAGTTCGTTCTTCCATATCTAACAATCCCGAGGAGTCACAACAGCCTCGTGACGTGGATAGATGTGCTAGTGCAAATGGACCAACCCGAAGAGTAGCTGCAGTTGTATTACCCAAAGAGCGAGAGAGAGATTCAGAGAGAGCGAGAGTGAAGGGGGAGAATCCGTGGGTTTGAAGTCGAAGGGGAGATGTGCAAACAACGATGGCGGACGAAGCAAGCATAGTGGTTCTCGGATTACTCGTCACCGACGAGGAAGAGGAGGTGGAACACAGTGTAAGTAACTCGTCAGGAGACTGTTGAATCCAAAAGGAGTGGAACCGAGGGTTCTAGATCACGACAACTATGACGGAGAGGCATCACTCGTTTGATGCCAGCATGCGCTATAGGCGCACAATCACACCCGCTCTAAAGTCACCGACGTTCGAGAACACTGCGCGCACCTCCTTTCCTCATTACCAGCTGGTCAGCGAGAGAACACTTGTCCCACCATCCCAATCCATCGCCTCATCCCTAAATCTTACTCCCTCGACCAGCAAGCGCTCTCACTCTGTTTGATTCCCGGTGCACTCCTTCATCACAACTTTAGGTTTGTGACCTTTACCAAGCAGGCAAAACAAACTAAGAAAGAAAATCACCAGCGTCGAAACCAACGTACCGCAGAACTCCATTCTGACGGCGAATGTGGCAAATGGTATCTCAAAGCGTCGTCATCGTACCAGCGCTGGACGAATTGTTACGCACCAGATCATCTACACTATTGTATTTGGTTACTGATTTGTATTTTAGTACACAAGTTATTAAAAAGGGACTATGATTACTCATAAAAGCTAGATTCAAGCGCACTCAATGTGTTTGTGTAATTGAGTCATTCTAGTTCCAAATGGTTTGTCCGATAGTGGGGTAGCGGTAAATCATCAGAGAATATTACAGGATACAAATATACAGGTACTACGCGAACATGCAGACTAACAGACGACTCTTGGATTGAGTAGGTGCTGCGACAGCAACAGATCCTACTAAGAGGTGGACAATAGAGAATGTGAGTATGCAGACAGTGGACAGGAAGTAGCTAGACGAGTGTCTTTAGCGTTGCTTCGAAATCTCAACGGTTGCGGCGATCGCAGTTCGAAGGGCAGCCTCCAGCTCGAACTCGTGCTTCTTGATCGCACGGAAGACGTGGACCAGGCGCTTAATCGACGGTCGCTTGTCGGGATTTCGTTCAAGGCACTTGGAAACAACATCTGACATGATGGCATGCAGATCATCCCACATGTCTGCGTATTCTTCCAGTGTTTTCGACTGCTCTGCATGACGTGTGAAGGCACGATACGCAGCAGTCTTGGTAACCTGCTTGTAGAAGGACTCAGCATCCGCGACCACGTCCTCCATCTTCTTGGGTGGGCCTTCCACCTCTTCATCATTCTCATTGACGGTCTTTTCACTCTCCAACATAAAGCTAGGAACTGCACCGCCATTGCCAACGAAGATCTTGTGCAGAGGCAAGAACCTTCGCTGTAAGCAGATGAGAGCCTCTTCCATCATGACACCGAGGCCATAAACATCACTCTTGACATGCAGTGTACCCTTCTGTGCAACTTCAGGAGCGCGATAACCATCAGTGCCAATGTTGCGGCACACCAACGCATGCATATCTGTAGCCAAGCCAAGATCAAGCAACTTCCAAATCCCCTTGGATTGCGAGAAGCGAACGTTCTCGGGCTTGATGTCGTTGTGAGAAATATTGAGAAGGTGCAAATAGTAGAGGGCGGTGGAAATATGCTCGCCGAGCTCACTCCACCTCCAAGTCTGAGTTGATACATCTTCAGCATCGAGAAGCGTATCGAGTGAGTCGCCATCCACAAACTCAAACACAAGACCAGGACCGTGTGTACCGTAGAAGCGGAGGAGATAGGGGCATCGCCACGTCTTGATTTCGCGATACAGCTCGACCTCATCCTTGCAGGTCTGGAAGGAGTCCTTCCATTCTGTCCAGGAGCCCATAAGAGGGTACTTCACAACGACTTGAACCACCTTGTCCTTCTCTTCCTTCTTCGCAGTTCGCTGGATACTCTCCAGAGGCGCTGAGGTGGTCCTCGTGACCGGAGTTGCGAGATGAGAGGCGTTAAGGTTCAAGGAGCCGAACATTAAGGAACGATCCTTAGGGGTAGCACGAACATGGTTTGCGGGAGCAGCCGCGCGCGATCCGTTCTCAGACAGGGATTCATTCAACTGCTGGAGCTGCAAGCGGGTCATTCTTCGAGCAGAATACTGAAGCGATGTCGCGGTTCGCACCGAGTTGCGGTCGTCATTTTCGTCACCATCGACCGGTGAGCTGACAACATTTGTCGAGGTCAGTACATCATTATCATCGATGAAGCTGTCATCTTCATCGCATTCATTCTCTTCATCATAGCTGGCCTCATCCTCGTACTCTTCATCAGAGTTGGAAGCAGATGAGTCTTCGTCGTTTTCGCTTCCTTCGTCATTCTTTCCAGTCTGTCGACCTTTGCGGTTGTTCTTGGGGGATTTGAAGAGCACTCGCTGAGGACCTTGGCGCTTCTTGCTCGGTGCAGGAGTGCTGCCCTCATCATCACCATCATCGTGTAGGAGAGAGTCCAAATCTTCGTCGCACTCGATAATTCGCTTGAGCTCGCGAAGCGCAGGGTTTGCGGTGGCCTTACCACGTGTTGTACCACGCGCAGTAGACGCAGGAGCGGCGGCAGTAGCAGCCGCCTTGGTTGCGGTACCAGTCGGCTTCACGGCACTAGCTTTGCCGGCCGCAGCAGGTGTGGCTGCCTGCTTCTCAGCATTGAGTCGTTGTTCATGCTGTTGCTGTGCAGTCAGCAGCAAGCGCTCCTGCTGACGCGTAAGGCGGGGAACTCCGACAATTGGGGTCTGAAACTCAGAGGCTTTGGCATTTGAGTTCGCGCTTGCACTGGGCATGGGTGTGTTGCTGCCTCGGAGGGTAGACTGTGAGTTAAAGCCAATCCTTGACTCCATCTTTTCGAGTGAGAATCTGGGTGACTCACTGAGTGCATCCTGGCGGGCGATAGCCGAGAATGCGGGGATGATCATCTTGCCGCGATACAAGTACGAGTTGAACAGCTCAGCATCGAGCTTGAATGGTTTCAACTCAACCAGCTTCAGTGCATCAATTTCACGTTGGGGTTTGGTTGCGGACAGCTCAGCATTCATCATCTTGCGTGTCTGGGTCGGTGTACGTGGCGTCGGCGCAGTGTCTTCCAGCACATCGCGAGGTGGCTTAGCAGGAGTGACTACAGAAACGATAAGAGACGGCAGATCGCGTGGGTCGTGAGCACTGAGGCTATGAGGGCAGAGTCACCTTCTACAGCGGAATACATGTAACTGAGAGCCTTTTGTGCAAGTGCAAGGCGGTGACACGACCTGCAACACCCGCAATGAGCCTACAGATCTCAGCTCACGTTGTAGTGTTTCGCCCTCGAATCCGCGTGCCAACATGAAACTGGCTTAAACCCCGGTGACAAATCATTCGAACAAGTAACTACGTACTATCGACAGCATTGGACTGCGCGGCAGGATACGTGCACGTGCGCTTCACAGCAGATTGTGGAACAAAAGCGTTCTCCATCTGGGAGGCCGTACGTGTTCGGATCATTTTAACGGCCGAGCCCTTGGGATCGCGGTTCGCGTCAGCGGCGCGCGCCGTCTGCAGAGTATGTGCAATCGAACGCAGATATCGGTTCAGGTGAGACACAACGTCAACACAGTGAAAGCGTGTTCACGACACAAAGTTCTAACGGCTAGCGCGGCTTAGGAAGCGGAAATTATAGGGAAATTATAGGGCAAGCGGGGTTGACATGCTGGGAATACACATGAAAATAAATATAATACGTACGTTACTGATATCCGATAGTGTCTTACGTGTGGAACGCATCGGAGAATACGTCAATTTCACACTTTTTCCTCCGTTTCTTCTCCTTTTTCGTTTCGATTTTCCCTCTAAGTTTTGAATTGCCAGAGAGTGCAAAAAGAATTCTAGGGTGGATGGGTTCACGCCGTGGCTTCTCGCCCTGGGCTCATGCCCTGAGGAGAGGCACATGTCACACCTGTCACCACGATATATTGCCGAAATACACTAGACATAATAAAATGACATGAGGCTAAGCCTCTTTGATGTATGAACGTGATCTATAATAACTACACCTCCTGTAAGGTAAGGGAGCCTAACTAACTAATGTAACCAGACTGATTGATTGATTGTGAGTCATGGACGGACTGGGCATTTGCGATGGAACGCTCATTATTGCCTTCCGGCGTAAAAAGTTCGCTCACCGTCCACCTGATCAACTAACACCCCGCTGTTGCGTGGCATTCGCGAAGCAGCACTGCGGAACTTTGTACTGGGGTACGGACGCAGTTTGAAGAATTGCTTCAGCGGCTTGGTAATCTTCGTCGACTTGCTTCCTAAGCGAGAACGCATGTAGCTTTCGTTCAGCCAGCGGATGCGTGTGAACGATGTACCGTGAGCCGGGCGGGTCTTGAACATGGCCACATCTGCTCGTAGCATGGCTTGGCTCGCAACGACAATTGCCCTCCGCTGCCAGGGCTTGACATAAACGGCCGGGCAATAGGGTCGTACTTTGCGCGGCGTAGGTTTGAACCTGTTGCTAGGCTTGGCCTGCGTCTTGCTCGAGGATGATGCAGCGATGGATGGCAAGTGTGGCCCTCGGATGAAGAACTGCATGGGAGCCACAGAGCGAGCCTCGGATCTTCGAGTTACGAAGAGAGGATGTGACTGGAGCTTGGCGATGTTCGAAACGAGGCTGAATGTCACCGAGTTGTTGTACTCTAGGGACATGTACTTCATGCCTGGAGTATGGTTGAAATCGCGAGTGGTTGAAGCGGCAAGGATTCTCTGCGTATCTTGCTTCCATGCAAAGTACAATGCAAGCAGGTTGGATTTGTTGTTCGAAACTCGAGCTATGGGCGGACTCACCAGTGGAATAAGCCTCTTCAAAGCATCATTGCGAGTAAATCGGTAAGGCACAGGCGAGGTGCTGGATTGTGAGGACTGGTTACTTGCGCACGTGCCATTTGATGGGTCACTCGAGCTCACCTCAGTCGACGAGTCCGCGGCAGAGCTTGAGTTCTCAACAAGCAATTGTGTCAAGTCACGCAGCCCAGATGTGAACAAGTAAGCGTCCTCAGGGACTTTGGGAAGAGTCGAATCGTGAGGAATGCCACGCCAAACCAGTGACGATGCAATGGAGTGCGATTCTGGGAGTCGTCGAATAAATGCAACAAAAGTATCGGCAGCGCTCGTATTGCGTACAGCAACTGTGCGACGGGTTGTCATGCTGCTTGCGGTTGTAGATAGCAAATTCTGCGCAGCATGTGTTCGGGAGATCTGTTTTTGCGCGGTTTTTCTCTTTTTGAACATCAGCAAAGTTGTCAGATCCCGATTCAACCGTTTTGCGGCGCTTCGTTGCAAGTCCTCTGTACTAATCGCCTCGAGTCTGCTGACCTCCTTGTTTACAGCAGCAGTGATTTCAGGTGTGATGTCTAACAGACCCTGAGATAGTCTCTTGCGCAGGAAATGAGCTAGTGGCGACTTAGGTCGATCGTCTGTACCACGATCGACTCCATCGAAAGCCATGGAGATTTCCTCTAGCATTGCACTCGTGAGCACAAGATCCTTGGGATTCACCGCTTGAGGAGACTCTTTACGGGCAGTCTGAGAGGCTAGGACGGTGGTTTCCGCGTTCTCGGCGGGACTCACGGAGAAGACGGTCTGGCCATTGTCGACGTCAATCTCATCGGCCACTGGCTGCTCAATCAACGTACCATCAGGATTCATTACACCCTCATCGATGAGTCGCTTACGAACTTGATTAAACAGACGTGCGGTGCGCGAGCGCCATCGATCCCACTTTGTACGCAGAAGCAATGCCGAAGCAAGACTAGTATTCAAGGACATAAGAGGGGACGAGAGTGCAGCGGATGACCCAGGTGTCAGGATCTGTTGTGTGGAAACGATAACCTGCTGCTGCTGTTCACCGGGCCTAGACGTGCCATCAGTGGCCCCGTCTGTCGTCTCCTCCTGTCCGGGGTTTTTCAAATATGGTGTGGCGGGTGCTAGGTTGCCAAGTCGATGGAGTACCGTTGGAGGTGGGCCGAGTTTCGCACGGTTAAAGGCTCCGAGGTGAGCCAAAACAAAGCCCTTCGTTACGCTCGCTGATGCTATGCATGAAACACCGTGGAATGTTGGCTTTGGAACTGGGGGTAGAAGTGTCGTAGCTAGGTCCTCGTTAAAGTCAAGGAGTGGTGCGATATCCACAGCGCGAATGAGTGGAGAACGTGTGAGCGGCGTAGGTAGCTTCGCGAGCGCTCTTTGCGCCTCTGCAGCTGAATCTCGGCCGCGTGGTGTAAGAGAAAACGAGGGCGCGAGCACAGCATCTTCCGCGCCGTTGGCTACGGAAGCAGGCTGCGATTCTTTCTGGCAACTGTTGCCAAAGGCAGAACGCAACTTATCACCCAAAGACTGCCTCTCCGGTGCCACTGTGACGTGGGCCTCGTTCGAGTCGCTTACACGTGTAAACGCCGGATCGAGAACGTTCTTAGGGTTTGATCTTGCGAGTGCGTCTTCCCTGCGAGCAATCTGTTTTGCCATGTAGGCGTCGACAGCAGCCGCGTCAACGAGCCGTGAAATGCTCACGGCATACGGTGCTTGCTCTCCAAGCCAGGCGATAGGATCAGTGCCTTCGCCTATAATGCGAGAAAGCGTGTGAGGATCGGGGGTATGCTTGCCTTGGACGGTGATTGGCTGGTCCATTCCTTCCACGGGATCACCGGTTGTTACCGCCGCATAAGGAAGTAGATCAGTTCTACTCATCAATGAAAGATATGATGTCAAGGTCTCTTTCATACGCATCCTTTCAGCATCAGCTAGGGGCTCAAAGTGGGGAAGGAGCTCTTTAGATGCGCCTTCTTTCCCATCGAAGCCAGGAGTAGAGACCCCACGTGCTGCCAGTACGTAGCGCCCTAGAACTTCTCCGGCTAGACTCGGCGCTGCAAAGGCTGGATCATGGGTACCACTGTTGAACGGCAAGCCGATCGCTCTTCGGGAAGGGGTCTCAGCGGTTGAGAGGTAGGGGAGCAGGCCAACGACCTTGGGAGTGCATTGACGAATCGTGGCGAACACAATATCGCGCTCAATTCTTGTGATGGGTGGCGAATCAATCTCCGAATCATGTTTAGACTCGGGGCCGCCGGTTAGTGATGCCAAGTGATTCATCGTTTTTCTTTGTCGCTTACCACGACGGGAGCGTCCATGTGTTGACTGATCCTCATTCACATCTTCAGGGTGCTGACGATGATCAAGAGCAAGAAGTAGAGCTGCGGCGGCCTCTGGCTCTGAGCAAAGACTATAGCACATGAGGAGAGCGATTCTCGAAGCTACCGAGAGAGCCCCAACATTGAAGTCCTTGAGAGTTCGTGCAGGTACATCGAAAGTGCGCTGGTTCGTGAAATGGCGATGCGCTGGCGGTAGATATGGCCATAGCGCAAATTGGGTAACGTGAGTGAGTGCTTCATGTGCAGCACTGGTACCACCGAGTAATGAAAACATAACTTCTTCGAGCCTCGGCAGTGGATCACGCTTAGTCAGATAATTTGGGACGTCGTGCAACTGAGGTGTATCTAATCCTAATGTTGGACTGTCATACTTCTGACTCGCGTACTGACGGGAAAGCAAACACAAATACACAAAGAGTCTATCTACACTACGAGCTACCAGTTGCTCAGAAAGAATTCTAGCCACAAGGGTGGCAAAGACATCCGGAATGGCCAGGTCAGGTACTCGCCAAGAGCCGACCAGAGAGGAACTGCTTTCGGTGCTCGTCTTCATGTTGTCACTCAGTCCTCCCAGCTGATGATTCAATAGCATGTGAGGTCGAGCTGTGCTGCTACCAGGAAGGAAGTGTGGAAGCGAAAAGGAAGCTCCAGACTCGGACAAGGGGTCTGCTTCTGGAGCCATTTTACTTGCCACAGGGTAGAATTTAAGCCGACCTAAGATTGCACGATCTTGATCAGCGTGATTGAGCGAGCTCAGGGCACTGAGAATGAAATGCTCTGCAGCAAGAGAGGAAATGGGCATTGGCTCAGCTAACGCTAACAGACCGCTTGCTTGGAAGAAGAGGCTCGAGTCTGTATCTTGCATGCCTGCACGTGCCAATGCTCCAACAAGTTGAGCAGCTCTGAGCTCACCTTCAACGTACCCCTCGCGTGCGCAAACACGCTTAAGAACGCCTAGCATGATAGGAGTTGTGTCGATGCCCACACTGCTATACAAAGAATTCAAAGTCCTTGCGAGGCGGTTTATCGAATCGATTGTTAGCTCGCTCTCTGGTTCATTCGCTTTGGTCTGCAACTCAACACGGACTTGATCAACTCCCGCTGGAAACAGATGAGTCCCAGAGGGAGGTGGAAAGGCAAAAACAGAGTCATTATCGAGTGATGCGAATGAGAGGAACTTTGAAGAGGCGGAGTACACTAGTGGCGACTTGACCTGGTAGAACCCTCGAACGGTAGCAGACTGATTGTTTTCAGACGTATCTGATGTCGGGTCAGTGACATCCGAAGCTTGGTCCGGTGCCTCCGTCGCAAGTTCTGTCCCCAAGCCCGTTGCACCTCCCGCTGCGATATACTGTTGTCTTGCCTGAGAATATGCGTTTTGAAGGCGGGTACCGTGCAGCATTTCGATCAGAGGAACAATTGCAGAGTGATGTTTAGTACCCTGCGCTGTTAGCACGCTGCCAGCGGTTGCAACGTAGTAGAACAAGATTTCAGCTGCTGTCTGGGTGAAGATATGTCGTGCGACTCCATCACGCGCACAAATATTTGCAAACCCATCGATGGCTTCGTGATCGAAGTTCAAGACCCGGTCGAAGAGCCACGCGTGAATGAGCGCTGGGGGTAAAATCATGGGGACTGGAGTTGCATCGATATCATTTGTCTCATGATCGTGCGACCATATGCTTGCTTGTTGCATTCGCTGTTGCTGCTGGTCGTGATGCATTTTCAATGCCTTCCATCTAGGAATGTCACCAATGCTCGACATTTCCGGAGCACTCGTTGAGAAGAGGGGATGGTAGGCGGGATCGGAATAAATGAAGCATGAGAGCGCCTCAGTTAGTACCTTGGTTTCTGGGTTGGCTTTATCATACAGGGAGGTCCAGAGTTTGACATCCTTATTCACCCCTGTCGGTGAGACAGACAGTGGAGCAAACGATCGCGCTTTATCAAGCTCGTAGCGAGTCAGGTATGGAAGGATCTGTTGTAGTTTCTCACGACCCTGAGTCTCATCTGGTTTGCTCGTCCACTCTTCAAGGGCCGCACAAATCTCCCTGATTTTGGCAGTACGCAATTCAGGTTCGAGTTCCAGCTGGGGGTCCAGAGACAGCATGATCAATGCACTCAGTGGGCTACGCGAATACAAGTAGCTCTCTTGTGCACACTGCATGATGTATCTCCTTGCCAACTCAGTGACTTTTTCTGATGCAGATGAGGGCTGGCTGCATACTAACTTAGAAAGTGAAGACACGAAGGAACCTGAGGCGTACGGCAGAGAAGGAGCAGGAAGGAGTGCAACGGGGCTTGCAAGCAAGCTTCTGTACGAGCGAGCTCTACGTAGAATGGGACTGACCTTGGTGTGGTCGTTCGTATCCGAATCGACCCATGGACTTGGATAGTCCTCAAGAGTCGGAAGGGTATGCCGACTGGCACCTCCATCACCCTTTTCCTCAGACCCTCGGGATCGTCGTGCCCTGGCAATTTCAGCATCTTTGTTTGCCTGAGAAATTTCCTTCACCTTTTTGTAGACGTCGTTCGACTCTTCTAAAGTTTTGTTGGGAAGAATACGACCCGCCATGTAGTTCTCTCTTCGTCGAAGGTCTCGCCCGGGTGGTGGGTGCGCAGATGTGGGATTACCAGAAGCGCGATCGAATGTGCTCGGGGGGTCCGGAGTTGTGGCGGCGTGTGAAGGTAGTGACAAAGCGTCGGCAGTCGCGAGTAACGTCTCGACCAGAAGTGAGATGATGTCGTGCTTCAGCAGTTGAAGATGTGCGATTGAAGTGACGAGCGAGCCGTTGAGCAAACTAGGCACAACTGTGTTAGGCATGGAAGACGGGAACGTAAACGCGGATCCACGGCCCATCGGCGCAAAGGCATCCTGGAGCATCTGATAAAGCTGAGGATGGTTAGTTGCGTGTGTATCTGCATGTTTCATAACTAGAGACTCACGAATGGCTCGCAGCTCGAGCAAATCGAGCTGTTGCTGGGTCAGCACCGAAATGATGTCTTCCGTCACCCGCTGCGTTGCTGCTGCCAGAGACTCAGCGAAGGGCAAGTGACCAGTTGCAAGCGTAGCAGTAGGCACACAGCTGGGCGCGGCTCCACCACCACCAGCACGTGTATCCGCGCTAGTCACACGATGAGGAAGTCGCAATTCGCGCAGCGCGGTAATTACCGCTATGCGGGTTAAGAAAGACACGTTCGATGATCGAGCAGTGATGGGTCGCTTTGCGAGTAGTCTGCGAATGACGTTAGGCAATTGCTGATTTGGCTTGACACTACTCTCCATTGCGCGCAAGTAGACGTTATATGCCCGCATTGCGCGCGATTCGTGAAGTAACGCCGTAATGAGTACATCGATTAGTGCAGGATCCATGATGTGATCGTGATAGTCCAGGTAAGTTTCGTACGCGTAGTCAAGGCAGCCACCTTGAATGTAGGCGGCAAGAACACCCTCCGCGACATTATGCCACTCTCTGGGAAGTGTAATGGGAGGACGGGGAATCATGCACTGCTGATGGGGTGCAAGTATGGGTACAAATCGAGACTTGTCCGTGATCTGGGCTGCATGCTGGTCAAGATCGTCGAATGTGTGGAACCAAGGAAGAAGCATATCGGGTCTGAGCTTAATGAAGAATGGTTTCTTGTGCTGGAAGTCGTCATGCGGTTCTGATGCATTTTGAGTGAAAGGCTGTGAGCTTGAGTTGTTCCCATTTTCTGTTACGCTCAGCAAGTGCTTCGCATGCCATTGGCTTGAGACTAGCACTTCTGGCGGATTGTCATCTAGAATAGCCTGAAGCTTGCTTTCAAAAAGCGCGCCGGGGGCATCAGTAGATTCGTTGGACCGGCATAGCTCCGCCTTTACCGCGTGGATATAACCTTTCAGCGCTTTAATTGACTTCGGATCTGTCGCCTCTAGTCGATTAGCCAAGTCCATCAGGAAACCGTTCACCAAGCCTGTGAGATGGGTTTCTTCAGGGGTAGAAACAGGTGCGGACTGAGTCGAGTCGGTCTTATCGGGTGTCTCGGAACGGATCCCCCGTAGAACCGCAGGCGGATAGAGCATGGCTGCAACTGGAGATTCGTAGAATAGCGTCGCCTTTGAGAATGCTCCAAACGCACGGCGACGCTTTCTCCCTGTAAACTGGTTTAGCGATCTGAGTGATTCAGCATCGTCCGTTGAGTGGGCAGGTTGAGATTTCCTATGAGCGGCCTGCAGGTGCTCATATTCCTCAAGACGAGCAAACAACTCATTTGGATGTGGAAGGACAGAGCCCATAATGCTTGCTCGTCTCTGTGCTGAGGCGTCAGGACCCTGATAATACCGATCGTAGAACGCTGGAATACCTAGGACCTTGATACTGGATTCAGATACGTTTCCACTTGACGCATCCTTGTCGCTGTTGTCGTTAATGCTATTGCTGTTGTTGTCCGACGGAGCACGCGGCTCAGTGGAAGGGTCTGGTTCGCTCCTCCCACTTGTTGCCTTACTCTTTCGCGGCTGCTTCGGGAGCCTCTTTGTAGCAGGAGAACGCGTACCACTAGAAGGACTCGGTTGCCCTGTGGATGTAGCAAACGTCCTCACGGGATGAGGATATGCCGAATGCCTACCGTTGATCCGTCTGGCAGACGCTTCAGTTACCGTAGTCAAAGTCCTCTGACGACTTGGACTTGCCTTGGGCTGTGGTGTGGCGAGGCTCGACACTGTGCTCCTACAGCTGTGCTCCCCAATGCATGCTGTAATATGTACTTGGCAGACTAAACGCTGGACCATTTCCTTGCACAGAGCTGACAGCCCCTGAGCATTGCGACCGTTTGGGAGCATCTTCGGAGCTCTTCAACAGTGACGAGGGGGTTTCTTACCCTTCCTCTCAGTCCCAAGCCTAGTTCCGCACTTAATGTCTCCTGATCACACCCGCACCACTCACTTCCGGCACTCCGCAGTAGCGTGGAGCTGCGGCAAGGCCGAGGAGTGGTAATTGGGATGATTTCGCAGATTGGGAGTGGGTCTCCAAGTAATTTGAATGGTTCAGTAGTCCGCACACAAGTGCCGCTACACAACCCAGTTGGCCAATTCCAAAACCAGAATGACCCACCTGCAATATTCAATACGTATTCACAGTAGAATTGAGTGTCCGAAACCCATCCGTCCTGGCCCGAATTAGGTGTTCCCGGAGGGGGTGGATAGAATCACGTCTGGAGACGTGAAATCTGACTTGCTTGGGTGGTTAAATCGCAGTGTAGTTGAGTGTGGTGGAGCTGTATTGCTGACTTTTCGATGAAGATATCATGTATTACTCGGATGGTATGGTTATAGTCTCTGCAGAAGCCTTTTATCCACGTCAAAATCGCGCTTTTCTGCTTCTGAGCGTTTCGTTGGTAGATACCACGCGCTGGACACTGTGGATGAGAAGGAAGACCCTTTACCGTTGCTCTGATGAATACGACTCACATAACTGTACTGTATTCTGAACCGTTGTCCCTCGAATGATCTGCTACAGTCCCAATCCGAGACCCATGGCCACCTCGGTTCCCCCTCCTTTCGCTGAACGCAATGCGTGCACGGGCTGTGGTGCGAGCTTCACGCTGCTGACCCGTCGTCATCACTGCCGCAACTGTGGTGAAAGCTACTGCGCCAGCTGCACTCCCTACTCGGACCTGCTGCCTCACTATGGCTTCACAAAACCTGAGCGAACATGTCTCAAGTGCCACGAGTATCTCAATCAACGCGGGGCTTCTGCTGGTGCCTCCACTGACACTTCTTCCGCCGCTAGTGGATCCAAGTCCACCTACGCCTCCAGCCGAGGCCCTTCCGATGATCTCTTTAATAACCCAGCGCTCTCGGGTGGCTCCTTTGGAAGAAAGGCTGAGACCAAAGACTCAGAAGATGTAGACGAGAAGGAAGAGCCCCGAGTTCCATGCAAGTGCGGTATGCCACTTTGTGTTTGCGCGAAGCAACAGGCCAGCATGCGCCAGGTCCAGGCCAACATCAGCCGCCCTACTGCGCGCCCTGCAGCTCCTGCGGCCTCCACCAGCAGTGGCCCTGCACCAGCACAAACAAAGTTCATGGGCTTCCCCTCCATGACCTCCTCCGCTCCCAAGTTCCAGATTGACCCAACTCAGGATATTAACGAGCAGTGCCGTGAAGCCATCAAGAATGGCAATGCTGACGCAGTTCGCCAACTGATCCAGGCCAAGGCATCTATGACCTGGGTCGATCGATCTGGCAACACCCTCCTCCACCTCGCTTGCATCATGGACAAGATGCCTATCATCACAATGTTGGTTGAGGCAGGAGCTAACCCGTACATTGTCAACACGCAATCAAGCGCTAATGAGACGCCCTACGATGTTGCTTCGCCCTCGGTTCAGTTCCGCCTGAAGCAGATGGTCTCTCCCCCTGAATCGCATAGGACCTAAACTGTTGTACTCGATGATTTGATCAGATCACCCCTGCTGTGAATGTGAGAGAAATTTAGGGCAGATATTCGTTATGACACATGTTGCATGTTGTTGTATAGGATACACCTGCATCGATTTGATCCAGTATCCTGTTTCTGTCGGCATATATACAATTAGTAGAGATATGCATGACCGCGCAATGTATTTCCATGACAGATTGTCGACTCCATACCCCACCAAGGGATGCGTGTGCTTGTACCGTAAAAAGATTGCACTGTGCACCCGCTCATGTCCCATTCGCTTATGTATTAACTCACGCTCATACACACGTCTGCTACCTTGCCCTGCAAGTTTATGTCGATAGGTTCTGAAACAGCAGTTTATAAATAATGGCATAATATAACTGTCGTATGCAGTGTTCTAGTTTATGGTCAAGACATTGTTACAGTGGGAAGGTCTCAGATTCAAGCACGAAACCTTATTGGAAGAGATCTTCTCGATCAGCACCGCTATCGATGTCAGCGGATGGAGTGGTCGCTGTTGGCTTTGCTGCACCAGCGGCCATGGACGCAAATTGCAGGAAATGTGAAGGACGGTGAGATTCGTGGTAGAACTCGTTGGGAATGTCCACCCTGAGTCCATAGGTCATGTTGACGGAGTGGCGCACACCCATAAAGTTGTAATTCCAGACGCCTGTGTCGGGCACCATAAAGAATCCGTGGAAACGATCCGAAAGGAGTAGCTGAACCTTCTTGAAGTGAGTTGGCAAGTAGCCTGAAGGATTGACCTGACCATTCTCGTTGCGCACGCTCTGGCCCCATTCAACACCAGAGTTTGTGAGTCTGTACGCCGTCAAGGAGCAGCTACCCTGTGTGAAGGCAACGGTGAGGGTAACAGACTCGGATGTGGACCACGACTTATGCTGCTTAATCAGTTGCGCGTGAGTCGCGACGTCCACTGGACTGAGTGCACCAAGCTCGTTGTTTTGGGTGTGAATCCAACCCAACGGCTCATAACCCTCGAGGTAAGGATGCTGCGGCGTATGGTGTGGCAGTGTGACGTGTGTTGTCGAACCAAGCTGTGGTGGAATCACAATGCAACGAATTTCCCGAACATTGGGATTGTCGGGTGGGGTCACACCATACATAAAGCCTGCCACCTGTGCACGGAGATCTGAAATTACGACAAATCGCTTGAGAAGGTTCTTTGGTAGCACGAAGGTCAGGCTCTCATCGTCGGTCTCATCATCCGCCGCTACGTAAACCTGCTCGGTACGTGCAGCTAAATTCGAGGCAGCCAACGCGCGCAGACGCCAGTCGCTCTTGGATGCGAAAGTCTGTCGCTCGTAGGCCGATGTCGTAGTGACGATAATCTCGTTGCCATAGGCATCCACAGATTTGGTTGTAGTTGCGGTAACCTGTGCATCAGCACCGCCCTGCTTCTCAATTTCTGCCATTTGCTCACGAGTTTGCGATGGGGCAGTGATTTCAGCACCAAGGATGATGTCTCGGATCTCGTTCTGTGTGAGAGCTGCGACGTTGACGTTGTTCTTCTGAGCGAAGTCAGCCAAGACAAGATCTTTGAGTTGGCGTTCCACCGTACCCCATTCGCTGTCGGTGAGGGTGGGCCAGATGTGATGAGGCTCAGTGACGACAGTCTTGCTAGGCTTCAAGATCATCTTGGTTCGCTCCGGGTTGACATGGAGTGCACGCAAGAGCAAGATCAGACGTGCGAAGCAAGTGTAGGGTGGAACAGTCTTAGTCCAGTCGTCATAGAGATTGTAGAGGTACATCTGGGGACCGGTTGCTCGGGCAACACGGTCACCGAGCTTCTCAATCTTCAAGCAGGCTTGGAATGGTAGTTGAAGCTCGCTGCCCTTGATGACAATATTAGGGAAGTCCACACACTGCATCTCAAGAGGGGGCATCATCTGTTTGCGTGTCACGATAAGCTGCTTAGGCTGTTGTTCAACGGGCAGCGGTCGAATGAGCGCACAGACTTCTTCTGCGGCCTTCCATCGCGCGAGCTGCGAGAGACGCTTCTGACCTGCCCAGACACTGGTATGGATGACCTTCATGAAAAGCTCACCTGACTTGGGATTGAACACAAGCAAGGCACCGTTGACAGGCTTGGTGGTGAGGTTACCTTCATAAGTCTTGTGCACTGTGACTCGGTAGACGTTAGTATCATCGATGAACCAAGTGGTAACATTGGAGAACAACTCACCAAAGTTCTGCGAGGACAAGTAGGGCTCAGTAGGCTCCGAGGAGTAAAGCTGAAGAGCCTTGCGAACGCGCTCACGAAGCACGAAGAGCGCCGGATTGCTCTTCATAATCTTTGCCATGGCCTGCTGAACCAAGGGCTTGCAGCCAGGGAAGTAGTTGCCATAGCCGGAGTAGACGTTATATGCCAAATCCACACCCAAGAGCAGACCCGACGGGGAAGGATACAGACTAAGCGCGTCGGTCGTGTAATCTAGGAACTTACCTCGGACATAGCGATCAATATCGTGCGAGTCATAGTCACCCCAACGCAACTGGATATCAACCCAGTACTTGTTGCTAACGATACCTTGATAGCGATCGTCGCGATCAGTTAGAAGCGAGGGATCTGAAATCTGCCACTTGTTGGCACCGAAAAGAAGGATATCTGCACAAGACGAGTTCATCTTGTACGACTTGCGCGGGTGAATCGATTCCTTTTGGACGGCCTCGATCTCGAGAGCATCGCGCTCTTGATCGAAGACCTGGCACATATCCATGACCAGCGACTCGTGGATCTTCTGCCACAAGTGAGCGCGGAAAATCTGAATCAGAGAGATCTTGAGTGTCGGGAGCTTACCATGCATGAAGATACCAGTTAGGTCAAGTTGAACCTGGAAGCCAACGTAAACATTAGCACGGTTAATTGTTGGGCTCCACCACAAGACGAAACGACGATTAGGAACTTGGTTCAAACCACTGCGCTGAGCGTTGGTTAGCTTCTTGTACTTGAGCTGCTCTTCGAAGGAACTTGCCTTCTCCCAGAACAAACCTTCCCAAGTTGGGAAATATGTTGCTTTGAAAAGAGTGTGCTCCAAAATACCCTCAACACCACCAAGCGCCTGAATCACGTCGGTACGGTAGTTGGCCAAGGACCAGAGCTTACCTTCGTGACGCTCATCGGTCCAGTAGAATGGATTCGGTCGTGAGCGGCTGAACTTGCTCATTTCGTTGCGAACACGCCAACCCTTGTCATAGACCAGGGTTTGTCGATCTCGCGTGAACAAGGTATTAATACGCGGCAAACCTCGGTCCCAGGCATCTTCAAGATCTTCCTGAGACAGTCTTCGGTTTTGCGCCGAGGCCTCCTGGTGCTTCATCGCATACTCGGCCCACACACGCTGTGAATCAGCGAACTCGCTCTCCCATGGTTGTAAGTAACGGTAAAGTGCGGGGATGACTTCGTCCTCGCCGTGACTCATACCGGCACGGAAGTGGCTCGCATCTAAGGTAGTCTCCTTACTCCATCGTCGATCAGACTGAGGGATCAAAACGTGACCCATAGATAGCATTCCTAAACCACCCAATTCCTTCGGTGAATAGAACACTGTGGGCGGGAAACGTGAGGGCATCTTGGAGTTGATGCCGATCTTAATGCGGGTTTGCATTTTGGTTTCACACTTCACCAGCACATCGAGCAACTCTGGTGTGTGTACCACCGCTTCACGATAATACGCCATGAGCGAAAGCAACGCTGTGTTCCACTTCGATGCCAACTTACTGAATGTGGCATTACCGGATGTCATCAACAGATAACGGATGCGGTTGGCGAAGCCCTCGACCTCCTTATCTTCAACGCGAACAAAGGCAGCGGCTGTGCGCTCCATTGTGCTCTTCTTTTGTAAAGACCACACACCATCACGAAGAGTAAATGTCTCAGTCTGCATGCGGTGCTTCGGCACAATACGAACTTCAAAGCCACACAGGTTAAACAACAAGTTGGGATTGTCTTTCGAATAGACCGATACGAACGAGTCGCTCCACTCGAGTGTCGTAATTGACCGAGGAAGACGGTTCTTCATATCCCAGAAAACCGCACGACCGAGATTGACATCGTGTCGGAGTAATCTCATGCGGCAATCGCGTGGCCAACACTTCTTATTGTTGTAACCCACAGCGTTCTCGTTGTTAGGATCAGGGTGCTCGGCAAGGTAGCGCTGGATGAGATCTTTGCACTCTTCTTCGTTGAATCGGAAAACGATGTACACCTGATCCAGGTAGCGCATGTAGATCCGAATGGGATGACTTGTCTCGACATTTACATCACGGAATCGAGCGAACTCGTTGGGCATCTTGGGGGACCCTGCCAATTGGCTAGCACGATTGAGACCGAGCATGAGCAAATCAAGAACAAGGCCGTAGAACTGGATCACGAAAGATGAGAATTGAAGTCCTCGGATCAAACCGTACGCATTGACGTGGGACATATCCTTGTAGCTCAACGTCACGTTATTCTTCGCAGTGATATAGTTAGCCAGAGAAGAGTCCATAATCAGGCACAACAAACGATTCAAAAGAGTAAGATCGACCTTCTCATACATCTTGTCGAATTTCGATTCAAGCAAGACCAAGCACTCGTTGTTTGCTGTAGACCAAACGTCTTCCAAGTTGTTGATTGCTTCGCACAACTTGTAGACCAAAAGCGGGGCGGGCTCAGAATCCGCAGGCTTGATCCATGCAGGGAAGAGCTTACGCTTCGTGCCTTCGTACCACAAGTACTGGTCAAGGTACGCATCGGTAATTTTCTCGAGTGGATCGACTGTGTAGGTGGGGGTAATCTGAGTGAACTCATCAAGGTACATAAGTCCCACTTCCTTGAAAGCGCGCGCCGTCAGCAAGAAACGCTTGATTCGCGTGAGCGTATCGTGTGGATTGTCGAAACCCTGTTCGATCAAGCCGAGTTCCTCGCGTTCTGCTGAATTAAGACGTGCTTGTGAAACATATGGATCTTTCAAACGATCCAAGCAGAGAGTAAGCAGTTTTGTATCGTTCTTGTAGGAAAGCGGTGGGAAGGGAATAGCGGCGAATTGGCGATGCTCCAACCAGTTGACTGTTGTGGTGTAGATAGCAATACCTTCATCTCCGGTCAGGTACGGACCATCCTTGCGATAGTTGGTCTGGCGTTCCTGTTCTGCCTTGAGCGCGAGTCGAGTCAATCGACCCAAATTTTTGCGAGCCACAGTCTTATCAACGGTCGCGCCTCGTCGGATGCGCTCTCGGTTCGCATAAGCTACGCTTGTCCACCAGTCAGCCTTTGCCTTTACGTAGCGCTGAATGATATTTTCGATGGGGGCGGGAAGACCTGGTACCTTCCACGGAACGTTGGCTTTCCAGCACCTCCAGGCCTCGGACAAGTGATCAAGCACGACGCGTGCCTTGGACTGTCGAATCCCCTCGGGCATCTTATCCATGATGTCGTGGAACACCGACATGCGAAGCTCGAGGTCGTATGCGCTCTCAACGCGCTGCTTTGTGATGGTCTTTGCACCTTGCTGCTTGGCGCGTCCCTCGAAGTGACGTGCCAGGAGATTACCTAGCCAACGCTCGAGTAGAGGTGTAATACCTCGAAGGAAGAAGAGCCAAACTCTCCAGCTTGGTGCCCAGATACCAACACCTGGACCCTTGCCCACACCACCAGTGTTGAATCGATAGTAAATCACGTGCTTAATGTCCTTGCACATGCGAATTTGTCGCATGACGCGGTACTTGTATCGGTAAATACCAGTCAGTTGACCGACGTGATTCAGGGCGTACTGGAGCGCATCGGCGAGTTGGAAGGCATCCGCATTGCCCAAGCGATACTGTACATGAAGATCGACAATAATCTTGGTCAAACGGAGAATCTCGCGGCAGAGGTGGAACGCATTGCCGAAGCGAGAGCGCTTACGCTCTTTCGTGGTAAGCGTGCGCGTTGGCTTCAAGTTGAAATTGTAATCCAGGTGCAAGTAAGTCAGGCCCTTGCGATGAATCAACAAGTTCAACATGTTATGACCTTGGCGGCAAACCTGCAAACCCGCTTCTACCCAATCAATTTCTGTGCGATTGAAGAAACGCGTGGCTGCAAAAGTTGCAAAGAGGGATCTCTTGGTAATCGGGACTGGTTTCTTCTTGTGCAATTCGTTCAGCACCCAGCCCTTCAACAGCTTCTGGTATGACACATGGACCTTGAGAGGGTACTTCTGATTAGGGTGTTCCTTGAACCAGGCGTTGATGAGGGGTACGTCCTGAGCGCGTCGCGTCTTGCCGAAGCGAGTATTGAAGGGATGTGGCGCAAAGTAGAGCGTAAGGCCGTTCGCCGTCTGGTCATTTGTCAAAGGCGCTTCATCGAGCAGCGGTGCTACCTCCTCGGGGAGATAGAACTCGTCCTCTTCCAGCTCACGTTGAAGCTCAGCGTCAGCCTGGCGCTCCTTCTCTCTGAAGTCTTCCAAAGTAACGGCGCGACGTTGTCGCGGCTTGGCAAACTTGCTCCCTCGACCTGCCGCAAAAAGTGAGCCAGCCTCCATAGCTCCTTGTGTCTCGGTGTCTTCCTGTGAATCGGCGTACTCTGAAGGAGGAAGCACTCGGGCACGCTTCAACTTCAGCAGAGACGCGACTCTCGAAGTTGAACCAAAACCGGTAGCTTGGAAGCGCTGTCGAGGGAGAATGGGGTTGATGACCTCATCAAAGTAGAATGCAGGCAGATCGGGATCGTCGGACTTGATCAAGTGGGACGCTGGATAATGATATGTCTCCTGTGCGATCTTACGTGGGCGGTTCGCGTACAGGTGTGGGAATGCAATCTTGTACTCTGTGCGAATTGGTCGGCGGATGATGAGCTTGTTGATATCGTTGAACTCGTTCCAATCCTCGTTCTCTTCCACATCTCGGAACAGGGGCTCAAAGCGTGGGCCACCAGGAATCGCTAGGTTCAATGCTTTAGCCGTGAAGAAGCTCTTCTTGGAGAAGAGGTAGTAATAGTTCTTGTCTGAGATATCAGACATCAGGACGGAGCCGATACGATACAGATTGCTCATGATCTCGATTGGTAATCGCCACGTGCGATAGGAGGTACCATTCACAAACTTAGACTTGATAAGGGGCTTAGGATCATAGAACCAATCGAAGATGGCGTCGTCATCCACCTCATCAAGGTCAAGCTGCACAGCCTCCAGCACCACTTCGGCTTCAAGCAGGGTATCACCGTAGTCTGTCGGAGGATCTTCGTCATCGAACGGGGGGAAACGCAGGCGTCGGAAGTGCTCACGATCATGCTTTTCTCTTCGCATCATGATCCACATGGACGCCCACTGCGCAATGTACACGGGCTCGATCACGAGCGGGATCTCGTTCACGAGTGTAATCGAACCTGTTACGTGGTAAAGAACTTTGACATTGCGCAGCTGCTCCCAAGGCATGGGCATATTCTCTAACAGCTTCATAATGGCGTGGGGCAGGTACTTGAGCGAGCCCAGATAGATACGCTTATCATGCTTGAACCTCCGTGTGGACATGTCACCATGGTCTTTGATGATTTTGCGCAGATGCTCTGCCGGCATCTCGTCAGCAGTAATCACACCCGTACCAGAGCTACCCTTTGCACGGGTCTTTTTGACCGTGTAGCGCTGCTTGTTCAGCGCCCGCCACGCCTTGGCCTTCGCCACATACTGTTGGTCGAGCTCGGCAGGATTCGACTGGGTTTTAGTGATAACGTCCGTCATTCTGCGCAGTGAGTGGCCGCCAGAGCGGTTCCTTGTGTCAAGATCTATCCAGCGATGCTACTACCAGGATGATCGCGCGACCTCGCCTACGCGCAAATGAACGAATCGCAACACAATGTCGACTCCGGTCTCCGCACCTGGCGCTTTTTCGCGGATTTTTCTCCCGGGGGCGGCGTCTGTGCGGGGTGTATGGGGAGGAAACAAATACACGTGTGAGTTTCTACGCAAACGCGCAATTATTATGCGCAATGTTGGCAAGCAAGAGGCGGAAAGCTGGTAAATGGAGATACAGAATTCGAATTTGAATCCTGCGTAGGACGTTAGGCCCGGAACTCAAGGTATATCACGGACTATACCAGCCTGCAAATCGGTTCAAGTGATTCAACACACAAGGTAGAATCACATGATATAATCAGATCCGGTGTGTAAGCAGCCCGACGCACAATATCCACGTTCTAGCATCACTCATTCCCTCACTGAGCTTTAATCCCATCCACCCGCCGGCGGCTCAACGTCATTCGAGATGCCTGAACTAAGTAGACGCAAGTGCTCCGTAGAGAGAAGCGATGCGCCCCCGAGGTCACTGGAGGATACTCAGGTCATCAGTCAAACGCCTACCGTATCTCAAGGTAGGCCAAGTAAGCATAGCTCGTGAAGAAGAGGCTGTTGGCTCTATGATGAACAAGGACCTCGAAACGCTGGCCTGGTAGCATGGAATCAGATGGAAGTGCAGATGAAGGGAGAACACAAGACCGCGCAGGCTGTGAGCTCTGAGAACATGCAACACCGCCCAGCCTGCATGACCAGTGACAGAATTGCGTTTCGGTGATCACAGTCAGTTGCAAAGAGCTCATCCATGCATTCATGCGAAGGACTAAATAAGGAATGGAGGGCAAGTGAGACACTATAGTGTACCACTAGGCCTGGGCATCACTAATGTATCATGCCCTATGAAGCCAACCTGCTCTGCACTCAGGAACGCTCTCGTAGAATCCAGCTCAGTAGAGTGAGCACTTCGAACCAGGCCAGGTCGGATGGTCGGAGGCAGGGGTGCTGAAATGGAGAGAAGACTCAAAGCGAGAACCTAATTGGATCAGCGGCTGCAGTCCACCTCATGGTGCGTGTCGTGTAGATCCGGCCCGATCATTGCAAAGATCGTGTTCAGATCTTTAGTCATGCGGCTTATTACCCCGGCCACACGCAATCTCAATCGCGGATTTCGCGGAAAAGCACCTTTGGGCTATCTTCTGAGAGGAGATAGACTCGAATCAGCGCGCGATTTGGGGTTTGGGAGTGGCTTGTGCTGTTGAAACTTGTGCTGAGTCTCCATTGTCTCCCTCTGTGCTCATCCCCGCGGGTTTTCTCCCGATCTGCGTCACGTCTAGGTGCCATATAGTCGCTGAGAGAACATGTCAAACGCGAACTGTAAGTACACACTGAACTGAGCCGAGTTGGTCGCACACGAGAGATTGCATCGGCAAGATCTAGTAGGCATATGATGCAGTCAACATATCCTAGCCTGCGTTGGCGTTACCATCCCACCATCAGTGCAAACGCTGGTCAAGGCACTCGAACTTTATGCACCTTACCATGACCTTCACTCGTGTCTTTCATCTGCTCTCTAGACTCTCTGACAACTTTCGCCTCATCGGGTAACCTTACACAGGTCGATCACGCCAATGTTGCGGTATCGAATGGTATGACCTCTCTCGGCATCAAGGCCACCAACGGTGTGGTGATTGCAACCAAGAAGGCGGCACCTTCCATTCTTGTCGACGAAACTTCCACATCAAAGATCGCCCTTGCGTCCAAGTCCATCGGTATGACTTACGCAGGTGTCGGCCCTGACTTCCGCGTGCTGTGTGACAAGGGTCGCAAGGAGGTACAGAAGTACTGGCTTGAGTACAAGGACCAGATGCCTGTGTCTCAGTTCGTCCGCGAACTCGCTCAGGTTGCTCAGGAATATACACAATCAGGTGGTGTGCGTCCCTTTGGTTGCGCACTGCTCGTGGCTGGTTACGACGACCAGGGCCCCCAGTTGTACCAAGTTGACCCCTCGGGAAGCTATTGGGCTTGGCGAGCAAGTGCCATTGGTCGTAACGACAAGAGCGCACGCAGCTTCCTCGAGAAGCGCTACGACCCCAAGATGGAAATCGAAGACGCCATTCACACCGCGATTCTTACCCTGAAGGAGGACTTCGAGGGCGCTATGAGCGAAAGCACGATTGAGGTCGGTGTCATCCGCGCGGATCGTGAGTTCAAGGTCCTGACTCCTCAGGAGGTTGCCAACTACATCTCTGAGGCTCAGTAAGTAGGTTGGCAGGGTGAGTAGAGTAATGGCATTATATGACGAATATGTGTATCAATACTCAGTATATAGTTCAATAGCATATACTAAATCATAAAATAATGTCTTCATGTATGTCTCGATTCATCTTGATGCTCGATGCACTGACTTTACTGACTTTGACCAGTCCAATTTCAAATCCGAACCGAAGATTTGACGCGGACCACAATTCGAGTTACTGAAAAAAGTACTCAGTTTGGAGGCGTGTAACTCGACGTGCGCACGTGCCCTGGCGCATCCACTACTAGGAAAATATGAAGTAGTCTTGTGGCATTTATAATATTGTACACAAGACGCAAGCTCCATGCCGGATGTCTCCAGATTTCATGTGGTGTCATTTAAACCACGTACGAACCTCCTTATTTAGACTCCAATTACTCCGACAATCCACGTGCCAGGGCAACGTGCAGCTTCTACCGCGCCGGATACCCTCCTCGGCAACATGTTTCTTCATCACCAAACGCTTGCGACAAGGTCTCAAAGCTTCACGGCAAAGATACGCCCATACCTGAGAAACTTACAACTGAGCCCGAAACAGTCGCTGGATAAGGAACATCCGCTTCGAAGATCCAGCTCAGTATCTCATGCAGAAAATGATGATCTCTTCCTTGATGACGATGATGAGCTTGTGGGCTCTGCTACACCCCCCATTACGCCTATGATCCGCTCGTCCAAGCATCTGTTCCGCGTAATCGAGAAAGCTGGACCCTCCGCTTCGTCATCGTGTTCGTCAACACGATCCAGATCACCCTCAATTACCCGGGCGGCTGTTTCCGCGTGTGGGCGCAATGAAGAGCAGGGGCTAGCGAGCCCTGCGTTCCTGCAGCAAGGACTCGTTGTTGATGACTTCGGGGCCTCTTTTGACGAAGACGAAGACGAGGACGATGAGAAATGCTGGATGCCAGTAGAACCCCCTCGCTTAATACGCGAGAACACATACTCAACTTTCTTTCGCATGCATTCGAGATCATCAATGTCCAGTCACTCTCAACTCAGCTCTTCGAGGTTACAGTCCCTTCAGACGAGCGAGTCGTCTCACCCAAGTCTAGATAATGCGCCTCCGGCAAATGTCGCCGAAATGAAGTGTGTGAGTGGAGAGTTAAAGAGCGCCCATGTCCCACTCATCCACATAGGTCATGATTATGACGGTGACTATGACTTCAGTACGCTCCAATTTTCATCTAGGAGCACTTTACAGGCCGCGTCAGAGCAGATCTACTCCTTCCGACTCGAAGAAATCGACGAGACGATAGAGACAATCGAAAGCGCGTGTGGGCCACAGGCACCACGTCATCAGGTCATGGAAAGACCACTTATCGAGGATGAAGACGAGCCAGATGAGACGAAGAGCCAGCCCGGAGCGCAATTCTCAGTCAATCGCGATGAGCTCCCTCGAGGCTAGGGTGTTATAACAGCATATTCAATGCTCCTCAGTTTTAATCAATTATCCTCACTGATTACTGTCCACTCCAATCGGCACCATTTATCGTCAATCCCCAATGCTACCTGCCGATGACTCATGCCTGTCTCCAATGCTGCCAGTGCTTTCACTCTGAGCAGTACGGTAACGTATAGTACCCGTAAAGACAAACTCAAATCGACCTCGGATTGCTTCAGCCACCGTCGCCGCCAATACATTAAGCTTAGCCTGTTGACTTAAGGTTCCGCTCCCCAATTAACCGCGATCATGCCCTACTATCTCATCGAGGTTGCCTAGTCTGTCACTCAAGGGTTGAGTTAATTTCGCATGGAAGTATGAGGGCAGCGACAATGTGAAGAGGAATTTTATTTAGACCCATGATACACCACACCATGATTATGTTGCAGCTATTGTATGCATGGCGAAACTCATTCGCACACTACATATTCTGACGCCCCCCACCCCAACCGAGTGAAAAGTTCGGAATTCAGAAGTGAAAAGTCAGTGAGGAAACAGTCATTGAACAGGTGTGGAAAGGCGCCGCCACAGCCATACGGCATGTGGAATTATGCGCAGACGCTACGATATATATGTGCCTGGCTCGTGGTGTATAATTACTGGGATGCCAATCGCTGCCACGCAGGCTACCAGTTAAATTTCAATTCATGCAAGTCGTGGGTAACCCGCTCGACTTCACCTTGCTCATTGTTCGCGCCCACACCCGACCCGCGAGTGTAGCAGAAACCCCAACGAATGAACCCAGAGAACGAAGTAAAACGCACTCGCCTCGCGGAAGGCACCACGCAGCCAGCCCAGTCCTCCACCGAGACCATGCGCGCCGTGACCTATCAGGGTAAGAAGAGCGTCAAGGTGAGTGAGGTACCCAAGCCACTGATCACTCACCCGAAGGATGTCATTGTCAAGGTGACTGCATGCACAATTTGTTCGGGATCCGACTCGCATATCTACTGCGGTGAGATACAACCTACTGAGAAGGGCTCTATTTTGGGCCATGAGGGATGTGGAGTCATCACGGAGGTGGGTCAAGATGTGAAGAAGTTTAAAGTCGGAGACCGCGTTGTGATAGCGTTTGATATTGCCTGCGGTGAGTGTGAGTACTGCAAACGCGGCGAGTTCACAGGATGCGACATGACAAACGATTCGCAGGAAATGAAAGACATGTATGGTCACGCCCACTGTGCTATCTTCGGATACAGCAAACTGCTTGGCAGTGTTCCAGGTTCGCAGGCGCAGTATGTACGTGTGCCAATCGCGGACGTCAACTGTTATCCAATCCCGGATGACGTTCCAGACGAAAAGGCGCTCTACTTGTCTGATGTTCTTTGCACGTCACTCCATGCCGCTGAGATGGGTGAGGTTGGCCCAGGAGACACAGTGGCAATTTGGGGCCTCGGACCAATCGGTCTTTATACCGCTCGCTGGTGCCAGATCAAAGGCGCCACGAGAATCATCGGCATCGACTCCGTGAAGGAGCGCCTGCAACTCGCTGCGCATAAGTTTGGCATCGAAGTCCTCGATCGATCCAACATGTCCAAGGATGAGGTGATTAAAGAACTGCAGAGACGATGCCCTCGTGGGTTTGATGTCTGTATTGAGGCGGCGGGCTTCCGCTTCTCTGAAACGCTCAAGTCAAAGATTGAACGTGCAATTGGCCTGCAGACAGATACCGCTGACATTCTTACCGAGATTTTCACGGTGGTCCGCAAATTTGGTCGTGTCTCGATCATTGGTGATTACATCGGTTTTGCAAATCACTTCCCCATCGGCTACATTATGATGAAGCACTTGACTTTGAGATCAGGCCAATGCCCCTGCCAGAAGTATTTCAAAACCGTGATGGACCATGTCCGTGATGGATCTGTTGATCCTACTTGGATGATTACTCACAAAATTACGCTTGATGAAGTACCAGATGCATACGATAAGCTTCACCAGCAGAAAGATGGCTACATTAAAGTCCTTATTAAGCCCTGAAGGCTGGTCCTTCATGGAGCATGTTGCACGACACTCGAATCGCGTCTTTGGTCCCCTAATCTCTCGGAAGCACTTTAGCCATACGAGCGGTCGCAGTGACCAGCGAAAGCTTGAGATGTTCGTTTGCTTGTCGTTTGCTTGATTGTTTAATTGGTTGCTTACTCATCCTATGCCTCATTCCTTTGCTTCACAGCCGCAAAACCTGAAGCTATACCTGTTTATTTGCGCCGGCGTCACCAGTTGCAGGAGGTTTCTCATCACCTTCCTGGACATCAGTTAATAAATTCTACTTGACAACTTTCAGAGATTCCTGCGTATGCTTGCGAATGCGCACATCTACGAGAGATCTCGGAGTAATAATATACAGGAAGGTACGCAATGGTGTCAGTTGCGGTATTTCCAGCGAACACACGGGAATGGTCACTGCCACCGTCGCCGACATGGACCCTGCCATGGATTTGGTGGATTTGGTGGTTTTGGCGGATTTGTTCCTGCAGGACCCTTCGGTTTTGCTCCGGCCGGTCCTTTCGGTGGACCTTTCCCAGGTCCTCACCCCTGGTTCCGCCGACCCTTTGGTGAATCTGAGTCTTCGTCTGAGTCTGAGACCTCCTCGTCTGAGGAGGGTGAGCCTGCCTCTGCATCTGAGGCAGAGGCTGAGAAGACTTGTGGTGGCCGACGTCGCTGCCACAAGCGTCGCCATGGTTGCCATGGAATCCTCCGTCGCATGCGCCGCCGCATGATGCTTCGTCGTCTTTTCCGTCTTTGGCTTCGTCGCAAGTTCCGCGAGGCACGCGCACAAGCCGCAGCTGAGGAACAACAAAACACAGATGCCTCTGCTGCCAAGGACCCTCGTGAACTTCGTCGCGAGCGCCGTGAGCGTCGCCGCCGCTTCTTCAAGCAGCTCTTTGAAGAGCTCAAGAGCGAAGTCAAGACTGACGACGAGACCTCTTCCACCGAATCCTCTTCTACCGAGAGCGATGCTGAAGGACTCTGGGGTCGACGATGCGGCCGACACCACGGCTGCGGCGGTCGCCGTCACTGGATGAAGCGCTGGCTTGAGATGAAGAAGGCAAAGGAAGCAGCTCAGGATGCAGAGACCTCCGGAGAGGCTGCAGCCACCAGCGCTACTGCAGCTGCGCCTGAGACTGTTGACGAGCACGGCCGACGATGCGGCCGTGGCCGACACGGTCGTTGCGGTGGTTGGAAGAGATTCATCGCCGCTCAGCAACCCGAATCGGGTGAGGAGAGCACCTGTGAGCGTCGCAGACACCGCTTCCGCGGTCACTTCCCCTTTGGCGGTCCATTCTCACACTGGCCATGGGGTATGGGTCCTGTGATGCCCTACGGTCATCCTGCTTGGCACCGCCCTGATTTTGATGGCTTCACGTCTGATTCTGAATCGAGCGAAGAGGAGCCGACGGTGACCTCTACGACTGCTGCTCCAGAGAGTCGCCGTAACCGCGAGTAAGTTCATGGATTGTTGATGTATCCACATCCCCTCGAGAAGAAAAGAATTCGGCTCTTTGTTTCTTTGACAACTTTTCCGGTGTCAGTCCTTCTGAATTGGAGTTCCCGTATTCATTGAAACGAGAATGGATATCGAGATTGAACACAACAAAAGGAAAATGATCCCGGATAAGAGAAAAGAGCGACTCGAGAGAGATTGATGGACAGGATAGCATATCGCAATCATCTCATGCTTACTCGAGAAGACGGTGTGCCATCCTCTCGCACAACACAATGTTCTGATTATTGATCTTGCATAACCCTCTTGATTATCATTGTTTTTAACTACTACAGTCTTCGTAGTATTCTTCTAGTTTCAATAGACTCTCTTCATTTCTTTGCTTGCGCAAGGAAGTGAGAGATGATGGGATCGCTGGGTTTCAGCAGTCCTTCTCTCCACCTCCTTGCAAGCCAGTGCAAATGACACGGCAGCAAGTACCTTGCGATCGACAAGATTGTCGCAAGTGGATTTTCCCTTCTAAAGCATGGTCTTCAACTTGGAATGACTAACAACTTGAAATGACTAACGAGGAAGAACTCATGCGAGGAGCACTAAGCGGGATCGATAGCTCTGAGACTTAGGACAACCTCGCGTCAGAGGTGGAAGAATACTATCTAGCGGACTGCGATAGCGAGTCAGTCTAGTCCTGCCTCCATCACAAGGGCACAAATGACTATCCGCGAATAAATCAAGACAGTACTGAAATCGACACAGTCGTGAAGAGAGTGTATTATTATACCAAGGGAGGAAAAGGGGGCGTGATTAATAGAGTGATAAATCTTAGTTACATAGTGAACAGAAGTAGAGTCGATCGGTGTGTAGGAGCGATTACTGCTGGTTGGGAGCCGTCGTCGTCGATGCCGCAGCAGCCGCCGCTGCTCCTGTATCTTGGCTTGATCCTGCACGTGCTGCCTCTAGCCGCTCAAGATATGCGGCAATCTTGGAATCCGACTTAGCAAAGATGAATGGATTGTCGAGCTTGCTGTACTTGAGGGGCACAGCCATGTACTTTTCGTTGCGCTTCTCGAGCGCGATCTTACCATCGCGGTTGTAGCGGAGGAACGATGGCTGCGCGCTCTGCAGAGTGCGAGCGTTCTGTGATGTGCTGGGAGCCATCTTCGCGAGCTCCTCCAGCTTAGCAGGATCGTCAGGGAGAGGCTGGCCATCGGGCAAGGGGACGAAGCCCTTTTCAACGGCATAAACGAAATCGGTGGTGCGGGCAGGACGAAGCTCGTCGGGGCGATCTACGAGCTCGATGTATGCCATGATTGCGCCATCACCAACGCGCTGGCGTGTGCGAACGACACGAGTGTAGCCACCAGGTCGGAACTTGTATCGATCGGCTAATGTAGCAAAGAGCTTGTGTGTGACGTCGCTTTCCTGGATATAGCTTGCGGCAGTTTGATATGATTGTACGGTGTTCTTCTTGCCCAGCGTGATGACCCAATCGGCAATACGTTGCAGTGCCTTGGCCTTGGTGAAGGTGGTTTGGATTCGCTCGTGTTTCAGGAGCGAAGTGACTTGGTTGCTGGATTATCAAGTCGCGTCCCGGTGCAATGTGAGAAGATGGGTGGGCGAACGTGGATTCACAAGCGTCGTGACAATCGAGTGGTGCATTATCACGAGTCATATCGTGCCACAGTAGCGCAGCGTAGTGTCAGATTGGAGTAACAGTAGGTTGGCCGGAGTCAGAGGGGAGGCGGATCCAAGTGCAAGAGTGGGGAGGAGAAGGAACAGAGTCAAGAAGTGAGTATCCGAGGGTATGACGATGACGTCAATGCATCTAAAGCCCATCAGCACACGCCGGGCCGTCTCCGCGCTAGGTTTTCCCCTGCCCAGGTGAGAAACCCCAAACTGCGAGGGGGTGTAAAACCTCTCCGAAGAGAAGCATTGATGTCAAACCTGGGGGAAGAAGCGGCGCAGTCAGTAGCTATGCAAGTGGCTAACCAAACGCGGGTGGATATGCGGTCGGTTCAAGCCCATGCTCATGCAAAAGGACGTACCGAAAGAGGGCGCGTCGGTGTGCCGAGTCGCGTCCCAGTTTGACCAGGTTAATACCATGCTTGGGTGGCATGTTGACCAAGTCGTCTAGTGATTTGGGTAGGTACGGGAGTTAAGAATAGATTGCGTGAGTCTATAGTGCTATGCACCCAATCAATCCCGAGAAATTAGCGCGTTTTTATCACCTTTTCCGAGCATTTTTTCCGTTCCTCCTGCTGGTCTCACGGGCCATTCCCGCACCCCCCGTCGCGGATCCGGGCCAGGACGGCTGGACTCGCCCGCCCCCTCGAGAATTTTTATAACCGCATCCGGCTAAAAGGCTACCAGTCAAAAAATTTTTTCGAGCTTCTCACTTTTGGACACTGCAATGAGCTGGGCAAAGGGTGTTTGGGAATGGGTGATATGATAATATCTCGACATATCGTTGAGAACATGTGCTTGGCAGTCCGCGTTAGACTAATTTCAGGTTTTGTTTCACATCCAACATCCATCCAATGCCACCGTATGCACGTGTAGTTGTCATCACAATCATCGTAAGCGGCGCGCCTCACCCGCAACTCTCTGCCTAACACCGGATTTGAGGACAGATTTGTATGCGTGTGGCGCCACACTCTCCAACCCCCCGGGCACACTCGGCCTCTCGCGCGCGGCGCCAGCAAAACCCGGGCGAGTCTGTGGTCTGCGCGCTGAAAAATTCAAACTGGCCTCCAAGGCTGCCAACGGCTGAGCCGTCCACACTCGGGGGTGACGGAATACTCGAATAAAGTCAAAAAGTGCAAGGTATTTGGACTCGTTTTTGGTACCAAGATGATGCCAGGAGGTCAACAAGTGCCCATGCTTGTGATGAGTACGTAATTTTATTACAATTTCATGATTTATATTCGTGATATACCGATTGCATAGTCGTTATTTTAGCTGTATTTCTTTCCTTTTTGAACTGCAACTCCTGTCCGTTTGAATTCCCGCACGCTTTCGGCTTCGTTTTCCTGGCCTATCCGCCCGCGCCCACGCGACATAATCTGCTATAAGGCGTGCCTCAGCGAGCCTCGGGGTTATGACCGGGTGGCACGTCGCGGATGCGCGTGTGCGCAGAGCTAGGCGCGAAAAAGAGGGACGGAAATTTGAATTTGAAGCAGGGGAGTGAGCAAGTGTAAAGTGCTTGTATATGTCGTATGAGCGAATCTAACACTAGGATCTAATGTGAATTCAATCCTATCCAGACACAAAAACTCAACGCGAGCATGGACGTAAGGCACAACTTAGCAACATCGCTGCGGCACGCGCCGTTGCGGATATCATTCGAACCACTCTGGGACCCCGTGCGATGCTGAAGATGATCTTGGATCCCGTGGGTGGTATTAACCTCACGAACGACGGTAATGCTATTCTGCGTGAAGTCGATGTGTCACATCCTGCCGCTAAGAACATGATTGAGTTGTCACGCACGCAGGATGAGGAGGTGGGAGATGGTACTACTTCCGTCATCATCCTTGCTGCTGAGTTCCTCAAGACGGCAGAACCCTTCCTCTTGAAGAACATGCACCCTCGCATCCTGTGCGCTGCCTACATGCGTGCACTTGAAGATGCTCTCCGTGTCATTGACCAGAACGCTATCGTTCTCGACACCAGCAACCGCCCGCTGATGCTCAAGATTCTCAACTCCACACTTGGCACTAAGTTCACCGCACGCTATGGTGACTTGATCGGTAACCTCGCGCTCGACGCTGTTGAGTGCGTTCGTACTCAGCTTGAGAACGGCACCTGGGAGATCGACATTAAGCGGTATGCACGTGTCGAGAAGATCCCCGGTGGTTACCTCGAGGAGTGCAAGGTGCTCGATGGTATTATGCTCAACAAGGATGTCATTGACCCTACCATGCGCCGACGCATCGAGAACCCCCGCATCATTCTGCTCGACTGCAACCTCGAGTACAAGAAGGCTGAGTCGATGATGAATATCGAGATCACAAACGATAGTGACTTCGAGGCTATTCTCAAGCAGGAGGAGGACTACATCGAGGAGCTCTGCAACGCCTTGATTGCATTCAAGCCCGACCTCGTTATCACGGAGAAGGGTGTCTCCGATCTCGCCGCACACTACCTTTCCAAGGCCGGTGTCTCGGTCATCCGCCGCCTCCGCAAGACGGACAACAACCGTATCGCTCGCGCAGTAGGTGCTACGATTGTGAACGATCCTCGCGATCTCCGTGAGGAGGACGTTGGTACCGGCTGCGGTCTCTTCGAGGTCAAGAAGCTCGGTGATGAGTACTTCATGTATCTTGTCAAGTGCAAGAACCCCAAGGCCTGCACAATTCTCCTTCGAGGTGCATCCAAGGATGTCCTCCAGGAGATCGACCGCAACCTCCAGGACGCCATGGCTGTTGCACGCAACATCTTCACCGACCCGCGTGTCCTCCCTGGTGGTGGTGCCACTGAGATGGCTATTTCGTGCGCACTGAACCGTAACTCTGCTCATGTCAATGGTGTTCAGCAGGAGCCCTACCGCGCACTCGCAGCGGCATTCGAGGCTATTCCTCGCACCTTGTCCGAGAACTGCGGTGCTCAGACCATCCGATTGATCACGCAGCTCCGTGCACTCCACACTGCACCCGAAGATGCTAAGACCGATGACACAAAGGAATACGGCTTCACTTGGGGCGTTGATGGTATTAATGGTACTGTTCTGGACATGAAGGAAGCACAGATCTGGGATCCTTACTTGGTCAAGGCCCAGACCTACAAGACTGCCATTGAGGCTGCTTGCATGCTCCTTCGTATTGATGCTATTGTCAGTGGTATGCGCTCGGAGGCTACCAAGAGGGAGGAAGCCAAGGCCCATGACGACGAAGATGAGGAAACCTTCGGTGATGCTCGTGACGGTTAAATGTTGCAGTAGTTAGACTAGCGCGAAAGAACAAACACGCAAACAGCTTTGTACAAAGGTTTTTCGCTAATCTTTATGGTAATTTTTCCTCGTATCTATTATTCTGAACTAGTCTGTACCACACGATTTAGCATTCCGTCATGATGTACCGCGCCAGGCCTATGCGACCCCCCGAAGAGAGTGGTCGAAGGATTGCAACAGTCTTGACCCACTAACGTCATTCCGAATTCACCTCCATGTGGAGCGACACGAATAGAAACTCCCGCTTTGGTCTTTTCGTCAGCTAAAATAAGAAATACACATGCAAATCTTAGGCAACCCTTAGAAATTACGAGGAATGGGATACCGATCACGTTCTTTTCGAGCTTTGAAAATAGCAAAATATTTCTGACAGGTGGGAGTTCAACGCAGGAAAACGGCGCAAGTAGTACGGTTTTCTCTTTAACCCGATCCAAGTATGGAGTGTAACGTTTATTGCTACAATTTGGTGAAACAGTGCGGATTGTCAAGTGGTTATAACAGGACCCCCGTTAAGGATTCGCAAGCAAATAGCGAATGCGTGCTACGATACCAACCGTTTCCATGATCGTGCTCGTTTCGTATTCTCGCGTTTCGATCTCGCCACCCTCGGTCTCGGGATGGAACGTAATCTGGAAGGCGTTCAAGCGGTGAGGTAGTAGCGAACATGTCATGATCGATTTCAAGGACCTACTCTCGCGCGCGACAGAGTTGAAGAGCAACGATTTTGTCTTATTGACCTCTTCTTTGTTGTGCGTTCGGTTGTATAAGTTGGTGCGATCGATACCCATCCAACGTGGCTGGCGGCGTCCTTTGGCGTTCGTCTTAATAACCTTGAACTCAACATACGCGTATGCTTGCGCTGGGGTCAACGTGAGATAAATCGTTGCTACGAGTTCTTCGAGGGCGTCCAATACAAACAACGGAAGCGCAGCGGGCGCAGCACTATCATCTCGTTCAACGGGTTTGATTTGCTCGAGGTGCTGCTTGAGTTGCTTTTGCTGCATCTGCAGGATCGCCGCGGCCGCATTCGATATCGACCCCTCAGCCATATGAGATGTAACTGAGAGGCCTGCTTCGTCATTTTCAGAGTTACCGGAGCTCTGGGTACCTTGAATTGCGATTTGAGGTGTGCCCAATGGGACCGTATCTAGTAAACCAGCCAAGTGAAGCTTAGTCGAGATTTTCATGAGCAATTGGTAGAGCTTGAGTTCTTGCTCTCCGGTTGGTGGTGGGACGGAGGAATCTGTGGCGGTGACGTTTGGAATTGCCAGTGCCGCATTGGAAGCAACCTCGCCAGGAGTCTCAGACGCAGCGAGGGAATTTCCATTTGCAGTCAAAGTCTTCCTTTCCCCGGAAGCGGCGTGGCGTAGAGTAGATGCCAATCCGTGACTGGTACCAAGGGTATGGGACCCCGAAAGATAGGTCGACTGGTTCGGGATGCTAGACGACAGTACTGAGCTGTCACGTATAACTCGTGCCAATTCCAGCGACGCTCTGTTCGCAGGCGTAGCCCTCTTCAAGAACGTGATTGGATCGAATAGCTCTCCTGCAGCAAAGCCACTTATAGCGAGACCTGGAGCTGCACTCATGGGGTTAGCAATGGTCGACGATGCGTGGTCACCCTGGATCGCTCCAACGCTCACAGGGTTTGCCGCTTGCAGATTGATACTAGGAGGGTTTGCTCTAGTTGATGGTTCTCCTTTCGGCGAGAGAAGGGGTTGCGGCTGACTTAGCTTTCTCGCTTCGGAGGCAGATGGGGCAAACACTGAGCCAGAACTGTGTGCTCGCATAATGGGTGTGTTAACTGAGTTCCCTGGTGCATTCCCAAGACCAAGCGGAGCCAGGCTGCACAATTCTGCGGTGACCGTCGTAGCGATATGGTCTAGCACTGGATTGTGACCACCTTCTAGCTCTTTGCGGACTAGTCGAACACTTGTGATAGATTGGATCGTGACAAGATCGGCCGCAACACAGAACAAGTCAATTAAGATCTGCGGCTCATCCAATTCTCTCAATGCCAAGAAACAACAATTGGCGGGAGATAGAGAGTCATCACCAATTCGCAGCTTTCGAGCCACCAGGGGAAGCAAATCCACCAACTTCGTTGTCATGTTCGTGATGGGAAGCGTGAATGTATCACCCCGATCCTCTACCACAACTTTGATTGCAATCAAGGGGCTTGAAACGGCAGGCGCTGGCAGTGACACATTCGATAGCGAATTGTTTGTTTTCGCAGGCATCGCTGACGGCGAATTGAGAGCAGGCGAAGCGGGCTTCTGGATGTTCGGCGCACTCAAGGGCGGGATAGCTAAGCTAAGATGTGAAGTGGGTGCGGTAGTAGGTGAATCATCAAAATTGATACCAGCAGCAGCTGCAGCGGCCGCGGCAGCGGCGGCAGCCGCAGCTCCAGCATTGGCATTTAGGATGCTGGACCGAGTGATGGCTGGGGTAAACGTAGAGCCCCGAGCATGAGCTGCCCGAACACGCTTACGCCATTCTGATGAAAGTACAAGTGCAACGCGCGTCACTCCAAGTGATGCAACCTTGGCATGAGGTTCAAGGGGGAGAAGGTCATAATCCACTTTGGGCATCTTGTTGCTATTCTGCTGACCAGAACCACGTCCACCGAATCGCCTTCGTTGTAGTGCTGCCACAGCCTCTTCATCGTTGATATCGATGTCCTCCACTTCCTCGTTAACCGCCGACTCAGGCTCTCCAACATTCCGAGTAGTAGAGGGAATAGAACTTGCACCATGGAAAGTACCAATACTGATACTTCTGGCTGATGCGGGCATGCGGAAATCACTATCAGCGCTAAATTTTTCATTGTCGCTATCGACGACAAGCCCGAGATCCTCCGCATCATCGTCGTCGGAATCTCCAAATTCATCCAGAAGTCGCATCTCATATGCCGCTTCATTCACAACTTCCAATCTCGGTTCCACCCCGCATTCAGTGTAACTTGAAATGGCGGCACGGATAACATCTACAACCAACATATCCCCTGTGACCTCAAGCACCAGCGGGTTTGTAGGCACAGGCAAATACACAGTAAGGTTGATCGTCTTACCACGAGTGGCCTCCCCTGGTGATCGGGGGTTTCCAAGAGGAGCCTGCGTGGGTTGAGGCGGCGCACCCTGACGACCCAAATTCGGGTTGTTAAGCCGCGCAAGCTCAGCCAGCGAGATGACAGGCTTAGCAACCGCAGAGGCGATCACACTCGCAGCCGAATCAGTCGCAGGTTTCATTGCAGCAGAAACCACGGCCGCTGCAGCCGACGCGACGCCAGCCTCTCTCTGCCGCGATTTCAGGAGTTCATTCGCCAGGGACGAAACTTGGCTCATTTCGTTCTTGGGTCGAATCAAGCCAGATTTCCTCAATGCTTCGCCTAGCTTGCTGACGGTGGAGACTCCCTGTGATGAACCGTTTGATCTGATAGGAGATGCAGTTAAGCTGGGGCCCATACTTTGGGAGGGTCCTTTCTTGGAAGACGCGGCAGCGGCAGCAGCAGCAGCAGCAGCCGCAGCAGCGGCGGCCGCGCGGATTTCTTCGAGAGGTACTTCTTCGAATAGAGGCTTGTCACTTGATGAGTCTTCATTCCCAAGTTGTGTGTTGATGGGACGAGCCTGATTTCCAGGGTTGGCTCTTCCCGGAAACTTACTAGAGTCGTCAAAGTCAACGTCGGAGAGCTCTTCGATCTGCATCTCTTCTACAACGGGCGCTCCCTCGGCTGGATGGAACGGCGGTTCTGCGCTGACAGGCTTACTTCCCCTCCGCTGTGTAGCCTTTGGAGCGACGTTGTTCTTCCTCATCAGCTCCTCTCCTTCGTCAGAACTTATGTCGAAGGAAGGCTTGCGAGCCTCGACGAGTTCAATCCTGTCAATGATTCGGATGTCCTTTTCGAGGCCTACGGTCTCTTGCACATTCGGCTTTTCGGAGTTAAAGACCTGCATGACAGTGTAGCTCGTGGATTTGGTGCCTGATCGCGCCCTGTAGTCCCGCACGTAAGATGCTTCATCTTCTGAGGACAGGTCAAATGGTAGCTTCACATCTGAGACGGTTTCAATCTCAATGGGCGTTGTGGAGATGTGTGTCGGGCCAGTGACCGGACTCTTGACGGAGGAAACTTTCATATTTGCACTCGCATTCGTGTTCACAGTAGAGCTTCTGCCGGGAAGTGTCGTTGCATCTACGATCGATGCCTTTCGCATCATCTCCGGCTTCATGATCGACGCAACGATACTCATTCGTTGTGCAGGACTCGTTGCATTCTGCAATGCTGCGATATCTTCGACGACCATCGTTTCAGGGGCGCCTGGAGTGACACTCGTTCCAGAACCTCCGCCTTTTGCCTTTTTATCGGGCCCGTCTTCTTCGCTTTCACTTTCAACCTCATCATTATCAATGCTTTCGTTGGCGACTGTGTTCAGGAATTCAGACACCGCTAATTCTTCATCTTCTCCAGCTTGAACAGCTCCGGAGGTTCGTACCAAACCATCAGTCGGCATAACCACCACCGTTGCCCCTTGGACATCAAACCCGTCTTCGTCCTCCTCCACCTCCTCCCCTTCTTCAATTACAGGCTCCGGACGCGTTGGCGGACCGATGGATTTGATACGAGCAGGCGGCGGAGCCTTTGTGGCACTTTCCAAATCTCCCAATCTGTCCTCCTCGTCATCGGCAAGATAAGCTTGATCGGCAAAAGTACGTCCCAATGGTGTGGGAGAGGTCGACCGTCGGAAGCTGAGCGAACCACTCAGTAGGACCACAGCGGCTTCATTGGCTGCGTCGACAGCTACCACCCGTGCCTTCTCGGGATCTACACGGGTGGACCGATCAAAAATCTCGCGAGAAATGCGACGACTGTTTGCAAACGGCCGGTCGTACCGCTGCAAGTCTTCCCATTCGGCCTCGGACATGATGACTGCATTCCCGACTGGATCAGTAGCCTGATTGTCTTTGGATGAGCCTTTGTCAGTTTCAAAGGAGGTACCCGACTTAGTTCGGGATGGTTCTTCCACATTACCCTCCAATAGCACTGGAGTACCCTTTGCAGCACTTCGTACATACGCCGCGAGTTCCTGCAACCGTCGCTTTGATGTAGTGGGTGAGTCTTCCTCCCAATCGCATGTAGCCATTATATCAATTACGGCCTCCTCGCTCAGACCAACCGCCTCAGCAGCGGCCTCCATCGCCTCGAGGCTTGACAGAACATCCTTGTGGCTCAGGCGCAGCGCTTGCTTGGCTGCTTCCACGGCCTCGGCCTCGTCTACGTCGGGGACGTCGACTGGCACATGCTCTGTGGCCTTCAGTGATATCTGTTTAGATGGGAGTAGGGGGCATTCAGAACGTGAGTGTGATAAATACAAATTGGTAGCAACTCTGGCTAGTCCACGAATTCTACTCAAACAACATGGTGACAGAACGAAACCCCAGTGACGTACCATCTTGACCACCTAGGGCGTGGCAACGCGTTGAGCGTCAGGAATCACGGCGCAGCGCAGTACGCAGGGCGTGGTCGGCTACGCTTAATGCACTGGTAAGAGCCACTCTGTGGGTGTAGGGGATGGAGGAAGCGTGGAGAAATGAGCTTGAGGAAGATTTCACGCTCGAGGATGATTGGAATTTGCTTGCTTTTGGAGGTGTCTGAGGTATTAAAAGGCACTTATGTCAGGCCCAATCGCTGTGTTTAACTTGTTTGCATGTGTTCTAATAATTTTTCTGCATAGCTAAGCCCTCAGAGCGCTATTTCATCGGGTTTGTACTTGTGTAGAATCAGTTTTCAATGATTCGTGAAGCGTTGTTTCTGCCCAGTGTGGCGTTCCGAAAGTGTGACCTGTCGATATATCTCGATGTTTCAATCAAGTACACTTAGTTACACTAGCATTTTCGCTCATTCAGTCTACAAAATCAACCCCGGAATTCCTTTACTTTAGCCCTACCTCCGTGCCGGTCGCTGGTTCGCGAGTTTTACGAGGGAAGGCGGGCTGCACGTGCTCTCACGCGAGGCCACGATCCGACCATGCTCAACTCAGCGTCATCTGGCCACAGCATGGGCCGCGATGATGATCGGTTCAGTGTCTTCTCTCGCATGTACGAGGGTGGAGGCGTGAGCACCACCGCTTTTGACAACCTAACGCAGCTCGCGGCGAAGGTATGCCAGACCGAGATGGCGGTTGTGTCGCTGGTTGACCGAAATAGCCACAATCACCCGTCCTTAAACTTGGTTTCAAAACATCGATCTGGTCCAGATCCATTTTCCAATGCCATTCTTGGTGCACTGGAGACCAATGCGAGCGGTACCGGTGCTGAATCGGGGTGCCAGCCGCGCGGTGCGGCCAGCTTGGGCACCGACGAGGTAATTGTCGTTGAAGACACCACGCAAGATCCTCGGTTCAGCAGCCATCCGCTTGTGACAGGATATCCGAATGTACGCTTCTATGCGGGTGCGCCCATTGTCTCGCCAGAGGGTATCGTCCTTGGCGTGCTTTCTGTGTTTGACCGATCACCCCGCAAGCTTGATGAGATTCAGATTTGGACACTTAAGATCCTGACCAAACAGGTCGCCGCCGAGCTGCGTAACTCAGGCGCACTGAACACACTCTTTGATTGGGTCACCGTGCTAAGTGAAACCGAGAAAGCTCTCCGCATTGCCAAGGACGAGGCCGAGCGCGCGAGTCGCGCCAAGTCTGAATTCGTGTCGAACATGAGTCACGAACTACGCACCCCTATGAACGGTGTGTTGTGCAATGTCGAGCTCTTGCTCGGCACTAACCTGAATCCCGAGCAATACGAGTACGTGAAGGATATTGAGACATCAGGCAAACATTTGTTGACGGTGATCAACGATGTTCTTGACTTCTCCAAGATCGAGTCGGGTCAACTAGAGCTTGAGAATCGACCACTGTCCGTCCGTGCTGCTGCCGAAGATGCTTTAATTTTGGCATTTCAACCTGCCAAGCATGATCACTTGGAGGTCTTGACCATTGTTGCGAACGATGTACCTGAACTCGTCATGGGTGACGTAATGCGTGTTCGACAAGTGCTAACGAATCTGATTTCTAATGCGTTGAAGTTCACCCACGCAGGCCAAGTTATCGTGCGTGTGAGCAAATGCACTGCAGCTGATACGGAACTCCTCCTGGGATGTGCGATTGATCCACGCAGCGTTGGTCCTGATGGATTTGGTATTCCATTAGATCAACCGCTTGGCACGATCGAAGACTATTATAAACGTATTGAAGCGGAGCTCGCCGGTGACATGCCGCAAATGGAACAAGCGACTCAATCTACCGACGATGCTCAACCCGACGCAACAACGGCCGCGGCGACGTCGGCGAACATCACGATAACAACCACAACAACAACCCCAGTCGCGTCCTCTACACCGAATCACGTTTTGGATACGAGCGACCAAGGACACGAGCACTCTTCTAACTCTAGTAAGCGCGCAGGTACGGAGTTCTCCTCAATTCTTACAGACCACGACCGTGGTACGGAGCAAGATGCCGAATCGTCGATCTCTCGGACTTCGCACCAATCTGGAAATCCCCACAGCATGAGTACCAGTACCAGCGAGATCAATCGAGACCAACAAGCTCCTATTGTCCCAGATACTATCGAGGACCACCCTGCAACTCCATTCCCCCAAATGACTCCAGCAGCACCCCCACAAGTCACCATGAGCAGCCCTGCTCCGAGTCATACTGTTCACATGCACACACGACATCCTTCGGCGCCTCCTGCAAGCCTATCTTTCGGTTCGAACCCGCATGTTGCAATCGGTAAGGAGATCACTTCCATCGACGTCAATCAATCCTATTCGGAATTACGGCCAGAACCGCTACCGAATATGGATCTACCTCGACAAGGGTCGGTAAGTTCCATAGGAGATCTTGCTCTCTTGGGCCTAGATCTGGGTGAAGACGATGAACGGGGTGACGAGGATGAGGAAAGAATTGACGCAGAGCTTGCTGACCAAGACCGAGCAGCAGAGCTTGAGGAAGAAGAAGAGGAGGACGCCGAGCTCGATGACGGTGGATATCTGGGCACGACCCTCGGTGCCGGCGCTGGGGTATCCTTTTCCAGCAATGAAAGTGGAGCACCAACATCCAACGACCAACCGCTTGAGTTGCACTCTATGATGATTCCCTATTTTGATCCGGGCTCTACTGTGATCCCCACAGAAGGGGAGAAAATCGAACATCCTTCAAATGCAAATACCCAATTGCTGCACTCCACATCCTCTTCTTCGCTTGTTTCTTCGAGCTCAAGCCTAGGGCAGACCCCACAGGGTTCAGGGCCCTTTAATGCACATGAAACTGAGTCTACGTCATCCCAAGTTACATCAGATGATGAGCTGACCGAAGAGTTCGCAACACTTCCAGGGGGCATTCGACGACCACTAACTCGCTTGAATCCGGGTGAGATGGTCTTGAAGTTTTCGGTTCAGGACACTGGTATTGGAATCCCCCCATCGAAAATGGGCCGACTTTTTGATCCGTTCAAGCAAGTCGATGCCTCTACCACACGTGAATTCGGAGGAACTGGCCTCGGTCTAGCGATCTGTGTACAGTTGGTAAAGTTGATGAAAGGCGCATTCTGGCTCGAAACCGTTGACGGTGTCGGTTCGCACTTCTACTTCTGTACACGACACCAAGTAGCTCCAAAAGCAACGAAACAAGGATCTACGTCATCAACTTACAACTTCAGGAAGCCCCCGACGCCCGACTCTGTGTCGAGGAACACGAAAGGGGCTGACCGCGATTCAGCACTCGCCACTCCTGCGCTTAGTCAGGAAACGATCATCCCAAAGAGTCCATTGAGTACTGAGGGCTATCCCATGTCGGCAGCCGTAGCGGCAGCCACAGGTAATGCACCCGGAAGAGGTTTGGTGCCAGGGAGTCGTTTGCTTTCGGCATTATTTGGGAATGTGACCCCACCATCCAGTTCCCAAGCTCTCCAAGACAAGTCACGTTCTTCGGTACCAAGTCCTGCGTCACCGTCATCAAGCTCGATCCATAATATCGCATTGCCTGCACCGAACCCTGTCTCAAGCCTGAATGCCCATACTTCAGGGAACGCCTCTCCCTCCACTCCGCAACTGTCGACTCCACCTTCGCAACGTCTCACTTCCCTCGGCAATGCAGTGTGCAATGTTCTGTATAGCAAGCAGGCATCAGTACTCAAAGCCGCTGTACGTTCGGTCTTGGAGTGTCTTTCTCCTCGGCAGGCAGTCAGACACCGTACTGAGGCCGAATATCACGTTGATAGTCTCCTAACTGGTTCAAGGAGTTCATATCTTCTGAATAGGACCGACATTGCCGCAAACTTCAGCGCCGCCGCGGCCGCTGCAGCAAAAACTCACTCGCGGCGCAACCCATCCCTCTCACCTCGCGGCAACAATGTTCTAGTCTCACAAACCGTACTCGACAATGCATCGGAGTCTCTTAGTCAAAAACCAGCACTTGATCGCCTTGAGAGTGGAAGTGGCCTGAGCAGAAGCAGCAGCTCGGATCCTAGTGTTCCCCCGGAGGAGATGGCCTTGCGCAACACTACAATTACCGAGGACTCGGTCAGCGCGAGCAACGAGGCTAGCAGCCTTGAGTTCGCACGCCATGAGAACGACGGCACGCGCAATACTGGATCACAACCACAGCCAATTAAAGATGGCAATGGCCAACGCTATACTGTTAGTTTGGGACATCCTGACTTTGGTTCGAGCGACGAGGATGAAGGCTCTGCACGACGCAAGCAACCAAGCCGTACTGACCAGCGTGGGGATCTGGCGGATCCTAACGTCGCAACTTCGAACGTGCCAAATTCTTCGTCAACGCCGCTTCACAGTCGGTCGTTGGCTAACCGACAACCTAACGGTAAGCCGGGTATTACCCTCAAGGTTGACGGCTTCGAGACCTCCAGGGATGTAGCTCTTGACCAAGGTGAACGAATATTTGAGAAGGCTGTCAACGAGTATGACAACTCGCCACACAATACCGGCCCCACATGCCTTCAGTGCGGTCTACAAATTGTTGCGGCTACTTCCGAATCACCTAAGAGCGGAGGTGGTTCACCGAACAACACAGAGGAAGATGCAACTCAGTATGAATCCGAATTTAACCTTCCTTCGTTTGGTGTCAGGGTTCGTCCTGTTTTGCCTCAACTACTCATCTATTCGCCTTACATTGTCTCACGTGAGGCATTGCAACTTAAGGCGGAGGACTGGGGCTTTGAACCAGTCCTATTGGAGACGGATCAACAGTTGGATCTCAAGCTCCTTGAAGTTGACTTGATGAAGAAGGACGAGCTGGCTGACCTCGCATGGGAAGAAGGTGAGCGAGCCGAAGGCAGGTGCGTTTGTATTGCTGGCCAGCTGCGTAGCGCTGGATTGCTACGTCGACCGCGCTTAGCAGCGGCACTTGTAGAGTTGTGCATCCCCCGCCTGCTTGTGCCTCCCACCGCATTGCAGAAGGCTTCTGCCTGTTCAACATTCAGTGGCTTCACCTCTGCGACGGCAGTCCTGAGCCCACAGTGCGCACTGTCATTCCGCCGGATGCGATACAAAGCACTGAAGCACCTAGAAAAGAAGTTCGTTCGGGCTCTGCGTGCAGAACGTAAGGAGGCACGGACATTACGTGCCTTGCGTCGGTATATTCATCGAATCATTCGAGACAATGCCGCTCAGAAACAATCAAGACCTGCTACAAGGCAAAAATTCAAGCGCCAAGCGTCAGTCGAGCTGGGTCTTCATGAAACCTCGGATGAGACGTCTGAGTCATTACCTGACTTCGTGTTAACTAAGTCTAAGCTTGAATTCCCAGATCCGGCCTTGCTTCACGCACAGGCTTCTCTGTCCACTGTTTTCACCAGCACAGTTCGTCAAGACAGCTTCCAGACCAGTTCCATCGCGGGAGTAGATACAGCGACGAGTGCAACAGGAACAAGCTCACATGATTCAGAGGAGCTCTCTTCCAGCGCGTCATTAAGCCGCACACAATCGATTAGCCGCCTCGCATCATCTTCCCATGCGTTCGCAAGCCTTCAAGCGCTCCTTGGTGACAAGCCCCTGACAGCATCAGTTTCTCGGCTCGAGGACGCTGCGATTCGAGCCTTAGAGGCATATGCTCAAGCAGAGGACAACGTCATCGCAATCGCCGAAGATATTATGCGGAAGCTGGGGTTGCCCAAAGATCTGGTACTCACTACGGATCCGTTATCGGGAGTGGGTTCCATCGTTTCAAACCGTGCCGCAGCTCAGCGCTGGTACCAACTTTTGGCCATTATTGAGGACAGAGAGCAGCGCAAAGCGGCCCGTCTGCAGTTCGAGCAGTTAGGAGCGGGGGGAAGCCGGCAAGGTACAGGACAAGACAATCAAGCATCGGGCTCTCCTCCTCCTCCACCTATGGTCACGATTGTGGGACAATCCAAGGTCCAGTCGAGGATTATCTCACTTCTTAACTTTGTTGCAGACGCTTCGAAGTCATTGGATCTCACGTCAGGCGACGCGACAGACATCTCGCATATTAACGAGATTCTCAATCCGATTGTCGCAACAAATGCATCACCACCCGCATTCCTCAATCCATCCCTCTCGAGTGCTTCTTTGTTTATTACAAACAATCCAACGACTACTACCACGGGGGTTACTGCCACGGCTGCGAGTGGCTTGCTCACTGCGACAGGAGGCGCGGGATCAATCCCCAGCTCGTCCCCATACCGACCTCGGCGTGTTAAGGTGCCGCTGACAAACGTACCTGGAGCAGCTGTGTATGCAGCCCTTCGTTCTAGGTATCCCAAACTCCCAATCATCGTGCTGACCCCAGTTCGCTTGCACTCATTCGGCTTGATGAGAAAGTTGCACCGACTGGTCCCACAAAGTGTTTGGAGGTCAGTTCGCGCATCGACCGTGGATGGCAGTGATGCTGCATCACCAAGCACAGTGTCCAAATCGAATTCTCATTCGAAAAGTGCCAGTAACTCGCAGAGTATTGGATCAGGCAACAATACCCCGAGTAGTGAGTCGCCCGATGCGAATCTCGCATCGGTATTAAAACCTGTTCGCTTCTACCAGCTGTTTGAAACCGTTGTTCGACTTTTGAACAAAACACTTGACAATAACCCTTCGCCCCAACCCACTCCTACACGACTATTACCTGACAATCTGATTACAACCGGGTCGAGTTCATATGGCTCAAGCTCTCCTCACTCGCCTACCAAATTTACGCCATTCTTACCTCAGCGAGAGATCATGCGTCGTCCAGAAACCGTCAACGTCACCAGTGTACCAAACCAACCAGTCACACTCGATTCAAAGTCACCTTCGCTGTTCGCACCGGTTTGTAACGCTGAGGAGTTCCAACTCAAGATGAACCTGACAGGTGGGACTTCAGACGCCAACAACTTGGCATTCGGAACAACTGACTCCACGCCAGTTGGTTCTGGCATTGTTGTCCCTGACACTAGTGCAGGCCCAATTCCAATGGAGATGCCTGCATTCACATTCGAGCTCGATCCGATTAAGCCTTCTGGCAATAGTGTCTCCCTGCTGGATCCAGTGGAGCCGTCTACACTTCTTCCTCCTTCAACAGGCAGCATGCTCATTGGACCTATCCCTGAAGTTCCTGCGACTTTGCCAGAGCCGAAGACGGAAATCGAACCATCGAGTGGACCATCGACCGTCACAACGAAGAAGAAGGTCGTTCGAGTAATCAAAAAGGTTGTCAAGAAGCAATCAGCCTCAACCGAGCCCGCGACCCTGGTTCAAGCAACCACGTGTGTTTCGTCTTCGACTCCGTCGGGTCTTGGGGATCCCACTCCCTTGGCTGAGGCAGGAACAGGTTCTGGAATTAACCTCACTTTCACAGATGACGTTTCGGCGCCATTCGTGTTTGACACATCCGCGTTCGTACCGCCAACAGAACCAGTCAAGTTTGATTTTGGTGCGTCACTGTCATCACTAGACAGCTCACAATCCTTGTCACTAGAGCGATCGAATCCGACCGTTTCTACCACGAGTAAGGCGGCTGCATCCCAACCCGAGCCTTCTGGGGTCAAGGCACCCGATGTCGCCGGGTCGGCAACCAGCGAGCCAATCGCGGAGAAGGATGCACAACCTGTTCAGCTCTACGAGCCCGGTCATCCATATCCACTCAATATTCTTGTGGCTGAGGACAATGAGGTCAACATGAAGGTGATGGTTAAGCTTCTGACTCGCATGGGCTATCATCCGGTGTGCGTGACAAATGGCGCAGATGCTGTTAATGAGATCCTAGGTGCACCCATTTCACCGACGGAAGGAGGGGAGTCACAGGAGCTAGCAGCCGCAGGTAGCAGCGTACCCAAGCCTCTCGGAGGGTCTGGTTTACATCCCACTTTGGAGAGAAAGCCGCCTAAGCGCGCGTACGATATTGTCCTGATGGATATGCAAATGCCGGTCCAGGACGGTATCAGCGCAACACGAGAGATTCTTACGCTATTCCCACATTCGCACGCGTTTAGACGCGAGGCTGCCAAACTAACCCTATCTGCGGGCGAGGCGACGCTATCACCTGAGGAAAGTGTCGTGGAGGTCAATCCGACGACTCTGTCTCAATTCCTCGCTAAGATGACGTTCAATGTACGCAATTCCAGCACTTGGACCGACCCAACCTTGATTGATGGCGCCGCCCTTCTTGCTGCCATGGGCATGCCAACCGTGATTGCGCTTACTGCATCAGCGCTTCACGATGACTGCGCGAAGTGCGAGGCGGTTGGTATGCATGATTTCCTCAGCAAGCCCATTGATGTGACAAAGTTGAAGAATGCACTTCACCTCTGGAGTGCTCGACGACGTGGCTTGCCATATGAGCCGTCAGACAATGATGTCTAACTACCTCACACTTGGATTCAAATCGGATCTGTATGTTTTATGAAACAAGGACTTGCATACAATAGTGGTAATTGTTCGATCGAGGGGAAATTCTTACAACTTTCGGAACGAAGGATCGAGTCGTGATCTCACAGACCTCCACAGTCTGTCAGCTTATCGTGGCATCGAGCTGAGCCGGTTAGCCTGCTTAGGAATCGTGCTTGTAAGCGACGAGGTTAGACTTGATGTGCCCAATTCATCTGACATTGCTGCCAAAGCGGATGCGCCAAGATTGAGCGCCCCGCGGATACCGTTGGTATCATGCGCACGCATAGCGTTGAGAAGTTGCGAATGATATTGAGCCAAACATTGCTCAAGGGCAGCGAATTTACGGCGCACCTTGGCCATTTGCTCCTCATGTTCAGTCTGCATTGCCGCGAGTTCTTGCTGACGAAGACGGTAAGTTACTTCGTTGGCCTCCCCTCGCGACTTCGCCTTCTTTCGATCCTCTTTGAGCTGCTCACGTTGCTGCTGCACACTCTTCAGGGCTTCTTCCGCGGCCAGGCGCTTCTTCTCAAAGTCACTCTGAATCTTGAACATCCTGCTATCGACAGCATCAAGTTCGGCCTGAGTTTGCGACTCTTGCGCCTTCAAATCTGTGATCTCAGCAAGGGCCTCACGATTGCGTTTTACACTCGTAGCATTCTCATTTTCAAGGGCCATGACTCGGTCGAGACTGGCAATGCAATCTCGAATGCTTTCCACACGCTGCTCGAGCTGGTGCTCCTTGTCTGCTACAAGCTGTTCCTTCGTTTGCAGGGCTCGCTGTCGCCGCGTGAGTTCGGCCACGGCAAGCTTAGCATTCTCCACATGCCGCGTCAGCTCATGCATCTCTGCCTGCATGCGATCGGGGGATGGCACAATCCGGTCCTTCGCTGCAGCGATTTCCTCTTCGAGTTGTCGGACTCGTGCCTTGCTCTCATTTACGAAGGTTGCCAAGTCGTTGCTCTCGATGCGCAACTCATTGATGCGGTCCTTGTGAACAGTGTGCTGATGTTTCAGCTCCCGTAGTCTGGTTTCCAGGTTAGCAACCTCAGTTTGGAGATTCTGCAAGGTATCGGCCTCCTTCTGCTTCGCCGCTCGCAGAGCCTCGAGATCTGCAGCAGCCGCGTCGCGGTTTCGAGTCAGAGTTGCAATACGAGTTGCCAGTTGCTCACTCTCCTGGGTCAAAGCATTGTGATGTTCCAAATAATCCTCCCGATACTTGATAAAGTTGATGATCGCTGACAATGCACGACGGAAACGCTCACCGGTTGGACACAAGATGTCAGCGAGACCAAAGTCTTCCATTCCAACAGCCTGCATCATCTTGATGACCTCTCGCAAGAAGCGAGCCTGTGACAGGGCAGGTTCAGATATATCCGCGGGGAGTCCTACTTCGTCGTATGAGAATTGACCAAGCTCCTTCCTCTCAACGCCCACCATGCAGGCCAAGAACTTATCGTAGACTGGAGTTACAATCGACTCGCTGGGCTCCTTGAGCTCTTGTGTTGTGAGTGGAATTTCCAGCTCACGGCAGATCTGGACGATCTCCGTAAGCTTGAGAATAGGAAATGCTGTGCTCATGATTGACAGATCGCACTGTGGCTCAGTGGGTTGAGAAGATGGTCTTACGCGATCTCGGTGTCTGTCTCGAGGTTCTCAGAGACCACTTCCCGCGTTCGGAGTCGGATCTCAAGCGTGTCGGCACTTGTGACTGGGAAGCAATGCGTAGTTCACGTTCGGTGCTAGAGTCAAATCCAGATGAGGCATTAAAAACGGTCAAGTGCGTGAGTAAGGTTACACCGAGGGTGTCGACAATGCGAAACGCTAAAACGATCTAACGGCTACTGTAGGATCACACTGGATGGAGCACTCCACGTGAGTGCACGCGAGTGTGAAGGGACGCATTAAATGTACACACATGTCTTGTATAACTGTCGATACGCAGATCGGCAGTCCACTCCTTCACAGTCGCCAAACACATATCCAAATCGATTTACGAAACTCACGGTTTTCTCTGAGGAAATGAAACCATCCACCTTTGATCGGCTCGAAATTCCATCCACCACCTGGAGACAAATTTTTCGGTTTCCAACCACAGTATTCGACTTGCTGTAGGGCAGTCGCGGCAGAGTTTCAGGACTGGATAACGTTATATCTTGATAGAGGCACGGTGTAGGAGGTGTGTATCACGGGCAAACCCCAAGGCAATTACAGCTATCCCCACGAAAACCGCAACAAGGATTTCATGAGACGTTGGTGAGTCCATTTGAAACACACGCATGTCGGTGGCACTGATCCAGCGCGTGCTCGCCGCGACGTCACACTATGACGTACTTCAAGTTGCCCCGACTGCAACTCTTCATGAAATCCGGCAGGCCTACCGCAGGCTCGCCCTGGAGGTTCACCCTGACAAAACAGAGGCCGAAGGCAGCACAGACGCCTTCATTCGGATCAGTGAGGCCTTCGCCACACTGCGAGATGCGGAGAAGCGACAACTCTATGACTTGGAGCGCGCTACGTCACACTCGTCTCGCCAGTACGAGACTGAGACAGCAGACTCTTCTACTGCTACGGAGCCATCGACCCGAGCCTTCGCTGATGTATTCGGTGGGCACGCCGGCCCCAGCAACCCCTATGGGGTTCCCTCATTTTTCGACGAACAACCAGGCGCTACCAACGCCTACGGCGTGCCCTCCTTCTTTTCTTCGGAATTAGGTGGAGGAGCTCCAAGTTCCGGAGGGCGCGGGGAGGAGAATAAGAGAGACACCAGGAGTACGAGTGGTTTCAACACGACGCAAAGCCAACAACAGGGGCGGTCATGGCAATCTCAACGGCCAACCCACGAAACACCGCACAAACCCAGCACGAAGAGCGTGTCGACATGGCTTTCAATTCATCCAAAAGGCTTCTCAGAATCTAATCCGATTCAGGCACTGTCGAAGTGGAAGGCACTCTGGCTCGAGGAATGCCAGCGAGCGGCTGAAGAACAGGCAAGGCTAGAGACACTTGCGTATGACGCAAGGACTCGTGAACTAGAGCAGGCAGTGGGCCTGCAACTGTTTGGACAGGTTGGTGCCACGCAACGAGCACAAGAGGCACTCAATCAGATGGCGATCAGGTATGGAGATGGCGACATCACGTTCTCCAATCGCCGAAGGAGCCAGGCGAATGTGCTGCGTGAACTTGCAGGAGATGTGTGGAGTGCAACTCCGAACGACCGTCTGACGAGTTTACTTGGCTCTGGGGTTACAGGCGGCGATCGCAGGAGTGGCAGCAATGGGATTAGTGATCGCAGTGTTCCTTACAGAGTTGGTAGCCAAATGCACTTGATTGAATCGAACACACGATCAAGCATTACTCGAGATTCTGGTGCGGCAATCCTTTCTCTCGGTGCCGGTGTCGGTGTCGGTGTCGGCAGCAGCAGCGGGAGTGGCAGCGCGTCAAGTCGAGCTCAAGCCATCCAGCAACAGGCTGCGAAGCAAGCCGCAAAGCAGCTCAGAGCAGCGCTTGAGGCTCTGGTAAGTGGGGAGCGCATGCATATCAAGGCAAGAGCGAGAAATCAAGTCATCCCTCAGCAAAGCTCGTCGTATTCAAGGCTTTCTATGGCGTCTCAAGCGCATTGGAAAGGGCCTGGGACGGAGGAGCAACGTGTACCATGGAGGTCGTCACAGGCACTGAGTGAGAGAGATCGGCCAGGCGCTACGAAACCTCAAGCCGGAGCAAGCGTTCCTCGCGTGAAACTCGAAGTTGGTGATTCTGGGGAGACCTTGGTTCCTGTTTCAGTCTGGCTCAGTTCAGACTTCCAGAGGATACAGTGGCGACTCGTCGGCTCTCAAAATTCCGCACCGGATGGCATAGTAAATTTGTCTGACATCGTCAAGATCACTCGTGGCTCGAATTCAGACGCTAGTTGGCTTCATATCCTGACACCCACCAAGACTCTGAGTCTTAGGGCATCTACTCCACAGCGGGCCGAAATGTGGACCGGCTGCCTGGACATGATGCTCAAAGAGGCCAATGACAAAGGTGGATCAAGCTATGGCTACGGCTAACTCGAGCTTACATGAACTAACACGACTTTGTACAGATTGTATACTAGACGAACATAAAACCTCTACTAATGTATGATGGAGCTGTACAATGCAAAAGCTACTCAATTCTGCTTTAGAAAGGATTGATGGCTCTTGCGAGCCGAACTAATCTGCGTGAAATCAGCGGCCATCGAGACTGCGCTCTCGTCCGAGCAGCGACCGCTGTATCAACATGTCGTACAAAAGGTGCCTCCAGGATAGCTCGAGAGATATCGACAGAGGCTGTTGCCATCTCCGACTCCAGAAGAGTGCCCCGTGATCGCAACAAAGCTGCATATTCTTCCAATGCTTTGGCGCCAGCCTGTGTCCACGGCCAGAGGGCTAAGATTCCTGCCTCGTCCTGGTTCGCGGGCAGGGCTGTCGATGAAGTCTCTACTAGACTGTTGTCACTTGATGCTGGCTCGATAAGAGTATCCAGTAACACATGTTCCGAGACAGGCTGTAGCTGTGATGAGGCATGATTCATAAGCTTGAGATCAGAAAGGTGCTGGCTCAGCGGTACGTTCATAGCGCTTGTTCGTGGCGAGGCCAGGAACATACTAGACAGTGAGGGAGATCGAAGCAGGTTGCCTTTGCTCAGTTTCGATGTCAGCTGGGTGCTCTGATGCTCTTGACTACTGTGAATGGTTTCAATAATCTCGTCTGCCAGCGCGTGCTGATCAAGCTGCGAGCCAACGGCTTTGTGTTCGGTACGCTCAGTAGACGCCAAGGGGCTTGGTACAACCAGAAGCGGCGGAGTGGGAGGTAAGGTTGCCGCTAAGACGGAGGCGAGAGCCGAGGATTTGGAGACTTGATACCTTTTGACAGCTGCCGATCCGGATAAGACTCGCACAATAGGTACGACAGCAGTTGTCCCGGAGATAGGCTGGGATAAGAGAGAGGTGGAACTCTCTGCAGTTGGCTGAGGCTCTGCTTGAGATTGGCCCGGCTCAGGGATGTGCATGTCATTGGGTCTGCTGTGGTTCTGTTCGGAGTTGACAGCCCGGATAATATCATGAGTATGGAGAGTCAAAAGCTCTAAACCTAAGGCAGGATATTCTAGCAACAGGTCCGTATGAGTAGCCCCATGGAAAATGTCGACCCAGGCGCTATGGCCGAGCTCATTTAGCAAAGCGCCCAGTTCGAAAGACCCCAACGGATCGCAAGTCTTGTCCGCGGTCCCATGCAACAGCCAAATAGGAGGAAGAGGCAGCGCGACCTGACTGGAGTTGGGCTGTTGGCGCTTCTTCTGTAACATATCTCGCACAATATGCACGGGGGAAAGCAACTCAAGGTCCTTCGACTGTGGGACATTCATAATTGCGTGCAGCAATGTCGAGTCCAAACCTCTTCCCGAAAAAACCCTCTCGGCACGAATGAGATCGCATGGTCCGGACAATGCGACTAGACCTCTAATGCGGAGAATCCAACTTGAGGGGAGTGCTCTGAAGCGTTCTTCAATCATATTCTGATTGAATACAACTGCGGCTGACTTCTTTCTCTGAGGCATTTGTCGCGCGGATTCAGAGCTCTGAGCTCGGGCACGATGAATGGGGAGCGGAGTTGATGAGATTGCCCTTCGCCTCGATTTGGGCTTTGATAGCGCTGCGGCCTCTTCAGGGCACGCCGGTAGGTTAGGTATCGGTGCGAACAGGGACGACGATTGAAGTGATCTGAGATGGCTTGTTGGGGTAGCACTGCGCTCATCGAGGGCACATAGTGGCGCAAATAAATTTCCACGCTTTGCCTTTCCTTTAGAAAACGCGGTTGGGGTCTGTGCTGCAACGCGGATGTCTGAAGACCTGATGAGCGTTTGTTGAGGAAGTGCTGACGTCGAAGTAGGCATTGGGAACAGATTAGAAACACGCTTTTGATCCACTTCGACCTTTCTTGAGTTCATCCCCACTTCCATATCATCTCGAACGTTGCGTGCACACTCCAGTGCCGCTAGTAAAATAAGGTGTGCTCCAGCACTCTGTCCGAGGACATATACTTGATTCGGATCTCCACCGTACGAAGGAGCCGCTGAAATCGCCCACGTAATTGCACTACAAACATCTGTCAGCATATCGCATGCAGTACCTTGAGGAAAGTTGCGGTAGTCTACGCACATAGCAATCGCACCATCTCGCAGTACATCTTCCACAGAGTTCCACGATGTAGTCGATGAGTTGATTGATGTGCTTGCGCTTGTAGTTGCACTTGAAAGCTCGGATCGCGTCCGAAAGTATGGGATATAGGTTGCAATTGTGTTGCTCAGATGATCGATATCGAACCAGCCGCTAAGAAGTCCCTGTTTCAGAGTTTCCAAGAGACTCGGAGATCCAGAGACATAAGGGTGTGCATCTTTGATGCCAAGATCAAGCGAAGGAAGGAAGTAAAAGACAAGGCGTGCAGTCTGACGCACCACGAGCATGAGAGCCGACATTATCACTGTTGCAAGCATCAGTAGCGCGCTTCGTATTGGAGAAACAAATGGGGATTGCCACACATACGCAACCCACAAAAGTGGGACCCGAAGGAACGATGGAAGCCACGTCATGGTTGGCTTCCTCGTCTCTGAACGACTCTCTCGAGTGGGAGGGCGAAACAAGCTCCGAATAGGTGCTGTGAGCGCATGGCCTAGTAGGGCTCCCCACATTCTGAAGCCGATCGTCCAAGCACCTCCCGTTACAAACACTACAACTGGCCGGCCTGGATGTTGCTGCTCGCGAGTTGCCTGTTCCAGGTGCGGTACCTCCAGTCCCATGGCATTTGCAATGCGCCTGCGGAGGGTGATTTCACTTGGGGCTAGATGCCTTGAATTTGTTCGGGTGTTCTTCGGTGAGCCAGAAGTGGACGACACACCTTTTCCGGGTTGAGCTGGCGGACTCGAAGACTCCGAAGTAGTTGTAGACTTTGCAACTGTAGGACTTCGTTGAGAATCCCTCGCAAGCCACTGCATATCATCCTTGAGCCTCCGATGCACCTGCTTCTTTGTTGAACTTGCTGGGGTTGCCGGTAGGATCTGGACTGAGTCTGCACCAACTGAGATGACTAAATTCGCAGGATATGGGACCGATTGCGTCGGGCGAGATTTAATTGGCGTCACTGGAGGTGCGCATTGGTTGCTCTCGCTAGATTTGTTCTCTGCGACAGGGTTGGTGGCCGGAGGTATTGTCAATGATGGAGCTGCGGTCGATGGTGGACTCGAGGTCACCGCGCTTCCACTAGCTTTGGGAGATGTGGGCTCAAATGAAAATGCATCAGAAAGACGGGCAAATTGCCCTGGGAAATGTTTCACTCGAGACAGGTTGACAGGAGGTGGAGGTGAGATTGGCTGACGACGATGCCGACTTGCCAGTTCGTGGGGCATGTAGATATCAACAAAATTTCGCGCATGAGGACCGTAGCGCACGGCTCGAATAACTCTCCCAGATATGAAATAAACGTAGAGTAGATATAGCCAGTTCGGTAGCAAGCACATGGTGAATAGTAACAACCGTGCAAGCATCACCATCCAGAGAGAGGTTCTCGCCAGTATGGTGACTAAGCGTACCGTAAGTCGGCGTAGCAGCTTAATCTCACGGACTGCATTACGATACGCCAAAACCACACTGGAAAAAGCGCTTTGAATCATACCCAGTGTGAGTACCAGCGGCAACCTCACAAGTTCCAACATCGGATTCGGGTGTTGCGGCCCGCTCGCGGCGTGTGCACGGGTCGCGCTGACCTGCATCCCATCGGAGATGGATGTTCCACCATTCCCATGCGGGGTCGCACCCACGGCGACCCCAGACGCCTGCCCACTGGCCTGAGGTGTGGCCATACAGACTTGGGACAGCGAGCGGGGCTAGGACTTGAAAAAGTGGGTGACTATTCTGGGCGGGATTTGGACGGTATGGGGGCATAGAATTAGATCAGAGTAGATCTATTTTAAAAGCGAATAAACAGCCGTACTAGGACATATAAAGTTTATATACACACGACATAGCCAATACAGACTTTTCGTAAACAAGCTAATGTAATTCCAGAACCGATTCGATTGATTTCATCCACCTGGCTCTGGACATGGTGCAGCACACGTGGCATGCGCACCGTTGCCGCTGGACTCACGTACTATCCATCGACATCTAACAGCTCAAAACTGAGGTCTGGCTTAAGCCACACACGACTTCGCTGACTCTGGTCCAGAGCATCTCTCAATTCAGCTACCACCGCCTTATCTACTTCTTTGCAACCGAGACTAGCTGCAATTGAGTTGGGGTCAGGAGCGGCTGGACATGGTAGGATATTGATCTCATTTTCATCGCCTTGGCGCTGCGTGGGGCCATTCGATGTCCCTGATGACTTCTTGTTAGCATTTGGAGAGTCGCGTTGAAGGAACCTAGACTTTTGACGTGCTCGAAATTGTTGCTGCAATGCAAGCCACTCAGCTCGTGGTGATGTAATAAACATTTTCGCGAGTATAGCCGAGACCCTGTCGTCATCCCAAGTCGCCAGTGCTTCCTCCCACGAGAGGTGGCTCAACGAGCGGATTGCCTTCGCAATCCGTTCATCTGAGCGAGTTCTTTGGTGGCTTGGAGGATAACCGGTCTTCTGGCCATCATTTCGTGCTAGCGACGCCGAGCTCTCAGGGGCGTCAAGCTCTTTGGGAGCGTCCGTAGCCAACTGCTTCTCAAGATTTGAGACAACATTCCATACTCTGCTAAGGAGATTTCCAGCAAGCTTCTGTACCTTCGAAGCTGCAGCGCGCAGGCCAAGCCTTGCGTTCCTTTGGGTGTTTCTAGGAGGCGCCACGCTGTACAGTTGCCCGCGTCTTGAGCGATCTGATTGCAATAAACTCGCATGCAGTTGGGTGAGGGCGATGCGGACGCATGTTTCAATCTGCTGCGACGAAGGGCTTGGGAGCGTGACTTCATACACTGCAGCAGAGGTCGTTTCAGTTTCGGACCGTCTCGTCGTAGCCGATTCGGTAGCGAGAGCCTGACGCAGTTCTGGTGTTGAGATCAACGCGTGGGATGATGAGTTGAAGCGACCTATGCTGAAAATACTCGCGTTCCCGACGTTTCGTATCAAGCGTTCTTGAGCAGTCCGACTTTCGTCGCCTTGAGCCTTTGTAACGAATATTAGAATCGGGGACCATGGCTTACATCTCACGAGTCTATACACTCGGTGCGGCGCAAGATATGCGTTATCTTCACTCACAAGAGCTGACACATTGGCAGCAGCCTTACTCTGCTGAAGGTCCCGAGTCAAGCCCTGACTCGTCGAAGGACCGGTTTCATTCACCTGTTGCCCTACCGGAGCCGGCCGCGGCGGCGCGATTAACATTGACCGCAAGCAGTTGAGATCTTTAGGGTCAAGATACTCTGGGTCCTCGATGACAAGCACGGTGGCAGGCGCTGGTGCGAGCAAACCTCTCTGCCTACACTCGAATGGAGTTGCACTATCGTCTCGGTTGCACACATCACGCTGATGAGCAATTTTATACCGGATATGCTCGCAGATGTTAAGATGCGTTGTAGTATTTGACAACACGTCGGGATTCGTCTTGGGGCTGAATTCCAGTGCACTGAGCCAAATCATTCGCTCAGGTGCATGGACCAGATGAACGAACGGGGCGATGAGGTGGTTTTTCTCTGCATTGGGGGGTGCTTGTACCCACAGAACAAGGGGGCTCCACGTGCCATCATCGATTAGCGTGGCGTTCTGGGGAGACTGCGAGGCCAACCCCAAATGTCTTGTCACGAGTTCTGCGACCGAGTCCACGAATAAGTCTCGAACCTGGTGATCCTGGAAAACATAGAGCAGTTCTCGACGAAGGGATTGGAGGAATTTGTGATACCTGCTGCGATTCCAGTCGCACGAAGGAGTGGACATAAAGCTGCTGGTCATGCCGCTCCAATAGTGTACCAGCTCATTGACGGGCTCGCGAGATATGGCTTTGATTTGTTCAAAATCGATAGGACGGGTGGCTTCTGCGAGGTATTCCTCGTCATTAACTTCGAATGCAAGCGCAGAAACATAAGAAATCAGCAGATATAGTAGTATGAAATGGACGTATGTTGTTTTTAGGACATGCCCACTCATACCTCATTAGATTCACAACACCCAGCAAATGTGAACAAAAGCCGCAGTTGCTGCTGATCGGTGTGCATTTCGGGGGTGACGTCCAGACAGAGGCTTTAGGAGAAGCGTGGACAGGGAGACAACTAGACTAGAAGCTTAGGCGCTGATGGCTGCGGGATTCTCATATTGTCTTGCACTATTTTATGCGCTCGCCTGCGCCCAACCGGCAACCGGCAACCGGCAAGGGCAGTTGATCCTGGTCCTAATTAGGCTGAGTGATTTGCTTCGCGTAGTTTCATATGTCTTCTGGACGAGCCACGTGAACCGAGCATCGTCTACTTAGTCTTTCTTTGTTTTCGCCGGACGGGTTTCGTCAATCTCGTACTGACCCGCGACTTCGTAGTGAGCCACTGCACCTTCAAACTGTCGCAGGAAGGTGACGATAAAGACCTGAACGAGGAGTGCGAGGTTGATGGCATTGTACACGGTCGTCTGAAGGTAAGGAGGCTTGAGACCAGTGAGCTCCGCCACCGCATCGCCATATCGGAAGAGGGCATGGTGTGCAAAGAAGGTGGAACCAATGAAGAACCAATGAGATCGGACGATGAAGTCGATAATGCAGTTCGGGTGGCGTCCGCGCGGGGGATTCGTAAGGATCAATGCCATCTTAGTCAGTACCAGCATTACAACCATGATGACGGTAATCTGCTCCAGGTATACGCGGTAGTGAATGCTCTGAACAAAGTCAACGCCGAAGAAGTCCACCGGGATGCTGGGATACTGGTCCAAGAAGAACTACAGCGAAGAGGGTCAATACAAGGGCCATCAGTAAGCATGAGGAAGGAGAAGGAGAGGCACGATACAATCGTCTCGATAAGTAACTACAACACCAGGAAACGGGGGTTCTGCGCACTGATCACCCCTTGAGCTTGGTGGAATATTATGATCTGGACAAAGTGTGATCATACTGTCACACGGCATGACAGTGAGTGGGACCTATTGCTTGCGATTGTAACGTACTCGCAACGTGAAGATCGTGCTGGCGAGGAGCGGGTGGAACCTGATCACCTGCTTGAGGGTGTTGATGATAGACATGCTGGATTCCAGGCACCTGCTTGCGGGGGTCCGAGAGCGATCTGTGTCTGAGGTTTGGAATGCAGCAATAAGAGGCGTTGGAAGGTCGCAGTATCAACGCTTCTTACGCAAATGATCTGGAATATCCGGGAAGCTGCCTCTTGATGGTCTGCAGGCTCACAGTCTCGTAAGAAAAGGAGTGTTTCTTGAAAGCGGGTGGTCTACAGATGCAAACAGGTGGTTTACAAGATATTCGCATGAGCCATACATAGATACACCTAAAAGCGTGGATTTTGCCTTGCAACACACCATCACCCGTTCTATCGAGCAAACCCGGAAATGTGCAACCAGACTCGAATTTCATACTTACTGCCGACACACCTGGGATCGAGTGCTGGGGCTGTCAGGCCGTCACTTTTATGAGGGAGCAATGATTACCCCGCTTCAAGACGCTGTTTTTCACATGTTATCGCGCTGATCTATGGCTGTGTCAAGCACTCATAAAGAGATCCTCAGGTCTGAGTCAACATACGGAGTCCTAAACGTGCTCAATTCCAAGTGCGCGACTACCAGCATCCGAATTGTGTGAGAAAAGTTGTGATATCAGTAAGCTTTGCTCAAATTGCTTGTAAGTATCGTCGCTGTCGCAACGATCGAACACCAGCGACTGCAGGTTTGCTGAAGGCCTTCTCGTCCTCTCAGCTAGGTCACGTAACTCAGCTAGCCTCCCAAGTGCTGAATAAGCACTGTGCATGCGGTCTTCTCAACGCTGAGCTCCTGGGTACTGCATTAGATTCACACACTCTCATACATTGACTCGCTTGCGTTGAGACCCTTGCTGAAAATGAGCTCACCTTACTTGTCCGGCCTCGACTCCCTGGATGGAGAAAGAGACGTTCGGCAAGGGGCAGCAACTTCAGAATCTCCTTGGTTGCTGTGGATATACTGGGGCGAACACGGACAATCCGGCCGTAGGTCTACGTAAAGCCTTGGGACTATTCGGATCCGTCCGATCAGTCAGTTGAGAAACAATAGATTTCGTGAGGTGAGGCGAGTGAATGAACGAGATTGGACAAGAGCCTTGGATTGGTTCGGACCTGCACGATTCATGCATATTACGACTAGCGCCACCATCACGGTATATCGCTCACTAAGAGCATTGAGTGTCAGCGTGCTAGGAAGGACTGTTCCAGAACTTCGCAGTCATGGCACAATATCCAAAACATGTGGCTCTGCTCCTCACTGACCAGAAGATTTTTTCGGTGAAACGCAGGAAAAGATCAGTAGTGAGATCTCGATGCAGCGGGGTACGCGTGCGAGTGCACGGGATATATCAGTCGCTTATTCGATTGATCTAACTTGGATATAAACATTTATCGGGCTTTTATTCGAGTGCAGCGTGAGATCCTTAACCAAAAACGTGATTTTATCTCCTGATCCTCACCACGGGCCAGACCACGTTTCGGTATACCAGTCAGCTTGCCACACGTATCCAGCACCACTCACGAACAAACATCCCATACCATAATTCACATGTACACATCTACTAACACCTATAACAGAGTTTCATTACAATGTCGAGCGGACACAAGTATGCTATCGAGTACTTCAACATGGGCGGCCGTGCCGAGCTTACCCGTGCTGCATTCTGGATCGGCGGCATTCCTTTCGATGATATCCGCGTTAGCGGCGAGGAGTTCGGTGCTAACAAGGCTGCAGGTAAGTACCCTTTTGGCCAGCTCCCCGTGATGTACGTCGACGGTGAGTGCATCCCTCAGTCTGGCGCTATGGCCCGCTATGCAGGCCGTCTCACTGGCTTGTACCCTGAGGACCCTCTTCAGGCCTTCCGTGTTGATGCTATTCTCGACACCATCAACGATGTTTCCAACGCTGTTGGTGCTACCTTCCGCATGTCTGAGGAGGAGAAGAAGACTGCTCGCGAGGGTATCGCTACCAACCAGCTTCCTCGCCTTGTTCAGCTCCTGGTTGACCTCCAGACCAAGAACGGTGGCAAGTTCATCGTTGGTGACAAGCTCACCATTGCAGACCTTGGCGCACTCATCGTTGTCAACGGTTGGTTCGGCAGTGGCATTCTCGACCACATCCCCGCTTCCGTTGTCACGGGCCACGAGGGCTTCCAGAAGTACATCAATGGCCTCAAGGAGCTTGATGAGATCAAGAACTATCTCGCCAAGTCTGCTGAGGCCATGGAGAAGGGCAAGGCTGACATCGCTGCTCGCACTGGCAAATAAGATAGCATAAGTGATAAAGCCAGGATGAGATCGGAAGAGAACGGGTCTTCTTGAGGTCAGGCAATCAGAGTTTTATTTATTCGTTGTCATGGCAAGCGCCACCGCGCGTTTGATGTAAGCTGGTATGTGCAGGACCAAGATCATACCGTTCGCACTTTCTCACCTAGTCTTTCGCGTCATCAACTTGATAGTCACTCGATGATGATACATACCCAGTGGCAGGCTTCGGATGCGACAGGGCAGAGCCGTGGTCGCATCCCAGCCTCATTGGACAATTCCCAGCATAAAGCCGACTGTCTATACACCTCTGATTCTTCTGACATGCCAACACACTGCGACAGCCTCTGGTCGAGTGAGGCAGCTGTATTATGGTCATTCCGCCATACTGCATGCTCGAACTCGGTGTGCCCTCCAGGGCCTGCGATGAGACCCTCGGCCAACGACTCAGACCAGAATTTCTTCCAGGTCTGAATTTGCCGGGAAAACTCTGGTGTGATGATCCCAAACCAAGACAGAAATAGGAGGAAACTATTGAAGGAGTGTGCACTGGAGTTTGCTCTAACGTTGTTTCGCCCGTTACAAACGGGGTCTAACTGGTTCGACAAACGTAGTGAAGCTGCACTGAGCTACTCGCGAGATACTCAGCGAAATTCACAACGACAGTTGCAAGGTCGAAAAAATCTTCGCACGCGTCTTCTTTCGATGAATCACTGAGGGCAAATTAGCTTGTGCCTAACGACCGCGACATAACGCACGCCTCTCCACCATCTGTAGCCCTTCCCCTTTCCACTCTTTCTCATGTCCACACCTAAGATCGCGATCGAGTACTTCAAGGCCACTGGCCGCGCCGAGCTCGTTATGGCTGCCCTTTGGATTGGTGGCATTCCCTTCGACTACATTGGCCTTACGCGTGAGGAGTTCGCTGCCAACAAGGCTGCTGGCAAGTATCCCTTTGGCCAAGTTCCGGTGATGTACGTCGACGGTGAGTGCATTCCCCAATCGAACGCTATGGCTCGCTATGCTGGGCGACTGGCTGGCTTATACCCTGAGGACCCCCTTCAGGCCTTCCGTGTTGACGCTATCATTGACACCATCGATGACGTCATCAATGCAGTCGTTGCAACTTTCACCTTGCCCGAAGCACAAGTAAAGGGAGCTCGTGAGAAAGTGGGTGCCAACGAGATTCCAAAATTGCTCAAGTACTTGACTGACATTCTAGACAAGAATGGAGGCAAGTTCCTCGTGGGTGACAAGCTCACCCTCGCCGACTTAGACGCGATGATTGTTGTGCAGCACTGGTTTGGTGCCGGTCTCACGGAGCATCTTCCAACCTTCGTTGTTACCGAGAACAGGGCCTTCCAGTCCTACGTCGAGGGACTCAAGGAACTCGACGCAGTGAAGAATTATCTCTCCAAGTTAGCTGAGCACCGTAAGCAATAAGAAGGCTAGTGACCGATGTTTGAGAAACTAACCTATTCCTCTGTGGAGGAATCGTGTGTTCCACATGACTTCCCCACACACGCGTTTGTTGCCTCCCGTCACTACTCGTGACTGTTTATTCTGTGCTCAGAGAATGTTTTAGTTCTGATGCAAATGTGTGTCATTCATCCATCCATTTTGTTTCTGCCAATACTGAGGAGCATAGAGCCTAATTTTACTTGTGTTTTTGGCTTAGTGCGTGGTTCCTCGCACTGTTCGGTGACTTAAGTCACCTTCTTGCAGCAGATCAGAATCTTGGTCAGTCATTTGACAAAAATTTGGGAGCTGCGCACAATTCTGCAGGTGTCGAATCTCCAGAATCTCAAGCGTGCGCTGCTGTAAAACCGCATCAGCATGGAACGCCTTGTTCATATTCCCATTCAGTACGTTTAGACTCCTGCGAAATTCATTGCGAGCCCTGTTATCCGTATGGATCCTGAGATCCCTTCACAGGCTTTTTCGGCCACGTCATGATCTTCTGTATGTCTCACCGGATGAACCTCACGTTCATACCGCTTATAGCAAATCTCGTTATGGATACTTGCAGACGAACGAGTATGCCAATCCTGATCTCTACCATGAGGATGTGGACGAGATCGACGAGACCTCCCTCTGGGCACCACACTTTGCGACTGGCACGGCGCACTACTCGTATGTACTGATCGGTGATCAGAACGCAGGAAAGTCGACGTTTCTACACGCCCTGACGAACCACGAGAGCCGCAACTTTATGCATTTGTGCAATTATTTCCCTATGCTTTACAGCAAGTTCATCAACTCGAGACTCATCAATCCCCATAGGAAGCCAATCGATGAATACCCCTTCCTAGATACGGACCTGGCTCGAGCATCGGTGCTGCTCTCAATTGATGCATTCCGGTTCTTTTGCAAAGAGCAGGGCCTTCCGTGGGCACTTGACAATTGGTCATTGGCGGAGGACATTCGTTACGTGGGACTTACTTTTGTGGAAGTCGGAGGCGATCACCTCGATCGTATGATGCTCTTTCAGGCCATGCAGCTCGCCAAGCGCCTTGATCATGAACAGCGTGGTGCATCGGCTTCGATCCCAGCATCTTCATCACTCGTGACAGCAGCATGGATGTCAAAACTTGCCTGCATGGACGTTAGTGTCGGCGACGACGAGACCAAGCGCTCTAGCGGTTTTACAGAGCAAAAGCTTCCTCTCACTGAGAGCGAGGTTGAACGTATACTATACTTGGACGCTCCTCCATCTCTGCCAAGGCGTATCTTCCACGCGGTATTGAGGCGATCTATCGGTTTGATAAGGGCATCCCCCCATTCTGCATACTTTGTTAAGTTAGAGTCGCTTTTAGAGTGGGACGAGGCGTTCTTGGTCGAGTGGCTTTGGGCTAGGCGCACGCAGCTCAATGCCAAGCTCGCAGCTCAGCCTGGGTCGCCTCAAAAAATTGTAAAGCTTGGTGACGAGGACTCAGCGACAGTGATGCCAAAGCGCAAGGAACGTGCGCCAAGGCATCGCCAAGTGGCTACAACAGAACAGACAGCTTCTGATTGCGGTGCTCAACCGGATATGCCTGCGGTGCCCGCCTGTAAACTTAACCAAAAAGCCTTGCACACATTGCTAACTCGACTTTGTTTCGTTGCAGACGTTGCGAGGGACTTTGGCGAGCCTTCAGATACAGAGTTGACCAAGTCAACAAGGTATGTTACGCTATTGCTGACTCGAGCTCCGCTTTTTTGTTATCCGGACCAAACCGATGGTGTCACAATGTCAAGTGTCAGCGATATCATCTCATCTCTGTGGGAGCGCATCTTGCCTACGGAGCGGTCATGGAACATAGGAGCTCCAGACAGTGATGTGCCCAAACCACCCAGCCGACCCCGCGTCTATGTCGACGTAAGTGACTTACTGACGAAGACACAGCGTATTCTGGCGTCACTTGATTGTACCCAGCTCCATAATAGCTGTGTGGATAGGTTTTCCAGGTTCAGAGAGACTGTTCTGAACCCCAGTGAGGACATCTTGTCTGAGAATGTACCACACCAGGACATGCAAGGCGACAAAGGGGCTGATAGTTCGTCGTCTGTGGCAAATACGTTCTGTTCTCAAGTGTCTCATCTGATTAGAACACATGGCGCCGAATCCAAGGATGGAATTGTCGCCCCACTCGATCTCTGCTTGCCCTTTGTCCTCCAGGTGGCGCTGCTTTGCCTGGGCGCAGAGTCGCTTCGGATCGCAGATGCACACTATGCTGACCATGTAGTTGTGCCATTTAGTTACCTGAGCACCGCCACATTTGACGGTACGCCTTCGACTGCTCATGATATCCTTCACGCGCTTCAGCTTCGTCGGGCTGAAGAAAGAGGCCCACAAACCCATGCCGTCGGAACTGCGCTAGATCCGCTCCCATCTGCTGTAATCGACACCCTGAGGTCGCTCTTGATTATGCAGCTCAAACTAATCAACGATACTCAGGTAGCTGGTAGCATCCCTCTGGACAAGGTCGCAACTGCGATCCTCCAATGCTTCCTGCAGACCTCGGAGCGCTTTCAGGAAGATGGAAGCTGGCAGCCCTACCTCCAAGCTGAGCACTTTTGTAGGTTTCTCGTCTCAGGCCATGACGGCCACTCGCATGGAGGCAGCTCAACTCACGATGACAGTTCGCATGAGCATGGGCCACACGAAGAGCCCTGGTGCGACAAAGACCACGACTCTGGTACCGTTGACGCAGAAAGCGAAGACGTCGATGACGAGCATGATCCATGGAACCAAGCTGCGAACGAAAATGAGTTGATTGAAGCGGACATGAGCACGGTAACGGAGCTAGTCATGCTACGAATGTTTCCCACAGTGGCTGCGGCACTGGTTCGAGGATACGCCGCTTTGCTCCATTGCCACGCAAATTTCTCAAACCTCCGCATCGCTTTCGTCTCTCGAAGAACGCGCGAGGCATACGCATGGCAGCCGTTCTTGTTTGATCGAAAGCCTCGACAAGTTGCTTGCGACTTTGGGAGCGCGTTTGCTGAGTCACATGCGCATGAGAGTTCGCTAGCACGAGTCTTTGAATCCACGGACGGTAAGAGTGAAGTCGAGGCACCTCCGATTGCAATTCGGTTTCCCTTCTTACCACAGGCGCTTTCAGAGAGATACGCGCTTGCTGACACTTCTTTGAACACCGACTCTTGGATTGTCCTCGAGGATCAGATTGAGGGTAAGCACGTCGTTACAATACCAGTCGACGAGGAACTGCCTTCTCCTTCACCAGCGGAAAGGTTGTTACAAGGGCGGATCCAATCCAAGTGGGATCAGCTATGTGAGAAAAGCGCCTCAACAAGGCAGGCCATGCTCTTCATCTGGGCGTGCGAGGAATTGTATCTTCTACAGAGACAACAAAACCTGCCTGACGCTGGCAATGTTCACGACTGGACTGTTGGGACATCTGAGTTGAAGCCCGTTGTTCTAGAGCTTGAGTCCAAAGAAGGCTCTCAATACGCACTTCAGCGACTCAATGCGCAACGAGTATCCTTGCCCAACGAAGCCGAGCTCTCCCTCGACGGCTTGTTGCACCGGATCCAGGAAGCTGGAGTGCACATGACAATCTTTTACGAGTGTGGGGACATTACACACGTTGAATAAAGAGTCTTTAAGGCTTTTTAGTAGGGCCCCAGGCCCTCCAAAGCACACAACCATTTATTCACTGTCGGTTTCTTTGTTATTTCCTTGGTAGCAATGCTTATACATCCTCCGGGTCCAGTGTCCAGAATTTGAGCCGGTCGTCGGCACCGGCAGTAAGCATAGCTTCTTCAACAGGTGAGCACGCAATCCACCTTATCGGCGAGTTGTGTGCAGAGGGAATCTTCTTGACAACTTCTCCTGTTCGTAGGTCCCATGCGATGACTCCATTGCTTGCTTCGTCTCCAGCAACGATGTGATTTCCACTTGCAGTGATGGCTGGAGTGCATGGAACATGCTTTTGCTCAGCCCCCAGATACTTAGCCACGGACTTGCCCGTGTTTACATCCCAGAGCTGAAGGACTGAGTCTAGCCCACTCGTTAGAATGAGTTTTCCCGATGCGGTGAACTGTGCAGAAGTTACGGGAGTGCCTGTGTGGGCATTTGAGATAACCCGGACGGGCTCATTAGTTACCGTGTCCCAGATGCGCACGGTACCGTCTTGAGAGGCAGAGCAGTACATGTTACCGGCGGGAGCCCAGCGAACCATGTTCACTGCGTCTGTGTGGTGGGATGTGGTTGTGGTGGTCCCCTCGGCTGGAGCGGAAACATAGGCCTTGAATGTGCTTGTGTCATAGATTCGAATGATCGGATGCAATGCGGCTACCGCAATGAAATCACCGGAAGGGTGAAATTGGGCCGAGCGAATAGGGTACGGGTCGACGAGTTCAATAAAGCTGCCCTTCTGGAACTTGTAGTGATCATAGAATCTCAGCGTTCGGTCGTCTGATGCGGACATCAACACCTGCTCTGTTGGGTGGAAGTGCAGGTCGACGACCGCACCTCGGTGCTCTGTATACGTCTTGATCGGAGAGCGGCCAGTTCCTTGACCACCTGAACCGGCAGCGCTACCGCCTAGACCCCCACTTTCTCCTGCCAGCAGGTGGGGATTTGGTGCTCGGGTGTAGTTTGCATTGCCTACATTCGCCGCGGCAAGAGCGGCGATGCCACCTTCGAAGCCCTCCTTCATACGTTTTACAGCCATGATCTTGACACTTCCGTCAGCAGCCGCAGTGCTGGCCCACTTGCCACACTGGGAGAATGCAGCGACACGCAGGGGCGCCTTGTGAAGCGCTGTAAAGAAGGGTAGGTACTTAGGGAACGGAGTGGAGATCACATCATCTCCAGGCGCGGTGGAGCCTGACTTCATCTCGTCTGTAAGATCGTCCTCTTCATGCTTCTTGGGAATCACAGCCATCTCATCCTGTCCCGCCGGTAGATCTGAATATGGAGACAGAAGCGAGGCCGCGGCAATGGAGGCGTTGGATGCTTCGTGGAGGAGCGCCTGGTTACGCTGGCGCTGGTCCCTCTCGGCAGCAAGCGTAGCCTCGAGCTCTTCGCCCAAGGCGAGCGTCAGGCCTAGCCTGCTCCTGGCCTGGCGCGCCACATCGAGTGCCGCCGATGTGAGTCCATCTCTGACTAGCTTGGCGATGATTTCTTCGTATTCTCTCGCGGTATGGGACATTATGTGTAGATTTGCCGCCAGTCGTCGGGGATATCTAAGGGTAAATCGCTGCCTGGTGCTGTTTTCTGGGTGATGCTATGCTCGCGATACTGACTTGTCAAGACTAGTTAATTCGGAGAATCAAACTTTATCCACAGTTGGAAACGTAGTGGATCTCAGCGGTGCGGCAGTGCCTCGCGGGAATCTACGCACCATTCGCGGCATCAGGCGAAGACCACACGGCTTACGCACTATATACTTGTGAGAGCACCAAGGATTTCGCGAAAATGCGTGCCAGGATGTTTTCTCAGTCTGAGTGGTTTGATGATCTAATGCATTCCTTGCGATTTCCCAATAGTTGGCCTGTAAATGCGTAATTCACCCTTACACCCATCATTACCCACGACTGATCTAGACACTTGCCCACTTCTCTACCTCCGAAACCTGCTCCCCCACGTTCGCACATACCCCGGGCCGGTGGTGAGCGAGGCAGGTAGGCAGTGGAGTGGCGCATCCCTCCTCCGTCCATCCCTCCACCGCGCGGATCAGCCCTAGTCAGGGACAACACTGGAAGGAGCGCATACGCACGCCTGCCCGCGCACAGCCTTGGACTGTGATCAACTCAGGATCTCGTTGGGAGGGTTGGACGCTTGTTTCCACCATGTCTCAACCTCAACCGTCTCAAGCGGACCACGCGTCAGGCGGCCAGGCAGCCCAGCCGATGACCCAGGCGGGCCCAGGGGGTGGAGCCGGTCACCAAGGCAAGCTGGTCGGCGTTGTTCCAATTGCAACACTGATTATGAACGTTGCTTCGACAATCTACCTTGACCTGATCAACACGCTTACGGAATTGGCAGCATACCAGACTCAGCACCTTTACAGGCGAGAGTTTCTCTATCGTGTATTCGAGCATAAGCGTCTGCAGATCGCGCGACTCTTGGTAATCGTGCGCTGGCTCATGGGCAGCAATCGGATCCAAACCGAACTGCAGCAGATTCGTAATGTGCTGGACAAAGCGGATCAACTGCATCAGTTCACGACAGGTGCATTGTCCACAATTTCTACAATCGCCAGCGCCTATACAAGTGTACCTTGGGATCTATATACTTCGGCGCATGTACTATCCTCGGGCTCGTACCATCTTTTCCCACGGTATGTTGCACGAGTGATTGACCAGCGTAGCGTGCCACCGCGACCACTTGTGCACTTGACTCCGCGTCTGCGACAGGAGATTAAGGATGCGCTGCATATTCATTTGCTCGCCGCCCTCCAGTTTGCAGAACTGCCACCACACATCGTTTGGATGTCCTCCAAATCTTACCGCAAAGCGCGACGAAAAGCGAGTCTACCAGCATATATCTTCCGCATTCAAGACAGTGTGCTTTGGGTGACCCTCACAGGGTACTTCTCAGCTGCCTTCACCCTCCGTATGCGACCGAAACGAATGGACATTGCTGATGCGATCTCCGAGGGCAATGACACTACCGTTGAGACCATTCGTGATGCATTGCAGGCACACTTACGTGAGCATGAAAAGCAGCTTACAACGAATCCATTTGGCGTTCACTCGGAGAGGGATACCTTTGCCACGAGCCCGCCGGTGTTTTTGAGTCCAACGCTATGTGAGCAGCTGGATCGTACTCAGTGGATGCTGGCGTTTCTGATTCTCGATTCTATTCCCGCTGGAGATGACGATGAGGAGTCGAGCCGCACGTATAACCCCGATGCAACAACGGAATTTCAATCTCTGTTTGACGATGATGTCGATGCGAGCGACGATGATGACGACGAGGGGAGCCAGGGCAATGCTGACGACATGACTGATCCCACGAGTCTGAAGAGTCATACCTTGCCGACCATCCGGATCGTCAATCCAGAGAGCGATGTGGCCCAGCGAAGGGCACAACTGCTCGCAAAACGGAGTGAAACGATCAAGGCCATCGCATCAGCAGTTGTCGCAGGTGAGTCTGCCTCATCAATTCAATACTCGGCAGCGCGCCCCCCTAGGTCTGTCCTAACGTCGAATAACACCCTACTCGCGGCGTCAGCACTTAACTTGATAAATCAATCGGTTTTCGCCAATGTGACAGCCTTCCCCGGGCTCGTTCCTTTGCGCGACTTCGATGAGCCTCGGCCCACGGATCGGACCAGCCAGACACGTCGCAGCTTCTCAATACCGTCTTCTCCATCGAACAGCTTGCAGGTGCTCAATCGAGTAGGTCCAGCAAGCTTATCGAGTCCAAAAGGAGATCAAGTGATGTATGGCCCGCAAAAACTAGATGCAATCAGCGACTTGTCTGACCTTATTACTGCTCCTGCAGTACACCCCAAGTTGCCCATGTGCTCATCCTCCGTCCAGGCGACAAGCGCGAAAGGCGAGCGCACAGCATTATGCCAAGCAATCGTATATATTACGCGACTGACGTCCATCCACGTCCTTAACTTGCTCGCCCAAGAGGCTGTTTTGCATTTGCAGATACCACTATTCAACGATACATCGCAGCTGATTTTCGTTCAGAGAGCTGAGGATCGGACCAGCTTCATGAGCTATGACCTGAAGCCAGCCCCGATCGCTGACGAGGCTGTGGTTTCGCCGAAAGGTTATGTAGCACGATTTAAGAAGCAATCGCACTTTATTTTGAGCTATTGGGTGTCTTCGCATGCTAGTGGAAATGCTTTTGAACCCGCACATGCCCCCGATGAGGGCTCGGCCTTCCCGTGCCTCATCTTTGCGATTTGTCCGATCTCTGAGACCCTGCTAGTGAGACACTGGCCACCACTGCCAGGTTTTGACCCCGCTAAGTTCTTTGATCCACGCCGACCATCGCTTGCAGCCCTACTGAGCCAATGTACAGCTCATATGTGCTTCCAACGCCTTAACGTCACACGCGCTGTCTTCAACGAGGTCATCCGACAGGAACAAATGGTGGAAGATGTGTCACACGAATCCAAACTCTTGCTACTTCCCGGTCTACAGGACTGCTTCGAAGACGTCTGGGCCCCGCTTGATGATTGTACACAGTCTGGTGGCTCAGTTGCCAGAAAACGAACGCATGCCATGCTTGGCCGAGATTCAACTGAGTCGGGTAGCATTTCCCAACAAGATCAAATTGGTAGGAAGAGCTTCGCCTTGCGAATTCCACTTGATACACGATTGACTTCCTCCGCTCAGGTTCCTCTTAGTGGCAGTAGTGCTTCATCCTATGTAGTTATCTCAATCGATAGCCTCACTGGATCGCTCACTGTGGCACTTGATCGACATTCTTGCTCACCAGCGCTGCAAGCAAGCTTGGAGACTCCGGAGGCTAGCGCGGTCATCGCAATGCTCTCAGCTGACTATGGACGATTCGGGTCGTCCAAATCCCCCGGAAATAATCCAGTCTTGGCAAGTATACCGACCTCTGATTCTGACTCAGAGAGCTCCTCTGATAGTGAGAGTAGTGACGACGAGCCATCTGGCTCCCAAGATCAACCCGATCGCATGGATACCGATGCACTGGCGCAGTTGAAGGACCTCCCTCAAGGACTCACTTCCGACTCAAGTGGCTTGTTCGGCATTTGGCCGGTTCCGGGACATGCTGTTTTTGTCCAAACGCGCGATGGAATAGAGCGGGCAATCGCCACGGAGATGCGCACCCTGGAGGCGAAAGGGTACAGTCGTCGCAAATTGCGTGGACTTGATGTGGTTTTTCCATTTGGGGCTCCTATCCTAACCCCCTTACCACGCACTACACGAAGGAGTCGCACGAGTGAAGCACTTCGAAGCAAGCCGACTGGGCTTCATCCAGAGGAATCACGTAAACCCCAACTCGGATGCGCCCTAACCACGCAGACAGACTACCTTTTACCTCTTTTGAGTTGGCTTCGGAAGACAGAGCTGAAACATGGAGATAGACGAAGGATCCTCAGATGGCTTCGCAAGAGTCGTTCACATGTTGAACAGCTGATGGATATGATTCACACATCGCACATGTCGTTCACTCTCTCTCAGTGGATGTGGATGCGCCTCCAGCTCATTGTAAGGTTCCAGAACGTTGGCTCGCTCCGTCAAGATGAAGCCAATCTGATCGCACTCAGGGATGCTGTGAAGGATGTTCGCAGTGCCCTCCTGGTTGAGCGAGTCGCGGCATGTCTTGGTGCTCTTCCCGGAATGCGTCGTGGTTCCGTCTTTTGTGGAGTCGAAGGGCTGCCAGCCACGTGTGGCAACGTCTATTTACCCACGCTAAGTGTGACGCTAGGACCAGCCTCCGCCAATGTGCAAGGTCAGGTTCCAGCTGGAGCTGACGCGATGACGGCTTCGGTATGGCATCAAAAAGAAGCGAGGACCAAAGCGTTAGCGGAGTGCATCGCAAACTCGCTCTATTCGGGTATTTCTGTTCAGACAACTCACTGGTCGTTACCTTCAAACTCAAGCTGGGGTTCAGCTCTTGCTGCCTCAGGTATCGTTTACCTGTCCCCATTGCACTACAAGTTTGCGCCCGAAACACAGGCTCCACTCGATCAGCCCACTGTTAGCGCTGTTACAGTCTCTCATCTCCAAAAGTCGGTCCTTTTTGACCCGTTCACAGTGTTCGTAGAGCTGCCGCAATTTGCCGAGGACTTGGTAAGCAATCCTCTCCGCTCAAGCGGTCTTGATCTCACCAGCCAGGTGATGAGCGCAGGGCCTGGCATCCATAACGGCGCACCCGTGTACTTGGCGATTCCCCAGAACAGCTTTGTGAGGGATCACAGTGCGTTATTCCAGCGCGCAGCTAATACCACTGACTCCATAGCTTTCAGCGAACCCGATCTGCTCAACGATTGCTACCTTATCTTTTGCGCTCGAGAGAGTACTGAGACTAAGTTTGGTGCGATGCTTGAAGAGGCCGAAACTGGGATGACTTATTCCACTCCGGGTCTATCACACACCACTCCGCAGCCAGCTCCGACAATCGAAAGACGAGGATCTCAAACATTGCAGGCATCTGCTTCACCCCTATCTTCGGTCTCACTCTCATCTGGATCTGATACGCATTTGCGCCAACCTGGGAGTGCGCGCAGCCCAAAAACAGCAACGTCCGAGAACACCAAGGCCTCTCCTTCAAGTTCAGCAACCAGGCCGGATAGTATTGTATACATTGATACCGTTGTCAAGCTCTCAACTGTTCTAGATATGATGGCTAGGGACACGAGAGCTCTCGAACCTTCATTTATTCCGTGCATCCCCTCGTTGCGCGTGCTAGCGAGTGATACACAGGTGGCTGCCCTTCTGATAGACGTTGCTGTTTCCGCAGGCCGATACTGGCTCTTCACTCAAGCATTTGCACATCTTGGCTTTGAACCTGCTCCGCATGACAGTGCGACGTTGAGCGCGGCTAGCGTTAGCCAGTCCATTCGCAGCCTTCCTCTTCGTACAAGGTTCAGTGTACTCCACCAAAAGCTTCAAGTTATCTCCGGTAGCGCTTTCCTCGGCAATAGCAACAATTTACCAGGGCAAGGACAACAGTCTCAACCGCCGCCATTAAGGCCACTGACTGTACATGTAAATACTGCCTCGGGTAGCAACGGACTCCAAAGTCTGAACGAAGAATTGACCTATCCCTTCATCCTTCCGGATTGTGCGACGACGGATCTTGCGCTCTTGAATACCTTGCAAACCTATTTGACATACTTGGAGCAAGTGGGCGAGCCACAAATATCGCCAGCATCAGCACAGAACGTCTCACCACAAGCACTTTTGGATAGCCTGTTTGCTGTTGAAACCTCTACCTCGGAGACCATGGATTCTAGTGGAATCCCTCCACACGGCTCCTCACAACGCGACACAAAGCTCAGAGGGAGTCGAGCTTGCGATCACGATTACTTGGTCCTGAATGTGGCCGATCGAAGCCTACTAAGAGTCAAGCCAATGTTCTCCCATCGCTATTGCGCAAAAGACCCTTCGAGTGCGCCACCTAGATTCAAGTTCAGAGCCGATGATACGCTGCAGCTCGTACACAGGCTAAAATCAACAGCCGAGAGTCGCCGTGCACTTCGCGCGCTATACCACTCTTTGTCTCATGCGCGTTTGTCACTTGGGCCGATTGCTCCCACGCTGATGGAGGGGGCCTTGCCGAGTAGCGATGCAGAGAATACTGAGGCCTATGACTCCGCTGAACAGCGCAGTCCGATCCTCGGCTTGCTACACACCGACCCGGTCGTTTGTCTGATCGAAGCCTTCAACGCACTCCACACATTTGTTACCGTCGTGAACACCGCGCGCATTATTGAAAGTCACGCAGCAAAAACAACCCCCCCTGAGGCACAAACGCAACAGGCGCAGTCGACCCAAAAAGCAGGGAACCCACTTATGGCACAGCTTCAACAGCAGTACTACACGATTCGTCGGATATCCCCTGCGTCTCTAGCACTTCACCTTCCGTTCGCGCTACCACTACCAGCATCATTTGGCCAGCTGGCGAATCCGGTGCAAGCTATTCCTCCAGCATCTGGACCACCTCCACAGTCCTCCTCATCGGTCGACCGTGCAGCGGTCCCTCCAGTTCATCCAGTCGTCGACCTACGGCCAGCTCGCTTCCTCTCTACACCAAGCCCGTACATCTCATTTGCCTCGCCTGTTGTCACCTCGTCTTCGCCCAACACTTCACCCGGTGCGAGCCCTCCACGAGCAGGATCGCCAGTACAGAGCCGTATACCAGGTGTTGCTAATCCTGGTGACGCACAGCCGGATGCTAGTGATTTTTCCGGTGTGTCTATCAATCCGACACACGCGCAAAGCGTTGTGCAGGCTTTCTCAAACGATGCATCAGACGCGGCGGCTCATGCACTGGGTATGGCAGCATCCATCCTCCAGAATATGTATGGTCATCTCGCATCGTTCTTCGCGACTTCGCAGCATGTTAGTGAGAACCCACACATGCTCCCGTACATCTCGGTGTATATCGCGTTTAGTCCGGCCTACTTCACCTCCACCCTTTTGAGTGCACAAACACTGGCTTCCACCGCGTTAATCAAGAACAAGGGACGCAACACCACCACGGGATTATTCCCTAGGTTGCAAGCATCAGTGAGCCTCCGACCTTTCGGCTTTGCGACCTCTGATTTTTTGAACAGCTTGCTAAACTCCACAACCGCGATTCCCGCACACTATTCCATGGCACATTCAGTCTACGCACAACATGTTGCAGCCCTTCGATTCGCGAACCAAAGCTTACCCACTATGTCATCTGATTTGACTGTCTTTAAAGACGCAATGCGCAATCCATTCGCGTCTCAGAGCCATCCGGCTACGAGGAGTGCATCGAAGCACAGCAAGTATACTCAGTTGATGGCCCCAGCGCTTCCTGCAGTCGGCCTTGTGCCTTTCCTGGATACACTGCTTTACACTCGTGCAGCCATGGTCTCCATTTCATTCCTGATTCGTTATATTAGGCGTCTCGAGGGACGACTAGGTATCGCCGGCCTGCTTCCTCCACAGTTGGCGATCCTTGCCGCTGGATCCAACTTGCCACTTAACAACAAGTTTGCTAGTCCCACATCAAGCATCCTCTCTGTTACAGCCAAAAGCCCGACACGTTTGACGCTAGCGCTCGCGTTCCCTTCGACCAACCCTCAGGGCATGAACTCGGCCAACGCACCTACATCCGTTGTTAGTCAGGCAAACCAAGGTCTGCCCAACAATCACGCTCCTCCTCCTGGCTCCATCACCGGCGTTGTTGGAAGCAACTGCGGCGCGCTACCTGGATTGTCGTTGACTGTGACAATTCACCCAAGTGGACTGGTCCGTGTGTGTGATGACACACGCCTGCTGTTCGGTCGTCCTCAGTTGGGCCATGATAAGAACGCCGCCTTAGATAATTCCCGCGCCGGGCTCCAGCGCAATCCAGCCATTCCTCCACGTTCGACTCTCCTCCTGCGCACACGCCGAAGCGATGCAGGAGTTGACTGGGTGGCACCGAACGCTCTGTTTGGTTATGTTCTCGGGTGGATTATCGATTCTTATCGCGCGCATCTTGGTCCAATGCTGATTGCGCGTGCCCGAGCGTGCGGCCTCGCCGAGCTCGTGCAAGGTGTATCAGTTCTTTCAAGCTCATCGACGAAGATGTCATCCACACTCATAGCGTTCATCACTCGACTCGTGAGCCCCCGCATATCTCCCGCCGGAGCTTCAGCGTTGGCTACCAACTTACCCGCGCCGGCAGCAAACTTCCAATACCGTCAGTACGAATATCGCTACAACATGGCTGTTCAAGAACAACAGCAAGCAAGTCTTCGCGGCGCCCCAGTGCCGCCGCAGAGGATCCAGCTTCCAAAGCCTGTTACCACTCTCGAAGGCGCTTACTTCGAGCTTGCCCGTGACTCTCGTCAGCCTATGGGTGTCCGGCTCAAGCTGAGTGCCAACGCTGAAGCGCTACTGAGTGGTTTGAAATATGAAAATGACTGGATTGAGGGGGCAGTTACAGTCTACCGCTCTCCGGCAGGCGCAACGCTTGTTTCACTGCCGCCAGGTATGTATAACCCCATCGGTGTCCCCATGCGGGCTCTTCAGCACTTCTGGAAGAGTACCATGCACCTACCGTTCGATCCTCAATCCGCCTTGGTGCTGGCTGGTCTTGCGACGCGTCTCACAGGGCAAGCGCTCACCGCGGTCATTGACACGTTCCAATATCTCTGGGTGCAACGCTACACCACGATGCCCAAGACGATTTCAAGTCTGAAAAAGGACGGTTCGTCGAGTTCAACCTCAAGCGCGAGTGCGGCAGGGTCAGCAGATGGTTGGAGCACAACACCAAGTACTGTTCGCGCAATCTTGCATGCCCGACCCCCGTTCGAATTTTCTATCGATTTGGCTGGCGATCATGCGCGAATCTATATGCTGTTTGAAGTGCGATCCCCACTTGAAATGCAGCGGTACAACTCGACGCGATATCGCATCCTCCGCGATCCTCGCAGCAGCAATGCGAGCTTAATCACGCATGAGGATAAAGTTATGGATGAGCAGAAGATGGCAACTTATCCTAGCAGCACTAGCACCCGCTTCCTTCGTCGCACGTGTGGTTCTGGAACGAGTTCCCAGATTCCGCTCTCACCATCACCACCGCTTTTTATTTCTGGCGCCGGCGTTGGGGAGTCGGGCACACTCGCTCGCCAGACAAGCCCGAACTGGAGGACGGAAAGTAAGGCAATTAGACCGGTGGTTTCCATGTTAATTCCCTTCGGATATTGCCTCACCACCAACCGCGCCTTCCTCTGGGAGGCTATTGTGACTGATGTCGCTCAGTCAGAGTATCAGCAGCTCAACCAGGCTCAAAATCAGCAGCACTTACAGACGCTCCTGCATGCGTTCTTTAACCGTTTACCCACGGGTTCGCCCTTCACGTCCATTGGTATCACCGTTGATCCAGTGCCGAGGGGCCTGCACTTCGTCAAACGCGCAGTTCGTTGGGCTACAATTCCTGTGGTGCGACCAGATACACGCACCGTCCAGTTCATTCACCCAACTCCTGCCCAATTTGCGCACTTCCTAACGACGCAGACTTCGAGTCAGATTGCTGAGATACTGCGCGTGTGGATGCAGAACCCTGAGAGACCCTAGGTCTGAATGTCATCTGTGCGTTGCGAACGTGCTGGCCTTGTCGTGGGCACGAGCTTACCCTCCTCAAGTATCACACATACAGTATCTGCTTGGAATAGTACCCTTTGACACGTTGCAAATGTTTACCCGATTATAATGCCGTAGCATCCTGCCTTCGGGCACATCTTAAGCTGGAGCCATTGCTTCTGGTCATAAATCTGCCAAGCTGCGGCGAGATACCCCACTGGAGCGAGTAACGTCAGCGACGAATTTAGAAAGACGTCGTTCGTTTTGAGTATTCTGGATAGGCGTCAAGCGCCCATTGCATCGCGAAGCGAATGACATGGTCTCACAACGATCTCACTGGTATCGAATAATAATATATTCTTTCACACCTAGACAGCGTCTATGGCTGAAGAAATCGAAAAAGTGAACGCCTGGCTTCGGCAAATCGAGCAGGACCCCAATTGGCTGGAAGTAGGTACGTAGACCCCCAAGACCCATGGCGCATTTTCATCTCCAGGGTGGTCACAACCCAAGTCTCACTGCACCCTCTCTTGTACTCCTGCATACGTACAGAAAATCGACCCTGGGCCAACGACTACTGCAGGTGGAGTCGCAGTCACTGCAAAGGGTACGACTATGTGCACTACGACCCGAAAATCAAGCTAAGGTACTTCTGGAATGACGAAACGAATGTCCTGTGTGGCTCTGTGCACTGGGATAACCGTACGGAAGGTCCCCCGGGCGGTGCTCACGGTGCCTCCATCATGTTCGTCTTCGATGAAATTCTGGCATATCCCATCTGGCGAACTGGCACTCCTGCATTCACCGCTAACCTGAACGTGAACCTGCGTAAGATGATTCCCTTTGCGACCGCGGCTCGCTTTGAGGCGCGTGTCGTCCGAGCAGAGGGCAGAAAGAGATTTGTCGAGGGCGTAATCACAAATGCAGATGGTACTGTAAAGTATGCCGATGCAACCGGATTATGGATCGTTTCGAACGGCATCGGCACCTCACTCCAGGTCTGGGCAGAAGTAATCGAAGCCGATCGACGTCGTAAGGAGCGGGGGGAACGCATCCTCCAAGCCCCCTTCAAGCCAAGCGCCGCTCTGGATGCACCGTCATTCCCAGGTGAGGAGCTCTCCCGAAGGCCCATTCCAGCCCCAGTTGCGAATGCAACACTGCCATTCCAACCGGATGCATATTCAAGCGAATTGCGGAAGCGCTTCGATGTCCCGGTCACCGAGCGTCAGCTTGTGGATGGCGGAGAGCTTCGGTACCATAGCCCCGAAGAAGACAAGAACTACCGCAAGCATAACGCTCACGTGCGCGAACTTGCCAAGGGTCCGCGTGATTATTTTGGTCAATCAATGTTATAACAAGGCTATACGCGGAAACATTAGTTTTGAGAGCCATCGATCGTCACGCGACACCGCATATACTAGATTCACACCTGAAGGCAACGATGAAGTCGATCTGGTCGAGTCTCGATGCCCACAGTCCCCCACATTTATACATTCGAAACCAGGCGGATCATTGTTCATACAAGAGTTCACCAATGGCTAGGGAAGAGCAGGTCTCCTGCTCCAAAAGTTTATTGGACATTTACTCGTGCTGTGTAGTTGAAGCGTCGCTCACGCAGTGTACAAATTTGAGTAAATCTCTTCAATCAGCTCTGGTCGGAGCATCGCTTGAGACTACAGCGAGAGGGGAGGATAAGGATGGGACATAGTGAGACAGGGTTCGTTTGTAGGACGCTTATCATAGGCGAGTAAGAGATCAAACAGTCATGCATGTGCTGGGAATTAAAACCTACCCGCAGTGCATTACTCCAGGCACTATCGGTGTCACGTAAAGTGTCAAGCGAGCGTTGCAAGTTGTTTAGTTGATTCTACAGTGGGGGTTGAAGGCAAAAGAGAAGATAATGAGCATTGTGTTAGTCATTCAACCGTACATACTCAGAGACCGTTGGATCTCTAGGCTTCACATTAGGTCGTTGGCAGAAACGTACCTGCAGGCGAACTGTCTGGGTTGGATCACTATCGTCGTTGGCATCTACTCGGGCCTGTTGTTCTGCAATCAGCATTTCGAGCTTCTTCATTTGATCCAGGTGGTTCTTCAATTCGATAAATGGGTCAAGTGAAATTGCAACGCCTGGATCATTTGCCTCAACCAAGTAGCTGAAAGTTCGGATTTGGTCATCGGTGGAGCTATTGACGACAGCATCGAAGACCTCCTGCAACACCTCGTCAGATAGCGTCTTAACAGGCTCTGGGGCTGGCTGCGGCGGAGGTGTTGGTTCCCGTGCCGGTGGAGGAGTCGGAACACGTGCCGGTGGTTGCGGTTGTGGTTGTGGTTGTGGATGTGGCGGTGGAGGAGGCGGAGGAGGCGGGGGTGCTGGTTTGGCCTTCGGCTGAGGCGGGGGCGGAGGGGGTGGCGCTTCGACCGTGGGACGACGACGTGCTTTGGCCATACTTGACACGGTGTGCTCGTGGAGATGCGGTCTGTCTGGAGATCGATACGAACCTGGAGTCGAGGATGGACGGGGTGAGGGCTCGATCTTGACTTCAACTTGCATAGGCGAAGCCACAGCTCGCTTACGTGGAGTAACTCTTCCTGGAGATGCGCTCTCGACGCGACGTCCAAAGGCAAGTGCCACACCACCCCGACTACTCGCTTCAGCATGCTGGGCTGCTACCCGTGCGCGGTGATCGTTGGATGCTCGTTCGTTACGAAGTTGGAGCTGAAGCTCTGCAATCATTCGCTGAGCCTCTCGCAGTCTTTCTTCAAGGTCGAGACGGGCCTCGTAGTCCTTATGAGCGCGCCCACTTGATTCATGAGCAGCTCTCTGAGCGTCTTTCAGTTCCTTTGACAGAGCCTCATACTTAGAGCTCAATTCCAGGTACTTTTGAGGAAGGGACTCCAGTGGCAGGGTGGCTGCGGGATTACCCGACTCCAGGCCATCTCTAGAGTCAAGTTGTAAGCGAGTTTGACAGCGTTTCCAGAGTTCAAGCTCCTCACGGCATGCACGAAGCGAGGCCAATTCAGCATTGGCTTCGTCTAGCTCACGGATGGCCGTTGCGGCGCGCGTGTCACACTCCATGAATTCACCCTTGAGTTGCGCTACGTGGGCGCGCAATCGAGTCAGTTCTTCCTCCCGAGCCTCGAGGGCCCGCTGGAGTGTGCGTTCTCTCGACGCTGCAGCGTGTAATTTGTTTAGCATTGCGCGTTTTTCCAGCACCATTGCCTCGAGTTTGCTACGAACACTTGACACTGTTGAATCAACTTGCTGGTCACGCGCATGTGCGGTTTGCATCACAATCTGCTCATATTCCGCGCGAACCTGCTTGACTCTGCGTTCTGTCGCTTCTTCAGCTTCAGCACGAACCGCAGCGAGTTTGCTTGAGAGCTCAGCGTTGACCTGGATAAGCTTCTCAATTCGCCTAGTAAATGCGGCCATTGCAACGGTGTTGTCAGGATTCAAGGCTTCCTTTGCCTGTGCTGCGCTGAGTTTCGCTCTTAGGGCACAGTTCTCGCTTTGAAGTCGTGCATTCTCGCGATGCGCCTTCGAAAGAGCTTCCTTTAGCTGTGTTAACTCTAGATGATGCGTACAAGGTGCTGCTGACGAGGGTCTTGCGCTCTTAGGTGGCACCGAGGTTGTCGCTGATACAGCTGTGCCTCTTCGCGGAACTTGGGATGCGGTCGGAGCTGGCATAATGTTAGACGCAGATTGGGATCGACCAAGGCTTCGGCCAAAGGCGACACCTGAGGCATCCTGCGATGTGGATAACGCTGATGCGACTGATGGCGACTCACTTGTTTGAGCACTGGTCGGGAGACCAAGGGTCAGTCGCTCATTCTTCAACTGTTGCTGCTGTAGCTTCGCAAAGCGCTCACGCTCAAGATTTTCCAAGTTGTGTGCAATCTGCGCTTCCCTTGCTTCCTGTGCCAATTGCTCACTCTGCAGGGACTTTTTGTGCTCACGGACCCGCGCGCGCGCGGCCTGAACGGCATCCTGATGCTGAGACAAAGCGTCAGTGACGGCCACTGCGATAACGTTGCGCTGTTCATCTTCAGCCTCAAGCGCATCAACACGAGCGGCCAAGTCCAGTGCTAATCCAGCGACACGGGCCTCGCTTTTTGCAGCAGTCACGGCAGCTGATTCGCGCACTCGTGAAGCCACAGATGATGGCCTTACCCGGCCAGGAGTTGTAGCTACGGATCGGGGTGTTCCTGGAGGGAGAACCGTTGCCTTGGATGCCAAACTCGAAGCCACGGTGGGCTGCATGAAGTGCTTGGTGGGTTCCCTGCCAGCCTCGACACTCGATTTGACCGGCTTAATGACCTCTTGGGGCCCGGTGCCCGCATGAGCGGATTCTGTTGCGGAATGCATGCACCTCCGTGGAGCTGGAGTAGCTTGCAGTGAGGACGTCACGTTGCGGGAGTCAGATCGAGAGGGTGGAGGGTGCGCATTCACAGGGTCATGAGCGGTTTTGCTGGTTGATCTTTTGATGCCAGGCGAAGTTGTGATTGATACGGTAGGGAGATATCCGCGTCCGCATGTGTTAACTTCGACCAAGACCTCAGGCTGACTACTTTGGCCTTGGCTCGGATATCTGTCTCGGCTCCGACCACGGGTTTTTTCTCTTCGACATTCGCGGTTAAAGCGACGTTCTCGACTACGGCTTCGACTCCTGTGCCTATCTCGACTTCTGCTTCGGCTGTAACTGTCCGAGCTCTCACTATCAGACCGGCTGGCGCTGCTACTGCGACTCCTACCTCGCCCACGGCGTCGACGCCGGCTTCGTTTGCGCTCGATGCATTCACTGTCATACTCGGGATAATTTTCATATTCGTCGTCGGATGGATCTCTCTTCCTCAGCACTCGATTACGATCACACTCGTCACTGGACTTCAGCGCTTCGCGCGGCCGCCTTGCATCTGGATGCGAAAATCGCTGAGTCATTTTAGGTTCCGCATTTCGCGTCGAACGTTCTAATTCGGGGAAGTCGGAGGGCACGACTACATCACCAGGATCCTCTGGATCGTACCAGAGATGCCTATCCGCGCGCTTCTTAGTGTCATAAACATCAGAGTCATCTGAAGCAGATCCATATTGCTCGGCATATGCCCTGGCTTCCCTACGATGCGTACCGGTCTGCGCACGGTTCAGCGCAGATTCTGCACGAAGTGTGGTCAAAGCCATCGATGCAGTTTTCTTTGGTTCTGCGACATAACGGGTCGCAGCGAGGGCAAAGCTAGGATACAACTGCGTGAATTCGTCCTGAATGGCTGCACCTTGGGCAAGAAAAGCACGTTCGAATGGCTCAGGCCATCGCTGCCATAGGGCATACATGAGCGCGTATGCATTTTCACGAACTTCTGGGTAAGGATGGCTCAGCAGAGTTCGGGTTAGCAAATGCTCTAGCATCGCCATGAGACTTTCACGACGCAACTCATCATCATAATCCGACTCAGAGTCCGATGAGCTACTAGGCTCCTGCGAGACCAGCTCAGATTGCGGTGGTGGACCAGTGTGGAAAACATCATCAGGCCAGGTCTGTGCTGCGACCTTCAAAGCCTTGATTGCAAGCACCTGGGATGTTCCTTCAACGTGAGGACATGGGTGCAGACCCTCGCCCTTGGTTGTTACACGCTTACCTGTGCGTCTTGCTGCAGTGGTACATAATAGGCTCGCTATTGTATAGCCAGGAGCCAAATCCACGAGTGCTGTCAAAGTTCTAAGCACAGCGTTGGAAACAAGCCGTTTGGGGCAAGAACTACACCGGTCGTGGCTGTCTTTGAACCCACCACCGGTCGCTGGTACAGTTCGATCACAAAGATGAAGCAAAGCCTTGATGGACTTCCGGAATGTGTCAAAAAGCCGTACTCCAAGGGCTTCCGCAAGGTGTTGGATGGCTTCGCAGATGGCACAAATATTTGAAGTTCGCGCATTGTGTTTCAGTTGCATTTCGAGTGCAGGGTCCAGCGGAGCCAAGAGTTTTGCAAGCTTGGCTGAGCTTGTTGACGCACTTTGGCATAGCTCGATCATTCTCCCCAATGCCGTCTCGACCTTCTTCCATGCTGTTGGGTTACTATGATAAGAATCGACATCACTCAGCTGCGCAGTTAGTGCAGCCACTGTCGCACTGTGGCTCAACGCCTCAGCAGCACTGGTTTTGAGTCGCTGCTGAGCGGCTGCTGTGCGAGCGTGCTCGCTCAAAGCTGGCTTGCTTGAAGCCTTCACCACGGCATCCCTTTTACCATGTGCCGACGTTGAGAATGATGATGATCCTTTGTCGGCTGCTAGTTTTGGGGCAGTTGCTATCGCGGCCATTTCTGACGGTGCTGATGTAGTTGTGCCGCTGGAATGTGATCTCACTTGCGACTCATTCCGCTTCTTGCTGTAATCACTGGATGATGCAACTTCACGTTCACGTTCACGTTCACGTTCACGGTCTTGTCTTTCGTCGCGTTTCAACTCTGTCAGGTGTTCAAAATGTGGGTCTTCCCGATCCGATTGCTCAGCAGCCGTAAGTGAGTCCGGCGTAGCCACGGGTTGAGTGAATGCCGCGTGGTCTTCGTCTTCAGACACAGGACCCGCGGTTGAATCCTCTTGAGTTACGGGGAGTTCTTGCTCGAGGTCGCCATCTTCATAGCGATCCAGTTCTGGCTTCGTTTCTTGCTTCGAAACGGCCACAGAGGGCTTTCTCGGAGTCCGAAGGGAATCAATATTAACCGAGAACGCGACAGAGGGTTTTCTGGGATCCTGTCGAGGGTGGATGTCGCGCGATCTCTCCAATCCATTCAAATCCTCATCGCTTTCAGAATGGTCCTGGCGTACGCTGCTAGGGCCTACGCGCGCTGATGGACGGAGTTGGAACGGCCTTGCTCTTTCCTCTTCCTCATCGGAGCCCTCAACCGCAATTTGGAACTGCATCTCTGATACGGTAGCATAGACTCGATCGATCCATTCCATGATATCAGGTCGACCGCGGAGGTACTTTAACACGTTTGGATTGAAACGTTGAAGGAGTGGAATAGGCTGACCTCGGATCAATCGTCCTGCACGGGAAGAGTACAAGTCGTCCGGGTCAGCCCTGGGTGGCTGCACCTCACACATTACGAGGGGTAGCTCATTCCCAAATTCTGCGACGTCTGCATAGCCTGGTAGGATAGCTGATGTGGGTACCAAGAGCTTGAATGAAATTGGATGACCATCGCGAACGTGCCCGAGGTTCTCGTAGGAGATCACACCGGCCTTCTGGGGTCGTGAGGGGAACCCTGAGAACCTCAAGGAAGTTCCCGAGACATTCTCCTTGTGCTTAACGACCGGGACGCTGATCCTGAACTCGAACGGCTGATCACTGTCCGTTTCGGCCTGCTTCACAATCAAATCGATTGTATCCGCCGTGGACTCACTTTCAGTCTCCGGATGTGTGTAGTATAAGCTGTAGGCGAAACCCAGCCGTTCCCACTTGGCTTTGCTCGCAGTGCTCATCGTTCGTTAACTGACTACAGCTACCGGCTGGCGGAGCGTAGGGAGCCAAAGTTGTAGGATACGCGAGCCTGGGAGTGACGGGGTGCGTGAGTTCTTCGAGCGTGTGGTGCAGTGCCTCAAGTTCGCTGAGACCGAAGCAAACCCGTTGGGTTGCAAGATGTGTCGAGACCTAAAGTGTAAAGATCCACAGTAGAATATAAGTGTGAAGCTGAGATCTAGGTGAGGGATGTTTCGCACAATAGTGACCTTTCTCCGTACCCCACTGGCCTTGCCCAGCAGTCTCCAGATCCTGCGCTGCACGAGGCCACCAGCCGAGCACAACATGACTGCGAAACGAATTTTCAACGGCTAGATTCAAGGAGGCAGGTTTTCCATCCACCCGCAGCTGGAGAAATTTCCCGCGAGATATATTCGGGGCCTTGTGCGCTAACTGAGACGAGCCCGACTGTTTGCACACCGGTAGCGGCATATTCCTGGCATATCTCACTATACGCCCTGCTGAAGCTCTGTATCCCGGGGCTGGACCGCTCCAGATCCAAGCGGTACTTGTGCTCCTCCACTCGTCACCCTGGTGTTTCGTGCGCTCTGAGGGGGATAGACCCGTTGCGATATGCATAACCTACCGGACTTGCCACTGCTTTCAGTGTGTTGGCGTCAGCTCACCTCGTGTCACGTGTGGACCCGACCGAAACCACGAATGAAACCTGGATTCGACTGCGAGCGTCACTGGAATGCTTACTGGAGAGCTGTAGATCTGTGCTAGGAGCAGGGTTGTGTGAAGCTCGAGTTACGAGGAAGCCCCCTAGAAGAATTTATCTCGTTATACAAGCGATGCTTCGCACCTCAGATGCCAAGTTGGCCGTGCCAGGCCTGGCATCATACTGGCGAGGATCTGCTCATTTCGGTGTTTCGCAACCAACTTGCATACCCATTGAAAGTAGGGGTTGGGACAATGCACATGCAGATACATTGCTGGTTTTAGCCACTATCCACGTGTGCTCATGTTTTGCATTTTGCATTTTAATCGCCCACACCGTATCTAGACATGTTCACGCGAGCCCGACACGCTCACAAAGCCCTGTCCAAGCTCCTGATCTCCCGTGCTGGTGCAAGCATGTCGGCTGCGTCCTCGCTCTCTACCTCCGCTGCAATCTCAGCCTCGCAACAGGCTGCTCCCGCGCCGCCACGGGTGCAGGACTTCATCTCGGCGCTGTCTGCGCGACGCGAGCCTTCACCCACTCGCGCCTTGATTCCTCTGCTTCGAATCCCTGGCATGCTCTCGCTGGGCACGGGTCTGCCCAATCCAAGTTGCGTACGTTTATCGTTAGGGAAGGATGTCTGGATACGTGATAATTTGGCTGTGACCCTAGAATCATTCGCTTTGGCCTTAGACCGCCTTGAACGGAACTCTCTACTCCTTGTCCGATTGGCTTACTTGTGCGCTGCCATCCCTCTCAACAACAAAAACACACCAACCTGCAGTTCCCCATCGCCAATGTGTCGTTCACCTTGAAGGATGGAACCAACCTCGACCTCGCCCCTAAGGAGGTCGCCGACGCGTTGCAGTACTCCGACACCCCGGGCATGCCTCCGTTCGTTGCTGTGCTGCGAGAAATGCAAAACATTGAACACGGCGTCAAGAGCCCCTCGGGCAAACTTCCCTATCCTGTTGAGGAGATGGGTATCGCAGTGACAACTGGGAGCCAAGACGCCCTCACAAAGCTCTTCGAGATGCTCTTGAACCCAGGCGATCCGCTCTTGGTGGAGAATCCAACTTACTCCGGTGTCCTTTCGTTCCTCAAACCGTTTGGGGCCAAGCTGGTCGGCGTAGACGTCGACGATGAGGGTCTTATCCCCAGCAAGCTTCGCCAGGTCCTCGAGTCGTACAAGGGCCGTGAACAAGAACGACCCAAGGTGCTTTATACCATCCCCACAGGTCAGAACCCTTCGGGTGCTTCCACATCAGCAGCCCGAAAGAAGGAGATCTATCAGCTTGCATGCGAGTTCAACTTCATTATTATTGAGGATGATCCTTATTGGTATCTGCGATACGGCCAATCTCCTGTTCAGGGAACAACTCCTGATGATGAGAAGGCTTTGGCGGCATTTAATCCACCCTCCGACATTCCTACTTACCTCTCACTCGACACAAACAAGCGTGTGCTTCGTGTGGACTCATTTAGCAAGGTCCTCTCTTCAGGCCTGCGTGTCGGTTTTGTGACGGGTCCCAAGGAATTTGTAGACCAGCTGAATCTGACGTCCCAGGTTACAAACCTCCACTCAAGTGGACTTCCCCAAGCCATTCTTACAAGGCTGCTGAAACACTGGGGGCAAGAGGGTTGGGAATCTCACGTTAAGCGAACGAAGCTGTTCTATGCCCAGAGACGTGACTACTTCTTGTCCAAGGTGAAGGAACACTTGCATGGACTTGTTGACTACACCATTCCTGACGCTGGCATGTTTGTTTGGTTCAGAATCAAGGGTCTGGGTACCAACAGCCGAGATCTGATTCAGAAGAAGGCAGTCGATGCAAAAGTGCTCATGCTGCCCGGAGAGGCTTTCCTTGTCAATGAGCCGACCGAGAATGTCATGTATGTAAGGGCTTGCTTCTCGACTGCCAGCGACTACGAGATTGATGAGGCATTGCGACGCTTCGGATGCCTGCTTCAGGAGTTGTACATGCAACATAAATAAGCTTTGTATGGTAGGAAGTGCAGTAAATACAATGAAACAATGCAACTGTACATGATATGGGCTTGTGTAACGTGCGTACATAGGGGAACCTACCTTTGTACTACCGGAATTGATGCAACCTGAGCAACTCTTGAGGTTGGCAAGGCGCGCGACACAGGGGGCATTCAGGCTTAACCCGAACGGCTTTTGCGACGCACCACCAGCAAAACAGATGCCCGCATGCAGCGGCAGTGGTATGGGTACGATCATCGTAGCACAGCGCACATTGGCCCGTCGGGCGGTTATCAACACCATTTTCGTACAGCATGCTCTCTTGCGCCTTGACTTGGGCTGCAAAGACCTTTTCTTCTTCGTGGGCGAATTCCTCCTCCTGCTGGGTACCCGAGAGTCCTGGGGCTGCATCTTCTACTGAGTTCTGAGGGCTGGTCACCACGGGTGCTGCTGGCGAGGGTGGGCGGGTTCTGCGATACCATTCCGTAAGCGAGTAGACTGCTTCGATCGTCAGTCTGACCATGAGTAAGAAGCCCAGGACACGGTACGTCATGGGTCTCTGATTTGGGGTCGTTTGAAGCAGGTACTGAACTCCTGCGATGCGATGGGTAAGTGTGTAATATACACCAGTATAGTAGAACAATGCAAGATGAACATTGCGGATAGGTATCTGGTATTCTTCGAGCAGCCGCGGTAATCGGATTACAAGCAGGTTGTACAACCTGATCATGAGCCTCTTGAAGGCAATTGAGAATTTTCTCATCGTACTCGCGTTTCTCTCCTGGCTCAGGTCCTCATTAGGCTCCTGCAACGGTTGGAGCACACGGAGCTTTGTACGGAGGTAGGGCACCACTGCGTGCCCCAAGAACAGGATCCACTTGGAGGTCTGGGTCGGCTCGATAAGAATAGGAGCCACTCCCGAATGTCGTCCGGCTCCGAGACGCCTAAGAGAGTCTTTTGCCTCCGTCAGTGGAGCTTGTAGAGTATTTCCATCACTCGTACTACTTGAGGGCACCACGTCTTGAGTCGACTCCGCTGCTCTGCTTGCATACACTCTGGGGATGTTGTGAGAAGAGAGCTCGAGCTGAGGTGCCTCCTGAGCCAGGGATTGTAGCTCTGGGTGCGACCGCGCATATCGACTGGCCACGCTAGCAGCGACGCGTCTCCGCGTAGCCAGGTCGGCGTGGACACGAATAGGGGGTCTCACCGTTAGCTTGTACTCGGTGGGCACGATGTCACAGTACTCCTCACCCAGAGTCAGTCGATTGGATAGTATGGTCGAGCCATAGTAAAGACACTGACAAATAAGATCCGCCTCCTCATGGTAGAGGGCTCCCCAGCGCCCAAAGGTCTGCAGCGCGAGGTCCCTGAAGGTCTTCTTCATGTTCTCCACGCATGCGTCATCCTTCTGGGACGCCCTGACCTACATCCGAGTGAGTGAGTAGATGGGGGTGCAGCAGCATGAGTGACGCCGGGACGGATCTAGATGGCACACACAGCTGGTTTACAACGAGACGTTTTGACCCCTATACGTACAATTTCGGGCTGTGGCGCCCAGCCAAGCATCGTGCTCGAGTACTTCAGATTCGCAGTTTTGACGAACTTGCAAGAAACTGATCTCGAGTCTAAATCGCGGGGTGGATGTGGCTGACGAGCCTTAAAAATATAGGCATTCAAGATTATATGCGGTGAGATCTCATGAACACTATTTACATTTACCAAACAGCCACCACAATCTAGCCATCTTTGACACACAAACTAGGATTTTGATTCATGTTTTCAGCCCGCAAGCTCCTCCAGGGCGTCCACAGGCTCGCGGGCGGTCGCCTGCTCGCAGCCGCCACCGCTCTCGGACCCAGATCCTCGCGGATAGCGTGCACCCCCTATCCCCATGCCACCCAGCATGCCCAGCCCGTATGCCTGCCTTCCTTGAAAGTATGCCAGAACATGTCAGTGCTCACTCAAGTGAAGCCGTTGGCTCCAGTTCATCCTGTGCGCAGCTTCGCGACTCGGGTGGATGGTACAACGCCTGACCCTGAGCCAGCCGCTCCAAGTGCGGGCCCTGCTGTTGCTTCGCCACTGTCCCAAGCTCAGCCCCAGCCCCAGGGACTCTTCCGCCGTATCCTCAAAGCACTCAAACTCGACTCACCGCAACGGATTGTCGTGGCCGATCCCGAGAAAGCCGGCTTCAAGCGAGGATGGATTGTTCCGGCTGCAGTTTTCACCCAATTGTCCCTGGGCTCTGTCTTTGCCTGGTCACTCTTCAACCAGCCTCTGACTCACCTGCAGGGTGTCGTGGCACCAGCCGCTGCTGACTGGACGCTAAGCCAAATCATGCCAGTTTTTTCGACCACCATGGCAGTGTTTGGTGTCGGTTGTGCGGTCTTCGGCCGACTTGGACTGTATGAGAAGCTCGGCCCCCGAGTGACTGGCTTGCTTGGTGCAGGCCTCTATGCTGCTGCACTGAGTACGGCCGCACTTGCCGCGAGTACACACTCACTTCCACTGCTGTACCTTGGATATGGTGTGCTCGCTGGCACAACGATGGGTATAGCATACGTGCCACCCATCTCAACGCTGATTAAATGGTTCCCAGACCGAAAGGGCTTTGCGTCGGCGCTCGCAGTGATGGGCTTCGGCGCGGGTGGTATGGCAGCAACCCCACTTATTGATACTCTACTCAAGACTTTCCGAGAAGCACCACAGTTCCTTGGCCCTGTCGGCTCAGTGCCCACAACTGTCATTGATGGTAAAATGTTCGCCACGATTGTGGGAGAGAACGGTGCAACGACTCTGCAAGAAGTAGTTGTTGCCACCACGGGCGCTCTTACGAAGCTCGGGCTGTCTCTGCCAGAGGGTATCTATGCGGTTGGAACCGGATCTACCGGTTTGGCGTCAGTGTTCCTCACACTGGGTGCGACTTATGCAGCACTCATTGGCCTGAGTGCGCTTGTTTTCAGGCTTCCACCTGACGGTTACACACCCAAGACCACAATCGAGCAGGCAGGCGCAGCCGGTGGCGTTGCAGCAAAAACGGCTGTTATTAAGCACTACGATTACAAGGCTACAGGCAACGTCTCAGCTGCGACAACTTGGTCACTTCCACAATTCTGGCTGGTATGGGCGGGTATGTGCCTCAACTCTACGGCTGCGTACGCGATGATTGGTGCTGGCAAGACCATGCTCATTGATGTCTTTGGGTCAGCCTACCCTGCGGTTGTTACCGCTGCCTTCGCAGCCACCTTCGTCTCCTTCCTGTCCGCATTCAACCTAGGTGGTCGACTTGCTTGGGGAGCTTTGAGTGATATGTACGGCACTCGAAAGATTTTCATGTACCTGTGGGGTCTAGGCGTCCCCCTGTACCTGGCCATGCCGTTGGCGACAAAGTGGCTGTCAGCGATCCTTGAGACGAACGGTGGCCCAATCCTCGAGGCTGCAAGTATGCTGGACTATGGGCCGCTTGCGCTCTTCTATGCCTCGGTCATGATTTTCATCTCCACTTTTGGTGGCTCGGCCGCAGTGTGCCCCGCATACGTCGCGGACTTATTCGGAGGCAAGAACGTTGCAGCTATTCATGGCCAGATTCTTTCGTTCCTGATTGTAGGTGGCTACCTAGGTCCAATGACATGCTCAGCCCTTCGTGCGCGTGCGACTGAGGAAGCCATTCGTAGCTTGGCCAAGCTCGTTGACCCTGCGGTTTTCGAGCAAGCGTTTGGGGTTGCCATCTCTGAGTTGGATTCATTAATCGCCGCGAAAACGGTGACAATTTCCCGTCTCCTTGAGCTGGCGCCTCCAGGCACACCAGATCCATCCCTCTTTATTTACGATACCACTGCCTATGCATTGGCCGGTTTCCAACTGTTAGGTTTCCTATGTAACGTTGCTATCAAGCGCGTTGACCCCAAGAAGTATGAACAGGTTATTGATGTCCAAGGTACTGTTGTCTCGAGCACCTCAGAAACTTCAACCGCACCTGCAACAATCCAGAAGTCTGAGTCACCTGAGTCACCTGATGCGGCCCCAGCCTCGGAAAAACCCCAATCAGAGCAAGCTCAGACCCCCAACAAGAAACAAGCGACAATCGACTAACGGAGCTTTATTCAGATATCAGTTTCGTAGTTCGCTTCGGCAAGTTTAATGTACAGCTCGTATACCTTCTGAATTACGCTTCAACTCAACTGTAAGCCAAATGGAGTTTTGCTGACGCCTTTGGTGACGCTATAAAATAGGTTTATCGAACGTTTCGACCTAATACACACGAGTAAGTTACAATTCTTCATATCCATGACGTCGCGATGTGCACTTCATCATGTAGATGTACATGGCGAAGCCTCCTACGACAGCCGCGAGAACTAGTGCGATAGTAGTCGAGAAGCTCATCCACGATGTCGATGGTGATTTGTGAGGGGCGAAGTCCTTCTCGGAAAGAGCCTTTGCAGGCGCCTTGGAGCCCAAGATCTCGGGAGGCGGTACGTGAGGACCGTGCTTCTCAATCCACTGCTGGATCATCTCTTGCTCCTTTGCTTCCTTCTTGATCTCCTTCTTGGTCATGTAATCGTGTGGTAGCTTGTCCCAGTTCTTTGGTACAAGCTGCGGTTCCTGGCCGTCGGGAATTAGACCGAACATGGTGCCGACCTGCCTTCCTGCGAGGTGCTCATCAAGTTCAGAGACGTCCATGATCGCGAAGTAGCACTTTTCTTCGAGATGCATCATGTTGACACCACGGACAATCTTGAAGAATCCGTTCTCACCCCAGTACGTGCCCCAGCTGTTGCGAATCAACCAGTACTTGGTACCATCGACATCCTCTCCCCATCCAAGAACTTCAACGTCGTGGTCGATGTCTGAGCTGTTGTTCTTGTCGTGCCAAACGCCCTTGGTGTACTTGAAGCAAAACTCATCATCGACTGCGATGCCGCAGGTGATGGGACCTCTTGCGAGAATCTCACTCATCATAGCCTCCTCACCCACGACATAACCGTATTCCTTGACTCGGTACTTAACGAAATTGGGGACTTCCCAGCAATGACCAAGATTGTCTTGTTGAAGCTAGATTGCGTGTGTTGGAGGAGCGGCAGCAATGCCATTACAAGTAAGAATCCCAATTCACAGACAAGTGAGCGATAGACCGACAGAACTGAGCGGCATGAGCAAACAATCGACTTACCATCATACAGTTCATACAACGCTTCTTCATATCGCACTTCTGAGGTGAAGACTCAGCTCGGTAGATGTTGCAGCTTTCATCAGGGATACCGTGCTGGCGTGCGTACTCAAGCACGTCGACGGCTTCACCACCATCACACCCTTCACCGTAGCCGAATTGGCTCGCGCAATCCAGCACGTCCTGTCGTGAGAGCATGACGGATGGAACTCCAGGTCGTTTGCTGATTTCATACATAAGGCGGTCATTCATCGCACCCAATGTGCCGTGCACCCAGCACGAGCCACAGTACTTGGGAATGTGCTATGGAAGAAGAAGAAAAAGAAGAAGAGACGGGTCAAACATGCTAGTGGTGAGGAAGACTTCACGGATGGCATTGGATCTAGCATCACAAAACAACAGACAGCCGAAAACGTACCTGATTCCAGCTAGGTGTGCAGTAGTTGTTGCCATCAGGGTGCTTGCACCAGTTGAACTCACGGGGCAGTTCTGCGAGGGAGCGTTTCGGGACCGGTACAGCGGTGTGGCCGGGGTACTTATCAGGATACTACAGATGTGGGCGTGGGATGAACTCTGGGGTGAGTGTGTATCTAGATTTCACGTGGGACTCGCCTGGCACACGAGCAACGGGCATCAAGTACGGACCTTCTCGGGGATTGCGTTCGGAGGCGGCATAAAGCCCTTGTCGGCATGATGCTTCTTCTTGTGCTTGCCATACCCGCCTGCATTTGCGAGCACAATAAGGCCCACGACGAGCAGTGCAATGAAAACACGTCGCGGCTTCATGGATCACGAGATATTCAATTCTCAGTGAACTGAGTCAGAGTCAAGAAACCATTTGCATTAGTCGGAGAAATACTACCGACGAAGGATACCCGGCGGGTGACTTCGCGCACAGAATCGCACAACTCCCTCGCAAAACTGTAACACAACCGTCGAGGCACGCGTCATATACGCACGCAAGGAGTATGACCCGGTGATCCAAAGATCAGCACGAGATGAATAATCCTCATAACTTCTATTTCCTCGTGGCGACGGCGGTGTACTACCTCAACCCCGGCGAACGACTGTGGAATGACCGGGTGAAGGCTGTAATGCCATTTCCCAAACCGAAAGCCGATGAACTCTATACTCGAGGCAAGTTTGAGCAACCCGAGGTCGTACCTCTGGCCTCGGCCCTGGACCAGTTTGAGCCGAGTCTGGCGCGGGAGTATACGATCTTCACGTTGGTGCTGCTGCAAGCACTGGCATCCACGTGTTTGTTTCTCATGTGGCCATTCAAGACGGATTACTACGCGTCTCCTACCATTGTGGTCGTCTTTTCGCTTGCAGCCATGATTCTGTTGTCGGCCGATGTGTCCATGGATGCTCCTTGGCGAAAGCGCTACGTAACAGATCTGCATCCCGAACTGCTCATCAAACTCGAGCGCGCAGCCTGGATGAGCTTCCTCGCTGTACTGCCAATCGAATGCAGTTTGTCGCAATTTGTTGACACATCAAGTACGATTCGGGGCCTTGAACCGGTGCTGTATTTTGTGGCCTTTAGCCTCGCGACCACCCTTGCAATCCGTGCAGTCATAGCCATTGCGTTCGAGTTTGGTCAGCTTGCTTATCGTACCAACCGTATGCGTGAGCTTATTTCGGAGCTTACAGGTATGAGCCAAGTTTTCTGCACAATTCCGACTGCTGTTCCGTACCTCTTAGCAACCCTTGGCGTAGCCCTTGTCAGCGGGCTTTGCCGCTTCCCTGAATCTTCCATAGCAGTCGCAATTGTTGCTGGTGGGGTGGCAGCCATTGGAATCCTCCCATGCTGGGCTATGCTCCAGGCGCATCTCCTGAGGTCGTCGGCGTCTGATTCCACTGCGAAAGAGGTACTTAGCAAACCTCTCAATGGAGACGTGAACACGGTCGCGTGGAGGAAGGCATGGCTGAATGGTCATCGGCAATTTGTCAGCGGTGTCATCGAGTCATGTCCTCGTATCGCAGTTGTACTGTTAATGCCAGTTGCATACTCAGTCCTGCTCGGAAGTCTTGTTCTATTCACTCCATATGCTCGGGCCCAGGACACTTTCGGGGTTGTAGTCATTAACATGCCTCGATTGGGTGCATATGTCATTCTCGCGTGGGGATTAGGAGCTACATTGGGATACTGGGCAAGTAAATTGGGTAAGTCTGGCCCACTTGTGAATCTTGCTCCTGAACATGCACAAGAGATCCGAATGATCGGATTCCAGGCGGCCCTATCCACCTGCCTCTCCGAGGATATTGCCAGCGACAAAGGCGATGCAGGAGCTAAGGCGAAGTCACATTAGTTTTGCAAATGCTTGATATGTCGCGAAGCGAGCTACAATAGAAAAATTTCCTTATGGTGTATGAACGTAACATGCAATTCTATAAAACTGTCAGAACATTAGGCGATGGTGCAGCAGCAGCCACTTTCCGTTGACTGTTGCGTAGGCTTGTGCTGTAAGCCGTAGTTTGTGCTTACGTCAGCTGGACCAGAAACAGCTCCTACAATTGTCGGGGATCTTCGCTTGGTCATTGGTTTTGCATCGCTGTCAGACCTTGTTGCACCTCCCAACAGCGGATCCTCGGGAGCTTCTCCAGCCTGATGAGACAATTGCTGTGATTGTTCAAGTACACGCAGCTTTTCAGTTGCCATCTGCAGTTCAAAGGTTTGAGCAGAGAGCTTTCTGTTGAGCTCGGCATTCGCGGCTTCCATTTCACGGAATTGATTCTCCAAATAGGCAATGCGTGCATCGCGGTTTGCAATGCGTTGATCTGCTCTCTCAGACTCGGACTGAGCCTCCTTAGCACTCGATGCTAAGCTTGCCGTGAGCATTTGAATTTTCGATTCAAGCTCAGATTGAACACGAGCCTTCTCCTTTTCAAGGCTTTCAATGCGCGCTTCTTTCATGGCGACGGCCTCCTTAGTGCTCGCCAACTCGCGTCGCAGGGCGTCTAACTGCTTCTCCATCTCACTATTCCCGGCACGGGCACTTTCTTTGGCCTTGCTCTTCGCATCAGCGAGTTTCTTCTGTAGCGATCGGACTTGCTTTTGCAGGTCCGCAACATCCGTGCTGTTGGCAGTACCGAGTGCTGCGTTACTTGCTACAGCTGTACCGGCCACTGACCCAGCTCCCACAGAGAGGACTTCATCGAGATCATTGTTATCTGGGCCAAGCACGGCCTGGCCGAAACGCTCAGTTTCCGTGCCCGGCGAGCGTGCAGAAATAGCAGTCGAGCGCACTGATCCCGCGATATCACCTGTAACTGAGGGATTTGTCACAGCATTCGGGAAGGGCACGCCCTGCAGCACCAACGGAGTGAAGGAAGGCGTGAAGGATGCATCCAGAGAACCTACCATGCCCTGATTATCTCCATCGAGAGGTCCAGACGCGAGCCCTCGCGGTGTAAAAGTAGTGGAGAGCTGTGGCGGATTGCCAAAGTTGCTCGGAAGCTGGGACTTGCGCACACGACCAGAAGGTGTTTGTGAAAGCACTAACGGAGCATCATCGTCATCGGCTTTGACCTCACGACTACGAGAGGAAGCAACACCGTGCGATCCCGGGTCTCGATAATGAGAGTTGTGCAGGGCCATGGAAAGGCCGCTTCCGCCACTATTACTGCGGCTCAGACTTAGACTTGGCACACGGGCATGTGAAGGACGAGCGCCCAATGCAGGACTGCCTCCGACTGGAGTACCAGGGAAAGCATACAGGGTATCGGGTGGAAGATCGGTATTGACAGTGAGACCAGGTCCGAGACCCTTAAGCCTATCATCGAGATACAACTGGTACTGCTCGTGAGGATCATAAACACTGCTCGTGGTCGTTATGGGGAAGGATACGTGCTGGTCACCGTTCCCTTGGTGTTGTTGCTGTTGTTGCGCCAACTTGGCAGCTAGGTCACTCGTCGATGCTTGGGATGCATTCAGATCAAAGACAGGGACCGTCGCAACGGCGGAGGGGGCAGATCCCATGGGAACCGAAGCTCCAGCTAGGTTATCGTTTGAGCGGTAGGACGCCAGCATCGGTGAAGCGGGATTGCTTGACGTGTCAAGCCGACCATCCGCACTTGTGGATAGGATCAACCCCAGTGAAGTCTCCACGCGTGTGAGCCGCTCGGTGAGAGCAGCCTCTTGCATAATCTTTTGTGTGATGAATGCCTCAAGCGGATCCGGTGGGTGCTTCGGGGCTGTCGTGCTCGAGGGCGCGGGTGGCCCCCCTGTTGTTGTGCTGTTGCTTGATCCTGCATTCTTTGCCTCAAGAAAGGACTGACGAAGCAGCACCTCCGCGCAGTCGTAGGCCTTACGTAGGAACGCGAGCTGGACCGGAGTGATGCCGGCTGGAATATCCATCGAGGTAGATCCTAACTGAACGTTAACGGTTTGGATGGACTGGGTGGTGAGATTCAGCTTTGTGTTGGTTTTGTTGCAGAAGTCCGTGATCAAACGCAGAGCAGCGGTCTCCCGCTGCATGCAGCACGCATGTAAAACACTCCAGCCACGAGAATCAACGGCGTTAACATTTGCTTTGCTTGCTAATAGAGTTGCCAGCGTATGCAGGCTCTTCGCTCTGGGAGGACCTGCGCTTGGCAAGTGCCGGACGGCAACGTGAATGGGAGTGCTGGACTTAGCGCACATGGTTTGCTTGGTGCTTCGTGCGTCCACATCAGCGCCATGCTCTGCAAGCATTTGTAGTGCGTGTGCGTTTCCGTACTGAGCCGCGTAGTGCATAGGAGTGTAGCCATTGTCATCTCTGGTGTGGGGGTCGGCGAACTCGGCCAAGAGGACCGCAAGGCACTCGTGAGATAGGGCCGCTGCGACCATAACTGGAGTAGTCCCTTTGGGCCAGTAGTATTGAGACTCGGGTCCAGGGTCAGTTTGCTTTTCCAACCCGGTCTGCGTGTCTGGCTTGTGTCCTGGATGTGCCATCATCAGCTGCAGGGTTTTGTGGTTCTTGTAAACGCATGCAACGAAGATAGGCGATTGATAGAGCGAGTTCGGCTGGTTAATTTGAACATAGGGTACATCCAACAGCGCCATAACGCATTCCACTGAGCCTGCGATGGCTGCCGCGTGCAGTGGAGTTGTGCCACGTGGTATGACTCCAAACTTGGGGTGGGTTATGACTTGTCGCGTAGGGATGTTCATGTTGAGGTTGTACTTGTGCAGGAGCCGAACCATGGCTTCGTTGTCGTTGAATACCGCCCAGTGGGCCGGTGAGAACCCTCCTTGGGTGTCATTCAGGCGCCGGAGGTGCGTCTCTCGGTTTGGCACCGTCTGTAGCTGTGATAGCAGCCGTTCCACGGCTTGTACGTCATTGGCGTCACAGATACTTCCCAGTTCGGTCGAGGTCAGCTTTGCAATTGAGGTCATGTGGGTTATGAATCACACCGCTGGGCAAAGGAGCGGGAATCCGTGCGAGTATAAAGCAACCAACAGTTCCTTCGGCGCAGCTGTTGCTGTTGTCCGATTTCAAGGTTATCAAGAGCGTTTGACAGGCCAGAAGTCTGCAGTACGGCTCCTCGCGAAGCTTACTATCGATTAAACTGGTTGATTCGCGGAACCGTGTTCCAAGACACGAATTGAATCGCTTCCTGAAACACGATTTTCTCCCAGGATTTCCTCCTGGCGCACGGTTTTCCTGCGATTACTCTGTGACCTTAGCACGTTCAGCCCTGTGAATGATAGGGGGTGCATAATGCTGCAATTGAAACAGATTCCTTCAATTTTATGAGTGGAACCGATCCTTCTCCCTGCGGGAAGGCCCGAAAGCTGTCCCAACCGCTGATTACTATCAGCGTATCACATCAACTCGGCAGCTACTGCATCCTGCCTCAGACATCCACGTAATGGATCAAGTTGTAAACAAGCGCAGTATTCGAGATTTCTGCATACATTCTCTTCACTCTCATCCACGCACCCGTACCTACTCACAAGTTGTGAGGCCTGGGAACGGAGTTGGGTTCAGCGGGACGCCCTGCGTGAACTAGGTAGTAGTCCGCAGAAATATTGCTCATACGTACGATACGCTGAATGATCTTCGGCTGTGCAGTCACTTCATGTCTAGAGGTCATGGCTCTGCTCCAGATCCAGCAATGAGACGCAGTCGAACCTCGAGTTTCGCTGCAGCTTGGGCTGAAAGGACGATACCACGGAAGTGCATGGGGGAGTGAGTATTGTCGGCTAATTCCACTCAGGGCGTTATATCCAACGCAATCCTCCTGTTGTCCGCACAGCCCCAGCCGCTCGCTAGACAACCCTCGGTTTAATCCATGAGAAGGCGCAAATCGAAGGAAAAAACACGATATTTTGCAATCAAAACTTGATTGTCGGATATCAGTTGTTGGCTTGAAAACCATGTTTTCGCGTGTATCCCGACATGCCAAGTTGCTTGCGCGCGCTCACAATGCGACCAAGCTTCGTAAATCTACCCATTTGACATCCATTGCAACGAACTCCGCTTGGACCTCGGCGTCCGGGGTTATTGCGTGCCCGGATGCGGGCGTCCAAGCTCCCACCGCAGGGTTCATGACTGCTGCCGCGCGAAGCCTAGCCCCACGCGTTGATTCAACCTGTGCTGAGGCCAAGATTTGCCGTGAGACCCCCTCTCGTGCAATCTGCACTGCTCCTAAGCAGGGCGACTTCGACTGGCAGCCCAACATCGTGCGCAGCGACTGCGGTTTGTATGTAGACTACTCGTTGCCTCGCACGTTCGACAAGATTCTCATCGCTAACCGTGGTGAGATTGCATGTCGTGTCATCCGTACTTGCAAGCTCCTCGGTATCAAGACCGTCGCTGTCTACTCTCAGGCCGATGCCAACGCTTTGTTCGTGAAGCTCGCGGATGAGGCTTACTGCATTGGTCCCGCTGCAAGTGCACAGTCCTACCTCCGTGGTGACTACATTATCGAGCTTGCCAAGAAGGTCGGCGCCCAGGCCATTCACCCTGGCTACGGTTTCCTCTCCGAGAACGCCGAGTTCGCTAAGGCCTGCTTCGCTGCAGGCGTTGAGTTCATTGGTCCCCCTGTCGCCGCCATCACGGATATGGGTTCCAAATCCGCATCCAAGATTATCATGCTAAATGCCGGCGTGCCCTGCGTTCCCGGTTACCATGGTGAGGACCAGAGCGATGAGACCTTGTTCAGAGAGGCTGAGAAGACTGGTTACCCCATCATGCTGAAGGCCGTTAGTGGTGGTGGTGGTAAGGGTATGCGTATTGTATGGAAGCCGGAGGACTTTATGGAGGCGCTTGAAGGCTGCCGCCGTGAGGCGCTTGCTTCGTTCAAGGACGACCGGGTCTTGCTCGAGCGCTACATTCAGAACCCTCGCCACATTGAGTTCCAGATCTTTGCAGACAAACATGGCAACGTTGTTCACCTTTACGAGCGTGACTGCTCCGTTCAGCGTCGCCATCAGAAGGTCTTTGAGGAGGCTCCAGCGCCCGGCATGACCCCAGAGCTTCGTGCCAAGATGGGCAAGGCCGCTACGGATGCTGCTCGCGCTGTAGGCTACGTTGGTGCAGGTACCGTCGAATTCATTGTCGACGCCGACACCAACGAGTACTTCTTCATGGAGATGAACACTCGCCTCCAGGTCGAGCACTGCGTCTCCGAAATGATCGTTCAGCGTGACTTCGTTCAGTGGCAGTTGCATGTCGCTGCTGGCTATCCTCTTCCCGTAAAGTCGCAGGATGACATCACCGCCAAGGGTCACGCATTGGAGCTCCGCGTCTACGCAGAGAACCCTCACAACAACTTCTTCCCAGCAACGGGTAGCCTTGTTCACCTCCGTGCCCCTGAGCTTGCCCAGGATGTCCGAGTCGAGACTGGTGTGCGTCAGGGTGATGAAGTCTCAATCTTCTACGACCCTATGATCTCCAAGCTCGTTACCTGGGGTCCAGACCGTCAGAGTTGCATCGCCCGCATGCGCCGCGCTTTGGAGGACTACCAGATTGTTGGTCCTCCCAATAATATCGAGTTCGCACTTCGTACGCTCGAGAACAAGGAGTTCCTTGCTGGCGGTGTCACGACCAAGTTTATTGCAACTCACCTCAACGAGCTCGTTCCTCCAGTTACTCCTCCTCCCAACGAGGCTGTGATCCTCGCTGCAGTGAAGCTTATCTTCGCTGAGCGTGCGGAGGCTGCCAAGCACAGCACTCCTGCTACGACGACCCTCCCCAAGTTCGTCGGCGATGCATTCACAAGCGCTTGGCAATCCACTGATTCCTTCCGCGTGAACGACTCACAGCCCACCCGTAAGGTTGACCTCCTTGTCGGCGGCCAAGCTGTTAAGCCTGAGGACAAGCGCGCTCAAGTTTCTGTCGAGTTCAAGTTCCCCAAGGACATCAGCTCGCTTCAGCTTATTTCCAAGCCTTACGACCTCGTTGCATACGCAAAGGTTGGCAACAGCGAGCCTGTTCTCATCCGCGCTGAGGTTGATTCGACCGGTCGTGTCAAGTGCATGATTGGTGACACTATGCTGTTCGCCGACGTTGTCGTCACCGAGCCTTCCTCGTCCACCGGCTCCGAAGTGCATGTCTTCGGCCTTCAGGGCAAGCACTACACGTTTAACTTGCCTCTTCGCGTCTTCGGCGCTTCCCTCGCAGCAGGTATGGGCGCTGTCGCACCCATGGCCGGTAAGGTCGTCAAGGTCAATGTCAAGGCAGGCGACGCCGTCAAGCAGGGTCAGCCCCTTGTTGTGATGGAGGCCATGAAGATGGAGCATATCCTGCGTGCCGCAGAGCCCGGAGTGGTCAAGGCTGTGCTTTACGTGGCGGGTGACTTTGTTGAAGGTGGTAAGCCCGTCGTTGTTTTCGAGGGCAAGGATGAGTAAGCTAAGAGCGTCCGCTCTGTTAACAATCTTCTCTTCAGCTACACAAAGGACTTGTTATTAAGAACCTTTAACATGCGCTTCAATTCACACCCACACACAATACTCTCGCTCCGACACCTTGGGAGCATTCATGCGACCTACGCCAGCATCTCTCTGCATTCAACTTTCTGTTGTACATGAAAGCATCGCTTGTGTCGTCTTTATGTGGCTTTGTTCAACCAAGATCTATCAATGTAGAGCCATCGATAGTCGAGTTGAAACCAGTTACCGTCATCGCACCGTCGAACTTATAACAATACTGTAAATGCGACTAACGAACGTTGTCTTTGAACGAGTTGCGTATTAATAAACTAGTATCTAAGTGTAAACCTTTTCATTCATTCAAGTACATAGTCCAGAAACTAACCCTACATGGTAAACGAGGCATCAAGATGAATAGGGAGTTCAGGAGCTGAACCAATATGGGGAATGTGCGTTCTTATTCCGCGTCACGAACAGCACGTTCGAGGCGTTGAACAAAGTGGTATGCATCCTTGAATGTGTTGTACAGTGGAGTCGGACTAACTCGAAGGACATTGGGCTTGCGTACATCACAGTAAACGCCAAGATCGAGCAGTCGATGATTAATGCTAGAAACATTGCAATTGAAACGGAGCGAAAGTTGGCAGCCGCGTTGTGTAGGGTCGCGAGGAGTAAGCTGACAGATGTAATCCTTGGCTTCTGCCTCCTCCTTGGTAGCCTCTAATGAGGTCTTGACCTTCATTTTGATTGCCAAGAGCGCCTCAAGGTACCCTGTTAGCTTCTCACTCTTTGCACGAAGGCGTGGCATGGTGGCCATGTTGTGCAGTTCGAGTGCTGCATACATCGAAACAGCAGCCACAACAGGCGGGTTGGAAAGCTTGAAGGCCTGCGCACCTTCGATACCTTGCCAAACTGACTGCATAGCAAAGCGATCTGACACGCTCTGACCCCACCAGCCACAAAGCTTAGGTAGTTTCTTCAACTCCTCGTTCAGGCGACTGTGAACAAAGATACCACCCAGGCAACCAGGTCCGCAGTTGAGATACTTGTACGTGCACCAAGCGGCAAAGTCAACGTTCCAGTCATGCAGCCTGAGATCGAGATTACCTGCTGCATGGGCCAGGTCAAAACCAACTCGGATACCCTTGGCATGGGCGGCGCGAGTGATCGTTTCCATGTCGAATGCCTGGCCTGAGTAGAACTGTACACCTCCAATCAAGACCGTTGCGATGGAGTCGCCCTCGCGCTGAATAAGATCCACAATGTCTTCGGTGCGAATGTAGGTCTCGCCTTCGCGAGGCTTGAGCGCCACAATGGCACTCTTCTCACCGTCAGTTTCAAAACCGTGAAGCTCGATCTGCGAGCGAATCACGTGATAGTCCGAGCAGAACGCACCATCTTCCATGAGGATCTTGTAGCGCTCGGGCGTGGGGCGGTAGAAAGCGGTCAAAAGCAAATGCAAGTTAGCTGAAAGCGAGTTCATGATGGCCACCTCGCTGACGTCAGCCGCACCGACAATCTTGGCCATGAGTTTCTCTGCAGGTTCATCGATGGACACCCACGGGTGCCTTCCAGTAAAGTGTCCTTCGACGCCCACGGTACGCCACTTCTCAAGCTCCTCAATAATGTACTTCTGGGTGTTGGCAGGCTGAAGACCAAGCGAGTTGCCGCACAGATACACAGCTTCGGGGCTGGAAGGGTCGTTGGGATTTGCGCGGGGAATGTGGAACTGGGCTCGGAATGCTGCCAACTCGTCGGCATCGTCGAGTTTGGCCGCGATGGACTCGGACAGTAGTTCCTCATCGGAGAGTCCACTGACATCAATCTTGGCGAGGGCGCAAATCTTGCGGATCGCCTGGTAGGGCTGATATACGGAGCTCATGTTGGAGTCCAGAGGAGTTCAGAGGAGCTAGATGCGAAGGATCAAGGAGAGTCTCGTAAGTTATAACGTTGCATTTCAGTTCCGCAAGTCACAGATGGAGTACTAATGGCAATTTTTCGCGTTGATACCTTGCCATTACCACGCTCCAACACATTCGGAAATGAGCAATTCGGCCTGATTCAGGACATGCGACAGGGCCTGAAAGCGGATGCGGCCGCAGCGCACTCCTCCAGGATACCTCACAGTTAAGCATGTTGGTTCGTCGTAGTGCTGACGAGGTGGGGTTTATACTCAGGTACGTTGCAGGATATCACCAAAATGCTCCCCTTTTGAATTCCTAGCCAACTTCTCGCACTGGTTAGCCCCTCGCTCATGCTTCCGCAAACACCCACACAATCTGATATAGTGATGGAGAAGAGTCCTGGACTGAGGCACATCGCCTTACATCGCGGGACTTTCAGACAACATCGGCTTCCGCCTCGGGCGCACTACCCCTAGCTCACCTGAACAATTTTCCCAAGAGCGATGACGACGAGGACGGCTCAGACTTTGGTGACGACAGCCCAGGCGCTCGCGGGAATCGTAGGCGACGCTCAATGGGCCGAGGTATGAAGACTCTAGTGTTCCTGCTTGCTGTTCTGGTTGTATTTGGTGTGCTGTTCGGGGTGATGGAGTTCCACCTCGTGCTGCATGATACCAGTAGTGGGGGTGTGAGTACTAGTACGATACTACCCGCAGTGTCCCCGGGCTTCTCCTCGCACACCGATTCGACCTTCGACAGGAACGGCAGGAGTGGCTCAGAGAGCGCCCCCGCTTCACAGCCCAAGAAATCGGATTCAGGATCAAGTTTCTGGGACCGTATTGCGCCGTACCTGTCATACGGCCCTGGGTCCATGTGGAGATCCGCCCCTGACCCTGCCTCTACCCCAGCTGTGGGTCTTGACGCCCATGATAGTCCGGACTCACTTGTTCTCCCAGATGAGGATATGCTCGATGCAATCCAGGAGAAGCAATGGCAGCAAGAGCAAGGGCGAGCGCAACAGGACAATCGCGATCGAGTAAGCTCGGGATCGACTGGGAAAGATCAGGATGGTAGCCGGACTCCTCCACATCGCCCCAAGCGCCCAGAAGGAAGCCTTCTCGAATGGGACTCAAACGGATTTTCGCTCGCAACACTCCACCGTGATGAGGTTATAGTGCTCAGACCACGGAGACTGAGTTCTTTCCCCAGCGCAGATCAGGGCAAGGAAAGGAAGCAGTCCTCGCGCAATGCACAACCCACTCGCTGCGAGAATACGCTTGACAGCGGTGTGCGGCGACTAGCTGCCGACAGCCTTGGGCAGGTATGTCTACCTCATTATATTGACCCGGAAAGCGGTTGCTGTGCACACCATAAGGCGCTTGTTCCAACTCTCAGCCACGACCATTTATCTAGAATTGTTGGCGGTTCGCAAACACGGTTGGATCCGTGTTTTACCTGCCGTGCGGATCTTGGTTGTTGCCGTGAGCAGGCATTGTGCATTTCTTGTTGCATGAGAAGAGAGAAACTCGATCAAAGACCGAACTCCAAAGAACGTATAATGGACGTCGAACTTTTTGCTGATTGCATGCATCGGTGTAGAACCTCATCTCGGTCACTTGAGGGAGGAACGTCGTATAAGCGGTCTTTACCGAGTAACCAAGACTCACTTAGTCTGCGACATTGTTATTCAGCTTCTCTGCCTAAGCTCGCCTACCAACGTATGACAAAGGAAACACTTGAGCACAGCCTGCCTACCAAGTCTCGCACAAGTGCCTCGCTTGTTGAACAGATTATCAGCTACACCAAGTCGCTATCACAGCAAAGTCCGAGCTCCCAAGCCCTTTCGCAGCAGCGCTCGCTTGCAACAAAGCGACCCCACCCATCCCCATCATTATCGTCTGTTTCACCACCCACAATGCCACTTGCCTCGGCAATCATTGTCCGTGGTCCCATAGGGCGTTCATGCACAGACGTATGCGCGGCCCTCCGATATGCACGCGATCGCAGTGATGAGAGCGGTGCATTCCAGTACCAGATGGGCTTGGGGGATCTAGCCAACTTGAATATCAAGCTGTCACCTGCATCCTCAATCGCTGAGCCGGCTCCACTCATGTGTCATCAAGAGCTATTGCCGTTCGTCAATTCATGTCAGATCTTGAGGAAGTTTATCGGATGCAGCACGTGTCGTGCCACAATAGCTAAGCATACTCCTTCGATTGCCGTCAAAGGCTCGGATCACGTCTGTTTCTACAACTCGAAGCCGAGTTATCTGGATTGCACAACGTCACATCCAAAGGTTTCAAGGCTCTGCCCCTGCATACCGGGAGTGCTGCCTCCATCTCTTGATCTATCCAAGTATAACTAAATCGGCACCACACCAACACCCTGATTCAATATGTAAATAGCATTGCATGGCGTTCTGCTTTTGTTCATAGGTTGAGAGTTGTTAAATTTTGCGTACACTAGTGTTAGTCAACCCTCGTTCCATCCTATCCATGTTTACCACCTTGTATATCGTAGAGGTGGCAGCATCTTGAACACTTGCGTTTACGATTATTTTTGCTTCGATTGCTACAGTATGTATCATCATGTTTTATTCCGTCACCCTGCTCATTGCATGTACACCAACAGACGCCTGTGGGCATGGCACAATTTCGGGTGTGTTCAGCCACACAATACACACGATCTGTTTGCTGACTTAAATAGCGTGAAGCAACCGAAGACGTGGCATTATCGAGTATGACAACCTTGGCTATCCGTGTGGGTATTCTTACGAGGCTTCCCCAGCTACGAGACGTCAGGCGAGGGCGCTGAAGACTCGGTCTGACCATAGAACCTGTGCGGACTAAAAATTTTGGACCACGCGCAGTGAGATAGGCTTTCGGGAAGCGGGCAATCCGGGCATTGGGAGAGAATGGTGCGCAGTCGAATGACACGCTTCGGAGTACTCCAGGTTGTGGCGCTTATTTGCACACTCAGCGCGCTCCTACACACGCAGAAATCACTACTCTTTATCTCGGCATTGAAGGTGAGCCCGGGCTATTCTTCGGGTAGTGTGACTAGTGCTGCTGCGGCCTCCGCTGGATCACCGCGGGTAGCTGCACATGGTTTCAGCTCATCCACGGTCCATGGTGCCAACAACGCTACCTCCTCCACTACAACTGCAAATGGGTTCAACTACACGTGGTCGCTGATCCATTACACTCCGAAGGACAACATCGACGGTTTCTCGAGCATTTACCGCCTGAACGAGTGCGTAGTGCTTTTAGGCAAGCGGAAGGCAACACCTGACTTCCAAGTGGCACGGGCAGACCTCTGTCAGAGCCCTCCTGACCCTCACTCAGGAATGATCAAGTGGGACATTATTGGCGGCATCCCTGGTTACACTGGCGCCCATACCTACTACTTCGGCTCCATTTCAGATGCTTACAATGATAGCAATACGGTAATCAGTGCCACTGGCGATACCGGTAATCCTTGTATTATTAGATCAACGGACCAGGGCAAGACGTGGACAACAGTGCTCTCGTACCGTGGCAAGTCCGAACCCCGCGCTATCTTCAGCCCCATGTACCTCAAGGAGAAGGGAGAATGGGCCGCATATTGGCGAGACGACTCAACCAACACTTATGTCCTTCGCTCCCATGATGACGGTTTAACATGGACCAAGCAAAACTCAACCCAGGGATTGCACGTAGGTCCACGACGTGTTCAGATCTACAACAACACCCTGTATTATTCTGGAGTCTTCGGTCCTGAAAAATGGCAAGGGCTGTACACCGCGGGTTACTCAGTGGCAGGTGTGACCAACTGGACGGGTATCTTGGTTGGTAAGCCTATTTTCGCGGGTGTCACTGTCACAAGCCGTGGCACCGTACTCGCGGGTGAATACGCAACAGGTGCGCGCCCTGTATACGTCAACCTTTATCGAAAGGGTAAGGATGATTCTACGTTCTCCTTGGTACTCTCCGGCACGGCCGAATCGTCGTTGGTTTACTTCCGACAGATTACCGAAGTCGTGCCCGGGGTCCTCTTTGCATTCCTGTCGTGTGATGAAAACTCGCAGAACGACAAGGACATGCAGATCTACAAGTCATTGGATGACGGTCTCACATGGACACAGGAGCAGAAGCTCATGTTCAAGGTCCCCGATGGCAATGGCGGTTTCACGACGACTGGTGTAAACGCTGTGTACGGCACCGTTGTGATGACGGATCCTGTGACCAAGCGCAAATTCCTGCTTGCGGCAGCGCAACCCAATAACATGGTGCTGCGTCTGGACTGGGATCAGTGAGAGTCGTACGTGTCAGCGCATTCCCAGTGATCTGGAGCCAGTATGTCGCTACCCGCCCCGCACTCACCCGGTTGATTCCAGTGCCTCGCACTTCCAGTCTTCTTGATTCGAAAAATATGGGCCAGGACGGATGCAAAATCCGACGAGAAGTTCGTAACAGAACGAACGAAATATCCCATGATGGAGCGAGTGAATGCATGAAAAGAATGCTTACTCCGAGTTACCGTAGTATTAAATATAGTTATAGCGTGTAGTTTTATGCGATGCTCCGATAGATCCCCATCAAAATCCTCATTTTCCACACAAACTGACACTTCACGGTTCTAGGATGTTCCGATTCCGTTCATTACTGCGCAACACCGCGGTTGAAGAGATCGCCGCCGCTGCTACGTCTACAGCTGCTTCGGCTACGAACGGCGCTGCTGCCTCTGCTGCTGCAGCCACGCCCAAGCAAAAGGAACCTCTCACCAAGGAGAAGCTCGTTGAGCGTGCTTTCAAGACGTTCGGCCTTCCCACGCTGGACCAGACCCCTCACCGCAGCTCCTGCATTGCTGGCCACTGGCAGATTGTTAAAGACACCGAGGTACGCAAGGCTATCGACCCCGCTACTGGCAATGCTGTCTCTCACTACGAGTATGCCACCACCGGCGCCGCAGTCGGCCGCGCTCGTCGTGCTACTGAGAAGTACCGCGATGCTTGGCAGGCAATTCCCGCCCCCAAGCGTGGTTTGATTGTCCAGGAAATCGGCCAGGAGCTCCGCAAGCACAAGGCTGACATCGCTACCATTATCTCTCTCGAGATGGGCAAGATCTACCAGGAGGCGCTTGGTGAGGTTCAGGAAGCAATTGATATCTGCGACTTCGCTGTGGGTCTTTCGCGCCAGATCGGTGGCAGTGTTTTCCCCTCTGAGCGCAAGGACCACTTCATGAAGGAACAGTGGCTCCCTCACACGGGTGATGTTGGTATCATCACTGCTTTCAACTTCCCCGTCGCCGTCTTTTTCTGGAACGCCGCACTCTCCCTGATCTGCGGTAACACCCAGCTCTTCAAGCCCGCTCCCTCTGGCTCCCTCTCCGGCATCGTTGTTACTAAGGTCATCAACCGTGTTCTTGCGCGCCATGGCCATGCAGGCATTGCTGCAACCATTATCGGTAATGAACGAGTCGGCCAGGCAATCACCCGGGCTAACACCACCTCGCTTGTTTCCTTCACCGGTAGCACTCAGGTTGGTCGTGCAGTCGGCGTTGACGTCGCTCGCCGCTTCGGCAAGTGCATCCTTGAGCTTGGCGGTAATAATGCCGCGCTCGTTATGCCTGATGCTAACCTCGACATGGTTGTCCGCTCTGCCTTGTTCGGTGCAGTTGGTACCGCTGGCCAGCGCTGTACCTCGCTTCGCCGTTTGATCATCCACGAGGACGTCTACGACGACGTTCGTGATGCTCTTGTCGAGGCTTACAAGAGTGTCCCTATTGGTGATCCTTTCGATAAGACTACCCTCTGCGGTCCCGTCCACAATGAGGCCGCGGTTCAGAAGTACAAGACCACTGTTGATCGCATCAAGAGCGGTGAGGCCAAGCTCATCTACGGTGGTGAGGTTATTGATCGTCCTGGCTATTTCGTCACTCCCACGATTGCCGAGGCGGAACCCACCTCAGCTTTGACTCGTGAGGAGGCCTTCGTTCCTATCCTGTACCTCATGAAGGCCAAGTCGTACGAGCATGCTGTTCGCATCAACAACCAGGGCAGCCACCACGGTCTCTCGTCCGCCATCTTCACCAACAACGTCGCAACTGCGCTTGCTTTCACTTCTGCTGCAACTGGCTCTGACTGCGGTATCGCCAACGTCAACATTGGTACCTCGGGTGCTGAGATCGGTGGTGCATTCGGTGGTGAGAAGGAGACTGGTGGCGGTCGCGAGTCCGGCTCGGATGCTTGGAAGGCCTACATGCGTCGCCAGACCAACACCATCAATTTCGGCAGCGAGCTTCCTCTTGCACAGGGCATCGTCTTCGACGTCAAGATCACTGGCAAGGGCAACTCCGTCTCGCTCCCCTACTACTTCAAGGGCAAGGAGCGCTACCCTGGCCTTGAACCCGTCGCTGAGAAGAAGCCTGCAGCTGAGGATGTCGCTGACGGCGAGGCCGAGGCTGCATCGAATGGTTCTGGTGAGGAGTCCACCAGCACCGCAGCTCCCACCTCCGCTTAAGAGGCTTGGTCGTGTCGAGCCGGTATAATACAGGAACGTCTTTATTTATTCTCCAGAACAAGTCATCCTTCGGATGGTGTACTCACAAGCTTGCAGCAGGAGCTCGAGCACCAACGTTTAGACTATCAATCCAAGGACTGAGAATAGACCTACTAGAGGTCGATGGTTGTATTGTGTGTGTAAAACGGGCTAACTACATGTATACATGGGGAAGGGGTAATAACTGAACGTAACTTTTGGGGTGACTGTTCACAAGAATGTGTTGGGAGTGTGCATCCTAACAGTCACGCGCCAAAGAAGCAGCAGCGGCGATAGCAACAGCTGACCTCTGTGCCAAAATGTGGAAGTGCTTGGCCTTAACTTTGCCTGTGGACACCGTCCGTGTTTGAATCAGAGAGACCACCAGCGAGCTCACACGAGGTGGGTATCGTGTGTTCTCTGGGAATGTCACGGGCAGGGGTGTAGCCGGTCACTGGAAATCGGGACTTCTCGTGAGTTGATTGTCAACACAGATTCTCCGAACCCGCGCCGGCAAGACTAGAATAAAGCAAGTCGAATGGGTAACGCAAGGAGAAAAGAATAATAATATACCTTATGACTTGGCTGTGCTCGTGTTATTCGCCTTGATGATCTCACGTCGCTGGAGCTTGAAGAATCGCTTGCGCTGCTGCTCGGTCATGTTCTCGAAACCAATCTTCTTCAGATCTGCCAGTGTAGGCAAGGGCAGGTGCACGGTCCAGAGCCACTCGGGGTAGTCCTTGTCGGGGAGTTCCTCAATGACGGGTGCTTCCTTCAGCGGCTGAAACTCATTCAGCCGCAACGCAACCTCCTTCTCAGTCGAGGCAGGTGGTGCGGCATCTAGAATGGAGTAGAAACCAGGGTCAAAGTGAGTGAAGTCTCAAGGTTAAAGCGATGCGACAGTACCAGTTGTGATGTGTTAGGACCCCCTGTCTGCTGCATGTTGGAATACCTCGAGTTACGTACTGGACTTCATCTTGGACGTCTTCTTCTTGTCGTCCGCAGGGCCGGCCATTGTACGACGAAAGGAGGAAAGAGTCCCCACGTTGGATGGACTGACCCGTGCGACAAATTTTAGGCCGCTTCGTAACAGGGACATCTATACATAGTAATTGATACGGTTTTATACATGAGAAAATGCTATATACCCAATATTTAGAGCACTAAAAGTTGTTCATCAAACACCGTTCTTTCCATCCGTCCTGGCCCGGATAGGGGAATTTTCGATGGCCAGCCTGGCCAAGCGAGAGGCCGATCTAGCGGAGTGATGCATGGAACTTGTCCCGAACAGCATATGCGATCAAAATAAAACCATAGCACAATGCTGTGCGTGCACACAAAGTTTTAAGCGTATTTATTTTGCAGATGCAAAACGCGGGCCATTCCAACTACTGAAGTGGTGCACGCTTTAGCAGCTCTGTCTCCTGCTCGCACGCCAGGAGAACGCGCTTGCGTTGGTGCTCCACCTGAGAAAATAGGAAGCTCTGGTGGACTGGATCCGGCCTTGGATGCGTGAGATAGCTGAGGTAGCGCTGCTCAACCTCCTGGAGTTTGCGTTCGTGTTGTTCGATGTCTACTCTCTTGAGCTGCCAGAGTTCTTTCCAGCTTTGTATCTCCTTGACAGACGGCGCGGATGTCGAGGCAGTGCTGCTGACGACTGAGGCCGAGGGTGATTGCAGAGGCGATGCACTTGTGTTAACACCGCTCAGGGGCACAGGTAAATTGCTCTGAGTCGCAGTGCTTGCTGCCGTTGCTGAAGGAAGGGAAGGGCCAAAGACGGTGGAGTCCTGAACGGAGGTTGCGGCTGCAGTTGAAGCAGTGCTGGAAGGGGCGGAAAATGACTTGTTTTCGCTGCCCTTAGTGGGTAGTGTTGCCACGCCCTCGGCTTCGCCTGCAGGCTTCTCAGGCTTGTCATAGATTGTGTGCTCGATCGCGTTGTGTCGCATGCTCCAGCCAAAGGGCATGCCCCGTCTGACGTCATCGTCTTGGGTCTCTGCAAGCTTAAGGTAATAGCTAGAATGGTTAAAGTCGAGGGCGGTGGTTGTTAGTGACAGCGGAAGCACAAAAGGATCTCGAACCCCGATTCATCCTCAGAGCAGCATAAATTCAACGCCGGTGGTAATCCCTAGCGCCAGGACGGCTGAAATACCGATCGAGCAGTAAGAAGAGTATCGAAAACTACGTACTTTCTGGAGGCCTCATTGCGCTGCTCCTCAGTCATGTCCATAGCGAGCCTGAGCCGAGGGTCAGCCATTCGCTCGTTTCTGAGCAGCACCTCGCGCTCGCTCAGTTGATTCGTTCGCTCCGTACCCTGCAATGGATTTTGAGTACTTGACATGTTTTCTTTCACTTAATAATGCCAATTATTTCCGCACGGAGTTAGATTCTGACTATTCCGACTCGAAGCAAAAGAAGTTCGTTCGTTGCGTGATGTGATCCCATCCACCAGCTGGATGAGATCTGGGCTCTCGCTCAAAACTGCTTCCAACTACAATGAAAAGGGACTCGATCTAGGTAGATCCCGTTGCTCTGAAGAGGTACTAACTCGTGGCTATGACATACCTTGACTTCTACTGTAGATGTACGCAAATATTATATCGAGATTCGTCCGCGCAACCCAGAGGATCTCGCCCAACCAGTTTCAGCGTGCCATCTTCTCTCGCACTTACGTTACACGGGGCATTTACAGCCTGGGTATTCAGCGTCAGGAGCTCTACATCCCCCACGAAGATGATCCTGTTGTAGACTTTCGCGTTGGACCTGGTGAGAAGATGATGGCAGTCGTCACCGAGTCAGGAAACCTCCTCGTCAAGGGTGAGGGTGGCCCTCTTTTAGGCTTAGGCAAGAATGTCGAGGTAGCAAAGGACTGGACGCAGGTTGAGGGTCTGCCACCTGTCGTCGCTGTTCAGCTTGGTGAGACGCATAGTATGGCTCTGACGGCTGATGGTGATGTTTACACATGGGGCCAGGGCGGAAGCTTCTACAAGCCAGGAGTTCTTGGCCACGGCGACTCCAAGACGCTCGATCGCCCCAAGCGCATTGAGAGACTCGCAAATATCAAGCAGATTTCCGCTGGTCTGCGTCATTCACTTGCTCTGGACGACGATGGCAAGGTCTACAGCTGGGGCTTTGGTGAGTACGGCCGTCTCGGTCATGGCTCGTCAAGCTCGTACAGCGAGCCTGCCCTGATTGAGGCTCTGGCAACCCTCACAACACACCAAATCGGAACAGGCAACTCGTTCAGTGCTGCCGCAACTAACGAGGGTATCTTCACCTGGGGTAAGAACGAGCGTGGTCAGCTCGGTCTCAAGCCAGGAGTCCTTTTCGAGATGTACAACATGGAGGCTATTCCAACTCCCGTTCAATTCCCGGACGAACCACCTGTCGATGAGGTACCATCTACCGTAGACGTCATTACTTGCTCGCCACGTGCATGCTTCGCGTATCGTAGTGAGACCGGCGACGTATTCATGTGGGGTGACAAGATCTGGAACACTCCGACTAAGCTTGAGCTAAAGGACCTGAGTCTCCCCATCGTGCAAATTGCACACGGTGCTGGTCGCACTATTATCTTGGACGCTGACTATAAGGCTCACATCTGGACCCGTAACATTGGTATTAAGCGACTCGGCGATCCCCACATTGAGCCACCAAGCAAGCAATTCGGTAGGATCCGTCGCCTCTACTCGGGTTATATTATTGTAGCGGAGATCGAAGACTTTGATGAAGACCAGGAGTAAAACATCTCTTTCTAAAGACCCAAGAATGCGTTAGTAGTATATTCCGCACCTGTATATGTAGTCTCATAATCTTCCCTCGTTTGTAATTCATATCACAATTCAGCTTTATGAAAGACTCGCTACCTTGCTGAAGCAAGTCTTGGCTCTGACAAGCAACTCCAAGAGTTCACGCTTTTGTTTCACAGGCATCTGCTACGGTTAAATGTGTCCTCAACTACAAGACCGTCTGGTTACTACGACTACTACTACTTGCTTAACAAAGAATACACTCGCGGGTGTAATCGTTCATGCTGTATGAGGCGCACCATTGGCAATGCCAGTGCACTGAAAGCGAGGGAAAGAGATGGGGTCTATATACATCGGAAAAATGTGCGAGAGTCAGTGGCGTGCAACACGCCTGCTCCATTGCGTATTCTCCGCGAAAACAATGAAGGGTGGGCTATGAAGACAAGAGAAGTAATCCAAAAAATAAATGATAATGTAACGATTGCCTTCACCCCGCTAGATGGGTTCGAGGTCGGCAAAGAAAGAATTCAGGTATGCGATGATAAGGCAACTCATGTCCTGTCGTACAGAGTTTCTAGAATCCCCCGGCTTCTCCTAGGATAGTCAAGAACTTGTCTGCCGATTGGGACGGCTGCTGGAGTGACGGGAATACTCGCGTCTCCGTCAGCCCCACGGTCGAAGGAGAATGGGTGGTTGTCCGACTCGCGACTGTTTCGTCGCCGTGACTCTGAAGGCTCATGCGTAGGCGGTGCGGTGTTCCTCGTCCACGGGCTCGCACAGCTTCGCTCAGCACTGCATCAACCTTCGCATCATGATGGGCCAAGTCACCTGCGAGTGGCTGCCGCAGACCCGGAAGTACTGGGACTGTGGCTGCCATCTGGGGAAGCAGTTGAGCATAGGGAGGTCTGAGAATGGACGTCGGTGCATGGTCTTCATCAAAGGTATCCGAGGGCGGATGAGTCAAATAGAACGCCATTCGCTGAGGGAAACTCTTGGCGAGCACATCCGCACGTTGCTGGGTTGCCATCTCCATGATATGATTTTTCTTCGCTTCCAGCCAGCCCAGGATTCCCGGCTTGGTCTCGCGTGTGGTCGGTCGTTTGGGTGTCGCAGCCAGAATTTCTTCGCGAAGTCCTGCTGGAAGACCCTCAACAATCGCGCCGAAAGACTCTTGAGACGGGCTTGGTGACGACAGCTGCCATGGCGTTGGGATGGCGTGTGCACCATGCTGAGGGTGGGTCGTCGGCGAGAAAGATACCGCCTCGGGTCTAAGTGAAGGCGACATGTGCGCAGACGAATGTGCTTTGGATGGCACAGAAGGAGTGTGCTGTGTGGAGATAGGGTTCATCTCCAAGAATAGGGCAGTGCCCACCGCCGCAGCCAAGCTCTGGAGCGCTGGTCCATTGGCGCGGATGTGGGAACGTGCGACGTTGGCAAGTTGTGATACGCGTGCTATGAGGCGCTGCTCATGGTGGGCTGCTGCCATTGTCCCACGAAAGAGCCAGTTGAAGAAGTGATCACGTGCCAGTCGAGCGACGCCCTTGATTCCATTGTTGGCTTGTGCGGAGTTTGCCGCGGAGGATAAAGCGTTAGCGGCTACTTGTTCGCTTGCCTGTGCTGTCGTCGTGGACTGCGATAAGAGGAACGTGTACGACTTGGTGCGAGGGCCTGCGGGAGTGAGCTGCGCTGTCGGTTTCGTTGCGGCAGTTGAATTTGAATTCAAGTTGGTGCCCGCGGCCTGCTGCTGCAATGGCTGCTGGCTCTGAGCCGCTTTGGCGGCAGCCGCATGCGCCTCTGCCTGAGCTTTCTCGACGCGCTCAAGCTCCCGCAGGTGTGCATAATACTCATTCCACTTCTCTGTGCGTGTGTCGAACGAGGCTCCGAACCTACCTAATTCGCGGAAGGCGAAGCCATGCACCTTGAGATTTCCGGACATAATTGCACTACGTGGGTGCACCCGATTTTCATAAATGTCAATGAACGTTTTGCTCGTGCAGGTACACTCGCATGACACATTTGCACCTGGAGGAACGCCGTGCTCAACCTTGACGCCTAATTTGGGGTCAACATCGACGGCGCGGATGGTCTCAGTCCCGTCCGACATGATAATTCGAAAGACCACCTAGATGATATGCACAATGCGATGTAAGCGGAGTCATGAGCACAGGCACAATACAGTCAAAACAATCGAAGCGGGCTTTCGGCGTGCGCCAGACCACTAGGTCCATTTTCACTGCCTTAGAGCTGGGAAAGCGGCTATCCAGCCCCAAAACGGAGGTTCATTTGCACGAGCGGATTGGCACGTATCATAATACAGGGGTGTATCCGAAACCCGACTCGGATCCTCAGCAAACGGTGGTCGAGAAGATTGTACGTACCAGTCCTTTATAACCGGTTGACGGTTGATGTGCATATCGAAGGAATTTCATCATGTCGTCAATCGCAGCCGCGCTATTGTGCGGCGCATCTACGTTTGAGGCCATGACGTCTATCGGTTGCGATCAGAGTTACGCGCGCTGCGTGGCCAGATCGCGCGTTTGTTCGATCCAAATTCACTGCGTTCGAATTCTGGTCTCCTCTATCCGTCCTGGCCTAACCGAAGGGATGGGAGCGGAAAGTTTGAAATTGGACGGATACGGCTAAAAGTGCGCAGAGCAAGACCAACTTTGCAAGGGTCATGCTGCACACGCGGAGGCAAGTGCTGAAGTTCGATGCGCTGAACACGACTGGATTGCGCTGCACTACTGAATCCAGTGCGCTGGATACAAATCCCAGCCCACTACTATCGAATCCGGAACTGCTATGTTCCGGCGACGTCATTCGGTACTTCTTCTCGCTCAACCGGCCGTCGGGACCAGCTCCGCAAGCCAGTGGGGGTGACTCACCGCATGGCATCTTGGCTTGAGTTGATATGTTTATGGGCGCGTTTGTTACGTACGAGAGGCGCGAGTGAGTTGTTAGGTGCACTCGACAGCCCTAAGTCTGCCTCTCAAAGCAAAGCACAAGATATGCAAGACGAGGAATATGTAATCAGCCTGCCGAACTTCAAGTGGGTCAGAGTCATAAGGACACAGCTGTCACCCCAGAATCCGCCTAGATCCTATGCGGATACCATCGCAAAATGCCTCATATCCGCATTATAACCCAGCGAAACGTCACTTCCGCGCACTCCTTGCATTGGGCTGTGTGTAACCGCATGCGGATAAAACAGCCTGTCCACATTTTGCGAGAGAAACTTGCAACAGTTTTATCGGGCCGGTTTGGGATGAGTTTGGCTTGTTCGGAAACCAAAGTACCAGTGGAGGAATCTAAGTCTGAGCTAGATCCATACGCGTTCAGTGACCTGGTTCAATCACTCGGCCACACGCACTTCGCACAAGATATTGACTTGGTATGGAATCAGGTTATGGAACTTGTGCAGTCTGATGAGCCACGTAAACTCACACAAAGGTACGTGCACTTGGTGTTAAGTACACGAACAAGACTCGAAGATGATCCAACCTACGATGCCCAACTCGTGGTTGCCGCGAGCAATGCCATCACTGTTCTACACTATGGAGGCCTGTTCGGCTTGATCGAGTTTGACTTCTTCTCTGTACGAGACTGGAGCCGGATCAGAATACCTGGTGCGTGTCTCAACCTAGCAGTACTCAGTCACTGCGTTTTTGACTACGCAGACCTTTCTGATGTTTCAATGTTTCTCGTGCACGCCAACGGGACCAGCTTCAAGTTTGCAAATCTGCGCGGTGTCACAACGTTTGAAGGCCCTACGTTATCGCTCAACAGGATCTCGTTCAGAGACACCGCGAAGCCCGTATTCTCACCGGATGGCCGCACCCTCCTGGCCGTGTTTCCATCCTCAACCGTGGTCTGGAACCTTGACTTGTATAAAGGGCGGTCCTTGTCCCCCGCTGATGGAGGAGGGAGCTCGGCAGTCGCCTTCAGTGCCGATAGTTGCCTGCTGGCGACAGGTAACAAGAGCACTTCTGAGATCCACTTGTATGAGGTGAAGTCAATGAAGTCAGTTGCAACACTGCTAGCAGCGACCGATAAGAACCCAGTCCAAGCGCTTGCCTTTGCTGAGGATGGCTTGTCGCTCGCGGCGGGTGGTGAAGACGGTTTGCGGATATGGAGTTTAATGGGAAATGAATGGAAACTGGTTGCAAACATCCACGGACATGACGCCGGGAACGTACAAGCCCTGAATTTTCACCCGAACTGCAAGCAGTTGGTCACGTCTAGTCGAGACATAAGGATTCGTCTTTGGGACCTAGAAGGAGATGCACCGAAGTGTTTGACGAGTTGGTTGGCAGACGAACCTTCCCCTCGAGTTATCTTTTCCAAGGATGGCACGCATATCGCAGCTCTTCGGCCAGGCGCCAACACAGTGTCAGTCTGGGATACCATGAATGCCGATGCTCGGAGCATATTGTCGATTCCTCGCTTCCAGGCCTTTGGTGAAGGGCCTACGTTCAAATCAGCCGATGAAATCCTCGCGCGGGATGGTGCAGACGGGGGGAATGGGAAAGAATCCAGCGATGAACAGGAACTACAGCGGCAGTGGGAGCAACTGTGCCTTAATCCATGGGAGTTTTTCACCTCACAGGAGATCAACTGTCCTGTATATCTCATACCTCGAGACTCAATACTTTGGACTCATCCAAAGCACATGTTTGCCGCCGCCTCGGCTAACGGTCGCTACTTAGCTCGCCCAATTGGTCCGGGCTGCGCAGCAGTGCATGATACGCGAATTGGATCGTGGCTTGCAATGTTTCGACGGCATATCGCCATGAGAGTGAAGAGCGATCCAGGAGCGCAGCTCTACCTGACAGCCGTAGCCGTTGAAGGCATTAAGATCTCTCCGACCGGTAGTGTTGTGGCGATCCGAACAGAAACCAGCGCAATACTGATGGATACGGCTGAGGGTCGTTACTTGGGGGGAATTTTTCCCGGAAACTTCGACTCACGTGTGTGGTTGAATCCCCAGCTGCTGGAAGATAATCGAATTCGCCACGTGGACTTCTCCCCTGACGGACAGCACTTACTAGCTTACTGCAATCGTGTGCGTGCAAAGTGGAACGTTGCAGCGGCGAGTTTCGACGAAATTGCGACTGATTGCAGGCCCCCTGTCGATCTCGATATCACCTCAAAATGCGCATTCTCGTCTGATCGAAGCAGGCTGATTATTCGTCACCGAGATGACATGGTTCTTATGGGCTACGAAAGCCAGGCTGTGCTTTGGCGAATGCATATGCCTGACCAGTCCAGATCTACAAACCTTGCCTTTGCACCTGACGGTAGGACGTTTGCCTTCACTCGCTCCGAGAATTCGAAGACGCTGCTTCAAGTATTCACAACTGCAGAAAGGGATGGTATGCATGTTCCGACGAGCCAATTGGAGATGGAGCTCTCGATGGTGCCACCAAATCATATGACCGAGTTGAGAATCATCTTTTCCCCAGACAGCCAGCAAGTGTTGGTGAGTGGTTATGAGTTCAAGCTGTTCATCGTTGACATTCATAGGAGTGTCATTTCAACCATCGGCGAAGATGAAGAACTCCGCGATATAATGCATATGGTGTTCTCTTCAGATGGGCGTTTCATCATTACTGCAAAGAGCCATGGTATGATCCAGGTGGTAGATGTCCGAAGTGGCAAGTGTGTCAAGCGTATTCAAGATCGAAACCGTGTCTCCAAACTGGAGATCTCAAGTGACAACTCTCTCCTCGTCACCGCCGGAGATGGTTCTCTACGGTTCTGGAGACTTGCACTGCCGTCAAGTGCTGCGACAGAAGTTAGTGCGGAATATGTTGTGTGCACATATCTGCGCACTGTTGGTTTGCATTGGTGGGCTTGTATACAACGGTGTGACTTCACAGGAGCTGTCACGCCGGCTGAATTGGAGCTTTTAAACACTCTTCGTGTTGTTCAGGTCACCGAATAAATTCCTATAGGTGAGAGCCCGAGCCAGGGCTTCCTTCGCATATGATGTCACCTGATACGGGTTCTTCATAAACGTGTTTTTATTGATACAGGACTAATATGTTGATCACACCCAGGTTTGTCAAAGCGGCTTCACACAATGGTGCAGCCGTTGCTACGTCCACCTTCCTCACCGGTATCTGAGTCTAAGTGAGCTTTCTCTCCATAGAGCTTGCTATCATTATGCGCTTTTGCAGCTTCATTTGCTAGATGATGAAGACAATAGCGTGGCAGCGCAGTCGAAAGCCGAAAGGCTAGACCCTAAGGCTCGGACTTCCACAAATGAGGTCTGAGCGAAGATGCTGTGTAAGTAGCAGCTCTTGTGGGAGACAGCCTGCATCAACAGCAAAGTCCGATTGTAGGAGCGGGACTGGAGATGCCACTGGATTGAGGGCGAGATGAGTGCATTCACAGCGCTAGACTCTATGTGTGAGCTGGGCCAGATTAGGCAATCCGTTGTCGTTCATGTCACAAATATACAGCTCGCCATTCCAACGTTTTGTGCATCGTTTTGTAGACTGCTCCGTTACTGAGTGTTTCCGGAACAAAAGGTAGACGAGGTATACTTTCCGCGGACGGGGGTGTCGGAATAGTCGAAACTTGACGAAAAAGTCGTGGATAAACCCGGCACGGTTATGGGCATGGGTGGAGTATATCCACTTGCCATTGCTGTTGTCATGTAGAACACAATGGCAACGCTCTCTTGCACATGATATGATTGCGCTGCACCTGCCCCTGCTCTCACATTCCAACCCAAAACCAACGCTTCGAGGGGTTTTGTTCTCGGTACAGGTGTTAAGAGGGGTCAGGAGCGCGGTGCACCCATTTGAACCGACTGATTTAGGTTCAGACTGTATCTCACATTAACCTCAACCCCACATGCACTCTGGTTTATTCTAGCCCGCTCCCGCGTAGGGGTTTCTGACCGCGCACAGAAATGACCAGCGCACTCTTGTCGGCACGAGTGAGTGGGTCGTTCTCTACGATCTATAAGCAGGCGTTCCTTACACGCCTGCTTCAGCGTATGAATGAGGAGCCTGGAACATGGACTTATATCAACTTCCAGGGCGGCGCACCCGCGTATAAGCTTACAAACCACATCGACAACTTCCCGGCACAGTACCTTTATCGTTGGTGTGATCTCCCTCTCGGCCGCCGCTACGTGCCTGAGCACATTGATCTCGTCAAGCCCTATTTGAAGGCCATCCGAGCGGTCAACAACCGTGCGGAAATTGATGACTATGGCTTCCCTAAGGATTTCTACCTTCCAGGTGACGCCGACCTTGTTGCACGACACTTGCGAGGAGGTGACCGAGCTTTCTTTTTTGAGTCGCGTTCGGAGAACAGCTACCTCATGAACTTCGCGTATGGGAAGGACAAGCGCGTGCAGGTCTTGGCCGATGATGTCGACGATGAATCGGTCCTCAAGCACGTCACTCCTCCCCTCACTCGACGAGGTATTGTTCACTTCGATCTTGGTGATTCACCGACCTACCGCGAGCAGCTGCAAATCCGCAACCAGCTGCTTTCTTCGCTCAAGCGCTGGCCTGACGGTGTCCACGTTGTTTCCTACCCTATCAAGAAGGGCAAGTTGCCTTGGACAATCCTCCGCATCCTCGCCTCGCTCGGTACTGTCAACGCGTTCAACGCCGCAGTGTTTGCTGACTACGGCTACATGCTGACCAAGTATGCACAGGGCTTTGCTGCGCTTGACCACGGCAAGCAGCTTCCCAAGAAGCTGACGGCACTCCAGGCTAAGAATCTCCTTTTCCAGGCAGAGGCAGCGGCACTTCAGGCATATGCAACCGATCCCCACATGTTGCCCAACCACCTCCCTCAAACCTTGAAGGACATGAAGCCCGACGCAGAGTGGGAAGGTGTAGGTATTGCTTTCGTAAACGCTCCTCACGGTATGGACTACGATGCACTCAACTTAGCAACAGCTGTCAAGCAGATCCTTGGTCTCCCTGCCTCTGCACCCACGCAGCGTGTGGCACCTTTGCACGCTCCTGCCATTCACGAGTTCGGTACCTCACACAAGAACTTCAATATGGTCGAGCCTGGTCCACTCTTGCCCGAGCACTACCGCGACCTCTCCTTCACTCGCCTCAACACTGCATTCATGGATACCTACCAGCAGCTGTTACCATTCTTCGACTATGTCTCGCCCACTAAGCCGCCTCAGAACCTTGAGGATGCCTTCGATCTTGAGGAGTCTAAGGTCTTGGTTGATCCTCTCCTCACTAAGCGCGATCCTATTGCTAAGGGTATGACCAAAGCACAACGAAGGAAATTGCGCGCTAAGTTGCAACAGAACTACATGGCTATTAACAGCGTGCCTGATCCAACATTTGTGTTCCAGCGTACCACGCCAGATGAATTCATGTACGATGAGGACCGTCTGGATCAGATTGCAGAGTTCATGGGCACGAATCAGGAGGCAGTTCCAGCATTGGATGGTTCACACAACGATCGCAACTGGGCTCTCCGTCAGAAGTTTGAGGAGATGACAGGTAAGCCCGCGAGCGCTGTCAGGCGACCAAGTCTCTTGGAGGAGATTGGTGAGGAACCCAGCACAAACGGTGATAAGCAGTAAGTCCACATATGCGTTGTGAAATTCAATTAATGTACGGTAATATCCAAGTCCTCTTCACAGCGCTGATATCATAGTTCTTTTTTTCCACCCGTGGTTGAATCATTATAATACACGCCGGTAGACACTGGAAATAGGAGATGAGCTGAAATGATGCCCGCCGTAGGTATAGTTTCGGTGCGATATACGCTAGCGTTCTGAGTGCTTGCTAGTCTCTCTGTGTAAAGTGTAATGCGCAGCTCGTGCGCTGTGACAGTGGTCGTGTGTATTCGTGTTTAGCGATTCTGGTTTGTAATATGATAACATGCGGATTGGGGTATCAGCTCAGAACCAAGTTAATCCTCGTTCTACACCGAAGAATAGATTGTCAAAATTAGGTAGTTACGCCTCTGATATCACAGGGCATATCGAATTCGATGAGAATACACAATGTAGATCATTACGATCGAAAGATGATAGAAAGGTTAGCGATGGGAAAACATTCAGGTCATGGGCGGCAACGCTAAATTTGACGATGCACACGGTGAACAAGTGAGGTCAGAAGGAGGACCGGCCACCAGCGGTTGATCCGCTCGTGTCCCCAACAGGTTGATTCGCATGTTCGGACCCTCCATCCGTTTCTTGGATAAATATGCGAAGCAGAACCACGTAAGTATGACCAAACACATACTCACATTCTCAGAGTCTGACGAAGCCATGGCGACGTGGCATACATAGAATACATGAGAAATCTACGCTAGCAGGTAAGAAACAGAGTAAAAAAAAGCCTATGTTCAGGAAGCACATTTGTGGGATAAAAGAAAACTAAGGCTGGCTACGGTTGGTGCGGTAGATGGGGGATACTGAGTGAAGGAGGCGTAGGTAGGAGAGATGCAGGGTGGAACTACAAAAACAGATGCAGCTTGATCGGTGAGAGTTAATAACACTATGAACGATTCCAAGCACTGCAGGTATGAGCCTGCAGACAGACATGTCACCGCATTTGGCAAGCTGGAGTCACTTAAGTCCGAGTGGGGTCTCGTCGGACCTCGTCATTACACATCAATGAGCGCATGAGCGTCGCGAATCGCGAATCGCGAATCGAGCTGATTGCGTGCGTATCAGGCCATCAAGTTAGTCAACAGCATTAAACAGCGCCTTATGGTATTCAGGCTCGCTGCGACTACACGTCCACCTTGCTGAAACTTGGATCACAAGGGAGATTACTTGCCTGGTGTTGATGGTTCTGAGTGATGCTTTCGATAGTTCGGTAGGATTGCCCTTTTCAATGCTTCATAAATGCCCCAGCAGATACCCGCTGAAGGCGCAAATAGCAAGACTCGAGCAGAGGAACCTTTCATAAACCCGCTTACTCCCTCTTCTCGAACGATTTTCATCGCGATATCTGTCGCAGTCAGCCTTCGCATGCCTGAGTCGGCTGGGACAACCTGTGTTTGCACACGTGTACGCACGACATCCAGTGGATTCGAAGCCAAACCACCGACGGCACCGGCTATACCTCCAATACTGATATCGGCGATGGGCATATCGTCCCATTCGGTGTCGTGGACCAGCGTTTGCAATCCTTCGTAGGTCATGAAATGAACAGCCTGGTACGGAATGTTGACGAGTACTGTAGTTGGGTACGAAGCATAGAATGCAATGGGACCCTCTCTCTTAAATGTTGTTGTGATGCAATTCCAGATACCTCCGAACTGGCTGCGGAAGACTTGTAGGCGCTGCTTGACTACGTCAAGCGGGGTAGAAATGGCATCGTGTGCCAAAGTCGCAGAAATACCACACAGGGCTGAAACAAGTGGTGAGTGTGAGCCGCGCTCGATCCCAAATTTGCGCTTAACAGCTTCATACGCTGCAAAATGTGCTGCATGCGAAGGAGCAGCACCAAACGCCGTAATAGGGAGGCCGCGATAAAGACTCCTTACGCCCTCGTGGCGAACGATGTGTACCAAACCATGAACGGCATTGCGATAGGACGGTTGCGCGGCAAACTCTGCCGCTTGCATTCGGGTCTTGACCGTGTCGATTGGGAAGGTAATGATGTGTTCTGTGCATCCCGCAATCGCACCAGCAGCCATAGCTTTACGAGGCGTCATGCCCTCCCAGGAGAGGATGTCCTCGGGCTCATCGCCACCGTGTGCCATTATCACGAAGCTAGACCCCGTCTTGCTTATTTTGGATATGCTTTCCTCTCGTTGTCTCTTTGCGGCGTTCACGAATTTATCCCGAATTGCATCCGCAACACTGTACAGACCGGTCCAGGAACCTACAAACATTGGGCTGGGGAGGTCATCCGACCGCCTGCGCACCCGCATAATGATATCACCAATCCATGATCGTCCGTTGTGCAAATTCTTTTGGTTTCCGATATCGATGCCTCGCGCGCCGTGACCAGTAAACGCACATTTTGGCTCACTCGAACCGGGGTTTGAGCTCTCCGCGATCGAGCGGCGACTGTGCGCCTCTGGGGCTCGATGCATGCGAATGAAGCTAGAGGTTAGAGACATTAGGTGGGAATACATAACATGACACATAAATGAGACCTGTCCGTATCGAAAGACATGTAGAAACGAAAGTGCGATAGTGTCGGAAACCGGAGTTCGGGGTGCCAGCGGTTTTTTGGCTAATATCTCCTCTCCCATGAGTTATATCGTGCCATGGGTTCGAGATGAGGTGTGCCTTCGCGGCAATACATTCCCATACCTTGCTACCCAAACGAAATACGCCGTAGGGCCCCCATTCCCAAATACCAATATTTGTCCTTTTCAGCTCGGCTTTCAGTCCTGCGCCGCTTCCGGGGCTACGTTCCAGTGACTGAGCGGGCCGAGCACATACAGGACGCAGATGCGAGTTAGCAGAGGGGAAGAACGCTGAATGCCCGCATATCCGTGCAAAACGATCTTCGGAGGGTAGCGAACTCCGGCCTCGGGAACTAGTGTTACTCGCGGAGAAGTGACTCTGTTGAGGCATTGATGCAAGTAGCGAGTGGAATATAGCCCAGCCTGGCAGGATTATGCCAGTAGAACTCAAATCAAAGCAAGGTGCGACATGGTTTTATGTTCAGATCACGGATCTCGTCTCATCGGCCCTGCGGAGTAGGAGAGTTCCGGAATTCCGTATGTGGATACTAGGCAAGATTGGGAGAGTATGGGATGTCTGTGAGCGAGTTAAATCTCCGGGGTTATCGACGGTTGCGAGGTGCATACATGCGACTCTCACACTTAGAACCCCTCTAGGTCGCGAGATAGACCGCGAGAAAAGCCCAAATTCACGTTTCTTGAAGCATAAATCCACACGAGTGGCAAGCATGTCACACGAGTGCTTTCGAGTGGACAACCCTTGCATTTTGTACAACGCTGGAGTATGAACCGATCCGCCTGCGAGGGATTTCCAAGCACTCGCAACCCGCCTTACAATGACGCTCATAACCTAACCGCATTGGCACACTACGTTTCTCCGTCGTGTAGATCACGCTGCGTGGATGAGTCAGCGCAGTCCGAACACTAATCCAGACACGTTACAGATCGAAGACCTCGTACAACTCCCACAAACGTATTTTCCAGGCATCTTGCGCCTCCGAGATGGCGATCCCACCGATTATCTCAGAGCCTCCCTCGCACCCCACTATAAACCCAAGCGACTAACTCGTGTGGACACCACGGGTGATGCCAGCAATCATGACGCATTTGGAGTGCATCGCAACAGCTTCACGGCTGCGACTTCGGTGGAACATGCAGGTGACCGACGCGTCGAAATCATCCATCGGCTTTTCCAGCCTCCTATGATCTCCCCCTCTGTGGTCGCTGCCAGTCACACGGCGGCAGACGCTGCGTCAGCACCTGCGTCCACGACGGCATCTCCTGCTGTAGGAGCATCTGCCCCGACGGAAGGCGGTGCATCACTCACCCATCAGCACAACCACCTTCATCACGAACCCGCGGCTCGAGCACCACTGGCGGCGCGAATCACAGTCCAGCACACGCATCCTGCGAATCAGGCGTCGCAGTCCCAGCGAGAGCCAAATATCCTTGGCGGTGTGGACAAAAAGAAGATCTTGATTATCTTTACTGGCGGTACCATTGGTATGGACAAGGATGCAGAGGGTGTGCTGAAGCCATCCAAAGGTTTCTTGCAACGTACTATGGCGAACTTTGTTGAGATGCAGCACCCTGACGTGCCTGCCTACGATATTTTGGAATGGGAAACGCCACTGGACTCCTCTGACTTCTCGCCCGAGTGCTGGTCGGCGCTCGCAGCTCAGATATACGAGAACTACTACAAGTACGATGGCTTCGTCATCCTGCATGGCACTGATACTATGGCCTACACCGCTTCAGCTCTTTCGTACATGCTTGAGAATCTTGGCAAGACCGTCGTTCTCACCGGCGCTATGATCCCGCTTGTTGAGCCAGTATCTGATGCAAAGCGGAATCTTCTTGTCTCGATGATGGTTGCGTCCCATCTGAACATCCCTGAAGTGCTGCTCTTTTTCAATGCTCATCTCATGCGCGGAAACCGCTCTAAGAAGACTGATCCATGGAGACTCGTGGCGATTGAGTCACCGAACCTCGAGCCGTTGGCAACGATGGGCGTTGGTATCCACGTACGACCCAAACTATTCCTACCTCACCCCGCCCGAGTCTTCCAGGTTCACCTCAACCTCTACTCGGACATCATTGTCATCTCGCTTGCGCCTGCCTTCTGTTACCGCGCACTACGTGCAGTCGCAACCAGCTGGAGGAATGCAACCGACGGCAACGGCAATCCTCGTGAACCACCAGCCATCGTGCTTATGCTGTACGGCAGCGGTAATGCTCCCACAAAAGGCTCTGAGTTCAAAGAATCAATCAAGCTGTGTTTGGAGGAGAACTGTCCAGTTGTTGTGCTCTCGCAGTGCATCCGTGGCAGCGTAGATCTTACAGCATACGAGGGTGGCAAAGAGTTATCTCGCATGGGTGTAATTGATGGTAAGGACATGACAGTCGAAGCGACTGTCGCAAAGTTGGCATATTTGATGGGCCGAGGCCTTCGCGGTGCCAAGCTCAAGATTGCAATGGAGACTAACCTCCGAGGTGAGCTGACGACCATCTCGTCTGTCAGCTATACGGGGTATGTTGCAGGCCAGAATGGATTCTTGTCCAAGTTATAAGGGATCTATGCACGTGCAGGACATACTCTAATTACTTGGTGCCTTTACCTCAATTGCGTTGTCGAGTAGAATAACTAACCCCCTAATCCATGTTTGCATAGTTAGAACCTTCCCCTTGCTAACCCCACGTACATTTGCGAAATAATTACCCAGGTATGTCGCACAGACGGCACTTACCTGTGTGCTGGATCTGTCTCAGGTAGCTAGCCACAACGAGTATCGATGGGCCCTGTTCGATCTCACTTTACGATTACTTGCACTTTATGAAGCGAAGAGCGTTATGCTGATCTATCAGGACCAAAGAAAAATGATACTGTACATACTATTTACAAGAACTACGGGTCGATATAATAACATAAAAGCAACAGTGCGAGATGAATGTCACCTTAGGCAAAGGCTCAAATCACGAAAATCGCCTATATAGGTTCCATAGAACACCAAGGAACTGAGGAGAGCGCCATATTGGAGGAGCGCCCAGGCAACCAAATGATAAGGGTACCGAGCAGCCGGGTTCTTGGTTTCTACCATATAATTAAACACTGCATCACTGTCGGTGACCATGCTATTTGCGATCGGATTGCCTTGTTTATCGTAAGACGTGGCAAAACCCTCAATCTGCTCGGGGGTAAACCCTGCCTTATCTTCAGAGCTCTGATCTGGCTGTGCGCCACACATAAGCAGCAGGGGTGCGGATGTTGCCTGCTCTCTGTCTTGGGAGGGAGACTCAGCTGTGGAACCGGATGTCTCCATCGTTTTCAGACTCGTCGACGACGAGGTTTGGGTAAGATGTGAGTCGGGGACATCAGAACCTGACCTACTGTCGGTAAAGGCCGTCTGCGAGGACATCGGCGCAAGCTCAATTGCAACCGCAGTTGGGTCGGTCTCGACGGCGTCGAGATTGATCCCCCATCGCTTTGCAATAGCCGCTCTACTTCCCATTGTCTTGATCGCATTCGTGCCGTTGGACAACGAGTCTGGGAGACTATGTCGTCGCGTTGTGCCATCACCCTCTCCAAGCGCAAATTTTGAGTCGGCATGGTGGTGAGCGGCCTGAATTGAGCAGCCTGCTGTGAGTGGGGTCTCAGAATTTGGAGACGTGAGCCCGGAATCAATTGAAGAACCTGCAGATGTCGTAGGCTCTCGAGTCATCAGAGCCATATCGTTGCTTGCCGTGCTGCCAAGCGAAGGAGGATTGACGTTGGCAGTCGTCGCCGAACTCACGTCGTTGCTATCTCTTTCGGAATCGTTATCTTTCGCAGCTGAAGCAGTAGTACTTTCGCTTGTAGCGGCCGCGAGGATCGCGTCCACATCACCCAGCACTACACTGGCAAACCCAAACCGTTTTACTCGCCGGCGGGTACGCCCATCCGATGCGCTCTGGAGCTCTCGTTCCTGCTGCTCTCGCAGTCGTCTCTCACGCTCCATGTTATTGCGTTGAATGAGTTCGGCCTTTGCCCTCGCCCGGGCTCTTAGCCGCTCGCGCTCCAGCTTCGCTGGGATGAACATTGAGAAGAGACATGCAACGGACACTGCTGTAGTGAGTGCCCGCCATGCCAGTGTGCCTGAAGCGTCAATATCACGGAGCGCTATGACAATACACAGCTGGTAGAGGAAGGCAAACGCAATGTACGCAATGGCAATGAGATTGTGGGCAACTTCAAATTCGTGGAAGTTCACGATTCCCATGCCTCCGAGCAAAATGGACATGAAAGTACCGAAAACAGCTCCTGCGCGGTTTGCTCGCAACGCGTGGGCATCAGGAACTGCGTCTGTCGGCGCGAGCACGAGACTCGCATAGTTCTTGATTCGCCAGAACTGGAGCCAGACCATGGCTAAGAGGATAGCCGCGGAGAAAGACAGGCCAAAACCAAATATATAGTACGATGGATACCAGGCGCCGGCATTGCACAGGATGGGGCACTTGTGCTTCACCTGCCGCCTCCGAATCGCGATGACAACGGCCAGAATCGCACTGAGAGCATAGACAGAAATATAAATAGCGGGCAATGCGCTAATTGCCGAGGTTTCGAGGCGTGTACACGATGTCATATGCGTGCAAAAAACGAGTATGCACAATATGGTGCAACCTCTATATCTTCACACGACTGTCCCCTGGCGTTTCCAATAAACAAAAGTACTGCAACTTGTACTGAAATTTTCCCTTTCCCAGCCACTCCCCTGGCTCGGCCCGGCTTTGCGCTCGATGCGGCTCTGCGGCACGCATCCGCCCCGCCGGCGCGCAGAATCACACGCAGGACGAGCCGGAGACAGGTCTGACCCGAGCTCAGGTCGGAAATCACACTAATGACCAAGGAACGCATGCATGCCACGGGAAAGTGTGAACAATAAGATGACAGGATTGACGGCTGGTGGAATGCTAGTCGAGAGGGTTTATTTCACAATAATCAGTTAGTAGCGCGCAGATCCACACAAGTGGGAAACCCCCACAGTGGAAAGCTAGCTACGTGGGTCGCACCACGGTATGGCATGGATGGTTGACTTCTGCCGCCCGTGGTGAAGTGACCAACTACCTGTTACCCTCGTCGAGGCACCCTTCGGGTGTTACTTCGCACTCACCCTGACTCGCTCGAAGCGTGGGACGTCTAGACTTGGTGTAAAGTCGACAACGCCAGGATCACGCTCGCAGTAATTTACTGCTTAGGCTGAACGAGGCCGTAGACGTAGACCTTCTCGCTGTAGGGAGCAAGACCAACGGTGTTGATGACGTTGGGGGGAAGGTACAACTGGAGGGTGCGGATGGGGTTCTCGATCGAGGAGACGACGTGGTAGGTGGGAGTGACGTAAAGCACGACGGGAACGGGCTCGGGCTTGTACTCAGGCTCGATGTACTCGACGGGAGAAGCGCACATCCAGGGGTAAGGGATGTAGACGGGCTTGTAGATGGTGTTGCCAGCAATCTGAGCCTCGCGGACGAGCTGGAGCTTGGTAGCAAGGTCAGTGGGAACAGTGACGAGCTTCCAGAGAGTGGCCTGAGGAGCAACAGGAGCCTTCCACTGGGGCTTGATCCAGTTCTTGCAGAAGTCCTGGTTAGCGCAGTTGTTCAAGCAAGCAACACGCTGAGCCTGCTGAGCGGGGAATGAGTTCTGAACTGCGCAAGTGTAGTTGCAGAAGAAGCACTCGCGGAAGTCATAGGTGTAGATCTTGGGAGGAAGACCGTAGTTCTCAATGTCCTGCTGGGAGATAGCAACGTCCTCCTGGGACACAGCAATGTGCAAGCCAGCGGACTCCTTGGCTGCAGAGAGTGCAACGAGGAGGGCAACGACGGCCAAGATGGTAGCCAACTTCATTGCAGAGCGATTCTATAGTGCGTTCAAGTGTTGGGATTAAAAATCAATACGATTGAGTGGTTGTGCCGCGCTGGGTGTGTGACTAAAACGTCAAATATAGGCTGAACTGCCACTAGTGTGGTCCTGATCACAGTTTGTGTGGCGAGTTTGGAGAGCTATTACGGGTAGCACTCAGATTTTCGCGATATAATTTAATCACCAAGACAGTACTCAACTCAATAGTCGCGGCCTCACAAACGTGGCACAGCGTCTATACCTCCTATTTCACCCTCAAAGCTTTGCTTTCCCCTTGCTTCCAAACCCACCTTCCCCTGATTTTTCACGATTTTTCACGATTTTTCGGTATTTTCGGGATTTTTTTCGAAGTTGCACACCTGGGAGGTTCGACGCCAGAACTGGCTTTGAGCCTGTGTACTCGCGCTTGTGGAAAGGCTCATGACGCGCGGGGACTACACAAAGCATCTGCAGTTCAGTGTTTGCATATAGGCTCCACGAGATTCTGTGACAATGGCAAAGACCTTCCAATCCGCATGCTTTTCTGTGGCTTCTGGCATACGACACCCGCTGATTCGAGCTAACGGTTCGTAGATATTGTGCTGACTCAGCTGGAACTAATTCGCGACTCTCGAGTACCGGCTTACAACCCTTACGTGGACGCCTTTGTATCACCCTCCGCGATATAGGCTGGGGCCCGGACTTGAATCTTCCCCAGAAACCCACCTTGAGTTATTCAACTGCAGGCCTATAAGCATCAGAATGATTTCTGGGCTCTAAGAGCGACACAGCCGTGATGGACGTCGAGAGCGGAGAAACGAAGACGGTCGAGTCCAAGTCAGATGCCGGCATACCCAGTACGATCTCTGAAATGGCTACTACTACCACTACCGCTACCACTGCCGCCTCCACAAGCAGCGGCCAAGTGTCAGAGGAAAATGCGAAAGCAGCTCATGAGCTGAAGCTAGTGTCGCCTGAAGTCCAGTTTGACCAACTAACACATACGTCACCAGCTAATGGAGAGCACAAAGTTGCAATGACAGTGACATTGAGATCAGGAGCCGGCTCGAACAAGCTCGAAGCAACCAACTTGGGATCGCTCTCATTATCCATATTGTCTTTTCATCAGCTCTTGTAGGAGGCATATTCGTAGGTCTCGGGCTCTATAGCGTGATCCCTGTACTTCTAGGGTTCACAGCACTTGCTATGGTGATAGGTGCGCTCTTGTGGAATCTTTCTCAAGATGGTAGGAGACGAGTTCCACAAGCAGAATGGCCGCAGAATTTGAGCCCGTACAATGAATCAAGTGTCAAGGGATGCGTCTCTATCGAACCACAGCCTCTCTGCCTAGCCAGCCTCGCATTCTGGCAGGAAGCTTGGCCGCATTCTACTGGCTTTTGTGGGGAACTGCAATCGTAGCACTATTTTATGTATATTCCCCGGTCTCTCTACCATGGATTAGTAGTGTGGATCCATATGAGACAACACAAGAGTTCGTCGCGTTTAAAGGTCTTGTTCCCCTTGGCTATTCGGTGGTCACTGACGTCTACACATTACCGGAACGCCCAAGGGGGAGCTTGCTTCAATATCCAACCTGGATGAAACAAAGCTTGAAATGAAGTTCGCGGTATGCCAAGCGAGTGATGATGCTGTGGGCAACCTGGATGCTAGTGGATGCAACGCAGATGGTACGGAAGCCAAGGCAGGTCCTAGCCAACAGAGGCATGAAGGTACGAACTCTGATGACCGTAGGAAGGCCAGCGAAGTGATGGCTTCGCGTCCAGACCGCATTCACAACACTATAGGCTAACAGGTAAATCACGGGTGGATCACTGAGAGTCGTACCAGGCTGAGGACGGAGCGTACAGTCACCACACGTGGAAAGAAGCTTCTAAGAATATTTAGGAAACTGCGATAGTCGCATCTCGCATGCCAAACTCAGCAGGTGACTCGTCTTCGATTTCGATTGCATTAAACAATGTATACTCGCGTGAGTAAGTGTAAGTACGTTAATAAGCGAATAAATGCAGTCCAGTGTTATTCAAGATGGCTCGTGGCTTATCTTAATTTTTCAAGGTCTCTCATGCTGCGTCATCACCTTGCTTTGCTTCGAACCAGTGGCTTACTCGGGCATCGGGCATCGGGCATCGGGCATCAGTCCTAGTCCGAACCTTAATTTGAGAATTTCAAATCGTTGCAGTTACATTTCCACCCACTCGATATCTCGCGAGTGGTGAGCTGTCTCGCGCTCCATCCACGTGCCCCCGGTGTGTAGCCCGGCTACAACACCACTCAACGACATCAAGCCTGTCGCGAGGCCGTAATATCACCACAATTCGCGGAAAGGACAATGTCACATGCTGACACATCACCCGACGATCCTGGTTTGGCCCGTCCCCCTGACCCTCCCCTTCGGCAGGAGGAGGTTAAATCGAGTAGACAGGCCGGGGATTCTATATCTGATTGCCACACAGACAATCGCTCGGGAGTACCCGCAGGATTGAACGTGACAGAGAGAAGTCCGGAAGAGTGCTACGACGAGCTTTCCGAAAAGTATGCTCCATACGCGGAATATAGGGAGTTACCGGAGTCGACTAGCACGAGAAACAATGCATGTCTATTGGTTAAACTTAAAAGGGGTGCGCAAACCATGCTTCTCTCGGTACGCGACACGATCCTGTTCCAACCGATCTTTGGAAAAGTTGAAATCAATGGTGTCGAGGCTGGAACGAATCTTCCGTCGCAGAGAGCACATGGAGGGTCAAAGGGTCACCAGTCCGAAAGCAGGAGAGCACCCCGCGTTAGTTCAACCCTGCATTCAGCGCACGAGCCGTCGTCTCAACAAAAACAATCGACCAAGGTGCTAGGGCCAGGACTGCATGTGATCGAAACAGTGATATCAGAGAATTCCGAAGCAACTGAGGTGTCTGCCTTCGAGCTGCAATTTTTTGTGTCGGCCGATGCAATATCCAAGTTTGACCCTAAGTCGGTGCTGCTCAAGTCCCGAAATCATGACCTCCCCCAGTTGGCGTTTCTTCTGTTCGACCATCGCGATGAATCCGATGAAACGTCAGCAGCATCGTCGCTTGCGCTTTCGATCGTGTTGCTGGAACCGCGCCTGGCAGTTAGTTGGGGCACCACAGCCCCAAGCAATGCCGAATACGCTCCATCAATGCGCTTGCACGAACTCACTGCCTGGATCAAATCGGCGCAGAACAAACCAGCGGGGCCTCGCGTATTACTGACAGGGCCAGCGCTTCCGCCGCTTAAGCAGTTACTGAGTCTAGAAGGCTCTACACACGACGCCGATCAGAGCGCGGGACCACAGAAAAGTGTATTGGATCTGCCCGCTCGACACGGAGTCAGTCCTTTGGCAGCCTCCCTCCTCCTCAGTGGCAGTAAGCTAGCGACAGTACCAACAACCCCTGAACGTGGTGCATCAAACAAGCACAGAACCGTCCTATTGGATCTAAGCTCGCTGACCCTTCACAGCTCACCTTATCAGCCATGCAGTATGTCTACCTCAGTGAGTAATGTAGTAGGTATATGTTCGTTTCCCAATGCCATTACGATGTGTGAAATTGGTAGCTGTGCCATGGGTGATTCCGAGATTCACGGATTGGGACACGTTACTATTCCTCTCTATGATGGCACGGATCCGAACCTGTACGAGTCAGATGCAAACGGATTGCGCGCCACATCAAAGGTTTGGACTCTCCATCCTGAACTGAAACGCGATGCAGTTTCCCTGTCCTTGCCTGAGAATGAGCCTGCACGCTGGCTCAATCTGCCCCAATCAACTTGGGAACAAATCCAGAGCGACACACTGGAAGTATTTACTACGGATATACTAGGTATGAATGAATTCACAAGTGAAGACTCCGTTGTCGACGAATGTGAACCCAATCCAGCAGGCCATGGAAGACGCGTGATGAAAGACGCTCGAGAAGGCGCCCTGATGATATATGCACCTTGGCTCCCAGGACCTCCCACGGCCTCAGGCACACCTGAGGTGCTCGTAGACCTTGCAGTACAGCGCACCTCAGCGCTTGCTCATAAGTTCAGTGTAGACCTGATTGTGTACTGCGACGAAGGTGAGGATAACACTCATGGGAATGAGTTCCGGGCTCAGTTTTTACGTCGGCTCGAGGCAATTAGTGGAGCTGCAAAACGCGAAAGAAAACAATTAATTGCACGCTTTAAAAAGCAGCAAAAGAAGTCGGCCCGCGAAGATGGAACTCAACAGAATGATTCGGGTGCAGAAGCAGGTGTTAGTTCGAACTTACCTACTACTACTAATACGCTTCCACATATCTTTGAGCTAGCTACGCTCGAAACGGCATTAGGTATGTCCTCGGCAATTGCTTACTCGTATACTGTCCTGCCCTTCCGCATCAGACAGAGTTGTACCACCTCAAACCCATTAGATGTGCGAATTCTTCAAAGCTTGTACAACGCTTCGCTGTCAGCGGCACTAGACCAGCTATGGCTGGATTATTTCTTCCCTCCGCTTGTGCCCAACCGATGGTCGATGACGGCAGAAGCGAGAATAGCGGCAACACCATCTGCGCTATTTTACAACGACATGAAGGACTCGATAGAACCTGGGGACGTAGGTGTGATTTGGGCACAGCCGGGCGCAAGTGATGCCAAAGCCCAGCTGATAGCTTACGCAGTCGCACTTACTGACGACACATTAATGGTCCGTCCGCTTCCACAATCTCGCCACATCTTTTCCTCAATCTTTGCGCACTCGGCGGTGATTCCACAGCTGATGAAAGAAGCACGAGCAGCGCTTGGAATTGCGCTGTGGGAGCTTGACACATATCTACGCCATGAGGCTCATGAGCCATTGACTGAGGATGTCTCCGGACCACCGTCATCATCCTCGTCAATATTGTCAGCCAAGGTCACTGTGAACGCGAGGCTCGAACAGCTGCGACGCCTAGAAGCGTTAGCTCATCTGGAATCCCCCGCTGGATATGATATTATGAGTGATTGCCAAGACGAAACGTCGTTCGGCGGCTGCAGCAATAGCTTTACATTTCGCAGTGTGTCCGCAAGCGCTTATCGAAGTGCATCAATGGCATCTTTTGTGAGTACGAGCTCGGGTGATCGAGAGAATGCCTCCATCGTACACTTATCTCGAGTGCGAGGTGAGTCAAAACGAAGGCGCGAAGTGGCAAAACTCTTGAAGTCGACGTCTATGACTAAGGTCAGCCGATGGGCACCCATTGTTGCAGTGTACTCCGAACGTCTGGTACCTTTTCACTCCAGCTCAGCTCGTGTGGTTCATAGTTTTGTGTCAGAACATCTGCCGCATGCAGCGTCCGGTGATGAAGAGATATTTACGGATCTCGCTCAGTTCCGAAGCAAGCTAGGAACAGTCACTCTGGAGGGAAACCAAACGGTGTCTGCCCTCTGCTTGGTGCTCGATCCGATTGCTCCGCCGTCTGATGAGATCCTGGGTGCAGGCTCTCCTACATACTCCGACTCACGACCATCGCCAACGAGCACATCGAGTAGATCTGTGGGTTTCAATGCGGAAACCCTTGAAGAAGATACCGTTGAAGAAGGGTCTGCAGAATGGCCGGATCCTGCAGATGACGTCAACCGTGCCCTACAAGAAGCCACAGAAGCGTTAGAAGCTGCTCAAACTGAAAGGGACAGGTACGTACGCTCAGCCATTATCAAGCTACAGGACTTTATACACGCGTACCAGCGGCAGTACGGGCTTCTATGTTTTACTGCTTATCTCATCATTATCTCACTTGCCGTTCTGAAATGGAGAGCCGATGGAGACACATGGTTCGCCTTCCTTGAATTGATGCTTCAGATTGTGGTCTTGCGGACGCTGCTTCTAGTGCTGGCCCCTAACGTGGATGCTGAGCAAATACTCAATGAATTGGAAAGAGTTCGATCGGAATACGATGGACAGCCTAGCATTGCACTGCTCGATAGGCAGGGGGAATTGCGCATTCACGAGCCTCACCAGTCAAGCACCGACGAATTGGATGTTCACGCTGCGACCTGGGACTTTGGCCAACTTGCATACCGCATGAAAGTTGAAGAAGAGCTCATGAAGTCCCAAACCGATGCCATGTCAGCGCAACCAGCAAGGCCACCGAAGGGACTGGAGCCCTACAGCTGGTCTGACAAAGCAGAAGACGTTGCTAAAGAGGAAGATGACAAGATGGCCCCGTTGGCTGACGCATCTCAGCACGACGCATTAATTGAAACACCCGAAAAACTCGTCTATCGCGCGCCTGAGCACTATGCAGTTCGATTTCTCAGACAAATTGGGAAAAATTGCAAGAAGCACCGACACGAACTTCTGGTATATGCCTTCCTTACGGTCCTGCTGTTGAGTGTGCTATGGAGAGAACCTGAAATGGTTTGGCCCCTCAACGCATTGGAGGAGGTGGGCTATTCAGAGAGCCACACTGGCTTGCCACCTGGTGAGCCTCTCATTGGCTTACCTGGAGGCGAGGAAGATTTGGACGATGAAGAAACCACCCCAACACAAGATGGATCAGGAAGGTCTCGTCCGACGCCTCAAAGGTTATGGTTCATGTCGAAAGGCAAACGAATTCATCTCGTACTCAATCAGAATCAACTCAAAGCGTCTAAAACGAATACTAAACAAGGTGATGCAGCTTCGAGAAAGAACCAGAAGACGAAGGAAGGGTCAGCGAAGCCTCGCGGCCCATTTGGAAGTAGTGCAGTTGAATACGTCTGCTACGCACGATGAAGCTTCATATGTACAGTTGTATTTACGGCTATGTTAGGTTATGTTAACAATGTTTTCACAATAAACGCCAATGCCCCGCTGGAGTATACAACACTCTTCGCACGCGTGGAAGATATCTACTTACAGAATGATATTGTGAGAGGAGCGCACTCCTGCCACATGCCGCCAATCGAAGACAGTTGAAGAAATCGATGAGAAAGCGTTTCCTAGGAACATGTAGGCATTGGCAGCCAGGACTTTCTCGAGCATCTCAACTGCGTAATCAGTGGAATACGCTCTAGGTAGCAACGTGAGATAGCCACGATGGAGGAAACCGATATTAAGCACGGCTCGTGTTGGATATTCGCTACGAATGGCTCTCACGAGATCTTGTGCCGAATCCGACGTGGTAAAGATGAAGAGTGACAACTTCAAGTCATGACACACGTGGTCCTTACCAGAATTAGCCTCCCTACAAAGCGAGAGGACTCTTTCATCGGCCTGTTTAACTTTTTTGAGGATGTGCTCGATCGATGGATAGATCGCATCAACACCACGTTTGCATTTACCTCGCCCAGGTCGTGTTGAGCACTCTTGAATTTCTGCTTTGAAGTTTCCGCGACGCGCGTGCACAGCCATGTACTCGATGGGAAGCCCTCGCAGAATGATCTGAGCGTGATGCAGAGCAGGGTCAATCGAGGAGCTTCCCGGTCCACCCTCCTTGGGGAATGCTGCTCGTATTAATCGCTCAAGCGGACTCAAACCCTGCTCGCCATCCTCGAAGAGAGATGGCAGCTTGAGATAGGGGAAAGGCTGTGTGCCAAGCCAACCACTCTTACTGGATGTGCTGGATGTAATGTACTTCTCAACCCTCTCCTCGATGGATCCGTCTCCAGGGAATGCTTCAGAGAATGGACCCTCTTTGAGGTTGCCATAAGTTTCGCGGTAGGCGGAGAATTCGGGGCTGTTGAAGAAGGTCTTAATTTTGCTCAAGGCGAGACGCAGTGCACTGCGACTTTGTTTAGAATCTAGGCGTCGTAGAAGCGCGGTAGGCCCAGTTATAGTCGCTGCGGCGGCTACAAGCCAGCGCGTGGCAGGGACGGCTCCATGACGAACCAACCACGCATAATCCTTCGAGAGCTCTGCAGAATACCCTTGATGACCACCATTTCCAACGTGTTCCCATGAGTTCCACGGACCTAGCGATCCATAGCGTCCAAGATCCCACTTCTGTGCCACGTCGGTACCGCTAATCACGCTGGTCTCTGACGAAAGCGAAGGTAAGGCGAAATCATCACGTCCTTCGAACTTGGTGCAAGCTGGGAACGTCGCGATATCGGCAAGGTACCGAGGCCGTAGAAACTGTGTTCCACCCTTGGTGTCTCGTCCTCGTAGCTGGAGTGGAATGTCTCGTTCGTCTGACAGCCATCCCTGCGCATACCGATAATTTCGGTTAGCGGGCGAAGAGGAAATGGCATCGAAAGGACCATAAAACGCATGTGAGATAGCGTCGACGCAGATTTCAGGGTACCCACAATCACGAACATACGCATCAGGCTCGACATAGGAAGGTTTTCCGGGCTTTCCCACTGCATGCTCTAGGGGCCGCAAGTTGAGGAAAAAGGAAAGTGGGGCAGGGGGAGGCAAAGACTTCTCGTTCCAAGTAGGTGTACTATCTGCCTGCATAGATGCTTGATCCATCCACGCTGACCCTAATTTTTTCTCAAGACGCCCCAAGATAATGTCAAAGTACATGTCAGCAAAGACTTGGATGTCCGGCGCTGCGGTTGCCTCGTTGAACGAGCTACCGTCGAGCTGGATAGGACATGCATACGCGTGGAAATCTCCTCCAGCCATGCCATTGCAGCGAGCACCTGGCTTGGGATGGCGATACTTTACCTGAGGCGAGTAGTAATTCTCCTGCTGAATAATTGCAGGCGCAACGGGAATACGATCCGTTACGACGGAAAGCGCCAGAGCCCACAGCCAGGATTGGAGTTGTGTGTTAAAGCCGCCTCTTCTCAGGTCCAAGTAGAGATACTTGTGACGAGGCGCGCTGACTTCATTTCTGGATTTCCATGCCTCGACACGTGGCGTGCATGTAGGACCGATTGCATCAGCACTTCCCGTATAAAACTGATGGCGCAACTCTCGCGGAAACTCCGGGCTAAACGGTTCAACCGCTGTCGAGCCGATTGTGGAGACAAACCATCCATTCTCTGTCAGGTAGCTCGGTGACGCAGAATGACGAGCTTCCTTGAATCTCTGTTGGACTTCATGTAGTTTTGAAGGGCTAATGGGATCATCTGACCCTCCAAATGATGAAAAATCAACCTGATTTGGATCCAAGACTTTCACTTGGCACGTGAGAAAGTCAGGCACTCGGCGAACCTGTGAGTTTCCTACTCGAACTCTAGGGAGCTCGGCAAGTGCCAGATCCCACGTGTTAATACCTAAGTCCTCCTCATGAAATGTGCGCGACGGGGCCATAGTCAATTCGTCTTGAAGAAGGTCCCAGTGCCCAACCCATCGCAAGGTCACGTAAGGAGGACGCTTCAAATCGAACTTGCCATAAAACGAGAGCAGCCATTCCATCTGCGGGTGCACATGACAATACATTCTTTGGCTGCGCTCGGATGGTGCAGAGTACACCGTGAAGAGCATAGGGGTGCCCTCTTCGCCGATTGGAGCGACTGAAGACGGTTTTGGAGGTGAGGTGGTCGTATGTTGAGATGCTGGCTCTGCTGAAGATGCCGCATGGTTGGTAGTTGATGATGACGACTTGGGGGCCAGTCCCGAGGCAACTTGGGAGGGAATTGGCGCTGAAGCAGGGCCTGGCCTCCAAAAGATACCCGCTGAGACATACACCATGCAGACAACCATTGCTGCGACCATGATCGTCAGCAAAACAAAGCTGGGGGTGGTCCTGCTTGACAAGATGCTCCGCCTATGGGCCACCTTGACAACGTTGGTCAGACTACGGAGCTGGGCATAGTTGGCCTCGGTCTCTTGCGCGAGATGCTCCAGCGCGAGTGCCGGGTTTGCTTTGATCGCCGCGACCTGCGTACCTCCAAGTCTAGGTGTCCTGCTGACGTTGGAAGCAGAGGTCTTGTGTTGCTCCGATGAGATTATCTCTGTGGCTGATCTGGGGTGTTTGAGTGGCAGGGCATGTTGCTGGCTATTTGTTGTAGTACTCTGTAACGGGGTGTCGGTTGCGCATCCATCATGGTCGGCTTCTGAGTCAGTGTAGGGTGCTGGCTCATCCGAAGAGGTTTCGCACGGAGGCGTTTTGAGGGTGTTACCGACTGTTTTGTAGGCTATCTCCGACATTATACGGGTTTATACAACTAGTAACATCATCCTATATCATATTCAGATCAAGACAACGTGCCAACCCAAAGATATCACAAGTCTGGAAGTGTACCTGAGATCGCAAATTTTTCCAATTCCAGTGTGTCACGGCTGGGAGGACTGGCTGAAGCGGGGGGAACTGCTCTTCGGGTCGCCCCGAGGCTAATCACAATACGTGGGCAGGATGCGCAGATGCCGTTTCTTAATTATAAAGCGAGAGATAACCGATCCACGTCAGTTTGTACAAAGCTTTCCAGTTCTGGTCAATACTGTATTTCGCCAGTCGCGATACTCCTGTCCTTCACTCTGCTCTCATCACACGGCATTCATTTCGAAGATACAGGTGGGAAGATACCACCCTCTGAATAGACAATTTGGCCGCCTCGAATTACCGCCTTGACACTGAGCGTGGTCTTATCTAAAAGCAAGATGTCCGCCGATGCACCAACCTTCAAGGTTCCGATCCGATCCTCCATCCCGAGGCATCGCGCTGGAGCGTAGGTCGCAGTGCGGATGGCTTGGGCATCTGTACACTGAGTGAACTTGCGCACGTTACGCACGCATGTATCCATATCCACAATTGCACCGGCAAGTGTTTGCGTACCTCGAATGGTCGCTCGGTTGTTGCTAATCACAACGTCCATTTCACCCAGTTTGAACTCACCTTCACCTAAGCCAAGCGCCCCCATTGCATCCGTGACGGCAATCATCCCTTCGGGATGTGACGCATACGCGATACGAACTGACTTGGGGTGCGCGTGGATTCCATCCGGTATGATCGAGTAGGCACAGGTCGTTGGCCTGCAGTCGCCACTGTCTGTGGATTCACTGGGAGCGGGCTGGTCGTCACCAGCAGCCAAGATGCCAATCAAACCAGGATCACGATGGTGGAAGCTCTTCATTGCATTGAACATGTGGGTCACAAGAGTCGTTCCGGCAGCAATGGCTTCTTCAGCCTGTGCATATGTGGCTTCGGAATGACCGGCACTGACTACAACTCCCCGCTTGGTCAACTCTGTGATCACACTCTTGGCGCCCTCGAGTTCGGGGGCGAGTGTAACAACTCGAACATGCTTCCAGGGATTGCTTCGTCTGCTTGTGTCACCTCGTTTGATTTCATCCGATGACGGCGCTGATGACTCATCCTTGACGCCATACCTCTTGCATACCTCTGCGTAATTCTTGGGCGCGGTGAGTACCGCTCGGTTATGAGCACCTGGTACCGAAATAAATGGACCTTCTAGATGCAAACCGACCATGCGGGCGCCGAGGTACACTCCTCCAGCGCGTGTGATCACATCAACCGCAGAGAAATACTTCAAGAAGCGAGGAATCACCAGCTGATATGTAGCCTCGCTGGAGCTAATCACTGTCGGACAAAATGACGTAACACCATACATCAGCAGGAGCTGTGCGAACCTCGTAAGATCCGGGTCGCCCTCGGTAATATAGCTTGCAGCCTCTGTTAATGTGAAGTCATAACCAAACGTGCTGCTAATTGCAACCTCTTCACGCTTGGCATCGGAGCCCTCAGTAGCATTTGCATTCGATAATTGTTCAAAGGGCGAGCCCCAATGCACCGTCAAAGTCCCTTCATTTCCTCCAAAAGGTTGAGGTGGAAGCGTTGACGCTTGGATTGCCTCATCATCCACGAGGCAAACACGACGAAGTCTCGGGTTCTTCTTTGTGACTGGCTGGACTGCATCACATTCAGCGAACGGATCAAGCAACAATGCGCTTGGCGCCGCGTCGCTATGTTGATGCTCAGTGGAGGCGTTGGAGGGTTGTGCCTGAATCACTGGACTCTGAATGGTTGCCCGCGTCATCGATCTCTGTCGCATGAGCTTGGTCTGGGGGTGGCATTGTAATGCGACTGTTGGGAGAGGCTTCTTGACCGGGTCGGGGTACGTCGTGGCCTCCGAGCGGTAACCCGAGGGGTTTCGCTTCCGGTGCACAGTGTCTGCGTCGAGAGGGACTGGCACTGTGGAGAAGTCCAGTCCAAAGCCTCCATTGATTTGGATATCGACATAGCCCGGGACAACAATGAATTGGCTAACGTCAAAGACGTACTGGGCTGCGACCTCGTCGTCTTCCGAAGCCTGCCAGAATCTTTGCTCTGCATCAATGATGTGCGCAGCGGTAGGCAGGTTCGCATGCAAGTCTGCCTTGTCCGAAAGCTGCTTCTGTTCTTCATTCGCTTCGCCGAGGTGGGTATTCGAGCACGAGATGTTCTCTCGGATTGCGGCGAGGCGTCGGGCACTGCGCTGTGCACTCGTGGTGAGCCCGGGGTAGACCAGCCCCGTGTCAAACCACACATCGTCGCATATCAGTCTTCGGCCTTTGAGAACATGACCTCCCATGAGCTTGACAATCCCACGTAGGGGCTCGACCTGTGGGACGTAGCTTGTCATCGTGAAGTAGTGTGCGTGAGACCACTGTTCATCCAGTTAAATTCTACTTTGCAGCTCGCGACAATCACCTTTTTAAGATGAATATACTTCACTTAAGATTCAGCTTTTCACTAGTGAGCACACCCTGCGCACTCGTCTTGCACTGACTGTCCCTGCGTGAAACACTGGGATTGGGTAGGAGGTGCCATCGTTAACTCGTCGATGTGTTCGGCTCGGAGGATCACTCAAGATATCCTTGCGAAAGCTGCGCGAAGCAAGAATTCTGTTCTGGTGGCGTTCTGGTCTTGGTGCTCAAATGGGGTCAGGCCGGGAGCTGAAGCCGAAACCTCGCATGATACCACCTGTTCAACTGGGATTCAGTATGTATCTGCGAGAGGAGGGTCCTGTGTACCTCCCTGAAGATATGCAGGCCAGAGTTTGGAATTCCGAGGTCCATTCGCACACTAGCGTCACCTGGATATGAGCATCTACTGGCAATTCACTGATACCTCACTGCACACTGCGATCCGACTACATGTAGCGTAGTCACCCCAACCCCTGGGTCTGTCAGCCTTATGTGTGCCTCGAAATACACTGAAAAAGTCGAAAATGCCAAACTACCGCCTTCCGGCGACTCATATTTAAGATCTCTATATGCGCACCAGTGCAGCGGAGTAAAAATATGCGAGTTGTGGGTCTAGTGCAGCTGCAAAGCTGCCTCGCTCCTCAATCCCCGCGGACACTGACAGATTCCCCCCCTTCTGACGCGTTTGTCACTCTCTTTGAGGACCAGCTTCGAGGAGTTTGGTCTGTGTTGACACTACCCAGCCGCGGGTTGCGGCATACGTGGTGGATCCCTTCGGAACAGCGTCTCCTACATGTGTTTGCCCCAAAGGACGTCGACTTCCGGGACTGCTACGCGCCCCCACCCTACATCTGTTGCGTCTTTGCTAACCATGAGCAACCCTCAAGCGGGCTATTCGGGACGGAGGTGGTCGTAGCGGGGCTCAGCACACTCGCCCACATGCACTTTGAACGGTTTTGCAGAGATGAGACCGCCTCCACGTCTAAAATAGCAAGTCGCGCCATGGCCCATTCCAGCCCGGCAGATGATCTGGAGTTTGGAATAGATGATATGGAAGTCTATACGCCGCCAACGTCGCTTGAGTCTCTGTTGGATGTCAAATTCCGATTCATGCTCCCTCGGCTAGACCAAGTTCATGCGGAGTCCTGGGCAGGCGTAAACCACCTCCGTAGTCTAGACTGGCAACGCGCCCGCTTGACGTGCGAAGTTAGGAGGCAGCCACAAGTCTGTGTTCTCGCACTCCCCTTGATTGTTGGACGAGAAGTTATAACTGGCAGCGACGAGGCAGATGAAGAACGTGACGCGCGCCCAGAGGATGTTCTTATGTTTGCGTGGGTTAGTTCGCCCGGACAGGTACCCTCGTGTTTCGCTGGTGGTCATACGTTGCCGAGCCAACTCCAAGCCCTCGCTAGGATTTCCGAACCAGGTGCCGAAACAAGCCCCAATCTCGACATGACATGTGTCCTCTCAAGAAACGGACTAGCGAGCATAACGCTTCAACTACTTCCAAGGCATTCAAGCGGTCTCTCGATGATGGCTCAGAGCTTCGACTCCTTTATGTACGCGGGACCTACACTCCAAATCTTTGGCCCTCTTAAATCTCTGCTTTCGGAGAATGCAAAGCTCCTTGGAGCATGTGAAATCAATCATACGAAGGCTACCGACTGGAAGGGCTCCCAGGAAAGCCTCCAGGGTTCACCTTCCCAATCCGAAACAACTCTCAACGAAGAACGACATTGGGTGGTGCTTTACGCATGCGAAAACGACTTTACTCATGATGTCAAAGCGGCTGTAGTAACGCTACGAAGCAATGAATGCAGTGAACACAAGGTCAGTGACATAACCCCACAGCTGCTGTCGTCCTTGCAACGGCACATCGCGCACGAAGCAAAAGAGACGAAAGCTGACTCAGCGGACGGAGCTTCAGGGCTATCAAGATACCCTGAACTCGTGCCCAAGCGGGCTCAAATGCAGTTGATTCAAGATTCTGGCGATTGGAGTGACATCACATTTACTATCACACTTGTGTATGCGTCTCAATGGACCCACTCGATGCTGGGTTTACCCCCTACCGTTCTACTGCATCGAGCGCTTTTCACCGTGAAGATGTCAGACTGCCAAGTCTCAAGCCCTGCCGCTGGATGGATGATGCTCACACCTGGATGTGATGCCCTACCCATCAAGGAATGTTATTATCAAGGTGCGGCGTCCCATTCGGAAGTCATTCTGAGTTCGGGGAACCCTCAAGAGCCGAGCGCGTTACTGGTCGCGGCAGTGGTCCCTCAATACGATGTAAGCCCATCATTTCCCACCGATAGCGTCATACCATACGTCGAAGTCATACGACCACAAGTCTACGACCACTCGTCACGGCTGCAACATGAGAAGCGTCCCGATGTCGCACATGATGTCGAAACTGACGCTCGTGAGGAATTGACCTTGATTGAGCAGAGCGAGAAGCGGGTGGAAGCTTTGATGAGATTACTTGAGCAGGAGAACTGGATCTTCCCAACCACGACTCCAACGAGTGGACACCCCGGTCTCACCTTAAGTGCGCTCTCATTACTTACAAGATTGTTCCCTGTCCACGAACCAAAGCCCGGCGTAGTGCTCCGAGTAAGAGTTGGGACTGGATCTGATGGCGACCTTCTCCTCCAAGTCAGCTTGCCCGATCTACAGAAAACCATCCGCAGTGAGGAGACCTTTCCCTGGTCAGAATTGGCAGATAAGTGTCGTGTCCACTGTGATGCTCGGTTTGTCATGTCAGACGATAACTTGAGTTGGATTGGAGTGAGTACTTCGCTGCGTCAAAGCACTGAGGGAGCACTTGAGGTTACTGTACCTAACCAGTTCACGTGTGCTGTCGCTGAGTGCATTTTCACTCCAAGAGAGGAAAGTGACGAGCGGATATATATTGACTACATCATTTCATTGGTCTTTCCCAGTCATGCCTCACGTCATGCGAATATTCCTCTGAAACTCGCCAGCGGCCGAATCTCAGTAGTAGATATGATTTGTAGCGGTGCTCGGAAGCCCCCAACAGAGATTGATGCTGTTGTGCACCCACGTGAGACGCTTGAGTTAGACCCATTCCAGCTTTCAATTCCCCTCATTTCACAGTTCACCAATCATCAACACGTTATTTTGCGAGAGCTACTGTCTACTGTTTGTCTCGATGAATGTCATCAGTCATCTGGATCAGAATCGCGCGACAGTGCTGTTAGCGCGTGCATCGAGCTTAGCGTCCTTGGTCATCTTATTAAAAAGCGAGGCTATACAATCGCATGCCAACCGGAGCTCATTGTCGCAGTCGCCCATTCTTCAGCACTAGGAGAAGGTGCGAGTTCGGTGCATGATGAACGAAGCCTTGGAGAGAAGTCCAGACTCTCGGAACATGCTACCACCACTTATCGTGTGACAGTAAGCCTTGCACTTCCCGCGCTCAATGTCAGCCCTGACGTTGCAGTTGCACTGCGCTTGTACATTCGCTCGGTACTTTGTCGTAAATGTAGTGGCTTGTTCACGGCGCTCGATGAACAGCACTCCACACAACGTGCATTGAAACGCGAAGCGATTGGTCCAGCAATAGCCGCCCTCCAGTCCCTCTCAAATACGATCTCGAATCGGAAGCACGAAGATGGAGATAGTGCCATGGTGTCGTCGACAAGCACGACTACTCCGGGAGAGGTGGATCAGCTCGATAGCACAACCCTCGCTGAAATCACACGGACCGTGCTCGCGGCATCACGAATGATCTGGCGGGAACCTTAATCTCAACATGATTCCAAACCCACATTGTTACACTAGACTTCTCGTGTACATAGAATCCAAGTGTATTTTACATACAACAGTCCCGAAGTGTGGCGTTAGATTACATCATATTTTGGGGAAATGTTTGCACGCTCCATCAAGCTGAATCACCTCCTTAGTGTCGCGTGTGAGCCCGCCGGGCCGTGATCAGCATCATCCTGACTCGAGGTGAGTGAAGCCGGAAGCAGGGAGAACTGGGAAGGAGTGTTTGATCCACCTGCTCGCGCAATATACGCGATCATCATATCCAGTTCTGAGAGCCGGTTCGAAATGTTCTTGAGCCACTTAGAGAGCTGGGCCAGCTCTGCTTCAGCCGAAGCGCTGCTCATTGATGTGGACATCGCACCGGGCAGTGTAACTCCGGCTACGGCTGCTTTGAGCTGAGCTTCAGCAAGCTGCTTATCTGGTACATGCGCATGATTGCCATTCGTTGAGCTGCCCGAAATACCTAGTAATGCTCTCCTGGATCGAGCTGTCTTGGGTCCTGCGTAGGACGGCATCGCCGTCGAGGCGACACCGTATGGATTGTGCTTCGACTTTTGCTTTGCGACCTGAGCAGTGTCGCCTTCCTTATTACCAGACTCACCTGGCTCGCCTCCAGTTGGGCTGCCCCCGGCTGCGCTCCCCGAGCTTCCACTTGTCCCGATTTCATTCGCATTGTTGAACGCTGCATACGAGTTCATGATCTCTTCAGGGTCGATACCATAGGCTCGCAAGTAGGCCTCGCTTTCACTGAAATTGGTGTTACCAAGATTGTTGGATCCACTGGTGTTGTTTAGATTGCTTAATGACCCGCTTGATCCAGCGCCACCGCCTGTCCTGCCACCAGGTGCTCCGACGCCAGTATGAGGCGCAGGTTGGCGCTTAAGCAAGGCGACACTGTTTGCACCCACAGAACCGCCCTGACCGACATAGGTCAAGCTGCTTGGAAGCTTTGCGACCGATGGTGACGCAACGCCAGCCTTCGCAGCGGTCACAATTTGATGCGGGGTCATCAAGCCGATGTTGCCCTGGTGCCTTCCATAACCCGTTGCATGCGCCTGCTGGTCGTGGATTTGAATGATTCTTAAGAGAGTGGCTCTGAAATCCTTGGCATCGCATCGCTTGGCGATGTTTGCGATGCCCATCTTCAATTGGGCGTAGAGCGCCTTTTGTTTCAGGATTTGGGCCTCTTCATCGCGCCATCGCGCAGCTTCGCGCGTAGATGCAGCCACCTCCTGCTCAAGCGTCTGGCTCTCTGCTACGATGCTGTTGTTCAACTGGAGCGTCTGAGTGAACAGCTTCTTTCGAAGGTCGGCAATCTTACTGCGCAGCTCATCTGCGGTTCGTGTGTAGTCAAGCTGGCGCGCGCGGAGGTCAGCCTCTGCACGTTCCAAAACCTTGAAGCGCTCCTGAACTTTCTCAATCGACGGATTATCGTCAAAGAAACCAATGCTGGTGTCGGCAAGAAAGTCATTTAGGAACTTTTGGTATGGAGCGCAGAGCTTGTTCAACTTGCGCTTTTCCTTAAGCTTCATGCGCTTGAGAGCAATCTCTCGTAATTGATATTCAATCTCCTTGATTTTGCTTTCCTTGTTCCGACGCTCTTCTCGTTCGCGTTCTTGCGCCCTTCTTCGCTTGTGCTCGTTTTCCTTAAGGAACTTGTTGAACAACACGAGTGCTTCCTGCAGTTCTAGGTCTCTTTTCCTGAGGTTGTCCTCTCGAAGTCGGAACATCTCCTCCTTTCGGAGATATTCCTCTCGCTGAGCGTCAAGTTGATGCTGGGTCGTTTCCATTTGTTTCCTCTGTGCGATGATGCGTGTCACAGGTGACACCGTGTCCATATTCAGGACCACGGGGATGCCCGAACGAGCCATGCTACATGGGTAGGAGTGGTCATGAGCGCGATATTACGGCATAAGCGAATATGAGACGAAGGTATAGCATAACGGTGCACATGGAATTGACCACACATCTGATACAGCTCTCACGATCGGTACAACGCCACATACCTGTCGGTCATGTTGGTCACGAAGTCGATGCTGGGTAGTCCCAGTCGGGTATTTCACAAGGGCTAACGGCAGATAACAGTACTAAACGAGAGGATAATACACTATATCCACTTGGGATCCGTCACTCTTCGAGTATCGGCACGTAAGGCGTGCAAAATGTGCACCAAGTTGAAACCGCTCTAGAAGAGGTAGAAAATGCAAAAAAGCACAGTATTAGAGCGATTGCATGGGGACACAAAGGTGATAAAACAATCACTACACAGGTTTTAAGCGCAATCATACCTAAGGCGCATACGCAACAGAGGCCCATCTCAACATGCAGAACCCTCAGAGTTGTTCCAATTAACTGTTTCAAGAGAAACGGTCGGACCCAATCCCCGTATACGCGCTTTGGAACGTTAGATTAAGCTTATTTAGTCAGATTTATTCACAAATCCCACATTTACAACATACCAGAAGCCTTCATTTGCTTCTCCATGCGGTCCAGCTCAGCGGCCTCAGCGGCGAGATCCTCGTCGGAGACCTCTGCACCGAACTCAGCCTCGGCAGCAAGCTCAGCCTCGGACTCGAGGCGACCATCGAAGTCCGAGTTCTCAATCAATGCATCCATTGCGGAGAATTGGGATTCCATATCAGCCTCAGCAAACGAGAAGGGCATCTCCTCCTCGGCAGCAGCAACAGGCTCGGCCTTGGCCTCGGTCTCTGCCTCAGCTTCAGCCTCAGCATCAGCCTCAGCCTCGGCGTCGAGCTCAGCGTCCTCATCAGCCTCAGTCTCGGCCTCAGCATCAGCCTCGGTCTCGGCCTCGGCCTCAGCATCAGCCTCAGTCTGGGTCTCAGCATGAGCATCGACCTCGGCGAGGACCTCAGCCTCTGCCTCGGTCTCGACGAGGTCAGACTTAGCATCACCAACAACGGGGGTCTTCAAGAACTCTTGGAGGTTCTTGCGGTTCGTCTCGAGGTCCTTAAGCTCGCGCTGGAGGTTGGGAATGGGGCGGTACGAGTTGCGGAGGAGCCAGTCGAAGGCGTAGGTCTGAATGAGGTACTCCTTCTCGATCTGAGCGAGCTTCTTGCTGTCAGC